>VOFG01003295.1_pt1 | contig 192964 bp, 233 predicted proteins | sample 5384171 | NCBI WGS metagenome assembly VOFG01 (sample SAMN12384726, study PRJNA508395) | human gut metagenome | isolation source: healthy gut F | host: Homo sapiens | reverse complement strand
TTGGCCTTTTTCTTTGTTTGGGTTGCTTCTCGTTCTTTCATGCACAAAATCAAGATGGCAGAAATAACGACAGCAAGCGCAAGACTGCAAGAACAGGTTCCGATATTCCAGTTGACTGCGGTATCATAGCTACGGTAGCCTACCATTCCAAGACTTGCGGTAATCGGATAAAGGTTTGCTAATGTCATATTTCCTGCGGCAAACATCCCTCCATATCCATAGACAAAAGCAATGATTACACCGACTAAAAAGCTGCCTGCCCTCCGACAAGTAAGAGCGATAATCGGCAGAACCGCAAGATATAAAAAAGAAATTAACCGCAGTAATCTGCAAGGCTGCTTTTTAGTGCTAAGGAAATTTCAAAGCCGGGAAATCCCACAATCATTTCTGCTATGATTGTAAACAGGCTGCATATCAGCCCGAAAATAATAGACAATACGCCGCACACAATCAATTTCCCGGTCAGCAGTTTCTTAAAAGAGATCGGCACAGTCAGAATATTTTTCAATGTGTCATCCGTCTGCTCACGAGAAATCATATATCCAGCAATTAGGCTGATACACATCGGAAAAATCATGGACATATTGTTTTTTTGATGACCTGTTCTGTAAGATAGGCAAAATCCCAAACGGAACCATCATTCGCCATAGAGGTAAACAAGGTCAGCAAGACGGATAGGAGCATGAGCGCAACACCCGCCCAAAGGATATGATACCTTTTCAATTTAAATGTGACTGGAAATCAAAATGGTTTTTCCTCTTGCGTCGCAAAGCTCCCGAATAAAGGAGCGTACTTCTGCAATACCGATAGGATCGAGACCGTTGATCGGCTCATCCAAAATTAAAAGTTCTGGATCGTGCATAACGGCAAGGGCGATGGCAAGCCGCTGCTTCATACCAAGAGAATACTGTGAAAAGAGCTTTTTTTATCTTTGTAAGGCAGTCCTACCAGATCAGAGCATCTTTGATGGCATGATTGTTTGGTACGCCCGCAGGGTAGCAAGATACGCAGGTTCTCTGTGCCGGTCAGATTGGGATAAAAGCCGGGAGACTCAATCAAGCTACCAATACGGGGCAGCAATTTCTTTTCATTCCCCTGCAAGGGGTTTCCCCAGATTTTGACCTCCCCGAAGTCGGCTTCGTTAAGCCCAACAGCATTTTCATGGTAGTGGTTTTTCCGGCTCCGTTTCTGCCCAGCAGACCATAAATTCTCCCACGCTTCACATGGATATTTAAGTCAGCCACACTCTTTTGTGAGCCATATTGCTTCGTCAGATTTTTTGTTTCAATGATGTAATTTTGTATCCATATTCAAAACCTCCTGTTCTGTAAGGTATTCTATCACGCCAACCTTGCATTAACCTTGCCGCAACCTTGCATTAACCTTGCAATTTGAAATCCGGCAAAATGACAAAGGTTCCCGCCATAAAGACGGGAACCCGCTTAAATCTCAAAGGAAAAAGCAACATAAATTCAGTTCCTTCTCCCGGAAAGCTTTCAACTGTTATGCTTCCACCCATCTTTTCTACAAGCTGATGGACAATAGAAAGACCAAGTCCGCTGCCTTTTTCAGAGCGTCCTTTATCACACTTATAAAGCCGTTCAAATATGTGTTTCAAATCTTCTTTCTCAATTCCCACTCCATTATCCGCCAGCAGCAGCTCCATGTTATTTTTCCTTCTTCGATAGGGAAATTTTGATTTTGTCCGCATGGCTGTGAGCGATTACATTTTGAATAAGGTTATTGATGATCCTCATATAGCTGTCCATATCCTTCCGGCGGGCGGTTTCAATATAATCATCCCGGTCTTTTCCTGTGACCAGTCCTTTGTGTGCAGCGTCAAGATACCCAATCAGAGTAGTAAGGGGCGTTCGCACATCATGGGAAAGGCTCGTCATAAGCTGGCGGTTGGTTTCTTCTGTCTGCCGTACAGTTGAAAGTCTGCTTTCATAGGCCACAACGATCTCATTGATTTCATAGGCAAGAGGTGCTGTCAGTTCATTTGTTGCAGATAGAATACGCCGGTTGCCATTTCCGTTTTTCACATCAACCAGCACATCGGTCATTTCTGCTATTTGTTTTTTACACGCCGAACGAGAACGATGGAAGTCAATACAGCCACAACAGCAATCACAATGGACAAGAATACGATAATTTCCATGCTGACTACACCTCCTTATTAAACCGGTAGCCAATCCCTTTGACCGTTTGTATATACTTTGGGCTTGAAGGATTGACTTCTAATTTTTACGAAGTCGGCTGATAATCGCCATAATGTTACTGTCATCATAGAAATATTCTTCGCCCCATACTTCCTCATAAATCTGCTGTTTGGTCAAAATTTTCCCTTGATGTTTTGCACAGTACAGGAGCAAATCAAATTCCTTTGGGGGCAGTTCAAAGTGCCGTTTGATGTAGTAACAGAACGATTTTCAAGGTCAATCTGCAATCCATCAAAATCCAGTTTTTGCACAGCTCCGGCTTGATGATTAAAACGGGTGTAGCGGCGAATGAGGGACGCAATACGGGCAATCAGTTCATCCATATCAAACGGTTTTGTAAGATAATGGTCCGCTCCGGATCGTAAACCGCGCACTTTAGAAATGCGGTCGTTTTTAGATGTGAACATCAAAATCGGCAAGCTGTACTCCTTGCGAATTTCTTCCAGCGTTTCAAACCCGTCCATGCCGGGCATCATCACATCCAGCACCACAAGCTGATACTCCTGCTCTCTTAATTTTTGTAAGCCCTCTTTTCCGGTATTACAAAAATCAGCTTCTATGTTTTCTGCTTGTACGCTACGTTTAATCAAAGCGCACAGTTCTCTGTCATCATCTATAATCAGGATTTTATTCATGGTGCAACCCCTTCCCTTGTTTTGTCCTTCCGTCAATCGGCTTTTCTGCGTTCTTTGGGATCAGCCAAACCCCAGCCATCTTCACGGCGCCGGGAATGCGCCCTCCGGCGCAATAATAATTTACCCTACGAGGTGTCACGCCCCACTTTTCGGCGGCCTCTTTTAGTGTCATATAATCCATTATGCACCTCCACAGAGTACATTATAGTTCTCTTTCTCGAACAATGCAAGGAACGAAATGTGAATTATAACGGCGCAGATGTCAAAGCTGCACGAGAGGCAAAGCGTCTGGCACGAAAAACATTGGCGGAAATGGTTGGGATTGAATGGCGGTATCTTGCCAACATTGAGAATCAAGGTGCAATTCCGAGCCTGCCTGTGATGATCCAGTTGATTAAGGTCTGCGGACTTCCCGTGGAACGGTATTTTAACCCGGAGATTATGCGAGAAGAAAGCGAACAGCGGCAACGGGTCAGCCACAAGCTGAAGCTTTGCCCTGAAGAATACCTGCCGATTATCGAAGGTGCCATAGACGGGGCGCTCAAAATGGAACAGACTGCGAAGCAGAAGGAGGACGCATAATCGCGGCCTCCTTCTGGCATTTCTATATCAAGGTTCCCGGCACTTTTTCAAAAGTTCCCGACACCTCTGCTGGATTTCTCCGGTTTCTGTCACAGTCAGTTCACGCTCGTTTCCGGTAATTTTATCTTCCAGAAAGTTGGCGTATGTACCCAGCAAAGCGTTCCGTAAATCCTCTGGGGTTTTCTGTATCTCGGCGCTATACCAGTCATTCCGGTGGGGTTCCCATGCCATCAATGTATAACCATGACTGGTCTGAACCACCTCATACAGAGGGGTCATCATCCAGATATGCCTGAAACACTTTCAAAACCTTTTCAAAGGTCAGCATTTCCCGCACCTCCCATTCAGCTGCAAATCAGTTCCCTGATTAAAATTTCCTCAATCTGTGCCGTTAATGTGTTCATCAGCCCCACCCAACGCATAGGATCACAGGCTTTCAGTTCTTCCGTGACACCCGCAGTCTCCATCATGTGAGGCAACATGGTGTCCACGCGCTCCTGCGCTGTCCGGTCAATCTCTAACAGGTGTGGATACAGCTTCTCGCTCATCAGCAGTTGGTTGTAGAGAATAGGACGATGTTCCTTCAGGTAGGACTTTCGCATCCTGCCGTACTTGCCGATAGAAGTTTCCGGCTGCACAGAAAGTTTTAGGTTGGGTATATCATAATCTCCGCAACGAATGTAAGTCAACTTACTCATATTCATTCTCCTTTGCTCCATGATGATTAGACTGCTGCGCTGGCTGCTATGCTGCCTTTGTGCGGTTCTTCTTTCGGCAGCTGTCCGACAGTAGAAAAAACGACCTTTTTTCATATCCTCAGCCCGGATCAGGGCTTTCTTAGCGTCCATTTCCGCTTTTTTCTTCGCCTTGATTTTGTCCTCATATCGTTTCTGTGCGCCGCTGGCTTTCCGCTTCAAATAGTTCTGATGAAGCCTGTCCTTGCGTTCTTCTTTTTTCCGCAGTTCTTCCTGTTCCTCCGTTGTTAAAGGAACCGGCTGTAAGGATGGCGGGATATAGCGTCCTAAAAAATTAAAGTAAATTTCAATTTCCTGCGTGGTATCCTGACTACCTTTTCTCTGGCGCGTTCATGGACAAGGATTTTTTCTACAAACTCGTTGAGCATGGTATTTGTCAGCATGTCAAAATTCTCGTACTTATCAATCAGGGCTATAAATTTCTCCGCTGATTTCTGGCTTTGCTCGTAGCCGGTCACAGCCTTTTCCAGCTCCGCAATTTCAATCTCAAGTGCGTCCTGCTCTTTGGCATACTGTGCATCAAGCGCCCTATATCGTGCATCCGGCAGCTTGCCGAGGGCATTGTCCTCATAGATTTTGCAAATCAGTTTTTCCAGTTCTCCGGCTCTCTTTTGGGCAGCAGCCAAACGCCTGCGCTTTTTCGATATATCGGCGTTCTGTTGAGCAACCTGCGTCTCCTGAACAGTGTGAATAAATTCCGTCCGGTCAGTTCTCGAATATTCAGCGATAGCCCGGAGCGTGTCGGAAACCAATGTCAGGACAGCACTCTCATTGATACGGTGTTGTGTAGGGCATAGTGTCCCCACGGAACTTTGGTATAATTGGAACAGGTATATTGAGAAACCCGCTTGCCATTGTTGGTGCGGTGGACATACATCTTGCCGCCGCAATCGGCACAATAGAGCAATCCTGTGAGGGGAGCCGCTTCGCCCCAGCCGTTTGGATAACGCCGTACATTGCTGCGGATTTTCTGCGCCAAATCAAAGGTCTGCTGGTCGATAATGGCTTCATGGGTATTCTCAAAGATCGTCCATTTGTCCTCAGAAACATAGTGGCTTTTCTTGTCCTTAAAGTGCTTGCGGGTCTTGAAATTGATGGTATGCCCTAAATACTCTCGTTTTTTCAAAATGTTCACGATGGTAGATGATCCCCATCCATAGGGGTCTTTGACCGGCTTTGAACGGTTCACACCCTCGTTGACGCGGGCAAGGTGTACGACAGGAATTTCAATCCGGTCTGTGGATAGTTTGCAAGCAATCTGATAAGGCCCATATCCCTCCAGCGTGAGGGAAAAGATACGGCTACCACTTCGGCGGCCTCTTCATCTACCAGCCAATGCTCCCGCTTTTCATCCCACAAGTAGCCGTAAATCACGGTGCCGGTCAGGTGCTTACCGCTCATGCCTTTTGACTTAAACACAGAGCGGATTTTCCGGCTGGTGTCGCGGGCGTAAAACTCATTCATGATATTGCGGAAGGGCGTAAAATCATCGTCGCCTTTCAGACTCTCCACGCCATCGTTGATGGCAATTAACCGGACGCCGCGCTGCCGCAAAATCTCCATGACCTGGCCGACTTTCAGATAGTCACGCCCCAACCGGCTCATGTCCTTGATGACGATTGCCTCTACACGCCCTGCCTCCACTTCCTCCATCATCGCCAAAAAAAATCGGGGCGGTCAAAACGGGTGCCTGAGATACCATCATCGGTAAAGTGCGTAGGGTTTGGCAGCCCATTCCGGCGGGCAAAATCCTCTAACATCTGTTTTTGGTTGGATATGGAGTTGCTCTCGCCCTGTAACTCATCGTCCCGGCTCAGGCGCTCGTACAGTGGGGTGATTTTTTCGTTTCTCATAGCTGTACCTCCTGAAACAAAAATGCTCTAAGTGATTGCTTCACTAACCATGACAAAATCATGATTAAGAAGTCACTTAGAGCATATATCACCGGCAGCCAGCTTGTATTTTTTATACTGACGGACTGCAAAGTGATTCGGCTTTTTCTTTTCCAGGGCTTCAAACATCAGATCCACCGGGTTCTTGAACTCTTCATCATCTTCCCGCACCTCCATTGCGTTCAGGAACTCAATCAGGGTGGAGAAATTCTGTTCCTCAACCGGAGCTTCATAGTGGATATATCCGATCAAGGCACAGTAGAGCAGCGTTTCCGCCTTCGTCCAGAACTCATCACCGGCTTTTCCATCACCCTTTGTATTGGCGATCAGTGTAGTCACCAATTTCAAAATATCTTTTTCCGAGTGGATATACGCCATGGGGTTATAGTGCATCGACTTTTTGAAGTTGATGGTTGAAAATCTTGATGTTGTAGTTGTTCTTTAAAAGGGCATTGCCGCATTCGATGACGATACTGCCTTTTGGATCAGTGACCACATAAGAACTGTGCATCTGAAGCAGGTTCGGTTTGAGCCAAAATCTTGTCTTGCCTGAACCGGAACCGCCAACAATCAAAACATTTTTATTTCTGGCATTGGCAGGATTTTTTCGGACGGTTGCTCATCATCAATCGCTCTGTTTTTGTGAGAATCACATTGTCCTCAAACTTTGGAGCCATAAAAGGCTCAATATCTTTGGCGGTTCCCCAACGTGCAGAACCATACTCAACATTGTGGCGGTACTTTTTGCATTTTTTCCTCGCAGATATACTGCAAGCCGTAAACCGGCACCGCAGACAATGCCAATGAGCAAATCAAGTGGATAAAAGCTCGGCAGAGGATTCCTAAATGCAACAGAGAGCGTAGAAAAAAGGCTGAGGAGTTTTGCAGAACTGTCTGCACCCTCAGCCATACGCCATGCTTCTCCGATATTTGTTGCAATCAATCCCACAATGATATATGGGATATTCAGAATCAGGAGCTTTTGATTTTTCTTGTGTCTATCATAAATCACGCTCCTGTTTCTTTTCACGAATCTTCTTGGGCAGCGATGCCACCAGATTCTTAAATTTGCTGAGTTGTGCCAGCACACTCGGCTTTTTATCCTGGTCATTGACCTTGCCTGATGTTCTTTGCAGATTGCATCCAAGGCATCCGAATCCTTTGCACGAACAAACACAAAATAGCGGGGCGGGTCAACTGTTTTATCCTTTCTTACCGCAAAATCCACACCGTATTTTTTGGCAAGACGCTCAAAGTCTTTGATACCTTCTTTTTCAATTTCTGCATTGGCAGCCCCCTGGTTCTGTCCTAACAGCTTTTTGACCGACTGCTTGCCGTGAACAGCTGGATCTCTACCTTTTCGGGCTTTCACCTTTTCACGGTGCTGCAAATATTTGCGGATGCCCGCAATAATCGTCCGCACTGTCAACCGAGAAGTGCTGATTGCTAAATTGACTGTTCTGTTTTCTACTTCTTCCTGCAATTCACCTCACCCCATTCCTCACTGATATTCCGGTAGACTGTTTCAATAGAAGATTGTCCGCTGGCGTAATCCATGAACGTGTGAAAATCGTACTGGCAATGTCCGAAACTAACCGGAATCAACCAGTCCAGAATTTCACGAAAACGTATCAGAAAACGCTCCTGAACTTCCTTATCCAGCGAAAATTCAAAAAGCTGTTCCTCATGTGGATTGTGACAGGCTTCCTTCAGTTTTATCTCAACATTTCCGTCTCGGTAAATCAGAATAGAAGTTGATCTACCATAAGCATTCATGTGAACATAGCGGTTATGATTCGTGAACGAAACCTGAACTTTCACTCCACCTCCGGTAATGTCCACGGTGTTTTCCGCCAGGGCATTCAATGCTGTTTGAAATACTTTTCCAATAAACTCCTGTTTATTGCCTGCATCCAGTTTTCGCTGTTCTGTCTTGGAAATTTTCTTTTTCAGCCATACAATCCCTCCTTAAAGAACATCCCTGTCAGGACTGCTTTTTTGCGGAATGGCTTCTGATTTCAGAGGGGCATCCGCAGCTTTCACCTTGTCATCCGGCAAGGGAAGTGCCATAATACTGCGCCCCATACGGACAAACATTTCCGGCTGATGGAACTCTTTTTCAAATTTCTCCATTAGTTGAGGAGAGAGGGAAGCAAAGTTCTCCTCACCCAAACCGACAACCAGAAAATCACCGGCGACAATGTCATAAATCTGCCCATCATTATCCCGTAAAGCCCGGTTCAGTTCGCTGCCATTCAGCTTTCCTTCGTCATTAACGATCAATGCCACCGGTTCATTGTAGGGATAGACCGCTTCTATATCGCCGCCAACAGCTTTCTGCAAATCTTCCAGCTCGCCGCCTATCTGAACCGCCTGGGGATACATTCCCGGCTTGACGAGCAAAACATCCAGCTGTTCTTTCTGTTCCTGCACAATTTCACGTTCAGCTTCTGCCGAAAAATCCACACCGGTAAAATTTTCAGAATCGAGGATATGTTCGGAATTGTAATATTCCTCCTCAACTTTTGCTTGTGCAGCTTCCATTGATTCTGCTTTTACAGTTACCGTCTTTTCGAGGGTTTCGGTGATTTTGATGTCATATTCTTTCAAATACATCTACCTCCGTTTCTTTCGGATATAACAAAAGCGACTATCCACAAGCCTTACAGCTCATAAATAGTCGCTTCGTTTTCCCCACTGGGGAATACACATTTCTTCCAGTTCCTCGGTCAGACTTTCCGGTGTAAAGAACAGGTCGTCTCTGTCCTTCAGCAGTTTCACAATCGAGCGATACTCCGTAGCATAGTAGAAGTCACCGGACTTGATGACCATGCTGACGTTGTGTACCAGAGCAAAACTCATATCTTCCAGCAGCCACAGCTCCCGATTATAGGAAGTATCGGTCATGTCGTAAATGCCGATTTCCATATCCGAATAAATCAGACAAGCTCTCTGCATGAACAGTTCCTTGCCACGGTACTCGAATCCACGGTCGATATTGGTTTTTACGACATACTCATACGGTGTTTCTGCCTTATCTCGCAGAGCCATACAAACTTCCGGCAGACACAAGGCAGCACAGCCGACTTCTTCTTCATCATACGCTTCATAGTCCTCCGGCTGAAACAGATCAAACAGCCATTTCAAAGCATCGCTCATTTCTTTTTCTGTAAACATTTATGTGTCCTCCTTATCTCTCCATAGATTTCTCACGTTTTCGTTGCCATTGTTCGAGCAGTTTGATAATGGTGTCCTCCATTTGCTTTGGGGTATAAGATTTGGGGAAATACTTACGAAGTACATCATGTTTAATTGTTACCCTATCTAATTCACCCTTTTTTTCCTCAGACATGATCGCACACATGGCATCCAAACTGCATTTTCCTTCCTGGCTAAATTTTTTTCAGACGTTGCGCCTGGGACAGAGAAGGGGTGGATTGTGCATAGTCCATTGCTTCCAGAAAGTCTTGCTGTTCCTCTGGTTTCAGATAAGAAATTTCGACCGCAGGGTTAAAGGCGATCTTCTTTTCATCTACCATATCCAACAGCTCAGGAATGAGATTTGTGAGTCGAATATAGCGTTTTACATTGTCACTACTCATTCCACTTTCTTCGCCTATGATGGCGGTCGTTAACTTCGGTGCAACTTGCACCGAAGTTAAATCAGTGCGCATACCTTGGCGCTTCATTGCATCCATTTCATTTTGAAAGCAAAAGCTCTCTCACTGGGGAGGAGTGTTTCCCTTTGCAGATTGGAATCTACCATCAAAATTGTGGCTGCATCATCGTCCATATCCCGTACAATCACCGGCATGGTGTCTTTGCCAGCAAGCTCAGAAGCATGGTGGCGGCGATGTCCAGCGATTATCTCATATCCACCTTCCGGACGGGGACGGGCGATTGCTGGAGTCATAACACCAAACTGTGCGATACTTTCGACAGTTTTCTGCATGGCTTCATCATCCAGCACTTTGAAGGGGTGTCCCTTAAAAGGGTGGAGTTCAGAAAGCGGAATTTCCTGCACTCGTTCCTGTTGAGCTTCCTCTCGTGACTGGTCGGTCTGGAAAATATCATCGTAGCTGCTCAAGCTGATGTTTCCGCCTTTTTCGGCATTGCTCAACACCTCCTTCGTCAATACTCGATAGGCATCGGCTACTTTGCCTTTCGGATCATGCTTGAAAATACTGGTTCCTTCTGCACTGATTTCTTCAGCACGAACCGAACGGGGAATATCTGTCTTATAAACTTTGAGTTTGCCACCATAATTTTCCCGAATCAGATTACTGATGTCTTTGGAGTAATTCGTGCGGCTATCTACCATTGTCAGCAGGATGCCCTCAATTCGCAGCTTCGGATTGATTTGGCGGCGCACCTTATTGATAGTCTGTAAAAGCTGCTCCAAGCCTTTCGCAGGGAGGTATGCTGCTTGAACTGGAATCAGTACGTTGTCTGCCGCAGCCAGTGCATTAACTGTAAGCATACCCAAAGAGGGCATACAGTCCAGAAGAATGAAATCATAGTTCTGTTTTACGGTATCCAGGTATTGCTTGAGAATAGTTTCTCGACTCATAGCATTAACCAACGATACCTCCAAACCGGATAACTCAATGTTGGCAGGCATCAAGTCAACACCTTCCGGATGATGCAGAATGCCTTCGCCAGGAGCAATAGGCTGCTCTGAAAGGATTTTTCCCATCATATCCGATAATGTTGGAGAAAGCTGATCTGGAACAGGATGACCGAGGCAAATAGTGAGCGATGCTTGTGGATCAGTGTCTACCAAAAGCACTTTTTTACCTTCCATTGCCAAACCAACCCCCAGATTCTCGCAGGTAGTTGTTTTTCCTGTTCCGCCTTTCTGGTTAACTACTGCCATGACAGTTGCTTTTGCCAAAATTCATCACCTTACCTTTCCTAATTGTTTCTCTCATTTCTATATCACCACCTTTCAAATTAAACCAGAAGCCATATCATGCCGCACATCGGCGTCAATTTTTATATCTATCGTGACTGGAGCATTATACAAAGCAGCAAGAGCATATTGTTTGGGGTTGCGGATTTTGGTTGTGTTGTCCTTAAAGCAGTCTAGTACATAGCGAATGTGCTCGGAATTTAACTTCATCAAACGACTTCGTACAACCTCAGCTGGCTTATCATCACTGGCTACCCGAATTAACTTTCGTTTGCTACATACGGTTTCAACCAATATTTCCAAAATGCTTTCCAGGACTTCTTTATCATAGGGAAATTCCCTGAAAAGATAGTCCATTTCAAGTTCTTCATAAAAATACTGATAGTAGCTCTGAAATTCCTCATCCTTTTCCACATCCCTTCCAGAAAAATCGGAAGATAGTATAGGATCAGTATCACTATACTCAGTATCTTTAATATCAGTATTATTACCTTGTGCTTTTGACAACTCTTGAAGTGTTTTATCGACAGTTCCAGAATTGTCCTTTTGACAATTCAAGAATTGTCTTTCCACAGAGTTATCCACAAAGTTTTTTACATAGATATAGTTGGGCTTCCCCAGTCCAATACGTTTGCGTTCGATCAAGCCACATTTGTTTTCCAGCTCATGCAAGAGCTTTACTGCTTTTTTCTCTGCACATCCAAGTGCGCCTTTAATTTCTTCAATCGTGAATATGATGTAGACCCGACCAAGTTCATCCACCCATCCGTTTTTTGCCGATAAATTCATACGGTCAAGCATAATACCATAGAGCAGTTTTGCATCAGAAGATATATTCGAGAATTTTTCGTCTGTAAACAGAACTTTGGGAACCCGATAGAATGAAAATAGCTCTGCCTGCTGTCCGTAGAAATAATCATACATTGCTCCTCCTCACCGCCTTTTTCCTGAAGAATCTTTCTGTGCTTAGAGGAGCCATTTTAAGAGTGCCATCCCTGATACGATAAGGACAGCGAACAAGGATCATCGCCAGTAATTGCAACTTCATTTTCCATCACCCCTTTCCGATGACCTCACGCAAGAGCTTTTTCGTACACCACCCAATGCAAGGCTGCGCTCGCCCATAAGGGCATCCATCGCAATCGCTTTTAAGTTTAGGCGGCGGTGAAATCCGATAGTAACAGTTTGCTTTGCCCAGGCTGCATCCTGTCCTTTTGTTTTTCCAGTAGTAGCAGTATCGACAGTCGCTTGGTTTATCAGCGGCATATTGTGTTTTCATGATTCAAATACCTCCTTTCCTCCAGTCGCTTCAGAAGCAGCCTGGAAACAAAAAAAGAAGTGTCTATTCACTCCCTAATAAGGGAGAAATAAACACTCTATGTAAACGAAAAAAAATTAGATTGTATTTGGCATAACGACGTAGAACACGCAACAGCCACCTTTTTAAATTAGCAAGGTTTTTTGCACCATTTTGGCTCTGATTAGCAGGAATGCCTTTCTGATTAGCAAAACAGGCTTTTTCTTGCTAATGATTAGCTGGAAATTTTGTTTTTTCACCAGAGTTCGATGTCTGTTTGTGGTGCTACAAAAATTTTTTAAGTAATCACAGCTCTAAGATTAGATGCGGTGCTCATCTGCGACTGAAAACAAATAAAGCCGAAAACCCTTGAAAATAAAGGCTTTCGGCCTTATGAGCTGGCGTCCATAAGAGGATTTGAACCTCCGACCCCTCGCTTAGGAGGCGAGTGCTCTATCCAGCTGAGCTATATGGACGTGTCTAATATATGATTATAGCCCGACCAAAGTCGAACTGCCATCCCTTATTCAATTGTATCCAGTTGAGCGTTATAACATGACCTTAGGAGGCGTGTGCTCTATCCAGCTGAGCTATATGGACGTGTCTGATATATGATTATAGCCCGATCAAAGTCGAACTGCAATCCCTTATTTAGTTTTTTGAGGTGACCGTTGTAACGCAACCTTAGGAGGCGTGTGCTCTATCCAGCTGAGCTATATGGACGTGTCTGATATATGATTATAGCCCGATCAAAGTCGAACTGCAATCCCTTATTTAGTTTTTTTTTTTTGAGGTGGCCGTTGTAACGCAACCTTAGGAGGCGTGTGCTCTATCCAACTGAGCTACTGAGACAATTTGAATCAGGCAGCTGTGCGCGATGCAGGAGTACAACTGCCCTATTATTATAAACGCAACCCTGCAAAAAAGCAAGATATAATACAAAGCCGCCCGCACAGCAAAATTGTGTGGGCGGCTTTGCGTTTAAGTTATACGGAAAAGGGGAGCACTCAGGCAAGAACGTCCAGCCATGCGGCGATGCTTTCGGCGGCAAAATTGATATACGGGTACAGGGGTTGCAGGTTCCGCAGGCTTTTGTCATTACCGCTGCTGCCGGAGGTGCAGAACAGGTACACGTTTTTTCGGTCAGGTCGTTGCTTTCAATAAAAGTTTGGATGATGCGCGGTGCGGTGGAGTGCATCATTTTAAGTGTAAAGAAACTCTACATGGATATAACGAGAAGTGAAAAGCAGGGCAACCCAGGGAACCCTACTGGAAAATCCGCATCGCTTATTCCAGCGCTGCCTTTGCGGCGGCAATTTTGGCGTTGGCTTCAGCCAACTGGCGGGAACAATCGTCTGTGGTGTCATCGCGCTCTAGGCGGTTGCGGTCCCCAATCAGGGCGGTCCAATACTGGCCACCGTTATATTCAAACACGACCCAATCGTACCCGTTGTATTTTTCCTTGGTGATCTGGGTAACCGGGTAGCTGCCCAACGGCAGGTAGCCCACCACATCGTTCAGATTGGCGGTATAAAAATATTCTGTGTTGGAACCAAAAACCGTGAGCTTATATCCGCTCACGGTTGTCATGTCCGGCCCATCGCTGCCATACCCGTTAAAATTCCCGGCGCGTATCGTGGGCAGATAGTCCTGATAGCTGTAATCCAGATCCACCGCGCCGGTAATGCCGCTGACGGTGCCGGAACGAATACTGCCACATGCCGTACTGCCCGGTGTACCCCAGGCTGGAGCGGTAATCCGCCACCCAAAGCGGATAGTTTGCCAGCGCGGAAGCATTCATATACGAGTTGATGTAGTTGGTGTAGCTGTACCAGCCCGCGTACCATTTGCGCTGGTTCAAAATATCCATGGCGTATTTGACCAGGTTCGTCAGCTGCGGTTTGCCCAGGCTGGTCAGGCTGCGGGCCTCCACATCTACAAACACCGGGTATTCCAGCTGTAAGCCCTCCAGCGCGTTCAAAAAGGTGGTCAGCTCCCCGGCAACAGCGCTTTCGGTGCGGGCATAGGTGTAATAATAAGCCCCAACCCGCAGCCCGGCGGCATGGGCGCCGTTCACGTTTTGCAGAAAATAGGGGTCCACATACGCGCCGTTGTTGTTGCTGGACCCAATGCGTACAATGGCAAACTGTTTGCCCGCCGCGGCAACGGCACTCCAGTTGATGCTGCCCTGATACCGGGAAACATCGATCCCCACCTGAAACAAAGCCATACAAAAAATCCCCCTCCCAGGATTGCCTGCCGTGCAGGTGTATCCTACAGCATGTTATGCTGGAAAGGAGAGGGAAGTGAATCTTATGAAATTGCTGCCGGCGCATTCATGCGGCGGCGCTGAATAAGCAGGGACGCGTTAAATCACAATGCCGCCGTTTACGCCGAGCACCTGCCCGGTGATGAACCCGGCCCCGCGCCCGGCCAAAAATACCAGCGTGCGGGCAACTTCTTCCGGGGTGCCAAGGCGCTCCACGGGGGTCTCTTCCGCCAGGGCAGCTTTGTCCTCTGCGGTAAAGCTGGCCATCATGTCGGTCTCAATCACACCGGGAGCCACGCAGTTCACCGTAATGCCGGAAGGACCTTCCTCTTTGGCGAGCGCCTTGGTCAGGCCGATCACACCGGCCTTTGCGGCGGAATAGTGTACTTCGCAGCTGCCGCCGGTCTGGCCCCACATGCTGCTTACCAGCAGAATGCGGCCGTATTTTTGGCGGATCATGCCAGGCAGCACGGCGCGGCATGCATAAAACACGCCGTCCAAATCTACCCCCATCATGCGGTGCCAGTCCTCATCGGTCAGGTCAGTGAAGAGCTTTTGCTGGGCAATCCCTGCACAGCACATCAGCGCCTGCAGGCTGCCGAACTGCTGCAGTGCTTCCTGTACCGCGGCATTCACCTGGGCGGAATCGCTCACATCGGCGTGCAGAGCCACAAAGCGCCCGCCGGGGTTCAGCGCCTGTGCCTGCTGCACAACATCCAGGGCAGCATCTTCGCGGCTGTTCCAGGTAAAGGCAACATCGTACCCGGCGCGGGCAAACTCCAAAACGGTGGCGGCACCAATGCCGCGGCTGCCGCCGGTAATCAATACATGGTCATTCATGGAGGTTCTCCTCATTTTGCAGCGGGGCTGCCTGCTGGGCGCGCTTTTCGGCTTTCAGCTTCAGCCGTTTGGCTCGCAGTCCGGCAAAAACCTCTTGTAAAAGTGCCTGGGCTTCCTCTTCCAACAGGCCCTGCTCCATAACAGGGTGGTGGTTAAATGGTAAAGCAAACAGATCCGTCAAAGAGCCGCAGCACCCGGCCTTGGGGTCGCGGGCACCATAGACTACCCGCTTTAACCGGCTGTTGATGATGGCCCCACTGCACATGGGGCAGGGCTCCAGCGTAACAAACAGCTCACATTGCCACAGCCGCCACCCGCCAAGAGCTTTGCAGGCTGCGTCGATGGCAAGCAGTTCGGCGTGGTAGATGGCATTTTTGCCGCTCTCTCGCAGGTTGTGGGCACGGGCAATGATCTCGCCATCCTTGGCAACCACCGCGCCAACGGGCACTTCACCCAAAGCGGCAGCGGCGCGGGCTTCTTCCAGCGCGGACTGCATCAGTTGTTCATCGGTCATTGCGTTACCCCACACGGTACAGGTACACCGTAAGGCCCATCAAAAACAGAACACATACGGTATACGGCAGGCTGGTAAAACGGCCAGCGGCTCCATGCCGCCGCGCAGCCCGGCGGAAAAGCTGAACCCCTGCACTTTGACCCGCCATACCAGAAAGAGCGCCGCCAGCGGCAGGGCCACTAGCAAAATCAGCTCATACACCACGGCAAGCTGCTCCGGCGCATATTGGCGCAGATATAGGCTGAGAAACGCCAAGGTATTGTTGATGAAATGCAGCAGCATGCCGGGCAGAATACTGCCGCTGCGCTCAACCAGCCAGCCCAAAAAGATGCCGCACACCAGCGCGGTAATGCTTTGTGCCAGATCCAGGTGCAGCAACGCAAACAGCAGGGCAGGGGCAAAATCGCCACGCTGCTGCCGCTGGGGCGCATAATGCCCTGCAGCGCCCCGCGGAAATAAATTTCCTCCAGCACAGCGGGCACTGCACACAGACTGAAATAACGAATGAACAGATCCAGGCCACCGGCGGGCAGCGCGGTGCTGCTGGTGGTAACGCCCAGCCCACGGGCCAGCAGCCCGCCGAACAGGTTGCCCGCGTTGGCCAGCCCCAAAAACACCACCAGGCAGAACGCCGGGCTCCAGGGGCGGGCAGCAGAATGCGCAGATCCTGCGTTTGCAGCCGGGTGGCGCGCAGCAGCCACCACAGCGGCAGCACAATGGAACCCGCTGCCACCACAATGCCCAGCAGCCCCTGCACGGCCACGCTGAATCCGACCGGGTCGCTCAGGCTGGCACCCTGCACCCGCATACCCATCAGGGCGGAAAGAAAAATAGTCAATAGATCCTGTACAAACAGATAAGCCAGCGCGGCCACCGCGCACAGCGATGCCGCCCCCCGTACACCGCGGGGATTGGAGAGTGTTGATTTTGGCAAAATACTTCCTCTTTCTTTTCACTGTACTATATAAAGATACATTCCATATAATTCCGGCACAAAACGCGGCAGATGATACCAGTAACAATAATAACACGTTTGCGGCGCTTTTTACAACGCGGCGCAGCCCGGCCCACGGAAAAACGGCAAAACAAAAACCCACCGGTTGTGCGGACCGGTGGGTAGGAGAGGAAAATAGAGGAAGGAATGTTTTCTATACAGAGAAAATCCATCAAGGATGTGCGGGCCTTGACTTTATGCTATTATAATAGTACAGTATTTGTGTGAAGTAAAGCTCAAAAAGTTCACATGAAAGATGAACGAGATTCATCAAGACGCATCAGAAAACAAAAACACAAAGAAGGTAAAATTTACTTCCCAATTATAAAAGGAGCATCCGGTTCATCATGACCCTGTTAGCCTGCCAGATTTTTTCCACCATTGCGCACGAGGGCAGCTTTGCCCGCACCGCGGAGCAGCTGCACCTGACCCCTCCGCCATCAGTCATGCGGTTTCTACCATGGAAGCGGAATGCGGTTTTCCACTGTTTACCCGCACCAAAAGTGGCGTTACCATGACCGCCGCCGCCGAAAACCTGCTGCCCGCCATCCAGCGGCTGCTGGCTTCCAGCGAATCTCTGGATCAGTCCATCGCCCAGATCAACGGCATGCACAAAGGCGTGCTGCGCCTGGGGGTGTTCAACTCTGCCTGCGTGACCTGGCTGCCGCAGCTGGTGCCGCAGTTCCAGCTGGATTTCCCCGGTATTGATGTACAGATCTATCAGGGCAGCTATGCGGATATCTGCGCCTGGGTCAAAAACGGCACGGCGGAAATCGGCTTCCTTTCCAATTCCAGCGCGCTGGATTTGGATTTTGAACCGCTATATGATGACGAGCTGGTCTGCATCGCACCCGCGTCCTACCGCCCGGCCCGGCCCGGTTGTGTCAGCGCCGAGGAACTGCGCGGCCAGCCGTTCGTCAGCCAGCTGGCGGACGTGGATGCCGATATCCAGAGCTACTTCAAAACCAACGACCTGCGGGTGGACAGCCGCTGCTATATCGTGGATGACCAATCCATGATCGCTATGGTGGCCTGTGGCCGCGGCTTTGCCATTATGCCGGAGCTGATGTTCAAAACCGGAACCGACCCCCACGGCTGCCAGGTGCTGCGGCTGGAACCCGCTGCAACGCGCAGCATTGGGCTGGCCTGCCTGGCACGGGGGCGCTTTCCCCGGCTGCACGCCAGTTTGCCGCCCGTGCCCGCGCTTACGCCGCCAGCCTGCGGCAAAAGTGAGCGGCGGGGCGGGGAAGATGGACTTGCGCTGACTTGGCAATGTCATATCCCTCTTTTCAAAAATATAAAAAGGTATATAATAAAGCTTCAGCAGGAAAGGAGGAGCTCAGCCTATGCCCGGTGATCTGCATACCCATTCGTCCTGTTCGGACGGTTCTACCCCCATCGAAAAGCTGCCTTGGCTGGCGGCCTGCGCGGGGTTGGATTGGCTTGCCATCAGCGACCATGATACCAACCGCTCTGTGCGTTATGCTTACGCCCACCCGGAGCAAAACGGTGTGAAGCTGATCCCGGCGGTGGAGCTGACGGCCTATGATTATGGGCGGGAACACCGCGTGCACATCCTATGCTATTACCCGGACGATTGCGAAGCTCTGGCCCGCCATACTGCAGTCATGGACAAACGCCGCTATGATGCCGTGTACCAGTCCTGCAAGGGGCTGGAGGAAATCTGCCCCCAGTTCAAGACCGAGGAAGCGTTGGAATTTGCCAAGGACAGCGGCACGCTGTACAAGGCCCATGTCATGCGTGTATTGTGGCAGTATGGGCTTTCGGATGGAATGTACAACACGGTGTACCGCAGCCTGTTCGGTCTGCGCCCGGTGCGCGGCAAGATCCTGCACACGCCGGTGTATGAAACCGTGGATACCATCCTGAACCTCATCCAAGAATGCCGCGGCGTGGCGGTACTGGCCCACCCCAGCGTTTACCACAGCATGCCTTTGGCGCGGGAGCTGATTGCAGCCGGGCGGCTGGACGGCGTGGAGATCGACCACCCCGCAACACGGAGGAGGATAAAGCCGAACTGGAACAGCTGGCCGCGGAGTACGGTCTGATTGTGACCGGCGGCACTGACTACCACGGCATGAACACCAACACCCCGCACCCGGTTGGCACCTGCACCACCGCGGACGAACAGATCGCCCGCATCCGTGCGCTGGCCGAAGCGCGCAAAAAGTAAAGGCAATACCGCATAATTCTAAGTGCCGATACGGCGAGCGAGGTGCGGCAGATGCTAAGCCAAAAGCGCAGATAATACTGGATGTCTTATCGAGCATTTTGGCAACGCAAATGCCGTGCCGCAGCCGCCGAAGCGGTGCTTAAGCCGTCAGGCGGGAATTGTGCGGTATTGCCTAAAGCAACCAACAGCAAAAAACAAAACGGAGCAAGAAAATAAAAAGGAGCAAACGATTATGACTTACGAACGCCGCAATAAGGGCACCTGCTCGGTGATGACCAAAGTAGAACTGAACCCTGACCATACCATTGAATCTGTTGAGGTACTGGGGGCTGCAACGGCAACCTGAAAGGCATCTGCCAGCTGCTGAAAGGCATGAAAGCTGAGGACGCCATTGAGCGCATGAAAGGCACCCTGTGCGGCTCCAAGCCCACCAGCTGCCCGGACCAGATCGCCATTACGCTGGAAGAGGCCCTGCAGAAGCTGTAAGCCCTGAATATTATTTGTAAGGAAGCGCCGATATGGATTGTTTTAACTACCCGCTGGATACCGAAACGCTGCTGCGCAAAAAGCGCCGCCTGCGCAAGGAACTGCTGGCCCAAAACCCGCACCCGCTGCAAAAACGCATCGCCATCCTGGGTGGTTCCACCACCAATGAGGTGGCAGACCAGCTGGGCCTGTTTTTGCTGCAATACGGCATTCAGGCGGAGTTCTACCAGAGCGAGTATGGCTAATATTGGCAGGACGCCATGTTCGGCACGCCGGAGCTGGATGGGTTCCACCCCGATGTCATTTATATCCACACCAACTGGCGCAACATCATCAATTTCCCCACCACGGCCACCCCGCAGGCGGAAATTGACGCCATGCTGAATGCCGAGTACAGCCGCTTTGAGCAGATGTGGCAGGCGCTGGAAGCCAAATTCCATTGCCCCGTCATCCAGAATAACTTTGACCGCCCCAACTACCGCCTGATGGGCAACCGCGATATCTGGGACCCGCATGGCCGTTCCAACTATCTCAGCCGCCTGAACCAGCGCTTTTACGCCTATGCCGCCGCGCATGAGGATTTTTATATCAATGATATTGACTATCTCAGCGCAGATTACGGCCTGACTGCCTGGGGGATGCGTTCTTCTGGCATATGTATAAGTACGCCATGTGCCTGGATGCGATTCCGTCTTTGGCAAACAGCGTGGCAAACATCATCAAATCCCTGTATGGCCGCAACAAAAAGCCCTGGTGCTGGATCTGGATAACACTCTCTGGGGCGGCATTGTGGGCGATGACGGTGTGGACGGCATTGCCATTGGACCCGAAGTGCCGGAAGGTCAGGTGTACGCCGAGTTCCAGAGCTACTGCAAAGCCCTGCAGACCATCGGCGTGGTGCTGGCGGTGGATTCCAAAATGACGAAGCCAACGCCCTGGCCGGCCTGAACCACCCAGACAGCGTGCTGCACCCGGATGATTTTGTCTGCATCAAGGCCAACTGGGATCCTAAAGATCAGAACCTGAAAGCCATCGCCGCAGAGCTCAGCCTTGGCGCCGACAGCTTTGTGTTTGCTGATGACAACCCGGCGGAGCGTGCCATTGTGGCCGCCCAGCTGCCCGGCGTGGCCACCCCGGTGCTGGATGGTGCCGAAAACTACATTAAGATGCTGGACCACGGCGGGTACTTTGAAACGACGATCCTTTCCGGCGACGACCTGAAAAAGACCGCGCAGTACCATGCCCGCGCCCAGGCCGCCCAGGCCCAGGCAGCTTTTGCCGATTACGGCCAGTATCTGGACAGCCTGGAAATGACGGCGACCATCCGCCCCTTTGAGGCGGTGTATATGCAGCGCATTGCTCAGCTGACCAACAAGAGCAACCAGTTCAACCTGACCACTCTGCGCTGCACTGAGGATGACATCCGTTCCATGGCAGAAAAGCCGGACTGGATCACCCTGTACGGCGAGCTGGTGGATAAATTTGCGGATAACGGCGTTGTTACCGTTGTGGCAGGGCAGGCCCAGGGCCAAACGCTCTGCCTGCGCCTGTGGCTGATGAGCTGCCGTGTGCTCAAGCGCGGCATGGAAGACGCCATGATGGATACCCTTGCCGCCAAAGCTGCCGCTGCAGGGTATACTGCGCTGGAAGGCTATTATTACCCCACCGCCAAAAACGCTATGGTGCGGGAATTTTATGCTGGGTACGGCTTTGAAAAAACGGCCGAGGATGCCGATGGCAACACCACCTGGCGCCTGGACCTTGCCGCTTACAATCCCCGCTGCCCCCATATGAAAATAATGAAACCTGAGCCGCGGCGCATACCGCACGGCAGATGGCAAACGTAAAGGAAGCTACATGCCCCATACAACCCCAAAACCCAGCCGCATTCCCGGCCCGCTGCACAAGGCGGGCCTGTTTGTGTTGTTTGCGGCCATCACGGCGGCGCTCTGCCTGCTGCTGAACTTTTTGCTGGTGGATGACCTGCACGCCTATTCCCGTGTGACGCTGGGGGAGTATTACGCCCAAGCGGATGCGGTGGATACGGTGTTTGTGGGTTCCTCCCACAGCTACCGCAGCTTTGACCCGGATACCATTGACCCCATTCTGGGCAGCCACAGCTTTAACCTTGGCACCAGCCAGCAGCAGCCGGATGGCTCCTATTGGCTTATTCGGGAAGCTGCCGCCAACAGCCCGCTGAAAACCGTCTATCTGGAAACCTTCTATACCGGCTATAATCAGCAAAAATCCAGCAATGTTCCGCTGGCCTGCTACCTGATCACCGATTACATGCGCGCGTCCTCGCCCTACCGTTACCAGTATCTGTGGGAGATGGGCGGTGCTGCGGCATTTGCGGATCTGGTGTTCCCGGCGCGCCATGCTATTGCTGACCCCGGTGAGTTGCCGGCCCTTTGGCGCGGCAAGCTGACCGGCGGCTATAACGCGGGGAACTATGACTGGGTCACCTACCCGGACGAGGGCGAAGCCTACCGGGACCGCGGTTTTGTCTATACCGAGGGCACCAGCATCTGGGGGTTCGGCACCCTGATGCACGTGGATGCCAGCGCGCCAATCTCACCGTTTGGCCGGGCGAACCTGACCCGCATTGCCGAGTTCTGCAAAAAGCAGAACATCCGCCTGGTGCTGGTCACCGCCCCGCTGCCCAGCAGCTTATGTGCAGGATACCCAGAACTACCAGGCCTATGTGGATGCCATGCGCAGCTTTGCCGCGGCCAACGGCACCCAGTATTGGGATTTTTCGCTCTTTAAGGATACCGACCTGCTGCCCATTGGCTTTGACGATTTTTCAGATATGCACCACCTGAACGGGCAGGGGGCAGAAACGTTCAGCAAGGCGTTCGCCACGGTGGCCGCCCGCAGTGCTGCGGGCGAGGATGTAAGCGGCCTGTTCTATGATACGGTTGCCGAAAAGCTGGCCACATCACCGGATAGCACCGTGCAGCAGGGGAGGGCAACTGATGTTTTCTGTTACATCCCTTGGCTTTTTGCCGTTTATGGCGCTGTTTGTCTGCCTGTGGTACCGCGTGCCCCAGCCTTCCCGCTGGAAGCTGGTTCTGGCAGCCAACGCAGTGTTCTGCCTTTCCATTGATATCGGCGCGTTTTTGCGGTAGCCCTTGCCACGGCAGTGGTGTGGCAGGCCGCGCAGCATGCGCAGCCAGAGCAGCCCAGCCGCCGCGGGTGGCTGGCACTGGGGCTGGCCGCAGCCCTGCTGCCGCTGCTGGTGCTCAAATACAGCGGCATGCTGGTGCCGGGCCTGCGGGATTTGTATAAGCCCTTTGGCCTTGCGTATTACAGCTTGCAGCTGGCGGGCTACCTGCTGGATGTGTGGCATGGCCGCACGGCACCCACGCCCAGCTATGCACGGCTGTGGTGCTATGCGGGCTTTTTCCTCTCGCTCACCCAGGGGCCGTTCAACCGCTATAATACCCTGATGCCCCAGCTGGAAGCCGCCCCCAAAACGTTTGAAACCCAGCGTTTGGTCAGCGGTTTGCAGCGCAGTGCGTGGGGGTATTTCAAAAAGTTTGCCATTGCGGACCGTGCGGCCATTGTGGTCAGCGCCGCCTTTGCGGACCCAGCGTCCTTTGACCGCAGTCAGCTGATTTTTGCCACGGTTATGTATTCGTTCCAGCTGTATGCCGATTTTTCCGGCTACACGGATATTGTGCTGGGCATGGGCGAGATCCTGGGCCTGCACCTGCCGGAAAACTTCCGCCAGCCGTTTTTTTCTGCCAGCGTCAAGGAGCTGTGGGCCCGGTGGCATATCAGCCTTTCGCAGTGGTTCCGGGATTATGTGTATATCCCACTGGGCGGCAACCGCAAGGGCATTGCCCGGCGGGATGCCAACCTGCTGCTGACCTTTTTGGTCAGCGGGCTGTGGCACGGCGCCAACTGGACCTTCCTTGTCTGGGGTGGGCTGCACGGCCTGTGCCAGGTGGCGGAGGACCACATGCCCGCTCCGCTGCGCAAGCGCAAATCTCTGCCGCTGCGCATCGTGGGCGTGCCGCTGACATTTGCCATCTTTGTTACAACCTTTACCATCTTCCGCACCAGCAGTTTGGGCAATGCGGCGGCATACTTTGCCGGTATCCTGCATAACCCCGGGCACGAGGTGTTTGCCCAGTACTGGCTGCTAGGCCTGACCAGCAAGCTGGAACTGCTCTTGCTGTTGTTGGGCATTGCGTTGCTGGTGCTGGTGGATGTGCTGCATGAATGCGGCCTGCACCTGCGCGCCTGGGTCAACGCCGCGCCGCGCCCGGTGCGCTGGGCTGTGTACGAATTTGCCATTTTTGCCTTTTTGCTGATGGCAAGCTTTTATTCCAATACGGGCTTTTTGTATGCCCGGTTCTGAAAAAGCAGCAGCCCCGGGCAGTACCCATAAAAGGTGCCGCCTGGGGCTGTTTTTGTCTGTGTGGAAAATATAAAAAGGGGACAAAGCTTTCCCAAAAGCTGCTTATTCCTCGCCTTCAAATTTCATGCCCCAGGCCATGCGGATATCATACATCAGTTGGGTCAGGGCAATGCTTTGCTGCGGGGTATAAATGCTGCTGTGGTGCCTGCCAGTGGCAGCACAACGGCTTACTTCCCGAATCTGGTATTCAAAACCGTTCACATCAAAGGGAAAATCCAGTTCCTGCGGTGGCTGGCCGTCCAGTTCCAGCGTCATATGTTCGGCGTACTGGAAGTCCGGCAGGGTAATGCGGCCCTTGGTGCCCACAATGCAGGCCATGCGGGTAAGGCGCTGGCCGATGGTTTGCACCGATTCCGCCGTGCAGCCGCTGGGGTAGGCAAGCCGCAGTTTGCTGTATTCATCGGTGCCGTATTCTGTCAGGCGCAGCTCTTCTGTCTGCACGTTCTGGGGCTGCTGGCCGGTGACCATCTGCAAAAAGCCAAGGTTATAAATGCCAATATCCAGCAAAGCGCCACCGCCCAAAGCAGAGTTGAATTTGCGCTCGCGGCGGGCGCCTTCAGTGGTAAAACCGTATTGGCAGGTGATGGTTTGCAGCGTACCGATCACCCCATCCGCCAGCATCTGCTGCAATTTGGCATACAGCGGCAAAAAGCGAATCCAGAATGCTTCCATGATGAAAAGCTGCTTTTTTTCCGCCAGGGCATACAGCTCTTTGGCCTGCCCTGCATTGATGGTGAACGGCTTTTTGCACAGAACATGCTTGCCGTGCTCCAGGCAGAGCTTGCAGTTTTCGTAATGCAGGGCGTTGGGCGTAGCAATGTAGATGGCATCTACGGCGGGATCGGCGGCAAGCTCTTCATAGCTGGCGTACCAGTGCGGGATGTTGTACTGCGCCGCAAAGGCTTTGGCACTTTCGGCCCGGCGGGAGCCGACTGCGGCAAGCCGCTCGCCCTCGGCAGCCATCGCATTGACTGTTGTGGCAAATTTGTTGGCAATGGTGCCGGTAGCTAAAATTCCCCAATTCATAAAATTACCTCCCATTAACAAGGATTCTTTGTGCACATCGTACCACAAGCAGGAAATTGCGGCAAGGAAACACGCGCAAAACAGCAAGAAAAAACAGACCCGGCAGGGGAACAGCAAAATCCGTTCCATCATGCCGGGTCTGAACTTATTATGGGGACAGAACAGGAAAATGCGGCACTGCCTTACGGGCGTACCTTGAACTCCTGCTCACAGTAAACGCAGCGGTAGCGTCCGCTGGGGTCAGGGCAAAGATGTGGTCGCAGCCGGTCTCCAGGGAGGTAATGCAGCGGGGGTTGGTGCACTTGATCACGTTCACCAGGCGCTTGGGCTGGTCCGGGCGCACCTTACGGGTCACATGACCGTTCTCAATAAAGGTCAGGCTGATCTGCGGGTCCACATAACCCAGCACATCAAAATTCAAGCCGGAAATATCGCCCTCGATTTTAATAATATCCTTTTTGCCGCTTTTCTGGCTGCGCACGTTCTGCAGCAGAGCCACGCTGGCTTCGCTCAGCTTTTCCAGCTCCAGCAGGTGATACAGCGAAAGCCCGGTCCCGGCGGTAATGTGGTCAATGACCACGCCGTTCATGATTTCATCAATATTCAGCATTCAAAAGCAACCTCCCCGGTTTTGGGGTCTTTCAGCCCCAGCAGCGTCATAATCAAAGCCATGCGCACATACACGCCGTTCTGTGCCTGCTCAAAGTAGGCGGCGCGCGGGTCATCGTCCACATCCAGCGTAATTTCGTTCACACGCGGCAGGGGATGCAGCACCGCCATGTCCGCCGGGGCAAGGTTCAGCTTTTCGGCGGTCAGGATGTAGCTGTCACGCAGGCGGATGTAATCTTCCTCATTGAAAAAGCGCTCGCGCTGCACACGGGTCATGTACAAAATATCGAGGTCCGGCAGAGCACCTTCCAGGTTGCGGGTCTCAATGTAGGGGATGCCGCGGGGCTCCAGTACTTCATTGATGATGTAATCCGGCACGCGCAGTTCTTCGGGGCTGATCAGGACAAACTTTACGTTGTCATAGCGGGCCAGGCCCTTGATGAGGGAATGTACCGTGCGGCCAAACTTCAGGTCGCCGCAGAAACCAATGGTCAGGTTGTCCAAACGGCCGTTGCGGCGGCGGATGGTCATCATGTCCAACAGGGTCTGGGTGGGGTGGCTGTGGCCGCCGTCACCGGCATTGATCACCGGGATCTTGCTGTAAAGGGAAGCGCGCAGCGGGGCCCCCTCTTTGGGGTGGCGCATGGCGGCAATATCCGCATAGCAGCTGATAATGCGGATGGTATCCGCAACGGTTTCACCCTTGGAAGCACTGGAAACACCGGCATCCGGGAAACCCAACACCTTGCCGCCCAAACGCAGCATCGCCGATTCAAACGAAAGGCGGGTGCGGGTGGAAGGCTCATAGAACAGTGTGGCCAGGCGCTTGTGGTCAGCTACATCCTGGTATGCTTCGGGGTCATCATGGATGCGGTCCGCAAGGTCCAGCAGCTTTTGGGTTTCTTCCTTTGTAAAGTCAAGGGGATCAATCAAATGTCTCATCAACAGCCATCCTTTCCTTATGGTGTATCTGAAAACAAAGAAAATGACGGATATTTTGCAAAAACAAGCAGGATGTAAGGCAAAGAGCCGCCGGAATCCTTTGTGGATTCCAAGGCTTTTTAACGCAAAATCTCGCTGTGTTTGTAGAAATAGACGATATTTTCGACTTTTCAGATACACCGTGGTCAAACGGTGCCATGCACGGGGCAGGCACACGTTCGGGAAATACGTTCAAACCGGCAGTGCGGCAAAGCTGGCCGCAAACCTGGCTTATTATATCATACCTGCCCGGCAAATAAAACCCATTAACCCCCAAAAATGTCCGCTTTTTTTGAGGCAATTTTACAAAAACGGTCAAAATGCGCGGCAGCCGGTGCAGCCTTTACCGGACCTTTACATCCTGGTGGCTCAACAGCAGCTGGACCGCAAGCAAAATCAGCGCCAGCCAGCCAACACAGGCCAAAGCGAAGCCTAGGTAGCTGTCCGCCAGCATATCACTGCTCTGGTTAGCGTTCATGCCGCGCTGCATCAGGCAATAGGGCCAGACGTACCAGTAGCCCCGGCTGGCCAGCAGCATGCCGGAAACACCCCCGGCCAGCCCCAAAAACACCGGCAAGGCAAAGCTGCGGATCACCATGGAAAATAGCAGCTGCGCCGCCACCACGGCCAGCCCGCCCAGTACACTGCGCACCAGGTAAAAGATGGTAATAGCCGGCGGGGCGCTGTGAACCCGGCGAACACCCGGCCGCAGAACCAGTACAATACAAACACAAATGCCTGAGTCAGCAGTACCAGCTTTGTCACCACAAGCAACTTGGCAAGGAACAGGTAAAAGGGCGGCACCGGCTCCGCCATAATCAGGTTCCAATTGTGGCCTATGTGCTCCAGCCGCCACAGGTACGCCGCGTATACCGCCACCATGCAGGGGAAGAAAAACAGCGAGTAAAATAGTGTGTGCTGGGTCCACAGACTGTACCAGCCGTCCCGCAAAATTTCAAGGTTTTGCAGGTAGTTGAAGGTTCCGTACCCGGCGGAAATGATGGGCAGAATAAAAAACATAAACCAGATGGGCGAAGCGTGCAGTTTGCGGTTTTCTGCACGGATACAACGCAGCAGCATGGGTCACACCTCCTTGTTCCGCATGGCATACCACGCGGCAAAAAACAAAATACCGGCCAAAACCACCGTGGCAACCAGCAACGGCCACTGGAACGGCACAATCATGTAGGTGACTACTTTGCTGGCCTGGTCCCAGTCCGCAATCCGGTAGGTGTTCAGAGGGATAAAATACCCCCACGGCACAAAATAGCCGACCCATGCCGGCATAAAGGCACTGAACAGTCCCAGCAGCGTGCCAAGAATGCCCACACACAAAGCGGGCAGGGGATTGGCCAGCAGCACTGTCAAAGCAGCTCAGAGAAAAAAAAATCATGCAGTCCACGGCAAAGGTGCAGCCCCAGAGATAGGCAGCCTGGCCTGCGGCGGGATAGGGCTGCGTGTAATGCTGTAAGTGCCCGATCAGCGGGGCGCCCGCAGCTTCCAGCGTGACGATCAAAAAGAGCTCCGCCAGCCCCAGCGCTGCCTTTGCGGCAAACAGGCTGCGGCGGCTTTGCAGGGTATACAGCAGTTTGGGCGTACAGCCTTTGACTTCCACATCCCAAAGCCTGCTTGCCAGAATCGCCATGGCCAACGGCATTAAAATGGTATTGATGATGGGCAGGCTGTAAAACAGGGCACTATAAGCGGATGCCAGCTCGTCAGCACCGGTCGGCGCAGCGGACTGGCACCAAAGCAGCGCCATGACCGGCACCAGCAGGCAGACAATCAGATCATGCCGGCGGCGAGCCTTTTTGCAGCTCGGCGCGGATGCTTGTGTACATGTCAGCCCACCTCCTTGCCGGTTTGCGTGTTGGTCAGGCTCAGGAAAATTTCTTCCAGATTCTTGGTCTGCCGCTCCACGCCAACCACCCCGGCCCCCTCGGCGGCAAGATCCTGCACCAGCGCGGCCAGGCGGGCATCCTCCATGTTGGGCAGCAGGCAGCCGTTGTCCGCAGGCTGCGGGGTCAGGCCGTAGCGGCGCAGCACGGCGGCCCCGCGGTCCGGAGCCAGCAGGCGCAGAACAACATTGCCGCGGCTGTGGCGCTGCAATTCCGTCAGCGGGCCTTCAAACAGCAGCTGGCCGTGGTTGATGATGCCCACCTGGCTCACAATCTGCTCCATCTCGCCCAGCAAATGGCTGGAAATCAGCACCGTGGCACCGCAGGCATCTGGCATATCGTGGATCAATGCACGCATTTCCTGGATGCCAGCCGGGTCAAGACCGTTGGTGGGTTCATCCAGAATCAGCAGCCTGGGGCTGCCCAGCAGAGCCATGGCAATGCCCAGGCGCTGTTTCATGCCAAGGGAATACTGCCCCACCTTGCGCTTTCGGTCTGCCTGCAGGTGTACAATTTCCAGCACGCGGTCGATGTCTTTGTAGGGCACGCCTTTCAGGTCGGCTACAATTTCAAGGTTTTCCTGCGCAGTAAGGTGCAGGTAGCCGGATGGCGACTCAATCAAACTGCCGGTCTGGCGCAGCAGCTCCAGCCGGGTACGCTCCGTCAATGTGCGGCCCAGCAGAGCCACGCTGCCCGCCGTGGGGTGAACCAGCCCCAGCAGCATTTTCATGCTGGTAGATTTACCCGCGCCATTTGGCCCAATAAAACCATACACACACCCCTGTGGAACATGCAGGTCCAGATTGTGAACCACGGTGCGGCCACCATAGGTTTTGCACAGCCGTTTTGTTTCAATTACATATTGCATGGCTAACACTCCTTTGTTCATCTTTTGGGAACAAAGGCATGGTAACACGCCGACCTTAACCTGCCACAAAGCCCAGCTTAAGTTTAGCTTAATTCTGCCCGGCGGCTCTATCGGCAGCCCGGTGCTCGTATTATAATAAAGGCAATACCGCACAATTCCCGCCTGACGGCTTAAGCACCGCTCCGGCGGCTGCGGCACGGCATCTGCGTTGCCAGAATGCTCGATAAGACTCCAGTATTATCTGCGCTTTTGGCTTAGCATCTGCCGTACCTCGCTCACCGTATCGGCACTTAGAATTATGCGGTATTGCCTAAAAGCACAAAGGGGGGCGCACCCATGCAAACCATTTATGATGCTAAAATTTTGATTGTGGATGACAACCAGGATCTGCTGAACCTTGTTACCACGGCGCTGCGCAGCACCGGCTACAACCAGCTGACCGCCTGCACCGGCTGCGCAGCGGCCCAAGCGGCATTTGCCGCCAACCGCCCGGACCTGATGATTTTGGATATCAACCTGCCGGATGGGGACGGCTTTACCCTGTTCCGCACGCTGCACAGCATGGCGGATATCCCGGCGCTTTTTCTTTCTGCCCGCGATGCTGACGCCGACCGGCTGTTTGGTCTGGGCCTGGGCGCGGACGACTACCTGACCAAGCCGTTTTTAACGCAGGAGCTTTTGCTGCGCATCCAGCGCATTTTGCAGCGCTGCTATCGGGGCGAACTGCAGCGGACTGCCGCAAAAACGCTCCAGCTGGGCCAGCGCACGGTGTATCTGGCCGATGCTTTGGTCCGCCTGCCGGAGATGGCACCGCCCAGCCCCTGACGGCCACCGAGCGCGCTCTGCTGCAAAAGCTGGCCGAAAACCGCGGCCATATCGTTACTTATGACTGACGCGGTGTGCGAAGCCGTGTGGGGGGCAGACTATTACGGGTACGAGAACAGCCTGAATGTTCACATCCGCCACCTGCGGGAAAAGCTGGAACCCAACCCCAGCAAGCCGCAGTACCTTTTAACGGTGCGGGGCATCGGCTATAAATTGGCAGAGGAGAACGCACAATGAAAACTTTTGCAGCCCTGATCCGCCGCTATGTGCTGGCCACAGCCGCTATTGTGCTGCTGGTGGGCGGTTTGCTGGTGGGGCAGATTTTTTATGTGGGGTTCAAGTCCAACGCGGTGGATGCAACAGGCTACCGGGTCGGCGCCTTGGCTGAAGCCCTAAATCAAACTGAAACCGGCCGGCAATGGGATCGGGAACATACCCCGGCGGAATGGATGCAGGGCTATGCCTGGGCCATGGTGCTGGACGATAATGGCAATGTCATCTGGCAGCAAGACCTGCCGCAAAAGCTGAATCACCGGTACACGGCATCGGAAGTTGCCGTGATCTCCCACTGGTACCTGGCCGATTACCCCGTGCAGTGCTGGGCGGCGGATTACGGGCTGTTTGTTGTGGCGGAACCAGTTGGAACCTGCTGGAAGTATAACATCGACATGAAGCAAAAAATGATAATAATGCTGGCCAAAAGTATTCAGCCCACCATGGTGGAGCCCCTGCTGGTGGTGCTGGGGTGCTGCCTGTTCTTCAGCTGGCGCGGGGCAAAAGCCTGCAAACCGTAACAGCCGGGCTGGATACCTTGGCGCAGGGCGGTACGGTCAGCCTGCCTGCCGCCGGCTTTGCGGGGGAGCTTGCCCAAAAGCTGAACGAAACCAGCGAGCAGCTGCGCCGCCGCAATGAGATCATTGCCCGGCGGGATACCGCCCGCACGGAATGGATCGCCGGGGTCAGCCATGATATCCGCACCCCGCTGGCGTTGATCCTGGGCTGGGCGGAGCAGCTGCAGCGGGATGCCACCCTGCCCGCAGCAGCCAGACAGAAAGCGGGCGGCATCTGCACCCAGTGCGAAAAAATCCGCAGCCTGATTGAGGACCTGAACCTGACCAGCAAGCTGCAATACGGCGCCCAGCCCCTGCGCCGCCGGTCCACCCAGGCGGGGCCGTTTTTGCGCCAGGTAGTGGCGGCTTTTTGTGAGAACCCCCTGGCCGCCCGCTGCACACTGGATTGCAGCATTACCCCGGCAGTAGAAACCGCCATCCTGCACGCTGATGCCGCTCTGCTGACCCGTGCGCTGGAAAATGTGCTGCAAAACGCCGTGCGCCATAATGCGGGGCCGATCACGCTGGCTTTCCACGTGGATGCCGACGAAACAACGCTGCACCTGACCATACAGGATGACGGCACCGGCTACCCGCAAAGCATGCTGGCCGTGCTGAACGGCGAACCGGAAGGGGAGAACGCCCCGCATATTCTGGGCCTGCATGTGGTGGAGCAAATCATAAACGCCCACGGCGGCAGCGTGCAGTTTGTCAACCGGGACCCCACGGTGCAAAAGTGATGATGCAGCTGCCACTGGCCAAAGATGAAAACGAAAAATAATACCCAAAAACAAATCCCCCGCCGGGCAAAGCACTTTGCAGCACCGCCCGGCGGGGGATTGTTATGCTATGTTAAGGCAATACCGCATAATTCTAAGTGCCGATACGGCGAGCGAGGTGCGGCAGATGCTAAGCCAAAAGCGCAGATAATACTGGATGTCTTATCGAGCATTTTGGCAACGCAGATGCCGTGCCGCAGCCGCCGGAGCGGTGCTTAAGCCGTCAGGCGGGAATTGTGCGGTGTTGCCCTAAATTGTCTGGCGTAAAGCCTGGCTGCCATTACTTCACCAGGCCGCAGACCAGCTGTGCGTAGGCCACGGGGTCTTCCAGCGGCAGGCCCTCAATCAGCAGGGCCTGGTCGTACAGCAGCTCGGCGTACTTATTGATCTTGTCGGTGTCACCGGCCTCGTGGGCGGCTTTCAGCGCAGCGAACACAGTGTGGTTGGGGTTCAGCTCCAGCACCTTGGTGCTTTCCATGCCATCACCGGAACCAGGCATCTTGCGCAGGACCTTTTCCATCTCCATGGAAATACCGCCCTCGCTGGAAAGCGATACCGGGTGATCCTGCAAAGTCGGGTTGACCTTCACATCTTTGATCTTGCCGTTCAGGGCCTTCTTGATCTCCTCAAACAGGTCCTTGTTTTCGGTTGCGGTCTCCTCGGCAGCCTTCTTTTCATCCTCGGTTTCCAGGCCCAGATCGCCGGAGTTGATGTTTTTGAATTCCTTTTCCTTGTAGTCGTGCATGATCTGCAGGCAGAATTCATCCACATCCTCGCTGCACAGCAACAGGTCATAGCCCTTGCTCAGCACCAGCTGTGCGTTGGGCAGTTTGCCCAGGCGGGCCGCCTCGTCACCAGCGGCAAAGTAAATGGCCTTCTGGCCTTCCGGCATCTTCTCAATGTATTCATCCAGCGTGATGAGCTTCTGCTCCTTGGCAGAGTAGAACATCAGCAGGTCGGAAAGCAGGTCTTTGTGCATGCCGTAATCGCCGTAAATACCAAACTTGATCTGGCGGCCAAATGCTTTCCAGAAGGTTTCGTACTTTTCGCGGTCGTTCACCAGCATGGCGTGCAGTTCGTTCTTGATCTTCTTTTCCAGGCTGTTGCGGATCAGCTTTACCTGGCCGTCCTTCTGCAGCGTTTCACGGCTGATGTTCAGGCTCAGGTCCTCGCTGTCCACAACGCCCTTGATAAAGCTGAAGTAATCCGGCAGCAGGTCAGCGCATTTTTCCATGATCATAACGCCGGAAGCATACAGGGCCAGACCCTTCTCGTACTCCTTGGTGTAATAATCATACGGCGTCTGGCCGGGCACAAACAGCAGGGCGGTGTAGGTTGCGGTGCCCTCGGTGCGGCTGGTAATCACGCGCAGCGGGTCGGAATAATCCATGAACTTGCTCTTGTAGAACTCGTTGTATTCTTCCGGCTTTACATCTTTCTTGTCGCGCTTCCAGATGGGCACCATGCTGTTCAGGGTTTCCAGCTCGGTGTAGGTTTCGTACTCCGGCTTATAGTCGTCACCGGCGTCCTCCGGCTTCGGCTTCTGGCGGCTCTTCTCGCGGTACATGGTAATGGGGTAGCGGATGTAATCGCTGTACTTCTTGACCAGGCCGGAGATGGTGTACTCGTCCAGATATTCGCTGTATTTGTCGGTTTCGGTGTCCTCTTTCAGCACCAGGGTGATCTCGGTGCCAACTTCCGGCTTTTCGGCTTCGGTCAGGGTGTAGCCCTCCACGCCGGAGGACGACCACTGCCAGGCTTCCTCGCTGCCCTCCGCGCGGGAAACAACGGTCACCTTGCTGGCAACCATGAAAGCGGAGTAGAAGCCAACGCCGAACTGACCGATAATGTCAATATTCTCGTTCTGATTGGTTGCCTTAAAGTCCTGGCTGCCGGAGCGGGCAATGGTGCCAAGGTTCTTTTCCAGCTCATCCTTGGTCATGCCAATGCCGTTATCGCTGATGGTCAGGGTGCGGTTCTCTTTATCGGCTGCAATATGAATGTGCAGGTCTTCTTTTTTACGTTGATGGAAGTATCCGTCAGGCTCTTGAAATACAGCTTGTCGCAGGCATCCGATGCGTTGGAGATCAGCTCGCGCAGGAAGATCTCGCGGTTGGTATAAATAGAATTGATCATCAGGTCAAGCAGCTTTTTGCTCTCGGCCTTAAACTGATGCATTGCCATAGTTACAATGACCTCACTTTTATATATTTTATGGTTTAGCACTCGCGTGCTTTAAGTGCTAAGCATATATTAGCACTCTTACCCGCAAAGTGCAAGTCCTGATTGCCCTTTTTACAAAAAGTTAAAAAACTGTATGTAAAATACAGAAAAAGGCTTTTCAAAGCACATTTTTTGCGCTATCCTAATAACTGTATCTTCATATTTATCATTAGGAGCCTGATGTTATGAAATTTGTAGAATATAAACTTGCCACCGGTGCTATGCTGACCGGCTACCTGCGTGACGAAACCACCGAAATGCCCAGCTACAACACCCGCCCGGCAGTGCTGATCCTGCCCGGCGGCGGCTACCGCTACTGTTCCCCGCGCGAAGCGGACCCTGTTGCCGTCCAGTTTTTGCAGGCCGGCTACCATGTGTTCACCCTGATTTATTCCACCGACCACGCCCGCTGCTGTGGCAGCCGCTGACCGAAGCCGCGTCCGCCATCCTGTACCTGCGCCGGAATGCGGCGGATCTGCGCATTGCGGCGGATAAGATCACCATCGTCGGCTTTTCTGCCGGTGCCCACCTGGCGGCTTCCACCGCCCTGCTGTGGGATGCAGCTCCCGTGCAGCAGGCCCTTGGTATTACCGGAACCGAAGCCCGCCCCAATGCGGTGGTGCTGGGGTACCCCGTTATCACCAGCGGCAAGTTCGCCCACCGCGGCTCTTTTGAGAACCTGTGCGGCGCGGATGAAGCCCTGCTGCAGACCATGAGCCTGGAAAACCAGGTGCGCGGCGATTTGCCGCCTTTCTTTATCTGGCACACCGTGGAAGATCAGGCTGTGCCGGTGGAAAACTCGCTGCTGCTGGCCAGCGCCCTGACCGAAAACCACGTGCCCTACGAGCTGCACCTGTTCACCCATGGCGGGCATGGCTCCAGCACCTGCACGCAGGAGGTCAACACCCCTAACAAGCATAACAACGCCTGGCTGCCCCTGTGCATGGGCTGGCTGGGGAGACCCTGGATTTTACCCTGTGATTTGAGCAGCCCCATTAAGAAGCTGTTTTTGTAACCCTATTATTAAGGAGGTTGTACCATGAAGATCATGTTTTATGCCCTCCGTCCTTTCGACGAGCAAGCCTATTGTGAGCCATACAGCAAACAGTATGGCATTGATTATGCCTATACCGCAGAGGTTCCCACGCCGGATAACCTGGAACTTGCCAAAGGCTGCGATGCCGTCAGCACCAACCCCTGCCTGATCACGCCGGAATATCTGGAAGCCTGGGCCGCGATGGGGGTCAAATTCCTGCCCTGCCGCAGCATTGGCTATGACCATATCCCGCAGCAGAAAGCCAAGGAGCTTTGCATGCGCATCTCCCATTCCTGGTATCCGCCGGCAGGTGTGGCCGATTATGCCATTATGCTGATGCTGATGTGCAACCGCAAAGTGGGCCAGATTCTGCGCCGGGCCGATGCCCAGGATTATTCCTTAAGCGGCAAGATGGGCCGCGATATCACCCGTATGACGGTGGGTGTGATCGGCACCGGCAACATTGGCCGCACTGTGCTGCGCCACTTGAGCGGCTTTGGTTGCAAGCTGCTGGCTTACGACCTGTACCCCAACGATGAAGCACGCCAGTATGCCGAGTATGTGGATCTGGATACCCTGTACAAGAGCTGCGATATCATCACCCTGCACACCAACGCTACTGCCGTCAACCGCCATATGATCGATGCCAACGCTATTGCCAAGATGAAAAACGGCGTTGTGCTGATCAACACCGCCCGCGGCACCCTGATTGACCCGGAAGCGCTGGTAAACGGGCTGGAAAGCGGCAAGATCGGCGCAGCCGGCCTGGACGTTGTGGAAAACGAGAACGGCCTGTTCTACTTTAACCATATGGGCGATGCGTTGCAGAACCGCGAACTTGCCATGCTGCGCAGCTTCCCGAATGTGATCTTTACCCCGCACACCGCGTTTTATACCGATGTGAATGTGGCCAGCATGGTGGAAAGCGCCTTTAAGGCTGTGCGCGCCATGGCGGATGGCGAACAGACCCCACTGGAGGTGCGCCTGTGACAGAACCGGGCCGTGCCGAATCTGCCGCTGCGCTGGCCCAGTGCCCGCGGCTGGCGGCAGGGGAGCCATTTGACTTTGTCTGTGCAGGCTGCGGGGACTGCTGCCGTAACCGGCGGGACCTGGTGCTTTCCGGTTATGACCTGTACCGCATTGCCCGCCGCCTGGGCCTGCCCCCCGCGCTTGACGGCGGATGCCTTTTGCAAGCAGGAGTTTGCCCCGCAGACCCTTTTGCCTGCCGTGGTGCTGCGCCCCAATGCCCGCACAGGCAACTGCCCCTTTTTGAGGCCGATGCCTGCACCATCCACGCCGCCCGCCCGCTGGCCTGCGCTCTTTACCCGCTGGGCCAGGCCATTGACCCGGCAACAGCCGCCATGGAATATTACGTGCAGCTGCCATTGTGCGGTGCCCGCGTATCCGCGCAGGAACAGCGCACCCTGCAAAATTACCTGGACGATGCCGCCATCACCGCCCGCGCCGGGATTGACGCCCGGTGGGCTGTGGTGTGTACCCAGCTTTCGGATAAGCTGCAGCAGGCAGGCGGACGCGAAAACCCGCGCTACCTGCCCGCCGCCCGCCGCATTGCACGCGCCCTGTATTTTGATTATTCCATCCAGGATGATTTTTACCCCCAGTTCAACGCCAACACCCAGGCGCTTTGGCCGCTGCTGGATAAAATACTGTGAGATCAACCATCAGCGGCTCGGTAAGCGAGACATTAATGTATGCAAGAACAGAAAATAAAATATGACGGTGTATTATGAAGAGGAGGGAAAACCATGGCACCCAAACTGTTATGCGGCCTGTTGCTGACGTTGGTTGGCCTTGTGTTTTCTTCGTTCTGCTTTATCTATGCCGTTATGAACCCCTGCAACTATAATGGCATTAACGGCCTGCTGGGCAGCTTTTTGGGTACCCAAACGCTGGTGCCGTTCATCATCTCCACAGCGGCCATGTGCGCGGGGCTCATCCTCTGCTTCTATGTGGCGTTCCACAAGGACAATAAGGATAAGGCAACACCGCACAATTCCCGCCTTGCGGCTTAAGCACCGCTCCGGCAGCTGCGGCACGGCATCTGCGTTGCCAAAATGCTCGATAATGTCAGGTTGCGGTACCCGCATCGTGCTTCGGGGGCAAAAGCCCCTCGCACTCTGCGACCGCTGCCCCTGCTTCGGTTCGCTGTTTCCGCCACTGGCGGCGCTCACCTTTGCAGCATCCAGTATTATCTGCGCTTTTGGCTTGGCATCTGCCGCACCTCGCTCGCCGTATCGGCACTTAGAATTATGCGGTATTGCCATAAATAACCTGAAGCCATAATAAAATCATAAAGCAGCAGCCCCCGCACCGATGATTTTGTGCGCACATCGGTACGGGGGCTGCTGTCTATTATAAAACGGATGTTAAGAAAATGGCTTGTTACAGGTTGGTGTAGCCCATCAGGCTCTTATCCACCTCGGCGGCGGCATCGCGGCCTTCGCGCAGGGCCCAAACAACAAGGCTCTGGCCGCGGCGCATATCGCCGCAGGTAAATACATGGGGCACGTTGGTGGCGTACTTAGTATCGGCAACGGTGCCGCGCTTGGTCAGGTCAACGCCAAACGCTTCGGCCACATAGGGCTGGCAGCCGGTAAAACCGGCGGCAATCAGCACCAGGTCGCACTCGATGGCAAATTCTTCGCCGGTGGGCACCATGGCGCGGCGGCCGGTGGCTTCATCCACCACTTTGCTTTCCAGCTTGGCAATCAGCGCACCGCAAACCTGACCGGCTTCGTCCTTATAGAACTCTTTGACCGTGGTCTGGTAAATGCGCGGGTCGCTGCCAAACACGGCAATGGCTTCCTGCTGGCCGTAATCGGTTTTCAGCACCTTGGGCCATTCGGGCCAGGCGTTGGCGGCGGTGCGTTCTGTGGGCGGGCAGGGCATCATTTCCAGCTGGGTCACGCTTGCGCAGCCCTGGCGGATGGCGGTGCCGACACAGTCGTTGCCGGTATCGCCGCCGCCGATGACCAACACCTTTTTGTCCTTGGCACTCACGGCCTTGCCATCGGAAAAGCCGGAATCCAGCAAACTGCGGGTCACGCTGGTCAGGTAATCCACGGCGAAGTAGATGCCCTGTGCATCGCGGCCGGGGGCGGTGATGTCACGGGCCTGCTTGGCACCGCAGGCCAGCACAATGGCATCGTGTGCATCCAGCACATCCTGGGCAGGGGTGCTGCCGCCAACATCGGCGCAGGTTACAAAGTCAATGCCCTCGGCCTTCATAATGTTCACGCGGCGGTCAATGACCTGCTTTTCCAGCTTCATGTTGGGGATGCCGTACATCAGCAGGCCGCCCACGCGGTCCTCACGCTCGTATACGGTCACTTTGTGGCCGCGCTTGTTCAGGTAATCGGCAACCGCAAGGCCGGCAGGGCCGGCACCTATCACGGCAACGGTTTTGCCGGTGCGGGTCGGGGGCGGGCAGGCGGTCAGCAGGCCGGATTCATAGCCATATTCTACAATGGCGTGCTCGTTCTCCTTCACGGTAACAGGGCTGCCGGTGGTGTAGCCGCAGGTGCAGGCAGCTTCGCACAGAGCGGGGCATACCCGGCTGGTAAACTCCGGGAAGCGGTTGGTGGCGCGCAGGCGATGTACAGCCAGATCCCACTTGCCCTGGTAGACCAGGTCGTTCCATTCGGGGATTAGGTTGTTCAGCGGGCAGCCGCTTGCCATGCCGCCAATCATCATGCCAGCCTGGCAGAACGGTACGCCGCAATCCATGCAGCGGGCACCCTGCGCCTGCTGTTCATCCTGCGGCAGCGGGATGTGAAATTCGTTAAAGTTCTGAATGCGTTCTTCGGGCGGCAGCTCCGTGCTGGTCTGCCGGGCAATTTCCATAAATCCTGTCGGTTTTCCCATCGTTTGCGCCTCCCTTATTTGTTAGCAGCGTTCTTCATTGCATAGAACGCTTCGATCTGTGCCTGCTCGCTGTCCTCGCCCTTTTCTTCCATCTGGGCAATCAGGCGCAGCATCTTGTCATAGTCATGGGGCAGGACCTTTTTGAACTTGGGCAGATACTCTCCAAAGTTATCCAAGATTTCCTTGCCGCGGGGGAGCCGGTAGCTTCCACATGTTCACGGATCAAATCCTTCAGCAGCGAAACATCATACTTGTGTTCCACCGGCTCCAGGCTGACCATATCCTTGTTGACGCGGGTGTAGAAATCCCAGTCCTCATCCAGCACATAGGCGATGCCGCCGCTCATGCCGGCTGCAAAGTTTTTGCCGGTCTTGCCCAAGACTACTACCGTGCCGCCGGTCATATACTCGCAGCCGTGGTCGCCGACGCCCTCCACAACAGCGGTAGCGCCGGAGTTGCGCACGCAGAAACGTTCGCCTGCCGCACCGTTGATGAACGCTTTACCAGCGGTTGCACCGTACAGGGCAACGTTGCCAATGACAATGTTCTCGCTGCGGTCATAGGTGACATCCTTGGGCGGGTAAACGATCAGCTTGCCGCCGGAAAGGCCCTTGCCCATATAGTCGTTGGAATCGCCAACCAGTTCCAAGGTCAGGCCAGCGGGGATAAAGGCACCAAAGCTCTGGCCGCCGTACCCGTTGCAGATCACATGGAAGGTATCTTCCGGCAGGGTGTTGCCAAACTTGCGGGTGATCTCGCTGCCAAAAATCGTGCCGAACGCGCGGTCGGTGTTGCCAACTTCCAGTTCAACGGTCATCGGCTTGGGCTCTGCCATGTCAAAGCTCTTCTTGAACTTCTTCATCAGCACGCGCATATCCGGTGTTTTTCCAGGCCGAAGTTGTAAACATCCTTGGCGTTGAAGTGTACGCTGCTGTTTTCCACCAGCGGGTTTTTCAACAGGGCAGTCAGGTCCATCTCGCTTGCGCGGGAACCAGCCGGGGCATCCTTGACTTTCAGCAGGTCGGTGCGGCCAACCAGTTCATCCACGGTATGCACGCCCAGGCGGGCCATGTATTCGCGCAGATCCTCAGCCATAAAACGCATAAAGTTGATGATGTATTCCGGCTTGCCCTTAAAGCGCTTGCGCAGCTCGGGGTTCTGGGTGCAGATGCCCATGGGGCAGGTATCCAGGTTGCACACGCGCATCATCACGCAGCCCATGGCAACCAGCGGGCCGGTGCCGAAGCCGAATTCCTCGGCACCCAGCAGGGCGGCGATGGCTACATCGCGGCCGCTCATCAGCTTGCTGTCGGCTTCAATGCGCACGCGGCTGCGCAGGCCGTTCATGATTAAGCACTGGTGTGCCTCGGCAATGCCCAGCTCCCAGGGCAGACCTGCGTTGTGGATGGAGTTGCGCGGCGCCGCGCCGGTACCGCCGTCAAAGCCGGAAATCAGGATGACTTCGGCGCCGGCCTTGGCAACGCCGGCGGCAATGGTGCCGACACCGGCTTCGCTGACCAGCTTGACGTTGATGGCAGCCTTGCGGTTGGCGCATTTCAGGTCATAGATCAGCTGCGCCAGATCCTCAATGGAGTAGATATCATGGTGCGGCGGGGGAGAGATCAGGCCCACGCCGGTGGCGGAGTGGCGGGTCTTGGCAACCCAGGGATATACCTTTCCTCCGGGCAGATGTCCGCCCTCACCGGGTTTCGCTCCCTGTGCCATCTTGATTTGGATCTCACTGGCGGAGACGAGGTACTTGCTCGTCACGCCGAAGCGGGCAGACGCCACCTGCTTGATGGCGCTGTTGCGCTCGGTGCCAAAACGGTCTTCGGCTTCGCCGCCCTCGCCGGTGTTGCTCTTGCCGCCGATGCGGTTCATGGCAACGGCCATGCACTCGTGGGCTTCCTCAGAAAGGGCGCCATAGCTCATGGCAGCGGTCTTGAAGCGGTGTACGATGGAATCCACGCTTTCCACTTCGTCCAGCGGGATACCGGCATCGGGGTAGTTGAAGTCCAGCAGGCTGCGCAGGTGCATGGCATCGCCGCCCTCGGCGTTCACGGCATCGGTATAAGCCTTGAACTTGTTGTAATCGCCGGTCCAGCAGGCCTGCTGCAGCAGGTGGATGGTCAGCGGGTTGTACAGATGATCTTCGGCCAGCTTGCCGCTGCGGAGCTTGTGCTCGCCCAGGCTGGTCAGCTCCATGCTGATATCCAGGCCCAGAGGGTCGAATGCCTGCTTGTGGCGGGCTTCCAGGTCGTTCTGGATGTCGCGGATGGTAATGCCGCCCACACGGCTGACGGTGTTGGTAAAGTACTTGTCGACTACTTCCTGGCTCAGGCCCAGCGCCTCAAAGATCTGGCTGCCCTGGTAGGACTGGATGGTGGAGATGCCCATCTTGGAGGCAATCTTGACGATGCCGGCCAGAACGGCTTTATTGTAGTCGTTCACAGCGGCATAGTAATCTTTGTCCAGCAGACCCTCATTGATCAGCTCGCCGATGGTATCCTGTGCCAGATAAGGGTTGATGGCGCAGGCACCGTAGCCCAGCAGGGTGGCAAAATCATGAACCTTGCGGGGCTCACCGCTTTCCAGGATCAGGGCCATGGCGGTGCGCTTGCGGGTACGAACCAGGTACTTGGAAACTGCGCCCACAGCCAGAAGGCTGGGGATGGCGACATGGTACTCATCAATTTCGCGGTCAGACAAAATCAGGATGTTGGCACCATCGCGGTAGGCGCGGTCCACATCGACGAACAGGCGGTCGATGGCTTTTTCCAGATCGGTATTCTTATAGTAGCAGATGGAGATGGTTTCCACCTTAAAGCCGGGAACCTTCATGGCCTTGATCTTCATCAGGTCGGTTTCGGTCAAAATCGGGTTGGTGATTTTCAGCACCTTGCAGTTCTCGGCGTCCTCTTCCAATAGGTTGCCCTGTGCGCCAACGTATACGGTGGTGGAGGTCACAACCTTCTCGCGCAGGGCGTCGATGGGCGGGTTGGTGACCTGGGCAAACATCTGCTTGAAATACTCAAACAGCAGGGGATGGGTGTGGCTCAACACGGCCAGCGGGGTATCGCTGCCCATGGCACCGGCAGGCTCACCGCCGTTTTTTGCCATCGGCAGGATCATGGTGGAAACATCCTCGTACTGGTAGCCGAATGCTTTCTGCAGCCGCACCAGCTCGTCATGCTCGTGGCTGGGTACGCGCTCGTTGGGGATCTTCAAATCGGCCAGGTTGACCAGGTTGCGGTCCAGCCATTCGCCGTAAGGCTCGCGGCTGGCGTAATCGGCTTTCAGGCTTTCGTCGTCCACCAGCTCACCCCTGGCGGTATCCACCAACAGCATTTTGCCGGGGCGCAGGCGGTCCTTGCGCACGATTTCTTCGGCGGGAATATCCAGCACGCCGACCTCACTGGAAAGGATCAGGCGGCCGTCTTTGGTGATGTAGTAGCGGCTCGGGCGCAGACCGTTGCGGTCCAGCACAGCGCCCATCACATCGCCGTCGCTGAACAGGATGCTGGCGGGGCCGTCCCACGGCTCCAGCATTGTGGCATAATACTGGTAGAAGTCCCGCTTTTTCGGGTCCATACTATGGTTGTTTTCCCACGGTTCGGGGATAGTGACCATAACAGCCAGCGGCAGCTCCATGCCGTTCATAACCATAAACTCCAGCGTGTTATCCAGCTGGGCAGAGTCGGAGCCGCCCTGGTTGACGATGGGCAGAACCTTCGTCATATCGTCCTTTAAATAGTTGGAACCGATGGTCTCCTCACGGGCAAGCATGGTATCTACGTTGCCGCGGATGGTATTGATCTCGCCGTTATGCAGGATAAAACGGTTGGGGTGGGCACGGTTCCAGCTGGGAGCCGTGTTGGTAGAAAAACGGCTGTGCACCATGCCGATGGCAGATTCATAATCTTCGCTCTGCAAATCGGGATAGAACAGGCGCAGTTCTTTAACCAGGAACATGCCCTTGTACACAATGGTGCGGCTGGAAAGACTGCACACATAAGTATCCTGGCTGGACTGTTCAAACACGCGGCGGGCAACATAAAGCTTGCGGTCAAAGTCAATGCCGGGCATTACGCGGGCCGGGCGTTCCACAAATGCCTGCCAGATGCTGGGCATGCAGGAACGTGCCTTGTGACCCAAAATTTCCGGGCAGGTGGGCACTTCGCGCCAGCCAAGGAAGTTGAGCCCCTCTTTTTTGCAGATGATCTCAAACAGCTTTTTGTCCTGGTTGCGGTTCAACTCTTCCTGTGGGAAAAAGAACATGCCAATGCCGTAGTCACGCTCGTTGCCCAGCGTAATGCCGGCTTCTTCGGCAGCTTTTTGAAGAACTTGTGGCCGATCTGCAGCAGGATACCGACACCATCGCCGGTTTTGCCTTCGGCATCCTTACCGGCACGGTGTTCCAGGTGCTCCACGATCTGCAAAGCATCGTCGATCGTTTTGTGGGTTTTGCGGCCCTTGATATCCACAACTGCACCAATGCCGCAGTTGTCATGTTCAAACCGCGGATCATACAGCCCGGCGGGGGCCTTGCGCTCTGTAAAGTTTTCCATCCGTTTTTGCTCCTTCCCGTAATTTCCTGCGGGGCCGGGCGGGAACGCACATTTCCCACCCTGGCATAGATACGAAAAAAAGACGTTCCCCAACGGGTACACTAACCCGTTTGTGGGAACGTCTTTGTTCTTGTATGTACTATACCACACCAGTAGGGGAATGGCAATCATCAAACAAAAGATTTTTATGAAATTAACGCAAAAACCTTATTTGCTTTGTTTTGCCATGGTTAAACTTAATAAAATTAAGCTGCGGCAATAACTGCCGGGCAAAACGGTGTGTTATTTGCCGTTTGCAGCCTGCTGCTCTTTCAAAACGGCCAGGATCTCGGTCAGCAGTTCCTCCTGCGTCGGGGCCTTAGGGGCTTCCGGCTCGGCGGGCTTTTCTTTTTCATGCTTGCCCAGGTCCATGAGCTTGTTCATGGCTTTCAGCATACAGAACAGAACGAATGCCAGAATGATAAAGTTAATGACGGCAGAGATGAATGCACCGATGCCCAGGTTGATGTCAAACGGCAGGTGCAGCACAACATCACTGAAATCTGTCTGGAACAAAATGCCAATGATGGGGTTGATGATGTTGTCCGTCAAAGAAGTGACCAGCGTGGAGAATGCGCCGCCGATGAGAACACCGATGGCCATGTCCATCATGTTGCCTTTCAGGGCAAAAAGCTTTGAACTCTTCCAGGAACTTTTTCATAATGTGTTTCCTCCTGTATGGATAAATTTTTCAGGGCCATGCCCCACACAGGCTGCAAACGGGGCATGGGGCCCGGATTCCAAAATAAAAAGTTACTTCAGCAGCTTGGCTACAGCGTTTGCTGCGCCGTCCAGATAATCCCCGGCAAAGGTTTCAATCATGCCGGCGTCCGCCTCTTTGGCAAATTCGGGGTTCAGCGGCATTTTGGCCAGCACGGGCAGGTGGTACTTCTTGCCGGTCTCGTCCACATGGCTGTCGCCAAACACATTGATATGCTTGCCGCAGTCGGGGCAGAGCACATAGCTCATGTTTTCCACAATGCCAAGGATGGGAACCTTCATCATTTCGGCCATCTGCACAGCCTTGCCAACGATCATGCCGACCAGCTCCTGCGGACTGGATACAATAACGATGCCGTCCACCGGCAGCGTCTGAAAGACAGTCAGCGGCACATCGCCGGTTCCCGGGGGCATATCCACAAACAGGAAGTCTACATCGTCCCACACGACTTCCTGCCAGAACTGCTTAACAGCACCGGCAATCACGGGGCCGCGCCACACAACGGGGGCTTCCTCATCTTCCAGCAGCAGGTTGATGGACATGATCTTGATGCCGGTGTGGCTTTCCACCGGGTTGATGCCGTCCTCGGTGCCCATGGCCGGGCCATGAACGCCGAACAATTTGGGGATGGAAGGGCCGGTAATGTCAGCATCCAGCACGCCGACCTTGTAGCCTTTGCGGCGCATGGAAACAGCCATCATGGCGCTGGTCATGCTTTTTGCCAACGCCGCCCTTGCCGGAAACAACGCCGATCACTTTTTTGATGTGGCTGTTTGCGTGCGGCGGTTCATGCTGCGGCGCACGGCTGGAACAGTCAGCGTGGCAGTTGCTGCAATCGTGGGTACATGCTTCACTCATGTGGGTATAGCTCCTTTTATCTGTGCTGGGCGGGGCGCTGCAACTGCCCCGCTTCGGCACCGTTCTCCGTTTTGCGGCATGGGCCGCACTTTATTAGTGTACCGCGTCAGAGCACAAAATGCAAGTACTATCAAAACGAATAGCACGCCAAACCAGCAAAAATGTCCGAATTGTAGGGGTGATACTTCTTCATAGAACCCTGCCATAAACCGCAGCAATGCAGAATATACTGGCTTTATACGGGCAAAGGGGGCGGCAAAAACGGCACTGCGGGGGAAAACCTATCTGAAAAATGCAGCACTGCTGACAGTGGCGGGCTTTGCGCTGCGGGCGCTGGGCATGGTGTTCCGGGTGTTTGTGGCTGCGCGCCTGGGGCCGGAGGGTATGGGCCTGTACCAGCTGATCTTATCCGTCTATATGGTGTTTGTTTCGCTGGCTTCGGCGGGCATCAATGTGGCGTCCACACGGCTGGGTGCGCAGTGCCTGACCCGTGGGCGCGGCATGGCCCCGACGCTGCGCAGCCTTGCGGCAACAGCGGCCGTATTGGGGACCGCCGCCATGCTGGCGCAGCTGGCGCTGGCGGACCCTTTGGCCCGCTTTGCCCTGCATGATTCCCGCGCGGAGCTGGGGCTGTGTACGCTGGCCCCCAGCCTGCCGTTTATTGCGGCGGCCGGGGCGCTGCGGGGGTGCTTTTTGGCGCGGCGAAGGGTGGAACCGAATATCATTGCCCAACTGGTGGAGCAGACCGTGCGGATGGCCGTGGCCGCATTGGCGCTGGTAAAGCTGGCCCACTGGGGCGCGGCTTACGCTTGCTGTGCGGTGCTCATCGGCAATACTGTCAGCGAGGCGGTCTCCTGCGGCATTATGGCGCTGTTTGCCCGGCAGGAACCGAGCTTCCGCCCATGCGCCGATGACCCGCCCCGCGGCTATACCAGCCGGGAGCTGTGGGAAATTGTGCTGCCCGTGACCGGCAGCCGGTTGGTGGCCAGCGTTTTGCAGGCAGGGGAAAGCGTGCTGATCCCCGCCTGTCTTGCCGCTTACCTTGGCACCCGCGCCGAAGCCGTGGCGCAGTATGGTTCCTTAAAAAGGCATGGCACTGCCGCTTATCTTTTTCCGTTCTCGGTGCTGGCGGCACTTTCCGGCCTGCTGATGCCGGAGATCACCCGTGCCCACACCGCCCGGGATACCGCTGCCCTGCGCCGCCTTGTGCGGCTTGCCATGGGGTTGACGGGTGGGTTCTCGCTGTTGGTGGGGGCCGCGCTGGTGCTGTTTGGCAAGGATGCCGCCATTTTGCTCTATCACGATGCCCAGGCGGGCCGCTATGTGCAGGTACTGGGCTTTGTGGCGCCCTTTATGTACTTGGAAAGCATGGTGGATGCGATCTTAAAAGGCATGGGGGAGCAGCTGGCAACCTTCCGCTATTCGGTGCTGGATTCCATTTTGCGCATTGCAGGCATTTTGTGGCTGATGCCGCAATACGGTATGCCGGGCTTTCTGGCGGTCATGACAGCCTCTAACCTGCTGACCTGCGGGCTGAATACGGGGAGAATGGTGAAGAAGTTAGGAAGTAGGAGTTAGGAGTGAGGAGTTGAGAGGAAAATTAGAAATTAGGAATTGGGCGGCGGGGAGACGGAAAAAGAATAAATAATAAATAATAATGAATAATGGCGGTGGATCGCGGCGCGGGGCGCCGCTCAGAAAATATGGGGTTTGTTATGTGTTGGAGATAGGCGGCAGATAATAGAACGCTCAAAACCGTTCCCCATAAAATCACAAAAATCACCCCGCCGCGGGAAACTTCTGCCCCAACGGCGGGGTGGCTCTGCATTATATATTTTATATCGGAACAAAGCGGCATAACGTCCGCTTTTCCATCACAGCGTCTGCCCGCTGACCAGCCCGTTCCACAGGCGGTAATAAATGCCTTTCTTTGCCAGTAATTCCTCGTGGCGGCCCTCTTCCTCAATGCCGGATTTGCCCAGCACCAGAATGCGGTCAGCGTTTTTGATGGTGGTCAGGCGGTGGGCAATCGTCAGGGTGGTGCGGCCCTTGGCCAGCTTATCCAGGCTTTGCCCAACCAGAATCTCACTCTCGTTGTCCAGCGCGCTTGTAGCTTCGTCCAGCAGCAGGATGGGCGGGTTCTTCAAAAATACCCGCGCAATGCTGATGCGCTGTTTCTGCCCGCCGGAAAGCTTGACCCCGCGTTCGCCTACATAGGTATCATACCCGTCTTTCAGCTCCCGCACAAAGCCATCAGCACCGGCCAGCCTGGCGGCGGCAATGATCTCCTCCCGCGTGGCACCCGGCCTGCCGTAAGCGATGTTTTCGGCCACCGTGCCGCTGAACAGGTAAACATCCTGCTGCACCACGCCAACGGCATTGCGCAGGCTGCTCAGGGTAACATGGCGGATGTCCTGCCCGTCAATCAAAATCTCGCCGCCGGTCACATCATAAAAGCGAGGGATCAGGTTGCACAGGGTGGTTTTGCCGCCGCCGGAAGGCCCAACCAGCGCCAGATTCTCGCCGGGGCGGATGTTCAGGTTTACATGACGCAGCACCTTGTTGTGGTCGTCCGGGTATTCAAAGCTCACATCGCGGAACTCAATGCCGCCTTTTTTCCACCTGCAGCGGTTTGGCGTCGGGGGCGTCAGTGATCTCAACGGGGGTATCGATAATGTCAAAAAAAAGCGCTCAATGCCGGTCACGCCGCGCTGGAACTGCTCGGCAAACTCAACTATGCGGCGAATTGTGGCAATAAGGGTGGAAACATAAAGCACATAGGCAACCAAATCGCCAGCGCTGATGGTGCCATATACCAGCGAAAGGTCGCCTGCCACAATGACCACCAGATACATCAACCCGTCAAACAGCCGGGTGGAGGTATTGAACGCGGCCATGGCATGGTAGGTTTTCTTCTTGATGGTCTGGAACGCGGTGTTGCCCTGCTCGAACTTTTTGTTCTCTTCCTTTTCCGCGGCGAACGCCTTCACAACCCGCTGGCCCAGCAGGCTGTCCTCAATCGAAGCGTTCAGCTCGCCGATCTGGAACCGCTGGCGGCGGAACGCGGCGCGAAGCTTCAGGTTCAGCTTGATGGATACAACCGCCATCAAGGGCACACAGGCAAACACCACCAAAGTCAGCGGTATGCTGGCCCCGCACAGGATGATGAACGAAGCCGCAATTTTGATGCCCGCAATAAAAAATTCTTCCGGACAGTGATGCGCAAATTCCGTTACATCAAACAGGTCGTTGGTGACCCGCCCCATGATCTGGCCGACCTTGGTGTTGGAATAGTAGGTGTGGCTGAGCCGCTGCAGATGGGCGAAGGCGTCCCGCCGCATGTCGGTTTCGATGTAAACGCCCATGATGTGGCCGGTGCTGGACATAAAATACTGTGCGGCACCATCAATCAGCCGCAAAATGAGATACAGCAGGGCGAGCTTTAACACCGCATCAACCGTCAGCACAATGCCGGGATCGGTGGCGGCGTTGGTTAGGTAGCTCATAATTTTAGGCAGCACGATATCACACAAAGTGGTCAGTGCGGCACAGAACAAATCAAAAATCAGAATGCGTTTGTATCGCATCAGGTAAGGGGCAAACCGGCGGATCAGCGCCGGGGTGCCAATGTGCTGCTGGCTGGGGTCATTCATAAGATTAAGTTCCTCTTCTTTTCAAAAAATCAGGGTTATTCCTGCGGAACTTCCGGTTCCTGTGCAGGAACCTCGGTGGGGCTTCACTGGCAGGCTCGGTTTCCTGCGGCGGCTCCGGGTCAGGGGCCGGTTCCGCGGTAATTACCGGCTCCGGTGCACCCGTCGGTTCGGGCTCCGGCGTAATGACAGGTTCCTGCGTAGGCTCCGGGGTAGTTATCGGCTCTGGTGTGACAACAGGTTCCGGCGTCTGGGTAACTGCCGGTGTCGGTGAAGGGGGTGACGTGGGCGAAGCTGTCGGCGTTGCGGTGGGCAGCGGTTCAATGGGCGCTGTTTTAATGTAGCCGCAGCGCTGGCAGGTGTAGGTCATCACCCCGGCCACACCGGGTTGGGGCTGCAAGGTGATAACGCCCTTGTCATAGTCATGCCCCAGGGCGGGCAGTTCTTTTTCTTTTACCTTGCCGCAGATGGTGCACTTGACTTTTACGGTGCCGTATTCCAAACAGGTGGGCTCAATGCGGGTATCCTTTACTTCCACAAATTCATGTTCGTGTTCGTCCGGCTCAAAGTGTGCTGTCACAATTACGCCGTTGGCGTCCGCATTGCTGGGCACGGTAAAGCTCAGGGAAGAACTGCTGGAGGCCGCCCCCAGCGACGCCGTCCACCCGGCAAACTTCCAGCCTGCATTGGGTACGGCTTTCACGGTGGAGCAGGTGCCGCCCTTTTTCACTTTCTGGCTGGTGGAACCGCTGATGCTGCCGCCGGATGTGGCCACAAATTCCACCGGTACTTTAGCGCCGCGCACGGCGATCGGATCCGAGGAGATTAACCCCAGCGGTACGCCGTCCGGCTCCGGGATGACGACTGTGCTTTCGGGGCGGCGGTCCTGCGTGACATAAGCGTGGGTGCGCACATAAGTAAAATAGGCAGTGACAGCCTCTTTGGAAAGATGCACCCCGTCCGAAAGGGTATAGTCCTTTTTAGCCCAGCCGGTGGCGTCATCCCGCAGCACTTCGGCGGTGTTCAAAAATTTGTAGCCGTTCTCCTCGCACATCGTCACAAGGGCGGCGTTGTAGGCATCTACCTGGGTCATGGTCAGGTTGGTGTTGTCCCGCTGCTGGTCCAGTGGGGGAATGGCGCTGACGATAATATCCGCAGAGGGCCATGCTTTGGTGATGGCGGCCAGCCCCTCCCGGTACTGCGCGATGAACTTGGTGGCATCCGTGGAGCTGCCACCAAGGTTGTTGGATCCGAAACCAATGATAATGCGTTTGGGCTGCAACTTGGCAACGGCATCCGGAATGGTGTACAGGGTGCTGTCTCCCTTGAACTTTTCGCATTTCAGGGTGGTGATGGAACCGGCCCCCATGCTGACCACGCCAATGTTGTTTTTCAGCGTGGAAAACGCCGTTCCGGTGTCATCGGCGTACATGGTGTAGCGCACGGTGTTGGAATCCCCAATGAACAGGGTGTCGTCCACATAACTGCGCCCGGCATCTGCTGTCTGCGGCAGAATAGTGGGCACGGTGGTATCTGTTGGGGCGGGGGTGACGGTGGCCTGAACAACGGCGGCAGTTGGGGCAACCGTGGCGGATGCTTCCGGCGTGGCGATATGATCGGGCAGAACATCCTGCGGCTTGCTGCAGGCACACAGCGCAGCACACAGCGCCGCCGCAGCCAAAATTTTACCCCAATTCGGGCATTTCATGCGCTCATCTCCTTTTAAGGCAATACCGCATAATTCTAAGTGCCGATACGGCGAGCGAGGTGCGGCAGATGCTAAGCCAAAAGCGCAGATAATACTGGATGTCTTATCGAGCATTTTGGCAACGCAGATGCCGTGCCGCAGCCGCCGGAGCGGTGCTTAAGCCGTAAGGCGGGAATTATGCGGTGTTGCCTTTAATATTCTTTTTATGATACACCGAACCAAGCACCACTGTAAAGCGCTGAGTTGTAAAAAATGCGGCTAAAAAATGTGGCTATAGCATCGGCAGCATACAATAACTGGTTGTTATATAAGAAAAAAAGGTTGTAAAGAGTAAGGGAATATGATATAATATTATAAAATGATGATGAAAAGAGAGGAACCCTTTATGGCCTCAATCCCGAATTTGTTCAGTATATTGCGGACCAGCTTGCCCCGGCCGGGCAGGTAACCTACCACAAAATGTTTGGCGATTATGGCGTGTATCTGGACGGCAAAATGTTTGCCCTGGTGTGCGATGACCAGCTGTTCATCAAAATTACCAAAGAGGGGGCAGCCCTTGCTCCGCAGCTGCCCAAAGCCCCGCCGTATGATGGTGCAAAAGACTATTTTCTGTACGAGGATGTGGATGACCGGGAACACATGATTGCATTTGTGCAGGCCACCTGCCGCGAACTGCCCATGCCAAAGCCCAAAAAGAAGAAGGGAGCGACCTGACCGATGCCGTTTGACTATAAAAAAGGAGTATAAGGAATTTTATCTCCCGCCCCAAAAGCCGCAGCTGCTGGAAGTGCCGCCCATGAACTATGTGGCGGTGCGCGGCCATGGTGACCCCAACGCGCAGGATGGAGAATATCAGGCGGCCATTGGTATGCTGTATGCGGTTGCCTTTACCATAAAAATGAGCTACAAAGGTACCCACCAGATCCCCGGCTATTTTGAATATGTGGTGCCGCCGCTGGAGGGCCTTTGGTGGCAGGAGGGGCAAAGCCGGGTCGATTACGCCCATAAGGAAACATTCTCTTGGATCGCCATGATTCGCCTGCCGGAGTTTGTAACCAAACAGGAGTTCGATTGGGCCGTGGCCGAAGCTGCCGCCAAGAAAAAGCTGGATCTCAGCAAAGTGGAGTACTTTACTTATGATGAGGGCCTGTGCGTGCAGTGCATGCACCTTGGCAACTATGATACCGAGCCCACAACGCTCAACGCAATGGAGCAGTTTGCGGCGGAGCGGCACTATAAAATTGACTGCACCTCCGCTCGCCTGCACCACGAAATTTACCTCAGCGATCCCCGCCGCACTGCCCCGGAAAAATGCAAGACCGTTATCCGGGAACCAGTCTGCAAGGTGGAGTAAAGATCACCGGAAAGAGAACAAAATCAAAATAAAGACTGCCGTACCACCTGATCAATACAGGGGAGGGCAGTCTTTTGCAGTTACCGTGAAAAAACTGGCACTCCGGCTTGTTTGATTCTTGCGAAAGTCCTTTGCTTTCGGTCAAAAAAAAGAAGGGACTAAGCCAGAATGCCTTGGTTTTCAAGGGCAATACCGCATAATTCTAAGTGCCGATACGGCGAGCGAGGTGCGGCAGATGCCAAGCCAAAAGCGCAGATAATACTGGATGCTGCAAAGGTGAGCGCCGCCAGTGGCGGATGCAGCGAACCGAAGCAAGGGCAGCGGTCGCAGAGTGCGAGGGGCTTTTGCCCCCGAAGCACGATGCGGGTACCGCAACCCGACATTATCGAGCATTTTGGCAACGCAGATGCCGTGCCGCAGCTGCTGGAGCGGTGCTTAAGCCGCAAGGCGGGAATTGTGCGGTGTTGCCCAAGGTCTTTCTGATGTAGTCCTGTGATCTCACAATGCTTTTTCGCGATAATTGTTCCTATATTCTGCTTCAATCTCGGTCAGCATACGCTGGAAGCCGGGACGGTTGCAGTTCGTGCCGGAGCAGCCACCATCCACAAAGAATACCGGGTTCGGGAAGTGGTTCTTCTTGGCGTATTCCAGAAGGATAGCCTTCTGGGGAAGGGATTTGTCAAGGATAAATTCCCCTAAGCAACACTGGCTCTCGACATGAAGACTGGCGAGGTCGTGGCAAGCATGCCGGTGCTGGATGATCTTCCCGAGGGCTATCAGGTGGCCGTCGAAAACGCCGCGATCGTCTACGATGACGGCGAGGGCACGGTCAGCACGATCGTCTGCAACTGGTTTGGTGCCGGTAATGCGGGGCTAGCCGACCCCCACAGCGACTCGTCCATTCAGAGTTACGCCAACATTTACGACCAGAACTGGCTCATGAAGGGCAACGTCATGATTGCTCCGGACGTAGAGCGCGTGGACACCATGAAGACCGATAACGGCTATGAAATTCGGTATGTATGCCGGCAACAGCGGCAATGCGCTCTACTGCCCAACGGGCTATCTGGAGCTGCTGCGCTTGCAGGATCGCTTTGTGTATCTGCCGGAGATGCCGTATCGTGAGGCGGATCTGGATACCAGCGCGCTGGCACTGGCACGGTACGATGCCCGCACCAGCGGCGATGCGCCTAACGGCCAGCTGGAAGTGTTCCTTGACGAGCATTTCGACAACGCCCGCATGGAGCGCATTTACCCCAACGCCAAAAAAGTGATCAAGGCAGAATAAATCCCATATTTCCCCTTGCGCTTTTGCCGGAAAACAGGTATAATATTCTCTGGATAAAAGGGAGTAAGGGGCGTACTTTAGTTGAAAAACGGGTGCGCTGTGCTGCAGCGACACCCCGGCAGAAATGCCCGATGCAGTACCGGATGCTTGAGACTTTTATCACATTTTCCCGTTTTGGGCTGGATGTGATAAAGGCCTTTTTTTTGCGCTTCTGCCGACACCATTAAAAAGGAGAGATTTTATGCTGATCCCTGTTCTGTTGTTTATCGTGGGTCTGCTGTGCCTGATCAAGGGCGGCGACTGGTTTGTGGACGGTGCCACCGGCATCGCCCGCCGCTTCCATGTGCCGGAGCTGCTCATCGGTGCCACGGTGGTGTCCATCGGTACCACCCTGCCGGAGGTCATGGTGTCCACCACCTCTGCCCTCACCGGTCACGGCGAGATCGCCTACGGCAACGCCATCGGTTCGGTCATCTGCAACGCTGCACTGATCGCCGCCATCACCATTGCGGTGCGCCCGGGCAAGGTTGACCCCAAGAGCCTGCGCACCCCGGTGGCCTTCTTCTTTGTGGCTGCCGCTTTCTATGCCGGTGTGGCCTACACCACCGGCTCCTTCACTCGCCCGGTGGGCCTGATCCTGCTGGCCGTGTTCGTGGCTTACATCGTGTGCAACGTGCTGGCTATGAAAAATACCCCCGCCCCGGAAGAGGAAGAGCAGGCTGAGGAAGGCTCCTTTGCCAAGGAGTTGGGGCTGCTGGCCATCGGCGCAGTGCTCATTGCTGTGGGCGCTGACCTGTTGGTGGACAACGGCACCCTCATCGCACAGGCTCTGGGCGTGCCAGAGTCGGTCATTGCGCTGACCTTTGTGGCACTGGGCACCTCGCTGCCGGAGCTGGTCACTGCCATCACCTCGCTGGCCAAGGGTCACGGTGCGCTGTCGCTGGGCAATGTCATCGGTGCAAACGTGTTTAATCTGGTGCTGGTCAGCGGCGTGTCCGTCACGCTGGCACCCTTCAGCATCCCGCAGAACTCCACCATCGCAGGCATGAACGCCTCGCTGGTGATGGATATCCCGGTCATGTTTGCCGTGATGCTGCTGCTCACCCTGCCCGCTCTGATCAAGGGCAAGCTGAGCCGCCCGCAGGGCATTGCACTGCTGTGCATCTATGCCGCCTTCTGCGCCGTGCAGTTCAGCATCTGATCTGTTGTAAACGTAAAATATTTAAGGCTGCTGCACAGGGTTTTTGTGCAGCAGCGGCAGGCGGTATCGTAGCCGGTACGGATGGCGTTGGAGATATCTGCAGCCTTGCCTGCGGCATCGCCGATGGCATATACCGGGATGTTGGCAGCTTCCAGCGCAGCAGCGTCAAACTCGTTGGAGCGTGCGCCCATAGCCAGCACGATGTAATCGCAGGGGATGGTCACCTCTGCGCCGTCCTTGTTCTCACAGACAACGGCATCCATGCGGAATTCCTTGACCTTGTGGCTGGGGTACTGCTCCACGCCGTAGGTCTTGTAGTTTTCCAGCAGGGTAGGCAGAATGGTGGTGCTCTCGCCTGCTGCGATCTTGTCCATCATCTCGATGACAGACACCTTGCAGCCCCGGGCAGCCAGATATTCTGCGGTCTCGCAGCCCACCATGCCGCCGCCGATGACAGCCACGGTGCCGTAGACCTGCTGCTCACCAGCCAGCACCTTCCAGGCATCGGCCACATTCACGCCGTCAATGCCGGGGATGCGGGGTGCGGCGCTGTGGGCACCCACAGCGTTGATGACAGCCTCAAAACCGGCCTCCTTCAGCTGCTCTGCCGTGCGGGTCTGTCCCATGCACAGGTGCACCCCGGCATTGCAGACCGCGCGGATCAGATCCTGTGCGGCGCGGCGCATCTCCTCCTTGCGGGGAGGCACGCAGGCGATGTTCAGCTGACCGCCCAGAGAGGTGGACTTTTCAAACAGGGTCACATCGTGACCGCGCAGGGCTGCCACACGGGCAGCTTCCAGACCGGCAGGGCCGCCGCCCAGAACAGCCACCTTCTTTTTCTGTGCGGCAGGCTGGATGCTGCGGCTGTTCTCATAGCCATTTTCGGCATTGAGCACGCAGGACAGGAACTGGCGGTTCTGGATGGCATCGGTGCAGCCCTTGTTGCAGCTGATGCAGCGGCGGATATCGCAGGCCTTCCCGGCAGCGATCTTTGCGCCCCAATCAGGGTCTGCCAGCAACGGACGGCCAACAGCCACCATATCAGCCATGCCGCTCTCGATGACACGCTCTGCCATTTCGGCATCCACGATACGACCCACGGCGCTGACCGGCACATTGACAGCCTTTTTGATGTCCCCGGCGATCCTGACAAAGAAGCCGTAGGGCTGCACACCCATGGGAGGAATGGTATCGGCCATGTTGCCGGTGTGGTTGGCCTGGGCAACGTGGAACATATCCACGCCGTCCTCCACCAGCCACTGGGCGAACTGCACCGCATCGGCCTCGTCGATGCCGCCCTTGCCGCGCGCTGCGGGGTGACGATGGACAGCTTGTAGTCAATGATCATCCCCGGCACAGCCTTGCGGATGGCCCGGGTCAGCATCCGGGCAAAGCGGACCCGGTTCTCCAGACTGCCGCCGAACTTGTCGGTGCGGTGGTTCATCCGGGTGGAGCACAGGCAGCCGTTCAGGCGGTCGCCGTGGATCTGAATGACATCCACACCGGCCTTCTGGGCACGCACTGCGCAGGCGCACATCTTATCGATGATGGACATCAGCATCTCCTCGCTGGCCTCATCGGTAAAGAACATCATGTCGTGGTGCAGGCGCTGACGCATCTCGTCAAACTTCTTCTGCATGAACAGGCTGTTGATGGCGTCCACATCGTACTCCGGGTGGAAGATCTGGATGCCCAGCTTGGTACCGTAAGCGTGCACGCTGTCGGCCAGTGCCTTGAAGGCAGGGATCTGGCTGTCATCAAACAGCTTGGGGGTAGGAGAAAAGCTGTTGATGGGTGCCACATCGCCCAGAACGATGTAACCCACGCCGCCCTTGGCCAGGCGGGTGTAAAAACCCATGTCCTGCTCGCTGATCATGCCGTTCTTCTCGTAGCCGGTGGTCAGCGGGGGAACATGATGCGGTTCTTAAAGGTCTGTCCGCCCACTACAATGGGCTGCAGGATCATGTTTTCCATACAAATGCCTCCTTACAGATGTGCTTTGATGAATGCGGCGGTCTTTTCCTCCACGGCGGCACGGGCGGTCAGCGTGGCAAAGTTGTGTCCGCCGCCTGCAATGGTATCCACCTCGGGTGCGGTGTAACCCTCGGCATAGCGGCTGCAGGTGCCCTCGTCCACCAGACGGTCATCGTCGGCCCGCAGCAGAAGCACCGGGCCGTTGTAGCCCTTGGCCTCGGTAAAGGGATCGGGGTGCTTGGCCATCTCATAGTTGAAGGCCATCTTGTAGCACAGTCCCTCCATGTCGGCGTAGTCCTTGCCGGTCTGGGTCACACCGTCGGCGCGCTGGGCGCAGCCGAACCACATCCCTGCGCCCGGGCACAGCAGGATCAGGCCGTGGGGCTGGATCACCGGAGCGCAGGAGGCGGCAATGTAGCCGCCCATGCTCTGGCCGGAGAGGAACATCATTTCGCTGTCCACATAGGGCTGCTGGGCTGCCCATGCAAAGATATCCTGTGCATCGGTGTGCAGGCCATCGAAGCTCATATCCTCGAACTCGCCGTCACTCTCGCCGTTGCCGTAGAAATCAAACCGGGCGCTGCCGATGCCCTGCGCTGCCAGAGCGCGGGACAGGTGGGTGTACATGGACTTGTAGCCGCTGCAGCTGCCGGCAAAGCCGTGCAGATGCACCACAAAGGGCACCTTGCCCTCCGTATCAGGCAGGGTCACGATGCCGCGCAGGGTGTGACCATTACGGTTTTGAAACTGGACCTGTAAAATCTTCATTTACTTGCTCTCCTTTGCGGCACGGCGGCTCTTCAGCTCTGCCAGCATCTCGGCCGTCTTCTGCTTGGTCAGGGGGTAGACGAAGAACAGGATGGCCACTGCAATGCCGTAGCCCAGGAAGTAGATGCCGGTGTAGCTCTTCCAGATGGCGTTCACAACACCTGCGGTCTGCACAGCGCCTGCGGTAACGTTGTAACCGATGGCACCCAGCACAAAGCTGGACAGGCTGCCGGAGATGGCGCTTGCGAGCTTGCGGAAGAAGGAGTAGGTGGAGTAGACGATGCCCTCGTTGCGCTCGCCGGTCTGCAGCTCATGGTAGTCGATGGCATCGTTGACCATGGCCCAGATCAGCACCTGCATACCGGAAGCGCCCAGGTAGCAGATACCGTTGATAACGATGAAGGCCACGGGGTTGTGGACGGGGAAGAAGAACAGGATGCCAAACACGATGGCGGCAAAGCCGGCGCCCATGCAGCACCACTCCTTCTTGCCGAGCTTGTTGGCCAGAGGCTGGGTGATGGCAAAGGACAGCACAGCGTACAGAACGCTCAGCATACCGGAGACAGCCTGGATTTTAACGTTGCCGAAGAAGTCCTTGTACAGGTAGGTGTTCAGGCCGTTGACCACGGATGCACCGATCATGCCGGTCAGGCTGAAGAACATCACGCCCAGCAGGGCTTTGTTGTGGGAGATCTCCTTGAGAACGTGCAGGTAGTTCAGCTTTTCGCCCTGCGGACGCTCAGGCACTTCCACACGCTCCTTGCACCACACGCAGGTGATCTGCAGGCACAGCAGGCCCAGCATGGCGCAGATGCAGGCCAGCATCAGGAAGCGGCCAGCCACAGGCTGGTTGTCCACATACAGGAACAGGGGGCCGACCATGACCATGACGGTCATACAGATCGTGCCGCCCAGGCTGCGGTAACGGGACAGGGCAGTGCGCTGGCTCACATCATCGGTCATCACGCTGGACAGGGTGCCGAAGGGCACGTTGACGCAGGTGTACAGTGCCTCATACAGCACATAGGTGATGAACATGTAGGCCAGACGCAGACCATAGCTGATGTTGCCCACATTGACAAAGGCCAGCACACAGAGCACTGCCATGGGGAACGAGAAAGCGCGGATCCACGGGATGAACTTGCCGCCCTTGGTGGCCTTGCGGGAGTCCACGATAGCGCGATGATGGGGTCGTTGACGGCATCCCAGATCTTGGTGATCAGCAGCAGGATACCCACATGGAAGGGGTTGACCTGCAGGATCAGGGTGTAGAAGATCGACAGATACATGGCGCGGTACTGCTCCGTGAAGCAGCAGCCCAGATCGCCCAGTGTATAGCCGATCTTGTCCTTCATGGAGAAGGGCCGAACGGTCTTTTTCTGGTCCATTGCGTTTTATCCTCCTTAAAAAACAGATGAAACCACGAGGCTTTTCACACAAGCCTCTTCTCTTCAATTGCATTATACGTTAATTTTGCGTCAAAGCATATCCAAAAAATGATTGAAAACTATCGCAAATTGATGTATTATGCAATTATGACAGTTGTACTTTTCAGTTGTGTACAACAAACTGTCGCATCTGACAGTTCCACGGAGGGAATTTTGGTGAATTATACAGCCAAACGTTATCTTTTTAAACAAAGCACGGTTCGGGAGTTCTTTTCGGGCGCGTATTACGACCTGTTTCTGGTCATCCGGGGCAGCGGTGTGTTCCGGTGCAGCGAGGTGGTGCTGCCCGCCCAGCAGCAGAATCTGATCATCCTCAAGCCCGGGCAGGGCGGCAGACTGGAATATGCCGGAGCATACGGCCCGCTGGAGATCATCCGGGTGCAGTTGTCTCCCCAGATGCTGGCGCAGTTGTCGGATGAGGACACCAACTTTGAAAAAAGCTTCAACGTGGTGCCCTTCCGGCAGGTGGCTGTCCGGCCGGACAGCCAGATCTATATGCTGCTGAAGAACCTTGCCCGGAAGCTGCTGGTGCTGCCCCAGGAGAGCAGCCAGTTCGGCGCGGCGGCGTTCGAGCACGGCATCCTGCAGATGTTCGTGGTGCTGGCGCTGCGTGCCTGCATCCATGCCGAATTCCACACCGCTTCGGTCAGCCGCCACCACCTGATGCTGGACGAGGTATTCCTCTTTATTCAGGCCCATCTCACCGAGGAACTGACGCTGGAGCGTCTGGAAAAGGAGTTTTTCGTCTCCCGGGAGCACATTGCCCGGGAATTCAAACGCCAGACCGGCCAGACCGTGCACCGCTACATCGTAAAGGCCCGGCTGGACCGCTGCTGCGCCCTCATTGAGCAGGGCCTGCCCATCACCGAGGTGTACAAGACCAGCGGTTTCGGGGCAATACCGCACAATTCCCGCCTAACGGCTCAAGCACCGCTCCGGCGGCTGCGGCACGGCATCTGCGTTGCCAAAATGCTCGATAATGTCGGGTTGCGGTACCCGCATCGTGCTTCGGGGGCAAAAGCCCCTCGCACTCTGCGACCGCTGCCCCTGCTTCGGTTCGCTGTTTCCGCCACTGGCGGCGCTCACCTTTGCAGCATCCAGTATTATCTGCGCTTTTGGCTTAGCATCTGCCGTACCTCGCTCGCCGTATCGTCACTTAGAATTGTGCGGTGTTGCCTTAGAAAACAGAATACCCACGATCCCCAATGTCGCCGGCCATCTGTGCGGCGCTCTTTTTACAACAAGAGCACAACAATAAAACAACGGCAATTCCTGGCCTGAGGTCTGCAAAAATCGGTATATATCGACAGACAAATAATATTTGCTTATAATAATAACGTATATATGATAAAATAAAACACATAGTCTAAAATTGCATTGGCCGTACAAAACCGTATACCCCAAAAGCCTTGACTTTTTGCCGTGCGGCTGTATATAGTAACCTTAATACAATATTAACCATGCGGCCCATGCGGCGGGCAAGGCTTGCAGCCTGGACCTGCCAAAAGCAGAGGGGTAACAGCCTGGGTAGCAGGCGCAATACAATGAGAGAGCAATTATAAAAGGTTACACATGGTAACAGTCTGCTTATGCTGCGGCGTGGTGGATTAGCGTACCGGCAGGGAAAAGGAGGCCCTAAAACCGTGGAGGATCATTGTGGAAAAGCAGGCAGAAGCAAGGTAAACAGACTGCTGACAAAGCAAACCCGATTGTTCAGTTACATTGAAGGATTACAGGCGGAAACGCGTGTGTACTATACCCTGTGGCAATGTGGCCCGGAGCTGCGTATTTTGGTGAGCGGGGAGGCGGGCCCCGCTGTGCGTTGTACCTTCCCCGCAGATATGGAGTGCCGCGCCCGGAACCTGTTGCAATACTTATACGAAAACACCGTAATGCCCAGCCAGGCCGCAGATGTGCTGGCTGATTGCTGCACAGTGGGGCAGGTTGAAGTGCTGAACGCAGGCTGCTGAGTACCTGAACCAAATGCGCAGCAAAAAGCTGCGAAAGAATGTTAAAATGCAGGGGGACCGTATGTGATGCCTTGCCCCGGTAGGAGAAACAAGAATGACGGAAGAAAAGCTGGTCGAACGTGTGACCGCACTGTTTGCAGACAGTGATGCAGCCCAGCGCAAGATGATCCGCCTGTATGCAGAAACCAATGATGCCATTGAGGCAAGCGCAATCATTGATTCCGGCGCAGAAGTATTGCATATGCTGCAAGGCGGCCTGCGGCCGGAAGTTCTGGTGCTGGATTCGGTTTTGAGTGATACCACAATTTTTCCCACTGCTGCGCAGCATACGCCAACAGCAGATTGAGTACGAACCGCATATTATTGTAACCCTGATGCCCAGTGCAGCGCCCCAAATTGAAAAAATATTGACATTGGGGGCCGAGTGTACTATATTCAAACCATATAGTTTGCCCGAATTATTTGATACGGTGTATCAAACAGCAGCAAGCGGCCCGCGGCTGAACCGTTACCTGGTGCATGAGAGCGTTACGGCTCAGCTGCGCACCCTTGGCTGCTACAAAAACCTGGCCTATGGTATCAATTACCTGCAGGAAGCCGTGTATATTGCGGTCTGCGACCGCCAGGCGTGTTCCCTGGGGGAGTTGTGCACCAAAGCAGGGGAGCCGTTTGGCGTAAATGGCCCGGCGGTGCGCTCGGCTCTGGAACGCCTGAATGCGCGGCTGTACAAAAGCAATACGCCGGCTTACCAGATGCTGTGCGAGCGCAACGGCAAGACCCCGCCGGATCGCCTGACGGTAAGTGAACTGCTGGAAGCGGTGATCGCACGCACGCACCATGACCTGCGCTGCTGACAGCAGCAGATAAACGGGCATATCCAGCGCTATAAAAGGAGAAGCTTCCTATGCCGGAACATACACTGCCCGATGCCCTGCACCCGCAGCAGGAAGATGCAGCGGATGAGCTGCAGCTGCGCGGGGGCTGAAAGGCCGCTTTTTGCGGATTTCTGCCTGCTGCAAAGCACTGTGGATGCCTTGCAGAATTATCTTGTGCACGCTGCCACCCCTGATGTACAGGATATGGCAGCACCGTTGCTGGAAGAGATGAAACAGCGCATTTTTCGCCTGGAACGCTTGGCGGATAATGCGGCGGATCTTGTGGCGCAAAGCCAGCCGCCCCGGCAGCTGAACTGGACTGTGCAGGAAATGACGGTGTACCTGGCTCAGCTGTGTGATGCCGCCAACCATGAGCTGGAAGAATGCGCCGTTACCGGCCGGGTGCACTTGCAGCCCATGCCGCAGAACCAGCCGTTTTGGGCGCAGATTGATTTGGCCATCGTCCAAACGATGTTTGCCAACCTGTTTTCCAATTCTCTGCGGGCAAACCCGGCGGCAAAAATTACGATAAGCTGCACCGGACGCACGCTGGAATACCATGACGGCAGGATCTGGCCGGAGGCCGCCTGCGCCCAGTTGGCTGGTGTTCAGACACCGGAAGCCCTTGCCAACGGGTGCACCGGTTTGCTGTTGGTATACCGCTGCGCCCAAAATTTGGGCTGGCGGCTGGAAACCGCAGCAAACCAGGAAACCGTGCTGCGCATGACGTTGCCGCCGGAACCGCTGGCAGCGTTCGGCACCCATAATGTGCTGCGCACACCTCGCCCCGAAAGCGGCGCAGCCCGCCTGCGGGAAGAATTCCGTGCGACCGTGCCGCCCAAAAAGATTTGATGCGGCTGCCAAAGCTGATAAAAGACACCATCCTGCAGTCGAAAAGCAAAGCCGGAAATCATAAGGCAATACCGCACAATTCTAAGTGCCGATACGGCGAGCGAGGCACGGCAGCTGCTAAGCCAAAAGCGTAGATAATACTTTGTGTATTATCGAGCATTTTGGCAACGCAGATGCCGTGCCGTAACCGCCGGAGCGGTGCTTAAGCCGTCAGGCGGGAATTGTGCGGTGTTGCCATAAGCAATAAATATAATTTGTACAGCGGCGCACCCGGTGCGCCGCTGTTTTTCTGTGCGGCAAGCAGAAAACAAAATGTAATTATGTCAATTTTTCTTTTTTCAAACAACGGCTTTGCTTTGAGCGCAAACTATTGTAAAATACAAGGGAAAAGATAATATGGGTGCAGTTTGGGAAAACCCGGCAGCGGCGGCTGTGCCCGGAAAATACAGGTGGTGTTTGAATATGGCAGTTCAATATAAACGTATTCTTTTGAAAGTCTCCGGCGAAGCACTTTCCGGCGAAAAAGGCACCGGTTTTGATGAAACTACCATTGCTTCTATCTGCGCGGGCATCAAGGCAGCGTATGACCTTGGCGCACAGATCGGCATCGTGGTTGGCGGCGGCAATTTCTGGCGCGGCCGTTCCTCCGGCAAAATGGATCGCATGGATGCAGACAAGATCGGTATGCTGGCAACCGTGATGAACGCCATTGCCGTCAAGGATGCTCTGCGCCAGCAGGGTGTGCCTGCTGTTGTTATGACCAGCTCCGCCATGCCGCAGGTGGCCGATACCTTCCGCAGCGATAAGGCAATCGCTGAGCTGGAAGCAGGCAAGATCGTCGTGTTCGGCGGCGGCACCGGCAACCCCATCTTCTCTACTGATACCGCATCCGCCCTGCGCGCCTTGGAAATCGGTGCAGACGCCATGTTCAAGGCAACTATGGTGGACGGCGTGTATGATAAGGATCCCCACAAGTACCCCGATGCCGTCAAGTACGATACCCTGACCTTTACCCGTGTGTTGGACGAGCGCCTGGCTGTTATGGACTCCACCGCTGCAACCCTCTGCCGTGACAACGGTCTGCCCATTGTGGTGTTTGACCTGAACGAGCCCGCCAACATTGCCCGTGCCCTGCAGGGCGAAAACGTGGGCACCATTGTGCGCGAGTAACCGCAAAGTATTTTAACCCCTAATTTATATATCGAAAAAGGAGAAAACCCTCATGAGCAGCACGACCAAAATTTACGAAGAAAAATGAACAACTGCGTTGCCCATCTCGACCGCGAGCTGACCTCCATCCGTGCAGGCCGCGCAAACCCCGGCATCCTGGATAAAGTAATGGTGGATTATTACGGCAGCCCGACGCCGGTCCAGCAGGTTGCATCCGTGGCGGTTTCCGAAGCCCGCATCCTGACCATCACCCCTTGGGATGGTACCCTGATCAAGGCAATCTCCAAGGCGATCCAGACCAGCGACATCGGCATCAACCCCATTGATGACGGTCAGGTCATCCGTCTGGTGTTCCCGGCTCCGACCGAGGAGCGCCGCAAGCAGCTGACCAAGGATGTGCAGAAGCAGGGCGAAGAAGCCAAGATCGCTGTGCGCAATGTCCGCCGCGATGCCATGGATAAGTTCAAAGCCCAGAAAAAGGCTGGCGAGCTGACCGAGGACGATCAGAAGAACCTGGAAGAAGAGGTCCAGAAGCTGACCGATAAGTTCGTTAAGGAAATTGACGCAACCTGCGCCCGTAAAAATCAGGAGATCATGGAGGTCTGATTGCGGCAGACGGGCGTAAGCCTGCCTGGGCGCAGTTCCTCTTTATGGTGTATCTGAAAACAAAGAAATGGACGGATGTTTCGCAAATACAAGCAGGATTTAAGGCTTTTTAACGCAAAATCCCGCTGTGCTTGTAGAAATAGACTGAATTTTCGACTTTTCAGATACACCCCAGCTGTGTGCCGCGCCTGAACGCCATGCGCGGCACGCAGTTTATTCCGGCAGAAGTGCAAGAAACGCCGTTCCACCGCATACCATGGCAGGGGATAGGCTTAACACACCGCAGCTGCTGTTGAAAGGAAACCATCTTTTATGAAAACTCGCATCATTACCGCCGTAGTCGGGCTGGCTGTTCTTGCCGTGGTTCTGGCTTTCTTTGACACGATCCTGTTTGACCTGGTGCTGGCGGCTATCTGCCTGCTTGCCATCCATGAAGTCTTTTCCGCCATGGGCTTTGGCAAAAAGCAATGGTACCTGTATGCGGCAGCGGTGCCGTTTACCATGCTGCTCATGCTCAGCTCCAGCGGCGCGGCGCGCGCAGCGCTGCTGGCTGTGGGCTTTTTGACGGTGCTGTTTTATAATGTGGTGCTCATCACCCATGATAAAACGCTGGATTTTGGCAAGCTGAGCGGCTTTATCTACTTCAGCGGTGTGATTCTGTTCTGCTTTTACTCTCTCATCCACCTCAAGCGCTGCCTGCCGATGGATATGTACGGCTATGATGCCATCTATTTCATCCTGTTGATCCTCTGCTTTGCATGGGGCGGGGACACCGCTGCCTACTTTGCGGGCCGCGCCTTCGGCAGGCACAAGCTGGCTCCGGTGGTAAGCCCCAACAAAACGGTGGAAGGCGCCATCGGCGGTGTGATCGGCAGCGTGGTCATCGGGTTGCTGGCAACCATTATTTACAGCGCGCTTTCCGGCCGGTTCGCCAGCCTGACGGTGGCTGTCACCGCGCGGCACTATATCATCATTGCCGCCATGGGCGCCGTGGCGTCGGTGCTGGGCATTTTGGGCGATCTCTTCGCCTCTGCCGTCAAGCGTCAGGTGGGTATCAAAGATTACGGCACCATTTTCCCCGGCCACGGCGGTATTTTGGACCGGTTTGACAGCGTGATGTTTATCGCGCCGCTGGTGTCCATCGTGGTGCGTTACTTCTTTTATGTGTTCCAGTAAAGCGTAAACAGGGGGCCGCCGTATCAACAGGCCGGGTCCCGAAACCCAGAACAACAACCGGCACTGCACTTTTGGGGCAGTGCCTTTCCATAAGGGGATGTCAACATGCCAAAAACCATTACTCTGCTTGGCTCTACCGGTTCCATCGGTACCCAGAGCCTTGATGTTGCCCGGATGCACGGCTACCGCATCTTTGGCCTTGCAGCGAACTCCCGCGTGGAGATCCTGCAAAAGCAGATCGAAGAGTTCCACCCGGAATATGTGGCCGTGGTGGACCCTGCCGCCTGTGAGAAACTGGATGCTGCCCTTGCCGGTACCGCCAATGCACCCAAACTGCTGAAAGGCCCGGAGGGGTTGCGCACCCTGGCTGCCATGGATGGCCCCGATGTTGTATTGAACGCGGTAGTCGGTATTGCCGGTTTGCCGGCCTCTCTGGCTGCAATCGAAAGCGGACATGATCTGGCCCTCGCCAACAAGGAAAGCCTTGTGACCGGCGGCCACCTGGTAACGGACGCGGTAAAGAAATACGGCGTCAAACTGCTGCCGGTGGACAGCGAGCATTCCGCCATCTTCCAGTGCCTGCAGGATCAGCATTCTGCCAAACGGCTGGAAAAGATTCTGCTCACCGCGTCAGGCGGACCTTTCTTTGGTATGACGACCGAGCAGCTGCGCGGCAAAACCAAGTCTGATGCCCTCAAGCACCCCAACTGGAATATGGGCGCTAAGATCACGATTGATTCCGCCACGCTGATGAACAAAGGGTTGGAGCTGATCGAGGCTGTCTGGCTGTTTGCTTTGCCGGAGGATAAGATTCAGATTGTTGTCCAGCGCGAAAGCATTGTGCACTCTGCTGTGCAGTTTGCCGACCATTCTGTTATCGCTCAGCTGGGCGTGCCGGATATGCGCATTCCCATCCAGTATGCCCTGACCTGGCCGGACCGTCTGCCCAGCCCGGTGCCGGAGCTGGATTTTGCTGCCCTCAAGCATCTGAGCTTTGATGTGGCGGATGATGAAACGTTCCGCTGCCTGGCAGCCGCCAAAAAAGGCGATCCGCAAGGGCGGCCTTGGCCCCTGCGCCGCAAACGGTGCCAACGAGGAAGCGGTGCGCCTGTTCCTGCAGGATAAGATCGGCTTTTTGGATATTGGCCGCCTGGTGGAAGGCATGGTGGACAGCGACAGCTTTGGCGGGGATTATACCCTGCAGGATGTGTATGACTGCGACCGCATGGCGCGCGATTATGTAAAAGCCCATGTGTAACCCTTCTGTGCCGGGCATTTGGCGGCCCGGCTGTCAAAGTTCCCTGTAAGCGAGGTGCTTATGAATTTTCTGCTGACCGCGATTGTGGCAGTTTTGGTATTTGGTACGGTGGTGCTGGTGCATGAGGCCGGGCATTTTTTTTTGCCGCCCGGCACTGCGGCATCCATGTGGAGGAATTTTCCATCGGGTTCGGCCCGGCGCTGTGGAGCACCGTCAGGGGCGGCACCCGTTATTCCGTGCGTCTGCTGCCGCTGGGCGGTTACAATAACCTTGCCGGTGAAACCCCGGAAGAATCTGAGGACCCGGACGAGCAGGAGCGGGCAGAACCTGCGAAAAAAAGCAGGATGCTGCCGCTGCTTCTGTGCATACCTATGATCCGCATGCTCCCTTGTTCCCCCCTGACGGTGGAAGGCAAAAGCTTTGTGGAAGCAAGCCCCTGGCAGCGCTTTTTTGTGATTGCCGCCGGTGCCCTGATGAATTTTGTGCTGGGCTTTATCCTGTTGCTGGTACTTGTGGCCAGCGGCAGCGCTGTGACCAGCAAGATCATTTATGACTTCCAGGGTGAAAACCCAAAAAGCCAGGCATCTGGCCTGCAGGTGAACGATGAGATCATGTCGGTCAACAGGCATTTCTGCGTTACGGCTGAAGATGTCATGTACGAACTGCAGCGTACCGAAAATGATACCGCAACCATCACGGTTCTGCGGGACGGCAAGCTGGTCACACTGCCCCAGGTGCAGTTTGATTCCACTACCAATGCGGACGGCACAACCTCCATGGTACTGGATTTCCGGGTGTATGGCATTGAAAAAACGCCGCGCAGCGTGGTGCATGGGGCGGCACGGTATTTCTGCTATTACGCGCGGGTCATCCTGCGCGGATTTCTGGACCTTTTCACCGGGCGTGTGGGCGTCAATGAGCTTTCCGGTCCGGTCGGTGTAGTCAATGCGGTCAACGAAGCCGTCAAATATGGCTGGCGGGATGTGCTCAGCCTGGCCGCTGTCATCACGGTAAATCTTGGCGTGTTTAACCTGCTGCCCATCCCCGGGCTGGACGGCTGCAAGCTGCTGTTCCTTGCCGCAGAAGGCATTACCCGGCGGGAACTGCCGCTGCGCTTCCAGACAGCCATCAACGCGGCAGGCATGATCCTGCTTTTTAATGCTGGTGGTGCTGACCACGATGCAGGATGTGGCAAAATATATTCTTTGATTTGAAACGAAAGCCGCAGCAACCCAGATAAAAGGGGAACAGTAGGCTTTGCGAAGTAACATACAGGAGGCGTTTTTCCATGCGTCAGCTAAAACGGACGGTCAAAATCGGCAACATTACCATTGGCGGCACCAACCCCATTGCAGTGCAGACCATGCTCAATGTGCCCGTTAAGGATATTGCGGGCAACGTGGAGCAGGCAAAACGCGTGGCAAAAGCGGGCTGCCAGATCGTGCGCGTCACGGTGCCCACCCCGGCAGATGCCGCGGTGGTATCGGCCATTAAGGAGGCGGTGGATATCCCCGTTGTGGCCGATATCCACTTTGACTATCGCGCCGCCCTTGCCGCCATCGATGCCGGTGCCGATAAGATTCGCATCAACCCCGGCAACATCGGTGATGATGACCGTGTAAAAGCGGTCGCGGATGCCTGCAACGCCAAAAACATCCCCATCCGCATTGGCGTGAACGGCGGCAGCCTGGAAAAGCATATCCTGGCCCGTTACGGTGCCCCTGTGCCGGAAGCCATGGTGGAAAGTGCCATGTACCATGTACGCCTGCTGGAAAAGCATGACTTTCATAACATCGTCATCTCCATCAAGTCCAGCAACGTGCCTCGCATGATGGCCGCGTACCGCCTGCTGGCCAGCCAGACCGATTACCCCTTGCATGTGGGTGTGACCAAAGCCGGCGGCAACCGCATGGGCTTGATCAAATCCGGCATGGGGATTGGCGGCCTGTTGCTGGAAGGCATCGGCGATACGCTGCGCGTCTCCCTGACCGGCGACCCGGAGGATGAAGTGTACGCCGGTTACGATATCCTGCGTGCGGTTGGCTACGCCGTGGCCGGGCCGGAGATCATCAGCTGCCCCACCTGCGGCCGCACCCAGTACCCCATGATCGAGATCGCCAACGAGGTCGAAAAGCGCCTGCGGGATGAGGGCTTCAAAAAGCCGCTGAAAATTGCCATCATGGGCTGTGTCGTCAATGGCCCCGGCGAAGCCAGCGATGCGGACATCGGCATTGCAGGCGGCAAGGACTGTGCTGTGCTGTTTGAGCATGGCGAGAAGATCCGCACCCTGAAAGGCGATATCGTCAGCCAGTTCGTTGAGGAAATCCATAAACTGTAATGATCCGGAACACCCCAAAAACGCAGAACCGACCGCTAAAGCCAAGCTCCCGCCGTTTGTGCGGGGGCTGCTTTGCATTGGCACGGTGCTGCTGGTGTGCTTTGTGGTCAGTATTGTGCTGGAAGTCTGGTACTGCAAAAGTGCTCCCAACGCCGCAATCAAGCTGGCCGCCTGCCTGGTGCTGGATGCCTTTGCCTTTTGCTGCCCGGCGTGGTGGCCACCATCACCGCGATGCATGTCATCCGCAAAGATAAAAACAAGTTCCGAAAACAAGTCCGAAAACCGATGCCAATGCGATGAAAATGTTGCGTGAAAGCGGCACGGCACCGCATGGGAAAACTGCGCTGTTTACCCCATAGTGACCATAGGGGCGCACGTTGTGCGCCCGTCACCTTGCGGAGCCTGCTGTGGAGGAATCTGCGGCAAAGCCCACCATTGCGGGACGTTGCAAGCATCGTCCCCTACAAATCATGTGCAACGTTCGCAGCACACGGCAAGGCAGAATTCCTCTGCGGTGGCGTTCACCCCTATCCTCTACAAGGGAAAATACGCTTTTCAACACGCTGAGAAAAAGTCTGATTTATGGCAACACCGCACAATTCCCGCCTAGCGGCTTAAGCACCGCTTCGGCGGCTGCGGCACGGCATCTGCGTTGCCAAAATGCTCGATAATGTCGGGTTGCGGTACCCGCATCGTGCTTCGGGGGCAAAAGCCCCTCGCACTCTGCGACCGCTGCCGCACCTCGCTCGCCGTATCGGCACTTAGAATTGTGCGGTATTGCCTTATATTTCCCGGTAAATAGAGCATTGCACTTCTATGTGATACTAACAAAGCCTGCGAAAACAGGGGAGCTTAACGCCAGCTGCCGGGCTGCCTTTGAATCCAACATAATATTGTTATAATATTACTGTAATTTATCATATTAAAGTTTTTTGCCAGGCCTTTTTTCAAAAAAGGCCGTCCGTAACTCTCAAGAGGTGCTATGTTAAAACCACTTGTTACCCAGGTTTGGCCGCAGTTCACGGCCGATGAACAGTTTACCGCCAGCTTCAGCAATGTGTTTGTGGAGCGGGTAGAACTGTTCCGTTCCGCACGCAAAGTTATCATCTGCCTGCGCAGCACAGAGCCGCTGGACTCTGCCCTGTGCGGGCGTCTTTTGGCGTCATTGGAGCAGATTTTTGCCGGTTATGAGTTGACCATGCGCAACTACTTCAACTATAACGCCATCACGCCGGAAGCCGTCAAGGCTATGATCGAAGAGCTCAAACAGCAGGGGATGCCGGTCAACGGCTTTCTCGATAAAACCCAGCCGGTTGCTTTTGCTCAGGACGGTCTTGTGGTGCGGGTCAACGCGGGTCTGCCGATTCTGGAAAGCGTGGAGCTGCCCAAGCATCTGGCAGAACTCATCCAGGAGCGCACCGGTGCTTTGCCCATTGTGCGCATGGAGCTGGTCGGCAAACAGATGGATGCGGACGAACTCGACCGCCGCGTGGCAGAAAAGGTGCCCGCCGTGCAGTTCAAGGCCAAAGAAGAAGTGGCACCCTTTACCATTGAGGGGCTGGAGCTCACCTCCAAGCCGGCTAAGGTGTTCTATGGCAAGTCTTTCAAGCCTGCCGACCTGCGCCCGCTGAACGATCTGGGCGATGGCGGCAAGGTGACCGTGGGGGCGACGTATTCTTTACCGAGGTAAAGGGCAACCGCCGCAAAATCTACTTTACCTCCATCACCGACTATAACGGTTCCATCAACCTCAAAGTCCTCGGCGATGAAAACGAGGATATGTCTAAGTGGGAGGGCCTCAAATCCGGCACAACCCTCATCGTGCGCGGCAACTATACCTACGATAAGTACGAGCACGACTATGTCCTGCTGCCCTATGATGTATTGCAGGTGGAGCGTATGCCCCGCCATGATGATGCCCCCGAGGGGCAAAAGCGCGTGGAACTGCATCTGCATACCAAGTCCAGCAGCATGGACGGCTTCTGCGATTCCGGCAAGATCGTGCGCCTGGCCCACCGCATGGGCCACCGCGCCATTGCCATCACCGACCACGGTGTCTGCCAAGGCTACCCGGAAGCCATGCTTGCCACTGACGAGATCCACCAGGACGACCCCAACTTCAAGCTGATCTATGGGTGTGAAGCCTACTTTGTGGACGATATGATCCCCGCTGTGTATGGCACCAAAACCATGCCCATCACCGGCTCCTTTGTGGTGTTTGATACCGAGACCACCGGCCTGGACTCCAACGTGGAAGCTTTGACCGAGATCGGCGCCGTGTACGTGGAAAACGGCAAGATCAACCCGGATAAGAGTTTCTGTACCTTCGTCAACCCCGGCAAACCCATCCCGCAAAGGTGGTGGAGCTGACCGGCATCAACGACAGCATGGTGGCCGATGCCCCCACACCGGCCGAGGCCATCCGCCAATTCAAGGAATTCTGCGGCGATAACATCCTGGTTGCCCACAACGCCCACAGCTTTGATATGCTGTTCATCCGTAAAGCAGGGGATAAGGCGGGGTGGATTTTTCCAACACCTATATTGACACCCTGCCCATGGCGCAGGCGTTGTTCCCCGGCCTGCATAACTATAAACTGGATACCATCAACAAACATCTGGAAATCCAGCCCTTTAACCACCACCGCGCCGTGGATGACGCCATGGCGCTGGCCCGCATCTTTGAGGTTATGCTCTCCGATTTGAAGGAGAAGGACATGACCACCGTGGAGGCTATCAACACCGGCCTCGGCGGCAACAAAGAGGTGCTGAAAAAGAAATATTACCACCTGATCATTCTGGTGCAGAACCAGACAGGACTCAAAAACCTGTACCGCATTGTCAGTGCGGCGCACACCAAGTATTTCTTCAAAAAGCCGCGCGTGCCCCGCAGCCTGCTGAACCAGTACCGCGAGGGCCTGCTGCTTTCACCTGCGTGCGAAGCAGGCGAGCTGTACCGCGCCGTAGTGGCAGGCAAGGCCCATGATGAACTGCTGCGCATTGCCCGGTATTATGACTATCTGGAAGTGCAGCCTCTTGGCAACAACGAGTTCATGGTCCGCAATGGGCAGGTGGATTCCATCGAGGCCATCAAGAACTTCAACCGCACCATCATCCAGCTGGGCGAAGAACTGCATATCCCGTGGTTGCCACCGGTGACGTTCACTTCCAGGAGCCGGAGGACCGCATTTACCGCGCGGTCCTGCAGGCAGGCAACGGCTTTAAGGATGCTGATAACCAGGCCCCGCTGTTCTACCGCACCACGCCGGATATGCTGGAGCAGTTCAGCTATCTCCCGCAGGAAAAAGCCTTTGAAATCTGCGTGACCAACCCCAACAAGATTGCCGCTACCATTGATAACAATCTGCGCGCCATCCCCAAGGGAACCTACCCGCCTTCCATTGAGGGTGCTGAGGATCAGCTGCGCTCCGGCACCTGGCAGCACGCCCGCCGTGATTACGGCAACCCCCTGCCGGATGTGCTGCAAAAGCGCCTGAAAAAAGAGCTGGATTCCATCTGCGGCCATGGTTACGCTGTTTTGTATGTCATTGCGGTCAAGCTGGTGGCGTTTTCCAACGCAGGCGGCTACCAGGTGGGCAGCCGTGGCTCTGTCGGTTCCAGCGCTGTGGCGCACTTTTCCGGCATTTCGGAGGTTAACTCCATGCCGCCGCACTACCTGTGCACCAAGTGCAAGCACAGCGAGTGGATTGATGATGGCGTGACGATGGACGGCTTTGACCTGCCGGATAAAAATGCCCTGTCTGCGGCGAACCCATGGTCATGGACGGCCACGATATCCCGTTTGAAACCTTCTTGGGCTTTTACGGCGATAAGGAGCCGGATATCGACCTGAACTTCTCCGGCATGTACCAGTCCAACGTTCACCGCTATACGGAGGAGCTGTTCGGCAAGGAGAATGTGTTCAAGGCGGGCACTGTATCCGGCCTACAGGATAAAACGGCTTACGGTTATGTGAAAAAATATCTGGAAGAGCGTGGCAAAACCGTGAACCGTGCTGAGGAAAACCGCCTGTGCCTGGGCTGCACCGGTGTCAAGCGCACCACGGGCCAGCACCCCGGCGGCATGGTTGTTGTGCCTTCCACTTTTGATATTTATGATTTCTGTGCCATTCAGCACCCGGCGGACGATGTGAAGGGCGGCCTGCTGACCACCCACTTTGAATTTAAGTATCTGCATGATACGCTGCTCAAGCTGGACGAGCTGGGTCATGATGTTCCGACTTTCTATAAGTTCTTTGAAGAGTATTCCGGCATCCCCATTGACAGCGTGCCGATGAACGATCCCAAGGTCTACAGCCTGCTGACCTCCACCGAAGCACTGGGCGTTACCCCGGAGCAAATCGGCAGCCAGACCGGTACCTTCGGCATCCCGGAAATGGGCACCAACTTTGTGCGCGGCATGCTGCTGGATGCAAAGCCGAAAAACTTCTCGGAGCTGATCCAAATCTCCGGCCTGTCCCACGGCACCGACGTCTGGACCGGCAACGCCGACGAACTCATCCGTTCCGGTACCTGCACGATTGCTGAAGTCATCGGCTGCCGTGACAGCATCATGCTGTACCTGCTGCGCAAGGGGCTGGAACCCAAAATGTCATTTGACATTATGGAGGCCGTGCGTAAAGGCAAGGTGGCCAAGGGCGGCTTTAAGCCCGGCTGGGAAGAAGCCATGAAGGAGCATGATGTGCCGGATTGGTACATCGAATCCTGCCGCAAGATCAAGTATATGTTCCCCAAGGCCCACGCGGTGGCCTACCTGATGGCGGCCATCCGCCTGATGTGGTTCAAGGTCTACCACCCGGCTATCTTCTATGCTGTGTACTTTTACCGTTCGCGGCGCGGATATCGACTATGAAGCAGCTGTTGGCGGTGTGCGCGTAGCCAAGCAGCACTTAAAGGACAACGAGAAGATTCCCAAGGAAGAGCGTACTGCCAAGGACGATGACGCTCTGGTCAGCCTGCAGCTGGAAAACGAGATGCTGCAGCGCGGCTGCCAGTTCCTGCCCATTGAGCTGGGCAAGAGCTATGCCAGCAAGTATGTGGTGGAGGACGGCAAAGTGCGCCTGCCCTTTACCGCCATCCGCGGCCTGGGCGAAGCTGCCGCTGTGGCGTTGGAACAGGCTACCATCCATGGGCAGGAATATATCTCGGTGGAAGAACTGCAGCAAGCCTCCGGCGTGGCGCAGTCGGTATTCGACAAATTGCACGAAGTCGGCGCTTTGGGAAATCTGCCGGAAACCAGCCAGGTTGACCTGTTCAGCTTAATGTAATGGCAATCCCCAAAATCCCGCCTGCCGCAGCGCAGGCAGATCAGCATACGAATATACGATGATGTACCGGACCTGCAGTAGCGCTGCGGGAACGGTACTTTTGTTTTGCGGGATTCGCTTTGATTCGTTGATTGAACTTACAGCCAGGCAGGGGAAAACACCCCCAAAAAATGCCCGCGCCCCATTCCAGCAAAATTTTCCGGGGCTCTTTGCCTTACATCCTGCTTGTGTTTGCAAAATATCCGTTATTTTCTTTGTTTTCAGATACACCTTAAATACTTCCGCCTTTATGCCACACCCCTGCCTAACTTTATGAGGACTCCAAACCCGGTGAGAGTTCTCGACACCAGAAAATTTTCTGAGTAAAATTTCTGGGGACAGGCATCTTGTACTTTGCCGTGCGTTGCGGTATACTTAAGTGTCAGATTCTAATTTTTTGTGCTCTCCCAGACGTTAGCTGGGACAAACTGCACCCGTCAGGAGCAATATCTTGGAAAAACTAACCTATACCCATAACGCGGATGCCGCCGCCGTCATCGCCCAGACTTATGATACCCCGCCCCTTGCCTATGTGCGCAGCTATGGCTGCCAGCAGAACGTGAACGATGGTGAGAAGATACGCGGCGTGCTGATGGACATCGGCTTCGGCGTCTGTGATTCCGTCGAGCAGGCAGATTTGATCCTGTTCAATACCTGCGCTGTGCGCGAACATGCGGAACAGCGCGTGTTCGGCAATGTCGGCGCGCTGAAAAAGCTGAAGGAAAAGAACCCCCGCCTGATCATCGGGGTATGCGGCTGCATGGCGCAGCAAAAGCATATTGTGGATAAGCTGCGCGCCAGCTACCCTTATGTGGATCTGGTGTTCGGCGTGGACGGCATTGACCGCCTGCCCGCTATGCTGGTGGAGCACCTGCACCGCGGCAAGCGCTACCTGGAAACCCCGGTCGAGCGCAACGCCGTGGTGGAGGAGCTGCCCATCCGGCGTGATTCCGGCTTCCGCGCCTGGCTGCCCATCATGTATGGGTGCGATAATTTCTGCACCTACTGCATTGTGCCCTATGTGCGCGGGCGCGAGCGCAGCCGCACCCCGGCGGATGTTCTGGCAGAGTTCAAAACCCTGGTGGAACAGGGCTATAAAGAAATCACCCTGCTGGGCCAGAACGTAAACAGCTATGGCAAAGGTCTGGAAGAAAAGACGGATTTTGCCGATCTGCTCAACCTGCTGTGCACCGTTCCGGGCGATTACCAGATCCGCTTTATGACCAGCCACCCCAAGGATGCCAGCCGTAAGCTGATCGATACCATTGCCGCGCAGGATCACCTGTGCAAGCATATCCATCTGCCGGTGCAGTCCGGCAGTGACCGTATCCTGAAAGAAATGAACCGCCACTATACGGTTGCCCAGTATATGGACCTGGTCAATTATGCTAAGGAGAAAATCCCCGGTGTAACCTTCTCCAGTGATATCATTGTCGGCTTCCCCGGCGAGACGGAAGAGGATTTCCAGGCAACGCTTGATTTGATCCAGCAGGTCAAATACATGCAGCTGTTTACCTTTATCTATTCCAAGCGCACGGGTACCATCGCTGCCAAGCTGCCGGACCCGGCCACCCATGCCGAAAAGGCCGCCCGCATGGACCGCCTGCTGAAACTGCAGGATTCCATTGCTTTCCCGATGATCGCCGCTATGGCGGGGCAGACCGTGAAAGTGTTGGTGGAGGCTGCTGGCCGCACCCCCGGCACCCTGAACGGGCGGCTGGATAACAACCTGGTCGTCGAGTTCCCCGCCGAGGAAAGCCTGATCGGCCAGTACGCCAATGTGCGCCTGACCGGTTCCCGCGCCGCACTGCTGGTGGGGGAACTGGCAGAATAAAGCCAGATCCAATAAAATATCGTAGCTAACATTTGCTGAATACAGCGTAATCATAAGGAGTAACCAAAATGGATTGCATTGATCTTTTCAAAAAAGCCGCCGCCGCCATGCAGACTGACCCCCGTTACCTGGAACTGGATGCAGCCCGCCGCGAAAACGATAACGACCAGGAGCTGCAGGGCCTGATTGGCGAGTTCAACCTCAAGCGCCTGGACCTGAACAACGAAAGCGCCAAGCCGGAACCGGATGCCGCCCATGTGGCCGACCTGAACCAGCAGGTGAACGACCTGTACACCCAGATCATGTCCAGTGAGGGCATGGTGCGCTACAACACCGCCAAAAAAGAGTGCGAAGCCATGGTCAGCCATATTGATGCCATCATCAACACGGCCATGAACGGCGGCGACCCCATGACCGTTCAGGCCCCCACCGGCGGCTGCACCGGCAGCTGCTCCACCTGTGGCGGCTGCCACTAAGGCAGCACAGCAGCCAATTTGTTCATGAACAGAATCAGGAGTGTGAAGAATGGCAGCAAACATTGTGCCCCAAAAGTTGAGGATGTTGATACACAGGCGCTTTCGCCCATGATGCAGCAATATCTGGAAATCAAGCGCCAGCACCCCAACGAGATTCTGTTTTACCGCGTGGGTGACTTTTTACGAGATGTTCTTTGACGATGCCCTGACGGCATCGCGGGAGGTGAACTGACCCTGACCGGCAAAGCCTGCGGCTTGCCGGACCGTGCGCCGATGTGCGGCGTGCCGTTCCATTCGTATGAAATTTACGCCGCCCGCCTGATTGCCAAGGGCTACAAAGTCGCTATCTGTGAACAGATGGAAGACCCGGCGCTGGCCAAAGGGCTGGTCAAGCGGGATATCATCCGCGTAATTACGCCGGGTACTGTGATCGAAAGCAGCATGCTGGCGGACGATAAAAACAACTATATCTGCAGCATTTATACCCGCAAGGTGCGCAGCCGCTGGAAAGCCGGCATCTGCTTTGCGGATATTTCCACCGGCGAAGCCTATGCCACCGAGCTGACCGCGGAAAAAAATGGGCCCGGCCATCATCACCGAGCTCTGCCGCTATATGCCCAGTGAAATTCTGATCAACCCGGCACTGCTGGACTTAAAAGAAGTAACCAACTATGTCCGCCAGCACACCCATGCACTGGTGGAGCTGCGCGAGGATGCCTGCTACCAGCAGCGGATGATGGAGGACGCCATGACCGCTCAGTTTGGGGCAGATTGGCGCAATACCTGCGGTTTTGCGCAGGACGGTCTGGTACCCTATGCCTTTGGGGCACTGCTTGGCTACCTGCATGAGACCCAGAAGCACGGCATCGACCGCATCAAGTCAGTGCAGAACTATGCCGATGCCCAGTACATGCGGCCTTCCCCGGTCACACGCGCTAACTTGGAACTGACCGAAACCATGCGCGGCCGCGAAAAGCGTGGTACGCTGCTGTGGGTGCTGGATAAAACCGAAACCTCGATGGGCAAACGCCAGCTGCGCGCCTGGATCGAGCAGCCGCTGGTGGACAGCAGCGTCATCAACCAGCGTCTGGATGCTGTGGAAGCACTGTACAATGCCAACGTGACCCGTGCAGACTTAAAAGAAGCGCTCTCCCATGTATATGACATTGAGCGCCTGACCACCCGCATTCTGTATGGTTCCGCCACCCCCAAGGAGGTCAAAGCCCTGGGGGATACCTGTGCTTATCTGCCGCAGGTACGCCAGCTGGCCCGGCAGTGTACCACCCCACTGCTGCAGGAGCTTTCGAGCGCTGTGGACCCGCTGGAAGATTTGCTGGACCTCATCAACCGTGCCCTGGTGGAAGATCCCCGGCAAACCTTAAGGACGGTGGTGCTATCCGCGCAGGGTTCAACGCCGAAGTGGTCGAGCTGCGGGATATCATGCACGGCGGCAAGGGCTTCCTTTCCCAGTTGGAAGCCAAGCTGAAAGAGGAGACCGGTATTCCCAAGCTGAAAATAGGTGTCAATAAAGTGTTCGGCTACTATATTGAGGTCAGCCGCAGCTATGCGGCCAGCGTACCGGATACCTTTATCCGCAAGCAGACCCTGACAACAGGGGAGCGCTACATTACCCCGGAACTGAAAGAGCTGGAAAACAAGATCCTTGGCGCAAACGAGCGCCTGTTGGTATTGGAACACCAGCTGTTTGCCGACCTGCTGGAAGCCATCTCCGCCCAGTTGCTGCGCATCCAGCGCACGGCTTTTGCGGTGGCCCAGCTGGATGTTCTGGCTTCCTTTGCGGAAGCGGCGGTGCAGAACAACTATGTAAAGCCCACGGTGGATGACAGTGATGTGCTTTCTATTACCGAGGGCCGCCACCCGGTCATTGAACAGATGCTCAAGGGCAGTCTGTTTGTGCCAAACGATACTACGCTGGACGAAACCGAAAACCGCATGCTCATCATCACCGGCCCGAACATGGCGGGCAAATCTACCTACATGCGCCAGAATGCGCTGATTGCCCTGATGGCGCAGATCGGCAGCTTTGTTCCGGCATCCAGTTGCCATGTCGGTGTGGTGGATGCTATCTTTACCCGCGTGGGCGCATCGGATGACCTCGCCGCCGGTCAGTCCACCTTCATGGTGGAAATGACCGAAGTGGCCGAAATTCTACAACGGGCAACCAAAAGCAGCCTGGTCATTCTGGATGAGATCGGCCGCGGCACACCTACCTTTGACGGCATGAGCATCGCCCGCGCCGTGGTGGAGCATATCTGCGATAACATCGGCTGCAAAACCTTGTTCGCTACCCATTACCATGAGCTGACCAGCATGGACCAGGATGTGGACGGCATAAAAACTATAACATCGCCGTCAAAAAGCGCGGGAGGATATCACCTTCCTGCGGCGCATTGTGCAGGGCCCGGCGGATGACAGCTATGGCATTGAAGTCGCCAAACTGGCCGGTCTGCCGGAGGCCGTGATCAAGCGTGCACACGCCGTGCTGCGCCAGCTGGAAGCCACAGCTCCCGGCGCCAACAAGGCCATGCAGCTGGATTTTGAAACAGTGGAAGCCTATAACAACCCCGCCGTTCCCAGCGAGGTTGTGGACAAGCTGAACAGCCTGGATATTGAGACCCTGACCCCCATCGAAGCGCTGAACTTCTTGTATGAACTGAAACAGGCGCTGAAGTAAATACATTGTTCAAACGCTAAGGCAATACCGCATAATTCTAAGTGCCGATACGGCGAGCGAGGTGCGGCAGCTGCTAAGCCAAAAGCGCAGATAATACTGGATGCTGCAAAGGTGAGCGCCGCCAGTGGCGGAAACAGCGAACCGAAGCAGGGGCAGCGGTCGCAGAGTGCGAGGGGCTTTTGCCCCCGAAGCACGATGCGGGTACCGCAACCCGACATTATCGAGCATTTGGGCAACGCAGATGCCGTGCCGCAGCCGCCGGAGCGGTGCTTGAGCCGTTAGGCGGGAATTGTGCGGTATTGCCCTAAACTTTAAGCAGAAAAACACCCCATGACCTAGAAAGAGGTACCCCATGGCAGAAATTCGCGTACTGGATAAGCATACCGCTGAACTGATCGCCGCAGGCGAGGTGGTGGAGCGGCCTGCTTCGGTTGCAAAGGAACTGCTGGAAAACGCCATCGACGCCGGTGCAACGCAGATCACGCTCTCCATCGTGCGCGGCGGCATTCAACAGCTGCAAATTGCGGATAACGGCAGTGGCATTGAGGCAGAGTATATCGATAAAGCCTTTGTGCGCCACGCAACCAGCAAAATTGCCAGTGCCGAGGATCTGGGCCACATCCACACCCTTGGCTTCCGCGGCGAAGCGCTTGCTTCCATCGCCAGCGTGGCCAGGGTAGAGGTGCTGACCCGCACCGAAGCGGACGAATACGCCTGCTGCTATCGCATTGAGGGCGGCGAGCCCCAGGGCATGGAGCCCGGCGCCCGCCCGCGCGGCACCACCGTAACGGTGAACGATCTGTTCTATAATACGCCCGCCCGCATGAAGTTCCTGAAAAAGGACGTCAGTGAGGGAACTTTTGTGGCGGATATCGTTCTGCATGAAGCGTTGTCCCACCCGGAAATTGCATTCCGCTTTCTGCGGGACGGCAAGCAGCAGTTCATGACCCCCGGTGACGGCCAGCTGCGTAGCGCTGCCTATGCGGTGCTGGGGCGGGAGTTTGCCCGCGACCTGCTGCCGCTGGATGGCGATGGCGGCGTTTATAAAGTGACCGGCCTTGTCACCCCGCCGCGCGCCTGCCGGGCGTCTCGCAGTGCGCAACATTTTTACGTCAATGGCCGCTATGTCAAAAACCGCACCATGATGGCTGCGCTGGAAAACGCTTACAAGGGTACCCTGATGCAGGGCAAATACCCCGGCGCCATCCTGCGCGTTGATATGCCGGCGGACCTGGTGGACGTCAACGTACACCCCGCCAAAACCGAGATCCGTTTTGCGCGGGAAAGCGATGTGTTCGATGCGGTCTACCGCACGGTGCGCGCGGCCTTGGCTGCCCCCGGCAGCGGAGAGTGCCGCTTTGATTTGGGCCATGTGGCAAAAGAAAATCCCCAGCCTGCCCCGCAGCAGACAACGCTGCCCGGCAGTGCTCCGGCACAGTCCAACCCCAGCGGCCTGCGGTTGCACCGGCCCAGCCGCCGCAGCCGCAAAAGCATTTCAACACCCTTTCCGCGGCAGAGTACCGCGCATTGAATAAGCTCACGGCCCCGGTGCCTGCCCGCACGCTGCCCGGTACCAGCGGAGTGATGGAGCTGAACTCGGTGCGGGCACCATTTAATGCACCCAGCACCCCGCAGTTTGCCGCCCCCGCGCCGCACACGGCACAGGAGGACCTGCTGGACATTCTGCCCGACCTGCCGGAACAGCAGCCCAAGGCAGAACCCGCTGTAACCACAGCCCTCGCGCAGCAGCCTGCCCCGGCCCAGCTGGAAAATATTGAATCACCGGAACTGCCGGAAGAGGAAAAATCTGCCACCGGCCCTGAGCGCACTGCCCATCACCCACAATGACCCAACTACCCAGGCGGACATCCCGCCGGAGCAGACGACCTTTGCCCCGGCACCCGCCAGCCAGCCGCTGCGCGTGGTGGGGAGGTATTCAAAACCTACATCATCACCGAGCGCAACAATGAGCTTTGTCTGATTGATAAGCACGCCGCACATGAGCGCATCCTGTTTGAGCAGCTCGCCAAGGATTACGGCAGCGTGCCGTCTCAAATGCTGCTTGTCCCCGTGCAGGTCAACCTTTCCGCCGAGGAAAAGCAGGCCCTGCTGGCCCACCAGGAACTTTTTGCAGAACAGCGGTGTGGAAGTGGATGATTACGGCGGCTTTACCGTTGTGGTGCGTGCCGTTCCCGCGGATGTGCCGGTGGACGATGTGGGGGATATGGTGCTGGAACTGGCCAACCATTTGCTGAACGGCGGCCGCGATGCCCTGCGGGAGAAAACCGAGTGGGTACTGCATTCCATTGCCTGCCGCGCCGCCATTAAAGCGGGGGACAGGACCACCACCGATGAAATGCTGGCCCTGGCCCAGAAAATTATGGACGGCAGTGTGCCGCCGTTTTGTCCCCATGGCCGCCCCTGCGTGCTGAAGCTGACCCGGAAGGAGCTGGAAAAACAGTTTGGACGCCTTGTATAATGCCGCCAAGCCCCGCGTGGTTGCCATCGGCGGACCGACGGCAACTGGTAAAACCGCACTCTCGGTCGCCTTGGCCAAACGCTTTGGCGGCGAGATCATCAGTGCGGATTCCATGCAGATCTATCAGGGGCTGGATGGTGGCACTGCCAAAGTGACCCCGGAAGAAATGCAGGGGTGCCGCACCATCTTGTCGGCTTCCTTGCGCCGGAACAGGCGTTCAGCGTGGCGGATTTTACCACCCTTGCGGGGAAAACCATCACCCAGCTGACGGCACAGGGCAAGCTGCCGCTGGTTGTGGGCGGCACAGGGCTGTACATTACCAGCCTGCTCAACGGCATTGGCTTTACGCCGGAAAAAGTGGATCCCGCCATCCGGCAGGAGCTGCAAGCCCGCCTGCAGGCGGAAGGCTCCCGGGCGCTCTATGCAGAACTTGCCGCGGTGGACCCGGGCTATGCCGCCAAGGTGCATCCCAACAACATCCCTCGGGTCATCCGTGCGTTGGAACTGTACCGTGCCACCGGCCGCAAGATGAGCGCTGAGCGCGAGGCCGCCCGTCCGGCGGAAAAACCTTACCGTTCACTCTGTCTCTGCCTGACCTGCCGTGACCGCACCCTTCTTTACCAGCGGATTGATACCCGCTGTGACCGTATGATGCAAAGCGGCATTCTGGAAGAGGCCAAACTGGTGTATGAGCACCGCGATACCTACCGCACCGCGGCGCAGGCGATCGGCTACAAAGAGTTCTTCCCGTATTTTGAGGGAACAGCAGACCTGGAAAGCTGCCTTGCGCACCTCAAGCAGGCTTCCCGCAATTATGCCAAGCGTCAGCTGACCTGGTTCCGCCGCCAGACGGACGCTGTGTGGCTTTACCTGGAAGACGGAAACCTGGAACAGCAGGCGGCAGAACAGACCGAAGCGTTCCTGGCGGAAAACAACGCTTGAAATGCAGTAACAATATCGCTATATATAAAAGATAAGGCAATACCGCATAATTCTAAGTGCCGATACGGCGAGCGAGGTGCGGCAGCTGCTAAGCCAAAAGCGCAGATAATACTGGATGCTGCAAAGGTGAGCGCCGCCAGTGGCGGAAACAACGAACCGAAGCAGGGGCAGCGGTCGCAGAGTGCGAGGGGCTTTTGCCCCCGAAGCACGATGCGGGTACCGCAACCCGACATTATCGAGCATTTTGGCAACGCAGATGCCGTGCCGCAGCCGCCGGAGCGGTGCTTAAGCCGTAAGACGGGAATTGTGCGGCGTTGCCATAAAACCAAAGGGGGATACCCAATGCATGAACAGAATGAAAGCCAGCCCAAAGCATTCATAAAAATTCTTTTTGCCCTGTTTACGGCGCTGCTGGTTGTGGTGCTTGGGTATCTCTGTATCCAGATTTACACGATCTTCCACCGAACTTACAAAACCGAAACCGCCATTGCCTACACCATGTCGGATAACATCACGCTGAAAGGCGTGGCAGTGTTCCAGGCAGTGGATGTGCCTGGCAGCGGCAACCTGGGATATGTGGTGCAGGATGGTGAGCGCGTCAGCGCGGGCACCATTCTGGCGGAACAGTATACGGATGATTCCCAGGGAGCAATGCGGGAACGGCTGGACCGGTTGGATCGTGCGATTTTGCTGCTGACAAAGTCGGAAAATTCCTCCGGCAGCGATCTTTCGGTTCTGACCACCCAGACGCGCACGGCGCTGTATAACCTGCTGGACCAGATCGACACAGCATCTTACGGCGCAATTCAGGATGCTGCGGAAGATTTTTTGCTGGCGCAAAATAAACTGCAGATCAGCACCGGCCAGGCGGCGGGCTTTGGCGAGGTGCTGGCCAGCCTGCAGGCCGAGCGGGACGGCATTGCTGCCCAGCTGAACGGCCTGCAGACGATCGAAGCGGATACCAACGGGTATTTTGTCTCATCCGAAAGCGCCGCCCCGGTGGTGCGGGATCCCACGGAGCTGGATGCCATGAGCCCGGCTGATCTGCAAAAGATGATCAACGCAGGGGAGACTCCGTCCAATGCCGACCTTGCCGGGCATATTGTAACCGGGTTTTCCTGGCGGTTTTATGCCGTGTGTTCGGCCGACCTTGCCGGGCGGTTGAACGGCCTGTCCCGCGTGAGCATCAGCGTTCCGGGCAAACAGGAAGAGCCTTTGGCTGCCACCGTGGTGGATGTGACCACCGACGAAGAAACCGGCCTTGCCAAAGTGGCGCTGGAATGCCGCAGCATCAATGCTCAGGTGCTCTGCCTGAATTATGAGGAAGCCGAAATCAGCCTGCACACCTACCAGGGCATCCGCATTGACCGCAGGGCCCTGCATATCGTGAACGGCCAGCGCGGCGTATATGTCAAATACGGCGATTTGCAGCGCTTCCGCCGCATTACCATTTTATATGAGGACGATACCTACATCCTTGTACCGGAAGGCGGCAAAGTGGGGGAGAATAACGAGCTGCGCCTGTACGATGAGGTGATTGTGGAAGGCAGCAACCTGCAGGACGGCAAGCTGCTGTAAGGACAGAAAACGGGCGTTTTGCCCCACATTCTGTTATATTTGTATTGACAACGAAGCAAAAATGGAAGATAATAAATACTGTATAGTTGTGACAAAAAGCCGATCGGGGCTTTTTTTGTGCAATTTATACAACTAAGCAAACGTAAGGAGTAACTGCCATGTCCATGATAGATGGTTTGAGAAACGTCCTCGGAATCAACCAGGATCCCGAAGCAGATTCCTATGTGGATGATAACGAAGAGGATGATATCTTCCCTGGCGGTGGTCAGGGCGGTTCGCCAGCCCCGGAAGAAGCCTACCCCACGCAGGAAACTGCTAAGCAGCACAGCAACAAGGTGGTCAACATCAACGCTACCACCCAGCTGCAGGTTGTACTGGTCAAGCCGGAACGTTTTGACGATGCTGCTGCCATTGCAGACCAGCTGAACGCAAAGCGCACCGTTGTGCTGAACCTTGAATCCACCAACAAAGAAGTCTCCCGCCGTTTGATCGACTTTTTGTCCGGCGTGGCTTACGCCAATAACGGCCAGATCAAGCGTGTAGCAACCAGTACATTCATCATCACCCCGTATAACGTTGATATTATGGGCGACCTGCTGGACGAGCTGGAGAACAATGGCCTCTTCTTCTGATACAAGGACCCGCGGCTTTGTGCCGCCGCAGAACGAGGATGAACGCTTTTTGATGCGCCGGGTGGAAGAACTCTGCCGTACCGCCATGCAGCGTGGCATCCCGCGGGCAACGGGCTTCCTTTCGGATCGCGAGCAGGCCCTTGCGCAGGCCGCGCTCAACCGTGAGGGCTGCGATTTTGCCCGCTTTCAGGGCGGCTGGCCGGATGCGGAACGCAAAGTGCTCTGCATTGAACCACCGGATTCCTGGCCGGAAGAGACAGTTGCGGTGCTGCATTTCACAGCGCCGCAGCAAGGCGGCAGCGCCGTGCCGGGCCACCGTGACTATCTGGGGGCAATCCTGGGTCTTGGCCTGGATCGTGCCTGTTTGGGGGATATCCTGCCGGATCCGGCCGATGCCCGCAGTGTGTATGCCTTTGTGCTGGAAGATAAGGCGGATTTTATTGCTTCCAACCTGACGGAAGCTGGCCGCAGCCCGGTGCATGTCGAGCGCTGTGATGCCGTGCCGGAAGAAGTCCTGCGCGGGCCGGAACGCCAGACGCAGGATGCAACGGTGCCATCTTTGCGGGCAGATACCGTATTGGCAGCCATGATGCGCACCTCCCGCTCCATTGCGGCGCAGGCAATCCAAAGCGGCAGGGTGGAAGTGAACCACGTTCCGCTGCGCACCGCCCATGAAGATGTGTTTGAAGGCGATATCTTCACCGTGCGGGGCGTTGGGCGCTACCGTCTGGTGGCAATCGGCGGCAAAAGCCGCAAGGACCGCATCTTTATCACGTTTTATCAGTATTGAACATAAAACCTGAATGTGAAACCCATGGGCCGGGGCAGCCCGGCAGCCGTGCCGAACGGTAAAATTTCGGATACCATTCCGGGTGTGTGCCACCCGAAACAGTAGGAATTTGGATGATTGCTTCGGATGATGTGCGCCGCGTGACCTTTGACCGTGCCATGCGCGGTTATCGTTGTGAGGACGTAGACGATTACCTCAAACAGGTTGCGGACAGCATCGACAGCCTGGCCGCAGAAAATGATGACCTGCAGAAAAAGCTGGTCATACTGGCCCAGCGCATTGACCAGTACCGTGCCGACGAAGATACCCTGAGCACAACCATGATCAATGCCCAGCGCCTTGGCGAGAACGTCATCAAGGAAGCCAAGCAGAAAGCTGCCGAGATCATTCGTGCCGCCAACATTAAGGCGGAGGATCGTGAACAGCGCGCCCGCGATGAGGTGGAGCTGGCCCAGCAGGAGCTTGTGACAATAAAGCAGGAAGCGGATGCGTTCAAAAAGCGCCTGATGGACCTGTACCGCCAGCACATCGAAATGATTGCCAAAATTCCGGAGTATCACACCAACCGTGCTGAACAGCAGGCCGCGCAGCCGCAGCCGGAACCGCAGGAGGTCCCGCAGCAGCCTGCACCCCAGCCGGTAGAACAGCCTGCCCCGGCTCCGCAGCCGGAACCGGAACCCAACCAGCCAATCCCGGAGGATGTCCCGGCTCCGCAGCCCGCAGCCCCGGAGGAAAGCTACCCGGCATATGAGGAACCGGAATATTACGAGGCTGAGCCGAAAGAACCCGCCCAGCCCGAAGAGCCGGAACCGGCTCCAGCACCTGCCCCTGTCCAGTCGCTGGACGAGGAAAAGATCGATACGGTAGAATTTGCCTTTGCCCCCAAAACAAAGCCAATCCTGCCGGACGATGATATGCCATCCGTTGCCGGGCTTTACGGCGGGGATATGCCGGAAAAGCCCGCCAAGAAATCCGGCTCCCGCAGCCGCGGCACTTCGGCCCGCAGCACGGGCAAAAATGCCCGCAAAACCAAGAGCTCTGCCAAAGCGGAGCTTGACGCATTTGATGACATTGATTATGATGTTTGAGGTGCCGCATTTGTGCGTGCGTGTACCCCAAGCATTTTAAGACCTGCCTGAACGGTGCAGAACTGCCGGGGCAACCTGGTATACTGCGCTTTGGACAAGCCGCTATATCAGCTATAATAAGGAAATAGAGGAGAGTTGGAAACTTTGCCGCAGAATTACAATGATACCATCCATAAGATGGCTACCCCTTTGAAATGCGTGCCGGGCTGCCGAAAAAGGAGCCCAAAATGCTGGAGGATTGGGAGAAAACCACGTCTACGAAAAAATGATCGAACATAACGCGGATCTGCCGCGCTTTGTTCTGCATGATGGCCCTCCGTATGCCAACGGTAATATCCATATGGGTACTGCCCTGAACAAGATCATCAAGGATATCATCATCCGTGAAAAGAACATGTCGGGCTACTGTGCTCCCTATGTGCCGGGCTACGATACCCATGGCCTGCCCATCGAGCTGAAAGCCCTGAAGTCTCTGGGCGATAAGAAGTCCGGCGTTTCCAAGCTAGAACTGCGCAAGATCTGCAAAGAGTTCGCCACCGAGCATATTGATGTGATGAACTCTCAGTTCAAGCGTCTGGGCGTGCAGGGCGACTTTGAGAACCCCTACCTGACCCTGCGCCCCGAGTTTGAGGCCCGTCAGGTCGAGATCTTCGGCGAGATGGCCAAGAAAGGCTATATCTACAAGGGCATGAAAGCCGTTTACTGGTGCCCGGAAGATCGTACTGCTCTGGCAGAAGCCGAAATCGAGTATGCCGAGGACGAGTGCGATTCTATCTATGTCCGCTTTAAGCTCACCGATGACCCCAACGGTGTTCTGGCCAAGTACGGTATCCCTCTGGACAAGGCATGGATCGTCATCTGGACCACGACCACCTGGACACTGCCCGCCAACGTGGCCACCTGCCTGAACCCCAACTTGAGTACGCCTTCGTCAAGATCGGCGATGAATATCACCTGATGGCTGCCGGTCTGGTGGAATCCACCATGAAAGCCTGCCATATCGAGGATTACGAGGTTCTGGAGCCCCGCGTTCTCGGCGCTGAATTTGAGCTGATGCAGTACCAGCATCCCTTCCTTGACCGCAAGGGTCTGGTCATTCTGGGCGACCATGTCACGCTCGAGGGCGGCACCGGCTGTGTCCACACCGCCCCCGGCCATGGTGTTGAGGACTTTGAAGTCTGCGTTAACCACTACCCGCAGGTTCCCGTTATTGTCCCCGTGGACGATGGCGGTTACCTGACCGAAGAAGCAGGCAAAGAGTTTGCAGGCCTTAAGGTCTGGGCTGCCAACAAAGTTATTCTGGAGCACATCAAGCAGTCCGGCCACCTGATGGGCGTGCAGCACATCACCCACCAGTACCCGCATTGCTGGCGCTGCCACCATCCCATCATCTTCCGTGCAACCGAACAGTGGTTCTGCTCCATTGATAAGTTCCGCGAGGAAGCCTATAAGGCCATTGACGAAGTCAAGTGGCAGCCGGCCTGGGGTCATGACCGTATGCACGGCATGGTGCGTGACCGCAGCGACTGGTGCATCAGCCGCCAGCGCGTCTGGGGCGTGCCCATCCCGGTGTTCTACTGCAAGAACTGCGGCAAGTACCACATCACCGATGCTTCCATCAAGGCTGTCAGCGACCTGTTCCGCAAGGAAGGCTCCGATGCCTGGTATAAGTACGATGCCAACGAGATCATGCCCAAGACTGAGGTCTGCGAATGCGGCGCTTCTGACTGGGAAAAGGATCCCGATATCATGGATGTCTGGTTCGACTCTGGCTCTACCTGGAGCGCAGTCTGCCGCGAACGTCCCGAACTGAACTGGCCCGCTGACCTGTATATGGAAGGCGCCGACCAGTTCCGCGGCTGGTTCCAGTCCAGCCTGCTGACCAGCGTTGCCACCCAGGGCGTTGCCCCGTACAAAGGCGTTCTGTGCCATGGCTGGGTCGTTGATGAGCAGGGCAAGCAGATGCACAAATCTGCCGGCAACGGTGTGGAGCCGTCCGAAATCATCCGCGATTACGGCGCTGACATCGTTCGTCTGTGGGTTGCTTCCAGCGATTACACCGTTGATGTGCGCGCAGGCAAGAATATCTTCAAGCAACTGTCCGAAGCATACCGCAAGATGCGCAACACCGCCCGCTTTATGCTGGGCAACATTGGCGATTTCAACCCTGCCACGGATATGGTTGCCGAGGATCAGCTGTTCGAAATCGACCGCTGGGCACTCAAGAGCTGCAACAGCCTGACCGCCAATGTGCGTGCCGCTTACGATAATTACGATTTCTCCCGCGCTTACCACGCAATCTACAACTTCTGCGTCATTGATATGTCCAACTTCTATATGGACGTCATCAAGGACCGCCTGTACTGCGCGGACGAGCACGCACGCCGCTGCGCCCAGACTGCGCTGTACCGCATTCTGGTTGACTTCACCAAGCTGGTTGCCCCCATCCTGTGCTTCACCGCCCAGGAAATCTGGAGCTACATCCCGAAGCTGGAAGGCATGCAGGAGTATGTCTGCTGGGAGCGTATGCCGGAAGCCAAGAGCGATGAGGATGCCGCTTTTGACGCCAAGTGGGCCAAGATCATTGCTGTGCGTGACGATGTAAAGAAGGTTCTAGAGCAGGCCCGTGCCGATAAGACCATCGGTTCCTCTCTGGAAGCTGCCGTTACCCTGTACTGCAGCGATGAAATGTATGACTTCCTGAACGCCATCCCGATGGATGAGCTGGCCGATCTGATGATCGTTTCCCATGTGGATTTGGTCAAGGGCGAAGGCGGCGTGAGGGGGCTGACCGAGGGCCTGGGCATGAGCGTTGCCCATGCTGCCGGCAACAAGTGCCTGCGCTGCTGGAAGTTCGACACAGCTGTTGGCGAAGACGGCCTGTGCCCGCGCTGTGCGAAAGTTCTTGGTTAATTTCAAATAAAGGGCTATGCCGCGTGATGTTAAGCGCTGTTCCAGTGCTTAAGCCTGTAAAACAGGAACTGTGCGGTATTGCCATAGTATGATTTACAGCGGTGCTTTTGCGCTTTTATCAAGCCTTTGCACCGCTGTTTTTGTCAGGGCATTTTGCAGCGCTGCATTGGCCCGGACGACGGAGGCGTTTATGCTGGTTGGCATTTTATCCATTCTTGCTGCGGCAGGCCTGATGCTGGTTGACCAGCTGATCAAACTTTGGGCCACCGTGGAACTGCTGCCGGTTGGCAGCAAACCCTTTATCCCGCATGTGCTGGAATTTTATTACCTGCTCAATGATGGTATGTCGTTTTCCATGCTCAGCGGCAAGCGCACGCTGCTGGTGGTCGTTACCGGGGTGATGCTGGCTGTGCTGGCCGGTATGCTGCTTTTGCGCAAAATGCCGCGTTTGGAGCGTGCTGCTTGGATTTTGGTCATGGGCGGCGGTGTTGGCAACCTGATCGACCGTATCCGCACCGGCGTGGTGGTGGATTACCTGAACTGCCTGTTCATCAATTTCCCGGTGTTCAATTTTGCGGATGTCTGCATCTGTGTCGGCGTGGGCCTGCTGGTCCTCAGCCTGCTGCTGGATATGCGCCGCGAACAAAAAGCAAAACAGCAAAGGGGAGTGCGCCCACAGATGGAACAGCGTGAACTGACCCTTGCGCCGGAAAGCGTTGGCCTGCGGCTGGACCGCTGGCTGGCGGAACAGTGCCCGGATCTTTCCCGCAGCCAGCTGCAAAACCTGATCGAAGCGGGCAGTGTGACCTGCAACGGCAGCCCCTTGAACAAAAAGGATAAGCTGAAAGCCGGGCAGACGATTCTGCTCACCCTGCCGGACCCGCAGCCCATCGAAGCCCAGCCCCAGAACATTCCGCTGGACATTGTGTATGAGGATGACAGCCTGCTGGTGGTCAACAAGCCCAAAGGCATGGTGGTGCACCCTGCGCCCGGCAACCCGGACGGCACCATGGTCAATGCACTGCTGTGGCACTGTGCGGGGCGGCTGTCCGGCATCGGCGGGGCCATCCGCCCTGGCATTGTGCATCGCATTGATAAGGATACCAGCGGCCTTTTGGTCGTTGCAAAAACGGACGCCGCCCACCAGGCACTGACCGAACAGATGAGCGTGCATTCTATCCATCGGGTGTACCACGCTGTGGTGTATGGCAACCTGAAAGAGGATACCGGCTTTGTGGAAGCCCCCATCGGCCGCGACCCTAAGGATCGCAAAAAAGATGGCCGTCACCCAGCAGAACTCCAAATATGCCTACACCGGCTGGCAGGTGCTGGAACGGTTCGGCAACTTTACTTACATTGCATGCAAGCTTAAAACAGGCCGCACCCATCAAATTCGGGTGCATATGGCGTCCATTGGCCACCCGCTGGCTGGGGATGCCGTGTATGGGCCAAAAAATTGTATCCGCAGCCTGAACGGTCAGTGCCTGCACGCCAAGGAGCTTGGCTTTGTGCACCCCGCCACCGGGGAATGGATGCAGTTTGACAGCTCACTGCCTGACTGGTTTCAGGACTACTTAAGCCGTCTGAGAAAGGAAAGCCGCCATGGAGCGTTTGAGTGATTATCTGGTTTTTTTGTGATATGGATAACACCCTGCTGACTGCAAAGGAGGGCATTCCCGCCTGCAACCGCAGCGTCATCCGGTTGTTTACCGCCATGGGTGGGCGTTTTACCGTCGCATCCGGCCGTCCGCCGGAGTCGATCCGTGCGGCGCTGGGCGATATCGAGCTTTCGCTGCCAGCAATCTCCTGCAATGGTTCGCTGCTGTATGATTTCCAGACCAACCGTGTGCTGCGTCGCTCCTGCCTGAATCAGGAACAGGCCGCTGCCGCCATTGCCGATATGCTGCAAAAATTCCCGAAGATTGGTGTAGAGGTCATGGCCGGTGCGGGGAGATGTATGTTGTTCACGCCAGCAGCTATACCCACGCCCACCAGGTGGATGAACACATGGAAAGCGTGGCCTGCCCGCTGGAAAATGTGCCGGATGGCTGGCTGAAGGTGGTGTTTGCCGGGGATCCGGAAACGATCCGCAAAGCGGGACAGTACGCCAAAACGCGGTACTTTGGCCGGGATAATTACTTTTGCCTACCAACCAGATCTACTTGAAATTATGCCTTCCGGCATCAGCAAAGCAGCCGGAATGGAAGAGCTTTGCCATATCCTGAACGAGAACATCAAAAAAACCATCGTGATCGGTGACTATTATAATGATCTCGAAATCATGAAAAAAGCGGGCTATTCCGTGGCTGTGGCCAATGCGCCGTCCGAAGTAAAAGCAGCGGCCAACGAAGTGACCAACTGCGACTGCACCGGCGGCGCGGTGGGCGAGTTCCTTTACAAGCTGATCAGCAAGGTGGAGGGCGTATGAAGCACAGGGAAAGTGAGCAGACACAGCTGAGAGTCAGCCGTTTGCTGAACCGTGACAGCGTGATGCTGCATGCCGAGATGCCCAGTGTGCAGACGGCGCTGGAAACCTTGGTGGAACTTCAGGAGAGCAACGGCGTGATCACCAACGGTACCGCCTACTATAAAGCCGTGTGTGAGCGTGAACGCGCGGGCGGCACCACCGCCATTGGGGAAGGGCTTGCCATCCCGCATGCCTGCAATGCGGGCGTTGCCTCGCTTGGGCTGGCCGCGCTGACCCTTACCCGCGGGCTGGACTGGGGCGCAGCGGACGGCAAGCTGGTGGATATGATCTTTATGGTTGCGGTTCCGCCGGACCGCCAGAGCGACCACCTGTTGATTTTGGCTCGCCTTGTCAACCTGCTCAGCGACCACCGCCTGACGGAAAAACTGCGTATGGCGGATACGCGAGGCGTTTATCCGCATCCTGAACCAGACCGAAGCGGCAATCTTTGCATAAATGAGGCCAAAACGGCAAGGAACACAAAAAGCAATCCAGCACCCGATTGCTGAAACAGAGAAAAATATCATTTTATAAGTCTTATTGATACTGCACACCCTGTGCGAATGCCCCAAAGGCAGAACGCAGGGTGTGCTTTTTTGTTAAAATTGTGCAAAATGTGGAAATTTAGTGCTCTAAAGCGCCGTGATTTGGCGGATTGTATCTTGCAGGGAAATACGATTGATGCTATACTTTAAATCACTAAATCGCTTTTCGGAGAGGACACCCACCCAAGGCTATGCAGCATAGTGGATGCCGGTGAGCGATGCATAGATTTGGGAGGAAGATACCATGAAAAAAGCACTTTCTATTTTGACAGCCGGCTGCCTGGCTGTTTCCCTTGCTGCCTGTGGCAGCACTGCAGCAAGCTCTGCTGCATCGGCCGCGGACAGCACCGCTTCTTCTGCCGCAGAATCCACCGCCGCTTCCGATACCGCCGCTGCTGACGGCCAGACCTACAAGGTCGGCATCTGCCAGCTGGTGCAGCACGTTGCGCTGGACGCTGCAACCCAGGGGTTTAAGGATGCCCTGACCGAGCAGCTCGGCGATGCCGTTACCTTTGAGGAAAAGAACGCCCAGGGCGATTCCAACACCTGCAGCACCATCATCAATGGCTTTGTTTCTGATAATGTTGACCTGATCCTGGCCAATGCAACCCCCCGCCCTGCAGGCTGCACAGGCCGGCACCAACACCATCCCGGTTCTGGGCACCTCTGTTACCGAGTACGGCGTGGCACTGGGTATTGATGACTTCGATGGCCTTGTCGGCACCAATATTTCCGGCACCAGCGACCTGGCTCCTCTGGATGAGCAGGCAGGAATCATCAAGGAACTGTTCCCCGATGCAAAGACCGTTGGTCTGCTGTATTGCAGCGCCGAAGCAAACAGCCAGTATCAGGTTGATACCGTAAAGGCCAGCTTGGAAGAACTGGGCTACACCTGCGAGTATTACGCATTCTCTGACTCCAACGATCTGGCCACCGTCTGCCAGAGCGCTGCCGATGCCAGCGATGTGATCTATGTTCCCACCGATAACACCGTTGCCAACAACACTGAGATCGTCAATAACATCTGCCAGCCTGCCGGTGTGCCTGTCGTTGCAGGCGAGGAAGGCATCATGGGCGGCTGTGGCGTTGCTACCCTGTCCATCAGCTACTATGATCTGGGCGTTGCTACCGGTAAGATGGCCGCCAAGATCCTGACCGGCGAAAGCAAGGTTGAGGAGATGCCCATTGAGTACGCTCCGAAGTTCACGAAGGAATACAACCCGACCATTGCCGAAGCTCTGGGCATCACCATCCCAGATGATTATGTGGCATACGAGGGCTAAACAGCCAGAACGGCCTGCTTTGATTTGATGCAGGTAACTTTAATACAAAAATCGCGGAAAAGGCTTTTCTTTCCCGCGATTTTTTGATATACTTAAAAAGAATATATCTTTTTGAGGAGTGGACGATCTCTTGAACATTGCAACATTGTTCAATGCCATGCCGGGCGCATTGGCGCAGGGCCTGATTTGGGCCATTATGGCGATTGGCGTTTACCTTACCTTCCGCATCCTGGATGTTGCCGACCTGACGGTAGACGGCACCTTGGGCCTTGGCGGTGCGGTCTGCATCATGTGTATGACTTCCGGCATGAACGTCTGGCTGTCCCTGCTGCTGGCGTTTGGTGCTGGCCTGCTGGCTGGCCTGGTGACCGGCCTGTTCCACACGTTTATGGGCATTCCGGCCATCCTTGCCGGTATCTTGACCCAGTTGTCCCTATATTCGGTCAATCTGAAAATCATGGGAAAAGCCAATCAGGCCATCAACGTGGACAAATATGACCTGCTGGTATCCCTGCGTTATATCAAAGGCGTTCCGTTTTACCGCAATACCATCCTGATCGTGGCCGTTCTTATGGTGGTTGTTATCGCTATTTTGTACTGGTTCTTCGGCACCGAGCTTGGCTGCTCCCTCCGCGCCACCGGCGCCAACCCCAACATGGCGCGGGCGCAGGGCATCAACACCAACGCCAATGTGGTGCTGGGCCTGATGGTCTCCAACGGTCTGGTGGCATTCTCCGGTGCGCTGCTCAGCCAGTACCAGGGCTTTGCTGATGTCCAGATGGGCCGCGGTGCTATCGTGATCGGCCTGGCTGCCGTTGTTATCGGTGAAGCCGTGTTCAGCAAGATTTTTCGCAACTTTGCGCTCAAGCTGCTCAGCGTTGGCATCGGCAGCGTCATCTACTACATTGTTATGCAGATCTGCATCTGGTTCAAGATTGATACCGACCTGCTCAAAATGCTCAGCGCCATCGTGGTCGCCATCTTCCTTGCGGTTCCATACTGGAAAGCAAAATACTTCACCCGCGTTGCGGTAAAGAAAGGCGGCAGCAGCAATGCTTGAGATCAAAAACGTTTACAAGACTTTTTAACCCCGGTACGGTCAACCAGAAGGTTGCCCTGAATGATTTGAACCTGACACTGAATGACGGCGATTTCGTCACCGTAATCGGCGGCAACGGTGCGGGCAAGTCCACCATGCTGAATGCTGTTGCCGGTGTGTGGCCGGTGGATATGGGCAAGATCATTATTGATGGTAAGGATATCACCCGCCTGCCGGAGCACAAGCGCGCCGCTTACATTGGCCGTGTGTTCCAGGACCCCATGATGGGCACCGCCGCCACCATGCAGATTGAGGAAAACCTGGCCCTGGCAGCCCGCCGCGGTGCGGGCCGCACCCTGCGCATTGGTATTACCAAAAGGAAAATGCCGAGTACCACGAGCTGCTTAAAACCCTGGGCCTGGGCCTGGAGGACCGCATGACCAGCAAGGTCGGTCTGCTTTCCGGCGGCCAGCGCCAGGCAGTTACCCTGCTGATGGCGACCCTGAAAAAGCCCAAGCTGCTGCTGCTGGACGAGCACACCGCAGCCCTGGACCCCAAGACCGCCGCCAAGGTGCTGGAAATTTCCAACAAGATCGTGCAGGAAAACCACCTGACCACCCTGATGATCACCCATAATATGCGCGATGCCATCCGCTATGGCAACCGCCTGATCATGATGAACGAAGGCCATGTGATTTATGATGTGCGCGGCGAAGAAAAGACAAAGTTGGAAGTATCGGATCTGCTGCAGCGCTTTGAGCAGGCTGGCGGCGAAGCCAATGACCGCATGATCCTTTCCTGATAAGATTGCGTACAGGATCGGATTTGGATAAGTTTTATACCATTTAACTGCCGCTGTGGGCCGGATTTTACCGGTTTGCAGCGGCTTTTTTGTCTTTTGGAGCAGGAAAGAAGGGGCAAATTATCAAATTTCCGTGAAGTCATTTTCAAACCTTGACAGTTATGATATAATACAACTGTATATTATGACGGAATTGACAGACGGCAGAGTATCGGATCGTCTGTTTTCGGTTCCGTATACACCAAAAGAGAACATAAAGAACCCAGGAGAGTTCATTGTTTTCTCTACATGGTATGCGGCCAAGGCTCTTGAAATGGATGTAAAGTGAGTGTGCTTTACACCGGGAGAGTAGCCACAAACAACGCGGCCGCAAGCGCGATGGGAAGTTATCAGGACTGTATAAAGGGAGCACCGCCTTTCCGCAGGAGGTATTTTGGATGCAGCGTTACGACGCCGTTTTATTTGATGTTGATGGAACATTGATCCATTCCCGGCCGGGCATTTTTAACTGCTTTGCCTATGCGTTCCGCAAAATGGGCCTTGACCCGGATGCGATAGATTGTTCCCGCTACCTTGGCCCTCCGCTGCGCTGGAGCTTTGCCCAGCACTTTGCAACGGATGCCGAGGTGGAGCAGGCCGTGGAGTATTACCGCGTGCATTACGAGGAAGTTGGCAGCCACCAGTGCAGCCTGTTCCCCGGGGTGCGTCAGATGATGGATACCCTGAAAGATGCCGGGCTGTACATGGCAACGGCAACCTGCAAACCGGTCGAAGTTGTAACACCCATCCTGAAAGAGCAGGGGCTGTTTGACTATTTTGACCGTATTGGCGGGGCCAGCATGGACGAAAGTGTGGACAACAAGACGGATGTGATCCGCCTTGTGCTGCAGGACCCACGCCTGGCGGGCAAACGCATCCTGATGGTGGGGGACCGCCAGGATGATATGCAGGGCGCAGTCAACAACCAGCTGCCCGCTGCTGCCGTGCTGTACGGCTATGGTAGCAGGGAAGAAATGCAACCCTGGAATCCGGTGCTGCTGGCGCAAAATTGTGAAGAACTGACCCAGTATATTCTGGGCTGAACCCCGCGCGGTGCAAAGCGCTGCCGGGCACAGCCCGCCGCCGGAACCAACCCGGCCCGCGGGCGCATCCTACATAAGGAACAAAGGGAGAAACGAACATTATGAGCCGCAAAACATCCGGCAGCCGGGCATCCTTCAGCCCAACCCAGCGCAAGGCATGTGCTGTTCTGGCAGTATGTGTGCTGGCTGTCATCCTTACATTTATTGCATCCTGGGTTTTGCCGGGCAAGCTGTCGCTGGGCGGCAGCGGCCGCTATGACCCGCAGGCATATCCGCTGGATACTTCGCTGGGGTCCGTGCTGGCCAAAACCTCTGATGCAGGCACCGATTATGTCTCCTCCACGCTGTTTGTGGGGGATCAGTTTGCCAAGTCCCTGTATGACGATAAAGTCATCACGCTGGATCAGTTTGCAGGCAAGGACGGCCTGACCGTCAGCTCATTGCTGAACGATGCCTGCGTTTACTTTGCGGGGGGATTCCAGCGCCTATACCGTCCCGCAGGCGGTATCCAAAATGAAACCCCGCCGCGTGGTCATGCTGCTGGGCAGCAACGATCTGGACGGCAGCCTTTCCTATGATAATTTTGCCCGTAACTATAAGCAGGCTGTCATCGCAATTACCGGTGCGTACCAGTACTGCGATGTCATTGTCTGTGCCATTCCGCCTGTGGCAAAAAGCATCTGATGCCGCCAAAACGCAGCTGATGATCGACCAGTTCAACCAGGAATTGGCCAAGATGTGCAATGATGAAGGCTATAAATACCTGAACTTGGCCGAAGCACTGAAAGACAGCAACAGCGGCTATGCCGAAGCAGCCTATTTGAACAACAAACAGAATGGCTTCAGCACATCCGGCGCTAATGTGGTGCTGAACTACCTGCGCAATCATGCTTACGATACTGCGGATACCCGCCCCAACACGGATGATATTCCGCAGCGTACTGAGCAGGCTGGCGGCAGCGCAGCCGCCACGGAGCCCACGCCTTCGGCGACCCCTACAATGTTCAAATTGCAATACTTGGTGGAAGAAGGCAAGGGCACCCTGCAGGGCAATGACCAGAGCGGCGTAACTTCCATCGAAATGGACGCAGCCGAAAAGCAGACTGTGACCATTACCGCTGTGGCGGCGGACGGCTATACGTTCTATAAGTGGAGCGATGGCCTGACCACCGCTACCCGTGTGGACAGCGCGACCAAGGATATTTCCGTGACGGCAATGTTCAACGATGCCCGTGTGCAGATCAACCTGGATCAGGGCGAAAGCACCATCAAGCAGGGTGAATCCCTGACCATCAACGCCAGTGTCACCTTGGGCGGTAAGAGCTATGATAACAGCGGTGTGCAGTGGTCGGTCAACGATGACCTGATGCAGAATGGCGCCAGTTATACCTTTACGCCGAATGCCACCGGAGATTACCGCATCAAGGCCGGGCTGGAAGTCAACGGTACCTATACTTCGCAGGAACTGATGGTGCATGTGCAGGCACCGGCTACCACCGTCAGCATCACAGGTGTCAGCTCCATGCCGGCAGGCAGTACCACAACGCTGCAGGCCAACGTAAGCAATCCTTCGGGGGATACCACCTGGACCTGCGCCCAGAAGCCGCAGTGGAGTGCAACCGGCAATAACGTGCAGTTCAGCGCGGATACCGTTGGCAGCTATACCGTGCGTGCTGCCAACAATGGTCAGTATGCAGAGCTTGTCATCAACGTAACGGAACCCCTTTCGGACCCCACGGTAACCCCGGAACCAAGTGATTCGGGCGATCAGTTCCCGTTCTTCCCCTTTGGCGACGAAGACTGATTGCAGTCACACAGCGCCTGCCCCCGGCATAGCATAAGCCGGGAGGTGATCACATGTTTGTCTTTGACTGCGAGGCTGGCTATCAGCCGGATAACGGCCAGAACGATGTGACCGACGGCAGTGTGGAAAACTATGATTTTGACTGGGGCCAGCCCCTTGACACAGAACCCCTTGACGATGCGCTGACGGACGCTGAACGGACGGAAGCACAGCACACGGAGTAATTGTTTTGGCGGCAGGGCAGCACCCCGGCAGATATCCGGCAAGAATAGACCGGAAAAAAGGAATAAATCTATGGCAAATTATACTTGTCTTTTACTGGATGTGGATAACACCCTGCTGGATTTTAACGCAGCAGAGCGTGCTGCGGTCGGCATTACGTTAGAGCATTACGGCATGCCCAACGGCCCCGAAGCATTGGAAACCTACCACCAGATCAACCGCCAGCTGTGGGACAGCCTTGCCAAAGGCGAGCTGAACCGCAGCAAGCTGTTTGCGGTGCGGTTTGGCCGCGTGATGCAGGCTCTTGGCACACCGGAAGCCGGCAACGCCCGCGAGATGAACGACTTTTATGAGAACGAGCTGGCCAACCATGCGGATCTGATGCCCGGTGCGCTGACCGCTCTGGAAGAACTGGGCGAAGTTGCTACCCTGGCAATTGTTTCCAACGGTGCTACCCAGGTACAGGAATCCCGCATTGCGGCATCCGGCATTGGCCGCTTTATGGATGGTGTGTATATCTCGGAAAAAGTGGGTGCGGCAAAGCCTTCGCCCAAGCTGCTGGACTATGCCATCCGGGACCTGGGGTTGACCAACCGCAGCCGTGTGCTGATGGTGGGGGACGACCTGCTGGCCGATATCAAGGGCGGTATCAACGCGGGGATCGATACCTGCTGGGTCAACTTTGCCAACGAGGAAAATAAAACCGGCATCCAGCCCAAATATACAGTGCACAGCTATGAAGAACTGTACCGCGTTGTAATGGAGCCGGAAGAACTGGAAAATGTCGGCGTGCGCAACCGTCGGCATATGAACGAGGGCTGAAAAAGACCAATGGAATGTGCCGCTGCCGGGGTAAAGAATTGAGCAGCGGCACATTTTCGGGTTTGATGCGCCCTTTGGTGGAAGAGTAAAACAAACTGGCTGCTGCTTTAATGTGAATCTGAAAACAAAGAGCATGACGGATATTTCGCAAATACAAGCAGGATTTAAGGCTTTTTAATGCAAAATCCTGCTGTGTTTGTAGAAATAGACTATATTTTCGACTTTTCTGATACACCCTAGTGGCCAGGGATACGATAAGGTGTGAAATTATGCTGATCGAACTGCAGGACCTTGGCAAAAGCTTTGGCGAGCACGAGGTCTTAAAACATGTAACAGCCAGTGTGGAACGCGGCGACCGCATTGGTATTATTGGTGCAAACGGCACCGGCAAAACCACGCTCCTGCGTGTGCTGTGCGGCGAAAGCCTGCCCGATGCCGGTGACGCTGCCTTTGCGGCGGGGGCAACCTGCGGCTACCTGGAACAGACGGGTCATCTTGACCCGGAGAAAGACGTTTACGAAACCATGCGCCTTGCGTTCCAGCCTGCGCTTGACGCCATGGCGGAGCTGGAGACCCTGCAAAAGCAGCTGGCAGCTGACCACCACAACACGGCTATTACGGATAAGATCACAGCCTGTAACGCAGTGATCGATGCCATGGATGCCTATAATATGGATACCCAGATCAAAAAGGTGCTCAACGGCATGGGCTTCCCGGCAGATACCTGGAAGAAAAAGGCCGGGGTGCTTTCCGGCGGCGAGCAGACCCGCCTGCGCTTGGCCCGCTTGCTGTTGGAACGCCCGGACATTTTGATTCTGGACGAACCCACCAACCATTTGGATCTGGAAACGATGGACTGGCTGGAAACCTATCTGAAAGCCTACCGCGGCGCAGTGCTGGTGGTCAGCCATGACCGCTACTTCCTGGATTCTGTCTGTACCCGTATCTGGGAGCTGCGCGGCAAAACCATCACCACCTACCGCGGCAACTACTCCGCCTACCTGCCCCAGCGCGAAGCAGCGGACGAGCGCCTGCAAAAACAGCATGATGCCGATGTGGAAAAGGCGGCCAAGCTGCAGGATTATATTGACCGCAACCTGGTGCGCGCTTCCACCACCAAAATGGCCCAGAGCCGCCGCAAACAGCTGGAAAAGCTGGAAATCACCGAAGCACCCCAGGCGGAAGCCCACCAGCTGAATTTCCGCTTTGAGTATGATATTGAGCCGTATGATGAGTTGGTCATCATGAAAGGCTTAACTATCCGCATTGGGGAACGCACCCTGTTGGAAGCACTGGATTATGTCGTCCACCGTGGGGACAAGCTGATATTGCGGGCCCCAACGGCACCGGTAAATCCACCCTGCTGCAGGTATTGGACGGTAAGCGCCGCCCCTCCGGCGGTATGGTGCGGCTGGGCACCGGTGCCAAGCCCGGTATCTTTGTGCAGCAGCAGACCCGCCGCGCAGGCCGCGTGATCGATGCCATCTGGAACCAGTACCCCCGCTTTACCGAACTGGAAGTCCGCAGCCACCTGGCCCGCTTCGGCTACCGGGGCGAGAAAGTGTTCAAGGACTGCGCCGCCCTCTCCGGCGGCGAACTGGCCCGCCTGCGCTTTGCGGAGCTGGCCCTGGAACGCCCGAACCTGATGTTTTTGGACGAACCGACCAACCACCTGGATATCTTCATGCGCGAAACGCTGACTGATGCGCTGTCTGCCTACACGGGCACCCTGCTGCTGGTCACCCATGACCGCTACCTGATGCAGACGCTGGACTGCCCGATCCTGTACCTGGAAGATGGCAAGGCGACTTTCTACCAGAACTTCCAGAAGCTGCATGACCGCGATACTTCCAAACAGCCGGAACCCGCCAAGCAGGAGGATAAGCCCCAGAAGGCAGGCTATGGCAAGGAGCAGCGCCGCCGCCGTGCCGAGGTGCGCACCCGCCTGAAAGCGCTGGAAACCGAGATCGAAGAGCTTGGCGCCCATATTGTTGAGCTGGAAAACGAGATCAACGACCCGGAGGTTCTGCGCGACCACCTGCTTTTTGCGGGATAAGTGCGATGAACTGGATGATTCCCGCTTCCACCAGCAGGAACTGTATGACGAGTGGGAAAAGCTGGCAGAGGAACAGGACCGCATGGATGCAGAAAGTGATTCCTGAAAAACGCGTTGAGCGCTGCATCTGGCACACCGGCCCAGAGGCCCTTTTTGCGGCAGATCCGGCTGCAAAAATGAGAAACATTAAAAACAGTAATGAAACTGTAACTTGCTTTCCTGATAAAAAGCGGTATACTATTTTTGATATTGGGCTTGTGCGGCTGGGCAGGTGCGCTGCATCATCCACCGCCAGCTATTTTGCATGTGTGCCGGTGCTTTGCCGGCTGGAGTAAAGCACGCTGCACTTTTTGCTAACCATGCGCAGCAGTAAGAAACAGGCAGGGAATACACTTTGCAGACAACGATCATCATAGCAACGCATAAACCGTACTGGGTGCCGGAGGATCCGATGTATCTTCCGGTACAGATGGGCCATGCCATCCACCCCGGCATTGGCTACATCGGGGACGATACCGGTGAAAATATTTCAGAGCGCAACGGCAATTTCTGCGAGCTGACGGGCCTGTACTGGGCGGCCAAAAACCTGGATTCCGATTATATCGGCATCGTGCATTACCGCCGTTACTTTGCCAGCCGCCTGCACCGTTTTGAGCGCAAAAAGCGTCGGGTCATCGGCCACGAGGAACTCAACGCTATTTTGGCCACCACCAATGTTGTGCTGCCTAAAGAGCGCCATTACTTCATTGAAACAAACTATACCCAGTATATCCACGCCCACCACAAGCGGGATCTCACGGCGACCCGCGCCATCATTGCGCGCAAATGCCCGGAGTATCTGCCGGCGTATGACACCTACATGTCCAAAACGCACGGCCATCACTTCAATATGTTCGTGATGAAAAAAGGAACTGCTGCAGCACTACTGCACCTGGCTGTTCGATATTTTGTTTGAGCTGGAAAAAGAGCTGGATATCAGCAGCTATTCCACCAATGATAAGCGGGTGTTCGGCTTTGTGAGCGAGCGCCTGCTGGATGCCTGGCTGATCACCAACAACATCGCCTATGAAGAGCTTGACGTTGTATATATGGAAAGCCAGCATTGGCTGCGCAAGGGGATGGCCTTTTTGAACCGCAAGTTCTTCCCCCCACAAGGAGGCTCACAAATGAAACGCACGGCAGCGGTTATTGTAACGTATAACCGCAAGGCAATGCTGCAGCGCTGCCTGCGGGCTTTGTGTACCCAAACGGCCGGTGTGCCGGAACTGTGGGTGATCGATAATGCCAGCACGGACGGCACGGCCGAACTGGTGGCGCAGCTGAACCTGCCAACCATGCACTATTATAATACCGGCAAAAACCTGGGTGGTGCGGGCGGCTTTGCCTGCGGCATCCAGCAGGCAGCGTGTTCCGGGGCAGAGTATCTGTGGATTATGGATGATGACTGCCTGCCGGAACCGGATGCCCTGCAGCAGCTGCTGCTGGCGGATGCCGAACTGGACGGGCAGTACGGCTGGCTTTCCTCCCGCGCACTGGCGCCGGACGGTAAAGACCAGCCCATGAACCTGCAGCGCAGCACGCCGTACAAAGATTTGGCAAGCTTTGCCGGGCCGCGGCAGCCCGCGGTTATGGCCAGCTTTGTTTCGCTGTTTTTGCGCAGCAGCACAGTGCAGCGCTTTGGCCTGCCCATTGCAGAATTTTTTATCTGGTCGGACGATTGGGAGTATACCCGCCGTATCTCCCGCAGCATGCCGTGCTATGTAATTCCCGCCAGCCGGGTGGTGCATGCAATGCAGAACGCCACGGTTGTCAACATTGCCACCGATACCCCGGACCGCTGGCCCCGCTACCGCTACTTTTACCGCAATGATGTGGTGCTTTACCGGCGGGAGGGGCTGCGTGGCTGGCTGTGGCTGATTGCCAAAGATGCCTGGCACAGCGTTCAGGTGCTGCGCCACGGCCCGCAAAAATGTGTGCGGCTGGGCATTATCTGGCGCGGTTTTTTGCTGGAGTCAACTTCCACCCAACCGTACAAGGCTTACCCACACAGGAGTGATGAACAATACACCACACACAAACTGCCTGACCCTGCGCCTGCTGCATGCGGCAAAGGGGTACAAAGCGGTTGCTTTTGATATTTTCGATACCTTGCTCAAGCGGGATTGCGCCCGCCCGGCGGATCTGTTCGCCCTGATGGAAGTTACCCATCAGGCGGCTCTCGGCTTTGCCGGGGCGCGCGTTGCCGCAGAGGCAGAAACCCGCCAGACCCTTGGCCGCGAGGTGACGCTGGCTGAAATTTATGCACATCCTGCCTTGCGGGGTACTGACCCCGCTGCAGAGTGCGCAGCGGAACTGGCTATGATTGCCCCCAACCGACCGGTAGCCCAAGCCGCTGCGGCCTGCCATGCCCGCGGGCAAAAGGTATATGCGGGTTCGGATATGTATCTGCCTAAAGAGCAGATCGAAGCTATGCTGCAAAAATGCGGGCTGGATTTTCTGGATGGAGTGTTCGTTTCCTGCGAGTACAGGGTGCAAAAGCGCAGCGGTAAGCTGTTCAAGCTTTTTTGCAGCAAACTGCCTTGCGCCCGGCGGAAGTCTTGTTTGTGGGGGATAGCCCCGCGCGGATTTTGCCGGGGCAGCGCTGGCGGGTATCCGCTGCTTTTTGCTGCCGCAGCCAACCCCGCTGCCATACACCAAAACCCCGGCGGATGCCGTAGGTGGTGTCGCAATTGCCACCTTGCAAAACTGCTGCCAGAATCTAAATCCCAGTGCTGCGCTGGGGGCAGAGCTGCTTGGCCCGCTGGCGGTTGGCTTTGCCACCTGGCTGCATGGGCAGCGCGCGGCTATACCGGGGGCAAAGCTTGTATTCCTGGCGCGGGATATGTATCTGGTGCGCCAGGTGTACCAACTGCTGTACCCAGAAGAAGAAACCTTTTTACCTGAAAGCATCCCGCCAAAGCCTTCTGCCCGCCCTGCTGCAATGCCCAATGAATGAGCAGGCGTTGGCACTTTTGGCGGATACCCTGCCGCGCCAGCAGCTGACCCAGCGGCAGATCGCCGCCTATCTTGGCTTTGATTCCCCGAAGGGATACACCACCAAAACCTATGACCTGCGCACCCGCCCCTTGCCGTGCCGCACCAAAGAGATGCTGCTGGCCCTTGCGGCCCACAGCAAGCTGCCGGAAGGGGAACCGCTGCGCAGGCGGGCAGAGCAGGCAAGAGCATATCTGGAACAGGCAGGCCTGACGAATGGCCCGGTGCTGCTGGTGGATATCGGCAGCGGCGGAACCACCCAGCGTGTGCTGGAAGAGCTGCTGCACACCCAGCTGTACGGCTGTTACCTTGCCTGCGATGCGCGCCTGCACCAGAACCTGCCGCCGGAGCGCGCCAAAACATTTTTGTTTGACGGCTGCCCGGCCCCCTGTGGTACTGGGTGGGCCAGCCCATGCTGGAAGTTCTGCTCTCCGAGCCATGCGGCTCCACGGTGGGATACCACGCACAGGCCGGGCAGATGGTACCGGAAATCGGGCAGGCGGGTGCAGATAACAGGGCAATCACCGCGCCGCTCTGGCAGGGCATGAGGGCTTTTGTTCAGCGCTGGCAGGCTGGCCCGCTGCGGAAGTGCAAATTCCGCCGCAAACCTGCATCGCAGCGTTTTTTTGCAGATGGTGCAGGCCCCCGCATGCAGGAGGTGCGCACCCTGGGTGAGATCACCGTGGAGGACGGCGGCAGCTGGAAGCTGGCTGCCCCAGCCAGCTGGGGCGCCTATCTGCACGCCCCGGCACAGCTGAAACGGGACCTTGCCCAGGCGCGCTGGAAACCTGCGTTTTGCAGCGCCTGTTTGGCATGCCGCTGCCATACGGCAAGGTGTACGCTGCACTGAAACATAAAAAGTAAGCATTAAAATGGATATAGAATATAAGGCAATACCGCATAATTCTAAGTGCCGATACGGCGAGCGAGGTGCGGCAGATGCCAAGCCAAAAGCGCAGATAATACTGGATGTCTTATCGAGCATTTTGGCAACGCAGATGCCGTGCCGCAGCTGCCGGAGCGGTGCTTAAGCCGCAAGGCGGGAATTGTGCGGTGTTGCCATAAACCAAAAGGCAGGTGAACCGTATGGAGCAGGCCCCATTGATCAGTATTATCATGCCTGTCTATAATGCCGGGGTGCTGCTGCATACCGCGGTGGAAAGCGTGCTGCGCCAGAGCTTTGCGGATTTTGAGCTGCTGCTGGTGGACGATGGCTCCACCGATGGCAGTGCTGCGCTGGCCCATGAACTGGCCAAAAAAGATGGCCGCATCCGGGTGCTGGAACAGCCCAATGCGGGCATCTGCGCTGCGCGCAACCTTGGCTTGCAGCATTGCCGCGGCCAGTGGTTCACCTTTTGTGATGATGATGATACCATGCTGCCCCATGCATTGGAAACCCTGCTGGTCCTTGCCAAATCGACCGGGGCGGATGTGGTGCGCGGTGGCTACCGCCTGCTGCGGGCCAATGCTACAGGAACGGCTGTGGAGCTGCCCCACCCGCCGGGGCAGGCAATAATCATTCACAAGCCGGCGGGGCAGGGCTACCTGCAATTTTTGCAGCAAAGCGGGCCGCAGTTTGTCTGGAACGCTATGTACTGTACAAATCGGCTGGGCCATCTGCGCTTTGATGAAACCTGCCGCAAAGGGCTGGAAGATTTTGCGTTCAACGCGGCAGTGTTCCAGCAGGCAGATTCAGCCGCATATACGCCGCAGATCGTATATGAACACCTGGAGCGGCAGGGCAGTACCTCCGCCTGTGGGAACCCGGCAGCAGTGCAGGTACGGCTGCAATACCTGCCCCGGTGGGTGCAGGCGGAATATACCGCAGCCCGCGCCTGGTGCCCCCGCAACAGCTGCCAAAGGTGTGGAGCGCCCGCCAGGCAGAGTTTGTCACCTTTGTCATGCATCAGCTGCGGGATGGCCGCTTGCCGCCCAAAGCCAAAGCGGCTGCCTGGCGCAGCCTGCAGCAGGCGCTGGCAGCCTGCCCCCACAGCAGGCTTGACTTTTTGGTATGCACTGCGGCACAACAAAAAAACAGGGTGCCGCACTGTTTTTGTTCCGTACCCACCTGCAGGCGCTGTATGCCTGCCTGCCAAACCGGGAGGAGAAACTGCTACAATGAAAACCATCCTTGTTACCGGCGCAGCCGGTTATATCGGCCGCCATGTTGTAAAAAAGCACTGGATATGGGCTACCGCGTCATTGCATCGGACTTTGCCTTTAAGGGCGTGGACGAGCGCGCAGAATTCTGCGATGTGCCTATTTTCAGCGGGGACAAAAATATTTATGCGGCGTTGGGCAAGCCTGATGTCTGCATCCATATGGCCTGGCGGGATGGGTTCCGCCACAATGCGCCCAGCCACATGAAGGATCTTTCCTCCCATGTTACCTTCCTGAACAATATGGCAGCGGGCGGCCTTTTGGATTTGACCGTGATGGGCACTATGCACGAAGTCGGCTATTGGGAGGGCGCTATTGAGGATGATACCCCTGCAACCCCTGAGCCAATATGGCATTGCCAAAAATGCCCTGCGCCAGAGCATGATGCTTTCTTTGCAGGGCAGCAGCTGCAACCTGCACTGGCTGCGCGCCTATTATATTACGGGCGATGAAGCCCATGGCAGTTCCATCTTTGCCAAAATTGCACAGGCAGAGCTGGACGGCAAAACAACGTTCCCGTTTACCAGCGGGCAGAATAAGTACGATTTTATTGATCTGGATGAACTGGCAACCATGATTGTGGCGGCCAGCGTGCAGAACAAGGTCAACGGCATCATCAACGTCTGCACCGGCGAGCCCCGCAGCCTCGCCGACCGGGTCGAGCAATTCCTGCGGGATAAGAACTACAAGATCAAGCTGGACTACGGTGCCTTCCCGGACCGCCCGTATGACAGCCCCGGCGTTTGGGGCGACCCCACCAAGATTAACGCAATATTAAAAGATGCAGGTTTGGCATAACGATAACCGGAAAGGGTGACAGAATGAAACGACTGGGTATTTTTTTTTTTTTACGAAAAAACGGTGATGTGGATGATTTTATCACCTATTACCTGCGCGATCTTGCCCGTAACCTGACCGAGCTGATCGTTGTGTGCAACGGCAAGCTGAGCAAGCAGGGCCGCGCGGCATTTGAAGAATTTACCGATCAAATTATTGTGCGCGAAAACAAGGGCCTGGATGTGGGGCCTATAAAACCGCGCTGGATCATTACGGCTGGCAGCGTTTGAGCGGATTTGACGAAGTGGTCATGACGAACTCTACCCTGATGGGCCCTGTGCGCCCCTTTGAAAGAAATGTTTGACGCCATGGCCGAGCGCACCAACCTTGATTTTTGGGGCCTGACGATCCACCATGGGGCGGAGGGCAACCCCTTTAAGGGCAAACATCTTTATAATTACCTGCCGGTGCACATTCAGTCCCACTTTATTGTCTACCGCAAAAAGTTCATCCAGAGCAAAGAGCTGCAAAATTACTGGGATACCATGCCCATGATCGAAAGCTATACCGACTCTGTGCAGCGGTACGAATCGGTGTTTACCAAACAGTTTGCCGATAAAGGCTACCAGTGGGATGTCTATGTCAAGACCGATGACCTGAAAGATTTCACTGACTATCCGCTGCTGGTCTGCCCGACCAAGCTGCTGCGGGAGAAAAAGTGCCCGCTGTTCAAGCGCCGCAGCTTTATGCATGATTTTGAGGCATACCTGAATGATACCGCCGGGGAGCCGGTGCGGGAACTGTACGCCTACCTGCGGGACCATACGGATTACCCGCTGGAGCTGATCTGGAAAAACATGATCCGCACCATGCACCCTTATGATTTTACCCGCAACCTGGGTCTGACCCGCCTGATTCCGGAAAGGGTACAGGATGAGGCCTGCGCCGCTGCCGTGCGCAAAAACCGCCGCATTGCGCTGTGCATGCACCTGTATTTTATGGATATGCTGCCCCAAAGCTGCGCCTTTGCCGCCAACATGCCGCCGGAGACTGACGTTTTTATTTCCACCAACACGCCGGAGAAAAAGCAGCAGATCGAAGAAGCGTTCCGCACCCTGCCGTTGCATGCCGTTACCGTAAAGGTGGTCGAAAACCGCGGCCGCGATGTGGCAGCGTTCCTGTGTGACCTTGCCCCGCAGATCCGGGAGTATGATTACGCCTGCTTTATGCACGATAAAAAGGCCATCCAGACCAAACCCGGAAGCGTTGGCGCCAGCTTTGGCTATGTCTGTAACGAGAATATCTGCAAAAACGCAGACTATGTGCTGAATGTGCTGACAGAATTTGAAAAAAAGACCCTTATCTGGGCCTGCTCTGCCCGCCGTTCCCCACGCATGGCGTGTATTTCATGAACATGTGCTCCAACGGCTGGGGCCCCAACTTTGATAATACCAAGGCCCTGATGAAAAAGCTGGGCATTGACCGCCCTATTTCCGGCGAAAAAATGCCCATTGCCCCCTTTGGCAGCGTATTCTGGTTCCGCGTAAAAAGCATTGGCTCCGCTGTTTGACCACAGCTGGAAGCACGAGGATTTCCCGCCGGAGCCGCTGCCGCAGGATGGTACCATCAGCCATGCCATTGAGCGTATCTATCCCTTTGTGGCGCAGGGGGCAGGGTATTACCCCGCCCAGGCCATGAGCGCTGATTATGCCGTTGCCCGCTGCGATTCCATGCAGGCATACGCGGGTGGTCTGGTCCGCCCGCTTGCCCGCGTGTTTGACTGCACCACCTTTGGCAGTGCCGCTGCCAGCGCCGGTGCTTTTGCCGCGCGCAGGCACTGGTTCGGTTTTGGAAACTATGGCCCGTATGAGAATTCCAAGCGCCGCCGCGCCCGCAACTGGCTGCGTAAGCGGATGCCGAAATCCGCTTACGAAAACATGATGCGCGTTAAGCGCACGGTGTTGGGCCCCCATGACGTGAACTATGAGGATTAAGCCAACCGCTATGAAAAAACGGCTGATTATCTATTTCAATTATCACCCCAACGGGCAGGCTGATGCAGCCTGCCGCTTTGCTGTGTACAGCAAATGGCCGCAGTGGGGCAGGTGTTCTTTGTCAATAACGGCCCCTTGCAGCCGGAATCCCGCCAGTGGGCGCAAGGCTGCTGCCACACTGTGCTGGAGCGTGAAAACACAGGCTTTGATGTGGGGGCCTACCGGGACGCTGTTTTGCAGATCGGCCTGGATATGCTGCTGCATTATGATGAAGTTGTGCTGATGAACTATACCCTTGCCGGGCCGGTGGGGGATATAGCCGCCATGTTTGCTGCGATGGATGGGCGCCCGGAGCTGGATTTCTGGGGCCTGACCCGCCACTATGCTATGCGCAGCCACCGCTTTGGCGGGGCAAAAGCCATGGTGCCGGAGCATATTCAATCCCACTTTGTTGTGGTGCGTTCCCGCATGATGGCAGACTTTTTTGCTTACTGGCAGGCGGCCGCCCTGCCCGCCAGCTATGAAGATTCCGTCCGCCTGCACGAAACGCAGTTTACCGCCCACTTTGCCGCCCTTGGTTACCGGTGGGATACCTTTGTGGATACAAAAGACCTGGCAAGCCTTTTCGTCAACCCCATTATGGCCTGCCCCAAGCTGCTGCTGGCGGACTGCGGGTGCCCGTTTTTCAAGCGCCGCAGCTTTTTTCCCCTATGCGGATGAATTGCGCCGCACAGACGGCCAGGCCGCCGCAGAACTGTATGACTATCTGAAATCCGAGACGGATTACCCGGTGGATGACCTGCTGCGCGCATTGCTGCCGGTGCAGCCGCTGGCTGCCATGGCGCAAAACCTGCACTGGCATTATATCCTGCCGCAAACGGCGGGGGAGTGTGCGCCCATTTTGCTGGATGCCAACACTTTGGCAAAAGGCTGCGCCCTGCAGCCGGATGACGTCTACTGCCTGCCGCTGGCGCGTGCTGCCGGGGTGGAGGGCTATTATTATGCCCGGCCTATGCCAACCAGCCTGCAGCTGACCCAGGCGGCAGAACTGTTTGATGCCCACCCGCTGGTAGGTGTGCTTGGCCCGGCTCTGCCGCTGTATGCGCGGCTGCGCCGCCGAAAAAGCCCGGCGCTGGCAGCAGCAGAAACCTGCCGTACAGGCAAAACTGTCTGCGCTGGATTGCCCGCTCCCTCTGGATGAAACCCCGCCGCCGCTGCCCAATGGCGGCTGTCTGTTGGTGCGGGGGGCGGCATTCCCGCAGGGGCTGCCGCCGCTGCAAACGGAGTCGGATTTCTGGCTGGTGCCGCTGCTGGCCCAGTATAATGGCTATGCCAGCGCTACATTTGAAACCGCCGCCCAGTGTGCGGCCCGCGCCGATGTGCTGGATGCCGCCCTTGCTGCCCAGCGCGGCGTTGGCCCAGTATTCCGCCTGATGGGCCGCACCGTCAAAAATGCCCTGCGCAAACGAAAGGAGAGTGCCCGGTGAAAAAACAGCGACTGTTTTATCTGGACCTCATCCGCGCTGTGGCGCTGGTGTGCATTCTGGTCATTCATTTCAATGCTGCCGTTACCGGGTATTTTACACTGCCGTCCAAACTGTTCGGCAGTGTGCTGCCCTTTAACATCTATTTGGGGGACTTTGGCTCCTCGCTGTTCTTTATGGTTTCCGGCGCGGCGCTGCAGTATACCAGCCCCGGCCAGGGAAGAGAGCTGCTCAATCTGGCGCGCTTTTACCAAAAGCGCGCCAAGGCGGTGTACCCCATGTTCTGGCTGGCGTGGTGTATATTTTTTCCCATCCGTTTTGTCACAAAGCCGGGGTATTATGCCGCAGCCAAAACGCCCAGCCTGCTGCTGACGGTCCTGGGGCTGGATAATTTTGCTCAGGCCGCGGGCTGGGTCACGATGGATTTTGCCTGCGTGGGCGAGTGGTTCCTGGGCAGCATCCTGTTTTTGTATCTGCTGTTCCCACTGCTGCGCTGGGGGCTGCGCAAACAACCGCTGCTGACTTGGGCCGTAGTGCTGGCGGCCAGCCTGCCGGTGCATTACATGGGGTGGGATGCCCGCCTGGTAGCAATCCATATCCCGGAATTCCTGCTCGGCATGGCGTTTGTACACTGGAAGCGCCCGGCGCGCCTTGGCGTGCTGGCCGGGTGTGCGGTGCTGCTGTTTACCCCCGCTGCGGCGGATGGCAAGGTGGCCTGTGCGCTGTTCAGTGCCGCGACGTTCATTCTGCTGGCCGCACTGGGGGCTGCATCCACTGGGTGCCGCTGCAAAATGCGTGTGCGCTCCTCAGTAAGTATTCTTATGCGGTCTTTCTGACCCACCATGTCATCATTCTGCGCCTGGTGGATAACTTTGACCTGGCCGCCATGACCCGGCGGGATACCGCGCTCTTGTTTGGCGTTTACCTTTTGGCCGTTGCCGCGGCGTCGGCAGCGCTCTTCCGGCTGGATGCCTGGGTGCGCAGCAGTGCGGTAAAGCTGGCTGCTAAACCGGAATAACGTACCCCATAATTTGCATTAAGATGAAAATGCCTGCTTTGCTGCAGGCATTTTTTCTGTGGTGAATTATGATCGAAATATCGCAGCGCCGCGGACACCTGTGCGGCAGAACCGGCAGGGAAAGCCCTGCTGTTTCACCCCGGAACAAGGAAAGAATCAAAATTATTTCGGCTATGACTGTACAAAAAAAATCCTGTACGTTATAATACTAACAAAACCATTTGATCGCAAACCTAAAACGATATACCATAACTAAAATTGGAAAGGGGCGCATTTTCCGTGGAGCAGTTTTTCGTCAGCCTTGACAAGCTTGCGCGCGAATCCCATCTGACCGTTGCCTACACCCCCAAGGATCTTGACCAGTTCAAGGTCTATACCGCCGAGGTATACCGCCCCGGCATCATGCTGGCCGGTTACTATCAGTACTTTGACCGCACCCGGATTCAGATCATCGGCCTGACTGAGCTTTCCTACCTGAATGAGCTGGACCCGGAGATCCGCCGTACCCATCTCGAAAAGCTTTTCTCTTTCCAGCCGCCGGCAGTCATCCTGACCCGCGGATTTGAGCCGTTGCCGGAAATGATGGAGTTTGCCCAAAAGTACGGCGTGCCACTGCTGCAATCGGCCGAAATGACTTCCCCGCTGATGAGCTCCCCTGATCCAGGCACTGAGCACCGAGCTTGCCCCCCGCATCACCCGCCACGGCGTGTTGGTGGAAGTATACGGCGAAGGTATCCTGATCCTTGGCGACAGCGGCGTTGGCAAAAGCGAGACGGCCATTGAGCTGGTCAAGCGCGGCCACCGCCTGATTGCGGACGATGCTGTGGAGCTGCGCAAGGTTTCCAGCAGCAAGATCATGGGCATGGCACCGGAGAACATCCGCCACTTTATTGAGCTGCGCGGCATCGGCATCATCAACGTGGCGCGTCTGTTTGGTATCGGTGCGGTCAAAAACAGCGTTGAGGTGGAAATGGTCATTGAGCTGGAAGCCTGGGACCGCACCAAGAATTATGACCGCACCGGCCTGGAAAGCAATACCTATGATATCCTTGGCGTTAAGGTGCCCAGTATGCTGATCCCCGTTATGCCCGGCCGTAACCTGGCCGTTATCCTGGAAACTGCAGCCATCAACAACCGCCAGAAAGAGATGGGTTATAACGCGGCGCAGGAACTGCTCAACCGCCTTGGCTTGCAGAACGATGTAAGCGGGTTCTAAGCCTGACTGTAAATTATCATTTTATCACTAGAAACGGAAGTACCATCTGTATGCAGATCATTGCGGATCTTCACACCCATACTTTAAGTGCTACCCATGCATTTAATACCTTAGATGAAATGGCTGCCAAAGCCGCCGCCCTCGGCTATGCGGCGCTGGCCATTACCGACCACGGCCCGGCTATGCCGGATGCCCCGCACATGTGGCATTTTGCCAACCAGACGGCTTTGCCGCTGGTACTGCACGGCGTTGCGATGATGTACGGCGCGGAGGCCAATGTGATGGACACAAACGGCGGGCTGGATTTTGCCCAAAGCCGTTTGCGGGCGCTGGATTGGGTTGTGGCATCCATCCACAGCCCCTGCATCCCCGGTCTGCTGACCGAAAAAGAAGCCACCCGCCTGTGGCTGGCTGTGGCCGAAAACCCTTATGTGGATTGCATCGGCCATTCCGAGCAGCAGAATTACCGCTATGACTATGACCTTGTAACCAAAGCGTTCGCCAAAAACCATAAGGTTGTGGAGCTCAACGGCAATTCCGTCAATGTGCGGCGGGATGGTATCCCCAACATGAAGCTGCTGCTGGCCGCCTGCCTGAAAAACGGCTGCCATATTGCGCTGGATACCGACGCCCACAGCACCACCCAGTTGCAAGGCAACATGCCCCCGCTGCTGGCGATGCTGGAAGAAATGCAGTTCCCGCAGGAACTTGTGGTAAACGCCACACGGCAGAACCTTGTAAATGAGCTAAAACTGCACGGCCGCATCTGTGCAGAATATATAGGAGGAGAAATCTTATGAAATACACCATTGGTATCGATCTTGGCGGCACTACCATGACGGCAGGCCTTGTTGACGAAGCTTACAACATTGTGGGCAAAATTACCCGCCCGACCCGCCTGCCGCGTCCGGCGCAGGACCTGGAGCAGGCACTGGCAGATTTGTGCCGTGCTGTTGCCAAAGACTGCAAGATTGATTTTGCAGATGTCAGCTATGTGGGCATCGGTACCCCGGGCAGTGTGAATTTTACCACCGGCTTTGTGGGCTATAATACCAACTTCGGCTACTATGACTGGAACCTGGGGCCTGACCTGGAAGCTCTGCTCGGCTGCAAGGTCTATGTGGAAAACGATGCCAACGCAGCAGCATTTGGCGAATACATCGCAGGCGGCGCAAAGGGCTTCAAGGATGCCGTTGTTATCACGCTGGGTACCGGCATTGGCAGCGGCATTATCCTGGGCGGCAAGATTCTGCGCGGCTTCAACTTTGCTGCTGGCGAGATGGGCCATACCGTGATTGTAAAGGGTGGACGCAAGTGCAACTGCGGCCGTTACGGCTGCTGGGAACGCTATGCTTCCTCCCGCGCTCTGTCGGAGGATGCCCGCGAAGCGATGACCCGGCACCCCGAGAGCATGATGTGGAAACTGGCAGGGGATATTGACCATGTGAACGCCAAGATCCCCTTTGACGCGATGGAAGCCGGCGATGCAACCGCCAAGGCTGTTGTGGATAATTGGATCGAATATGTTGCCTGCGGCATTTCCAACGTGGTGAATACCTTTGAGCCGGAAGCCATCTGCATTGGCGGCGGTGTTTCCAATCAGGGAGAAACCCTGCTGGCACCCATCCGCAAGTATGTGGAGGAAGAAACCAAAAACATTACCACCGGCAAAATGCCCGCTATTCGTGCCTGTGTGCTGACCAACGATGCCGGCGTGATCGGCGCGGCAGCCCTGGCAAATTCTATCTGAGCCGTTTGTGAGGTTTGCTTATGAACGAGCAATTTCTTTCAGCTTTGCAGGCAGAAAACCTGCCTGTCAGCCTTGATGAATCCCTGGGGCGGCATACAACGTTCCGCATTGGCGGCAATGCAGACTTTTTTGTGTGCCCGCCACGGTAACGCAGCTGACCCGTATTCTGGAACTGTGTCGCCAATATCAAGTCCGCACCTATCTGCTGGGCAACGGTTCCAACACGCTGTTTTCGGATGCAGGGTTCGGCGGGGCGGTTATCTGCCTGACGGGGTTAAACTCCCGCTTTTCCATGCAGGCCCAGCCGGATGGCAGCACCAAGGTGCTGGCCCCGGCTGGCATGATGCTTTCCGCTCTTTGCAACACCGCCCAGAAGGAAAGCCTGGCCGGACTGGAATTTGCCTTCGGCATTCCCGGCACGGTGGGCGGGGCTGTGTATATGAACGCGGGCGCTTACGGCGGAGAAATAAAGGACGTGCTGACAGCTGTTACGTTCTTGGACGAAAACCTGCATCTGCAAACCCTGCCTGTGCAGGAACTGCAGCTGGGTTATCGCACCAGCATTTTTGAGCGGTGCTCCTGGTGCATCCTGGAAGCGGAATTTACCCTGCACCCCGGTGATGCACAGGAGATCCATACCGCCATGCAGGAATATATGCGCCGTCGCAAAGAAAAGCAGCCGCTGGAATACCCGTCCGCCGGCAGTACCTTCAAGCGCCCTGTGGGCCAGTTTGCCGGCAAGCTAATCGAGGACTGCGGCCTGCGCGGTTTCCGCGTGGGCGGGGCAGCCATCAGTGAAAAGCACTGCGGCTTTGTGGTCAACCTGGGTAATGCCACCTGCGCGGATGTTGTCAGCCTGACGGAGCAGGTGCGGCAGATCGTGCTGGAAAAAACCGGCTGCACCCTGGAACGCGAGATCCGCGTGGTGGAATAACCATGCCGCATCTTGATGCCTGCCAGGCAAGGAACGGTATTCCGCCCCGCTGAATGAGAGAGGAACAACAGGATGAACTTTTTGATCGTAACCGGCCTTTCCGGCGCAGGCAAGTCCATGGCGGTCAACGCGCTGGAAGATATCGGATTTTTCTGCATTGATAATATCCCGGCGGGCCTTTTGCCCCGTATCCTGGACTTTGCCCAGCAGGGCGAAAACCAGCTCAGCCGCGTTGCGGTCGTGATGGACATCCGCGGCCTGCATTCTGTTCAGGAAACCAATGAGGCACTGGAAGCGCTGGACGAAAAGAAAATGCCTTATGACATCCTGTTCCTGGATGCCAGCGATGCCGCCATCCGCCGCCGCTATAAAGAGACCCGCCGTGTGCATCCCATGACCATCAGCGAGGGATCCCGGTCAGTGAGGCAATCACCAAAGAACGGCAGATATTGCAGCCCTGCGGGAACGTGCAAAATATGTGATCGATACTTCTTTGCTTTCTACCGCACAAAACCGGGAACGTGTTTCCAGCCTGTTTTTGCAAAAAGGTCAGTGTGCCATGTCTATCAACGTGGTTTCTTTTGGTTTCAAATACGGTCTTCCGCAGGAAGCGGACATCGTGTTTGATGTGCGCTGCCTGCCCAACCCGTTCTATGTGCCAGAGCTGAAAGAAAAGACTGGCCTGGACCAGGAAGTGGTGGACTATGTGATGAAGTTCCCTGAATCGCAGGAGCTGTTGCGCCGGATAGAGAGCTTTCTGGAATATGCGCTGCCGCTGTATGTTAAGGAGGGCAAAAGCCAGCTGATGATCGCCATTGGCTGCAACGGCGGCAAGCCCCGTTCTATCACTTTTGCCCGCAAGATCGGGGAGTACTGCACAAAGCTTGGTTACCAGCCCAGCGTGCAGCACCGCGATGCCCGCCGCACGGCCTGATACATCCCAAATCTCCCGATAAAGAGAGTGTGAACACCAAACGTGAGTTTTTCCCAAGACGTTAAAAACGAGATACTGCACCGCAAAATCGTGCGCAGCTGCTGTGTTACCGCAGCAGCTTACGCGGTTGCCTGCTTTGGCAAGTATTTTGATGACCGCGGCGTGGTTTTGCAGACCGAAAACGAGGGCATTGCCCAGCTGGCACAAAAGCTGTATGCCCGCTGCGGCATTACCGGTACCGTAATTTCCAAGGAGCGCGGCACCGGCCTGATTTATGAGTTCAGCGTAAAAGACCCCGAACAGGTACAAAAAATGCTGAACCTGTTTGGACATACTGGCCGCGAAACCACCCTGCGCATCCGGCCAGACTGCTTCAAATGCCAGAAATGCGGATCATTTTTCATTTCCACTGCGTTTTTATGCTGCGGTACGGCAACCGACCCGGAAAAGGAATATAACATTGAGTTTCTTTCGCCCCGGCACTCGCTTTCGCAGCAGCTGGAGGGCATTCTGGCCCAGTATGAGTTCAATCCCCACCGCGCCGTGCGCAAGGGGGCCAACACCGTATATGTCAAATCCAGCGACCATCTGGAAGATCTGCTGACCTTTATGGGCGCGGGCAACGCCGCCATGCGCATCATGGAACAACGCATGTATAACGATATGCGCAATAAAACCAACCGCCTTTCCAACTGCGAAACCGCCAACATGGGCAAAACCGTACAGGCAGCCGTGCAGGTGCGCCTTGCGATTGAGACGCTGGAAGAGGCCGGCGCGCTGGAAACCCTGCCCAAACCATTGCAGCAGGCTGCCCACCTGCGGATGCAGTACCCCGAAATGCCGCTTGCCAAACTGGCGGAAAAGTTTGACCCGCCTGTCAGCAAAGCAGGGCTTTCCCACCGGTTCAAGCGGATCCAGGAAGCTGCCGCTCGCCTGAACGCCGCTGCATCAGCACAGCCGGAAGAGCAGGAAAATCTTAAAGAGCCGGAACCAGCAGGACAGGACATCGCACCATCTCCGCAATAAACCACGCAAAGCCGCTGCGTAACTGCTGCGGCTTTTCCGCATTTTACCACAGCAGCAAAGGGATACATTATGCCAGAAACCACGCCACACCAACCGCAAAGACAGTTCACCCACCTGCACCTGCATACTGAGTACAGCCTGCTGGATGGCGCCTGCCGTATTGACCGCCTGTTTGACTATATCAAACAGCTGGGCCAGACCGCCGTTGCCATTACCGACCACGGCGTTATGTACGGCTGCGTTGCCTTTTATGATGCAGCCAAAGCCGCAGGCATCAAGCCGATCATTGGCTGTGAGGTGTATGTTGCCACCCGCACCCGCTTTGATAAGGTCAACCGCATTGACGGCAACAACCACCTGATCCTGCTCTGCAAAAATGAAACCGGGTATAAAAACCTAATCAAAATGGTATCCGCCGGTTTCTTGGAGGGCTTTTATTCCAAGCCGCGCATTGACCATGACTTGCTGGAGCAGTACCACGAAGGCCTGATCTGCCTTTCCGCCTGCCTTGCCGGTGAGGTCCCTCAGGCGATTCTGGCAGGGGACTATGAGCGCGCCAAGCAGATTGCTCTTTACTATAACGATCTGTTCGGCCAGGGCAACTATTATATTGAGCTGCAGGACCACGGCCTGGAAGAAGACACTACCGTTCTGCCGCAGCTTATCCGCCTTTCGCGGGAGACAGGCATCCCCATGGTTGCCACCAACGACTCCCACTACATCACCCGCGAGGACGCCAAGATGCAGAGCATTCTGCTGTGCATCCAGACCGGCAAAACCGTCAACGATGTGGACCGCATGGAGTTTCAGACCGAGGAATTCTATGTAAAAAGCACCGATGAAATGTATGACCTGTTCTCTATGGTGCCGGAAGCCTGCGAGAACACCAACAAAATTGCAGAACAGTGCAACTTTGACTTTGTGTTTGGCGATACCAAGCTCCCGTGTTTCAAAGCTCCGGACGGCATGGAAAACCAGGAATACTTTGAAAAGCTCTGTTATGAGGGCTTGGAACGCCGCTACCCCGGCAAGGTAACGGATGCCTTGCGTGAACGCCTGGAATACGAGATTGGCGTGGTTAAAAAGATGGGGTACACCAACTATTACCTCATCGTGTATGACTTTATCAATTACGCCAAAAGCCGCGATATCCCGGTCGGCCCCGGCCGCGGCTCCGGTGCGGGCAGCCTGGCGGCCTATTGTGTCGGTATTACGGACATTGACCCCATCCGCTACAGTTTGATTTTTGAACGCTTCCTGAACCCGGAACGTGTCTCTATGCCGGACTTTGACGTTGACTTTTGTTACGAGCGCCGCCAGGAAGTGATTGATTACGTCAACCGCAAGTACGGCCGTGACCATGTGGCACAGATCGTGACCTTTGGAACTATGGCCGCCCGTGCCGCCGTGCGCGATGTCGGCCGCGTGATGGGTATGCCGTACCAGGACGTGGATAAGGTGGCCAAGCTGATTCCTACTGAACTGAAAATGACGCTGAACCATGCGCTGGAGGTTTCGCCGGACCTGAAAGCAATGTATGACGCTGAACCCCAGGTGCATGAGCTGATCGATACCTCGCTGAAAGTGGAGGGCATGCCGCGTCACGCTTCCACTCATGCGGCGGGCGTTGTGATTACCCGCGAACCGGCTACCGAGTATGTGCCGCTTTCCACCAACGATGGTCTGCCGGTTACCCAGTTCAACATGGTGGAAATTGAGCGCCTTGGCCTGCTCAAGATGGACTTCCTTGGCCTGCGCACCCTGACCGTTATCCATGATACCGAAGCCGCCGTGCGCCTGCATGAACCGGATTTCCGCATTGCCAATCTGGATTATGACGATGCCGCTACTTATGCTATGCTGGAACGGGGCGAAACAGAGGGCATCTTCCAGCTTGAATCTACTGGTATGACCCAGGTGCTGGTCAGTATGCACCCCCGCAGCCTTGAAGACGTCATCGCCCTCATCTCGCTGTACCGCCCCGGCCCCATGGATTCTATCCCGACCTATCTGCGCAACCGCAGGGAGCCGGATAAAGTCACCTATAAAACTCCCCAGCTGGCCCATATCCTGGATGTTACCAACGGCTGTATCGTTTATCAGGAACAGGTCATGCAGATCTGCCGCGAGCTGGCAGGCTTCAGCTTTGGCCAGGCTGATAACGTGCGCCGTGCCATGAGCAAAAAGAAGCATAAAGTCATGGAAGCCGAGCGAGAGCACTTTGTGCATGGCTGTACTGAGCCGGGCAAAGAGTGCGCCGGGTGTGTGAAGAACGGAATCCCGGAAGCCGTGGCCAATGAGATCTATGACGATATGGTCAGTTTTGCTTCTTATGCGTTCAACAAATCTCATGCGGCCTGCTATGCCTATGTGGCATTCCAGACAGCCCATCTCAAGTGCCATTACCCGCGCGAGTTCATGGCTGCGCTGTTGACCAGCGTACTGGACAGCACCGCCAAGGTGATTGAATATTCGTCCGAATGCCAGCGCCTTGGCATCAAGGTTTTGCCGCCGGATATCAATGTATCCCGCGGCGGCTTTACGGTGGACGGGCAGAGCATCCGCTTTGGCCTGAACGCCGTCAAAAGCGTTGGCCGCGATTTGATTGAAGCGGTCATCAAAGAGCGCGAAAGCCGCCCATTCCGCAGCCTGTACGATTTCTGCAAGCGGATGCGCAGCAACATGCTTAACCGCCGTGCGCTGGAAAACCTGATCAAAGCCGGTGCCTTTGATACCCTGGAACCCAGCCGCCACGGCATGATGGAAAGCGTGGAAACGGTACTGCGCATTGTTGAAAACGATGCCCGCCAGAATCTGGATGGGCAGATGGATCTGTTCAGCGCCATGGCCGGTGCCGAGGAAGCCCCCAGAACGATGATTATCAGGTGCCCAACCTGCGTGAGTATGATTCCGGCGAGCTGCTGAAAATGGAAAAAGAGGTCTCGGGCCTGTACCTGTCCGGCCACCCGTTGGATGCTTACCGGGAAAAGATCGAAAAAATCTCCACCTGTACCATCGCTCAGCTGCAGGGAGAGAATGCCAGGGATTTTGATAACCAGACGGTTACCCTGGTATGTACCGTGGTCAAAAACAAGATCATGACCACAAAGTCCAATACGTTGATGGCCTTTACTACCATTGAAGATCTGACCGGCACAATGGAGCTGTTGGTGTTTCCCCGCGTGCTGACCAGCTGCCGTGCGTATTTGCAGGAGAACGCTGTTGTTGTCACCACTGGCCGCGCTTCCGTTAAAGAGGATGAAGGCACCCGCCTGATCGTGGAAAGCGTACTGCCGGTCGATGGTTATGATCCATCCCAAAGCTTTGGCCAGAACCGTTCCCAGCGCATCAGCGCGGCAGCGGGGGATACGGCTGCCCAAAGCATATGGCTGCTGGTGCCCTCGCGGGAATGCGCCCAGATGCACAAGGTGGAAAACCTGCTGCAAAAATTTTTTTGACGGCCCCACCCCGTATATTTCAAATTTGAAGATTCCGGCCAGCGGGTGCGTGCGCCGCAAAATATGTGGGCCATGGATCACCCGCTGCTGCGCCAGGAGCTGGAACGCATCTTGGGTGCTGACCATGTAAAGTTCACAACGGCACAAGCGGCAAAATAAATCCATGTACTTTGCACGTTTTATCCATAAAATTGGGCCGCTGGTATGGTATAATAGCAGGCAGGGGAGTATGTTAAAAAATAGGCAGGTTGCCCGGTGGTACGCCGGAAAATGCCTGCCGGGGAAAACCAGTTCTGCGTTTTCTTCATTGGGCCGCTCTGCGCGGCTCAACTATAACAGGAGGACATTTTTATGGCTAAGGAAATCAAAACGATCGGTGTTCTCACCAGTGGCGGTGACGCACCCGGCATGAACGCTGCAGTGCGTGCGATTGTCCGTGCAGGCATCAGCAAGGGATACCGCATGATGGGTATCCAGCGTGGTTATAACGGCCTGATCAACGGCGAAGTGTATGAGATGAACGTGCGCAGCGTGTCCGAGATCATCCACCGCGGCGGCACGATCCTGTACACGGCGCGCTGCCTGGAGTTCAAAACCAAGGAAGGCCAGGCCAAAGGCCTTGCACGCTGTAAGGAACTTGGCATTGATGCCCTCGTGGTCATCGGCGGCGACGGTTCTTTCATGGGCGCCCGCGCATTGGCGAACCAGGGCATTCCTGCGTTGGCATTCCCGGCACCATTGATAACGATATTGCCTGCAGCGAGTATACCATTGGCTATGATACAGCCATGAATACCGCGGTAGAAGCCATTGATAAATTGCGTGATACCACCCAGAGCCACGACCGTTGCAGCGTCGTTGAGGTTATGGGCCACCACGCCGGTTATATTGCCCTGAATGTCGGCATTGCTACCGGTGCTTTGGCTGTGCTGCTGCCGGTGCGTCCGTTCGACTTTGAGCGTGACATTCTCCAGCGTATGCGCCAGACCCAGGTTACCGGCAAAAAGCACTTCATCATCATTGTGTCGGAAGGCGTTACCGATGCCCAGACCCTGGCCAACCAGATCCAGGCTGCAACAGGTGTTGATTCGCGTGCAACTGTTCTGGGCCACATCCAGCGCGGCGGTTCACCTACCGTGCGTGACCGTGTGAATGCCTCCCTGATGGGTTACCATGCAGTGGACCTGCTCGATAAGGGCATCTACAACCGCGTTGTCGCCGTCTCCGGCGATAAGATCGTCGACTACGATGTCAATGTGGCGTTGTCGATGCACAAATACCTTGACCCTATGGAGATCGAAGTGGCACAGGCGATTTCCATCTGATGCGGTAAGTCCGTGCGGCCCTGCATATGGGCCGCATTTTTTTGTAAAGGTGCATATTTTGCGCCGTGCAGGCAAGAATTTTCGCATAATGAAAAAAAGTTCTTGCATTTTGCTGCACCTTGTGCTACTATACTATAGCAATACACACGCATTGCGTTGTTTTTTTGTGCCTTTTTTGCCGTAAGACGTAAAAAGGTTAGAAAACAAGTACGCGATGCGGAGGGTAAAAACTAAATTTTGGAGGAAATTAACTATGGCAGTCGTATCTATGAAACAGCTTCTCGAAGCCGGCGTGCATTTCGGTCATCAGACCCGCCGCTGGAACCCCAAGATGGCAAAGTACATCTTCACCGAGCGCAACGGCATCTACATCATTGACCTGCAGAAGACCGTAAAGAAACTCGATGAGGCTTACAACTTTGTCCGCGATGTTGCTGCTGACGGCGGCGAGATCCTGTTTGTTGGCACCAAGAAGCAGGCTCAGGAGTCCATCCGTGACGAGGCTACCCGCTGCGGCATGCACTATGTCAACGCTCGTTGGCTGGGCGGCATGATGACCAACTTCCGCACCATCCGTAAGCGCATCGACCGTATGGAGCAGCTGAAGACCATGCAGGAAGACGGCACTTTCGACCTGCTGCCGAAGAAGGAAGTTGTTAAGCTGGAGCTGGAGATGGCTAAGCTGGACAAGTACCTGGGCGGCGTTAAGAACATGAAGACCCTGCCGAAGGCTATGTTCATTGTTGACCCGCACAAGGAGCGCATCGCTGTTTCCGAAGCTCGCAAGCTGAACATCCCCATTGTTGCTATCGTTGATACCAACTGCGATCCCGATGAGATCGATTACGTCATCCCCGGCAACGACGACGCTATCCGCGCTGTCAAGCTGATCTCCGGCGCTATGGCTGATGCTGTGCTGGAAGGCAAGCAGGGTAAGCAGGATGCTCCCGCTGCCGAAGAGGCCGCCAAGGCTGAATAAGCCCGATCCCGCCCGAAACTGTTTGTACACCTAAATTCAGAAAGGACGAATGAACATGGCTGTTTCTGCAAAGGACGTTATGGAACTGCGCCGCCAGACTGACTGCGGCATGATGGAATGCAAGAAGGCTCTTGTCAAGGCTGATGGCGACATCAATAAGGCTATCGAGATTCTGCGTGAAGAGGGTCTGGCTACTGCCGCTAAGAAGGCTGGCCGTATCGCTGCTGAAGGCATGGTGTACGCTGTTGCCACCGCTAACGGTGCTGTTGTCGTTGAGGTCAACGCCGAGACCGACTTCGTTGCCAAGAACGATAAGTTTGTTGAGTTCACCAAAGATCTGGCCAATGTTGTTGCTGACGAGAACCCCGCCGATGTTGAGGCCCTGATGGCCTGCAAGATGGGCGACGGCACGGTCGACGATGCCCTGAAGGCTCTGATCCTCGTCATCAAGGAGAACATCAAGGTTCGCCGCTTTGCTTCCTACGAGGGTCATTGCGCTGCTTACGTCCATGGCGGCGGCACCCACGGTGTCATCGTCAAGTTCGAGACCAGCGATGAAGTTGCTGCTAAGCCGGAGTTCGTTGAGTTTGGCAAGGATATTGCAATGCAGATCGCTGCTGCAAACCCGAGCTACCTGAACCGTGAGGCTGTGCCTGCTGAGGCTATCGAGAACGAGAAGAAGATTATCATCGCTCAGATGGCCAACGATCCGAAGGCCGCCAACAAGCCCGACGCTATCAAAGAGAAGATGGCTACCGGCCGTCTGGGCAAGTTCTACAAGGAGAACTGCCTGGTCGATCAGGCTTTCATCAAGGATGGCAACATGGACGTGAACGCCTATGTGAACGCTACCGCTAAGAAGCTGGGCGGCGATATCAAGATCGTCGAGTACACCCACTTCATCAAGGGCGAAGGCCTGGAAAAGCGCGTTGACGACTTCGCTGCTGAAGTTGCCGCCGCTGTTAAGGGCTAATTAGCTGATTGCTTTCTGAAAGAGCACTTTGAGAGTTTACCTCTTAGGGTGCTCTTTTTTGTTTGCTTTTGAGTGGTAAAATTTGGAACGCTATCTCCAGAAAAGCCACCTGCCTTTGTTCAGCTAATCCGATTTTTGTGTCTCTTTCACGCATGTGATTATCCTCAATTTCTGCCAGTATCCTATCCGAAACTCTACCATGACCAATGGCATCGTCCTTGATCCGTTCCTTGGCAGCGGCTCTACGCTGATTGCCGGCAGCTCTGAACGCCTTTGGCACCTGTTCCAGTTCGGCCACCATCCCCCTCAGCAAGCGGTGCATGGAGGACGAGATGGGCGTATCCGATAAAATCACCAGTATCGCTATCCCTCTGGGCGCAACGGTCAACATGGATGCTGTTTCCATCGTGTTGTCGTTCATGATCGTGTTTTTCGCCAACGCCTGCGGCGTTGAGGTCAGTACCTCCATGATGATTGTGATCCTGCTGGCAAATGTGATCTTGTCCGTGGGCACCCCCGGCATCCCCGGTGGTGCAATCGCTTCGTTCGCCGCGCTGGCTACCATGGCGGGTCTCCCGGCTGGCGTGATGGGCGTTTATATCAGCATCAATACCCTATGCGATATGGGCGCTACCTGCGTGAACGTTATTGGCGATGTGGCAGGCTGCGTGGTGCTGAAAGAGAAAATTAAGCTGGATGACTGACACAGTTCCCACAAAACAAAATAACAAGTTACATTTGGGCGGGCAGCGACGAAAAACAACTGCCCGCCTTTTTGCTGCCTGCTTTGCTTTCAGCGGAAAAAGATGCTAAAATAAAGCAGTTGAAAAATCACACTGGAAGGGGAGCGCACAAAAACGCAAGATGGACGATAAAATAAAGAATACCTCAAAGCCCGGCGTGGCATATTATCATCTGCCGGGGCTGTTTGAATTTTATGGGCTGTACCGCATGTTCCTGCCGCTGTTCTATCATCACAGAGAATATTTTTACAACTGGTGCGCCATCGGCTCCATTTATGGGGCCCTGGGCGACTGCATCTGGGGTGGCGGCCGCACAAGTTTTGGCGTGCAGGACCCCGAAGATGTTATGGATCTGATGCGCGAATATGGGATATCCGCCCGGCTGACATTCAGTAACTCACTGCTGCGTGAAGAACACCTGGCGGACATAAAGTGCAACGCCCTGTGTAAGCTGTTTGAAAATAGCGGCGGCGCACAAAACGGCGTTATTGTCCATTCGGACTTGCTGCTCAGATATCTGGAAAGCCGTTATCCGGGACTTTACTTTGTTTCATCTACAACCAAGGTGCTCACGGAATTCCCGCAGTTACGGGCGGAATTGAATCAGGATGACTTCCGCTATGTTGTGCCGGATTTCCGGTTAAATAAAGAATTTGAACAGCTGAACAACCTGCCCCAGCCCCAGAAAGATAAAGTGGAATTCCTTTGCAATGAATGCTGCTGGTTTGGCTGCAAGGACAGAAAGCGCTGCTATGAAAATGTAAGCCGTAAAAACCTTGGCGAAACCTGCCCCGACCACCGCTGCGCAGCCCCTGGCGCACAGGAAGGGTATCGCTTTTCAAAAGCAATGGACAACCCCGGTTTTATTGGCATCCAGGATATTCAAAATATCTATCTGCCCATGGGCTTTTCCAACTTCAAAATTGAGGGCCGCGGGCTTGGCAGTGCCTTAATTTTGGAGTTTCTGCTTTACTATATGACAAAGCCAGAATACCAGCTGCGCGTCCGCGAAGAAATTTATCTCAATAATATGCTGGACCTGTTCTGAATGGGGAAACGGCGCAATCGCTTTATTCAATAAATGTCAGTTTAGCACAGAAAAATTCTGGAATCCTCTTGCTCTCATGCTATATGAGGGACGTATACGCAAAGTATCCCTTAAAAATAAAAATGCAAATCGAAAGTGAGGCATGATGATCGAATGAATGATTTTGTTTATAACAGCGGCGTACGGATTATTATGCGATTGCGGAAAACTTGAACCGAACAGAATCCGAAAACCTGAACGGAAACCACATTTTTGCAGGCGGGCTGGCACGATTTGTGATATAATAGACAGCATACAAATCGAAGAGAGGGGAATGCTTTGATGGAACTGCAAAAAGGCCGCCCGATGGATACTACGGGCAGATTGGCCAAAGAAACCCGTACCTATGATTTACTGGATAGTCTTGGGATCGAATATAACCGCATTGACCATGCCCCGGCCATGACGATGGAAGTCTGCCAGGAAATTGACAAAACGCTGCAGGCGGTCATCTGCAAAAATCTTTTTCTTTGTAACCGTCAGGAAACCGCGTTTTACCTGCTGATGATCCCGGATACCAAGGTGTTCCACACCAAGGATCTATCCGCCCAGATCCACTCCGCGCGCCTGTCCTTTGCCAAGCCGGAATATATGGAAAAGTTCCTTGATATCACTCCCGGCTCGGTCAGTGTGCTGGGCCTGATGAACGATACCGAAAACCATGTGCAGCTTTTGATCGACGAAGATGTGCTGAACAGTGAATATGTGGGCTGCCACCCCTGCATCAATACTTCCAGCCTGCGCCTGCGCACAAAAAAGACCTGGTGGAAACCATTCTGCCCGCCATCCACCATGAATTTGTCCGGGTTAAACTGTAATTCCGTGGGGGTAAAGCAGAGTGATTTTGATTATGGCAAAATGATGTGATGGCTTCGCCGATTTCTTACACAAACCACTTTACAATCCAGAGTTATACCATATAGTGGTGCAACCGGCCAGGGGAGCTTTGCTTTTTGAGTGATTCAAAAAGTGAAGTGTCCCTGGCATTCTTTTTGTCTTTTTCCATGCCTGCAGTAGGCAAAACTTACCGTGATACCGCTGTTGGTGCCAGGGGCGCACGGCCAAATGCCACATGCAGCACGCTGCCCCGCGCCGGAATGCGGCGTAACGTTAGCAGCCAACGGCATGGATGCGGCGCGCACTTTAACCTTGTTACTGACCACACCTCGTTTTATGAGCGTTACGGCTGGCAGCTTTACTGCATGGTGCAGGGCGATGGCGAGGAAGAGCCCTCGCGGCTGTATATCCATACGATGTAAAGCGTGTTATTGTTCGCTGTGCCCCGCAAGATGTCTGTAAGGTGCGATGCCCTCATTGCGCCGAGGAAGAACCCGAACGATTTATCATCCTCCCCAATAAAAGCATAAACAAAAAGCGGCGTGAACCCAATCACGCCGCTTTTTCTAATCGTTAATGCAGATGATAAATATCGGATCGTCCAAATTATACGAAACCAAGCAATTTCTCTTAATACTCCGTCTCGCGGAACTTCAGGCTGCCGTTATCGCCCATTTCGTCCACAATGGCCAGGCTGGCCAGTTTGTAACCCTCGCGGCGCAGCTCGTCGCCGCCCGGCTGGAAGCCTTTTTCAATGCAGATGCCGATACCCGCCACACTGGCTCCGGCCTGCTGGCAGACATCCAACAGACCGCGCATGGCCTTGCCGTTTGCCAAAAAGTCATCCAGAATCAGCACACGGTCATTGGGGCCAAGGAACTTCTGGGCCAGGGTGATATTGTAATCTTTGCCGTAAGTATAAGAATGTACCGTGGAAGTGTACACATCACCATCAATGTTTTTGCTTTTGGCCTTTTGGCAAACACCACGGGCACATCAAAGTGGCGAGCCGTCATGCAGGCAATCGCAATGCCGGATGCCTCGATGGTAAGAATCTTGTTGATGCCGTCGTTTTTGAAAATGCGATAGAACTCCTCACCGATCTTATCCAGCAATTCAACATCCAGCTGGTGGTTCAGAAAAGCAGTCGACTTTCAGCACATTGCCCGGGCGGACCTGCCCATCGCGCAGAATGCGGTCTTCCAAAAGCTTCATCTTAAGATACCCCTTTCATATTTACCAACTATTATGCCTAATTCCGCCGCGTTTTTCAACCCTTAAAACCAGGTTTTTCATTTTTTATTACAAACTTTGTCAATATGGTAGTTTGATAATATTTTGTAACCAAACTTTGTGCAAAACCGCCACAAAGGCTTTGGATTCCATCTTCAATTTATGCCGATATTCCGTATTGAAGATTTGCCAACTTAGCGGTATACTTTAGTTTAAATTACAGTTATGGGCTGTGCAACCCGTTCCGGCAGGCGTTTGCCCGCCGGAGGCTGTAAATCATTAGGAGGGAATAACAATGAACAAAAAGGTCATCAGTGCAATGCTGGCTGCTTCCATGGCTGTCAGCCTGGCCGCCTGCGGTTCCACCGCTACTTCCGAAGCTACTTCCGCTGTCTCTTCCGAGACTTCCAGCACCGTCGCTTCCGGCGAGTCCGCTGCTTCCGGCTCCTACACCGGCACCCCCATCAAGGTTGGCGGCATCGGCCCCATCACCGGCGCTGCTGCAACTTACGGCAATGCTGTTAAGAACGCCGAAGAACTGGCTGTCAAAGAGATCAACGCCGCAAACGGCAGCGATGTTTTTGACTGGAAGTTCGAGGACGATGAGCACGATGCTGAAAAGAGCGTCAACGCTTACAACTCCCTGAAAGACTGGGGCATGCAGGTTCTGGCTGGCCCCGTTACTACCACCCCGACCCTGGCAGTTGCTGCTGAGAGCGTCAACGATAACATGTTCGTTATGACCCCTTCTGCCTCTGCACAGACCGTTATCGAAACCGGCGACAATGTCTACCAGATCTGCTTCACCGACCCCAACCAGGGTGTTGCATCCGCTGACTACATTGCCGAGAACGCTCTGGCTACCAAGATCGGCGTCATCTATGACTCTTCTGACGCTTACTCTTCCGGCATTTACGCCAAGTTCAAGACCGAAGCTGAGAGCAAGGGCCTTGAGATCGTCACTGCTGAAGCTTTCACCAGCGACAACAAGAGCGACCTGTCCACCCAGGTTGCCAAGTGCCAGGAAGCTGGCGCTGAGCTGGTGTTCCTGCCCATCTACTACACCGAGGCTTCTCAGATCCTGACCACCGCCAACAAGACCGGCTATGATCCCATCTTCTTCGGCTGCGATGGCATGGATGGCATCCTGGATGTTGAGGGCTTTGATACCTCCCTGGCTGAGGGCCTGATGCTGCTGACCCCGTTCGCTGCTGACGCTCAGGATGAAAAGACCCAGGCATTTGTTTCCGCTTACGTTGCCGCTTACGGCGAAACCCCGAACCAGTTTGCTGCTGACGCATACGACGTTATCTACAGCATGTACCAGGCAGTTCTGGAAGCCGGCATCACCGGCGATATGGATGCCAGCGAGATCTGCGAGCAGCTGAAGACCGCCTACACCAGCATGACCTTTGACGGCTTGACTGGTACCGGCATGACCTGGGATGCTTCCGGCGCTGTTTCCAAGGATCCTAAGGCTGTTGTGATCAAGGATGGCGCTTACGCCGCTATGTAATCTCTGCACAAAAAACAGGGGACCGCGTGCTGAAAAGCATGCAAAATTGAGTTTTGGCCAATGGGGGCTGCTGATCTACCATGTCAGCAGCCCCCATTTTGTTACGCGCAGAGAAAAAGTGACAGAAAGTGCCTGTTTTAGCCAAAAATACGTACCTTTTGCGCTTTAAGGCATTGTACTGTGCGGACAGATGTGTTAATATTATATACATATTTTGTTTTTCCGCTGTGCAATAATCAGGTGGCGTGCGTCGCCTTGGTGTGGAAGAACAAGGGAAAAAATAGAGTGAGGTGTTCTGCACAATGCAATTTCTATCCTATCTGATCAATGGCATCAGCTTGGGCAGTGTGTACGCGCTGATCGCATTGGGGTATACCATGGTTTATGGTATTGCCAAAATGCTGAACTTCGCCCATGGCGATGTCATCATGATTGGCAGCTATGTGATCTTTTTCGCATTCGGTTCGTTCGGGCTTAACCCCATTGTGTCGGTGCTGTTGTCCATGGTGGTGTGCACCATTCTGGGCGTTACCATGGAGCGTGTGGCCTACCGCCCCCTGCGCGAAGCCCCGTCCCTGGCTGTTCTGATCACAGCCATCGGCGTTTCCTACCTGCTGCAGCAGGTGGCCCAGCTGCTGTGGACTTCCAACCCCAAGAACTTCAAGTCCGTTGTCAGCCTGCAGCCCATTAAATTGTTTGACGGCCAGCTGACCATCTCAGCCGAAACGCTGGTCACCATCCTGGCCTGCATCCTCATCATGGTTGTGCTAACCCTGTTCATCAACCACACTTCCGCCGGTCACGCTATGCTGGCTGTGTCCGAGGACCGCGGTGCTGCCCAGCTGATGGGCATTAACGTCAATGCCACGATTTCTCTGACTTTCGCCATTGGTTCTGCGCTGGCCGCAGTTGCCGGTGCCCTGATGTGTTCCTCTTACCCGACTTTGATGCCCACCACCGGCGCAATGCCCGGCATCAAGGCGTTCGTGGCAGCGGTTTTTGGCGGCATCGGTTCTATCCCCGGTGCTTTCCTGGGCGGTATCCTGCTGGGTATCATCGAAAACCTCAGCAAGGCTTACATCTCCACCCAGCTGTCCGATGCCATCGTGTTTGTTGTTCTGATCGTTGTGCTGATCGTCAAGCCTACCGGCCTGCTCGGCAAGAAGGTCAACGTGAAAGTGTAAGGTGAGGAGCATGGCATTAACAAAATGGAACCAAGTGAAAAAAAAAGCACCAAAAGTAATTTTATCACCTTTAGCATCGTCATTGGGTTTTACATTGTCGTTCAGCTGCTGGCAGCCGCCGGTGTGCTGACCAACTCTTTCTCCGGCCAGCTGGTGCCCATCTGCGCTTATGTGGTCATGGCTGTCTCGCTGAACCTCGTTGTCGGCTTTTTGGGTGAGCTGAGCCTCGGTCATGCCGGTTTTATGAGCGTTGGCGCGTTTTCCGGCACGCTGGTCTGGGTCAGCCTGTATGATGTGGCCCCGCACTGGCTGGCGTTGATCCTGGCCTTCGTTGTGGGCGGCGCTATGGCCGGCATCTTCGGCGTCATCGTTGGTGTTCCCGTTCTGCGCCTGTCCGGCGACTATCTGGCCATCGTTACCCTGGCATTTGGCGAGATCATCAAAAATATTATGAACGCCGTTTACCTGGGCGTGGACGACAGCGGCCTGCATTTCTCCCTTAAAGATGCCGCTTCGATGAACATGGCCGAGGATGGCAAGATCCTGATCAACGGCGCCATGGGCATTACCGGCATCAAAAAACTTCCACCTTTACCATGGGCATTATTCTGGTGCTTATCACGCTGGTGGTTGTGCTCAACCTGATCCGCTCCCGCGCTGGCCGCGCTATCTCCGCTATCCGCGATAATGAGATTGCTGCCAAGAGCATCGGCATCAATATCACCCGCTATAAGCTGATGGCTTTTGTACTGTCTTCCGTGTTTGCCGGCATGGCAGGCGTGCTGTACAGCTTGAACTATTCTTCTTTGGTTGCCAAAAGTTTGACTACAACACCTCCATCCTGATCCTGGTGTTCGTTGTTCTGGGCGGCATCGGCAGCATCCGTGGCTCCGTGATTGCAGCGGCCATCCTGACCGTTCTGCCCGAAATGCTGCGCGGCCTGAACGATTACCGCATGCTGATCTATGCTATCGTTCTGATTGTCATGATGATCTTTACCCGCAGCCCCAAGCTGGTGACATGGCGCAAAGAAGTGGCTGAAAAAATCACCGAGAAATTCCCGATTTTGAAGCTGAACAAATTCCTAAAGGATAAAAGCAAAAAGGAGGCGGCATAAATGGCACTGCTGGAAGTCAGTAACCTTGGTATTGCGTTCGGCGGCCTGCAAGCCGTTTCGCAGCTGGACCTTAAAATCGAAAAAGGCCACCTCTATGGTCTGATCGGCCCCAACGGCGCCGGCAAAACCACCGTGCTGAATATGCTGACCGGTGTGTATAAGCCCACCGAGGGCAACATTGTGCTGGATGGCAACGATATTACCGGTGCCACCCCGGAAGCCATCAGCAAGGCGGGCATTGCCCGCACGTTCCAGAACATCCGCCTGTTTAATGATATGACAGTTCTGGATAACGTCAAGGTCGGCCTGCACAACCAGGTTGTTTACGGCATGTGGACCGGTATCCTGCGCTTGCCGTCTTTCCGTGAGAAAGAGCACGAGATGGACCGCCGTGCTATGAAGCTGCTGAAAATTTTTGACCTGGATGCGGAGGCTAACTATAAAGCCAGCCAACTGCCCTACGGCAAACAGCGCAAGCTGGAAATTGCCCGCGCACTGGCTACCGATCCCAAACTGCTGCTGCTGGACGAGCCCGCAGCCGGTATGAACCCCAACGAAACCGAAGAACTGATGAACACCATCCACAGCGTGCGTGACCAGTTCGGCGTTGCCATCCTGCTCATAGAGCATGATATGAACTTCGTTATGGGTATCTGCGAGGAGATCACCGTGCTGGACTATGGCCGTGTGATTGCCCGCGGCGATGGCAAAACCATCCGCAATAACCCCAAGGTCATTGCGGCCTATCTGGGAGGTGACGACTAATGGGTGAGCTGCTTTCGGTTAAAAATATCAATGTTTATTACGGTTCCATCCACGCCATCAAGGATGTTTCGTTCCATGTGGACGAAGGAGAAATCGTTACTCTGATCGGTGCAAACGGTGCTGGCAAAACCACCACCATGCACGCCATCTCCGGCCTGCTCAAGCTGGCCAGCGGCGAGATCACCTATGACGGTAACCTGATCAGCAAGATGGAAGCCCACAAAATCGTCCGCCTTGGTCTGGCCCAGGTGCCGGAGGGCCGCCGTGTATTCAGCGGCCTGACTGTGCAGCAGAACCTTTCCATGGGTGCTTATACCCGCCACGATGGGAAGGATGCCATCCAGAGCGATTACGACATGGTGTTTGACCTGCTGCCCCGCCTGAAAGAGCGCCGCAACCAGCCCGCCGGAACCCTTTCCGGCGGCGAACAGCAGATGCTGGCCGTGGGCCGCGCCCTGATGTGCAAACCCAAGATCCTGCTGCTGGATGAACCCTCCATGGGTCTTTCTCCGCTGCTGGTCAAGGAAATCTTTAAGATCATCCGCGACATTAACCGCCAGGGCGTTACCGTACTGCTGGTGGAGCAGAACGCAAAGATGGCACTGGATATTGCCAACCGCGCCTATGTTCTGGAAACCGGCACCATCAAGATGGAGGGCGAAGCCACCGAGCTTGCCAATAACATCGAAGTGCGCAAGGCTTACCTTGGCTGCGAATAACCATAGCATAAGATACGCCCCTGCAATGAACAGAAACTGACAAAACAGCCCCGGCTTTTACCTGATTGCATTCAGGAAAAAGCCGGGGCTGTTTTTTGTTTATCTGATGGTATGCAATGATGATAAGATGGTAACTTGGCTATCCGTACTGCCATTATCATATACGGCAGGGGAGTGCCGATATAATTTTACCGTACTCCCTCCGGCGGGCGCTGTTCATCGCTCAGTGGCTGAGTCAACAGATTCAGCACTTTGTTGTAAATTTCGCTCCCGCAGGCTACAAAATGGTCGCGCACCTGTTCAGCGGTCATGGCGTCCGGCATCGTCACCTGCAGGGTGAATGCGCCGTGCTGCTGGTTTTTATCCTGAATGGTGCAGGTTACGCGGTAACGGTCACCGTCTTTTTCAATGTCGGCATGGTTCTGGGCCGCCTTGTGCACCCAGCTCTGGATGCGGATAACTGCCAGAATCGCACTTTCCCGCACGCTGCGGGGCAAATCTTCCGAGAGAGTCTGGGCCACTGTGGTACCTTTTTTCGGTAATGGTGTAGCCGTTGGCTCCCTCAATGGCCAGCCCCTGGGCTACAAGGTCGTTCAGCGCGCCAACAAATTCAAAATAATTGACCAGCTCTTCCTGCAAAAGCGCAGCCTCCATGGCTTCACGGGTCACAGGCCCCACGCTTTTAATCAGGTAGCACAGCAAAATACGAATCTCGGTATCATTGGTCAAGCCGCCCATCTTTACACCGGCGGTAAATGCTTCTGCCATGGTCTCACTTCCTGAACAGGGGGCACAGGCAGCACCGTGCCCTCAAACTTTACTTTGTAATTATTATACAGGAGTTTCAAAAAACTTACAAGCGCAAAATTCTTGCCCGCTTAAGCCGGCTTCAAAACACCGTTTCGATCTGCTTGCGGCTTTGCGGGGTGGAGTAGATCCACCGGTCCAGCCGCCCACGGGTCACAAAATAGTGTGGCTCAAACCGCATTTTCTGGTTCAGGTTCTTGTTCACCACCACCAGCTTGATCTTCATTTTATCCGGCAGAATGCTTTTAATATACACGCTCACCGTCTGGCCGGGGTGCAGTGCCGTATCCGGCTCCGCCAGCCCGGCCAGGTTGGGGGCAATCTCAATGAACACACCGTAATCTTCCACACTGCGCACAATGCCGACAACGGTCTCCCCGGCGGCAAAGCAGGCGGCGTTCTCACCCAGGTTCCAAGCAGCTCCCGCAGGGTCAGCACAATGCGGTCCTGCTCATCCCGGTTCTTGATGGCGCACAGCAGCTGCTGGCCCACCGTTACACGGTCTGCCGGGGAAGCAATCCGCGATACTGAAAGGCAGTCGATGGGCAGGAGCGCTGCAATGCCGCAGCCGATGTCGCAGAACGCGCCAAAGTTTTCAATGTGTGTTACCGTGCAGGGAATCACGCTGCCGTTTTCCAGCTGGTCCAGGTACTGCTCCCGGCAGGCCCGCTGCGCCGCCGCGCGGGAAAGCAGATAAACGACCTCGCCGCTTTCATCCTGCGTCGTACCCTGGACCACAAAACAGGTCGGCCGCCCCACGCGGGTCAGCACAGCGATCTCTTTGACTGTCTCACCGGGGGCAGTGTCCAGACATTCTTCAAACGGCATATACGCATGGTGCCCGCACAGCTCAAAGCGCAGGCGGCGGTTGGTATCAAAGGCAAGGGCTGTGCTTTGCAGCACCTCCCCGGCGGCAATGCAATGATCCAGCTCTTCCCGCCGCAGGTGGGAAGCGTTGCGGCAAAGTCCTTCAGCACGGTATTCAAGCATTTGTTTTCCTCTTTTCTTATATATAAAATAAAAGAACAACGATCATAGCTGCCGCTACCGCCAAAAGTTCACAAAAGATTCTCCTGGCGGGGACAGCTTTTCCCGGCAGGGCTATTTTCAAAACTGCCGGGATGGTATATAATAATATCTATGGCAATACCGCATAATTCTAAGTGCCGATACGGCGAGCGAGGTGCGGCAGATGCCAAGCCAAAAGCGCAGATAATACTGGATGCTGCAAAGGTGAGCGCCGCCAGTGGCGGAAACAGCGAACCGAAGCAGGGGCAGCGGTCGCAGAGTGCGAGGGGCTTTTGCCCCGAAGCACGATGCGGGTACCGCAACCCAACATTATCGAGCATTTTGGCAACGCAGATGCCGTGCCGCAGCTGCCGGAGCGGTGCTTAAGCCGCAAGGCGGGAATTGTGCGGTGTTGCCCTATATCGCATTGTTCACAGGTACAGCCTGTAGCCCTGCGGACCAGATCAAAGAAAGGCGGTGGAAGAATGGACGTTCAGGTTGGTGATGTGATCATAACCAAAAAGCCGCACCCCTGTGGGGCCAACCGGTTTGACGTACTGCGCGTGGGCATGGATTTTAAGATCCGCTGCCAAAAAATGCGGCCATGAGATTATGCTGCCGCGCGTAAAGATTGAAAAGAACATCAAAAAAATCCTGCGCAGCGGGGAAGAGTAGCGGCAAAAGCTCTTTAACCATCCGGCACAATTTTGTGCCCCTAATGTAAGGAGATTTGCCCCTATGTTTGACGATTTAAGCCAGGTAAAGCGCAGCTATGAGGAGCTTGCCTACCGCATGACCACCCCCGAAGCAATGAATGACCCCGCGGCCTATGCAGCCATGATGCGGGAGTATAAGGAACTGACCCCCCTGGTGGAAGCATACCGCAGCTATACCGCCCTGCAAAAAGAAGTGGACGAAGAAAAAGCGCTGCTGGATGCCCCCACGGAGGATGCTGCCTTTAACGATATGGTACAGCAGGAATTACGCGAAAACTGGCAAAAACTGGAAGACCTGGAACAAAAAATCCGCCTGCTGCTTTTGCCAAAAGATGCCAACGATGAAAAAAGCATCATCATGGAAATCCGTGCGGGTGCCGGCGGCGAGGAAGCCGCCCTGTTTGCCCACAGCCTGCACCGTATGTACACCATGTACGCCGCACGCCAGAACTGGGCCTGCTCCGTCATCAGCCTGAACGAGACCGAGCTGGGCGGTGTAAAGGAGATCACGTTCTCGATCGAAGGGCCCGGCGTTTACAGCCGCTTAAAGTTTGAAAGCGGCGTCCACCGCGTGCAGCGCGTGCCCGCTACGGAATCCCAGGGCCGCATTCACACTTCCACCGCCACCGTTGCCGTCATGCCGGAAGCCGAGGAAGTGGAGCTGGAACTGAACCCCAAGGACCTGCGCATTGATACCTTCCGCTCCTCCGGCGCAGGCGGCCAGCACATCAACAAGACGTCTTCCGCCATCCGGGTGACTCACCTGCCCACCGGCATGGTGGTGGAGTGCCAGGACCAGCGCAGCCAGCGCGAAAACAAAGAGCAGGCATTGAAAGTTCTGCGCAGCCGCCTGCTGCAGCAAAAAGCAGGAAGCATACGACCAGGAATATAACGCCAAGCGCCAAAGCCAGGTGGGCAGCGGCGACCGCAGCGAGAAGATCCGCACCTACAACTTCCCGCAGGATCGCGTGGCCGACCACCGCATCGGCTTAACGCTGCGCAATTTACAGGATATACTGGACGGCAACCTTGACCGGGTGATTGAGCCGTTGATTCTGGCCGATCAGGAAGAAAAGCTCAAAAATAACCCCATCCAGTAACCTCACATCGTAAAAAGAAGGAATCAAGATCTATGAATACTCAGGTTTTGCCTGTTAATGAGGAAAGCATTGCCCTTGCCGCCAAACTGCTGCAGCAGGGGGAACTGGTAGCTCTGCCGACCGAAACGGTGTACGGCATTGCCGCCGATGCCCGCAACGGTGAGGCTGTCAAAAAAAATTTTTGAAGCCAAAGGCCGCCCGCAGGATAACCCGCTGATCGTGCATATCTGCGGCATGGAAATGCTGCACGGCATTGTGTCTGAAGTGCCGGAACGCGCCAAAAAGCTGGCCGCTGCATTCTGGCCCGGCCCGCTCACCATGGTCATGCCCCGCGGACCGGAAGTGTCCGAAGTGACCTGTGCCGGGCTGGATACGGTCGGCGTGCGCATGCCGTCCCATCCGGTGGTGCAGGCAGTCATCAAAGCCAGCGGCGTGGCGTTTGCCGCCCCGTCTGCTAACCTTTCCGGCAAGCCCAGCCCCACCAACGCACAGGATACCTTTGTGGATATGGATGGCCGCCTGCCGCTGATTCTGGATGGCGGCGAAAGTGCTGTCGGCGTGGAATCCACCGTCGTGGCCGTGACAGGGGAACACCCGATGATCCTGCGCCCCGGCTATGTGACAAAAGAACAGATGGAAGCCGTTCTGGGCGAGGAAGTTCTTGTCAACCACGCCATTCTGGAAAAGCTGAAAGACGGCGAAGTTGCGCGTTCCCCCGGAATGAAGTATAAGCATTACGCCCCCAAGGCGGATGTGACCATCCTGAAAGGCAGCTTTGATGCCTACCGTGATTATATTGCCGCCCACGCTGGGGACGGCGTCTGGGCGCTCTGCTTTGACGGCGAGGAAGCCCAGCTCCCCGTTCCGGCCATCTCTTACGGCAAAGAGGGGACGGCATCAGCGAAGCGCACAACCTGTTCACCGTGCTGCGGGAACTGGACCGCAAGGGTGCCAAAACCGTTTATGCCCGCTGCCCGCTCAGTGATGGCGTTTCCATGGCCGTGTATAACCGCCTGATCCGTGCCGCGGCGTTCCGCGTGGTGGAGGTCTGATATGCAGATCATTGGCATTACCGGGCGTTCCGGCTGCGGCAAATCCACCCTGACGGACAGCATCCGTGCCGCGGGGTTCCGCTGTGTGGATGCCGACCAGGTGGCACGGGAAGTTCTGCTGCCGGGTTCGCCCTGCATTGTGCAGCTCCAGCAGGAATTCGGTGCCGATATTGTGGATGAAGCCGGTCAGGTGCGCCGCCGCCTGCTGGCGGACCGTGCCTTTGCCACACCGCAGGGCACCGCTCGGCTGACCGCCATCACCCAGCCGGAAATCTACCATCGGTTGGATCTTGCCATGGCGGAAGCCCGGCAGGCGGGGGAAAAGCTCTTCTTTGTGGACGGCGCGGTGATCGTGGGTACCCCGTTCCAAAAGCGGTGCAGCCATCTCGTTTTGGTTGCCGCGCCGTATGAAACCAGCGTGCAGCGCATCTGTGCGCGGGATGGCATTGCGCCGGAAATGGCGCGCCGCCGCCTGGACGCTCAGCTGCCCGAAAATGTCTTGCGTGCCGCCGCAGACTTTGTGATTGAAAACGATGGAACTTTGCAACAGATGCAGCAGCGCTGCAATGCGCTGTTGACTGCCCTGCGGAAGGAGGCTTATGGCGAAACGTCAGACGAAAAATAAGCGCAAACGCTCTGTGCTGGCACCATCCCCGCCGCAAATGGTTATTTTGCGGGTGTGTATGGTGCTGCTGGCCCTGCTGCTGGCGGCTATCACCCTGTTGAACCGCGGCAGCGATACCGTAATGAACACCGCATAGCCCCGCAAATATGACGAGTATGTAACCTATTACGCGGGCAAATATCAAATTGACCCTTACATCCTGTATTCCATTATCCGCACCGAAAGCAATTTTAACCCGCAGGCTGAATCCAACGTTGGCGCACGCGGGCTGATGCAGATCACCGAGATAACATTCGACTGGATCAAAACCAAGATTGCGCCGGATGAACCCCTTACATTCGATGATCTCTATGACCCGGAGGTAAACATCCGCTTTGGCAGCTATTTTATCAGCTACTGCCTACAGCGGTATGACGATGACCTGGCCACCGCCGCAGCCGCCTACCACAGCGGGCTTGGCACCGTGGATACCCTGCTGGCGGACAGCCAGTATTCGCAGGATGGCAAGGTACTGGATGCTTTCCCGTACCCGCAAATGCGCCGCTATGTGCAAAAAGTAACGGACGCATACGCGCAGTACAGTGAAATATACGGCACGGCGGACAGCTCCGGCTGATACCCCTGCCCGAATTTGTAAGAAGAAAGGATACCATCATGAAAACAACACAGGAACTGAAAGAACTGTTGTATAAAAACAAAACAGTCGCTGACCAGCAGCCTGATGCCATTGCAGAAGCCAATGCTTTCTGCGAAGGTTACAAGGCTTTCCTGAACGCTGCCAAAACCGAGCGCGAAGCCGCCGCTTATAGCGAGCAGTTGCTCAAGCAGGCTGGCTACAAGCCCTTTGTGCCCGGCATGGCACTGAACGCAGGGGATAAAGTCTACCTGATCAATCGCAGCAAGTGCGTGCTGGCAGCTACCATCGGCGAGCGCAGCATGGCCGAGGGCTTCCACCTGAACATTGCCCATATTGATTCCCCGCGCCTGGACCTGCGCCCGGTGCCGCTGTTTGAAAAGGATGGCCTGGCTTATTTCCGCACCCACTATTACGGCGGTATCCGCAAGTATCAGTGGCCTACCATCCCGCTGGCGCTGCATGGTGTTGTCTGCCGTGAGGACGGCACCACTGTAACCATTACCATCGGTGAAAACGACGAGGATCCCGTCTTTACCATCACTGACCTGCTGCCCCATCTGGGCCGCGAACAGAACAGAAAAAGCTGCCCGATGCCATCACCGCCGAAAACCTGAATGTCGTGCTTGGCTCCCTGCCCATTGCGGACGCTGATGCCGAAAACCGCATCAAGCTGAGCATTCTCGGTCTGCTGAACGAGATGTACGGCATTACCGAGCGTGATTTTGTCACCGCTGAAATTGAGATTGTGCCCGCATTCAAGGCCCGCGATGTTGGCCTGGACCGCTCCATGATCGGCGCTTACGGCCATGATGACCGCGTGGACGCTTACCCGGCCCTGATGGCTGAAATTGAGGTACAGCACCCGGCCCACACCACTGTCTGCATCCTGACCGATAAAGAGGAGGTCGGCTCTGACGGCGTGACCGGCATGAATAGCATGTATGCCTACCACTTCCTGCAGCAGCTCTGTGCCGCCACCGGTGTGGATTCCATTGCTGCGTTCCAGGCATCCAAGTGCCTGTCTGCCGATGTTACCGCTGCTTATGATCCCAGCTTCTCCGAAGCATTCGAGCCGGATAACGGCACCTATGCGGGCCGCGGCGTTGCAATTTACAAATACACCGGTGCAGGCGGAAAGAGCTCTACCAGCGATGCCAACGCCGAACTGGTCAGCTACCTGACCCGCCTGATGAACAAGAACGGCGTGGTTTGGCAGATCGGCGAAATGGGCCGCCTGGACCTCGGCGGCGGCGGCACTATTGCCAAATATGTGGCCAACCGCGATATTGATACCATTGATATCGGTGTGCCCGTTCTGGCCATGCACTCTCCGTTCGAGGTCGTTTCCAAGGCCGATGTTTACATGGCTTACCGCACCTTCCGGGCTTTCTGTGCGGATGCTGAGTAACACTTAAGGCAATACCGCATAATTCTAAGTGCCGATACGGCGAGCGAGGTGCGGCAGATGCTAAGCCAAAAGCGCAGATAATACTGGATGCTGCAAAGGTGAGCGCCGCCAGTGGCGGAAACAGCGAACCGAAGCAGGGGCAGCGGTCGCAGAGTGCGAGGGGCTTTGCCCCCGAAGCACGATGCGGGTACCGCAACCCGACATTATCGAGCATTTTGGCAACGCAGATGCCGTGCCGCAGCCGCCGGAGCGATGCTTAAGCCGTCAGGCGGGAATTGTGCGGTGTTGCCTTAATGCAAATTTATCCATATCATTCCGGCGCTGTGCCCTCAAATTGGGTGCAGCGCCTTTTGTGTTTTATACCGTACTTTTTGAACAAAGCGGGGCATATCGTCAAACATCGGGGCCAGAATAGCCTATTATAATTGAACAAAAGTCTTTTTTTTTGCCTATGTACAAAATGCCGAACAATGCGATACAATGTCACCATAGCAAGAAAAGCCGTGCAGCCCCGTTCAAGCGGGACCGCACAGCAAACCTGGAACCGAAAAACGGCTGGTTCCCAGGGGCTTATCCAAAAGGCCCTGCCGCTGCCGGGTACGCTTTGCTTGCAGAGCAATGGCTAGCGTACCGTTTTGAAAAGGAGAGAGTTTTGTTATGCCGATGAATAAAGTTGTTCACGCCGCACAGCGCGCTGCTTTCAGCGCTGCCATTGATGTCGCCATCAACGCCGTGCGCGGTAAGGGAACCGAAAAGCTGTCCGAGAATGCTGTCAAGCTGGTCAACCTGGCCGAGCCCCTGCTGAAAGACCGTTACCCGGCTTCTGCCTTTGATGCAGCCCGCAAGTTTGTCAGCGACCCCAACAGCAAGTGGATGCAGTACGCATACCGCGCCATCAACGAGATCGACCCCCATGTGCTGAAGATGAACGCCCTGAACCTGGTGTATGAGGGCATGTTTTCCGGTTACAACTATGTTTGTGAGCTGCGCAAAAAGTATGATTGCAACATGCCGTGGATCCTGCTGTTTGACCCCACCTCCGCCTGCAACCTGCATTGCAAGGGCTGCTGGGCTGCCGAGTACGGCAACCGCCTGAACCTGAGCTTTGAGGACATGGACCGTATCGTCACTGAGGGCGAGGAACTGGGCATCCACTGGTACATGTGCACCGGCGGCGAGCCGATGTGCCGCAAGAACGATCTGCTCAAGCTGGCTGCCAAGCACCAGAGCTCCGTGTTCCACCTGTTCACCAATGGTACTCTGATCGACGATGCTTTCTGCGAGGAAGTCAAGAAAGTCGGCAACATGGCTTTCTTCCTGTCCGTTGAGGGCCTGGATGATGCCACCGACAGCCGCCGCGGCGAAGGCGTGTTCCAGCGCGTTATGAACGCTATGGACATCATGAAAAAGCACGGCCTGCTGTTCGGTACTTCCATCTGCTACACCAGCGCCAACTACAAGGCTGTTACCAGTGATGAATTCATGGATATGCTGATCAGCCACGGTGTGCGCTTCAACTAGTACTTCCACTACATGCCCATCGGCGATGGTGCTAACGTTGACTTGATGCTGAATCCCGAACAGCGTGAGTACATGATCCAGCGTGTACGCGAGATCCGCGGCTTTACCGGCGGCAAGCCCATCTTCTGCATCGACTTCCAGAACGATGGCGAGTACATCGACGGCTGCATTGCCGGCGGCCGCCAGTACGCCCACATCAACCCGGCCGGCGATGTGGAGCCCTGCGTATTCATCCATTACTCCGGCGCCAACATCCATGACAAGAGCCTGCTGGAATGCCTGCAGCAGCCCTTGTTCAAGGAATATCACAAGGGCCAGCCCTTCAACGGCAACCATCTGCGTCCCTGCCCGATGCTGGAAAACCCCCAGATTCTGGGCGATATGGTTCGCCGCAGCGGTGCCCATAGCACCGATATGCAGCAGCCGGAATCCCCGGAGGATGTTTTCCGCCGCTGCCGTCCCTACGCAACCAGCTGGATGCCCACCGCTGACCGCCTGTGGGCCGAAAAAGCACCCCGGTTACGTTGACCCCGAAAATCCGGAAAGCGCTAACAGCTGTGCCTCCTGCGCCAGCTGCGCCGCATGCTCCGCTCATCAGGAATAATTAAATTACTGATTTCATCCGCCCATGGCAAACAGCCACGGGCGGATTTTTTGTGCCTGTTCAGCTTTCGCAGGTTTCCCGCATTTTCTCTTTGCCATTGGCATACACTGAACAAGCGGCCCCCAAAGCCGCCAAAACTGCCGCACGGCCGCGAAAGGGAGATGCCTGCTATCAAAACGGTCATTTATCTGGATGTCCTTTTGTTGGTCAACTTTCTGGTGGCTTACTTTTTGCTGCAGGCCGCCGGGCTGCTCAGCAGTCAGCACGCCGCGGTTTCCCGCATGGTGTGCGCCAGCGGCATTGCCTCGCTCAGTGCGCTGATCTTGTTCGCGCCGGAACTTTCATATCCTGCCCAAATTCTGTACAAGATACTGACTGCCTGCGCCGTGGTGGGCGTTGCCTTTGGGCTGCAGGGGCTGCGGCGCTTTGTCACCGCCGTGTGCTGGTATGCCGCGCTCAACATTCTGCTGGCCGGGCTTTGCATTGCCGTTATCCTGCGCACAGGCACACCGCTGCTGCAAACGGCAAATCTTACGGTATACCTGCGCATTTCGCCGGTCGTGTTGCTGCTGCTTTCCGCAGCCAGCTGCGGCGCGGTGTGGCTGGTATTGCACTTTTCGGGCAGTACGCCGCAGACCACCCGGACGATTGGGATCGAGTTTGAACTGTGCGGTGCCCCCGTGCGGCTGCGCGCCACACTAGATACTGGGTGCCACCTGAAAGACCCTGTCACCTGCCTGCCGGTGCTGCTCATCAGCTGGCCGGCGGCAAAAGGCCGACTGCCAGGGGGAGTCAACGCCTTTTTGGGGCAGTGGTTCCAGGGCCTGCACCCCAGTACACCGCCGGTCGGTGCCAGTCTGCGGGTGATACCCTGCAATACCGCTGCGCAGCACGCGCTGCTGCCGGGGTTTGCGGTGGCGGATATCAGCACCATCACCGAAACGGGGATGCAAAGCCTTGGCCGCACCGCCGTTGCTTTTTGCCCGCAGCCGTTCCAGTCCGGCGAATATGAAGCTTTATATGGCTCAGATTTTTTTTTGTAACCATGCGGCAGGCTTGTATCAATTACTGCCGGCAATCCTCTTATCGCGAAGCACATGATAAATCGCACATTATATTCGCTAAATATTTATTTAGTGAAATAATGAGCGAAAACGCATAGCTATCGTTTCCGCTGCACGTTATATCTCTGCGCAAGCACAAACCACCCGCCAATGCCTTTATCATAGTTTACCACCCACATCTCAAAGGAGGGAAATATTTATGCAGCTGCTGCACACGCTTTGCCGCCGTATCGGAAATTTTGTGCTACTGTTTGGTGCCATGCCGGATCTGCACTACATTAACGGCCCGGATACGCTGCCTCCGCCGCTGACCCCGCAGGAAGAACAGCAGGCGCTGTGCGGTCTTGCTGCGGGCGAAGGGGCGGCGCGGGATGCCTTGATCACACATAACCTGCGCTTGGTCGTTTACATTGCCAAAAAATTTGAATCCTCCACCGCTGGGGTGGAGGATATGATCTCGATTGGTACGATCGGCTTAATTAAAGCGGTAAATACCTTTGAACCGGGAAAAAATATCAAACTTGCTACCTATGCCAGCCGCTGCATTGAAAATGAAATTTTGATGTACCTGCGAAAAAGCTCCAACCGCAGGCAGGATGCCAGCATTGATGAGCCCCTGAACACTGATTCCGACGGCAACGAGCTGCTGCTGATGGATGTGCTGACCAGCGACCAGGCCCAGGTTGGGGAAGAGCTGGAGCGCAATGCCGAGCGCAGCGCCCTGCTTGCCGCCGTTCAGGCATTGAACCCGAGGGAGCGGCAAATCATGGAGCTGCGCTTCGGTTTACGTGATGGGGTAGAGCACACCCAAAAGGAAGTTGCGGATTCCATCGGGATATCTCAAAGTTATATTTCCCGGTTGGAAAAGCGCATCATCAAGCGTTTGCGTCAACAAATCGAGTCTTTGGTCTGATCCGGCATGCCTTAGCTATTCCTGCGTGACCCGCTGCCCAGATACTGTGCTGGCAGTTGTCTGGGTCACAAAATCCTGGATCACCCCGCCCAACAGGTTCATTTGCGGTTCTTCACACAACAAAAGGTAATCAAATCCGTTCCGCGTCCAACTCGCCATGGCGTTCCGACCGGGGTTCTGGCTTAGCGTGACTTCTGTGCCGTCAATCAGCACAGTGGCCACGTTTTCGTATTGACAATCCAGATAGGTATCCGGCACATCCAGCTGCCCGGTTTGAGCAACCCGCAGCCGAACGCCCCCGGCGGGAATCACATTGTATTCAATCTCCGCCGTTTTGCGGTTGATGAGCCAGAACCGCCCCGGAATCAGGATATCAGTGGAAGGGTACATCGTTACAGCAAACCCTGCACTTTCGGTAAAATCCGGCGCCGAATATTCCTCCTGGTAACTGCGCTGCCCGGTGGGTGTGCCGGGCTGCTGGATGCTCTTTTCTGCCACATCATTGCGGCGGCAATCAGCGCCGCAATGCCCACAACTGCCAAAAACAAAATCAGCCAAAATGCTTGCTCCATCATTACCATCCCCTTTGCTCCATGGTATGTGCTGCGGCTGGGGATGGTGCACATGAGATGGTTCTACCGGCAGGAGATTTGTTCCTTGATGTGGTTCAGCGCGCATTTTTCCAACCGGCTGACCTGCGCCTAGCTGATGCCGATGGCCTGCGCCACCTGCATCTGTGTCTGGCCGGATAAATACCGCAGGGCGATGATGCGCCGTTCCCGCGGGGTAAGGGCCTGCACGGTATCTTTGAACATGATATCGCTGATCCAGCTTTCCTCGCAGCTTGCTTCCTGTACGCGGTCCATAATGGCTAGGGTATCATCACCATCGGTATAGGCCGGTTCATACAAACTGGCTGGTTCCACAATGGATTCCAGCGCCATGGCAACCTGCTCCGGGGCGCTGCCGACGCGGGCGGCAATTTCACTCACGCGGGGCTCACGCCCGGTTTCTTTTTGCAGGGCTTCCCGTGCCTGCATGGCGTGATAGGCCAGGTCCCGCACCGACGGCTGACCCGTATGGGGGTATTATCCCGCAAAAAGCGCCGGATCTCACCCAGAATCATCGGCACCCCATAGGTGGAAAACCGCACCTTCAAACCGGGGTCAAAATTGTCGATTGCCTTAATCAGCCCAATGCACCCAACCTGGAACAGGTCGTCCAGGTTTTCGCCTCGGCCCGCAAATTTCTGCACCACGCTCAACACAAGGCGCAGGTTGCCCTGTATCATCTGGGCACGGGCTTCGCTGTTTCCGGCTTTGGCAGCAAGCAGCAGCTGGGTTTTCTGTTCCTCGTTCAGCACCGGCAGCAGGGCCGTGTTCACACCGCATATTTCCACTTTGCTGGTATTCATTCTGCATCCTTCCGTTCTTTTGCATTCAGCAACAGCAGTTGGTTCCGCCCTTAGGGGTATCTGAAAAGTCGAAAATATCGCCTATTTCTACAAGCATAGCCGGATTTTGTGTTAAAGAGCCGTGGAATCCACAAAGGATTCCTGCGGGTCTTTGCCTTAAATCCGGCTTTTGTTTGCGAAATATCCGTCATTTTTTGTTTTCAGATACACCTTAGTATGGGCACCTGACGGCTGAAAAAGACAGGATGGGAAATAATTGAAATCCCCCTTTCATAAAATAATAGCAAAGGCAAAAAACAGGCCCCTGTTGAACTATATTTTTTGTGCATGCTAGTAAATTTAATACGAACCGCCCTGGCAAGATTGCACCCGCGCGCAGGTTATGTTATACTAATACTTATGTTGGAAAAATTATGTTCCGGCGTGCGGTACCGCACCGTGTTGTGCCATGCGCCCAAACAGCAGGAAAAAGGGATACCGATGAAAATAGGATTTGATAACAATAAGTACCTGGCCATGCAGTCTGCCCATATCCGGGAGCGCATCAGCCAGTTTGATAACAAGCTCTACCTGGAATTTGGCGGCAAGCTGTTTGATGACTATCATGCTTCCCGCGTGCTGCCGGGCTTCCAGCCGGATTCCAAACTTCAAATGCTGCTGCAGCTGAAAGACCAGGCCGAAATCGTGGTTGTGATCAGCGCCGAGGACATCATCAGCAACAAAATGCGCGGCGATTACGGCATCACCTATGACCAGGACGTTCTGCGCCTGATTGACGCGTTCCAGGGCATGGGTCTGTTTGTTGGCAGCGTGTGCATCACCATGTATACCGCTGCGCCGGAAGTGGAAGCTTTTGAGCGCCGCCTGAATGAGCTGAACATCCGTACCTTCCGCCATTACAAAATTGCTGGTTACCCCAACGATGTGACTCGCATTGTGAGCGATGACGGTTACGGCAAAAATGATTACATCGAAACCGAGCGCCCACTGGTCGTTATCACGGCTCCCGGCCCCGTCAGCGGCAAAATGGCCGTCTGCCTGTCCCAGCTGTACCATGAATACAAGCGCGGCATCAAGGCTGGCTACGCCAAATTTGAAACATTCCCCATCTGGAACATTCCCCTCAAGCACCCAGTCAACCTTGCTTACGAAGCTGCTACCGCCGACCTGAACGATGTCAACATGATTGACCCGTTCCATCTGGAAGCATACGGCAAAACGGCGGTCAACTATAACCGCGATATCGAAATTTTCCCCGTTGTCAATGCCATGTTTGAGCTGATTGCGGGCAAAAGCCCTACCATTCGCCCACCGACATGGGCGTTAATATGGCAGGCAACTGCATCATTGACGATGAAGTCTGCCAGGAGGCTTCCCGCAAGGAAATTATCCGCCGCTACTTCAAGTGCCTGTGCGACCAGAAAACCGGCGGTATCGTCAAGGATGACCGCTACAAGCTGGAACTGCTGCTGAACCAGGCGGGCGTCAGCGTCGGCATGCGCGCCGTGGAACAGCAGGCCCACGCCTGTTCCGATAAAACCGGCGGCCGCCCTGCTGCGGCAATCGAACTGCCGGATGGCACTATTGTAACCGGCAAAACCGGCCCGCTGCTGGGCGCTGCCGCCTCTGCGTTGCTCAATGCACTCAAGCGCCTTGCCGGGATTGATCAGGAGCTGAATCTGGTTTCCGCCCATGCGATCGAGCCAATCCAGACCCTAAAAACCCAGTATCTCGGCAGCCGCAACCCCCGCTTGCACACGGATGAAATTCTCATCGCGCTTTCCAGCTCGGTTACTGAAAATGCCGCAGCAGCTGCCGCCATGCACCAGCTGCCCATGCTCAAAGGCTGCGATATCCATTCCACTGTCATCCTGTCCAGCGTGGACGCCGATACCCTAAAAAAGCTTGGCATGAACCTGACCTGTGACCCTGTTTACGAAGAAACCGGCCGCAAGTACCATAAGATATAACCCCGATCATAATTCAAAAGGCCGAACGGTTCTCCTGCCGTTCGGCCTTTTGCGTTATCTAAGGTGTATCTGAAAACAAAGAAATAGACGATATTTTTGACTTTTCAGATACACCCTAGTATGGTTTTGTCAGCCTTGATTTTCCGTTGGTGCTTCAGGTGCCGCCTGCCGCTTGTTGTCGGCCTCCATCTTGACCCCGCACAGTCCCAGCGCACGCTGGAAAGACTTTGGCCCCTTATACAAAATACCCGTGATCCCCAGGTTATAGGCTGCCTGGGCGTTTACCTTGGTATCATCCACAAAAATGGTTTCGTCATAGGCAAGGCCGTATTTTTGCATCATCAGGCCAAAAATTTTCGGGTCGGGTTTGCTCAGGTGTACTTCGCACGAGGCAATGCCGCCGTCAAACAGCGGGAAAAAAGTCCCGCTGGCGGATTTCGTCAATCACGTCCTGCGGAATGTTGGAAAGGTAATACAGCCGGTAGCCCGCCAGCTTCAGCTTGCACATCGTTTTTACCGTGCGCTTGTTGGTGTGCAGGATGCTCTGCCATTCATCAATGACAGCCTGCACCTCAAAGGTACGGCCGCGCTCAGCAGCGTTTTCCAGCATCAGGCGGTTGGCAGTGCCGCGGCTGATGACCCCGCGGTCCAGCTCTTCCCATTCTTTGCTGCCAAAGGTCAAATCAAACACTTCATCCTCGGCGCTCTTGTTCAAAAAATGATCCATCAAAAAATCCCGCGGCTTAAAATCCACCACAGCGCCGCCCAGATCAAAAATGATGTTTTTATACATAAACGGTTTATCCCTCCGGTTTTGGCTTACATCATACCTGCATAGCAGTCTGCATTATCCCTTATTATACACATAATTGCCCCAAAGCACAAATAAATTATTTACAGCATAATCTGTAATAGGTGCAAAATGGGAAAAGGGGTGGTGGCATGACACTGCGTGACTTGAGCGAGAAAGATGTGATTCAGCTGAAAACAGGGGAGAACCTTGGCCGCATTGATGATCTTGCCTTTGAGGATGGCCAGATCACCCAGGTGGTCCTGCACGGCCGCGCCCGAATGTTCGGCCTGCTGGGGCGGGACGATGATTTGTTCATTCCCTGGGCCGCTGTCAAAACCATAGGGACAGATGTTATCATGGTGGATGCCGAAGTGCCGCCCCCGCACGCAAATCACATCAGAAAAGGCTGGATGTAAAATCACTGAAAAATCTTCTTGACAGGGGTGAACATTTTGTAAGACTGTGCTATAATACTTTGAAAGAGTAACTTCCAGATACTGCCACCCAAGGAAAGGGGAGCCCGCCATGCAGATGAACGAAAAGCAAACCCTGCTGGCCGGTGCTGCCGCCCTTGCGCTGATCGTATTTGGTGCGCTATTCTGGATCGCTCCTGTCTGGCAGTTTGGTTATGCCCCGGCTGCCTATCAGCCGCCTGTTTTTCCGGCACAGGCTGAACCTGTACCGGAACCCACGCGGGAAGAACAGGGGCCCGTCAACATCAATACCGCTTCGGCCGAAGAGCTGATGCGGCTGCCCGGCATTGGGCAGGCAAAAGCGGAAGCCATTCTGGCGGACCGCGCGGCAAACGGCCCCTATGCAGCGCCGGAAGACCTGACCCGCGTGAAGGGAATATCCCAGCGCATGGTGCAGCAGTGGGGAAGTGATATTACCGTTGGCGGCTGACCCCGCTGCCCGATGGCGGAGCTAGGGCAATACCGCATAATTCTAAGTGCCGATACGGCTAGCGAGGTGCCGCAGCTGCCGGAGCGGTGCTTAAGCCGCAAGGCGGGAATTGTGCGGTGTTGCCCTAGAAAATAAAAACTGATTTTAGCCTCGCTCAACACCCTTGAACATCCGTAAGGAGGAACCTGTTTTGGAAAACCCGTCGGAGAGCATTTTTATCAACCGGGAACTCAGCTGGCTGGATTTTGACAGCCGTGTGCTGGCCCTTGCCAAAGAAAAAAAGCGTTCCCCTGGCAGAGCGCATCAAATTTGCCGCCATTTTCGGCAGCAATATGGATGAGTTTTTATGGTGCGTGTTGGCTCGCTGTATGACCAGACGTTGCTGAAAAACAATAAGCTGGATATCGTCACCCATATGACGCCATCGGAACAGATCGCCGCCATCACCCCGCGCGTAGCGGAGCTGCAGGCAAAGTGTGATAAATACTATCAGCACTTACTTTCCGCCTTGAAAGAGAACAAGTACATCAAGGTCGATTTTGACCACCTGGACAAGCAGCAGGAGCACTACTGGAAAGCATATTTCACCTCTGAAATCCTGCCCATCCTGAGCCCGCAGGTGGTGGACCAACGCCACCCGTTCCCGTTCCTGCGCAATAAAGAAATTTATTATGCCGCCCAGCTCAACAGCAAGAATGACGGTGTATATTACGGCATTATCCCCCTCAGCGGCCAGTTTGAGCAGCTGCTGTTTATCAAAAATCCGGACGGCACCACAAGCTTTGCCTTTGCGGATGAGCTGATCGCCCATTACGCCGCCAGCATCTTTAATAAAAGCACGCTGCAGAACGCCTGTCTGTTCCGCGTGACCCGCAATGCGGATATCACGGTGGACGAGGGCATGATGGATCATGATATCGACTTCCGCGATGTGATGAGCGAGCTGCTGAAAAAGCGCCGCAAGCTGGCCGCTGTGCGCCTGCAATTCTGGCCCAGCGCTCCGCAGGAGATCGTCAAGTTCCTGCGGGACAAGCTGGTGGTCCCGGCGGACCGCTGCTATACCCAAACTTCGCCGCTGGACCCCGGGCTTTTGTTCCGCCTGGCCAGCCGCGTTTCGGCAGACAGCAACCCCGCTTTTTCCTATCCGCCAGCCCGCCCGATTCAGGCCCCCGCGGATTATGATCTGTATGCCGAAGCCCACAAACATGACGTTCTGCTCTCTTACCCGTACCAGAGCATCCGCCCATTCATCCGCATGCTGATGAAAGCAGGTTCCGACCCGGATGTTGTCAGCATTAAAATGACCCTGTACCGCATGGCAAGCGATTCCCAGATCGTGCAGGCGCTGATCAATGCAGCGGAAAACGGCAAGGAAGTTACCGCCATGGTGGAGCTGCGCGCCCGCTTTGACGAGCAGAACAACATCGACTGGTCCAAACAGCTGGAAGAAGCTGGCTGCACGGTGTTCTATGGCTTTGATGATTACAAAGTCCATTCCAAGCTGACCCTGATCACCAGCAAGGTGAACGGCAAATACCACTACCTGACCCAGATTGGCACAGGCAACTATAACGAAAAAAACCAGCGAGCTGTACACTGACCTTTCCTTCATCACCACCCGGCAGGAAATTGGCGAGGAAGCCAGCGCAGTGTTCAACAATATGGCTTTGCAGCGCCTGACCAGTGAGGCCGATACCATGCTGGTGGCACCGCTGCGCTTCAAGAGCGTTCTGCTGGAACAGATGGACCGCCAGATTGACCGCGCCCGCCGCGGGCTTCCGGCATCCATGATTTTGAAAAACAACTCCATCAATGACCCGCAGATCATCAACAAGATCAGCGAGGCCAGTTGCGCCGGTGTGCGGGTGGATATGATCGTGCGCGGCATCTGCTGCATCAAAGCAGGGGTGCCTGGAAAGACCGAGAACGTCCATATCCGCAGCATCGTTGGCCGCTATCTGGAACATTCCCGCATTTATTGCTTCGGTGAAGGCGAAGACATGACCATCTATATCGCCTCCGGCGATTTCCTGACCCGCAACACCGAGCGTCGTGTCGAAGTCGGCGTGCGGGTGGATGATCGTGAGATTGCCAAAAAGCTGCGCGGCATCCTCGACCTACAGTTGCGGGATACCGTCAATGCACGGGAGATGCAGCCTGATGGCATATATACCCGCGTAAAGCCCAAGCAGGGCGAGCCGCCGGTGGACAGCCAGATGGCAATGTATGGCTACTTCCAGCACGGCTTTGAAACCGCACACCCCGCCGCACCCACCAGAAAGGCTGCCGCCAAACCGGTTCAAAAGCCCAAGCGCCCCACGCCCCATCCCCACAAACCGGAAAATAAGCGCTTCCGCGGTTTTCTTGACAGTCTGTTTGGCCACAAAAAGTAACCCCCGCAAAGGCTGTTCTGCACCATTCCCGCCTGACGGCAGGGATGCCGCATCAGCCCCGGAATGATACGGAACCGCCAAAAGTAAAACGGTTAAGGAGAACATAAACGTATGAAAACCTGTGTTGTAACAGCAACCTATGGCTGCGCTCCCAACAAAGTATGGCTGTACATGACCAACCCCACCCTGAACAGCTGGAACCCGACTGTTGCTTCGGCGGAGGTTGAACTGGAAGGCATGCACATTGTTGAGAAAAACAAGGACGGCACTACCACGGATATCCACTTTGACAAGCTGGATAAGCCCCGCCGTATCAGCTGCACTTTTACCCGCGGCAAGATCCGCGGCGCTTTTACCGCCATCCTGCTGGGCAGCGCCGATTCCACCAGCCTGGAATGCACGCTGGATGTGGAAGGTCTTGGTCTGTTCGCCAAGCCGCAGAAAAAGCTGGAAGAGTATCTGGAAACCTTGCGCAAAGTACTGGGTGACTAAACCAGAATCAGATTCACAATATCTTTGGTAAATTGATAAGGCAATACCGCATAATTCTAAGTGCTGATACGGCGAGCGAGGTGCGGCAGATGCCAAGCCAAAAGCGCAGATAATACTGGATGTCTTATCGAGCATTTTGGCAACGCAGATGCCGTGCCGCAGCTGCCAGAGCGGTGCTTAAGCCGCAAGGCGGGAATTGTGCGGTGTTGCCGTAAAACAGATAAAGCGGGGCACTGCATTGTGGTGCTCCGTTTTTCTATACCGGAAGCTGCTTTTTCGGGAAGTCTGTCCGCAGAACTTTGCACGGTACTTGTGATGCAGCGCCCCGCTTTCTTGCATACCCACCCGCCCCCCCGCTGCATATATACAAAATATGCCGCAATGCAAAGAAAGGGGACTGCCTATGTGGGAGAATGCCGCCAAACATACTGATACACCACCCGCGACAACCGCTGCGGCGGAGCCCGGCGAATATGATACGCTGCTGTGGGCACAGATCATCCTGTGCGTGCTGATTGCCGCCGGGGTATTCGCTGCCCGCGCGCTGGAACTGCCGCTGTACAGCACGCTGCGCACCGATTACCGCTATGCGCTGGCCCAGCCCGGCCCCGATTTCTGGAACACGGATGGCTCCCGCAATGTCGTGCGCTTTACACAGGAAACTTTTGCCGAGCTGCGCGGGGTGCTGCGGCAAGTCGCCGCCCAAACGCCGGAAACCGCCGCCCGCACCGGCACTGCCCACGGCCAGCCGCTGGCCAGCGCCGAAGCGTATCTGCCGGGGGTTATGCTCCAATATCCTCTGCCGGGCAAACCTGCTGTTGAAACCTCCGCTTACGGAACCCGCATTGATCCCGTGCAGGGCAAAACACAGGAGTTCCATACCGGTGCGGATCTTTCCGCTGTGCAGGGTACACCGGTTTATGCTGCCGCAAGCGGGGTGGTGCGCATAGCCCGGAATCATGCGAGCTATGGCAATTATGTCCGTCTGCTGCACCCCGGCGGGGATGAAACGATCTATGCCCATCTGCAATACCTGTTTGTCCGCCAGGGTCAGCAGATTCAGGCGGGGCAGTGCCTGGGCACCGTGGGGCAGACCGGCAACGCCACCGGCCCGCACCTGCACTTTGAGCTTTTGCACGCCGGTGTGCGGTATGACCCAACCCGGGCCCTTGCCAAAGCGGGTCTCCAGGCGGAACCATGAAGCAGCCGCACCACATTTTAGCCGTCCGTATCGCGCACCCGGTCTGGACACTCTTTCTCCTCGCTTTGGCGCTGGCCGTTGACCACACCGGCATTGTCCGCCTAGGGCTTCTGTGCTCCTGCCTGCATGAATGCGGCCACCTGCTGGTGTGGGTACTGCTGACCCGTTTGCCCCCAACGCTTATTATCTGTCCAACCGGTTTCTGTCTTTCCCTGCGTGGGGTGGTGCTGGCGCCAAAGCAGTTTATCATTCTTGCCGCTGCGGGGCCAGCGGTCAATCTGGTGCTGGCGGCAGGGGGCATTGCCTGGTTGCTGGGCCATCCCGCCAGTTACCGCCTGTGTTATTTCATCGCGGCCAATCTGCTTCTGGGGGCATTCAACCTGCTGCCGATCCATGGGCTGGATGGCTGGCAGATCAACTCCAACCTGGGTATCTGGTTTCATTTCAAGATCCGAACCCAGAAGCACTCCTGCGTGAATTGAGGTTGCATTTTGCGCTGTTTTGGGCTATCATATAAAATAGAAAAGTTGTGTAAAGCAATAAATGAACAATAACTGCCTGCGGTCAACACCTGTGCTGCAGGGTATGGAAGGGTGGCAACATGGCCGAATTTTCCCCTAAGTTGAAAGAAGCGCTCAGTCTGGTTCAAAAGCCGGGCCGTTATACCGGCGGTGAACCGGGCTGCACCTATAAAGATAAAGCAAACGTTGATGTGCGCATGGCGTTCTGCTTCCCTGATACCTATGAGATCGGCATGTCCTTTTTGGGCGAAAAAAATCCTGTACGAGCTGCTCAACCGCCACGAAAACTGGTGGTGCGAGCGAGCCTTTATGCCCTGGGTGGACATGAAGGAGCAGATGGAGCGCCTGGACATTCCACTCTACTGTCTGGAAAGTAAAGACCCGCTGACGGATTTCGACATCATCGGCTTCTCGCTGGAATACGAGCTTTGCTATACCAACATCCTGGCCATGCTGCGCCTGTCAAACATCCCGCTGCGCGCTGCAGACCGTGACGGCAGCTGGCCGCTCATTATCGCGGGCGGCCCCTGCGTCTGCAACGCTGAACCGATGGCGGATTTCTTTGATATCATGCAGCTGGGCGAAGGCGAACAGATGCTGCAGGACATCTGCGCCACCGTGGAAGCAGGTAAAAAGGCTGGCTGGAACAAGGACCAGCTGCTGTTTGAACTTTCAAAAATTCCCGGCGTGTATGTGCCGTCCTTCTATGATGTAACCTACCTGCCGGATGGCCGGGTGGAAAGCATCAAGCCTAACCGCCCCGGTGTGCCTGCACGTGTCACCAAGGCCATTGTGAAGGACATGGACAGCTTTGTTCCGCCGGAAAATTTTGTTGTGCCCATGGTGGGTGCTGTGCAGGACCGTGCCTGTGTGGAAGTTCTGCGCGGCTGTGTGCGCGGTTGCCGGTTCTGCCAGGCAGGCCAGCTGTACCGCCCGTTCCGCGAGCGCTCGCCCAAGCTCATCAGCGAAAGCGCCCGTGTGCTGTGCCGCAACACCGGGTACGATGAACTGAGCCTTTCCAGCCTGTCCACCTCCGACCATTCCCGTCTGGAGGATATCCTGGACGAGCTGAATTCCTGGGCGGAGACCGACCATGTCAGCCTTTCGCTGCCCTCTCTGCGTGTGGACAACTTCTCGCAGTCCCTTGTGGAAAAGACCACCAAGGTCCGCAAGAGCGGCCTGACCTTTGCTGCCGAGGCCGGCACCCAGCGCCTGCGCGATGTCATCAATAAGAACGTTACCTGGGACCAGATCGAGCGCGGCTGCCGCATTGCCTTCGCGGAAGGCTACACCTCCGTCAAGCTCTACTTTATGATGGGCCTGCCCACCGAAACACTGGAAGACATCAAAGGCATTGCTGATACCGCCCAGCAGGTAGTGGACCTGTATTACAGCATGGAGCACCCCAAAGGCAAGGGCGTGCAGGTTACCATCAGCGTGGCCTGCTTTGTGCCAAAGCCGGATACCCCGTTCCAGTTCTGCGCCCAGGACCGCCGCGAAACCTTGCGCGAAAAGCAGAAGTACCTGCTCAGCTGTGTGCATTCGCGCAAAATCAAGGTCAACTATCACGACAGCGCCACCAGCGTGCTGGAGGGTGTGTTTGCCAAGGGTGACCGCCGCATGGGCCGCGTGATCGAAACTGCCTATCACAACGGCGCATTCTTTGATACCTGGGAGGAGTTCTTCAGCTATGACCGCTGGTTGGAAGCATTTGCTGCCTGCGGCCTGGACCCCGATTTTTATAACTACCGCGCCTTGGGCTTGGATGAAGTAACCCCGTGGTCGCACCTGAATGTGGGTGTGACCCATGCCCACCTGGTGCGGGAATACCAAAAGGCCCTGCAGGCGCAGACCACACAGCCCTGCAACCGCCAGTGCTCGGCCTGCGGTGCCAATAAACTGCTGGGAGGACCCTGCTTTGATTACAGTAAGAATTCGCTTTGAAAAAACGGGCGAAGCTGCCTATATCTCGCTGCTGGACCTGCAGCGCGTGTTCCATCGCATCTTAAAGCGCAGCGGTCTGCCGGTGTATTACACCCAGGGCTTTAACCCGCATATCTATCTTTCCTTTGCGTGCCCGCTGTCTTTGGGGCAGGAAAGCCTGTGTGAGTGCTGCGAGGTAAAAACCGAAGCTGAGGACCCCCAGCTGGATACCTGGTGCGATGTTTTGCAGCCCTACATGCCGCGCGGTATCAAGGTTCTCAGCGCCCAGCAGGCGCAGAATAAGGTAGCGGAGATCGACCATGCTTCTTATCTTGTCACTCTGCCCGCCAGCGCCGCCGCTGCGCTGGATGCTTACAACGCAACCGAAAACGCCATGGTGGTCAAAAAAGACCAAGCGCGGCCAGAAAGAGCTGGACCTGAAAACCATTATCCCGCATGTTGAATATGAACAGGCAGGGGAGCAGCTGCAGTTCAACTTGGTGCTGCCCTGCGGCTCCGGCGAAGCACCGAACTATAACCCCGCTTTGCTGCTGGGCTATTTGCAGCAGCAGTACAACATCCCGCCCTGGCTGTGCAGCGTGTTGCGCACGAAGCTTTACACAAAAAAAACAACGAAGAATTTTGTTAATTTGCCGAAAAGCCCTTGCAAAATCTGCCAGGGTATGTTATTATACTTAAGCGTTAGTGCCGCCGAGCCATCGGCGGGATAATGACAAATCATTATACAGGCGGTCCTCTGCCGCTGTGAGCGGGTATGAACGTCGCAAAACAATGGAGGAATTCATCAATGAACGCAATGCAGAAAATGACCGAGGGCATGATCAAAGAGAACCAGCCCAAGTTTGAAGTCGGCGATACCGTCCGCGTAGCTGTCCGTATCAAGGAAGGCGACAAGGAGCGTATCCAGGCTTTCGAAGGTACCGTTATTGCTAAGAAGCATGGCGGCATCGCGGAGACCTTCACCGTCCGCCGTACTTCTTACGGTGTCGGCGTTGAGCGTGTGTTCCCGGTCAACAGCCCGTTCGTTGAGAAGGTCGAGGTCGTTCGCCGCGGCAAGGTCCGTCGTGCGAAGCTCTTCTACCTGCGCGAGCGCACCGGCAAGGCCGCCAAGGTCAAGGCTCGCGTCTGATTATCGGCCAATATGCAGCAAAAGGGGAGGACGGTTGGCGTTCTTCCCTTTTTGTTTTATCAATTTCTATGCCAGGCAAGGGGGGCTTGATTGGCTATGGCAAGTGCCGCTGTAACAGAGCGCTGCAAAAAGAACAAAAACCTGCTGGAATGGCTGGATTCCATCATTCTGGCGGTTGCTGTGCTTTCTCTTGTGTTCACCTTTGCCGCACGGGCTATCCGTGTGGACGGGCATTCCATGGACCCCACCCTGCATGATCAGCAGCTGCTGATCATCAACAGTCTGCCGTACCAGCCCAGCCATGGGGATATCGTCGTGATCGACGCCTACACCCCGCACGGCCAAACGCTTATCAAACGCGTCATCGGCGTGGCAGGTGATACGATCGACATTGATTTTACCACCGGCACCGTGTACCGCAACGGCGAAGCACTGGACGAACCCTATACCGCGGAACCGACCTACACCCGCCTGGATATGACGTTCCCCGTCACCGTGCCGGAAGGCACCATCTTTGTGATGGGGGATAACCGCAACAATTCTTTGGACAGCCGCCGTTCCGATATCGGCTTTGTGGATATCCGGGATGTGATGGGCAAAACCATTCAAAAATACTGACAGGAGAAGCAGATGAGCGAAGATATCATCAACCGCCGCGCGATCCAATGGTTCCCCGGCCATATGACCAAAACCCTGCGCCTGATGGAAACCGAGATCCGCAACGTGGATTGTGTTTTACAAATTCTGGATGCGCGCATCCCGCTTTCCAGCCTGAACCCGGAAATTGAACGCATCACCTCCGACAAGCCGCACCTGTATATTATGAATAAAGCCGACCTGGCGGACCCGGATATCACTGCCCAGTGGCTGGCTTACTTCAAAAGTGCCGGGGCTGGCTGTCTGCCCATGAACTCCAAACAAAGCGGCAAGGCAGGTGCAGTCAAAGGCCCCATTGAAAAAAGAACTTTCCGCCCTGATGGAGCGCCGCCGCAAAAAGGCATGATCGGTGCCCGCATCCGTGTGATGGTGGTGGGCATTCCCAATGTGGGCAAATCCACCTTCATCAATTCCTTTGCCGGTGCTGCTCGCGCCAAAGCGGCCAACAAACCCGGCGTTACCCGCGGCAAACAGTGGATCACCGTGGATGATTACGACCTGATGGACATGCCCGGCGTGCTTTGGAAAAAGTTTGACAGTCTGGAAACCGCCACCAATCTGGCGTTCATCGGTTCCATCAAAGATGATATCCTGGATATCGAGGAGCTTGCCTGTGGTTTGCTGTCCGGCGTGCGGGTCATCTATCCGCAGCGCCTGATGGAGCGCTACAAGCTGGATGAGCAGGCTTTGGCTCTGCCGCCATATGACCTTTGCAGGCCATCGGTGCCAAGCGCGGTATGCTGATTTCCGGCGGCGAGGTCGATACCGAGCGTGCAGCCAAGATGCTGGTAGGGGAATTCCGCGCCAGCAAATGGGGCCGTATTTCGCTGGAACGTCCGCCGCAGCGCGCAGAAGTGACAGACTGGGAGGGCGATGATGCCGATGAGGACGAGCAGTAACCCCGCGTTGTATACGTTTGACGCAGCAAAGCGCGCCGAGCATGGCAACATCTGCGGCGTGGACGAAGCTGGACGCGGCCCCCTGTGCGGGCCGGTCTGCGTAGCCGCCGTCATTCTGAACCCGGATGACCCCATTGAAGGAGTCAACGACTCCAAAAAGCTCAGCGAGAAGCGCCGCGAAGCCTTGTTTGACGAGATCATTGCCCGCGCTCTGTGCTACCAGATCGTTTTTATCTCCCCGCAGGAAATTGACGAGCGCAACATCCTGTGGGCTACCATGGACGGCATGGAGCAGGCGGTGGCCGGTTTGGCCGTTACGCCGGACTATGTTCTGGTGGATGGCAACCGCTGCCCACCCAATCTGGCCCAGCCTGCCGAGGCTGTCGTCAAGGGTGACGCCAACAGCGCCAGTATTGCGGCGGCTTCCATTCTGGCCAAAGTCAGCCGTGACCGGTACATGCTGGAGCTGGATAAACAGTATCCGCAGTACCAGCTGGCCAAACATAAAGGTTATCCCACCAAGCTCCATTATGAGCTGATTGAACAATATGGCATTCAGGATTGTTACCGCCGCAGCTTCTTGAAAAGGCAGGGCTACTGGCCATGAACCGCGCTGACTTGGGTCACATGGGAGAGGCTGTTGCCGCCAAATATTATATCCGGCAGGGCTACCTGCTGCTGAACCATAACTACCGCACCCGCATGGGGGAGCTGGACTTGATCTTATATAAAGCAGACACCATTGTGTTTGCTGAGGTCAAGACCCGCACCAGCGCCCAGCGCGCCGCCCCAGCCGAAGCGGTGGACTATTATAAACAGCAACGTCTGATTGCCGCGGCAGGCCAGTATCTTCAGCAAAGCCCGTATGCTGATGCCAACATCCGTTTTGATGTGGTGGAAGTTCTGCCTGCCGGTTCCGGCTGGCAGGTCCACTGCATCCGGGATGCTTTTGCCAGCGAATGATGCGGGGCCTATTTTGAGCTGTTTTTTTGATACAGCAAAACAGGATGTGCAACCTATTTTTGCTGTGCCAGAAAAAACAGGCCTTTCTGTGCGGAAAGGTTTGATAGAGATGAAAGATATATAGGGGTTTGATTATGCAGTTCCAAAGCACACGCGATCCCAACACCATCGTTTCTTCGTCGGAGGCCATTCTCCGCGGTTTGGCACCTGACGGCGGCCTGTTCGTTCCCACCGCGTTCCCCAAGGCAGAGCTGGAAGATTGGAGATCCCTCAGCTACCCGGAGCTTGCCCAGAAAGTTCTGGCTGGCTTTTTGACAGATTATGACCCGGCTTTCCTGGGTGAAGCTGCCGCTACAACTTATGGAGATGCCTTTGCCGGTAAGGCGGGTTATGTCCAGAAGGTTCACGATGGCCTGTACTCGCTGGAATTGTGGCACGGCCCGACCTGCGCCTTCAAGGACTATGCGCTCCAGCTGATGCCCAAACTGCTGGTTCAGGCAAAAAAAACCTGGGCCGCACCGAAACGACCCGCATTCTGGTGGCAACCTCCGGCGATACCGGCAAGGCTGCACTGGCTGGTTATGCAGGCCTGCCGGGCATTGAGATCGAAGTGTTCTATCCCGATGCCGGTACCAGCGAAATCCAACGCCTGCAGATGGCCACCCAGGCAGGAGATAACGTATCCGTCTATGCCGTGAACGGCAACTTTGACGATGCCCAGACCGGCGTGAAACGCGTGTTTGGCGATGCTTCGGTTGCTGAAGAACTGGAAAAGCGCAATATCTGCCTGTCCAGCGCAAACTCCATCAACTGGGGTCGCCTGGTGCCGCAGATCGTGTACTACTTCTATGCCTACTTCCGCCTGGTGGAGCAGGGCAATGTTGCCTGGGGACAGCCGGTGGACTTCTGCGTGCCGACCGGAAACTTTGGCGATATCCTGGCCGGTTATTATGCCAAGCAGATGGGCCTGCCTGTGGGCAAGCTGGTTTGCGCTTCCAACAAGAATAACGTCCTGACCGACTTCATCAGGACCGGTACCTATGATGCCCGCCGCACCTTCTACAAGACGACTTCGCCGTCCATGGATATTCTGATTTCCAGCAACCTGGAACGTCTTCTGTACCATGTCAGCGGCAGCAGCGCCAAAGTGGCAGGCTGGATGGCTGACCTGGCAAAGACCGGTATGTACACCGTCGATGCCGAGACCCTGGCCCGCATTCAGGCATCTTTTGCCTGCGGCTGTGCTGATGATACAGCTGGCGCTGCAGAGATCAATGCCCGCTTTGAGCAGGCAATTATCTCTGCGATACCCACACCGCCGTTGCGTTCTGCGTAGCTGAGACGGTGCGCAGCGCGGCACCTATGGTGGTGCTTTCCACCGCCAGCCCGTACAAGTTCCCGCGCGATGTGCTGGCCGCGCTGGGTGAAACTGCCCCGGAAAGTGACTTTGCCGCCATGGCTGCTCTGAATGTCAAAACCGGCTGCCCGGTTCCGGCTTCCCTCAGCGTGCTGAACACCCTGCCGGTGCGGTTCAATACCGTCATTGAGCCTGCCGCCATCCGGGTTGCCGCGCTAAAATAAGCGGCATTAGGGGCGTGCATTACACGCATTAAGTAAGCACTGCCAGGCCCGCAAACGCAGCCCGGCAGCCGCCGGTAAACTGTGGTTATACTTCGCTGAAGGTTTCGCACATTGTTTCTGTGCCGTTGTTGGCGCGGTGGTTCACGTGAATCTCATGCGCTGTGCAGCAGCAGGAGCCGTTGTTGTACACACAGTTTTCTACATCACAGCAAATTCCGTTGATTACGTTTTCTTCCATCATGGTGCTTCTCCTTTCTTGGTAAGGCACAAAAGCGTTTGCTTTTGCGTGCTCTATCAGTATGGGCAGAATACACCAGAATATACTGCCGGGGGTGCATATGGCAATTTTTGTGGTTGGTGATCTTCACCTTTCTCTTGGCGGGGATAAGCCGATGGATGTTTTTGAAGGCTGGGAAGGCTATCTGCCCAAGTTGGAAGCAAACTGGCGCACGCTGATCTCCCCGCAGGATACAGTCATTCTGGCGGGGGATACCAGCTGGGCCATGAAGCTGGAGGACACCAAAACCGACTTTGCGTTTATCCAAAACCTGCCGGGTCAAAAATGGCTGCTGAAAGGCAACCATGATTATTGGTGGACGACCGCCCGCAAGATGGAGCGCTACCTGACAGAAAACGGCTTTGATACCATGCACATCCTGCATAACAATGCCTGCATGGTGGGGGATTATGCCTTGTGCGGCACCCGCGGCTGGCCGTTTGACGATACCAACGCCCAAGATGCCAAGATCATGGCGCGCGAAGCCGGCCGCCTGCGCATGTCGCTGCAGGCAGGGGAGAGCGCACAGAAAATTGCATTTCTGCGTTACCCGCCAGTTTATCCCGGCGGGTGCGCACAGCCGTTGGTGGATATCCTGCATGAGTTTGGCGTGCAGCAATGTTATTACGGCCACCTGCACGGAAAGTCCATCCGCGGGGCTATCCAGCGCGAAGTGGATGGTATCCGCTACAAGCTGGTTTCGGCGGACGGTTTGCATTTTTGCCCTTATAAAATCTGTGATTAAAGCATTTGTTTGCAGCTTTTTTCAATTTTTTTGCCTGTAAAGGGAATTTTATTTCAAAATGGGCTGGTATTCTTTGCCGGTACATGATATAATACATTGTATTTCTATGTTTGGAGGATTTTCAAATGAATCTGATTTCCTGTGAAAAGCTCGAAAAGAGCATGGTAGAATTGCAGTTCTCTATCGACGCTGAGACCTTCAAGGCCGCTGTGAACAATGCGTTCAAGCGCGAAGGCAAAAAATATGCCATTCCCGGCTTCCGCAAGGGCAAGGCTCCCCGTCACATGATCGAGAAGATGTACGGTTCTGACATTTTCCATTATGACGCTGTCAATGATCTGTTCCCGGAGGCTTATGAGGCCGCTGTGAAGGAAGCAAAGATCGATGTTGTCGGCCGCCCCGATCCCGAGGTCGTTTCCATGTCTGAGGCTGACGGCGTTGTGCTGAAGGTCAAGGTTGCTGTCAAGCCCGAAGTTGAACTGGGCGAGTACACCGGTTTAACTGTGACCAAAGAAGCCAAGAATGTCAACGAGGCAGATGTTGATGCCGAAGTGAAGCGCATGCAGGACCGCAACGGCCGTCTGCTGACCCGTGAGGGCGCTGCTGAGAACGGTGATACCGTTGATATCGACTTTGAGGGCTTTGTTGATGGCAAGGCTTTTGAGGGCGGCAAGGCAGAGCATTACTCTCTGGTTCTGGGCTCCGGCTCCTTCATCCCCGGTTTCGAGGATCAGGTTGTTGGCCATTCCGCTGGCGAAGAGTTCGATGTCAACGTCAAGTTCCCCGAGGAATACGGCGCTGCCGAGCTGGCTGGCAAGGATGCAACCTTCAAGATCAAGCTGCATGAAGTCAAGTACAAGGAGCTGCCCGCGCTGGACGACGACTTTGCCAAGGACGTCAGCGAGTACGACACCCTGGACGAGCTGAAGGACTCCATCCGCAACAACATCAAGACCAACCTGGACAAGCAGGCTGAGCAGAAGGTCGAGAACGATCTGATGGATCAGGTCATCGCCAACATGAAGGCTGATATTCCTGACGCCATGGTTGACAGCCGCATCGACGAGCTGGTTCAGGACTTCGAGTACCGCATTTCAGCAGGGCCTGAAGCTGGCTGACTACCTGAAGTATATGGGCATGAACATCGAGCAGTTCCGTGCACAGTTCAAGGAGCAGGCCGACAAGCAGGTCAAGATGCGCCTGGCCATGGAGGCTATCGTCGCCAAGGAAGGCATCACCGCTTCTGACGAGGAGTTCGAGGAAGAAGTTAAGCGCATTGCTGACGCTTACAAGATGGAAGCCGACAAGGTTAAGAGCATTGTGGACGCCGCTGCTGTTAAGGCTGACCTGGCAATCAATAAGGCAATCGACTTTGTTAAGGAAAAGGCTAACGTTGTGACCGCTGAGCCCAAAGAAGAGGAAAAGCAGGACTAATCCATAGCCCTGGCTTTGCCCGATAGCAAGATTGTATAAAAGCCGATACAGCGTGCTTTGCCGTTGTATCGGCTCTTATCGAATCATGGAGATTTGTTCTCCGCTCTCCGGGCTGTAACAGCCCGGAACCATTACCATTGTTTTAAGGAGGGAACCGACTGAGCCTGGTACCTTATGTTGTTGAGCAGACTGCGCGCGGTGAGCGCAGCTATGATATTTTCTCCCGCCTGTTGAACGACCGTATTATCGTTCTGAGCGAGGATGTCAACCCCAATTCCGCGAGCGTGATCATTGCACAGCTGTTGTATCTGGAAGGGCAGGACCCCGAAAAAGATATCAGCTTCTACATCAACAGCCCTGGCGGTTCCATTACCGACGGTATGGCCATCCACGATACCATGAAGTATATCAAGTGCGATGTTTCCACCATCTGCGTGGGCATGGCTGCTTCCATGGGTGCATTTTTGCTGGCCAGCGGCACCAAGGGTAAGCGTTTCGCCCTGCCGAATTCTGAGATCCTGATCCATCAGCCGCTGATTTCCGGTGGCCAGGGAGGTGGCCTTTCCGGCCAGGCAAGCGACATCCAGATCCATGCCAACCACCTTGTGCAGATCAAGAAAAAAGATGAACCGCATGCTCAGCGAGTATACCGGCCAGCCTCTTGAGGTTGTGGAGAAAGATACTGACCGCGATAACTACCTGACCGCAGAGGAAGCCAAGGCCTATGGCCTGATCGATGAGATCATTGTAAAACACTAAAACCGGGGAATTAGGAAATGGCAAATTCGATTTCCGGCAAGGACGGAAAACGTGAAATGATTTGCAGCTTTTGCGGTCGTTCCCAAAGCCAGGTGGATCAGCTTATCATCGGCCCCGGCGTAAACATCTGCAAAGATTGCATTGATATGTGCTACAGTGCCCTGTATAAGGATGGCAACGTACCCGAACCGCCGCGCGCAACGCCGGAACGCCGTGCTGCGGCTTCTCGCGGGCATTCCGGCGTTGACCCTTTGGCGGATGTCAACATCATGACGCCTGCTGAGATCAAAGCTGGCCTTGACCAGTATGTCATTGGTCAGGACGATGCCAAGCGCGTGCTGGCAGTTTCTGTCTACAATCATTATAAGCGCATTCTTTCCGGGCAGGAAAGCCATGTAGAGCTGCAAAAGTCCAACGTACTGATGCTTGGCCCGTCCGGTACCGGCAAAACCCTGCTGGCCCAGACGCTTGCCAAAATGCTGAACGTTCCGTTTGCGATTGCGGACGCCACCACCCTGACCGAAGCCGGTTACGTTGGCGAGGACGTTGAGAACATTCTGCTCAAGCTGATTCAGGCTGCGGACTTTGATATTCCCAAAGCCGAAGTTGGTATTATCTATGTGGACGAGATTGATAAGATCACCCGCAAGAGCGAGAACCCATCCATCACCCGCGATGTTGGCGGAGAGGGCGTGCAGCAGGCATTGCTGAAAATTCTGGAAGGCACTGTCAGCAATGTGCCGCCCAACGGCGGCCGCAAACATCCGCAGCAGGAATTCATCCAGATCAACACCAAGAACATCCTGTTCATCTGCGGTGGTGCCTTTGACGGCCTGGAAAAGCTGATCCAGACCCGTACCGACAAGAGCACCCTCGGCTTTGGTAGCCAGCTGCGCACCAACCTGGACAGCGAGGAAACCCGTCAAAAGCTGCTGCGCAAAGTGGAACCGGACGATCTGGTCAAGTTTGGCCTGATTCCGGAGCTGATCGGTCGTCTGCCGGTTGTGACGGTGCTGGACCCGCTGGACGAGGAATCTTTGATCCGTGTTCTGACCGAGCCGAAAAACAGCATTGTGCGCCAGTACAAAGAGTTGCTGGCTATGGACAGCGCTGAACTGTCCTTTACGGATGCTGCCCTGCGTGCTATCGCCCAAAAGACCATTGCACGCAAGAGCGGCGCCCGCGGCCTGCGGAGCGTGGTGGAGGATATCCTGATCCCCATCATGTACGAAATTCCGTCTGACCCCACTATTACCCGTGTTACCATTGATGCGGACACAGTGAATGGCGGCCAGCCGCACCTGGAATATGGTGCCGTGCGCAAGCGCTATAAAAATAAGGCAATCATTAAGCAGTAAATAGCCCAATCAAAGCAGCAGCCCCTGCCGCTGTAGAATGTAATTGTTCTACGGCGGCAGGGGTTTTATTGTTTTGTATGTTGATCAATGTGTAAGCTGATGCCGGTCATTCCGGGGTTGCGGCTCTGCAGCCTTCCTTTATAGCGAGCGGTGTCAAGGTCGCATAAATAGGGTGTTTTCAAAAAAACATGCTGCGTTTCCTCATTTGGCGCACCCTCCGTCCGCTGGCAGCCGCTATCAATGGCATCCGGCAGGGGAGCACTCTCCTATACCATTTCAATCCGCACAATGTTACCACGCGCAAGAGTTAGAATGAACTAACAGAAGCGGTTTTGTTATAAGAAATAAAGCCGGAATTGTCAAAACCTACACGGTACACCTGTTATTGCTTTATCTTATTCAGGCACTTTAAGGCACGAAACAACACCTTTAGGCTAAGGCAACACCGCACAATTCCCGCCTTGCGGCTTAAGCACCACTCCGGCGGCTGCGGCACGGCATCTGCGTTGCCAAAATGCTCGATAATGTCGGGTTGCGGTACCCGCATCGTGCTTCGGGGGCAAAAGCCCCTCGCACTCTGCGACCGCTGCCCCTGCTTCGGTTCGCTGTTTCCGCCACTGGCGGCGCTCACCTTTGCAGCATCCAGTATTATCTGCGCTTTTGGCTTGGCATCTGCCGCACCTCGCTCGCCGTATCGGCACTTAGAATTATGCGGTATTGCCCTAAAGGGCTGAACCGTACTATTCCACGCTGCTTTCCCAATAAAAATTCCCCCGATGCAAAAGGGTTATCTTCTGCATCGGGGGAATGCGATTTATGGTTTGATTTTACTCAATCACAAGCAGCAGGCTCATTTTGAACTTGCCTTGCGGGGTAACGCTGTGCAGGCCGTTTTGTCAAAGCGGAAACTTTCGCCTGCGTTCAGCTCGTAATCCTGACCCTCATAGTCAATGATTGCTTTGCCTTCCAGTGCGGTCAGGATGGCGTTGCCGGGGGCGCGGTGTGGGGGGCAGGCTGGTGCCCGCATCGAATGCCATCAGCACAAACTTCATGTTGTCTGCGTGGACAAGGTCAACATTGGCAATGCTGCCCTCTTCGTAAGAAATCAGGTCTTTCAGGGCTGTGGGCTGGCCAGCTTTGATGATGTTGTTCAGGATAGTATTCTCCTTTTTCAAAATAATTTCAGTATAGATCATACCGATATCCGTGCTGGTTCCACACAGTGTTTTGGGCGGAACAGCCAGAAAATCATCCCCGCAAAGGGAACTGCCCGGCCATCTTCGCCTAAGATAAAGCGGCCGTTGCCCATAGCACCCACATACAGGGTCGTACAGTCATAGCTTTCCGGCGTAATGGTAGTACCCGCCCCAAGGGAAAACCAGGTGACCGGCACCTCTTTGCCAAGGTTTGCCGGGCGGGAGACTGTCATACAATCACGGATGGGGCGCATTTGCGCAATGGTAAAAGGTTGGTGTTCCATGCGGTATACCTCACAGTGAGATTCGTAGGCTAAAGCATCGGCATTTCTATTGGCCGCCTGTTCAAAATGGATTCCTGCAGGTTCCCGCAAAATCACATTTCCCCGGCACAAGCTGGATGCCCTGCAAAATGCAGGCGGGCTGCGGCGTTTTTACTTCAGCGTTGTGGGGCGGTCCAGATAAATCACTTTGTTGTCAGAAATAAAAGTCTGGAAGTTATACAGGATCAAGATTTGGTCATAGTCCTCTTTTTCAATCGTGGAATCTAACCCATAGGCCAGCCCGCGGAAATCCACCACGCCAATTTTCGCATAATTCGCCGTCAGGTAGGGGATAAAGCTGTTGGCATAGCTGTCCTTTACCACCAGGATGCTGCCCGTCCCGTTGCCCTCAATCACCGAATAACCGTTGTTGCCATCCAAAAAGCTCCATACTTGTCACGAGTATCCAGCTTGGCAAGGTTCATCAGGCCCTCGGTTTTCACCGGTTCATAATCTGCTTCGCCGTTTACTTTATAAACCGTCATCTGGTTGGGCAGATCATAATAGCTGAAACTGTCTGCCTGTGCATTCCAGCGCCGCGTAGCAGAATAATGCGTGCCGTAAAAATCGGGGACGGTAATTTTGGTATAGACATTGCAGTCAAACGGCGTCAGATTTTTCAGCGTACAGAACTGCTGGTAAGCGCGGTAAGCACCATCCGGTGTCCAGTGGTGGTCGGTCTTAAAGTACAGATACTGGTCCTTATTGGCGCGGTAATCGTCGCGCATATCGATCACATCCGCCCCGCTGGCCTGCACTTGGGCAAAAATGTCATCCAGTATGGCATCTTCGTCCACCATGGGGGCATTGGCCGGCAGCATTTCCGGGTAGAGATCGCTGGCCGAAGGTGCCAGCAAAAAAGTGACCCGGCCGGGGTAGCGCTGGGCAAAGTTTGTGACGGCACTGATATTTTTCCCCAGCTGCTTCTCAGTATCCGTACTGACGGTAAACAGCTTGGTGAACATCCAGCCATCTTTGCCGTTTAGGATGCCGCTTTCCTCCGTTTTGCCAAACGCGAGGGCATTGACGGCGCTTTCAGGTTGATCCACCCATCGCGCAGGGCAACCTGGTCCTGCAGATAGGTGGAAAAATCATCCTGCCATTTGCCGTTCAGCAAAGTTTTTACGCTGAACACTGGCATTTGCGCCAGTTTGCGGTTTTCCAGCTCCGAGTTCTCGCGCTTGGGCCAGAACAGGTTGACCAGTGCAAACCCGCACAGCAAGGCGGCAAAAACAATCAGGGAAGCTGGCGGCAGATGACGGTCGGATCTGCGGTGAACATATTTTTCCATAAAGCCATCCCTCCCCTTAAAAGTTTGCATACAGTGCGGTGGAACCCGTTGCTGCTACCACATACGCCGTGCACAGAACAAAGCAGACGCCGCAAAGCGCTGCCCGTAGCGGGGCTTTGCCTTTGCACCACTGCCAGAACCGCCCCGGCAGTTGGGTGGAGCAAACGCAGCACACAACCAGCAGCACCGCATAATTGCGCAGGAAATACAGCGCCGAAACGCCGCCCTGCGGGATGAACAACCGGCTGCGCAGCAGCCCCAGCGGTGAACCGGGGGCGTTGCAGGTGAACAGCCCCAGCCCAGTACCACCAGGAACAATGTGTAAATGTGCGGCCAGACCTTGCCTTTTTTCAGGTACTTCATCAAAAAGTTCTTTTCGATGACAAGCAGCACGAAATAGTAAAGGCCCCAGCAGATAAAGTTCCAGTTCGCACCATGCCAGATGCCGGTCAGCGCCCAGACGGCCAGCATGTTCAGCATCTGGCGCCCGGCACTGCAGCGGTTGCCGCCCAGCGGGATATAAATGTAATCCCGGAACCAGCCGGAAAGGCTGATGTGCCACCGCCGCCAGAATTCAGTAATACTGCCTGAAATGTACGGCAGGTTAAAGTTCGCCGGGCATTCAAAGCCCATCATCAGGCTCAGGCCGTTGCTCAGCTCCGAGTAACCCGCAAAGTCAAAGTACAGCTGCAAAGAGTACGCAATAATGCCCAGCCATGCCAGCGGCAGGGAAGCGTTCGCCAGCCCAATGCCGCCCGTTCCGATGATATCCTGCCAGAGCGCCGCAATGGAATCCGCCAAAATCACCTTTTTGGCAAGGCCGAACACAAACATTTCAGCACCATCCTGCGCTTTTTGCAGGGTGCAGCGTCCCTGTGTCTGGTGTAGGACATCCGCCATATCCCGGTATTTCACGATCGGGCCAACGATCAGCTGCGGATACATCAGAACATATACCGCAAAGACCACCGGGCTGCGTTCCGCTTTTACCTTGCCGGTATACACATCCGCAGTATAACTGATGAGCTTAAACGTATAATAGCTGATGCCCAATGGCAAAACATCCAAAAAGCTCAGCTTGGCAAACCCGGTGGAAGCGATAACGTTGAGCGTATCCAGCAAAAAGTTCGTGTATTTGCAGTAGACCAGCGCCGCTGCCGTCAGCACAATGGCAGCAATCAGCACGATTTTTCGCTTGCCCCCGGCGGGCAGGCTGGCAAGCAGAAGCCCCGCCGCATAGTTGATGGCAACCATGCCCACGGCCAGCGGCAGCCATGTAATACCGCCCCAGCAGAAAAACAGCAGGCTTTCCACCAGCAGCACCGCATTTTTGACCCTGCCCGGCACAAGGTAATACAGCCCCAGCGCCAACGGCATAAAACAGAATAAAAAGACAACGCTGTTAAAATTCACAGCGGTTCCTCCTCTCTTGGTTCAGGGAGTGTGGGGAACAGCCCACCAAAAAAAACAAGGCCGCAGCCTGTTGGGGCGCGGCCTGTTTGGTATCGGTTTGTGCTATCAGGCAAGTGCCCCGTCAATGGCGGTGTCGATTGCGGAATAATCCGGGCCATTCACACCGGCAATGACCATGACCACAACATTGCCTTTTACCACAATGCGTGCATCCTGTGCCTTGGCAACTTTATCAGCAAAGTCAGCATACAGCGTGCTGCTCATTGATTCCTTATAGGCTTCCAGTTCAGCTTTCACGGCGTCAGCGGTGCCATCTTTGACTTGGGCGGCGAATACCAGAGCACAGTCTGCCTGGTCGTTGGTCACATCGCCCTGGAAAGCAACAATGTTATCCGGGGTCAGGTTCATCTCGTTCTCCATGGAGAAGTCATCGGTGGCACGGGCATTGGGCACTTCGTTCACAGCCTCAATGGCGGTCACGATGGCGCCCAAATCCACGCTGGCAGTGGCTTCGTCGGTGGAGGAAGCATCGGTGCTGGCTGCCTCAGAAGCCGTGCTGCTGGCAGCTTCCGAAGAAGCACTGGCAGAGGAAGAAGCGCCGCTGCCGCAGCCAGCCAGCAGGGTGGCAAACAAAACGGCTGCCGCCAAGGCAGAAATCAATTTTTTCATAATATAGTTCTCCTTTGTTGGTTCGGGGTTCAAATTTATCTCTTTGGCCCTCTGGGAATTTAGATCACCTACTATAGTACACCAGAATAATGTACTTATATAGAATACACGATTTACACCTGTTTTTCAAGTCCCGCAGGGTAAATCTCACACACTTTCACATCCACAATTTTGCGCAAAAATACCGGCGCTTGACAAACTCCGCCCGCCACCTTACACTTTGAAATACAGAATCCATGTAACTTATAAGGCAACACCGCACAATTCCCGCCTTGCGGCTTAAGCACCGCTCCGGCAGCTGCGGCACGGCATCTGCGTTGCCAAAATGCTCGATAATGTCGGGTTGCGGTACCCGCATCGTGCTTCGGGGGCAAAAGCCCCTCGCACTCTGCGACCGCTGCCCCTGCTTCGGTTCGCTGTTTCCGCCACTGGCGGCGCTCACCTTTGCAGCATCCAGTATTATCTGCGCTTTTGGCTTGGCATCTGCCGCACCTCGCTCGCCGTATCGGCACTTAGAATTATGCGGTATTGCCATAAAATAATGGAGGAATCCCCTTGCAGAACTACAAAGCCAGACAAACCGCCCTGCTTGGCATGCTGTTTGCCCTTTCCATGGCGCTCTCTTTTTTGGAATCCATGCTTACCCCGTTTTTTGGCCTGATGCCCGCCATGAAGCTGGGGCTTTCCAATATTGTTGTCATGTACGCCGTTTTGTTTTTGAACCGCCGTTCGGCGCTTTATCTTGTGCTGCTCAAGGCGTTGTTTGCGTTGCTTACCCGCGGCGTTACAGCCGGGTTTCTTTCGCTGTGCGGGGGCGCGCTTTCCCTGGCTGTGTTCTGCCTGCTTCTGGCATTGCCATTCACCATCACAGGCTACATTTTTCGGTCAGCGGGGCACTGGCGCATAACTGCGGCCAGCTGCTGGGGGCTGCAGCGCTGCTTTCAGACAAAATGGCAATCACCTATGCGCCGATGCTGCTGATAGCGGGTCTTATCGTTGGTTCCTGCACCTATATGGTATCGCACCTGATTTTTCCCGCTGTCAAGAGAATTATTCCGCCGAAGAGCAAAGCGGAAAGCAAAATTACATTTTAAGATAGCGTCTTAAAAATTTTTAAAAAAGTGTTGACATTTCACACTTCTGCGGCTATAATATAACCATAGCACAGGGAACGAGTTCAAAAAAGCGAACACCTTGTGCGGCTCATAAAACTAAAAACCAAGAACAAACCATTATTTTGATTCGGAGGTATTTCTTATGAAAAAGTATGTTTGCACTGTCTGCGGCTACATTGCTGAGGGCTCCATCCCCGATTTCTGCCCCGTCTGCAAGGCTCCCGCTTCCAAGTTCATCGAAAAGACCGATAATTCCTATGTGACTGAGCATGTTGTCGGTATCGCCAAGGACGCTCCGGAAGATATCATCCAGGGCCTGCGCGAGAACTTTAACGGCGAGTGCAGCGAAGTTGGCATGTACCTGGCCATGAGCCGCGTTGCCGACCGTGAAGGCTACCCGGAAATCGCCGAAGCTTGGAAGCGTTACGCTTTTGAGGAAGCTGAGCATGCTTCCAAGTTCGCAGAACTGCTGGGCGAAGTCCTGACCGACAGTACCAAAAAGAACCTGCAGATGCGTGTGGATGCCGAGTCTGGTGCCTGCGCAGGCAAGATGGAGCTGGCCAAGAAGGCAAAGGCTCTGAATCTGGATGCCATCCATGACACCGTGCATGAGATGGCAAAGGACGAAGCCCGCCATGGCCGCGGCATGCAGGGTCTGCTGGACCGTTACTTCAAATAATTGAATTCCCTAAACCGCAAGGGGGGTCGGGTAACACCGGCCCCTTTTTGCTGTCATTTTTCTGTATTTATTCTCCGCGGCAGGCAAAAAGTTGTCCTGATTATCACAGGCAGCATAAAACGTTTCGCTCAACTGGCCGATGCCCGCGCGGGAAAGCTGGGTGTTCAACCAGGTGCGGTCCTTTCCGCTGGTGTGCAAGTTTTCTTCAATCAGCTTGCCATCCAACACCAGGTCATACCACTTGCTGGCCGGATCTGTCTGGATGGCAAGGTCCTGCGGGGTGACCGGGCGGTTGAAACTTTTGGGTAAAAAGCTGATCTGGCCGCTGGTTTCCAGCATGGCACACTGCACTTCATTCAAATCAAAATATCCGGCTACTCTGGCTTGTGCTAAAAATTCATTCAGGTCTATTTTGGCGCGGTCCAGCTCCGCTTTATAAATCGTTCCGTTCTCCATCAGTGGAATGGCCTGTCCGCTCAACCAAAGGCGGACGTTCCGGTTTTGCAGGTGCCGTAATGCACCGCAAAAGCTGCGATACCATACACGATCATGGCGGTAAGCGGGCGGTACCATTGTTCCAGGTTGGTGGCCATCTCTGCCGCAATGGAACCAATGGTAATGCTGTTGACATAATCAAACAAGTTCATCTGGGCAATCTGCCGTTTGCCGCCCAGCCGCGTTAAAATAAACAGTACCGCCAGCGAAACCACACTGGCAACAAACACATTGATAATTTCCTGCACTGCCTGCATCTTTCCCATCCGCTCCCTTATCATTTGCCATGCAACCCGCATGGTAACCTTATTGTGGCCCCACCAGCGGTGCATTATACGCACAATGTACCAACGGGGCTTGCACAGGAAGGGGAAAATGTTATAATAAAGTTGTTTCTGTATACTTCGACTTCCGGCGGCTTTGGGCCCGCTGCGCCGGAGCCGGGCAGGGATTGGCAGCAACTGCCAGCTTGATAAAAATTGATATCAGGATGTGAAATCATGCAGATTTACCTTTTGCGGCATGGGCAGACAGAATATAACGCCCAACACCGGTACCAGGGTCAACAGGATATCCCGCTTTCCGCCGCGGGCCGCGCCCAGCTGCGCCCGGCCGGGTTTATGCCGGGTGTTGCCTATGTCAGCCCGCTCATCCGCGCACGGCAGACGGCGGAAATCTTTTTCCCCGGCTGCCCGCAGATCATTGTACAGGACTTGCGGGAAATGTGCTTTGGCAGTTTTGAGGGGCGGCATTATATCCACATTGAGCACGACCCCGACTACCTTGCCTGGCTGGAAGCCAACAAGACTGCTGCCCGCCCGGATGGGGAGCGCATTCAGGATTTTTGTAACCGCAGCTGTGCCGCCTTTGCCAAACTGGTGGAAGAAAGCCTTGCGCAGCACAAACAGCAGCTGGTGATTGTAGCGCACGGCGGCATCCAGATGGCGGTTATGTCCCGTTACGGTCTGCCGCGGCGGGATTATCACGACTGGTGCGGTCCCAACGCGGGCGGCTACCGCCTGGATGCCGCCAACTGGCAAACAGACCACACCTTGCAGCTGTTGGAAACCGTGCAGTATACCAAAGCCACACAAAGCGAGGCGGCCTTATGAGCAATGGTTTGATTCATTTATACCACGGTGACGGCAAGGGCAAAACCACAGCAGCCATGGGCCTGGCTGTGCGGGCGCTGGGCTGCGGGCGGCGCGTGGTGATCGTGCAATTTTTGAAAGGCGGTGCAACCGGGGAACTGGAACCGCTGCAAACCCTTGGCGCTACCTTCTACCGCGGCAAAGCCGGGCAGAAGTTTGTATTCCAGATGAATGAGGAAGAAAAGGTCGCCACCCGTGCCCTGCAAACTGAAAACCTGCGCCGGGCGCTTGCCGAACCGGCGGACCTTTTGATTCTGGACGAAGCCTGCGCCGCCTGGAATCTGAACATGGTGGACCGAGAGTTGCTGCAAAACGCCGTACTGCACAAGCCTGCCGAGCAGGAACTGGCAATGACCGGCCGCGACCCGGCCCCTGGATGCTGGATGCCGCAGATTACATTACTGAAATGTGCTGCCGCCGCCACCCATACGAAAAAGGCATTCCGGCAAGAAAAGGCGTTGAATTTTAAGTTTGCCGCAGCGCAGTTCCATACAGGGAAGCGCACCAGGCAATAAGAAATTAAAAGTATTTAGGACAACCAGAAAAAGAGAAAACAGCCTGCCCAAACAGCAGGCGGGGAGGGGTATCATCATGGCTACACATAGCCGCCAAATGTCCGATGCATTCCGTACGACAGTATTTCTAACCCTGTCCGGCGGATTTCAGGACGCTTACACCTACATGGGCCGCGGCAAGGTTTTTGCCAACGCTCAAACCGGCAATATCGTGCTGATGGCCACCAATTTTTGCGAGGGTGATTTTGCCAAAGCGCTGCGGTATCTTTTGCCGCTGCTGGCCTTTGCCGCCGGTGTCTATTTTGCCGAGGGCATCCGCAACCGCTACCACCTGATGGAGAGATTCCACTGGCGCCAGCTGATTTTGCTGATTGAGATTGCACTGTTGTTTGTTGTTGGCTTTATCCCCAACAATCTGGACTGGCTGGCCAATATGCTGGTCAGCTTTGTCTGCGCCATGCAGGTACAATCTTTCCGCAAGGTGCACGGCAATGCATATGCCAGCACCATGTGCATTGGCAACATGCGCAGCGGTATGCAGTACCTGTACACCGGCCTGCACACAAAAAGACCGCGCTGTATTGCGCCGCGCCATGCAGTATTTTGCTGTAATTGCACTGTTTGCTGTGGGGGCTGCTGCCGGCAGTCTGCTGACCATCCATTTTGGCAACCGTGTGATCTGGTTCTGCTGTGCTTCGTTGCTGGTCAGCCTTAGCTTCATGTTTATCCGTGAAGACATTGAAGAGAACCCTGAACTGCAGCGGGAAGCCGCCGCTTTGCACCAGGATGTAAAAAGCCATGGAGCACACCATCGGCAAAACCTTGCAGGAGCAGCAGGAAGAACTGCACCCCTTAAATCACAAGTGATATGGACAATATATAAAATTTGAACAAAACTTTCGCAATCTCGCTTGTCGTTTTCCGGCACAAATGCTACAATACAGTCAAATGTTAAATATGTGCGCGAAAGCGAGGGATTTCCGTGAAAATCATCACCGTTACACTTGCTCCTAACCAGGCTGTTCTGACCTGCTATCTGCAGGATCAAAGCCCCAAAATGCCAAATGCCGCCATCCGCCCGGCTATGCTGGTCGTGCCCGGCGGCGGCTACCAGTATTGCTCTGACCGTGAGGGCGAACCGGTTGCCCTGGCTTATATGGCACAGGGGTTCAATGCGTTTGTTCTGCGCTATACGGCAGATGCAACCACCCCGATTGACAAAGCATTACAGGATGGTGACGCCGCAATGGATTACCTGCGCGCCAACGCCGCGGAGCTGGAAATTGACCCGCAGCAGATCGCCGCCGTTGGCTTTTCTGCCGGTGGGCATTTGGTTGCTTCGCTGGGCACACTGCTGCCCAAGGCACAGCGCCCCAACGCCCTTGTGTTGGGCTATGCCGCAACGCTGGGTGCAATGTGGACCGTCGCTGGCCGCCAGGAGCCCGACCTGCACGCGCTGGTTGATGATGACACCCCGCCCACATTCCTGTTTGCTACCCAGGGGGACGCGCTGGTTCCTGTTAAGAACAGCCTTGTTTTTGCAGATGCTTTGGCTGACCACAGCATCCCGTTTGCGCTGCACATCTTCCCGACCGGGGCACACGGCATTTCCCTTGCCACTGCCTGTACCTCCGGGCCGGAAGCTTCCCGTGTCAACCCGGCAACCGCCCAATGGCTGCCGATGAGCGTTGACTTTTTGCAAAAGCTGTGGGGCTGCCTGGGCGTTACCGCACCGGATACCGAGCTTGCGGCCCAGCTTGCCGCCGGGCCGCTCAGCCTGAATACCGGTGCGCAGGTTGATGAAGAACCCGCAGGCCAGCGCTCTGCTGCAGGCTGTGCTGGGGGATATGTGGCAGGCCATTGTGTCTAACCCACTTTCCCAGGGAATCAGCCTGCGCGAAATTTCCGGCTTCCTGCAGGCGGCATTGCCGGAAAGCGCATTGAATCAGCTGGATGCCCAGCTAGCCAAAATCCCGGTTGAATAACCCCAAGGAGCTTATCATGCTGTTTATTGAATATCCCAAATGCTCTACCTGCCAAAAGGCCAAATGCTGGCTGGATGAAAACGGCGTTGCTTACACCGACCGCCATATTCTGGAGCAGCCCCCCACCTATGAAGAGCTGAAAGAATGGCACGCTCGCAGCGGGCTGCCCCTGCGCCGCTTTTTTAATACAAGCGGCCTGAAATATAAATCGCTTGCCCTGAAAGACAAACTGCCTACCATGACCGAGGATGAGCAGCTGCACCTGCTTGCCACAGATGGCATGCTTGTCAAGCGGCCTTTGGTGGTCGGGGATGATTTTGTCCTTGTCGGATTCAAGCCTGACGAGTGGGCCAGCACCCAGAAATAATTCACCTTCTAAATAGCAAAGCAAAAACAGCACCGCAGTTTGTTGCACACACAGTCAAGTAAGACGATGTGCACGGCAAAGATTGCGGTGCTGTTTTGTTTTTATTCTTCCCAAAACCGCCAGAGTTCCCGTTCCAGCTTTTCTGTATCATAAATCATTTTCAGGTGGCTCCAATGCGGGGGCATCAGGCGGCGGTAGTCCGGCATGGCAAAGCGGTTATCGATCAGCAGCACCACGCCTTTGTCCCGCGGGGTGCGGATCACACGCCCGGCGGCTTGCAGCACCTTGTTCATGCCGGGGTAACGGTAGGCGTAGTCAAAGCCGGAACCGCGTGTCTGCTCAAAATAGTCCCGCAGCTGCTCCTGCCGGGGTCCAACCTGCGGCAGCCCTGGGCCCACGATGCCTACACCAATCAGCCGGTCGCCGGTCAGGTCAACGCCCTCCCCAAATACGCCGCCCATCACGGCAAAGCCAAGCAGGGATTGGCTGGGGCCCGGCACAAACTGGGCCAAAAAGGCTGCTTTCTGCTGTTCATCCATCGCGTTTTCCTGCTTGATGCAGTTGATTTCCGGGCAGTGCTCCTTGAACTGTGCATAAGCCTGCTCCATATACGCATAACTGGGGAAAAACGCCAGATAATTCCCGCAACGCGCCCGCACCATCGTCGCCAGGCTTTCCGCCACAATGGCAAGGCTTGCATCCCTGTCCTTATACCGGGTGCTGACATTGCCGATGCAGAACAGTCCCTGATTGCCCGCGGGGAAGGGGCTGCGCAAGGCAACGGCCCGTGCTTCCGGCACGCCGCACAGGTCCTTATAATAACTGGCCGGGGCCAGCGTTGCGCTGAACAGCACCGCGGCGCGCCCCAGGGCAAAACTATCCGCCAAAAAGGCGCTGGGGTCAAGGCAGAGCTGCGCTGCACGCACCTCGCTGCCGGATGCCGTGATTTGCAGCACAAAATGATCGTCAAAGGTATCCGCTACGCGCAGCCAGGCCCGCACATCAAAATACAACTGCAGCAGTGCCGTGTGGGTTTCATCCGGTTCTCGGTGGTCGTCCAGCCATGCTTCCAACGGTTCACACAGGCGGTTCAGCAGGTGATCAAACTCCTCGCTGCGCTCTTTTTAGAAAGAATGTTTTGCCAAACCGTCCATCTCTGGCGGCAGTTTCTTCCTCGGCACGGTGGCGCCATTCAATAAATACATCATTTACTTTGGTCAGAGCGTTTTTCAGGCTGCTTTTGCCTTTGCCCAACAGCTTCTTCGCTTCATAAAAGCTGGTTTTGGTCAGGGCAGCACTGTGCATTTCCCGCGCACGCCCCGGCAGGTTGTGCGCTTCGTCCACCAGGAAGATATAATCCCCGGCAGATTCAAAAAATCGCACCAGATGTACAACCGGATCAAACAGATAATTGTAATCCCCAATAATCACATCGCTCCACAGGCTGCTGTCCAGCCCCAGCTCAAAGGGGCATACCGTGTGGCGTTCTGCATATTCCTGCAAGGTTTCTGCCGTCAGGCAGGGGACATCCAGCACATCCCAGAGAGCGCCTTTGATGCGGGCATAATACCCGTTGGCATAGGGGCAGGCTTCCGGGGTACACTCCCGCGTCTCACACAGGCAGATCTTGTCTTTCGCTGTCAGCGTTACATTGCGCAGGTGCAGTTCCGGCTCGGTATCGCGCAGGATAGCCAGTGCGTTTTCCGCTGCCGTACGGGTTGTGCCGCGGGCCGTTAAATAAAAAATCGGTCCCACACTCTCATTGCCCATAGATTTCAGGGCAGGGAACAGCACGCTCATGGATTTACCAATCCCGGTTGGTGCCTGGCACAAAAAGCCGGCCGCCGTCCCGGCACACTTTGTATACCTCGCCCGCCATCGCGCGCTGCCCGGGGCGATACGCAGGGAAAGGGAACTGCATGGCCTGCAAATCCGAGTTCCGGGCCTTTTTCCACTCAACCGCCCGCCGCGCCCAGGGGGCATATTCCGCCAGCAGGGCTTCCACTTCCTCCTGCAGCTGCTGCGCGGTGTAATGCCGCTCAAACCGCAGAATCAGCTCTTCATCTACCTGGAAATAGGTCAGCTGAACCCGCATCTCTTCCAACTCATGCTGTGCCGCATAAATTGCTGCATACACAATAGCCTGTGCCCAGTGCTCCGGTGCAAAATCCGGGGTAATATCTGCCGCCGGGCATGCGGTGGTCTTGATCTCATCCACCACGGTAACACCGTCCGCTGCGGTAAAAATGCCATCGGCGCGGCCTTCCAGCGTAAATTCAATTTCTTCATACGCAAAAATACCGCGAAGAAATACCTCCGCGGCGTAATCGGCATGTTCTTTTACAGCGGCGCGCTGCAATTTGCGGTGGATGCGTGCGCCCTCATTGGCGCGGTCAAAGCCGGTAAAGCGGTTGTCAATGCTGCCAACCCGGCGCAAGAATTCCACCAGCTGGCGCACCGGCAGCGTGATTTGTATTGGGGATACAGGTTCCTGCAAGGGCTCGTCCTCCTGTCAGGGGCAGTCAGCTGCGGTTATAGGTATGGTCACACACCTGCTCAATTTTCTCGCGCAGGGCTATAAAATCTTCAAACGCGGATATTTTGCTTTTTGGGTTGCGCAGTAGCGCTGCCGGGGGCAGAGTTGCCATAAACAATGTGCCCTGCTTATCAAAAAAACTTACCGTGGTCCCGCGTGACGGAAAAGTCTTTTCCAATCATCTGCTGGGCGGCAATGCGGCCCAAGCACACCACAATTTTTTGGGCGCAGCAGCCGGAACTGCATGCGCAGCCACGGGAGGCAGGCGGCGGGTTCTTCCGGGGCAGGGTGGCGGTTTTCTGGCGGGCGGCATTTGACGATATTGGCAATATAAATATTTTTGCTGCGGTCAAGGTCAATCGCTTCCAGGTAATGGTCCAGCAGCTGGCCGCTGCGGCCCACAAACGGCAGGCCTTGTGCGTCCTCGTTGGCGCCGGGGCCTTCGCCCACAAAAAGAACCTCGGCGTCCGGCACACCCTGCCCAAACACCACATGGGTGCGGGTCTCACACAATCCGCAGCGCTGGCACGCCAGGCATTGCTGTTTCAGCTCATCAAAATTCATGAATATCCCTCGTATTGCCCCCTTGCACAGGGGACTATAATATAATAAAAGACAACCGCTGCCCAAACAGTGGTAAAAAGGAGCTATCATTTATGCATCCAGACGCCTTGGCCGCCCGGCTGGCCTGTATCCTGCTGGGTTATCTGTTCGGCAGTTTTCTTACGGCAGAAGTTGTCGCCCGCGTTGTTTCCGGCAAAAGCGCGCGGCAGCTTGGCACCGGCAACCCCGGCATGGCTAATATCATGGCCCAACTGGGCAAGGGGGCCGGGCTGCTAACCCTGGCAGGTGATACGTTAAAAACGGTTGCTGCCTGCGGTGCGGCGTATTATGCTACGGCACCACTGATCGGGCAGGCGTCGATTTTATATGCCGGGCTTGGCGCAGTGCTGGGCCATAACTATCCCGCATGGGCAAGGTTCCGCGGCGGCAAGGGGTTGCGGTAACCTGCGTTTGGCTCGTTTTGTATCTTCCGTTTTGGGGCACGCTTTGCTGCATCGCTGGCGGGGCACTGGTCCTGTGGCTCGGCTACCTGCCGTTGGGGGCTGTGGTGATCCCAGCGCTGGCCATCCTGCCCGCGTGGCTTTCCTATGGCCCAGAAAGCGGCATTCTAACTTTGGCCTTGGCCATCATTATGTTCAGCCGCCACTACCACGGCCTGCTGCGGATTCGGCAGGGGACAGAGCCCCGATTTTTCCAACGCCGCAATCCAAAATGAACAACTTTATCATAGCATATTTTCACCAGCCTGAAAAGCTGTAAACACATGAAAAAACGATATGATCTTAGAACCATCCAGTCATGCCGTTGCCGTCCGATTTTGAGGTGGAATCTCACAATCTAAACTATTTATACCGTAATTGCCCATAAAAACAGCAGAACAACAGAAACCCCAACAATCCCAAGGTAATAAGTTTGTGTAACTTGGTGCCTTGCGTTATCGACATATCAGAATTACAATATAATTATTATGGAATTGTAAAATGGAGGCAAACTGAAAATGAAGTATTACTTGGCTTACGGTCCCAACCTCAACCTGGTGCAGATGCGCCAGCGTTGCCCCAATGCCCGTGTAGTCGGGTATACATATTTATTCGGTGTGCGCCTGGTCTTCCGTGGTTCCAAGAACGGCTGCTTTTTGACCACGGATTTTCAGCAGCCCTGGTGCCCGTCTATGGTGGGCTGCGGGGTTTATGAGATTTCTGATAAAGACGAGCAGGCTCTGGATGTCTATGCGGGGGTTCCTTATTTCTACCAGAAGCAGACAATGCAGGTACAGTGTGTCTGGGACGTCACTACGCGACGGGAAGTTCTGCATAATATTGAAGCAATCCTACGAATGTTCTTACAGCATTTAGCTGTCAAAGAGCATTCGTCATTTTTTATTTGCTAAATAGCGACATCACAGGGGGAACTGGCGTAGTTCACAACTACGCCTTTTCTTGTATTCACCGACACATCGGGTGTCGGCAAAGGAAGTGCGCTTGGAATCTCGATGGTGCCCACGCAGTTGTAGTGAATGCGGAGCCGCTGCTCCCATACACCGTTGACCTTTTCTGCATTGAACACTTCGATTTTTTCCACCAGTTCATTCAGCATCCGGGGTGTCAGTTTTTTTGCTCTGGTGTACTTGCGAACCAGACGGATAAACATATCCGTTGTCATGGTGCGGCTGCTCTGCTTTTCGATTTCGGAGCGGAGCTGTTTGATTTTCTCGGTCAGCTCCTTTTGCTCGTCCTCATATCTCCGGGACATTCTGGAAAAGCGTTCATCAGAGATTTTGCCGGAAACGTTGTCCTCATAGATGCGCTCAAAGAGGCCGTCCAGTTCTTCATCACGGGCAAGGAGAGCTTTCAACTCTTTCTCTTTCAGCTTGCGGTCGGCTTCGTCTGTCTGCTGGGAGTGCCCGATAACAGCCTTCAAAAAGTCGTCCTCATAGAGGCTGGCAAACTTGGTCAGCCGCTGAATCTCGCCCAGCACCACTTCTTCCAGAAAGTCCACACGGATGTAATGGGTGGATTGACAGGTACCACGGTTGCCCTTGTAGTTGGAGCAGTTGAAATACTTGATTTCCGGGTTGCCCTGATTGAAGTGGAAATGCAGATTGCAGCCGCAGTCTGCGCAGACAAGTAAGCCAGAGAACATATTGTGTTCTCCGTTGATGGTACGGCGTTTGCGCATTTTTCCGCGTTTCTGCTGTACCTGCTCAAACACGGCGCGTTCAATAATGGGTTCGTGAACATCTTGGAACACCACCCAATTTTCCGGGTCGTTATGAATCCGCTTCTTGTTCTTGTAGGACTTGGAGTAGGTTTTGAAGTTCAGAACATCACCACAATACTCCTGCTGGTACAGAAGATGGGTAATCGTGGAGCCATTCCACTTGGTGGCGGGGCGCGTCTTGGTCGTTCCGGGACGGCCGATGCCTTTCTGAATCCAGTAGGCCTGCGGCGTCAGGATGCCTTCCTTTTCAAACTGGGTGGCAATCTGTTCCGTGCCAAAGCCCTCCAACGTCATATCAAAAATGCGCCGGACAACTTGAGCAGCTTCTTCATCAATGACCCAATGCTTGGGATTGTTCGGGTCCTTGATATACCCATAGGGAGGAAGTCCCATCGGTTCGCCGGAGTTGCCTTTGATTTTATTACTGATACGGCGTTTCTTGCTGATGTCACGGGCATACCACTCATTGAACAGGTTTCGGATGGGTGCCAGTTCGTTTTCTCCCTCGGCCGTGTCGATGTTGTCCGAAACGGCAACAAGTCGGATGTCATGGTCCGGGAAAAATTCTTCTGTCAGCCGTCCGACCTCAATATAGTTTCGGCCCAGACGGGAAAGGTCTTTGACGAACACAGCAGAGGCTTTTCCTTGTTCAAGTTGCTGCATCATTTCAACGAAACCGGGACGGTTCATGGTTACGCCGGAAATGCCATCATCCAGAAAGTGGACCAGATTGGTATAGCCTTTTTCCTTTGCAACTTTGGTGAGCAGTTTCTTTTGGTTGCCGATGCTGTAACTCTCGCCCTCCAAATTATCATCACGGGAAAGACGCTCATAGAGAAAAGCGGTTGCTTCACGGGATTTCTTGTTACTCGACTGTTTCATACTCGCTCCTTTCTTGGGACAGTCGAATAGCAAATTCACTTGTACACCTATATTATAACACAATCCGCATTCTCTGTCCGCTGCCTCCCGAAAGGTCATTATAATTTTTCGCTTTCGGATTTCATCAGCCGGAGAAGGACTTCTCCTAAAGTCTGGGAGCTTTCTTCTTTGAACACCGGCTCAACGATAAAGGAACGATTGCCAATACGATAAGTCGAATCCAGAGTAAGCATCTCTGGATTTTTTGTTTTTTCAGGGTTTGTCTTTTTCGCTTGCATCGTAAAAATCCCCTTTCTTAAAAAATCAAAAAATGAGCCAACGGACGGCTGCTGGCAGCAACCCACGGGAATCTCACCCCTGCATTCCTCATGCAGCCCTACTCATTGCCTGCGACGCTCTGAACGCTCGGACCTTGACGGTAAGGGAGTATCAGCCTGTCTGTATGTCATGGCCCGCAAGCAGCCGCGCTTGCATTGCGGCATGGTGATGATCGCTCCACTTTTCAGAGAAAAGCATCATGGCGCACCCGCCGTCCGGCTCGATACCGACAGCAACGTATCCGTTTGCCCTATGATGCACCGCCATTGTCCTGCGGGCATATTTTTTCAAGGTGCTGCCCCGAAACGTGGAAAGGGTTAGACCGTTTCGGCTCTGGTCACAATAGAGGAAATCAGTTTGATTTCCAGATTTGAGAAATGGCGAAAAAAGCGGGGCAGCACACGCCGCCCCGCCGATCCCATACGGTTATTCCATCGCCCGCATTTGTTCGATCAGGGATTGCTTTTTCTGTCTGCGGATTGTCCATACAGACAAGATCAGTTCCATTCCGAACAATACCAGAATGAACAGCCCCATTTCCAAAACCGGGAATTGATAAGGCATTACATTTCCGGCAAAAGCACCTACACTCATTTTTCTGCAAGCAAAGATGGAAGCCGGAAGCCCAACGATCAGCGTCGCCAATGTTGCAAAGAGCGCATAGCACAGCCCCTCACAGATGTTCATTTCACATAGCTGTTTTTGTGTTAGGCCGATAGAACGCAGAATACTGTTTTCCTGCTTTCGGGCTATCTGGTTAGAGAGTGTCGTATTGATAAGGTTGATAACGCCAAAGAGAAATACCAGCCATGAAAGTATCTCCATACTGCCAAACGCAAAAGAATTTGTCATTTCTTCATATTCAATCACTGTATTGATTTCATCTAAGGCAATATTACTATGGCTGGCAACAATATTTTTCAATTCAGCTCCCACATAGTCCGTTTTTTTCGGATCGTTTACAATGCTCCATGAATAGTCGAAAGAAGCGATTTCCGGGTGCAGTTCATGGAACAATGCTTCTGGTGCGAAAAAGAGTACTCCATCGAGGGCCAGTTTTCCATGCCCGGAAGGCGTCTTGTTGGAATCAAACAATCCTGATACAGTGACGGAAACAGGCGGTTGCCCCTCTCCAAAATAAAAGTCAACTGTTGAACCAACACCCATATATCCCATATCCTCATTCTGCTTTAGCACATTATAGTCAATTACAATACTACGGGAATCTTTTGGCATCGTTCCTGCTGTCAGAGCCGCTTCAACTGCTGCATAATTCTGGTCGGTCAGCATATCACACATACCACCGGTTTGGTAAATGTCCGTCTTTATGGTTGCATGGAGAGATTGTCTGCTTGGAATTATATCTGTAACGCCATCAATAGATAAGATTTCCTGCTTTAATTCCTCATTCAACGGATTTCCCGCTGCCATAACCTTTTCTTCTGTCATTTCAGAATCCAAATAAATTTTATAGTCGCCGTCCGGGAAAAACCGTCTTGCAAGCGCCTCTGGAGAGCGCAGCAAAACAATGGAGGATACCACAAGCAGGATAATTCCGCCCAAACTCAATGAAGCTACAATAGCAACGGTCTTTTTTCGGTCACGCTTAAAATTCGCAATTCCCATTGAAACAGGATTGAGCTTGATATTCTTTTTCCGGCTGCGGATGTCCTTTTGTGCCGGGGTAAAACGGACGGCTTCAATGGGGGAAATCCCTGCCGCAATTTTCACCGGCTTACGGATGGAAACAGATACCATGATCCAACTGCTTATAAGCGTTAAAATAACCGTTGCCACATAGGAAACAGCGTTAAAACCCTTGGAAACAGAAGAAAACCAGCGCATACGCCCAGCACTGTACCAATCAAAATTCCGATACTGCCAAGTTTGCGTCCCTCCCGCTTTACAATCCGCTTGATTTGCTTTGGCGTTGCACCAATCGTCCGAAGCTGCCCGTAGCTCTGGATTTTGTCATTGATGGAGATACGGAAGATACTCTGGATCACAATGTAGCCGCCAATCAGAACAATGGCAATCACGCCAGCCATCAGTGCAAGATCAAAGGATTTAGAAGCATAGGCAAAATACTTGCTGTTCATTTTGGGCATAGGAAGCTGATATTCCTCTGTAATCTCCCTGCAATAAGAGGTCATCAGTTCTTCGTCCAACTTGACTCCGTTTTTGAAATGAGCATAGGCGCGATAGCCAGCCGGATCAAACCCGTTCCATTCTGTCAGGGCAGCTTTGGAAAGAATGATCGCGCAGGTATTCGCTTCTTTTTCATTTACGCTGTCCGTAATGCCGGTAACGACATAATCACCATGAAAACTCTCTGTATCTAAGGTCACAGTGTCCCCGATCTTGGCATTGTTTCCATAGGTGGAAAGAAAGTATTCGCTTACGACAACTTCATTTGCTTTTTCAGGAACCCGGCCCTCTAACAACTTCATCTGCGCCTTGGTAATCTCCATCATTTGCGCGTCGCAATACACATAGGACGCATGATAGCCCTGTTCTGAAAGCTCCTCACCCAGCATATAGTAGCCGCCTACGCGCTCAAACTCCGGCAGTCCTTTCAGGGTTTCAATGTCGTTTTCCTCTACGCCCAGCCAGACCGCCTCATAAGTATCGACAACCTGATTGCGCTGCATTTGTGTCAGGGAGGTAGACACAATTCCCGTAAAGCAGATCAGAAACGCCGCCAGCGCAACGGCAATCACCACCATCAGATTCCGGCGCTTCTCGCTTTGCAAACTTTTCTTTGCCAGCTTCTTTGTAATGGCGCTGGTATCATTCTCAAAAGGCCATGTCATAGCCTGCCACCTCCTTACTCCACAATCTTTCCGTCCTCAATGCGGACAATCCGATCTGCAAGGCGGGCAATGTCGTTATTGTGCGTAATCATCACAACAGTTTGCCGGAACTCTGCACTGGTGCGCTTGATAAGCCCCAGCACCTCGGCGCTGGTCTTGCTGTCAAGGTTGCCGGTCGGCTCGTCGGCCAGCACGATAGCCGGTTTGGTAATCAAGGCGCGTGCGATAGCCACACGCTGCTGCTGGCCACCGGAAAGATTGTTCGGCATATTTTTCAGTTTATCTTCCAGCCCCAGCAGGTGAACGATTTCGTCCAAAAACTTCTGATCCACCGTGTCCCCGTCCAGCTCCACCGGCAGGACGATGTTCTCATACACATTCAGGATCGGAACAAGGTTATAGTTCTGGAAGATAAAACCGATGTTGCGGCGGCGAAAGATGGTAAGCTGCTCGTCGTTCATCTTTGACAGTTTGTCCCGGACAATCACATTGCCGGAAGTTCCAGCCCGCCCACATGTGATCACGGCCGGAGGTTCCCACAACGCCACAAATGCCGTCCTCCACGGAGTTCACGCCGTCCAGCCCGCCCATCATCGATGAAAATGCTCAGGTTTGTTGTGGACTTGCCGCTGCCGGAGGTTCCATCCCCAAAACGGCATCACAAAGTCAAGCCGTCCATTTACGGGCCAGCCATTCCGGAACACCAGCAAAGGGCAACGGGCGGGTAATTCAAAATCAATTCGGGGTCTGTGCCGTAATACTTTTTCAGATCAATCGTCTGTAAAACGCTCATTGAAAATCAAAATGTTACAACGCTCCTTTCAAAAAAATTCACGGCTTTGGTCGCCTGAATGATAATAGATATTGTAAACCCAAATGTCCGCGAAATGTTACAGCGGCCAAAAAAATACAACTTCATTGAAAATCTCGGGGTTCTATTCCACAATCTAAACAGAAATGTTAAAAGCAAAAAGCGCAATCGGACATTTCAAAATTTTATTTTATCGGCAATAGATAAAATAACGGATTAAAGATGATTGTTGTTGCTTTGCGTCCGCCGCGTTCTTTATTTAGTCGGCAACATAATGGAAAATTCCGAACCCTTGCCCGGCTCCGAAACCACTTTGATATAGCCGCCCTGTCGCGTTACGATCTCGCGGGCCAGATACAGGCCAATGCCCACGCCTTGCTGTTCGTGTACTTCTTCCTCACGATAAAAGCGCCGGAAGATGGCGGCCTGATTGCTTTCGGAAATGCCCTTGCCGGTGTCGGTTACTTTGATCTCCACATACATTTCCCACAGCACCACCGACACAGCGATTTTTCCTACCGCCAGGGTGTACTTCACCGCATTGTCCAGCAGATTAAAGAGAGCCTCGGATGTCCACTTGCTGTCATGGGAAACGGTCAAACCCTCCGGGCAATCCACAGACACGGCGATTTCCTTTTTCTCCGCTGCATACACGATTCCACTCATGGCCTGTGCCACGGTATCAAAGAGGCGGCCCGGCTTCTTATCCAACTGGATCACGCCTGTTTCCAGCCGGGAAGTTTTCACAAGGGCCTGAAAGAGAAAGTCCAGCTTATCCGTCTGGCTGCGGATTCCCCGGATAAAGTCGGTGCGCTCCACCTCGGTCATAGGCTTTTCCAGCAGCGTGTCCGTCGCCATTTTCAGATTGCTTACCGGCGTTTTCACTTGATGGGAAATATCCGATACAAGGGTCTGTAACTCCTGCCGTTCCTCGTCCACCCGGCGGCGGTTCTCCTGCATGATCTGGTAAAGCCTTGCCAGCCGGTGTCCAATTCTGGCAAGCTGGGTTTCGCTGTCCTCCGGGCGTTGGGGCGCTTCATTTCCGGCGATCATGTGGTCTAAGGTCTGGCATAGGTCAGCGGTAAACTGTGATAACCGTTTTCCAAACGCCTGCGTCAGTACAAAAATCCCTACAAGGGCGCACAGCAGCAGCGCCCCGCCCGTCAGCAGCACCGCCGTCTGTTTTGTCACAAGAAAAAGGGCTATGGTGATCCCGGACATGGAAAGGGCAAGCCCCATTGCTACCCGGCCAAACAGCCGCTTTACCGAGAGATTTTGCAACTTCATTTTGCCTCACCTCCCGTCCATTGATAGCCCATGCCGTAAACAGTCTTGATGTAGGGCGCGCCGCCGTCGGATTCGATCTTGCTGCGAATCCGGCTGATAGAAGTTGTCAGGGTGTGTTCGTCTACAAACTTTCGTCTATATCCCACAGCCTTTCCAAAAGCTGCCCACGGGTCAGCACTTGCCGGGGATTTTTACGGAACAGGTTCAGCATTTTGTACTCCATCGGGGATAGGGTCAGGGGCTTGCCGTTTAGGGAAGCCGTCTGCTCCGAGAAGTCCAGAAACAGCCGCCCGTCGTCGTAAATGTCCTTAGCCGGTTTGTGGTGTTCCAGCATGGCGAACATGGCTTTGATTTTTCGCTGCAAGGCCCCGATCACAAAGGGCTTTGTGATGTAGTCCACCGCGCCCACCTCATAACCCCGTATCTGGTCGCTCTCCTGATCGTTGGCGGTCAGGAATATCACGATGGTGTCCGGGTGCTGGGGCTTTATCAGTTTGCACAGCTCAAAACCGTTGCCGTCCGGCAGGTTGATGTCCAGCAGCACTAAGTCAAATTCCCGCTGGCGTATGGCGTCGGCTGCGGTTCTGGCGTTTAGGGCAGAAGTCACGCCATAGCCGTCTGCGGTCAGGTTATAGGCCACCATCTTATTCAAAAAACTGTCGTCCTCGACAATTAAAATCCGCTTCATATCCTCACTTCCTTTGCTTTTTGCAGATAGTATAACAGGCAAATGTCCGCGAAATGTTACAGCGGACGGATTTTTCAAAAAAGGGTTTCTTCCTTAAAATAGCCCACTTTATACAATGGAACAATAAAGTTTAGATGCAGAATGGCCATGAACTAAAAATGAGGGTGACTGTCCCCCGGCTTTGAAACGTTCGGAGCGGATGTCAAGGCAGCTCGAAAGGCAAAGCAACTTTCCCGCAGTGCGCTGGCTGACATGATACATTGTGACAGCCGGTATCTTGCGAACATCGAAAACGAAGGCACGCTGCCCAGCCTGCCGGTGGTGATTCAGCTGATAAAAATATGTGGTCTGCCCGTGGAGCGGTACTTCAACCCGGAACTCATGCGGGAAGAAAGTGCGGAACGTCAGCGGGTCAGCCACAAGTTGCAGCTTTGCCCGGAAGAATACTTACCCATCGTAGAAGGTGCCATTGACGGTGCCTTACGAATCCATGAACAGGAAAAAAGAGCCCGTGTGTGTCTGATTGCCACACATGGTCATTGAGAGGATGCAAAAGCGTCCTCTTATTTTTTTTTTGTATTTTGCGGGCAAAACGGGGGTGTTGTGGTGTCATAGTAGTGGGGAAAGGTAACGTAGCAAGCATAGGGAGTGTAGCCACCCCGGTAGAAATGCTTGCTGGGGAGTACCCCAGACCCCCCAAGAAACGAGGTGAAACTATGGCGAACCGAACCCGAAAAATTGTTCTGCGTGTTCCCGTGACGCCGGAGGAACAGGAACTTATCAGGCAGAAGATGGCTCTGCTGCACACCCGGAATTTTTCTGCATACGCCCGGAAGATGCTGATAGACGGATATATTGTCCACATCGACACCACCGACATCCGAGCGCAGACCGCCGAACTTCAAAAGATTGGTGTCAATATTAACCAGATTGCGCGGCGGCTGAACAGCATGGGGCCGCTGTACACACAAGATGTTGCGGATATCAAAGGAGCGCTGGCGCAGATATGGCTGTTACAAAGATACATCCTATCAAGTCAACGCTGAAAAAGGCACTGGACTATATCGAGAATCCGGCCAAGACGGACGAGAAAATGCTGGTATCCTCCTTTGCCTGCTCCTACGAAACCGCCGACATCGAATTTGAACTGCTGCTGTCACAGGCCATGCAGAAAGGCAACAATCTGGCCCACCACCTGATACAGTCTTTTGCGCCGGGCGAAACCACGGCGGAGCAGGCCCATGAGATCGGGCGGCAGCTTGCCGATGAAGTGCTGCAAGGTAAATATCCCTATGTGATTACCACCCACATAGACAAGGGCCACCTGCATAACCACATCATCTTCTGTGCTGTGGACATGGTGAATCAGCGAAAGTATGTTTCCAACCGCCAAAGCTACGCCTTCATCCGGCGCACCAGCGACCGGCTGTGCAAGGAATATGGTCTGTCTGTGGTAATGCCCGGCAAAGACAAGGGCAAGACCTACGCCGAGTGGGACGCACACCGCAAGGGTACGAGCTGGAAGGCGAAGCTGAAAACCGCCATAGATGCAGCCATCCCGCAGGCCAAGGATTTTGACGATTTTCTGCGGCTCCTGCAGGAGCAAAGCTATGAGGTCAAAAGGGGAAAGTATGTGTCGTTCCGTGCGCCCGGACAGGAACGCTTCACCCGCTGCAAAACGCTGGGCGAAGCCTACACCGAGGAAGCTATCACCGAACACATCGAAGGGCGATTTGCGGAGCGGAAGCCCAAAGAAAACCGCAAAATTTCGCTGCGGATTGATTTGGAGAACAGCATCAAGGCCCAGCAGTCCGCAGGGTATGAGAAGTGGGCAAAACTCCACAATCTGAAACAGGCTGCCCGGACGCTGAACTTTCTGACGGAGCATGAAATTGATAGTTACCCGGATTTGGAAAGCCGGGTGGCCGAAATCACCGCCGCCAGCGCCGAGGCTGCCGCTGCGCTGAAAGCAGCCGAATGCAGACTTGCAGAAATGTCCGTACTGATAAAGGATGTCGCAACCTATAAAGAACTGCGTCCACTGGTGCAGGAATATCAGCGGGCTGCTGACAAAAAGCAGTTCCGACGTAAACATGAAGGAACCTTGATTCTCTATGAAGCAGCGGCGAAAGCTCTAAAAGAGCAGGGCTTTCAAAAGCTGCCCGACCTCTACGCCCTGAAAAACGAGTATAAGCAACTGGCCGAGCAGAAAGACCAGCTGCAACGACAGTACGCCGAAGCCAAACGCCAGATGCAGGAGTATGGCATCATCAAGCAGAATGTGGACGGCATCCTACGGACAACGCCGGGAAAGGAGCAGGTGCAGGAACGGTAAATCTGCACAAAATATTGTTCGGATTTTTGAATCCCAAACGCTTAGACCGGGTGGCGTTTCCGCCCGAAATCATGTAAAATAGACTAGACAACGAAAGCGAGGAACCCTCTATGGCAGAAGTGAACGATAACGGCTCTATCCAGCTTTTTGAAGATCAGAAAATCCGTACTGCATGGGATGCAGAAAAGGAAGAATGGTATTTTTCAATTATTGATGTTATTTCTGTTTTAACTGGAACAGCAAATCCACGGCGATATTGGAGCGACCTGAAACGTAAGCTGAAAGTTGAGGGGCAGTTGAAGTGTACGAAAAAATCGTACAACTGAAAATGTTATCCTCTGATGGAAAACGGTATAAGACGGATGTTGCTAACACTGAACAGCTCCTACGCATTATCCAGTCCATCCCGTCCCCGAAAGCTGAACCGTTCAAGGCATGGCTGGCAATGGTGGGCAAGGAACGCATCGAAGAAACCATCGACCCG
>VOFG01000447.1_pt1 | contig 193374 bp, 169 predicted proteins | sample 5384171 | NCBI WGS metagenome assembly VOFG01 (sample SAMN12384726, study PRJNA508395) | human gut metagenome | isolation source: healthy gut F | host: Homo sapiens | reverse complement strand
TTCTTAATGGACTGGCAAACCTAATCAAAAATGAACATGATAAGAAAGGATATAGATAATCAGCAACTTATGTAATTTCTTTGTATCCGTTTTTAGAACTTTGCTTCATCAATCGATTGACAAACAAGAATGTATAATCTGAAACATGAAGCAATTATGTATATAGACAATGACGAATTTGGTGGATGGATGCAGAAGCTGTATGCCAAACTGGAAGAACTCTGCAAAGATGTACGGGTACTACGCAATGCAGACAGGGTACTGCCCGAAGATGATAACCTATTGGATAATCAAGACTTGTGCCTGCTGTTCAAAGTAAGCATCAAAACCCTGCAACGCTACCGGGCTATCGGTGCGTTGCCATACTTCACTATCAGCGGAAAAGTGTATTACAAGGCTTCCGATGTCCGGGAGTTCATCAAGGAAAGGTTCAGCGTCACCACGCTACGCCAGTTCGAGAAAGAACACTGTACGAAGAAAAAGAAGTGAATCTGAAAAGCCGGAACGGTGAATGTGCTTCATCATCTGTTCCGGCTTTCCCCGTTTATGGCTTACCCAGCTTATCAGCTTCTTTCTTTAGCTGTTCGGCTTGCTCGTTCAACAGCCTTGCACGTTCCAGTGCTTCCGCCTGCTTTTGGATGCGGTATTCAAAATCCATCACTGAATCGGTCAGACTTCGGATAAAGCCGTTATCCCGTTGCCACTTGAACTTGTTTTCCAGTATATCAAAAGTTTCCCCGTCTGCCTGTCCTTGCATCAGCAAATAGCGGTATTTCATATCGTTGTCCTGTAACTGCTGCATACGTTCAGCCAAACGGATATTCAAGAATATGGAAACGGAACAGATAACCAGCACTGCCGAAAAAAGGAACAATCCCGGACGAATCCAAGAAGCGACCTTGTTGTAAATCCGTTGATAGAGCGGTAAGGGCGCAGCTTCCTCTTTATCCGTCTTGCAAGAGCCCAAAGTATCAAGCATTACCTTGAAACAACGGTAGGTTTCCAATACTATTTTCTTGGTGTCTTCGATATGTTTCTGCTGACTTTGCATCCCGTTCCGTATCTCGTCAAGCTGGCTTTGAATAGCCTGCAAATCTTTTTCGGGAATAGCCGGGTTGCTGTGCAATTCCGACAATACCTGTTCGATTGCGTTCAGCCTTTCAAGAGTTTCCTCCCGACTGGCTGGCGTTACCTGTGCTTCCTGCTTCTCTTTCAGTTCTGTAACCATTGAGAGAAGCCCCTCTAAAATCAAATTTTTCTCCATGTGTTTACAAATTAAGTTGTTTTTTCTTTTTCTTCTTCTTTCTTAAATTCAAGTTGGGTTCTTCATCCGCAGGGGGCGATGAAGCGGTGAACAGACCGAGTGAGCCAGTTATCAACGGACTGTCAGTCTTTCCCTGTGTCGGCAATGGCTCCCGAACGGGTGTAAAAGCTGTCTGCCGTTGATTTCCGACCGTATTCAGTCCTGCATCCCCGAAACATTTATCCAGTTTGGAGAAACTAAAATTGCGGTCTATCTCCGAACCCTTGAACGTGTATTCGCCTTTGGAAAAGGAAACACCTTGTATCTCGCTTGTCTGCCCTTTGTACTTGAACCGGACAGTAATACCCTTTTCCGCTAACCGCTCCTGTAACTGCCGCCAGTTCTTGAACTTCCCGATTTCGTTCTTTACAGCCGTGTAAATCTCGTATTTCGACTTGTCCGGCTCTTTCAAGCGGTGCTGCTTTACCTGTTCTTTTCCACCAGCAAAATAAAGCCCGTGTTTGGTTTTCAGCTTCTTGCATACCTGCTCGTTACGGTACATATCGTTCCTGTCCGAAATGGTCTTGCCGTTGTTGTCTATGCGGTTGAACACGATATGCACATGTGGGTGTTCCCGGTCTTGATGGCGCACGATGATATACTGCGTATCGGTGATTTTCATTTCACGCATATACTCCTGCGCAAGCTGTACCATCTTCTCGTCTGTCAATTTGGGTGCATCCACTGCCGAATAACTTAACGCAATATGTCCGACAGGCTTCTTCAAATCGGGATTCATCCCGGTCTGCATACAGAAGCTGCGGATTATATCGCCCCGGCTTTCAGTCAGAACCCCGTCCGCATGAAGCAAAACCGCCTGCTCCTTACCAAGCACATAGTTCACACAGCCCTTAAACCCGCTTCCCTTTTTTATTTTTCCAATCATCCGACAACTGATTTATAATTTCGACAATCCTGTTTTTGAGTTTCACCAGTTCCACCGCCACCAGTGCGAAACCTCCGGCATTCGCTCGGTACGCCAGCTGGTTGATGTTGTTGGCTTCCCCTGCCAGCTTGCGGATGGTGTCCGCATCCTGCCTATTCAGCCGGGGTATGACCTCTGCCGAAACAACCGCCTGCCGGACATACTCACTGACACGCAACCCGGCTTCCCCGGCTCGCTTCCTGATGGCATAATACTGCAACTCGGTCAGCTTCGTGCTGACTACCCGTTGCTGCTTCTCTATCCGTTTCTTTGCCGGACGTCCCCCCGGCTTATCCTTTATATTCGTCATAGGTTTTTTACATTTAAATAGTATCTTAAAAATTGCGACCAACGGGAGAAATTTTCTTTGCTGTCAAGCAAAGCAAGGTAGTTTCGGTTTACCGAAACATAACCTTGCTCTCCAAATTAAACCGCCTGTCGCTGGTAATCCTGCCGGACTAAATGCCCCTGCCCCTTTTCTGTCTTGGGGCGGCACGTTGTCCGGTTTCCTGCTTTATCTCCTGCGCTTGGCTGGTGCTGTTCTTCTGTTCCTGCTTCCTGCCGCACAGGTAATCGTTTAAGTCCGAATACCCCCTGTAATTGCCCGAGAAGTCACGCACACGGTAGGAGTATTCCAATTCGATAGCCCGTGTCGCTTCATATCCTGCCTTGTCATTGTCAAGCATACAGTGGATGCGTTCATACGGGTACAGCACGTCAATAGCTTTCGGCACATTGACAGTAGAGTTGAGTATGACATAATCCTGCCTGTCAAGGTCGGGCATGGTCGGGCAGTTCTTCATCCGGAGCGTGAGGAAAGAAAGATAGTCCATAAAACCCTCGAATACCAAACACTTCTCTCTCGACTCTCCCTGCTGCCGTATATGGGTGATGTCTTTCGGGGCGATGCAGCCTTTGAAAAAGGAATTGCGAACCTCGTAACCTCCTGCTATGTTCGGGAAACCGATAGCAAAGAACGGTCTGCCGTTATTGGTAAAATGGAGTTCCTTACATTCTCTTTTTGCCAGTTCGATATTGATACCCCGTCCCTGCAAGTAACGGAGCAATGCCGGATGGGTCAAGTCACGGACTTCCAAATGTTGGAAACTCGGTTCTGTCCTACGCTGGGGAAAAGAAAAACTGACCGGGCGGACGTGCGGTGTCTGTTCCGCTATCCGGTTTAACAGGTATGGCAGGCTGTCGGAGCAATAGAGTTCCTTTGCCAGTGCGATGATGTTGCCGCCCTTGCCTGCGCCAAAGTCATACCAAAGGTTGCGGTCAGTGTTCACCTTGAAAGACGGTTCGTGTTCCTCCCTTAACGGTGATTTGTACCATAAGCCGTTACCCTGCTGCTTGACAGGAGAGTAACCTAAACTATGCAGATAGTCTACGATGGGTATTTGTTTCACATCTTCGATGTTCATAACATTTTCTTTTTTGGGGATTAAAAAATAGTTGAAAAGTGCGCCAGTCCTGTTTAGTCCGTTATATATATACCCGTACCATACTAAACCTGCCTGTTCCGATACAGGGAAATAGTAAGTCCGTTCCTCTTATATATACACCCGGACTAAACCAAACTGACTTTTAATAATGGAAATCGGGATTATAGCGGTAGCCCTTGCCCTCTTTCACAATCATGCGCTTGTTCACAAGGAACTTGTTCAAATCCACATGGATATTGCGTCCACGCTCGTAGCCGATACTTGCATAACCCTGTTTCAAGGTCTTTAGGACATTCTCGTAACCATATATGACCTGTTTGCCAAAACCGTTTTCCAAAGCTGTCCTGTGCTGTTGCTCCGTCAGTTCTGCCAGTGGAAAGCCCCTGTCTTGGCTGGGCTGCTTGAATACATAACCGTCCACGGCTTCGGGCAATGCGCTGTCGTTGATACGGAATGCGAACGGGTCAAACTCCCGGTCACGTATGTGCATCGCCTTTACCTCGCTTATGTTGCCGTCCTGCGTACTTTTGGTAATTTGCAGGACGGTTTCAGCCTTATTGTTCAGTTCCGTACCGATATGCCCCCTTGTGTTGTCATCCCCCTTGTTCAAATGCAGTACGGTATGGATATGCAGGTTATATCCGCTTGACCAGCGCATCAAGAGGTTGATTAGGTCAGTCGATTCGCTGGGGCTGTTGATGTCATACATCAAGTCACGGATTCCGTCAATGATGAGCAACCCCACATCGGGCATATTTTCAAGCATATAACCGATAATCTGTTTCCGCTTATCGGGTGTCTGCTCCCTTAGCACGATGAAAACAAAATCGTCCCTGTCCTTGTCGGTAGGCAGTCCGGCAAGCCGCAAAATACGCTCCATGACCTTGTGGCAATGGTATTTGCTCTGCTCGGTATCTACATAGAGGATTTTCCGTTTGTTCGGTGGCAGGTATGCCGAATACTTCAATACCTCGTCATTCTTCAACGCTGCCGCAACGATAGCGGAAATGTTGAATGTCTTTTTGCTCTTGGCTTTACCCGTGGATGCACTGAAATTACCCAACGTGCCAATGGTAGAGCCGTTCACCCAGAGTATTTCGGGTGGCACTTCGTAAGTGTCCGTCACCTTTAGATGAATGGTTTTCCAAAGGGCTGCGAAATCCTCTTTCTGCATGGTGATGTCCTGCCCGGCTTCTGTCGCTTTTCTATTTTCCATAGCCGTTATTTCTTTAGAGGACGGTTAAGGATATACTTCTGCGCTTCCTGCTCTATCTGCGCCTGCGTCTTGACCGGATTCTGACGTAACCATGCTTCCAACTCCGCTTTCTCAAAATAAAGCATTTTGCCCTGCGGCTTGTAATGGGGTATCAAGTTACCCGAAGTCAACTTGTACAAATAACTTTTAGAAAGGTTCAAGAACTTGCTCGCTTCATCGAAGCTAAGCACGTTCTTTGAAAGGAACAACATCTTTTCGAGTTCGGAAACTCTTAACTCTAAATCTCTTTCCATATTGTTTAGGAATTTAGGTGAAACAATATGAAGGTGCGCACCCTCGTTTTTTTGTTAACGAGGGCAAAGTTAAGAGCTTGAAAATGAAGTCTAATTGACCTTTGTTTGAGCGTTCAATCTATGCTCAACCTTTTTTCAGTTGTTTGATGTATTTGTCTATGATTTCATATCCTTTCGGATAGATATTTTTTGCTTGGTCTGTCGCACTCGACAGGTCAGTACGTGTAAGCGGTTCTCCTTTTATCTTCTTCAATATCAGTTTGTTGTTTGCTATGACAGACTGCCATTCATAAACAATATAATTATAGCAACTCAATTGCATCATAAGATAGGCTAACAGACGGGTATTATTAACTTTCAATACCCCATTCAGTTTGCAGTTGAAAAAATCGGTAAGTATTTTGGCACTGACGGTAGTAGTAAACATATTCGCTTCGTTCACACATTCAGTCAGAAGTTTGATTTCATTGGCTTTCAACGTGGACTTGAAAGGATTGCTTTTGCCCACAATCTTGGTTGGATTAGTAACTACACTTTCCTCTTTCTCTTTTGGTAAGGATTGCTCTTGGATGGTAACTACATCTGTATAGTAATTACTTTCCTGTTCTTGCAGATGGCGCAAATACTTGGAAAGAACGACAAGGTTAACGATGATGGACAAATAAGGAAGCCGCCCATCATAGCAGGACGGTTCGTGCAAATATGCGTCCATATCAAAATCAGAGCAGCGGAAACCGATATACTTTTTTCTTTCATCAGAATTCAAGTCCTCAAAATAACCGCTTTCCCACAAAAAATCGGGAATATCCATATCCAATACAATGTTACGCACGACACGGTATTTTTGTTGGATGGCTACAATATTTTCAGTCACACGAAAAATTTCTTGGCGCAAATAGTCCTTTAGCTGGGCTTGCGTCAAATACTCACGTTTTAAAAAGAGTGCATCTACTTTAGTTTTATAGTCATGAGCTATACAACTATCTAATATCTTCTGTATTTCTCTGAAATTGGTTTCTATATGATTTTCCATAATCGTGTGCCTTTAAACGTTCTTACTACAAATATAAGGTAAGAATCTCACTTTTCCCGAAAACATCGGCAATAATAAGGAAGAAAAGACAGGATAAGAGTTAAGAAATTATAAAGATACAGGGAGAAAAATTATAAAAGTACACCTTTTCTTTGTATTCGTCATTCAGTACACATTTAGTACGCCCTATAAAACAAAAACCCCGAACCGGGATGATAATCAAGTGATTATCATTTACAGAGAAACCAGATTATGATTTGGCTAAGATATTCTTTGAAAGTGGTGAATTTTTCTGGAACTCCGGTATTTTTTTATGGAACGTGAAAGCAATCCAAGCGGCCCTTCATAAATATATGCCAGACATTTCTGCCCGCTTTGACTTAGGTTCTCCTATTTTCAATACGCCAGAAGAGAAACTATTCATCCATCAAAACTTCCCTTATTGTCCCAATATCTCTATCGACTACGGTGTCATGGAAAAAGCAGACAATGTTTATATGTTATGCGTCGATTTCGGATGGGCGGATTTAGGCACTTGGGGGACTCTTTATGACATGGGAGAAAAAGATGCAGATGCCAACGTAAAGCTCACGGACAGAACCATGCTTTACGAAAGCAAAGGCAATATTGTCGCAGTAGAAGATCCGGAAAGATTGGTAGTTGTACAAGGAGTTGACAATTGCATCATCGCAGAGTCCGGGAATGTTCTCATGATTTGCAAAAGAGAAGAAGAACAACGCATAAAACAATTTGTCGCAGACGCACAGCTAATGCACGGCAAAGAATACAATTAATAAAAAGATGAACCGAATGAGAGGGCAATCACTTCCTCCACATTCGGTTCAGTTTTTTATTCATTCATTGAAATCAGGTATTTGGAAAATCCTGAAGATTCAATGTATTTGAAACCGGTAGAATCACCGGAACAAATCAGGAAATATTCTATCTCTGGTAATTTCTGTTTCAATGTTTCCGCACCTTGCGAACCTAACACCATGCAAGCGGTGGCACAAGCATCCGCCAACATCGCAGTCGGAGCAATAATCGTTGCACTCAGCACGTCACGCTGAACAGGACAACCTTCACGAGGGTCAATTGTATGTGCATACTTTTTCCCATCTTTCACATAATAATTACGGTAGTTACCGGATGTTGCCATGCCGCGCCTTCCGTTATTCTTTGCAGTTTCCGGGGTCTGCCCTTCCGGCCATAGGCGAATCGTAGCTGTCAGGTCTTGACTCACACCACTATTGTCATCCGTCGGACGAGTAATTCCTAATTTCCAATATTCTCCCCGCTGGTTCACTCCTTTCGTCACGATTTCACCACCGAACTCGACCATATAGTTTGCAATCCCTTTGCTATCAAACAGGTCTGCTATCATATCGCACACCGTTCCATCAGCCAAAGAGGAACAATTCATAATAAGACGAGGGTCATCTTTAGTCACCTTGCCTTGTTCCAAATGGATTTTTTGATAGCCGATAAACTGTCTTACGCTATCAATATGTTCAGGCGTGACACTGTCCTTTTTACTAAAGCCAAATCCCCAAAGATTAATCAACGGAGCGCATGTAATGTCATAAGCTCCATCGGTAAAGGCGGATATCAACATAGCAGTACGGAACAATGAACGGAACGTAGAATCTTCTATTTCTGTCAATTGGTTACGATTAATCTGCGAAACGACAGAAGTGGAGTCGAAAGCATTAAACAGATAATAGAAACGTTCCAGCTCCTTTTGTATCTCTCCATCCAAAGGCTTGTCATACTCATATTTGATATGATAAGGTGTATGCAATTGCCCGGCATAAACATAATACTCTTTCGGTGCGTTGGTACAAGCCGTCATACACAACAAGAGTAAACAAAAATAGAAAAGAAAATGAGAATAGCTCTTCATATCAAAACTCGGATGTAAAATGGAACTTAATATCAGGGAAATCTTGCTGAGCCATCATCAATACATAGCCGGAATCAGCCAAATAGACATCACGGCCATCTTTGTCTACCGCCATATATTGCGCCTTCCTCTTCTTGAAATTGTCCAACATGGCAGCATTGTCGCTCTCTATCCAGCAAGCTTTATATAAATGCAATGGTTCCCAGCGACATTGTGCACCATATTCATGCAACAAACGATACTGGATTACTTCAAACTGCAATTGTCCTACTGTTCCAATGATCTTCCTGCCATTAAACTGGTTAACAAACAACTGCGCTACGCCTTCGTCCATCAATTGCTCGATACCTTTGTTCAACTGCTTCGCTTTCATTGGGTCAGCATTCTCAATATACTTAAACATCTCCGGAGAGAAACTTGGTAATCCCTTGAAGTGCAACTCCTCTCCTGCCGTCAAGGTGTCACCAATCTTAAAGTTTCCCGTATCGGGTAAACCTACAATATCTCCTGCATAAGCTTCGTCCACAACCTCTTTTTTCTGAGCCATAAAAGCAGTAGGACTACTAAAACGCATCATTTTACCGAAGCGGACATGCTTGTAATTCACATTTCTTTCAAACTTGCCAGAACAAATCTTCACGAAAGCAATACAACTGCGATGATTTGGATCCATATTGGCATGTATCTTAAAGATAAAACCCGTAAAACCATCTTCTTCTGGGTCAACTACACGTTCCACCGCCTGGACAGGACGTGGAGACGGGGCAATCTGGATAAAACAATCCAACAACTCCTTCACACCGAAGTTATTCAAAGCAGAGCCAAAGAATACTGGCGCAATATCTCCAGACAAATAGGTTTCAACATCAAATTCCGGGTAAACGCCTTCCACCAACTCCAAATCTGCACACAATTTCTCCGCCTGGGCTTCATCAATATAATTCTCCAGTTCAGGGCTGTTGATATCTTTAAACTCTACATTCTCGGTAACATACTGCTTGCTCGGAGTGTACAAGTTCAGTTTCTTTTCGAAAATATTATATACACCACGGAAACGCTGTCCCATATCAATCGGCCAACTAAGCGGACGCACATGGATATGCAACTCCTCTTCTATTTCGTCCAACAAATCGAATGGGTCTTTACCGTCACGATCCAGCTTGTTGATAAAGACAATTACAGGAGTCTTGCGCATACGGCAAACCTCCATCAGTTTACGAGTTTGAGCTTCGACACCTTTGGCAATGTCAATGACAATGATGACACTATCCACAGCCGTCAAGGTACGGAAAGTATCTTCGGCAAAGTCTTGGTGACCCGGCGTATCCAAAATATTAATCTTATGGTCTGCATAATCGAAAGCCATCACAGAAGTAGCGACAGAAATACCACGCTGCTTCTCAATTTCCATCCAGTCCGAGGTGGCCGTTTTCTTTATCTTGTTCGATTTGACCGCTCCTGCCACATGGATAGCTCCACCAAAAAGCAATAACTTCTCAGTCAATGTAGTTTTACCGGCATCCGGGTGACTGATGATTGCAAACGTTCTTCTTTTTTTTAATTTCAGCTGAGTATTGACCCATTTATATATCTTTGTTTATATGTAATTATTCTATCTTCTTCCATCTATCCAAACAAAGCGCCAAGCTCTCTTCCCAATGAGGGATTTCCAAATGATAGACAGATTTAATTCTTTTTTTGTTCAAAACACTATAATGAGGACGAGCCGCCTTGGTCGGATATTCAGCAGATTCAATCGGGAAAACTTTAGCAGATAATCCCGCCAATTTCATAATCTTGGAAGCGAAATCATACCAACTGCATACTCCTTCATTTGTGTAGTGGAAAATGCCGGGGACAAACAATCCTTTAATGGACTGATCCAAAATGGCTAATAAGGCAGAAGCCAAATCATAAGCATAAGTAGGCGTGCCTATTTGGTCGAAAACGACTGACAGACGGGAACGCTCCGCTCCTAATCTCAACATCGTTTTCATGAAATTATTCCCATATTCGGAATAAAGCCAAGCTGTCCGGACAATAATAGAAGTTTGCGGGCAAAGCCGCAACAACTCCTCTTCTCCTTGCCGCTTCGTTTTCCCATAAACGGAAACCGGGGAAACCGCATCTTCCTCTTTGTAAGGAATGTAAGAGTGACCGTTAAAGACATAATCGGTAGATACGTGGAATACTTTAGCTCCAACAGCCAAAGCCGCCTCCGCAATATTCCTCACCGCAAAACGATTGATTAACTCGCACTTTTCTTTCTCGTCCTCAGCGCGTTCCACGGCTGTGTAAGCAGCACAATTTATAATGTAGCCAACATGGTTTGCTTTTACAAATGACAACAAAGCGTCCTTGTCACAAATGTCCAAGGTATCAATATCTGTAAATAAGAAACGGCAATTGCCATGCAGTCCCGCTTGCGAGCGAAGGGACAAACCTAATTGTCCATTACTGCCCGTAACTAATATTGTATTCATCACTTAATCCTCCAACTCAAGTTCCCCGCTCATATCGGTCCGGTATTTCTCAGCCAACATAGCCAAAAAAGATGAAATTTGTCTGATTGCCTCCATTGTTTCAGAGGAAACCTCTTTCCCCTGCATTCGCAGCATAAGATATCCATACAAAGCCGTAAAGCAAGTTTCAATTTCTGGCACCTCCGCACCTCCAGATTTTGCTCTCAATTGAACGATATACGGCAATGTCTTATAATAAGTTGCACCATAGACCATCTCTTTCGGAGACTTTAGCAAGCGAAGATGCAAATCCGTCAAAGAGATGATGACATTTTTGTTAAGTTGGATATGACCCGATTCCATGACTCCTTCACTACGCATCATATCAATCAACTCTTCATACCAAACTGCAATCTTCTCTTTTACCTCATCAGGTTGCTGGTAACGAGAAACTACATGCTGCCGGATTTGCTCCATATCAAAATGGTTCGCCCTTATCAAATCTTCCACCTGCCACATATAAAGCAAGTATTCGCAAATATTTTCCTTACGTTTTTGTTGTGCTATAATCATTTGGACAAGGATAATGTAAAATCAGATATCGCCTGATAAAAATCAACATCTTTAACTCCCAATTGCCGGCAAGTCAAACGAGCGGCATTCACATTCACCAAGAAGTATTTGTTCAATACTTTCACCGGATAATCTCCATATCGGGTCAATAAACATGTTTCCCCATCGCGCTGCTCTACCGGATGCTCTTCAAAAGGAATGGCAGTAATATCACTCCGAATCTCTTCTACCAATTCGGTGATATTAGGATCGCCACCAAAATAAATCAATTTGCCTTCTCTCTCTATGGAAGTAGAGAAGTAACGATATGTATTCATGAAAGCCTCTGGCGATTTATGGTCATGCGACACATTCCACTTCAAATTGGTCATCACGGCAATATGCGGACGATAAAATTCCAACTGCGAACGTTTCTCCAAAACAGAAGTGATATGTTCATCTCCCTCAATCAATGCGATTCGTGATTCAAAACTAAAATGCAAATGTTTATCCAACAAAGCCACGTCACTGGTTGTTGCATAATCGAACGATAAATTCTGTTTCCGCAGCGCTGCGACAATCATCGACAAGATGGCTTTTCGTCCCCTACTGCCTGTCACCACCACACGGATTTTCGTCCGGGTTCTTTGGTAGATAAACTCAGGAATAGAAAGCACTAACAAGCCCAACTCTTTTGCCTGCAACAATTCCGGATTATCTTCCGTCACCATACTGCCCAAGACTACCGAGTGAGTTTCTTTCGTCAACTTTTCAGGGAACCACCCCTCTCCGAAGAATTCAATGCCTTTTTCATCCAAAACAGCTTGCATTTCTTCAGGAACATGTTCTCCGGACACACTAACCTCATACCCTCTGTCACGGATTGCCACAGCGAGTTCATAAATAAGAGGATCGGATATAGAAATTAAATGAATCTTACGCATCATTTGTACTTTAGCTCTGCAAAATTATAAAAAGTATCTGACAAGACGCTTGTCGAACAGATATAAAAAGAGCGTGTGTCAAAATTATTATTTTGATGCTGCCTCTTAAGGTGCATCAGAATTAGTAAAATACTAAGGTAGGGCTTACTAAATTATTTTTACCAAACATTCTCGTGTTGGGGTTAAAACACCCACAAGGTTGTCAATGCCATAGAAAATTCTCCTTTTGATGGTCTTTAAGCCATTATTTGCGAAAATGAGACAAAGAAGTCCCCTAAGGAACTTCATTGCGTTTTTAGCGAAGAAGCAAGCTCCTATCCATGTGTCAGCCGTGTCGCCAAGTTTGGCTCTGATGTCATTCGCCCGATAAACCCTTTTGGAGGTTCCAAACGTGGCCTCTATCTCGTTTCGTTCACCAATGGCTCTCTTCTTGTCATCCGCATGCAAGTCATTCTCTTCCTTGGGAGGTCTGCCCAAAGGGCGATTGTAGCAGTTGACATGGCAAGCCTTGATATACTTTCTGTTTTCTTTTCCAAGATAAAGTTTGTCTGCCTGTACCTCTTGGGGAAGTATGCCGAAACGCATTCTATAGAGTTCCATCTGGGTGACAAGGTCGGATGACTCATTGTAGGCATCCCAACTGAGACGGTCGCACATAAGTGTAACCGTTCACGATACTGGCGCCAATTTTAGCTCCGAACTCAACCTTGGCTTTCGCCTTTCCCCTGACAATGGGGCGGAGATGTGGCTGATAAATGCTGATAATGCAATCAGCGCAACTGCGGACGTTCTGCTCGAACATCATCTTCTGTTGCTCATACATCTTAATCGTTGCCATAAGCCATTTGCAATCACGCCGGCTGAAGCACGCAAGCAAATTGCTGGCATGTTTGCCGAGAAAATCAAAGAAAGTCTGGAAATCAGCCTGCAGACAACGTATTTGGACAAGTTTGGTCTTGCCTACGAGTTTCTTTCCCTTACGCTTTTTCTTGGTCAGCTGGATAAAGGCTTGGCGGGATTCCACGCGGTGAGTTCGCGGCTTCATGATTTTGTAGCGTGCGCAGAACTTGTTGAGCAACCGGTCTATCAGGTTGCTGCCGTCTTCCAGAAGATTGCAATCCGTCGGGCAGCGTACCTCCGCATCGCAGCATGTCGCATCAATCTTCATTGTGCCGCCATGATCATTTCCTTCCTCATCAATGTGTTCCTTCTTCGGCTTGCTGCCGTCCGCTTCCGCCAGCATCAAGGTCAGCATATTGAAGAAGTCATGGTCAAGCCGCTTGCGGACCAGCACGAACAACTCCGGCACGAACACCGGTTTTTCCGTGAACTTCGGAAGTCCCAACAAATACTGCATGTATGGGTTCTCCTGAATTGCCTGAATGGTCTTCTCGTCGCTTAGAGTTTCCACATGTTTCACTATAAAGGCCCCGACAACCATTCGGGCAGGCTTGTTGCCAGCACCATTGTGACGGTTCCTCAGACGCTTGTTGTATTCCTTTTCAATTTTGTCCCAGGGAAGGTTATCGGCAAGCTTGACCCAGCGGTTGGACTTGCTCAATCCCGAGAGGGAGTCTTGGAGTTCAAACAGGTCGTGACTGAGGTATTGAGAGTAGTATTTCATACGGCTTTCAGATGTTTTAACACCCAAAGGTAATCATTTTTTGAGAATTGAGCAAATATTTGACACGTTAATTTGTTAACAATCAACTACTTGCTATTAATTAGCAAACCCTAAGGTAATGGTTGACCATGTTTTTTAGTTTGCATCCAACATTTTTGTTTCTCACTCAGGTGAGAAGTAACTGAGATAAGAGGTCTATAGAAATTCATGAATCATACGCATCATTTGTTGTCGAACAGGCATAAAAAAAGAAGGACTCTTTAAAAAGAGTCCTTCCTTATATGATAGTTGAAATCTACTTCAATTATTTAACCAAAGAAGCGAAATCGGCATTTGCTGCAAATTTAGCAAATTCCAAATCTTTAGCAGCTTCCTTAGCCATTGAGCTATCTTTAGCAATAGCAGTTTTCAAGTTGCTTACTACGCCGTTAGCATCGTTTGTGCGAGCAGCAACGATAGCCTTCAAATAAGAAGTTGTAGCGTCTGGGTTAGGAACAGCATTCAAAGTCTGAGAAGCCTTGCTATAATCTTTAGTCAAAATCTGAGCCAATGCAGCATTATTAGATTTAACACTACCGAAAGAGTTAGCAGCTTTTGCCCATTCACCTTGTTTCAAATAAAGAACGCCCAAAGCTTCGCCCAATTCTGCAACGCCAGAAGCGCTACCGAACAACTGCTGTGCTTTTGCTTGGTCACCCTTAGTCAAAGCAATCAAACCTAAGTTCATATTTGATTCAGGATTGTTCTTAACAGAATTAGCTTTGTTGAACATTTGTTCAGCCTTAGCCAAATCACCAGCACGGAATGCCATCATACCAACGTTGTTCCAAGTACGATAATCGTTTGGATAAAGTTCAGAAGCCTTATTGTAGATACAAGTCTTTTCTGCGTTGTCGTTAGTCAAAGTAGCAGCATAAAGGATTTCTTCGATGTTCAAAGCTTTCGGATCATTCTTAGCCAAAGCAGTGATTTCGTCATCTGACTTACCGATGATTTCGATGTTTGCAACCAAACGAGAACGACGCAATTGAGGCAAGATTTCTTCTGCCAAAGTGCTGAATACAGAAGAGATGTTCTTGATTTCGTTTTCACGCTGTTCTGGGTCTGAATACATAGACAATACGCGCAAAACCAAATCTTTGTCCTGGATGTTAGACTTAGAAACCAATTCTTGGAATCCTTCCCAGTCCTGAGCAGTATATTTAGCGTCAACAGGAACATCAACTTTCATCTTCTTCAATTCCTTAGCCAAATATTTGTCAGTGTTCTTTTCACGTCTTTCAGCCAAACCTGTGTTCAATTTAACACCACCATCAGGAGAAGCATAAGCTTGGATTTCGATTGCTACGTTCTGGTTAGGAGCTTCGTCTGCATTCTTAACCAAATCCTTCCAATCAGAAACTTCGCTCTTCTTCAACTCTTTTGAACGAAGTTCAGCCTGTTGAATCAAGAACATGATGCTTGCATCGTGAGCTTCTTTGATGATACGCTGGAATTTGTCAGCTGCGATAGCTGCGTTTGCAGTAGCAGCATCAGCCAATTCAGAAGTAGCGATAACGCCTTCGCCAATCTTCACATCCGGCAATTTAACAGTCTTGTTTTTAATCTTTGCATCAAAAGTAAGATACAATTCAGATTTTTTCATCTCTGGTTTGTAAGCAAAAGAAGACTTCATAGTCACATTTGCACCTTCTTTGAAAGGAACAACTTGGTTGTTGCCTTTTACTTTTTCACCTTGATAGGTATAAGCTGTACCCCAAGCTTCACCACCAGCATAACGCAACACCGGAGTTACTGTCACAACAGCTTTCTTGTTAAACCATTTTGCCGGGATTGTAGCATTAATAGTTACAGGAACTTGACCGCCAATAACTTCAAGAGGCTGAGGCTCTGCTTTGATGTACTCTTCTGTAAGCGGTTTCAACTTGTTAGAACAAGAAGAAAAAGCCAGAATCGCTGCCAACATTAAAAATGGCAATAAAAACTTTCTGTTCATAATTTTACTGTAAGTTTAAATGTTATAATGATTATATTACTTTCTCACCATTACCTTTCATTATCAATTTGCAAAACTATACTTTATTTTCTTTCATTTGTCAAAATGTGGAATAAAAAAATCCCGATTAATACTTATTAATAAAAACAAAACATTTTTTCGTAGCTATTAAGAGCTTTAGAGTGCCTAAAATGAATCTTGTGATAAATATCTATTACCGTATGCCAGACCATATTTAACTTCCTCATCTAATGTATATCAATAAATATTATTACCTTTGCAAGGTTATCAACAGTTCGGCCAAGTTATCAACAAATCGAACAATGTTTCAAAACAAACTACATCATTTCGGCATTTAATGTTTAGTTTTGCATCGTGAAACAAAAGGATTAAACAAATTATGGGAAAGATTATCGCTTTAGCTAATCAAAAGGCGGCGTAGGAAAGACTACGACTACTATTAATTTGGCGGCATCATTAGCAATGCTTGAAAAGAAAGTTTTGGTAGTTGACGCAGATCCCCAAGCGAACGCTTCATCCGGATTGGGCATTGATATTCGAAATGTAAAGTTGTCGATTTACGAATGTTTGGTAAATGGGAATGAAGCAAATGGCGCAATCATCCAGACAGAGCTGGATCGGTTAGACATCATTCCTTCACATATTGACTTGGTTGGTGCTGAAATCGAGATGTTGAACATGGATAGCCGCGAGCAAATCTTAAAGCAGCTTTTGGCTCCGCTAAAAAGGTGTATGACTACATCCTCATCGATTGTTCTCCTTCTTTGGGACTGATTACTGTCAATGCACTGACAGCCGCGGATTCTGTCATTATCCCTGTGCAATGTGAATACTTTGCCCTTGAAGGCATCAGCAAACTGTTGAATACAATAAAGATTATCAAGTCCAAGTTGAACCCCTCGTTAGAGATTGAAGGTTTTTTGCTGACGATGTACGATTCTCGTTTGCGTTTGGCAAATCAAATATACGAAGAGGTCAAACGCCCGTTCCAGAACTTGGTATTCAATACGGTTATCCAGCGTAATGTCAAGCTCAGCGAAGCTTCAAGCTACGGGAAACCTGTTATTTTATACGACGCTGATTCTAAAGGCTCGCTTAACTACATGCAGTTGGCACAAGAGCTGATAGAGAAGAATAGCGCACAATAATTATTAATGTTTAGACAGTCATGGTAATGAAAAGATCGGCTTTGGGCCGTGGTTTGGACGCTTTGATTACAATGGATGATTTGAAGACCGGTGGTTCTTCATCCATTAATGAGATTGAGTTGAGCAAAATTCAACCCAATCCGGAACAGCCTCGCTCCGTTTTTGAGCAGGAAGCGCTCGACGAGTTGGCAGCCTCAATTCGCACATTGGGTGTTATCCAACCTATCACATTGAAAGAGATTGAATCGGACAAATACATGATTATTTCCGGGGAGAGACGTTACAGGGCGTCCCTAGCTGCCGGACTGACTTCCATTCCTGCTTACATCCGCACAGCTGAAGACGACAATGTCGTTGAAATGGCTTTGATTGAAAATATTCAGAGAGAGGATTTAAATTCAATCGAAATCGCATTAGCTTACCAGAAATTAATAGACAACTACGGGCTGACCCAAGAGAAGCTGAGTGAGCGCATAGGAAAGAAAAGGACGACAATAGCCAACTACTTGCGTCTTTTGAAATTACCGGCAGAGATTCAAGTCGGGCTAAAGGACAAACGCATCGACATGGGACATGCCAGAGCTTTGATTCCCGTAGATGACCCGGAAGTCCAATTGGCTCTTTACGAACAAATCATCCAGGATGGATTGTCTGTACGCCAAGTTGAAGAGATGGTTCGCTCAATTGCGAATGGACAGCAGACGGTGAAAAAGAAAACGGAAGCAAAAGAGGCTCCTTCTGAAGAATTCGACCTGTTAAAAGAACAGCTTTCCAATTTTTTCCAGACGAAAGTCCAATTGGTCTGCAACAAAAAGGGAAAAGGAAAGATTACCATTCCTTTTGCCTCGGAAGAGGAATTAGAAAAGCTAATCAGCCTTTTGGATAATATAAAATGATATACCGGCTTCTTTATATATATATAGGAATATTGTTCTTCTCCTTGAATGGCATTGCCCAAACGGATAACCGGCAATTAATAACTGCCGATTCAGACCCAATTGAGGCAAAGACGGATTCAACGGTCAAGGCTGTCATGCATAAAGCAGATTCATTGCCATTCCCTGAAAAAGTAAAATTACAATTCAAGCCGAATCCCAAGAAGGCAGTCCTTATGGCTGTCGTTCCCGGATTGGGGCAAATATACAATCGGAAATATTGGAAGCTGCCGATAGTATACGGAGGATTGATGGGTTGTTTCTACGCAGTTACCTGGAATAACCGGAACTATCAGGACTATTCGACTGCCTACAAGGACATCATAGAAGATGCCGAAGCTCCCAACAGACCGGTCGAGGAGTATAACAAAAGCTGGCAAGATTTCATCCCGGCTGGAGCTGATCCGGAATATTACCTGAAGAATACAAGTTTCCAAACAGCTCTGAAAAACAGAAAAGATTACTACCGCCGCTATCGCGACTTAAGTATATTCATCACAATCGGTGTTTACGCCCTGTCAATCATTGATGCGTACGTGGATGCTCAATTGTTTGACTTTGATATTTCACCGGATTTGTCGATGCATTGGGAGCCAACGGTTTCTCCTCAGACTGCCTACAGTTCCCGCATGTACGGATTGAATTGCAGCTTTAAATTTTAAAGGACAAGAAAGATGAAACAGTTTTCCTTTTGGGTATTTTTATTTAGTATCTGCTTAGCATTGCCATTGAAGGCTCAGAACGATTTGTCATTCGAGAACGACTCCATCCAGGAAGAAATTATCGGGTTAATACCGGAAAGCCTCGATTCGGACATTGACAGCCTGCTCCGCTCTTGGCATGTACAATATTTTACCAAAAAGGAAGATTATTGCCATGACGACAGTGAAAATGTATTTTTCCCTGATTCTGTATATGCCGACAGATTAGCAAGATTGCCTCGTATCATCCCGATGCCTTACAACAAAATAGTCAGGGATTGCATTGATTTATATACAGAAAGAAGAAGAGGATTGGTGCGTTACATGCTTGGCATGGCAGATTTCTATTTTCCCATTATCGAAAAGGTTTTGGATAAATATCAACTTCCTTTGGAGTTGAAATATTTAGCAGTGGTCGAAAGTGCCCTTAATCCTGTGGCGATGTCAAGAGTTGGGGCTTGCGGTTTATGGCAATTCATGCTTACTACAGGCAAAATGTATGACATGACGATAAATAGTTTGGTGGACGACCGACTTGACCCAGTTAAAGCTACGGATGCTGCTTGCCGCTATTTCATTGACATGTATGCCATTTATAAAGACTGGAACTTAGTCATGGCTTCATACAATTGCGGTCCAGGCAATGTCAACAAGGCAATCAAACGTTCTGGCGGAAAGACGAACTTTTGGGAAATATTCCCTTATTTGCCCAAAGAGACCCGTTCGTATGTTCCGCTCTTCATCGCAGCCAATTATGTCATGAATTATTACTGCGACCACAACCTTTGCCCTTTATCCACCAATCTTCCGATGGCTACGGACACTTTGCACATTCATAAGATGCTCCATTTGCAACAAGTTGCCGAAGTGTTGAATGTTGACATTGCTCAGCTACGGGCATTAAATCCCCAATACAGGCGCGACATTGTCCCGGGAAACAGCAAAGAAGCTTCCATCTTGAAATTACCGGCAGCCGACACTTACTCATTTGTAGATAAGGAAAACGATATTTATGCTTATAAAGCACAAGAATTCCTGCCCGGATACATGATGACACTGAATGGCGGAGCATCTTCGTCTGCTTCGAACCGGGAACAAGTCACACATGTTGTCCTAAAGGATGAGAACATCTATTCTATTGCCAACCGTTATGGCGTGACACCAAGCGACATCAAGAAGTGGAACAAACTTTCCTCTTATCGCCTGCAAAGGGGAAGAAGGTTGAAACTGTTTGTTGACAACGGTGGAGTCATGCTCTCTTCCAAAAAGACTCAAAATAACACCAACACATCCACAGCCTCTGCCCCAACATCCAATCAGGCGAATGATAAATTCATCTCCTACAAAGTCCGCTCGGGAGAATCACTTTATTCCATTGCGTCAAAATACCCCGGCACGACGGCTCAAGACATCAAAAAGCGAACAATTTGCCTAACACTAAAATCCTCCCCGGACAAGTTATCAAGATTCCTGTCGGATAACAGATAAATTTCTGTCGAAAAACGTTCCTATTAACAAAAATTTCCTACATTTGTGCGTAGACAATAAAGCAGGAGATAATGCAATGGACGACACTAAAGATAAACAGGAATCTACAGAACAGCTTCCGACAGTAGATTTATCTACTTTGTCACCCGATGAGCGCATGATTCAAGAAGGGTTTAATGATTTATTAAAAGATTATTTGAATTCGAACCATCGCCGGAAGGTAGAACGTATTACTAAAGCATTCAATTTTGCGAAGCAAGCTCATGATGGTGTAAAAAGACGCTCCGGCGAACCTTATATAATGCATCCGATTGCGGTTGCCAAAATCGTATGCAGTGAAATGGGACTTGGCTCAACCTCCATTTGCTCGGCTTTACTGCATGATGTCGTGGAAGATACAGAATATACGGTCGAAGATATCCGAAATATGTTTGGCGACAAAATCGCTCAAATCGTAGACGGATTAACCAAAATCTCAGGCGGTATATTTGGAGAACAGACCTCTGCCCAAGCAGAGAATTTCCGCAAGTTGCTGCTAACAATGAGCGATGATATCCGTGTCATCCTGATTAAGATGGCGGACAGGCTTCATAACATGCGGACATTAGGCTCCATGCTTCCTGCCAAACAGTTCAAAATCGCAGGCGAAACCCTCTATTTGTATGCACCATTAGCCCATCGTTTAGGTTTATTCGCCATCAAAACAGAATTGGAAGATTTAAGTTTCAAGTATGAGCATCCAAATGAGTTTGAAATGATTTCCAAGAAATTGGAAGAAACGGCTCCGGTACGAGAACAACTCTTCCAGCATTTTGCCGTTCCGGTTGATGCGAAGTTAAAAGAGATGGGGCTTAATTATGAAATGAAAACAAGGGTAAAATCCGTCTTTTCAATATGGAACAAGATGGAAACCAAGAAAGTGCCCTTTGAAGATATTTACGACATCTATGCCGTCCGCATCATTTTCGACCCGCTGCCAAATGTTGACGAAAAGAATCTTTGTTGGGACATCTACTCGGCTATTACCGATGTTTACAGGATTCGGCCAGACCGAATTCGTGATTGGGTGAGCAGACCGAAAGCAAATGGTTACCAAGCCCTGCACTTGACTGTGATGGGACCTGACGGACAATGGGTAGAAATCCAAATACGCAGCCGCCGCATGGATGAAATCGCAGAAAAAGGATTTGCCGCTCATTGGAAGTACAAAGAGAATCATGTAGAGGAAGATACGGAATTGGACAAATGGCTGCAGACCATTACAGAGATATTGGAGAATCCGGATCCGAATGCTTTGGACTTCTTGGATACAATCAAACTGAATCTTTTCTCTTCCGAGATATTTGTGTTTACACCGAAAGGTGATATAAAGACTTTGCCTCAAGGCGCAACTGCCCTTGACTTCGCCTATGCTCTTCACTCTAATGTGGGTAACAAATGTATCGGTGCAAAAGTCAACCATAAGTTAGTTCCTTTAAGCCACAAACTATCGAGTGGAGACCAAGTTGAGGTTTTGACTTCTCGTTCCCAAAACCCGCAACCGGAATGGCTTAACTTTGTCACGACGGCACGGGCTCGTTCCAAAATTTCAGCAGTCATCCGTAAAGCGAAGAAAGAGGCAATTAAAAATGGCGAGACCATGGTTCTAGAGGCTTTCCAACGGGCAAAAAGAGGATCCTTCCGCACAGAACCAGGATAAACTTGCTATGTTCTTCGGCTTCAACAAACGAGACGACTTGTATTATTCGGTAGAAAAAGGGGAAGTGGTTATACCTGAGAATATCCATAAGATCATCAAAGGGAAGAATGACAATCCGCTTTTCAAATACGTAAAGCAAGCTCTCCGCATGGCTACTAAATTGGCAGAAGAGAAGCCGGAAGTGGCAGAAACAGAAACAAAGAAACCTGTATTTGACAAGAAAAAGCCTTATCTGCTTCGTGAATCCGAGCTGAACAAAAGTTATGTCCTTGCCGAATGCTGCAAACCTATTCCGGGAGATGAGTCGCTGGGCTTCATCAATGATGACGGGAAAGTGATAGTACACAAACGTTCATGTCCTATGGCAACACGCTTGAAGAGCAGTTTTGGAGAAAGAATATTAAACACTGTTTGGAGCAGCCACCAAAACGCCTCTTTTGAAGCGATGTTGGAGGTGAAAGGTTTGGATGCCGTCGGCGTATTGAATGATATTACTAAAATAATCTCCGACGAATTCAATGTAGACATAACCCGATTATTAATCGAGGCAAAAGATGGAGTTTTTGCCGGACGCATCAAACTGAAGGTTCATGACGTAGAAGATATCCAAAAACTGTGTGTCCGCCTGACCGAAATAAATAACATCAAATCTGTCACACGAGTTGCCGACTAAAGACAGATATAAGCATAAGAAAGGCGGTGTGTCAAAGCTGTTTTGACACACCGCCTTTTTATTTCATCTTACTATATTCAACTCATTGACAAAGCATTGAAGAATTGGTTATAGACAAATCCAACGTATCCATAATCACCTGCCGAATCGTCTCCACCTTGCTATTTCCCCTTTTCTTAGAAAGGCAAATCATCTGTCGGATCAGACGGAGCCATACTAGGGGAAGCTGTCGGCATTCCTGAAGGAACCATATCGTCCGGGGTGACAGAAACAGGACCAGCGGCTGTAGCTGTCGGGCGCTCTACTTTCCACGCATTGATAGATGTGTACCAACGACCTTGGTATTCACGGCTGTCAATATCAAATGAGACTGTCAACTCTTCACCCGGTTGAATAGCGGCTTGAGCGATTCTATCCGCACCAAACAACTGGAAACATACTTTCTTAGGATATTGATCATGGGTCTCTAAAACATATTCTTGCTTCTTCCATTCGTTTCCGGCTTTGCTTACTCCTCCTTGTAGAGGTAAAACTGCAATTATTTTCCCTGTAACTTCCATATTGTTTACTCTTAATGTTTGATTTTCTAAATAATGGACGAAATTACTGTTTTTTATTGGTAAACCGCTGTTTTCGTTCTTGTTTTTTACAAAATAATTCCATTAACGCGATTCTAACTGGTCGAAAGCCTGCTTTAAATCAAGGAGTTCTTTCTTTATTTGCTGGAGTTTATTCATCAAATCTGCCTGTTTGACCACACCTTCCTTATTCTCTTTCAACCTTTTCTTCGCTCCTGCTAATGTCAATTTCTGGTCTTTCAGCAAATAATGGACAACTCGTACAGCATCAATATCTTCCTCTTTATAAAAGCGTGTGCCTTTATCATTCTTACGAGGGTTGATGATATTAAATTCTTTCTCCCAAAAGCGGAGCGTCGAATCCTTCAAGTCAAACATCTCTGCCACCTCGCCGATGGAGTAATATAACTTTTGAGCCTTTTCCGTTCTCTCTTCCATCTTCTTGCATTGTTAATCCATAACCTGGCCATGATTATCGGCAATCTGTATCATTCGATCATACTCTTCCGGCGTCAAATCCATATAATAATACTTGGATGGATTATCGTGTTTCCCGCGAACAATCACCTCATAATGCAAATGCGGACCGGTTGATTTACCCGTATTTCCCACTTGTCCTATCACTTCTCCTCGCTTCACCTTTTGTCCAACTCTCACTTTATACTTGCTGAGATGTCCATATAAAGTTTGGAAACCATAACCATGATTGATAACGATACAATTGCCATAACCCTGTTTCCAACCAGCCATTGTAATCTTCCCGTCTCCGGTCGCATAAACGTCCGTCCCTATCTTGGCAGAAAAGTCCATACCGGAATGGAAACGGGGCGTTCTGTAAATCGGGTCGATACGCAAACCATATCCGGATGCCGTCTGCTTCAAGTCCTTATTCGATATCGGCTGGATGGCTGGAATACACTGGTTACGCTCGTTTTGGTTCTGCCCCATTTTTATCAACTCTTCCAATGAATTGGATTGGATATATAATTGTTTGCGGAGCATGTCCATCTTTTGGGTTGTAGAAACCACCAATTCAGAATTCGACGCTTCCATCAGCTGTTTATAGCGGTTTGTCCCACCATAGCCCGATTTACGGACAGATTCTGGAATGGATTCCGCTTGGAACATCGCCCTGTACAAATTCTCGTCACGTTGCTGAATGTCATCCAATATTTCCATGGCGTTGTTCAGACGCAAATCAAGCACTTCATATTGGGTTTGCAACAATCGGTTCTCCTTCCTCAACTGAGATTCCATCGGAGAATCAACAATATATATCATGACAAAAAAGGTGGCAATGCCGAAAGCCACACCTGTACTCAAATGGCGTAAAAGGGAGAAAATCCGATCCTTGGTTGAAGGATAAACACGTTCATAATCGAGCGTTTTTGGATTATATCTATAGTATGTTTTTCTACTTTTAAAAAGTTTCATTGAATATTTTGATGTTTGGATAGCTGCAAAAATAATAATTTACTGTACTTTTGCAAATTGTTTTTCAGAATATTAACGAGAACTATATATTTATATTATGTTGACAGCAAAAGAAATCCGTGAATCATTCAAAGCGTATTTCGCTTCCAAAGGGCACCAGATTGTTCCATCTGCCCCAATGGTGTTGAAGGGTGACCCAACATTGATGTTTACAAATGCAGGTATGAATCAATGGAAAGACATCATCCTTGGAACTTGCGAACCGGAACCTCGCCGGCGCGCCGATTCTCAAAAATGTCTTCGTGTCAGTGGCAAGCATAACGATTTGGAGGAAGTAGGCCACGACACCTACCACCACACCATGTTCGAGATGTTAGGAAACTGGAGCTTTGGTGATTATTTCAAAGAAGGTGCCATTGATATGGCATGGGAATATTTGGTAAATGTTTTGCATTTAGACCCGGCAGACCTTTACGTCACCGTATTCGAAGGTTCTGCTGAAGAAAAATTGGAACGTGACAACGAAGCAGCCGGATATTGGTTGAAGCATGTTCCTTCCGACCACATAATCAATGGAAACAAACACGACAACTTCTGGGAAATGGGCGACACTGGACCTTGCGGACCTTGCTCTGAAATTCATTTGGATTCCCGTTCACCAGAAGAAAAAGCAAAAGTTTCTGGTCGTGAATTGGTAAACAAAGACGACCCACAGGTTATTGAAATATGGAACTTGGTGTTCATGCAGTACAATCGTAAAGCCGATGGTTCTTTGGAAAAATTGTCAATGAACGTAATCGACACAGGTATGGGATTTGAACGCTTGGTTCGTGCTTTGCAAGGAAAACATTCCAACTACGATACCGACGTTTTCCAGCCAATCATCCGAGTTATCTCCAACATGTGCGGCAAAGAGTATGGAAAGGAAGAAAATGTGGATGTTGCGATGCGCGTGATTGCAGACCACTTGCGTGCAGTTGCATTCTCTATCGCTGATGGTCAGTTGCCTTCTAACGCAAAAGCGGGTTATGTGATTCGCCGAATCTTACGCCGTGCCGTTCGTTATGGATACACTTTCTTAGACTTTAAAGAGGCATTCATCTACAAATTGTTACCTGTATTAATCGAGACAATGGGTGATGCTTATCCTGAATTAGAAGCTCAAAAGACATTAATCGAACGTGTTATCCAGGAAGAAGAGAATTCTTTCTTGCGCACATTGGAAACCGGCATCCGTTTGCTGGAAAAGAAGATGGAAGAGACCAAGAACAGCGGAAGCAAGACTTTAAGCGGAGTGGACGCTTTCATCCTTTATGACACATACGGTTTCCCATTGGACTTGACAGAGCTTATTTTGCGTGAAAACGGCATGGAAGCAAATATTGAAGAGTTCAACGTGGAAATGCAGAAACAAAAAGAGCGTGCCCGCCATGCTGCTGCTGTTGAAACCGGAGACTGGATTACCATCAAAGAGGGAGAGACTGAATTCGTAGGATATGACTTCTTCGAATGCGATGCAGAAATCTTACGTTACCGCCAAATCAAGCAGAAGAACAAGACGCAATACCAAGTTGTCTTGGACAAATCTCCTTTCTACGCAGAAATGGGTGGTCAGGTAGGTGATTCCGGATGGTTGATTAATGGCAATGAAAAGATTGCGGTTATCGACACAAAGCGTGAAAACAACTTACCCATCCATATCATCGAGAAACTGCCTCAAGATATAACAGCAGACTTTACGGCTAAAATTGATGCAAAGAAGAGAATACAGAGCGAATGCAACCACTCGGCTACCCACTTGTTGCACGAATCATTGCGCAAAGTGTTAGGAAGCCACGTTGAGCAGAAAGGTTCTTATGTTTCTCCGGATGTATTGCGTTTCGACTTCTCCCACTTCCAAAAGGTGACAGACGAAGAAATCCGAAAAGTGGAACAATTGGTTAGTGAAAAGATCCGTGCTGATTACAAGCTGGAAGAACATCGCAACATGCCGATTGACGAAGCGAAGAAATTAGGAGCCATGGCTCTCTTCGGCGAGAAATACGGAGACAAAGTTCGTGTGGTCAAATATGGCAACTCTATCGAATTGTGCGGTGGTACGCATATTCCTTCAACCGGTATGATTGGTTCTTTGCGCATCATTTCAGAAAGCTCCGTGGCTGCTGGCGTCCGCCGTATCGAAGCAGTAACTGCAGAGAAAGCAGAGAACTACACATTCATGTTGCAAGACACCTTGAAAGAGCTCCGGGCACTGTTCAACAACGTTCCAAACTTGGCTCAAACCATCCGCAAATCCATTGAAGAGAATGCGGAATTAAAGAAGCAAGTAAGCGAATATATCAAAGAGAAAGTACAGACTTTGAAGAAAGAGCTGATTGCGAAAGCTGTTGTCCGCAACGGTGTAAAACTGATTGTCTTCAAAGGCGAAGCAAGTGTGGATGCCATCAAAGACCTTGCTTTCCAAATCAAGGGAGAAGCCCAGTCGGAAGAGAAAGTATTCTTTGTCGCAGGAATCAAAGATGGTGCAAAATGTGCATTAATGGTCTCTATCTCCGATTCATTGGTTAAAGAAGGATTGAACGCAGGCAAATTGGTTAAAGACGCTTCCAAATTAATCCAAGGCGGTGGCGGCGGACAACCCCATTTCGCTACAGCTGGAGGTAAGAATGCTGACGGTATCGATGCGGCAGTAGACGCTATTCTGAAAGCAGCGGAATTGGTTTAATCCAGATAATTACAGATCACCTATAAAATTATTACATAACAGAGGGCAAGAGAAACAATCTATCATCTCTTGCCCTCTTTTTATAATAATAAAAACTTGTGAATTTTTTCTTTCCTAAACAGTTGTCACTTAGATTAGAATATCGTACTTTTGCGAAAATAAAGCAGACATTTGGCTATCGATGGATAAACCAACAGGTTGTATACAGGGCTATTTTGCTTGTAGCAGTATCGTAACAGTGTTGTCATACAAAGCTTCCGGCAGATAGACTTAATATATATATCTTTGCATACATTTTTAACTAAACATTTATCAATATGCTTAAACGATTACACAGTTTGTTTTTACTGAGCTTGTTCAGTATTTTGTGTACGCTTTCCGCCGTTGCCCAAATCACGACGGCAAGTATGAGTGGTAAAGTTGTATCGAATGGAGAGACCGTTATTGGTGCTACTATTGTCGCACTGCACGAACCTTCCGGTACGACTTATGGAACTGTCACGAATATGGACGGTAGATTCGACCTCCAAGGTATGCGTACGGGCGGTCCCTACAAAGTAACAGTTTCATACGTTGGTTACAAATCTTCTGTTTACACAGGAGTACAGCTCCAATTAGGTGAGACATACAGTTTGGATGTCGAGCTGAAAGAGTCTTCTGAAGCATTGGACGAAGTGGTTGTCACAGCTACTCGCTCTAAATTCAGCAACGAAAAGACAGGTGCAACAACCAACATTTCTTCTTCCCAAATTACACAGTTGCCGACTGTTAACCGTAGCATCTCGGATATCGCTCGTCTTTCTCCGTATGCTTCTGGCATGAGTATGGCTGGTGGTGACGGTCGTTCTACCAACTTCACCATTGACGGTGCCAATTTCAACAACAACTTCGGTTTGAGTTCTAACTTGCCTGGTGGTGGTAATCCTATCTCTATGGATGCTATCGAAGAAGTCCAAGTAGTAATTGCTCCGTTTGACGTTCGTCAGACCAACTTCATCGGTGGTGGTATCAATGCCATTACCAAATCTGGTACAAACACATTCAAAGGTACTGCTTACTCTTATTATCGTAACCAAGACATGCGTGGTAACCGCATCAACGGTGAGGATTTAGGTGCACGCGCAGACGAATCAAAAACCACCTACGGTTTCACTTTGGGTGGTCCGATTATCAAGAATAAATTGTTCTTCTTTGCCAACTTCGAACATGAAAAGACTCCTGGCGAAGTGGTTAAATACCGTGCTCGTGGAGCAGGTGAAGAAGATGGCGGTTTGATTTCCCGTACTTATGCTTCAGACTTGGAAAAGGTTTCTAAACATTTGAAAGAGAAATACGGCTACGATACAGGTTCTTATACAAACTTCCCGGCAGACGAGAAGAACACGAAGTTATTGGCTCGTATCGACTGGAATATTACTGACCAGCACCGTTTGAGCTTGCGCTACAACAATACGAAGAACACAGCTTGGCAGGCTCCGAACGGCAACTCTTCCGATACTGGCTACCGCTTGTATGGTACTTACCGCGTAGGTCCTCAGTCTATGTCATACGCTAATTCATTGTATTCAATGGATAACAAAGTCCAGTCTTGGGCTGCTGATTTGAATAGCCGTTTCAGCGACAAGATTTCAAACCAGTTACTGTTCACTTATACAAATATCGAGGATATGCGTGGAAGTAACTCTTCTCCATTCCCATTCATCGATATCATGTACACTGACGAGAAAGGTGTTAACCAATTGGAACCGTACATCAGTGCAGGTTATGAATTGTTTACTTGGAACAATGGTGTTAAGAACAAAATTGCCAACATCACTGACAACTTCACTTGGTTTGCTGGTAGCCACAAAGTAACTGCCGGTTTGAGCTATGAACATCAGTTTGCGAACAACGCTTATATGCGTAATGGTACAGGTTATTACCGTTATGCAAGTGTGGATGATTTCTTGAACAACCGTACTCCGGAATCATTTGCTATCACTTACGGTTTCAACGGAAACAAGAACCCGAACGCACAGGTTACATTCAACCAGTTTGGTTTCTACGCTCAAGATGAATGGAACATCACTAAGCAATTCAAATTGACATACGGTGTTCGTATGGACTATTTGGCTTTCGACAATGGTGATTTGGAACGCAACAACGCTATCTATGAATTGGATTTCGGTGGCAAGCACATTGATACCGGCAAATGGCCGGATAGCCGCTTGCAGGTTTCTCCTCGTTTAGGTTTCAACTGGGACGTATTCGGAGATAAGACTTTGAAGGTTCGTGGAGGTTCTGGTATCTTCACTGGTCGTCTTCCATTGGTATTCTTCACGAATATGCCGACTAACGCCAACATGGTTCAGAACTCTGTACAGTTCAAGACTTCTTATACCAATGGCGTGCCAACCGGACACGATTCTCGTTTGGATAAGTTGAATGGTGGTATGATTACAAACGTAGACGACATGATTTCTCAATTAGGTTTGCCTACAACAAATGAAAAGCATACTGCTGGTTCTAAGATTTCTGGCGTAGCTAACGACTTCAAGATGCCGCAGATTTGGAAATCTTCTATCGCTGTTGATTACCAATTGCCAGTTTCATTCCCGATGTCTGTTACAGGTGAATTCATCTACAACAAGAACATCAATGCTGTAACAATTACCAACATCAACATCAAAGATCCTTCTTCATGGGAACGTTTCAACGGTGCTGACAACCGTCTGATTTATCCGTCTCACACCGAAGTTGACGCTAATGGCAAAAAGAAAACTATCAACGACTATCAATATGTACAAGGCAAGAATGCTGTAGTTTTGGATAACACTTCTAAAGGTTATGGCTATACTGCCAACATTACCTTGAATGCTCAGCCAATCGAGACTTTGAACTTGATGATGGCTTATACTCATACAGAATCCAAAGAGGTTTCTGGTATGCCGGGTAGCGACCCTGTTTCTACTTGGACAGGTATCAATGCAATTGACGGACCGAACTTCGTAGAATGCCAACGCTCACAATATGTTGTTCCTGACAAATTGATCGGTTCTATTAACTGGTACATTCCTTTCACTCATAAAGGTTTGCTTCGCGGAACTCATTTGAGTTTGTTCTACCGTGGTTATTCTCCATACGGATATAGCTATATGTATACAAACGACATCAACGGCGACAGCAACAGCAATGATTTGATGTACATCCCGAGAAACGATAACGAAATCAAGTTCAAGACAGAAGCTGACCGTGTTGCTTTCTGGAACTATGTAGACCAGGATAGCTACTTGAAGAACCATAAAGGCCAATACGCAGAAGCTTATTGCGCACGTGCTCCTTGGGTTCACCAGTTCGACTTCCGTTGGAGCGAAGACTTCGAATTCAAAGTTGGTAACACTAAACATTGCATCCAATTGAGCTTGGATATCATGAATATCGGCAACATGCTGAACTCTAAGTGGGGTGTGGCTAAACGTAACTACTTGAACGATACAAGCAGCAACCGTATCTTGAAATATGAAGGTATGGACGAAAGCAGAAACCCAATCTTCTCAATGGCTAAGAGTAATGGAGAGTATGTTTCTAAATCATACGACTATTACAAAAACTATAACCAGTGCTGGAGCATGCAGTTTGGTATTAAGTACATTTTCAACTAAGCACAAAGTAAGAACTTAGCTTCATAATCTTTAAGGGGCTGTGTCAAAATAACCATTTTGATGCAGCCCCTTTAAGTTGTGTCATCCTCAGCGCCTTGCATTTTGCAATTATGACACACCGCCTTTTTTGTATCATCATATCCGCAATTTATATACATCTTGCCGACATTTATATACTTATCATATCAAAATATTTCGGAAATTTGCAGTAGAAAAACAATTGAAAAAGAGAATTATGGTTTTAGAGAGAATTAAAGGTCCGGCAGATGTCAAACGTCTGTCTCCTGATGAAATGAAAACGTTGGCTGCTGAGATGAGAAATGCATTGTTGCATAAAGTAAGCGCCCGGGGCGGGCATTTTGGTCCGAACTTCGGAATGGTGGAAGCAACCATTGCGCTCCATTATGTATTCAACTCTCCTGAAGATAAGATTGTGTTTGATGTCTCCCATCAAAGTTATCCGCACAAAATGCTGACAGGACGTGCCGATGCCTTTTTGTATCCGGAAAAGTACAACCAAGTTTCTGGATATTCCGAGCCGACCGAAAGCGAACATGAGCATTTCGTGATTGGACACACATCTACTTCTATCAGCTTGGCAAGCGGATTGGTGAAAGGGCGTGACTTGTTAGGAGGAAAAGAGAATGTAATTGCTGTGATTGGCGACGGCTCGCTCAGCGGTGGAGAAGCATTCGAAGGATTGGATTTTGCCGGGGAACTGGGCACGAACTTTATCATCATTGCCAACGACAACCAAATGTCCATTGCCGAGAACCACGGAGGATTGTACAAGAGCCTGCAAGAATTGCGGGAGAGCAACGGAACCTCTTCCAACAACTACTTCAAGTCTTTGGGATTGGATTATATGTATGTAGCGGAAGGGAATGATACCGGACAGTTAATCCAAGCATTCTCTAAAGTGAAAGATATCGACCATCCGATTGTCGTGCACATCAATACTTTAAAGGGAAAAGGATATAAACCGGCAGAAGAGCATAAAGAGAACTTCCACTGGACGAGACCTTTCGACATGGCAACGGGAAAGCCTTTGAAGGAGATGGAAGGAGAAGATTATGGGGAGATGACTGCCCTTCATTTGCTGGAGAAGATGAAAGAGGAGAAAGGTTTGGTGGGAATCACAGCAGGGACACCGGCCGTAATGGGTTTTACGCAAGAGCGCAGAGAAGCTGCCGGGAAACAATTTGTCGATGTCGGCATTGCGGAAGAGCAAGCGGTGGCAATGGCTTCGGGTATTGCCAAAGCGGGCGCACGTCCTGTATTCGGAGTCTACAGTACTTTCATCCAACGTGCGTATGACCAGCTTTCGCAGGACTTATGTATCAACAACAATCCAGCCACAATCCTTGTGTTCTGGGGATCATTGTGTGCGATGAACGATGTGACGCACCTTTGCTTCTTCGATATTCCATTGCTTTGCAACATTCCGAACTTGGTCTATTTGGCTCCGACAACAGCCGAGGAGTATTTTGCCATGATGGATTGGAGCATTCGCCAAGATGCTCACCCGGTTGCCATACGTGTTCCGGTTGCTTACGGAGTAAAACACACTTTCGAAAGTGTCGATACGGACTACAGCGACTTGAACCATTACCAAGTGACACATAAAGGAAGCAAAGTCGCCATTTTAGGCTTAGGATCATTCTATTGGTTGGGCGAGGAGGTGCGACAAGGATTGGCTGGAAAAGGCATCAATGCCACGTTAATCAATCCTCGCTACATCACGGGAACAGACGATGCCTTGTTGGAAGAGTTGAAACAAGAGCACGAAGTAGTTATCACATTGGAAGATGGTGTGTTGGATGGCGGTTATGGGGAAAAGATTGCCCGCTTCTACGGTGCTTCTCCTATGAAAGTATTGAACTTCGGAGGCAAGAAAGAGTTTGTGGACAGATTCAAGCCTTCTGAACTTTTGAAGAAGAATCATCTAACCAAAGAACAGATTGTGGAGGATGTCTTGAACGTCCTATAAACAAAAGGCGGCGTGTCATAATTGCAAACGGCTGCGTCAAGCAATTGTTTTGATGCAGCCCATCAAAGTGTATCGGAAATAGTATAACCAATGCACTATTTCCCTGTTTTTGTTGCATAATAGCGTAAAAGTCTATACTTTTACAGCATTGTATAACGAATTATTCACTTATAAAAAGACCTTCTATGAAAAAGAATGTTTTCTTCACATGGGCATCAATCCTTTTGCTCTGCCTGACTTCCTGTTCCGAGGAATCCGTATTGGAAGAACCGGAAATTAAGAATCCTGTTGTTACTGTCAAATTCAAATTGGCTCTGCGCCAAGAAATCTCATCGTTTCAAAAGACAAAGAATATGCCGGGGAATCTGCCAGCTGGTCCGACTACGAAAGTCGATGGAAACGTAACTCCTTCCAATCCTTCTCAAGAAGAGCAAGCGACTCCGACCTCAGACATCTCCTTTGTCGAGTATGCGTTGTACAAGAATGACGACAACTCTTTCGTAAAACATACACGGGCTGCCTTGACTGCCAACAAGGACGGTTCTTACACGACTGATTTGCAAGACGGGATCAAGCCGGGGACCTATAAAGTCTGCTTTATCGCACACGGAATCGGAGCAGCCACTTTCGATGAATCGACTGGAATGATGACTTTCCCGAAGATAGAGGACACTTTCTGGGGAAACGACGAGTTGGAAGTGACAGCGGAAGAGAAAGAGAAAACAACTACGGTTGAACTGACAAGAGCCATTGCCGGAATCGAATTCAAAGCCACGGACGCCGCTCCTTCCAATATCTACCAATTCACCGTTGCTTCCAGCGGCTTTTATAACACTTTGTCGATTTTGGATGGAAGCGTAGGCAGTAATTTGATAGAAATCCCTTACTCCTATCTGTTCAAAAGCGAAGATTATGCGGCAGACAAACGAATCAACCATATCATCTATACTTTCGCACCGGAGAGCGGAGAGGCACAAATCAACGAAATGTCCATTGCTGCTAAAGAGAAAGAGGGTTTGATTATCCGGCAAAAGCAAATCAACAACATTCCGATTTACCGCAACCGGATTACACGTTACACGGGGACTCTTTATACTCCGAATATCACGGACACACAATTCACCCTCACAATCAACAAAGAGTGGGGAGAATATGTGGAGAAAGACTTGGATACATTATAATTCATCCATTCACAAAATATCGGATTTAACATTACAATATGCAGCATTCAGGGCTGTCCCAACATCTTTATTATATATCTTTGTATTATAATGGGAAGATTATCATGAAGAGTTTATTTGTAAAAGGGAAAATGGGACAAATCCTGAATGCTGCGTGCGTTAGTGCGTTAGCCATGTTAGGTTTTGGTAGTTGCGACAACGTGGGCGTGGACATGTACGGCACGCCTCATGCCGACTATTCTATCAAAGGAGCCGTGGAGACAAAAGAGGGAAAGCCAATCCAAGGAATAAAAGTTTCCGTGACATGCGAAACCGATACTTTGGGAACAGCCCTCAGCGATGAGAAGGGGGCATTCGCCATCCAAAAAGAGGCTTTCCCGTTCAACAAACTGAAAGTTGCCGCGGAAGATATCGACGGAGAAGAGAATGGAGCTTACAAAGACACAAGCATAAACATAGAACTCACCCAAAAGGATTTCAAAGGCGGGGACAAGAGCTGGTTCAACGGGAAAGTGGAGAAAGAGGTAACAATCCAAATGGAAGAGAAGAGCCATGAGTAAGAAAATCGGATTGCGCAAGCGCATCGGATTGGAATTGTACCGGAGAATACACCAAGAACGGGTAAAAACACACGAACTCCGGACGCTCTTTTGGGAATGTACGCTGCGGTGCAACGTGGCTTGCCGCCATTGCGGAAGTGATTGCCGCGTTTCATCCCTCCATCCCGACATGCCGATGAAGGATTTCCTTCGTGTCATCGATTCCATCCGTCCGCAAGTAAATCCCCACCGGGTTTTGGTTATCTTCACAGGAGGCGAAGCGTTGGTTCGTCCGGACATCGAGCGGTGCGGCATGGAGCTTTACCAAAGAGGTTTCCCTTGGGGCATTGTCTCCAACGGATTGTATCTGGACCGCCAGCGTTTGGACGGATTGTTGAAATCCGGATTGCATACGGCAACCATCAGTTTGGATGGTTTTGAAGAGGCACATAATTGGTTGCGCCGTCATCCGCAAAGTTACGCCAAAGCCGTCGAAGCCATACGGATGTTGAGCGAGGAGAAAGAGATTGTTTGGGATGTGGTAACCTGCGTAAACGGGAAGAACATTGACGAATTGGGAGAGTTCAAGGAGTTCTTGATTGCAAATGGTGTAAAGAGATGGCGCTTGTTCACTATCTTTCCGATGGGACGTGCTGCCCAAATGCCAGAATTGCAACTAAACAATGAGCAGTTTACCCGGACATTGGATTTCATTCGTGACACCAGAAAAGAGGGACGCATCCATGCCAGTTACGGTTGCGAAGGCTTTTTAGGCGGTTATGAGCATGAAGTGCGGGACAATTTCTATGAATGCAATGCGGGGGTCGACTCCGCTTCCGTTTTAATCGACGGTTCCATTTCCGGTTGCCCAAGCATACGGGCCAACTTCCACCAAGGAAATATCTATCAAGACGATTTTATGGATGTTTGGAACAACCGTTTCCAACCTTACCGCGACCGCACGTGGGCAAAAGAGGGAATTTGCAAAGATTGTTCACTCTTCCGTTACTGCGAAGGGAACGGAATGCACCAACACGACGACAACGGCAAATTGTTGGTTTGCCACTATCGGCGAATCTTGCCATGAAGGAGAAAAATATAAAAGCAACGGCAAATTTAGCTTTTCACCTAGGTGATAAGTGCTTTTCACCTAAATGATAAGTGCTTTTCACTTAGGTGATAAATGCTTTTCACCTAGGTGATAAACAAAAAAGCTTGATTAAAACCGGAAAACAGGGTTCTATATGGCTATTCGATTTTACCGGTCTCGACATACGTTTGGCGAAAAGACGAAAAAAGCCTGTCGGACACGAAGCGGAAACTTCCATCCAACAGGCTTTCTTATTATATAAGTCAATTGTCACTTCTCGCGTATGAAAATATTGATCGGAGTTCCGGAGAAATTCCAGTTATCGCGAATCTTATTCTCCAAGAAACGCTTATAAGGATCCTTTATCCACTGAGGCAGATTACAGAAGAAAGCGAAGCTTGGAATGCTTACTGCCGGCAATTGGGTAATATATTTGATCTTGATATATTTGCCCTTCCATGCTGGCGGCGGATAATTCTCGATAATCGGCAACATGATTTCGTTCAGCTTGGCAGTAGAAATCCTGCGCTGGCGGTTCTCATACACCTGCTGGACTGTCTCAAGCACTTTGAAGATACGCTGTTTCGTCATGGCAGAGATGAACAATATCGGGAAATCGGTAAACGGAGCCAAACGTTCACGGATTGCATTCGTGAAGGTCGTGATGACTTTCTGGCTCTTCTCTTCCACCAAATCCCATTTGTTCACACACACCACCAATCCCTTCTTGTTCTTCTGGATCAAAGAGAAGATATTCAAGTCTTGGCTCTCAATGCCACGAGTCGCATCAATCATCAAGACACAGACATCCGAATTCTCTATCGCACGAATGGAACGGATGACGGAATAATATTCCAAATCCTCGTTAACCTTTCCTTTCTTGCGAATACCGGCAGTATCCACCAAATAGAAGTTCAGCCCGAATTTGTTGTACTTCGTATAAATAGAATCACGGGTTGTCCCGGCAATATCCGTCACAATGTTACGTTCCTCGTTGATAAAAGCATTCACCAACGAAGACTTTCCTGCGTTAGGACGACCGACAATGGCAATACGGGGAAGGTCTTCCTCCGCCTCCATCGGTTTCTCTTCCGGCATCACTTCCAAAACCTTATCCAACAAATCACCGGTGCAAGAACCGTTGATGGCTGAAATACAGATGGGATCTCCCAATCCCAGGGAATAGAACTCAGCCGAGTCGTTGTGCAGCTCAAAGTTATCCGCCTTGTTAGCCACCACCAACACCGGTTTGCGCGAACGTCTCAAGATATTCGCCACATCCATGTCCAAATCGGTCAAGCCGTTCAGTACATCCACGACAAACAAGATGACATCCGCCTCGTCGATGGCTATTTTCACCTGTTTGTTGATTTCCCCCTCAAAAATATCTTCCGAATTGACTACCCATCCACCGGTATCTACCAGCGAGAACTCTTTGGTAAGCCACTGCACCTTGCCGTATTGGCGGTCGCGTGTCGTACCCGCTTCCTCGTTGACGATTGCCTGTCTCGACTGCGTCAAACGGTTGAAAAGAGTGGATTTCCCGACATTCGGTCTTCCTACTATTGCTACAAGATTTGCCATATTCTACTATATTCCGTATGCGTTTTAATTACTCCAAGCGGTAACCGAAAGCACGGAGCATCTTATCCCGGTTACGCCAGTCTTTTTCTACCTTGACAAACATTTCAAGGAACACTTTCTTTCCAAAGAAACGCTCTATGTCTTTACGTGCCATCGCTCCGACCTTTTTCAATGCTTGTCCTCCATGCCCGATGATGATTCCTTTCTGGGAATCGCGTTCACAAATAATAAGGGCTTTGATATGGATTAAATCATCTTCCTCCTTAAACATCTCAACGACCACTTCGACCGCGTACGGTATTTCCTTTTGGTAGTACAGAAGTATCTTCTCACGAATGATTTCTGTCACAAAGAAACGAGCGGGCTTGTCCGTTAACGCATCTTTTTCAAAATAAGGTGGAGATTCGGGCATCAGCTCCTCCACCCGCTGTTTTACATAATTGACATTGAAATTGAGAGTGCCGCTATCGGAATGATTTCCGCTTGCGGAAGAATCCCGCTCCATTCCTGCACCAAAGCCTCGAGCTTTGTCTGGTCGGTCTGGTCAATCTTGTTAATCAGCAACAAAATCGGGCACTTCTCTTTCTTGACCTGCTGCAAGAACTCTTCGTTCTTGTCAATGGTCTCTATCACATCTGTCACATAGATGAGCACGTCGGCATCATCCAAAGCTGATTCAGAAAAGTTCAGCATAGATTCTTGCAGCTTATAATTAGGCCGCAAGACTCCTGGTGTGTCTGAATAGACTATTTGCATATCGTCGGTATTCACGATTCCCATGATACGGTGGCGGGTGGTTTGCGCTTTCGATGTGATAATCGAGATGCGTTCGCCCACCAAGCGGTTCATCAAGGTTGATTTACCGACATTGGGATTGCCGACGATATTGACAAATCCAGATTTATGCTTCTTTTCCATCATATCCCCATTTTAAATACACAGAACCCCAAGTGAAGCCGGCTCCGAATGCTGCCAAAATCAGGTTGTCTCCCTTTTTCAGTTGCTTTTCCCATTCCCATAAACACAAAGGAATGGTTCCTGCACTCGTATTGCCATACTTTTGGATGTTCACCATCACCTTATCCATCGGAACGCCAAGGCGCTTTGCCGTTGCGTCAATGATACGCAAATTGGCTTGGTGAGGGACAATCCAAGAAATATCATCGTGGGTCAAATGGTTGCGTTCAGCTATTTCAGCAGCCACGTCCGCCATGGAAGTAACGGCATATTTAAATACCGTGCGTCCGTCTTGGTAGACGAAGTGCTCACGTCTGTCCACTGTTTCATGCGTAGAAGGATAAGCAGAACCTCCCGCTTTCATAATCAAATGAGGGAAGCCAACACCATCGGTACGCAAGATTGTATCCATCACGCCTATCTCTTCCGTCGTCGGTTCCAACAACACGGCACCGCAGCCGTCGCCAAACAACGGGCAAGTCGTACGGTCGGTATAATCGGTAACGGATGTCATTTTATCTCCAGCCACGACAATCACCTTCTTGTAGCGGCCCGTGCGGATATAGTTTGCTCCGGTCTCAAGTGCGTACAAGAAACCTGCGCAAGCTCCCTGCATATCAAAAGTACAGGCATTCTTGCAACCCGTATGATAAGCAATGATGGAAGAAGTCATTGGGAAATGATAATCGGGCGTGGTAGAAGCTATCATAATGACCTCTATCTCTTCCGGGTTGACTTTCGTCTTTTCCAGCAATTGCTTAACGGCTTGAATGCCCATATAAGAAGTGCCCCGTCCTTCGCCTTTCAGAATTCTACGTTCTTTGATGCCAACGCGGGTCATGATCCATTCATCGGTAGTATCTACCATCTTGCAAAGCTCATCGTTTGTCAAGACATCTTCCGGAACAAATCCACCTATTCCGGTGATAACTGCATTTATCTTTTCCATTACTTCTGAATAATATAAATTAAAAAAAGCCCTAAAAAATCTGATTTTTAGGGCTATTTCTTTCGTTTATCCAACTATTGCTGAGATAAACTTACACAGCAGCTTCTTTTACAATTGCTAACTTACCTCTGTAATAGCCACACTCGCCGCAAACTGTGTGATAAACATGCCATGCACCGCAGTTCGGGCAAATAGCCATTGTTGGAGCTACAGCCTTGTCGTGAGTTCTTCTCTTGGCTGTTCTTGTCTTACCTTGTCTTCTTTTAGGATGTGCCATTTTTAATTTATTTTAATTGTTATCATTCTCAAATAATCCTTTCAAAGCGTCCCATCGGGGGTCTGTCGCCCCGCCCGGCTCTGAAAAGCCCATATCGTCCATGTCGTCCAGTTCTTCTTCATCGTCTTTGCTTCTCGCACGATGTTGCTTGAACTTTGCCGCCATGGCTTTGTTGCATTTCCCCGGAGCATGGACATGCTTCATCGGGATTGCCAATGCGATGAACTCATACAGAAACCATGCGATGTTCAATGTCCCGTCATCTTCCGGTATGATCAATACCTCATCGCTCTCTTCTGCGTATTCGCTGCCGAACTTGACTATCAAACGGTTGTCCGTTTCTATGGGTTGCTCCATATCGTCAAGGCAACGATCGCAAGGAACCATCACCACGCCTTCGGAATGGAAGTCCAGTTCGGACGACATCGAAGAGCGTTTCAAGGTCAAATGCACTTGCACTTTTCCTTTTTGGACTTGATCCCCGTCAATATCCACAAAGAACTTATTCTCCAACAAGTAGTCAAATTCGTATACTCCTGGGTGAGATTCTTCAAATCTATTTTATATAATTCAAATTTTCCCAAAGCCTAATTGTGTAAAAACTGTGCAAAGGTACGAAAATTCTTAATAGAAAAGCAATACGTATATTGTTATTTTTTATTATAAAGCGTTTTTCTCTCGTCAATTCCTCCTTTTTCACCTTTTATGGCGGTTCAACTCTATCCGGAAAGTCGTTCCTTTGCCTATTTCTGAATTTTTAACGTATATTTTCCCGCCGTGGTAAGATTCAATGATCCGCTTCACCAAGGACAAGCCCAAACCCCAGCCTCTTTTCTTCGTAGTGTAACCGGGGTTGAACACGGTCTTGAACTTCGACTTGAGGATTCCTTTGCCCGTATCGCTGACATCTATGTAAACCTTCTTCGCTTTCTCTTCGATATGGAAGCGGATATCTCCTTGTCCTCCCATCGCATCCACTGCATTCTTGCACAAGTTCTCCACGACCCAGGCAAAGAGCGAGTCGTTCATCAGCACCATCACCGGCTCTTCGGGTGCTTCGACCGTTATCTTCACTTTGGAAGATATTCGTGTCTCCATGTAATTCAGGGCGGCACGGATAGAATCACAGACATCCAACGGGACAGGCTCCGGCTGCGAACCAATCTTCGAGAAGCGGTCGGCTATCGTTTCCAATCGTTTGACATCCTTTTCCATCTCTTCCAACAGCGAAGGATCCACCTCTTTCATCTTCAGGTATTCGACCCAGGCAATCAGGGAAGAAATGGGCGTACCCAATTGATGGGCAGTCTCTTTCGACAAGCCGACCCACACTTTGTTCTGCTCTGCCCGCTTGGTGCTGGTCAATGCCAAAAAGGCGATCAAGATGAATACCGCCATGACGCTCAACTGCGCATAAGGATAAATCAGCAGCCGCTTCAAATTGATAGAGTCATCGTAATAGAGATATTGGAACGTGCCATCTTCCATGTCAATCGGAATGGGCTGGTTCTTTTTCTTCAGCTCCTGCGCCTTTTGATACAGGAATTCCTCCACATTCTTCTCCGGCAGCTCGATATTCTTATAGTTCATCACGCTGTCCTGCTCGTTGCAAAGCATAACCGGGATGGAAGTGTTGCCTTGTATGATTTGGAGTATCAACTTCATGTTCAAACTCGGGTCTTCGCTGGTCACGACACGGGTCGCCTCCGCCCACACTTCAATCTTCTGCCTCTCTTCGCGGGCAAGGTCTTTAATCAGCAAGTCGGAGACAAAGACGGAAGCGATGGCTATCACGACTGCTCCGATAATGAATACATATTTCAACCGCTGACGGGAATCGTATATACTGTTCATTCGTTTCTATTTTGCTTTCTCTATATAATATATATGTATAGAATAACGGAAAGAGTCACATTTTAGTATAAAAGCACATTTTTTTAATCAATAGCCAGTCTATTTGTTTACACTATATAACATTTACCCCCCCCATTTTTAATATTCATTAAATTTCCATTTCCCAAAATTAATATATTTTTGCGGCACTGAATCAAGCAAAAAGAAATTGAAATTATTAGGTACAGAATGACGCTCAAACCAATGAAAAGAAAGGAGATAACAAGGGTCGGATTGGCTCTTTTATTGTTATTATTTCCTCTTTCTAAAACGGAAGCACAACATTCCTCGCCATATATTACAATTAAGAATAATTTGCTTTATGATATTTTGTTAATTCCGAACCTCGGTGCGGACATTTATGTCGGCAAGAACTGGTCGGTGTCTGCCAACTGGATGTATGCTTGGTGGCACAATGACAACCGGCACCGTTATTGGCGGGTTTATGGCGGCGATGCCGGCATCAGGTATTGGTTCGGGACAAAAGCCCACGCCAAACCGCTGACCGGGCATCATGTCGGATTGTATGGACAAATGCTGACATACGACTTCGAATGGGGGAAGCGGGGATATTTGGGAGACAAATGGAGTTACGGCGTCGGATTGGAATATGGTTATTCCATGCCTTTGTCTAAACGGTTCAACTTGGACTTTTCCATAGGAGCCGGTTATTTGGGCGGGCAATACAAGGAATATCTCCCGATGGACGGTCATTATGTTTGGCAGTCCACTAAAAACAGGAGATGGTTCGGACCGACCAAAGCGGAGGTTTCCATTGTCTGGCTGTTAGGGAAAGAGAACAAGAACAAAAAGAGGTGACGAGGATGGTAGGACGAAACAAGATAGGGCTTTTGATTTGTTTGGCAATCGCATGGGTTTTGTTGTCTGCCTGCGAACACAAGGAGTTGTGTTACGACCACCCTCATTTCACGACTGTCCGGGTCGATTTCGACTGGAGCCAGATTGACAAAGAGGAGATGCCGGAAGGCATGCGGGTCGTTTTCTACCCGACCGATGGCGGTGACAGCTGGATTTTCGACTTCCCCGAAGGGAAAGGACAAACAATCGAGCTTCCACAAAAGGAGTACCAGGCAGTTTGCTACAACTACGACACGAGGGGAATCGATTGGACCGGGCAGGATAGTTACCGGGAACTGACGGCGGAAACCCGGAAGGTCGCTTCTCCGGATTCTATCGCAATGCGTGCGGTGTCTGGATTCCTTTGCAGCTCTGCCCTGGACTCAGTGGTACTAAAAGAGCAGCCGAATGGTTCGGAGACGGTTATCCTCTTTCAGCCACGACGGAATGTTTGCCGCTACACCTACGAGATTCACGGTCTCAAGGAGTTATCGAGGGTGGCAGCTTTGCGGGCTGGCTTGTCCGACATGGGAGGTTCTTTGAACTTGGCAGCGGATTCGATTCCAGAAGACCTTTCCGAGACGGTTTTGTTCGGAGGAGAGGTAAAAGACAGCTTGATTGTCGGGAAGTTCTATACGTTCGGGCGGTCGCTGAAAGGGGAAACGGATCACAACCAGTTCCGGTTATATGTAAAGAGTACAGCCGGAAAGATGTATAAATTAGATGCTGATGTCACGGAGCAAATCCGGAAAGTTCCCTTAAAAGGGCACATTGGAGATGTACATTTAATCATCCGTCTTGATTTCCGTATACCGAATGACCCGAACGGGGATACGCAAAGTGGGTTTGAGGTTAACGTAGACGAATGGGAAGACATTTACATTGATATAATTGTATAAATAAAAACAAGAACATAATTAACAATTAATTTAAGCTATTTATTTCATGAAAAAGAATTTATTTATGACCGCTGCAGCGATTGCAGCTTTACTAACCGGCTGTTCAACCGATGAGGAAATTGCAAACATCGAGACCTCAGCCAAAAACGCCATCGGATTCAACATCGTTTCTAACGGTGCAGAAACTAAGGCAACAATACACAATACTGGTTCTACAAACTTCGACTTTGATGTGTTTGCTTTCAACTCTACAACGGGAGATTTGTTTATGGGTACTCGCCAATCTGATTTCGAGCATGATGGAGTAGATATCTACTACAATACAACTGACCAAAAATGGGATTACAAGAATCCTAACGAACTTGCTTACTGGCCAAGCGATGGAAGCAAGTTAAGTTTCTATGCAATCAGTCCGGCAACAGTTGAAAACGAACAAGATAAATATAATTATGCGTGGTATATTCATGGTCCAATAGCTACTGGAGGTAATAAAATTCACTGTAGTTTAACGAATGAATATGGGGAAGCAGCTGGCGCAAAAAACTACGATTTAATGTATGCGACTGCTTTTAATTATGAAAAGAGCACATATGGTACTAAAGTAAAACTTACTTTTAAGCACGCCTTATCACAAGTGCATTTTAAAGGCCAAACAAGCAATGCGTTTCTTGAAGCTGATATTCAATCTATAACAATACAGAATACTAAAACCAGTGGCACATTCACTATTCCTACAGATCCTACAGATTTATTAGAAGGCAATAATAATTATGCACGAGATCCAAAAGCTTCAGATTGGACACTAAATGACCGCTTATGGAAAACTACTTTAAATGCAAAAATGGTTGCTACTAATGTCGTGGTTAATAGCACAGAAGCTATAGACCTATCAAAAGAAGAAGAACCAATATTGGTTATTCCACAAGTTCTGACTCCATGGTCAACAACTCCAGGAAATGCTGTTACAAAACAACAAGGGGACACAGACAAACAATCCTATCTTATAATAGCCATGAAATTAACTCAAAACGGACAATATGTGATTGGTACTAAAGATTCATACCAAACGATATATGTACCTTTCAACAATGGCAATGATGGCTGGCAACCGGGCAAACGCTATATCTACACTCTGAATTTCGGCGGTGGATATGATGATCAAGGTAAACCCATCTTGACTCCTATTACATTTGATGCGGAAGTAAAAGATTGGTCAGATGCTTCTGGATACAATGTTCAGGTAAAATAATCCTTCATAGAAGAGAAGGACTCATCCTATAGAAACCGGATAGCTGTTTTAAAGGACGGCTATCCGGTTTAACCTCATATCTACATGAACATATTTGTTCCAAATTATCAAAACAACCATTAATAGATTATTTAATCAATGAAAAAAGGATTATTAGGAGTAGTTGCCTTGGCTACTCTTCTATTAGTCGGCTGCTCCTCAGACGAGGAAACCTCTGTTTGTGCTACCTCAAATTTCAAACGCCTGGTCAACCACACCAACCCATCCGGTCTCTATCGCAGAGGCGGATAAAAACCATGAAACCTATTTGGAGATATCCATGAAGCTGATCGACGATGGGAAGTATCTGTTTGGTTCCGAAACGGAATACGAAACCGTATATCTTCCGTTCAACACCATTCATATAGACAGCTACCACCATAAAGAGGGCTGGCAACCGGGCTATCGCTACGTCTACAGAATATACTTCGGCGGCGGTTATGATGCCGACGGCAAACTTATCCAGAAAAGTCCGACGGTCGAAGCAACCGTTGAAGAGTGGCAAGACGAATAAGCTACCGATTGACAATAGCATGAATATATCACCCAAACAATCGTTGTTCTTTCAAATATTTTCCCTAACTTTCAGCCGTTTTAAGGAAATCCCTTATCGACTATACCAAATTGTTAATTAAAATTTATTCCACATGAGAAAAGTATTGTTGTTAAGTTGCTGTTTGGGTCTCTCGTTGGCAACGTGGGCACAAAAGCAAATGCAATTGACCTCTCCGGATGGCCGCATCCAAGCGACAGTCGAGATTGGAGAGAAACTAACCTACCAAGTAAGTTTGGATGGCAAAGAAGTATTGGCACCTTCTCCCCTTTCCATGACTTTGAGCAACGGAGAAGTTTGGGGAGACAATGCCAAATTGGCAAAGAGCAGCCGGGAAAGCTCCAACACCACCATTCCTTCCCCGTTCTACAAGAGAAGTGAGGTGGTTGACAACTACAACCAGCTGACACTCTCCTTCAAGAAACAATGGAAAGTGCAATTCCGTGCCTACAACGACGGTATTGCTTATCGTTTCGTGAATGACCGAAAGCAACCGTTCACCGTCCAGAAAGAGGAAGTTGCTTACAAGTTCTCTTCGGACGTAAACACTATGATTGCCTATTCCAACCGAGGCAAAGACGGGGATTTCGATTCCCAATACATGAACTCCTTTGAGAATACATACGTTACTACGAAATTGTCCCAACAGAACAAAGGCAGGTTGATGATTCTCCCGGCAGTCGCTACGACCGACAACGGCACCCGTGTCCTCATCTCCGAAGTAAACTTGGAAAGCTATCCGGGCATGTTCCTGACCAACAAAGAGAACCCGAACGAATTGACAGGCATCATGGCACGTTATCCGAAGAAATCGGAACAAGGCGGACATAATATGTTGCAATTCATTGTAACGGAACGGGAAGATTACATTGCCAAAGTAAACGGACCCAGAAACTTTCCTTGGCGTTTGGCAGTTATTACCAACTCCGACGCTGAATTGGCCAACTCCGATATCACATACCGCTTGGCTGATCCGTCACGTTTGACCGACATCTCTTGGATCAAACCGGGCAAAGTGGCTTGGGACTGGTGGAACGATTGGAATTTGGAAGGAGTTGACTTCCGCACAGGAGTAAACGATGCAACCTATAAATTCTATATCGACTTCGCATCCAAACATGGCATTGAATATGTCATCTTGGACGAAGGCTGGGCTGTAAACAAGAAAGCCGACATGATGCAAATCGTACCGGAAATCCACATGAAGGAGTTGGTTGATTATGCAAAAGGCAAAGGAGTAGGCATCATCCTTTGGGCTGGCTATCATGCGTTTAACCGCGACATGGACAATATATGCAAATATTACTCCGAAATGGGTGTGAAGGGATTCAAAGTGGACTTCATGGACCGTGACGACCAAGAGATGGTTGACTTCAACAATCGTGCAGCTGCGACTTGTGCGAAGTATAAAATGATGCTTGACCTCCACGGAATGTACAAACCTTCCGGAATGAACCGCACTTATCCGAATGTAATCAACTTCGAAGGCGTCCATGGTTTGGAAAACATGAAGTGGTCTCCGAACACAGTTGACCAAATGCAGTACGATGCGATGATTCCATTCATCCGCCAAGTTGCCGGTCCGATGGATTATACACAAGGAGCGATGCGCAATGCAAGCCAACGTAACTACTATCCAAGCAACAGCGAACCGATGAGCCAAGGCACACGTTGCCACCAATTGGCACTGTATGTCGTATTGGAATCGCCTATCAATATGTTATGCGACGCACCGACAAACTATATGCGTGAGCCGGAATCATTGGATTATATCGCCAACATCCCGACCGTTTGGGAAGAATCCATCATCTTGGACGGAAAGATTGGTGAATATATCGTGACTGCCCGCCGCCACGGTGATACTTGGTACATCGGCGGATTGACCAATTGGACAGCACGCGACTTGACAGTCGATTTGACTCCGTTGAAAGTAGCCGGAAAGAAGGCGGTCTTGTTCAAAGATGGTGTCAATGCCGACCGCAAAGCAAGTGACTACAAGAAAGAAACCGTTACCCTGAATGAGAAGTTCCAAATCCATTTGGCTCCGGGCGGCGGCTTCAGCATGAAAGTAGAGAAGTAAACTGTCATGAGTTGTCATTAAAACAGGGTTTAAATGGCGTTTAAACACCATTTAAACCCTGTTTTAACGTACGCTGTCCTATCAGCACAATCCTACCTCTTTAGAAAAAGGTAGTAAGCTTTTTGGAAAAAGGTAGTATGCTTTTTGGGAAAAGCTCGTAACCTTTCCTTTTATTAATTTGTCGCCACAACGATTAATTCTTCTTCAACGTATATTCCTTAATGCCCAGTTTCTCATAAGAAGAGAGCAAAGCTTTGTCGTCATCGGAGATAACCAAAAGTTTATCGTTTTCCTTCAAGAGAGTATTTCCCTTCGGAATGAAATAACGAGCGTTCCGCTTCACCATTACGACCAACGTGTGATCCGGCAAATCCAATTCCATCAAACAATTTCCATGCGCCAACACATTCTGGGTGACATCAATCTCACTCATCGCACTACGGATATCATCTCCCAAGTCGATACCGAACGCATCTTGCGCCTCCGGTTTGTCCACCAATCCCAACTTCTGAGCCGCATAAGTGACGGTCGTTCCTTGAATGATCAGGGAAAGGATAGTGATGAAAAAGACAATATTAAAGAAGAGATGGGCATGTTCGATGCCGGCAATCAAAGGATAAGTGGCAAAGATAATCGGCACTGCGCCACGCAAGCCCACCCAAGAGATATATATAGCTTCGCACGGAAGGAGAAGTTCTTATAAGGAAGCAGTGACAAGAACACGCTAACCGGACGAGCCACAAGAATCATAAAGATACCGATTCCCAAGCCAATATGGGTAACCGGGAGCAATTCGTGAGGATTGACCAAGAGACCCAACGTGAGGAACATCACGATTTGCCAAAGCCAAGTGAAACCATCAAAGAAGGTAGCTATGCTTCGCTTATGCACGATGCGGGAATTACCAAACACCAAACCGGCAATATAAACCGCCAAATAACCATTCCCTTTGCACAAAGTCACGACCGAGAAGATGAAGAATGAGAACGCCAATATCAAGATGGGATAAAGCGACCCGTTGGAGATATTGATTTTGTTCACCACCCAAACCGTCATCTTTCCTAAAAGATAACCGCCGAGCGCACCTATCACCAACTGAAGCACCAACATCAGAATCGCCTGCGGAATGCTCATTCCTCCTGACTGGATGAAAGTAATCAAGATAATCGTCAACAAATATGCCATCGGGTCATTACTACCACTCTCCAACTCCAACGTCGGGCGCAGGTTCTCCTTCAAGTAAACATTCTTGCTTCGTAATATCGAAAAGACGGAAGCTGAGTCGGTTGATGACATGACCGCAGCCAACAACAGGGATTCCGGGAAGCTCAAGGAAGAGAAGTGATTGGATAAATGGCAGATTAAGTAGATAAAGCCGCCCGTCACAAAGGTAGTCGCCAAAACGCCGAAAGTGGCAAGGACAACACCTTGCGAGGCAATGGGTTTGATTTCGGCAATCTTCGTGTCCATACCACCGGAGAACAGAATGATACTTAGAGCCAATGTACCGATAAACTGTGCTATTTGAGGGCTGTTGAACTGTATTCCTAATCCGTCACTGCCAAACAACATTCCCACACCAAGGAATAACAACAAAGACGGCAATCCGAAACGAAACCCAGCTTTTCCCGCCAATACACTAAAAATCAAAATAACCGATCCAACTAATAAGAATAATTCTGTTCCTTCCATAAATACGTTCGTTTATTACTAATAACCTCACCAAGCGATTAATTGTTCGCTGTTTTTCCGCTACGAAGATAAGAAAAAAAGTGGAATTTCAGTGTTTTTTGTCCATGAGCACCGCAAAATTTCTTGCTATTTGATCTTGAAGGAGGGGCAAAGGACAATCCAATGCTTGCGATATGCGTTGGTAAACCGCCATAATGTCCAAAGAGGAGTCATCCGTTTCAGCGAACAAACGCTCTTTCCATGCGGCAAGGACAGCTCCCGTTTGGAAATGTTCCCCGAAGGAAAGGTAAAAACCTTCCCTCAGCAACTGCCTCGCCAAAGCCTCTTTTCCCCGGAATCCATGCACCAACCAAGGTTCGGATGGACGCATTCGGCGATGTATCTCGACAAGCTCCTGCCAAGCCTTCACACAATGGACGACCAATGGTTTTTGCAACTCTTCGGAACAGGCGACCTGCTCCTCAAACAACTTCATCTGCAGCGGAAGCGGAGCCTCTGCCAATTTATCCAATCCCGCTTCGCCAATCATACGCACCTCCTCACAGGCGGCTCTTTCCCAAAGCTGCCTCAATTGTTCCTTCCCGTCACCATAAATATACCAAGGATGAATGCCAATTGAACAGCATTTTAACGGGACTTGAAGGCCTTTTCCGCATATCTCGTTATAGCAGATAATATCAGAAGAAGCGTTTGCACTTCCGTCTGAGAATTTATGCGTATGGATGTCGATGTATTGCATAACTTTATTTGTCTGAGTCGTACAAATTTAGTAATATTGCAGTGCATATAAGAAGAAACAAATGATAAAAACAACTAAATTAAAGAGAGACATGAGACACAAATGGAAATACTTCGGCATCTTTGCCGCATCCGTATTATTAACCTTGTCAGACGCCTACGCCCAAATGGCATGGGTGAAGAACGGCAAGCCTGTTTCCCGCATCTTGGTGGCGAATCCCGATTCTGCCAACCATCAAGCCGCCCTGTTGCTACAAGATTTCATCGAGCGAATCAGCGGAGCTTCCCTGCCTATCCTTGAATCGGCACAAGGCAAGAAAGGAGACATCCTGATTGGGAAAGGCGACACCTCCGGCTTGACGGAAGATGGATTCCGCCTCAAGACAGATAATCAGACATTGGAGATAAGCAGCGGAGGCGACAAAGGTGCTATTTACGGAGTTGTCACCCTGTTGGAAGATTATCTTGGCGTCGAGTGCTACACTTCCCATGTTTATAACTTCCAGAAAAGAAAGGACATTGTCATTCCGGAAATAAACCGATTCGAGAATCCCTCTTTCCGTTATAGACAAACACAGAGCTACGCCATCCAAGAAGACCCGGTCTACAAGATGTGGTTCCGATTGGAAGAGCCGAAAGAGGTGTTTGCCGGCAACTTGTGGGTACACACATTCGACAAAATCCTCCCGGCTTCCGAATTCGGGGAAAGCCATCCGGAATACTATTCCTATATCAATGGGGAACGCCGCCCGGGCTCAGCCAGCCAATGGTGCATGACCAATCCGGAATTGTTTGAGATTGTCGCCCACCGGGTAGATTCCATCTTCAAGGCCAATCCGGGCATGAAGATGATTTCCATCAGCCAGAATGACGGGCATCACTCCTATTGTACTTGTCCGGAGTGCAAAGCATTGGACGAACAAGAGGGAGGAACACCCAGCGGCAGCCTGATTCATTTCCTGAACAAGTTGGCGACCCGCTTCCCGGACAAAGAGTTCTCGACCTTGGCTTATCTGTTCACCATGCATCCGCCCAAGCATGTCAAGCCGCTTCCGAACGTGAACATCATGTTATGCGACATCGACTGCCGCCGGGAAGTTCCTTTGACCGACAATGCTTCGGGGCAAGAGTTCATGGAGGCGATGGAAGGATGGTCAAAGATTAGCAATAACATCTTCGTTTGGGATTACGGCATCGACTTCGACTGTTATCTCTCGCCATTCCCCAACTTTCCCATCCTCCAAAAGAACATGAAATTGTTCAAGGACCACCATGCAACCATGCACTTCTCCCAAATCGCCGGGTCGAAGTTCGGGACATTCACGGAAATGCGCGCTTACATCGTCAGCAAACTGTTGTGGAACGTGGACTTGGATGTGGATGAGTTGATGAAACACTTCATGAACGGATATTATGGAGCAGCTGCTCCCTATCTTTACCAATATGAGAAGTTGTTGGAAGGAGGACTTTTGGCAAGCCGGCAACCGTTATGGATATTCGACTCTCCTGTTTCACACAAAGACGGGATGTTCAACGCCAACTGCCTGAAGCGATACAATGAATTATTCGACAAGGCGGAAGAGGCAGTCGCCGGCAATCCGGAGTTGTTGGATCGTGTCCGCACCGAACGCCTTTCCTTGCAGTTTACAGAGTTGGAAATGTCACGTGCCACGAAAGGAGCCAATTTGGAGAAGGTCAAAAAGGACTTAGCCCTTTTCAAAGAACGTGTCAACTACTTTGGCGTGACTTCTTGGAATGAACGCCTCAACACGCCATTGGACTATTGCAACTTGTACGAGAAACGCTTCTTGCCGAAGGCAGAAAAGAACTTGGCGGAAGAGGGAACCATCATTTGGATAGAAGGACCGACCGGCAATTATGCCGCACAAGGCGCAGAGAGATTGACCGACGGTTTGTATGGCGGAACCTCTTTCACGGAAAGCTGGGTCGGCTGGGAAGGAAAGAGTGCTTCATTCATCATTGATTTAGGCAAAGAGGCAGATATCCATACGATTGAAACCGATTTCTTACACCAACTTGGGCAATGGGTGTTCCTTCCTAAAAAGGTCAGCTATTCCACATCGGCAGACAACGAACAATACACGACCTTCGGCACAACGGAAATCGCAGAAGACCGTTCCATCGAAGTGAAGTTTAGCCAAGCAAGGAGCGACAAGCCCGAAGGCATAAAAGCACGTTATGTCAAAGTGGACGTGGACGGAATCAACATCTGTCCGCCTTGGCATCCCGGTGTAGGGAACAAAGCGTGGTTCTTTATGGACGAAGTACGAGTATTCTAATTAGAGTAAAAAACCATCTGCAAGCAGCAGAACAAAATAAAAGAAATTATGGAAGTTATTTTTCGGATACAATATGGCACGAACTGGGGAGAAGATGTTTGCATCCTTTTCTCAGACGGGCAATTCCTCCCTCTGCATACGCAAGACGGCAAGAAGTGGAGCGGAACATTAACCCTTGCACCGACTCCGAATCCTCTCTCCTACCGGTACGTTATCCGGAAAGGGGAACAATATATACGCAAAGAGTGGGACGGAGTCAAAAGGAACTTGAGACTGAACAGAGGATATTCCCGCATCATCTTGGATGACGCATGGAGAGAACGGCCGGAGGATTCCTGCCTCTACTCTTCCGCATTCTCCGGGAAAGAGAAACCGGAATACAACCAAGGAGCGGGAGTGCTATATTCCCAAGCCATCTTGATAAAAGTCCGTTGCCCCCGATTGCCCCAACCCGACTGGAAATTGGCAATCAATGGCAACCAGCCCTCGTTGGGAAATTGGGAAAAGCCGATGGTCATGCGCCAATGCGGTCCCAACGAATGGTATGTATTATTGGATGCTTCCCGCATCCAAGCCCCGTTTGAATACAAATTCCAAGCATGGAACACAGCCCTAAGCCAAGGAGACGCCTGGATAACGGGAGAAAACCGCCGCATCGAGAGCTTGTCTTTGCAGCAGGGCGATTTATATGTCCTGCAAGACGACACAGCACATTTCGACCTGCCACAATGGAAAGCTGCCGGAGTGGCAATCCCTGTCTTTTCGTTGCGTTCCGAATCGAGCTGGGGCGTGGGAGATTTCGGGGATTTGAAGAAATTCGTGGACTGGGCAGTCCTGACCAAACAGAAAGTAATCCAAATCCTGCCTATCAACGACACGACCATCACACACACTTGGACCGATTCTTATCCTTATAACAGCATCTCCATCTTTGCTTTCCATCCTATGTATATTGACATCAGCGCCCTCTATCCGCTGAAGGACAAAAAGAAGATGCAAGCCTATGAAACGGAAAGGAAGAAACTCAACCGTCTCCCTAAAATAGATTATGAGGCAACCGGCCAATTGAAACAAAAATACTTGCACGAGCTGTTCGACCAGGAGAAGAAACGGATATTGGGCTTGAAAGAGTATCAAAACTTCTGCCAAGCCAACGAAGAGTGGCTGCTTCCTTATGCGGCATTCAGCTATTTGAGGGACTTGAACGGAACTCCCGTTTTTACCCAATGGAAAGAATATGCTTCATACAGCAAAGAGAAAATCAACCAGCTCTACCAATCAGAGGAAAAGGCGAAAGACGCGATCGATTACTATTGCTGCTTGCAGTTCATCCTGCATGTCCAATTATTGGCTGCCAGCGACTATGCTCGCAAGAAAGGCGTCTTGTTGAAAGGCGACATTCCAATCGGCATCAGCCCGAACAGCGTGGAAGCGTGGACCGAACCGCATTACTTCAACTTGAACAGCCAAGCCGGAGCCCCGCCCGATCCATTCTCCGCCAAAGGGCAGAACTGGGGCTTCCCGACTTACAATTGGGAAGAGATGGCTAAGGACAACTACAAATGGTGGAAGCATCGTATGCGCAAGATGTCTGAATATTTTGACGCTTACCGCATCGACCATATCTTAGGATTCTTCCGTATTTGGGAAATCCCTTCCCATTCCGTGGAAGGATTGTTGGGACAGTTTGTCCCCTCTTTGGGATTGAGCGTTGAAGAGATTGAGCAATATGGATTGCATTTCAGGAAAGACACTTTCACCAAGCCCTATATTTCCCAAAGCATCGTAAGCGACCTGTTCGGGGAATTGGCGGAATCGGTGAAGCAGACCTATTTATGCAAAATCACTCCCCACGAATTCTGCTTACTTCCGGCATTCAACACGCAACGGAAGATTGAAGCCTATTTCGATGGGAAGAACGACCCGGAAAGCATCCGGATAAAAGAGGGATTATTTGCCTTGGTCAATAACGTGCTGTTCGTGGTTGACCATCAAAACGACTCCCTTTTCCATCCGCGCATCGCTGTACAAGACTCGCCGGCATTCCACAGTTTGAGAGCTTCCGAGCAGAAAGCCATCCAGACATTGTATGAAGATTATTATTATCACCGCCAAGACGACTTCTGGAGAAGCGAAGCGTTGAAAAAGCTCCCTGAACTGATTGACTCGACACGGATGTTGGCTTGCGGGGAAGATTTGGGAATGATTCCGGGATGTGTCAAAGGCGTGATGGACGAATTACGCATCCTCAGTTTGGAGATTGAACGAATGCCTAAACAGTACGGAGAGACATTCGCCAACCCGGAACGCTATCCTTATCTTTCGGTTTGCTCCATATCGACACACGACATGTCCACTTTGCGAGGCTGGTGGCATGAAGACCCGAACCTGACACAACGTTATTACGAACAGGTTTTGCGAGGTTGGGGAAAATGCCCGAAGGAAGCTCCGGGATGGATTTGCGATACCATTGTTGTGAACCACCTGTTAAGTAATTCGATGCTCTGCATCCTCTCTTTCCAGGATTGGCTTTCCATTGATGAGAACGTGCGTTATCCGGATGCGGATGCCGAACGAATCAATGTGCCGGCAGATTCCCACCATTATTGGCGATATCGTATGCACTTGACTATTGAAGAATTGATGAAATGTGATTTCCTCAATAGGCGCATCGCTAATATGGTTCAAAAGTCCGGAAGAAGTTCTTATTAATTTGACTTTTTTCCATAACTTAGCAGCAATTTTTCAAAACATCTATAATATCTATAATCTATGATGAAACACTTATTGACTTGTATCGCTTTAGGCTTTGCGGCTACAGGGTCGGCTGTCACTCCATTGTGGCTGCGCGATGTGCAGATTTCTCTCTTCAGGTGAAGAGATTGCTTTTTGTTATAAGGGCGATATCTACAAGGTGCCTGTGGGCGGTGGCGAGGCTCGCCAATTGACAACGACACCGAGTTACGAATCCACTCCTATCTGGTCGCCCGATGGCAAGATGATTGCCTTTGCCAGCAACCGCAATGGCAACTTTGATCTTTACGTGATGCCAGCCGAAGGCGGTACGGCAAAACGGTTGACCTATAACTCTGCCAACGAGATTCCATCTGCCTTCACGCCCGACGGCAAAGAGGTGCTTTTCAGTGCTTCCCTGCAAGACCCTGCCAGCAGTGCCTTGTTCCCTTCCGGTGCGATGACGGAGCTTTATGCGGTTCCGGCTGCGGGTGGACGAGTACGCCAAGTATTAGGCACGCCTGCAGAAATGGTCAATTTCGACAAGAGCGGCAAACGCTTCCTTTACCAAGACCGTAAAGGCACAGAGGATGAGTGGCGTAAACACCACACTTCCAGTGTGACCCGTGATATTTGGATGTACGATACAGCGACAGGAAAACATACGAACTTGACTGACCGTCCGGGTGAAGACCGCAATGCGGTGTTTGCCCCTGACGGCGAGACTGTCTATTTCTTGAGCGAGCGTGACACGAAGTCTATCAATGTTTATAGCTTCCCTCTCAACTCACCACAAAGCGTGAAGGCAGTGACCAGCTTCAAGACGCATCCTGTCCGCTTCCTTTCACAAGCAAAAAACCAGACTCTTTGCTACACATACGATGGCGAAATCTATACGCAGCAGCCGAACGGCAAACCTGCGAAGGTGAACATCAGCTTGACTCACGACGACAGCGACCAAATCAAAGATTTGCGCTTCACGTCGGGAGCGACTTCCGCTATCACATCGCCTGACGGAAAGCAGGTGGCTTTCGTTATACGTGGCGAAGTGTTTGTTACTTCAACTGATTATGCGACAACCAAACAGATTACGCATACAGCAGCAGCCGAAAACTGGTTGAGTTTCTCCCCGGACGGACGCACATTGGCTTATGCAAGCGAGCGTTCCGGCAACTGGCAAATCTTCTTGGCGAAGATTGCCCGCAAGGAAGATGCCAATTTCTCCAACGCTACAGTCATCAAAGAGGAAGTGTTATTGCCGAGTTCTACCGTGGAACGCACAGTACCGAAATTCTCACCTGATGGCAAAGAGTTGGCTTTCATTGAGAACCGCACCGTATTGAAGGTGGTAAACTTGGAAACCAAACAGGTTCGCCAAGTAACAGACGACTCCACTTGGTATGACACAGAAGGTGAATTTACCTACGAGTGGGCACCTGATGGCAAATGGTTCGCCCTTTGCATTATTGGGAACAAGCATGACCCGTATACAGATATAGGTTTGGTGAGCGCCAATGGCGGAAAGGTTACCAACTTGACCAATAGCGGTTACACCAGTCACTCACCCCGCTGGGTTCTCGATGGCAATGCTATCTTGTTCACAACGGAGCGTTATGGAATGCGTGCGCATGCTTCTTGGGGTTCACAGAACGACGTGATGTTGGCTTTCGTCAATCAAGATGCTTACGACAAGTTCAACCTCAGCAAGGAGGATTACGAATTGCAAAAGGATTTGGAGAAAGAGCAGAAGAAAGCTAAGGACGCTGACAAAGACAAGAAGGACAAAGAGGAAGCTAAGAAAGAGGAAGTCAAACCTATCAAAGTGGAATTGGCAGGTATCGAAGACCGCATCGTGCGCTTGACACCGAACTCTTCCAACTTGGGCGACGCTATCTTGTCAAAAGATGGTGAAACTCTTTATTACCTCTCTGCTTTCGAAGACAAGTTCGACCTCTGGAAGATGGATTTGCGCAAACATGAAACCAAACTGCTCCATAAGACCAATTCGGCTTGGGCTAATCTTTCACTCGACAAAGGGGGCAAGACGCTCTTCCTTTTGGGCGGACGTTCTATGCAGAAGATGGAAGGCGAAAAGCTGACTCCGATTACTTACCAAGCTGAGATGCGCATGGATTTGGCAGCAGAGCGCGATTACATGTTCTCTCATGTATACAAACAGGAGAAGATGCGTTTCTACAACCTCAACATGCACGGAGTGGATTGGGAAGCCATGACAGCTGCTTATCGCAAGTTCTTGCCTCATGTGAACAACAACTTCGACTTCCAAGAGGTGCTTTCTGAATATTTGGGCGAACTGAACGTGTCACACACAGGTGGACGTTATTATGCGCCTGCTTCAGGGGACGTTACTGCCAACCTCGGCCTGCTTTTCGACTGGCAATATAACGGCAAAGATGGATTGCGCATCTCCGAAGTGGTTGAAAAAGGTCCGTTCGACCATGCACAATCAAAGGTGAGAGCAGGCCACATCATCGAAAAGATTGATGGCGAAGCGATTCCTTCTACAATGGATTATGCAGCCTTGCTGAACAAGAAAGCGAAGAAGAAGACTTTGGTTTCCATCTATGACCCTGCGACCAACAGCCGTTGGGATGAAGTCGTGATGCCAATCTCAGCCGGGGCAATGAACAATTTGCTGTATGACCGCTGGGTGAAACAGCGTACAGAAGATGTCAAGAAGTGGTCTAATGGCCGTTTGGGCTATGTCCATATCCGCTCCATGGGCGACGATAGCTTCCGCACCGTTTATTCAGACATCTTGGGCAAATACAACAATTGCGAAGGAATCGTGATCGATACACGTTTCAACGGAGGTGGCCGTTTGCATGAGGATATTGAAATCCTGTTCAGCGGCAAGAAATACTTGACCCAAGTCATCCGCGGCCGTGAATCTTGCGACATGCCGAGCCGCCGTTGGAACAAAGCATCCATCATGTTGCAGTGCGAAGCCAACTATAGTAACGCACACGGAACGCCTTGGGTTTATAAATACAAGAAGATGGGTAAATTGGTCGGCATGCCGGTTCCGGGCACAATGACCACCGTTTCTTGGGAAACTTTGCAAGACCCGAGCATGATTTTTGGTATTCCAATCATCGGCTACCGCATGGAAAATGGCAACTATTTGGAGAACTCCGAACTGGAGCCGGATATCAAGATTGCCAACAGCCCGGAGACAGTTGTCAAAGGCGAAGACACCCAGTTGAAAGTGGCTGTCGAGACATTGCTGAACGACTTAAAGTAATCAGTACATTCATATAGAATGGCTCTCGCCCCAGTTGCCGGTGTTTTTTCATCCACAGACTGAGGCGGGAGTCTTTCGTTTTATCATCATTAATTCAACAACTAAATTAAGAACACAATGGTTTATACCCAAAAACTAAAAGCCCTTTGCTCATTGCTTGTTTTAGTACTGTCCATTTCCTGTTCCAATCAGGGCGGCAGCTACTATGATTATTTATGCAAGGCACAAGCCAACTTGAAGAATGTGGATGCAGATGCGCTCTACGGCGAGTCGATGAAATATTGGATGCAAAGAGTAGACACGCTCAGAGAGTATTCATACAGAGAAAACGACACCCTGAGACTTTACCTGGACATTCAAGAAACCTTGCGTAAAGAGAGGAAACATGACTGCTCTGTCTTTGCGAATGAAATAAACAGGTTTGTCGATTATGATGCGGAAAACACAATATTGGAGCATCCCGTGTTGTTCATAGGCAGCTCAACCGCCAACCTTTGGAAGACTGCCAAATGTTTTCCCCAGCTCAAAGTAATGAACAGAGGATTCGGAGGAGCGAGCATACAAGACATTCTCTATTATTATGACGACGTGATAGGAAAATATTCCCCTTCAACCGTAGTGATGTATGATGACATCGACATTGAGAATGGTGATTCTGCTGAATCCGCATTCAACAAGCATGTGGGATTACTGGACAAAATCCATAACGATTTCCCGGAATGCAGAATCATTTTCATCTCACAGAAACCGACCCAAATGGATTTCCTTTTGGGGAAAGATATCCGGAGCAACAAGAATCTGTTCAATGAAAAGATGAAAGAGCATGCCGACAACACTCCTTACCTTGAATACATAGATTTGGCTTCGCTGTTATACAAAGAGGACGAGACTTTGGATTTGGATTGCTTCTCCGAAGACAGGATGCATTTCAATGACAAGGGATATGAACTCTGGACAAATGGATTGAGCAAACTATTTTAGTTTCAGCCAGTTAGATTATACACCAACCCGCTTCAAAAAACATACCGTTGTTTTTTCAAAAACGTCCAATGTTTTTCAAAAAACGTCAAATGTTTTTTCAAAAACGTCAAATGTTTTTTTAAAAACAACGGTTACTTTTTTTAAAGGTAAAAACATCTTATCCGAAGAGCAAATCCAAGCAATAAAAGAATAAGGGATAAACTTTATCTTAAAAGGGTATTTGCTTTGAAATAAATGACTAACTTTGCGGACTTTAAAGTAAAGGAAATCATAAAAGAAATCACCAAAATATGGAATACAATTTCAGAGAAATTGAGAAGAAATGGCGTGAATATTGGATCGCCAACAAAGTTTACAAGGTGGATATTAACGACAAGCCCAAGTATTATGTGTTGGATATGTTCCCATATCCATCCGGAGCCGGACTTCATGTCGGTCATCCATTGGGATATATCGCCTCAGACATTTACTCCCGTTACAAACGCTTACAAGGTTTCAACGTGCTGCATCCGATGGGATATGACGCATACGGACTTCCAGCAGAACAATATGCCATCCAGACAGGGCAACACCCGGCGATTACGACAGTAAACAATATCAACCGCTACCGTGAACAGCTGGATAAAATCGGTTTCTCGTTTGACTGGAGCAGGGAAGTACGCACTTGCGACCCTAAATATTACCACTGGACACAATGGGCATTCCAAAAGATGTTCAAGAGCTTCTATTCTTATGAGAAAAACCAAGCTCGTCCTATCGAGGAGCTGATTGCCGCTTTCGAACAAAACGGAACAGCCGGATTGGATGTGGCTTGCAGCGAAGAGTTGAATTTCACAGCGGAAGAATGGAAAGCGAAAAGCGAAAAAGAGCAGCAAGAGATACTGATGAACTACCGAATCGCTTATTTGGGCGAAACGATGGTGAACTGGTGCCCGCAGTTGGGAACTGTTTTGGCAAACGACGAAGTAGTGGACGGAGTGTCAGAACGTGGAGGTTATCCTGTTGTCCAAAAGAAGATGCGCCAATGGTGTTTGCGAGTATCTGCATACGCACAACGCCTGTTGGACGGTTTGGATGCTGTGGATTGGACAGATTCCTTGAAAGAGACCCAGCGCAATTGGATCGGTCGCTCAGAAGGAACGGAAGTCCGCTTCAAAGTGAAAGACAGCGATGTCGAATTCACTATTTTCACGACTCGTGCAGACACAATGTTTGGTGTGACCTTCATGGTCTTGGCTCCGGAAAGCGAATTGGTCCCGGTTTTGACCACGGATGCACAGAAAGCGGAAGTGGAAGCATATTTGGACCGCACCAAAAAGCGCACCGAACGCGAACGCATCGCCGACCGCCGTGTCACCGGAGTATTCAGCGGTTCTTATGGAATCAACCCATTTACCGGAGAGGCAGTTCCTATTTGGATCAGTGACTATGTCTTGGCTGGATATGGAACCGGTGCCATCATGGCAGTTCCCGCACACGACAGCCGCGACTACGCATTTGCGAAGCATTTCAACTTGCCTATTATTCCATTGGTGGAAGGATGCGATGTCAGCGAAGAGAGCTTCGATGCCAAAGAAGGAATCGTTTGCAACTCCCCGAAAGCAGGAGTTACTCCTTATTGCGATTTGAACTTGAACGGACTGACTGTCAAGGAAGCGATTGCAGCTACCAAGAAATATGTGAAGAGCCACGATTTGGGAAGAGTCAAAGTAAACTTCCGCCTTCGTGATGCCATCTTCTCCCGCCAACGTTATTGGGGCGAACCGTTCCCTGTTTATTACAAGGATGGAATGCCTTATATGATTGACGAAAGCAAATTGCCATTGGAATTGCCGGAAGTTGCCAAGTTCTTGCCGACAGAGAGCGGCGAACCTCCATTGGGTCATGCCAACAAGTGGGCTTGGGATGTTGAGAAAGGCGAAGTAGTGGACAATTCCCTCATCGACCATGTCCATGTTTTCCCATTGGAATTGAACACCATGCCGGGATTCGCAGGATCAAGTGCTTATTACTTGCGTTATATGGATCCAAATGACGACCAACATTTGGTTTCCAAAGAGGCAGACGAATACTGGCAGAATGTGGACTTATACATTGGAGGAACGGAACACGCCACGGGTCACTTGATTTATTCCCGTTTCTGGAACAAGTTCTTACACGATTTGGGAGTAAGCATCAAGGAAGAGCCATTCCAGAAGTTAATCAACCAAGGAATGATCCAAGGCCGCTCCAATTTTGTCTATCGCATCAAAGATACCAACACTTTCGTCTCATTGGGATTGAAAGACCAATATGACGTGACTCCGCTCCACGTGGATGTCAACATCGTGTCAAATGACATTTTGGATTTGGAAGCCTTCAAGAACTGGAGACCGGAATACAACACAGCCGAATTCATCTTGGAAGATGGCAAATATGTCTGCGGATGGGCAGTTGAAAAGATGTCCAAGTCCATGTTCAACGTTGTCAATCCGGATGTGATTGTCGAGAAATATGGAGCAGACACTTTGCGCCTTTATGAAATGTTCTTAGGCCCAATCGAGCAATCCAAACCTTGGGATACGAACGGAATCGACGGAGTCCACCGCTTCTTGAAGAGACTTTGGGGCTTGTTCTATGGCAACAACGACACTTTGCAAGTCAATGATGCGGAACCGACAGCCGAAGAGTTGAAATCATTGCATAAACTTATCAAGAAAGTGACTTCAGACATCGAGCACTTCTCATATAACACTTCCATCAGTGCCTTCATGATTTGCGTCAATGAATTGGGAGGATTGAAATGCAGCAAGAAAGCCATCTTGGAACCGCTGATTGTGGTCTTGGCTCCTTTTGCTCCACACATTGCAGAAGAGTTATGGCATGAGTTGGGACACGACACAACTGTCTGTGATGCCCAATGGCCAAAGCATGAAGAGAAGTATTTGGTGGAGAACAGTGCGGTTTATGCCATCTCCTTCAACGGAAAAGTCCGCTTCAACTTGGAATTGCCGGCAGACATGCCGAAGGAAGAGGTTGAGAAGACAGCCCTCACCCATGAATACTCAGCGAAATGGTTAGAAGGGAAAACGATTAAGAAAGTAATTGTCGTACCAAAGAAGATTGTTAATATAGTAATTGGTTAAATTCATGCTATCATGATGCAGAAATTAAAAACATTCAAGTATCGTGGAGAGGTGAAAGATTACCTCATGATATTGGCAGGAGCACTTTCGTACGGATTCGGATTCAATGCCTTCATTCTTTCCAATGAAGTCATCACTGGAGGCTTAAGCGGTTTATGCGCCCTGATCTATTTTGCGACCGGGCAATTAATTCCTGTTTCTGTTTCCTACTTTATCATCAATGTCGCTCTTCTGTCCGTAGCATTAAAGATACTCGGACTAAAGTTCTTGATAAAGACCATCTTTGGCGTGTTCTCCCTCTCCTTCTCGTTGTCGGTCTTTGAAATCTTGCTCAAAGAACCGCTAATCCATGGAGAGCCTTTCATGTCCATCATTATTGGTGGTTGCTTCTGTGGTGTGGGATTGGGATTTGTCTTTTCTGCGAACGGCAGTACCGGAGGAACGGATATTGTCGCTGCGATTGTGAACAAATATAAAGATGTCTCCATCGGGCGTGCCCTTCTGATGTGCGACTTCTTTATTATCGGTTCTTCCTATTTCTTGTTCAACGACATAGAAAAAATCGTATTCGGATTCATTGAAATGATTGTCAGCAACTATATCTTGGACTGGGTCATCAACAGCAACCGGCAATCGGTGCAGTTCCTGATTTTCTCTCCCAAATATAAGGAAATATCCGAGCACATCACTCATGACTTGGGCAGAGGATGCACCATTTTGGACGGAATAGGCGGCTACACAGGCAATGCGGTCAAAGTGATTGTCTTGCTTGCCAAGCGGCGCGAGTCCGATGCCATATTCCGAATCATCAAGCATATCGACAATAACGCCTTCATCTCGCAATGCACCGCCCGAGGTGTTTATGGGGAAGGCTTTGACAAGATAAAAGCTTAAGACAAAAGGTATCTTTTTCACATTAAAGGGGTTGCATTAAAATAATCATTTCTGATGCAGCCCCTTTTTTTTTACTTTTCCTGCCACAAATAAATAAAACCAAGTGCCCATCTTTTAAAAATAATTGTAACTTTGCGAAATAACATTTGGATTTAAATTGACGAAATATGGCCACAAAAATATTAAGCGTTGACGACGAACAAGATTTGGAAATCCTGTTGACTCACTATTTCCGGCGCAAAATCCGCAAAGGGGATTATGAGTTTAAGTTTGCTCATAATGGTCTCGAAGCTCTTAAGTTAATGATAGAAGAGCCCGATTTCGACATCATATTGAGTGATATCAATATGCCCGAAATGGATGGCCTCACCCTGCTTTCCCGAATCAATGAGCTGCGGAATCCAGCACAGAAGTGCATCATGGTGTCGGCTTACGGCGACATGAAAAACATCCGGACAGCCATGAACCGCGGAGCATTCGACTTCGCCACGAAACCCATCGACATGGATGACTTGTCGGTGACGATAGAAAAGGCTATCGAGGAAATCAATTATATAAAGGAGAGACAAGAGGAGCATAAACAACTGCAAGCCCTCAAGAACGATATGGAAGTGGCAGCGGAAATCCAACGCGCCATCTTGCCTTGCCGATTCCCGCCTTTCCCTGAATTGGCAGACAAACTGGAAATATTCGCTTCCATGACTCCAGCCAAAGCAGTGGGCGGAGATTTCTATGACTTCTTCCGAATTGACGAGCAACGGATAGGATTCGTCATAGCAGATGTCTCCGGCAAAGGCATTCCTGCCGCCCTCTTCATGGCCATCAGCAATCCGGTCATCCGGTCCATCGCTTTGACGACCGACAGTTCCAACGACTGCTTGAATAAAGCGAACCAGCTATTGAGCCGGACAAGTGTCGATTCGATGTTCGTGACTGTCCTATATGGCATCTTCAATTTAGAAACAGGAGAAATCGACTTCACCAATGCAGGACACAATCCAACCTATATTTTGCGCAAAGACGGTGAAGTGGAGAAAGTGCCGCAACATTCCAACTTCGTCTTGGGAGCTTTTGAGGATTTCATCTTCCAGCCCGATACGACACACCTCGACCACGGCGATTCAATCGTCCTTTATACGGATGGCGTCACCGAAGCATTCAATGCAGATGAGGAAGAGTTCGGGGAGAAGCGCCTCCACGACACATTAAAAGGATTGAAACAAGAGAGTGCCGAAGGCATCATCAAGGGAATATTGAAGGAGAAAGACCTCTTTGTCGGAGAGACCGAGCAATCGGATGACATCACCATGTTAGTTCTCAAACCCCTATAATATAATGTTATGCAAAAGCTGACTCAAAAGTTTATCCTTATCAGCCTATTCCTCTTCATTTTGGGAGGAACAAGCTGGTTCGTGAATAATCTTTGGAGAGAAAACCAGCAGCAGAAAGCGACGGAAGAGCAACTGATAAAACAATTACAAGAGGCGAAAGAGGCGAAAAACGAAGCCACCATAACCCGGCGCATCAGTTCGCAGTTGGAAGAGATAGCCTATCAACAGAAAGAAATATCAGACATCCAAAAGCAAAAAGCGGAGCAGCAGACCCGGATAGCCGACCAAATGCGTATCAATGCGGAGTTCGAAAAGGAGCGAGCCGTCGCTGCCCAACAAACGGCTTTGGAGGCTTATGCGCAAATGGAGACACAAAAGGAAATAGCGGAAGCGCAAAAGAAGGAAGCAGTCCAAGCCCAATTGAAAGCGGATTCTTTAGCCCATTTAGCACTTGCTCGATCTTTAGGTTCACAAGCCTCCACACAATTTGCCGCCGGCTACCCCGATTTAGCCCGCCTTCTGTGTTATGCTTCCTGGAGGTTCTCCGCACAGAACAAAGAGAACCTTTATCAACCGGAGATATTCAATGCGCTCTCCTCCACCAGCGAGATGTCCAAACAGTGGAATATCCACATCGGGTCTATCCGTGACATCATCTGTCATTCGGAAGCGGGAAAGGATTATTTGGTCACTGCCAGCCAATACGGGGAAATCGCCCTTTGGCAAATCCATCCATCAGGGAATGTGACCCTGAAAAAGGGAATCATTGCCGACTCCCGTTATGACTTCCGGAGATTGCAAATAGATGCGGAAAGGAAAGGCTTGATCGCCCTCTCTTATAGCGGGCAGATTTTATATATCGACAGCTTATTCCACACGACCCAAATCGACCTCAATTTAGTTGCACCAATAGGAATAGAATATCTGTCAGACGCTTGGGTAGTCGCTTGCAAGAGCGGGGAGATATTCAAGATTTCCCTTACCAACGGAAGTTCGGTGTTGTTATATAAACATCCTCATGCCATCACCACTTTCGCCAAGAGCCGCCAAGAGATAATATTGGGTGACAGCCAAGGCGAGCTCTTCCGGTTGAATCCAGACGGGACAACCTTGGAGCTGTGGAAAGGAATCCGGCAGCCCATTACTGCCATTTATAAAGACCAAGGAATCTTTGCCCTCGGTTATGAGAATGGACGCATCATTATCGGCAATTTGGAGAAAGGCACAATGGAGGAATTGGTGGGTCACCTGTCACGGATAACCTGTTTGCAGCTTGTCAACAAGAGATTGTTCACAAGCAGTTATGACGGGACTGTCCGATTGTGGAATTTGGACAAAGACAACAAGGTAGGATCGTTTGTCGTGGCAGAACAAAAGAACTGGATTTATGTGTTCCGGATAGAGAACGACAGGAATTTGCTGATTACCGGAAACGGGAAAGGTGAATTGTGTATTTCCTCCATCTCCCCGGAAGTGATGGCAGAAACAATAAGGGAGAAACTTAGCCGGAACTTCACAAAGGAAGAATGGAATTATTATATTGGAGAACTTAGCGAATATGAGACATTTATGCAGGAATAAAAAGGGAAAGCTGTCCCGCCTCTTATTCATAGGAGCAGTCGGATGGATTATGGCTCTCCTCTCCGCATCGGCACAGGAGGGATTGCCTTTCTATGTCAATTACTCCGCAACGGATTATGGGGCGCACAACCGCAACTTCGATGTCGTGTGCGATTCTTCCGGCATTCCCTATTTCGCCAACTTCGAAGGATTGCTCTATTTCAACGGAGCTTCATGGAATAAAATCCTCACTCCCGGCATTTCCAGAATCACCAAATTATATGTGGACAAACAGGGCGAGATTTGGGTGGGAGGATATAATTATATCGGCAAAATCGAATGCTCGGAAATTGGTTCCCCATTCTTGAAAACCTATCTCTCCGATGAGGAATCGCACTCCGGCGGGATGCACATCGGAGAAGTGTCGGCAATCAAGGAGTCGGGTGATTCCCTGCAATTCTTCACCCAGAGCTATAAAATCGTCCTTTGCCAAGGCAATATCCTCCCTGTTGAGCCATTTGCCTCCTCCGACCTTTCTTCTTCTTCGGAGCAAATCCTGAAAGTGTCGGATGACTGGGAAGTTTCCAATCCGAGCCATTCAGGCTTGATTATCCGGAACAACTCGACAGGAAAACAATATCAGCTGACGGAGAGCAATGGATTATGCAGCCAAGTGGTCAATGCGATGAGCTATGACAAGGATGGATCCGTCTGGATTGCGACTGACAACGGAATCGCCCGCATCAATCTTCCCTCCTTCTATTCACATTTCACTGCAACAGAAGGGCTGAGGGGAGAAGTCACGACGATTATCCGCCACAAAGGGATATTATATGTGGGAACATTGCACGGCTTGTTCCTCTATAACGGGAAAACAGGGCTATTTGAAGCCATTCCGGAAATATCGCAAACCTGCTGGCAATTAAAAGCCACTCCTTCCGGCATCCTTTATGCTGCGACAGGAGATGGATTATTCCGGATTGAAGCGTCAAAGGCAGTGCGCATAATCAATGGAAACCTATTCAGTGTCGCATTCCACCCCAAGGATGAATCCATCTTCTTTATCGGCGAACTGGATGGCATCCACCGCAAAGGCCATACGGATTACCAGAAAATCGCTCCTATTGAAAAGGCGATGAAGATTGCATTCTACAAGGGGCAGTTATGGGCAGAGAACTTATATGGTGAGATTTACCGGATTGAAGAGGGAAAAGAGGCGCAAGCCATTGGAATGGGACAAGGAGTCACTTCCAAAAGCGGAAACCGGATGCACATGACACAGCAAGGTCCTTTTCTGCTCTCCTTGAAAGGCATCCAATCCTGGGATGAGGAATCGGAACAGTTCAAGCCGGTGCAAAGCCCAGTCCTCGACTCCTTGATGGCAGGGAAAGACTGGTGGCCCGGAATGATGGCAACCTCTTCCGTCCATAAAGAGACCTGGATGACGGGCGGAGACTATAAAGGGTTAATAGTGTTCCATGACAACCAATTGGATAAGGAAAAGATAAGCATGCTGAAGCCGCTGCGCGATTATGCCATCCGGACACTCTATTTGGAACAAGACGGCAAAGCTTGGATTGGCGGGGACTTTGGATTGGTGGAATTCAATCCTGCTTGCAAAGATGCCGCCTATTCCGTCCTGCCCAAAGTCCGCATCCGGCAAATCATAATCAACAACGAACAGCTCTTTTATGACGGGGCAACCGGAGGAAAGGCTGAACTTCTCTCCCAGCCGCAGATAAAATTCGGCAGCTCTACCAAAGAGTTTGACTTTGTTTTCTCATCCGACGCAAACAATCTCTTGGGGCAAACTCGCTATTCATACTATTTGGAAGGATACGAGAACACATGGAGACCTTGGGCAATGGAGACCGCCAAGGAGTACACGAACCTTTCATTCGGCAAATACACTTTCCACCTAAAGACTATCGACTCATTCGGAAGGGAAAGCGAGGAGGCGACCTTCTCTTTCACCATTCTGCGTCCTCTACTTGAAATGGTACTGCTGGATTGCTTATGTCGGAATAGCCATCTTGCTGTTACTGCTCTTCTTCAAATGGAGGACGCACCAGTTGCGGCAAAAGACACAATGGTTGGAAGGAGTGGTGGAAGAGCGAACCAAACAGATTCGTGACCAGCGAGATGAAATCGCCGAGAAGTCAGAGAAGTTGGGAGAAACGCTGAACGAACTGAAGAAAGCCCAGTCCATGCTCATCAGGCAGGAGAAAGTAGCAACAGTCGGGAAGTTGACCCAAGGATTAATTGACCGAATCTTGAACCCGCTCAATTATATCATCAACTTCTCCCACCTTTCCAATCTCCTCTTGAAAGAGATGAAAGAGGATTTGGACGACGAAGAGGATCGCATCACGGAAGACAATTATGACGATATGACGGAAATCTTGGGGATGTTGAACACCCACTTGACCAAGATTGAAGAGCATGGCAACAGCACTGCCCGCATATTAAAAGCGATGGAAGAGCTGCTTGCCGACCACAGTTGCCACTTCGACCGGGTGGACATCAACAAGTTAATCATCCACAATTTAACCATCCTGAAGGAGTATTACCAAAAGGAAATCAAGGAGACGGGCATCTCATTTGAAGTCAATCTTCCCGACCTGCCGATAGAGGCTGATGTGGACAAACTATTGTTGGGGAAAGTCATTATGAGCATCTTGCAAAACGGCATCTATGCGCTCCAGCGGAAGAAGAAAAAGGAGGCATTTGACGCTTTGCTGAAAATAAAATTGAGACAAGAGGGGCAGCTTTTGAGGATAGAGTTGTGCGACAACGGCATCGGCATCGAATCCGCTATCTTGGAAAAGGTTTTCGACCCATTCTTCACGACAAAGACAACAGCAGAAGCTGCCGGTGTGGGGCTTTATTTGAGCCGTGAAATCATATTGAACCACAATGGCAAAATAGAAGTCCGGTCGGAGAAAGATAAGTTCACGGAGTTTGCGATAACAATACCGATACATCAATCATTAAAAACGAATGACGATGAGTGAAATGGAAGATTTAAAGAGACGAATCGACGAGTTGCAAAAACAAATCGAACAATCGGACAAGTTAGCCTCCTTGGGGACGCTAAGCGCAGGCATTGCGCATGAAATCCAGAATCCGCTCAACTTTGTCATCAACTTCAGCCAAATGGCGAATGACATGGTGGACGACTTGGAGGATATTTTAGACGAGAAAGAGATAGATTTGGAAAGCGAGGAGAATGGGGAATTGGCTGAGACCATCCAAACTCTCCGATCCTATTTGGCGAAAATAGCAGAGCACGGGCATCGGGCTACGGACATCATCCAAGGAATCCTGCTTTACTCCAGGGGAAAATCGGATGTGTTCATGCAGACCGACATCCAAGCCTTGCTAAAGAAATATGTCTGGCTCTCTTTCCATGCGATGCGTGCCAACCTTGCCAATTTCAATGTCACCATCCACGAGGAGTATGACCCGTCGCCTCTTGTCGCCAACCTCATCCCGCAAGACATCAGCCGCGCCATCATCAACCTGATGAACAATGCGTGCTATGCAGTCTGGAGGCGGGAGAAAGAACCCAACGGAGACGACTATGTGCCGACTATTTCCATAAAGAGCCATAAGGAAGGGGAGGAAGTCTGCATTTCCATCGAGGACAATGGCACAGGCATGTCCACCGAAGTGAAACAGAAACTGTTCGAAGCTTTCTTCACCACCAAGCCGGCCGGGGAAGGAACCGGACTGGGGCTCTCCATTACCCGTGAAATCATTGAGAAGAGGCATCACGGACGAATCGAGTTTGAATCGGAAGAGGGACAATTTACACGTTTCACCATCCATATTCCTATAAAATAATGCGCACAGGTCTGAATTACATAATAGGGTTATTTCTATTCTTGTCCATCGGATGGGCGACCGCCCAAGAAATGGACAAGCGCCAATACTTCTCGGAAGCAGAGAAAGCCTTCGAGATTGGAAGAATCGACCAGTCTATCCAGATCATAAACGACCACTTGTCCAGCTTCCACGGCACATTGCAAGTCAGCGCCTACCGCCTCCTGGCATTGTGTTACCTGGCACAAGACGAGAGGCAGGCGGCTTCCGAATATGTGGATCTCCTCCTGCGGGTAGACCCCTATTATAGCATCTCCATCAACGACCCGGAGCGCTTTGCCCAACTGGTGCGGAAAAAAAGAGAAGGGCAGATTACTTTGGTCACCGCATCCCAACAGATAGAGACCTTGGAAGATGCGCCGGTCCCTGTCACCCTGATAACGGAAGAGATGATCAAAGCCTTGGGAGCGACCAACCTGCAGCAAGTCTTGGCAGCTTATGTGCCGGGCATCACCTCGGTGGAAGGGAACATGCTGAATGTCGCCATGCACGGTGTTTACGCCTCCTCGCAAGAGAAGATACTCATCATGCTGGACGGGCACCGCTTGAACAGCAGAGGGACAAATGCCGAAGCACCCGACTTCCGGCACAGTTTGGACAAAATCAAGCAAATAGAAGTCCTCAGAGGTCCCGCCTCCTCGCTATACGGAAACGTTGCCTTGACGGCTGTGGTCAACATCATCACCAAGTCGGGAAGTGAAGTAAACGGCTTGAAAGCATCCTACGGAATGGGCGACAACTCCACCTACAAGACCGACTTGCTGTTCGGCAAACGGTTGCTAAACACAGACATCATGGCGTGGGCTTCCCTCTACTCTTCTTCGGGGGAAAAGCGCATAATCACCCATGACGACCCCGACTTCATCGGAATCATCCCGATAGACGGCTATGCCTATTTGGGCGGATTCAACAACAAACCCTCTTACGACGTGGGCTTCCACCTCCAATGGGGGAAACTGAAGTTCCTCTTCAACCAGCAGCACAGCAAGCGCATCACACCATACACCTCGTCCGCCTTGCACCCGACGATATACGACTATGACCGATACAGGAAATACAACGGCACGAAGCCGGGTAACAGCCGGTTGTCCACCCATGGGGAATTGGGCTATTCCGACCGTAAAGGGGATTTCTCTTGGGGCTTGAATGCTTATATCGACGCAGAAAAGCAAATCAACTACGATGTCTCCGGCGACACCTTGAACGCCGACGATGCTGTCCTGAACATCTCCTCATTGATAGGGGAATATATCCGGGATAGCTTCCTTATCCAGACGAAAGGTGTCTACCAGGTGTTGGAATGGGAAGATGTCAGCTATGGTGCGTCTGCAACCGGAAACCTAAGCTACCAATGGGGGCAAAAGCAGAGGGGCAACCTCTTGTTCGGAGCACAAGTGGAGAAATACGCTTTGACTTTCAGCTCCTTCGCCTTGGGAGACGAGTTCGACCGGGTGGATTTGACCTACTCCGACCGCAACACCCGGTTGCCGGAAGGGAGTGAATATTCCTATTCGGGATTCATGCAGGTCAAGCACTATTTCCTGCCGCAGCTCATCCTGAACGGAGGATTGCGCTTCGACTACAAATACAGATACAACGGGAAGAAGCTCCATGCCCTCTCCCCTCGTCTCTCAATCATTTACAAATGGAATGACCGGTGGAACATGAAACTGAGCTATGCACGTTCATTTGTGGATGCGCCCTATTTCTACCGGGCAAACCGAACGAAGGCTTATCAAGGCTATGCCGACCTGAATGCCGAGCACATGGATGCCATCCAGCTGTCGGCAACTGCCAACATCGCATCGCATTGGCGTTATGACGGGAATATCTATTACAACAGCTTCTCCGACTTGGTCTATTTCGACACCGATAGACTCTTCAACTTCTCCGGTGCTTTGAAGTTAGCCGGGATGGAGCACGCATTGTCATATACGCAGCCCTCTTTCAAAGCCCACTGGAACCTCTCTTATCACTACTTGATAGACTCGCAGTCCTACATGGCAAACGGCAACAAGATACATAACGTACCGACATTCAATACTAACCTTGTCGGCATGGGGAAAATCCTTTCCTTCCCCCAGGAGCACTCCATTTGGCTGCGGGGCAACCTCTCCGTCTCCTCCCGGCAGATTGCACAAGTGGGGAGCGAGTTTGACGGGGACAAGACACTGAAGAAGATTCCGGGAAGGGCGCTGCTTAATTTGGGCGGCATATACACAATGAACGAGTTCGAGCTTAGCATACAATGTTTCAACCTCTTGGGCAATCACTATTCCCAAGGAGGACCAATCCCTTATGTCGTCCCGCAGCAAGGACGAAGTTGGATGGCGAAGCTGACCTATTCATTCCATTAATCGAATCCCTTTATCCCTATCACAATGATTCCACTTAATGACATACAATACCGCTTTTGGATGGACGATTGCCTGAGATCCGACAATGCCTACAATGTATCCTATTCATTCCGGATAACCGGGACGATAGACGAAAGGCTGTTGGAAATGGCGTTGCACCAAGTGATGGCGGCATACAAACCCTTCCATTCGACCATCCGCCGGGACGGGATGCAAGCATGCTTCTTACCGGAAACGGATTTCAAAGTTCCTTTGCAGGTCAGCCAATCCGACGACTCCTCGGTAGAGAAAGTCCTTGATAGATTCGCAGGGAAACGCTTCCTGTTGGAGTCGGAATATCCCTGCCGTTTCCTCCTTGTCAAAACACCATCCTGCTCCTACCTATTGACGCTTTTCCACCACATCGTGATGGACGGATTGACAATGGTCGAGTTCTGCGGCTACTTATCCAGCTATTACACGGCTCTGTGCAAAGGAAAACCATTGCCTGCATGCGAAGCACCCACTTTGGAAGAGTTCAACAGCTATTGGGAAGGACAACAGGAGGAGGAGAAAGAGGCAGACCTCTCCTATTGGACAGACTACCTGAAAGGGACACCTCTCCACTTCCCGCTTCCGGGAGAGAGAGAAACCGCCACCCGGCAAGGCAGCCAGCTTTATGCTTTCGAAGCGGGGGAAAAGCTTTGTGCTCAATCGCTCCTCCTCGCCAAAGAGATGCAGACAACCCCTTTCCGGCTTTATGCCTCGGCTTGGGGCATTGTCCTCCAATATTTCCTCCAAACCGACACCCTCGTACTGGACCACACCGTCCATCTGCGCCCGAAATGCTTCCAAGGGCTGTTGGGGTCGTTTGTCAACAACCTCCCCATCCGCATCCCTTTTGAAGAGATGGAACTCTTCTCCGATGTAGTCCGCTTCATGGACGAGAACCGAACCAAAGAGCGGCAGCACCAACGTGCTACTTATACCGATATCATCTTGCGGATGCGCCAGCAAAAAGAATTGGCGGAAAGCCTGGAACTGTTCAACGTCAGCATCGACTATCCGATACGGAACCACTCCTTCCGGTTGGATTTCCCCAGATGCCGCATCTGCTTCCACCGCCAAATCTTGGCAGAGATGATTGGGGACATCTGCCTGGTCATCGAAGAGAAAAGCAACCTCCCGTGCAGCATCCGCTACAAGCAAGGGATGGATCCGCACCTTGTCCTAACGATGGCAGAGGCATTCCTCCTTGTCCTCGGCCAAGCGGTTGCCTCTCCCCAGATTCCCATCCGCCAGCTGCGTTTCATCAGCCCGGAGAGGGAAGCTTCCCTCATCGAGTCTGCCCGGCAAAGCCTGTATGCCCCCCTACCTGCCGCCTCGTGGAAGAATGTAGTGGACGCCATCCGCCAAAGGGCAAACCAATCCCCGCAAAAAACAGCCTTGCGATTCCACGGGGAGAGTTTAGGTTACGGAGAACTTTATAGGAAAGCGGAGAGCGTCGCCACTTTCTTAAACAAGAAGATAGGAAGCGGGAAGCCGGTCGGAATCTGGATGCACCGAGGCTTTGAAATGGTCATCGCCATGGTCGGCATCTTAAGGTCGGGCAACCACTATGTGCCTTTCGATACTGGGAACCCACCCGCCCGATTGAACCAGATTATTGCGGACTGCCAAATCCCGCTCGTCCTCACCCAAGGAGAAGAAAGCGCAATCCCGCCCCTCGACACCGAAGTTCTTCCCATCTGCCATGCCTATTCTTCCATCGCAGGGAATCTACCAGAGATACAAGAGGGACAAACCGCCTACATTATCTACACTTCCGGGACAACGGGACAACCGAAGGGAATCGGCATTTCCCATGGCAATTTGGACAATTTAGTCCGGAACGACACCGCACTCTTCCGGCTGACGGAGCGGAGCATCGTGCTGCACTCTTCCAACATCTGTTTCGATGCCTCCGTCACCGAGATATTCTCCACCTTATCAGCAGGGGCGACGATGGTCATCACCCACGAGGAAGAGATGAAAGACCCGTCGTTAACCGCCCAGCTCTTGGTGCAGGAAAAGGTCACCTGCGCCACCATCCCACCTGCCCTGCTTCCCCTCCTTCCCAAAAAGGAATATCCGGAATTGGAGACCCTCATCTTGGGAGGAGAAAGCGTCTCTGCCGAGGCAGTCAGCCATTGGCGGGGCAAATATAGGATTATCAACGCATACGGTCCTACGGAAAACACGGTGGACACATCCGCCTGCGTCCTGACGGATGAAACGCCGGTGAACGATATCGGCACACCACTCGCCGGGGTCACCTGTTATGTACTGGACAAACATGGCAGGCTGCTGCCCGATTATCTCCCCGGCGAGCTTTATATCGGGGGGAAACAATTGACAAAAGGCTATTTAAACCATCCCGAAATGAACAGTCAAAAGTTCGTCCCCAACCCATTTGTAACCGACCAAGAGAAAAGTGAGGGGAAATTCCTGAAGCTCTACAAAAGCGGGGATTGGGTGAAGCGGTTGCCCAGCCAGCATCTGATCTTTTTAGGACGGACAGATTTCCAAGTAAAAATCAGGGGACTCCGGATTGAACTGGAAGATGTCGCCAACAATATCAACCAGTTGGAGGGTGTCCGACGCTCTTTCGTCGATGTGCAAATCCTACACGGAGAGAAGCAGTTGGTTGCCTATGTCGAACCGGAAAAGGACAGCGACCTTTCCATCCCCAGCTTGAGGAAAAGGCTTGCAGAGTCCATCCCGGCATACATGGTGCCCAACTACTGGGCTATCTTGCCCGGACTGCCCCTGAACGGAAGCGGGAAAATAGACAGGAGCCTCCTGCCTGCACCAGCCCTCTCCAAAGGGGGAAGCGACACGGTGCGCCCGCCACGAACTGGGGAAGAAGAACTACTTTGCCGCATCGTCTCATCGGTGATGGGCATTAGTTCAATCAGCCCGGATGCGGACTTATTCGACTGTGGCATCTCCTCCATGCAAGTGATGCAAGCCGCCTTTGAAGCGCAGGAGTTCGGGTTAGATTGCTCTGTTTCCAAGTTCTACGAGTCAAGGACGGTTGCCGGCATCTTGGCAAATCACCATTCGCGTTTCTGTTATTGGGCAAGCCCGTGGCAGGAAGGGAAACCGGTCTTGTTGATTGTCTGTGGCTATCCCTACTTAAGTCCCTCTTATGACACGCTCGTCCACTACCTGAAGGATGACTTCTCCCTGCTGGTTTTGGAGTCATACAACGAATATTTCAAAGGAAAGGAGGAGTGCTCGTTAGATGCGTTGCTTGACTTCTACTCCCGGCTGCTGTCCATGCAATTGAAGGGAAAAGTGCTGGCTGGCATGACAGGGCTGTGCCTCGGAGGGGAGATTGCGTTGCAATTGGCTTATCGGTTGGACAAACAGAAGGTCGCACATCCTAAGGTGTTTGTCATCGACGGCTTTTCCGACAGGTTGGAGGACAAAAGCCATTCGTTCATCGAAGAGCCGGGAATCGACGAGGAGACAAACCGGATGCGGAACAGGATTAGCGACTCGCTTATCGCCTCTTTCTTCTTCCATGCCTACCAAGGTGAAGTACATATCTGCCTCGCCAATCAATTCACACGCCACCTCCGTTTTGAAAACTTACCAGAGGAGAAAGACCCAGTCATCATCCGCCGGGCTTTTGAACGGTTCAGTAACAATGGAAAGGGATGGAAACGGCTGTTACCCAATTGCTTTCTACATTCCATCAACGCCACACACTGGTCCATCATGCGCGGAGAGGGAATGGAAAAAATTAAATCCATCCTTATCCAAGCTCTTTATAAGTAACATGACAAGATGATAAAAGGCAGTGCACAGGAATGCAAACTGTAGTATCTAACATTCTGCCAACTCCAGTGCGCCGTCCCCTTTAATATTTTGATTTCAAGGTGAAACTATTTCCTTTTAATTGTTTGTATTATCTCAGGTACAGACGATTTTTCATTAACCTATCTCATTTCAATATTATACTCCAACCGGAACTCGGTTAATATCAATGGATAGAAATCCACATTCTCTCCCGGCTTTTCTTTAACGATACCGGAAAACGTATAATTTGCACAACTTATCACCTAGCAGCAGCATCTTGTATGCTCTTTCAACACATTCCCAAAGCAACTTCACATCGGTCGGGAAACGCATCAGACTTTCATAGCAACTCGCATCAGTATACACCGTATCAAGGTTCTTCATGTATGGCTTCCATGCATCCGCAAGTGCCTTCTGTTGCTCCTGGATCTTCAGCTTCTTGGACAGTTCCAACAATATATTGTCAATCAACTTATAGTTTGTCAACTGGTTCTCAGGACTAATCCTGATGCCGCAGAAGATCTGATAATAGATGTTTCCATTCAATGCCTCCATCAATTTCGGAGCTGACAATCCTGTATACATCTTCAAGAATGCCAATGCCACTTTGCTTTCAGGGGTGAAGAAGGACTTTCTGCCTCTTTTAGCCCTTATGTTCTTTGGCTTCTTCTCAATCAACCCAAACGATATCGCCATTTCTCGAAGAGGAAGAAGTGACTGGATGCGTCCAAGTTCACTCGTTTTGAAGGTTTCTACATATTGCTGATAAAAATCAAACTCTGTGAATGCAATCTCTTGCTGAATGTCAGATAAATTTCGTACTTTTGCCATGGGTTATTTTTGCTCATTTCCTCCGAAGTTTACTTTTCTACGGTATTCGGAGGAATTTTTATTTCCTTTAGCTAAATTACAACAAATATACCACATTAGCAATCAATAAGTTGTAAACTTTCAAAGTGTTTTGCGATTATCCCTCGAATAGAAGGTAAATACTAATAGTAGGTGTTTACCTCCTTCTTTCGTATTTATCGACCTCTTGCACCTCCGTACATGCCCGTTCGGCATACGGCGGCTTCATGCTTTTTCATCTCACGATGTGTGGCAAGTTGTCTTCAGCCATCCCTTCGAGATACGTCACTTCTATTCTATTGTCGGATTCCGTCCTATCGTATGAATACACCTAGACCGTGAAAGTCGAGGTGTTTTTTATTGTTACCATTCTAAAGGTTTATCAACTGTAAAAGTAAATATTCTATTTCCTTCTTGATAGAATGGGGCTTCTATTTTTATTGTTTTTGCCTGCTTTGCTAATTTGATAAATTTCTTTGCATTATTCAAGAACAACATATCTGAACTACCATCAGAAGGCTCATTGGTAGAGAATTTTATAGGGGCTGCATCATCAAAACGAACTCTCACATTGTTTGTTCCTTGATATTCATTGCAGATAAATTGTCCAGATGAAATCTTAATATAAACATCCGTTCCATACTTTTTCATGTATCTTACGATTAAGCTCAAAGAACTTCCACCTTGATACGGAAAATCGAAATTAACCGTATTATCTGAAACCAATGATGCAAAGCGTGATTTCGAATCATTCATTTCATCTGTATCCGTAAAATAGTTCCATGATTTTAATTGATTATATTCTTGAGAAGCAGTTGAAATATCATCAGTTTCTACAGAATCAACAGTTATAGAATCGGAGTTTCTGTTTTGTGAATTACTATTTGAATTGTCTCCTATGTTTGCTATTACTCCAATAAGCATAAAAACTCCAAAACCAATCAAGCCTTACTTTAAGCATCCTCCTTTTTTGCTAGGGGAAGTCTCTTTTTGAAAATTTGTTTGTTCCATATTTATTATTATTTATTACCCGTTGGCGGAATTAATTTAAGTTGATAAAGATGAGTAAAAAGTTGCATCGTATGTACAACCTTTATACAAAATTCGTCAAAATACTTGAGATATGCAAGCAATTCTCTGAAAATCTCGTCAATGAATCGGGTAATGTTCCACGCCGTGGTTCTGTTCCTAAGTTTCCGGACTTGGAAGTAGTGGCATTATCCCCGACTGCAGAAACAGAGAGCATTGATAGTGAGAAGTGGTTGTTCGACTATAAATTGCAAGAGTACAAGGACAGCATTCCCAATCTCATATCAAGAAGACAGTTCAATGACCACAGGAAGAAAACGGCTGGCTTGTGTGAAGAATTGCGCAAGAGGATTGCCATGGAAATGGATGGCGGAGAAGAACAATTCTTTGTTGACTCCAAGCCAATAAAGGTCTGTAGGGTGATAAGAGGAAAACGTTGCAAGATGGTTATCCATTCCTATGACCTGTCAAAGGCAAGTGTGGCTGACCTCCATTATATGGAGGATGTAAAACATACTTATCACGACTGTAGCATCTATGGTGACAAAGGGTATATTGGAGCTGACGTGCAGCTTGACTTGTTCGAGACTGCACACATAAGACTAGAGTGCCCGTATCGGCTCAACCAGAAGGATTGGAAACCGACGTTCATTCCGTTCGCAAAGGCAAGAAAAAGGATTGAAACACTATTCTCGCAACTTACAGACCAGTTCTTGGTCATCAGGAACTATGCGAAAATAACGAATGGTTTGTTTGTCAGAATCATCGGCAAAATTAGTGCACTTACCATTCTGCAATACGTAAACTTCATCAACAACAAGCCCATTGGCAGAATTAAGTATGCACTAAATTAATTCCGCCAACAGATTGGAATATTGAATTAAAGATTAAATCTGTCTGGAAAGCGGTGTGTCATCTTTACAAACGGCAACGTTGCGGGACGCACCTTGATGGGCACAACGATTTAGAGCAGAGCTGCAACGCCCCACGCATGGAAATCATGGATTTTATTTTCGTATCGGATAGATTTTTGATAATAACGTGCAACCATATTCTTTTATGCATCCTTAAATCGGACACAAAATTAAAGAAAAACAGAATCGACAGTAACCTTCATCAAGCAGAATATATATATTTTTAACATTAAGGGATATTACTTTTCCCCTTTTGTCAGGTCATTAATATAAACGTTCATACAGGAGAGCTCCCCAATAGGACGAAGAATCATTTAAAGCAAAGGATTATGAAGACAGCAAAATGGACAAAAGCAAGTTTAGTGGCAATAGGTCTTTTCATCATTTGTGGGACAGCCAGCTCGCAACCCCGCCACTGGCGCCATTGCCCACATCATGCCATGACATGGACAGCAAGGCCGTCCGTCTGCATACAAGTCAACCATCATATCTCCCAAAAGGAGCGGTATAAAATGGCTCTCAGTTACATGGAGAGGCACGGGGCAATCACCGCCAAGGAGTATGCACGCATGACAGGGTTAAGCAAAAAGGCGGCAGAAGCGGAACTGGATGCTTTTGCATATAACAAAAGGCGGATTGTTTCCGTCCTTTATAAGAACAAGAAAAAGGTATATATAATCAAGTCAAATGGCAACTGCAGATTATATGGATTCAAAAGATGAGAACCTTCTTATTTCCATCATGAAGCAGGATATCGAACGTGGAGCCCGCTTGCTGATATCGAAATACAAGGAGCCTATCTATTGGCACATCCGCAGACTGGTCGTATCGCACGACGATGCCCAGGACGCCGCCCAAGAGACGTTCGTCCGCATATTCCGTTCCTTCAGGCAGTTCAAAGGAGACTGCTCGTTCAAGACTTGGATTTACCAAATTGCCACCCATGAGGCATTACGCCTCATGGAGCGGCAACGCAAAGAGCAAATATCAATAGACGACCCTGATTCCGGATCGAAAGAACTAATGGCGGAGGAATATGTGGATTACAGCGATTTGGAAGCGGTGAAACTGCAAAAGGCAATCCTCTCCCTCCCGGCGAAACAGCAATTGGCTTTTAACTTGCGGTATTACGATGAGATGGAATATGACGAGATTGCCAGGATAAGCGGTTCAACAGCAGCCAATGTCAAAGCTAATTATCATATTGCGAAAGAGAAAATAATCAAGTATATGAACTCAACAGACTGAACAGATGGAAACGAACTTCGATTTCAAGCAGATGGGGAAACGGATGCCTTACACGACCCCTCCAGGTTTCTTTGACAAGATGGAAGAGGATGTCTTAAAGGAGGTGGTGCCCGACCGAGAGAATTCCCCCAAGCACAAGACATTATACAGAAGTCTATTGGCAGGGGCGGTGGCGGTTGCCGCAAGCATCGCATTGCTATTTGCCTTCCAGTGGCAATCCGGCAGGAAGGCAGAGGTGGGTTTCCAAGAGGTGGAGCAAGCCTTTGCCCAACTGAGCGACGAGGACCAGAATTATATACTAGACGTCTATCAAGAAGATTTATTTATGGATGATTAAAATTAAACAAGGCATGAGATATATCATTAAATTATTATTAGTTGTCGTTGCGGCAATGGCTATATGCGGACCGTTGTCCGCACAAAACGACAGACACCGCATTTCAAGGGAGCAGCTGGCTGAAGTACAAGCCAAACATATCGCAGAAGAAGCGGGGATGGACGAGGCGACCACAAAGCGTTTTGTCGAGACCTATTGCCAATACCAACAAGAGATTTGGGCAATCGGCCCACGCTACAAACGGCAAGGGCGTTCATTGAGCGACGAAGAGAGCGAAGAGATATTAAAAGAGCGATTCGCACATAGACAGAAAGTATTGGACATCCAACAAAAGTATTATGCCCTATACAGCCAATTCCTGACACAGAAGCAGATATTGCAAGTCAACGAGTCGGAAAAACAGATGATGAGACGGTTGGCAGGGCAGAAAGGGCAACAGAGACGGAGAGGAAGATAGGCGGTGCACCTAACATCTACTAATTCTGACGCACCTTTAGGGCGACGCTCCCTAATTGCAAAAGGGCTGTGCCGAAATATTCATTCCGGCACAGCCCTATCTTATATGGATAAAGGTTAGATTATTTCAATCCTCTGTTCTTCAAAAGCGGAGTCGTATCCGGGTCTTTTCCCCTAAAGTCACGGTACATGTCCATCGCATCTTTGATGCCGCCCGGAGTCAGGATGCAACTGCGGTATTTGCCAGCGACCTCCTGGTTGAAGATGTCACCCGTTTCTTTGAACGCTTCGAAAGCATCCGCTTCCAAAACCTCTGCCCAGATGTAGCTATAATAACCGGCTGTGTAGCCACCGCCCATCGTATGGTTGAAATAGGTAGAGCGGTAGCGGGAAGGAATCTGCTTCAACAATCCGCGTTTGCCCAATGTCTGCGCCTCGAAACGGATAATATCCATGTCAGAAGGAACGGAAGTCAGCACATGATAATCCATGTCCAAATAAGAAGCAGCCAAATACTCTGTAGTGACAAATCCTTGTCCATAAGTTCCACTCTTCTCTATCTTCTGGACAATGTCCAATGGAATATCTTCTCCCGTCTGGTAATGCTTGGCATAAACCTTCAGCACTTCCGGTGCGAATGCCCAATGCTCCATCAACTGGGAAGGCAGCTCGACAAAATCCCTTGGCACTCCGGAAACTCCAGAATAATGGACATCCTTGAAGAAGTTGTGCAAGGCATGGCCAAACTCATGGAACAGCGTGTGCGCTTCATCCACCGTCAACAAAGCAGGTTGTCCCGGTGCAGGAGGCGTGAAGTTGCAAACGACAGTCACGACAGGAGCAATCTTCTTGCCATTTTCATAGCTCTGCGAGCGGTAAGTGCCGCACCAAGCGCCGCCCCGTTTGCTGGCGCGCGGGAAGAAATCCATATATAAAACGCCCAAAGAGGTCCCGTCTTTGTCCGTGCATTCAAATGCCTGCGCATCTGGATGGGGCAATGGCAGGTTATTCACCTGTTTGAAGCGGATACCGAACAAGCGGTTTGCCGAATAGAAAGCACCTTGGCGCACGCTGTCCAACTGCAAATAAGGACGCACTTCGTTCTCATCGACATTAAACTTCTCCTGTTTTGCCTTTTCCGCATAATAACGCCAATCCCAGCCTTCCGCTTCGAAATTGCCACCCTCTTTCTTGATTTGCTGTTGTATGTCTTTCAATTCATCCTTCGCTTTAGCCAAAGCAGGAGCCCAAATCTCATCCAACAATTTGTAGACATTCTTTTCATCCTTCGCCATGCGGTTTTCCAAAGCGAAAGCGGCATAATCGTCATAGCCCATCAATTTCGCTTTTTCCAAGCGCACTGTAATCAATTTCTTCACTACTTCCTTGTTGTCACACTCGTTGTTGTTGTTTCCCCTGTTGATGTAGCCTTCAAATATCTGGCGGCGCAAATCACGGTTCACCGCATATTGCAAGAACGGCATCACGCTTGGATTATGCAACGTGAAGACCCATTTTCCTTCCAAGCCCTGCGCTTTGGCAGTCTCGGCGGCCGTGGCAATCAAGTCTGCCGGCAGCCCAGCCAAATCCTCTTCCTTCTCGACTACCAGCTTAAAGGCGTTAGTTTCCTTCAGCATATTTTGTCCGAAAGTGAGTTGCAGCATGGAAATCTCGTTGTTCAATTCACGCAGACGAGCCTGTTTCTCTTCCGGCAGGTTCGCTCCTCCCCTTGCAAAGTCCTTATAAGTCTCTTCCAACAATTTAGCCTGCTCCGCATCCAAGTCCAGAGAAGCCCGGTTGTCATAAACAGCCTTCACCCTTTTAAAGAGTTCCGGATTCAAGGAGATGTCATCCGAATGCTTGGACAACAGCGGAGAAAGCTCCTTGCTCAAAGCCTGCATCTCATCATTGGTGTTGGCGCTGTTCAAGCCATAAAAGACAGAAGATACTTTACGAAGTAATTTTCCGCTTTGGTCCAATGCCACGATGGTATTTTCAAAGGTCGGTTCCTCCTTTTGGTTCAAGATTGCTTCAATCTCCTTCTTTTGTTCATCCATTCCTTGGAGGAATGCAGGTTTGTAATGCTCCACCTTGATTTGGTCAAATGGCGGGACACCGTGAGGAGTCGTGTATTCCGTGAAAAAAGGATTGCCGGTTTGGGAAGCAGGTTGCCCGCCTCCACCGCAAGCAGTCAAAAAAGCGACCAGTCCGGCTGAAAGTAAGATTTTCTTCATGAGTATAAATAATGATTTAAATGAAACAAAAACAAAATTACAAATTTGTTTTCGCATTTGCTCCACATTAGAGAAATAATCCATATATTCGCCTAAAAATAAAAACAATTATGAGAAAGATTAAATGGTTATTTTCCCTTTTGTCCCTGTTGATAACGTTTAACGTTGCAGCGCAGACCAAGTCTTTGCACCAGTTACAACAAGAATTCGTCGATTTACGGTTGGGCTTGTTCGTCCATTTCGGGCTCCCGACCTTCCAAGAGGCAGATTGGACCGACCCCGACTTGTCACCCGAAGTTTTCAATCCGGTCAAACTGGATTGCAACCAATGGGCAGATGCCGCTGAATCCGCCCACATGAAGTTTGTCTGCTTCTCGGCAAAACACCATGCCGGATTCTGCATGTGGGATACAAAGACTACCGATTATAGTGTCATGAGCAGCCCGCAGCACCGTGATGTCATCAAGGAGTTGGTGGAGGCATTCCGGAAAAAAGACATGCAAATCATGTTCCATTTCTCCATATTGGACACCCATCACCGCATCCGTGCCAACTTGCCTTTCACACGGGAGAAAATAGACATGATAAAAGAGCAGCTCCGAGAGTTGCTGACCAACTATGGACCGATCAACACCATCATGTTTGACGGATGGGATGCACCTTGGGGCAGAATCACCTATGAGGACATCTCTTTCCCGGAGATTTACCATTTCGTGAAATCCATCCAGCCCAATTGCTTGGTCATGGACTTGAACGGTGCGAAATATCCGCAAGAGGCATTGTTCTACTCCGATATCCGCTGCTATGAGCAGGGAGCAGGCCAAAAGATTTCAGCTGAGGTGAACAAACTTCCCGCCATGTCATGCTATCCTTTGCAGCGCACATGGTTCTGGAAAGAGAGTTTCCCGACAGAAGAGCTGAAATCGGTCGAGACTCTTGTCAAGGAGAATATCATCCCGTATAACAATGCTTATTGCACTTACATCCTAAACTCTGCACCGAACCGTGACGGCTTGATGGATGAGAATGCACTAAATGCCTTGAAAAAACTTGGTGAGATTTGGCAAAACACAGGACACTTGGTTGATGTCCCTGTATGCGAAGCCCCTATCATCGAGAACAATATCGCCATCAACCGCCCATGCGAATCCTCTTGGAGCGACGACATGATGATTATGGACTTTGCCAATGACGATAACTTCTCCACAGCATGGGATTCAAGCCCGTTTGTCAAGAATCCATTCTGGGAAGTGTCGCTGAAAGAGAATTCCGCCATCAGCATGGTTGTCATCACCGAAGCGAAGGCGGGTTGCCTCCAAAAGTATTCCTTGGAATATGAATTGAACGGAAAATGGAACAAGCTGTTCGAAGGGGAAGCTCCGAATCAGAACAAAGTGAAGATTCACCGCTTCGACACCGTCCATGCCGACAAAGTCCGCATCAATATCCAAGAGTCGAATGGAAATCCGCAAATCGTGGAATTTGGCGTTTATGAGCCTTATCAGAAGTAGTATTCTATTTCCACTAAACAGCAAGTCGGAATTGCAAGCGGCAGCATCGATTATCATCTTAATAATCAAGTCTTTGTAATTTATCAACAATGATACATAAAAACATACCGTTGTTTTAAAAAAAACATTGGACGTTTTTGAAAAAACATTGGACGTTTTCAAAAATTCTTCGTGACGTTTTTTTCAAAACAACGGTATGTTTTTTTTGATATATAGCGGTGTGCCAACAAGCCTTTTGACACACCGCTTTTTTATCCCCTCATGATGTCCTCGGCACTTAAAAAATGAAAAAGTTCAGTTGCAAAGCACTTATTCTTCCATAAATGGTCGTATCTTTGCATAGCAGAACCAGCATAACAATTAAGAATATGATAATTATCGGCATAGCGGGCGGCACAGGATCCGGCAAAACAACTGTCGTCCGTGAAATCATCAATAGTCTTAATCCGGGTGAAGTAGTCCTTCTCCCCCAAGACTCCTATTACAAAGACAGCAGCCATGTTCCAGCGGAACTGCGTCAACAAATCAATTTCGACCATCCGGACGCATTTGATTGGCCTCTGCTGCTGCAACATATCCAAATGCTCAAAGAAGGCAAAAGCATCGAACAACCGGTCTATTATTACCAGACCTGTTCCCGCTTGCCTGAAACCATCCACATCGAGCCGCGCCCCGTCATCATCATCGAGGGCATCTTGGCATTGTGCGACCAGAAGCTCCGGGAGATGATGGACTTGAAGCTATTTGTGGACGCAGATGCGGACGACCGGTTAATCCGTGTCATCCAACGCGATGTGGTGGAACGGGGAAGGACAGCTGCTGCGGTGATGGAACGCTATGTCCGTGTATTGAAACCGATGCACGAACAATTTATCGAACCGACCAAGCGTTATGCCGACCTCATCATCCCTGAAGGAGGAAGCAACAAGATTGCTATCCGCATCCTAAAGATGTATATAGAGAAACATTTGCACCATTCGGTGAAACGATAATCGAGATTCACGAGGAAAGATGGCACAAGATGAGATAAAAGCAAAGCCGAAAGTCCCGGAGCCCACCTTAAGGAGGCTTCCGTGGTATCTTGCCTATGTCAAGTTGCTCAAAGGCAAAGGAGAAACAGTTGTCTCATCCACCCAAATATCAAAGGTGCTAAGCATTGAGGCGAGCCAAGTCGTCAAAGATTTGTCTTTTGTGAAAATTGGTGGGAAGACCCGCGTCGGTTATGATTTGGACGAATTGATATTTGCCTTGGACAGCTTTTTAGGATTCACCTCTTCCCACAAGGCTTTCTTGTTTGGCGTGGGAAGTTTGGGAGCCGCCCTCCTGCAAGACTCCGGTCTGAAACAATACGGATTGGAGATTGTGGCTGGTTTTGACATCCGTGAAGAGCTGGACGGGACAATCATCAACGGCATCCCGGTTTATCATATCAACCATTATCCTCAATATCAGAAACAACACGGTGCGACCATCGGGGTCATCACTGTCCCGGTTGACAAGGCGCAAGAGGTTGCGGACCAAATCATTGCCGGTGGAATCAAAGGATTGTGGAATTTCACCCCTTTCCGGATATGCGTTCCTGAAGATGTGGTCATCCAAAACACATCCATGTATGCCCATTTGGCAGTCATGTTTAATCGTTTGAATACTATAAATCATTAAAATGAAGATAATTGCTGTCGGTATGAACTATGCCGCCCACAATAAAGAGCTGCATCATACGTTAGAATTAACAGAGCCAACAATATTCATGAAGTCGGATTCGTCATTGCTGAAAGACGGGAAGCCTTTTTTTATTCCTGATTTCTCGTCGGAAGTGCATTACGAAACCGAGATTGTTGTCAAGATTGACCGTTTGGGAAAGAATATCGCAGAGCGTTTTGCCCACCGCTACTACCAGGAGGTGACTGTCGGGATTGATTTCACCGCACGTGATTTGCAACGGAAGTTGCGGGCAAAAGGGTTGCCTTGGGAGCTGAGCAAAGCCTTTGACAATTCAGCCGCACTCGGGACATTCATCCCGCTTTCGGAAGCTGGGGAAATCGGCAACCTCTCTTTCCATTTGGATATAAACGGAGAGTGCGCCCAGTCGGGAAATACAGCGGATATGCTTTTCCCGGTAGACAAAATCGTCTCTTATGTCAGCCAGTTCTTTACGCTGAAGATTGGAGATTTGATTTATACCGGCACGCCAGCAGGAGTGGGACCGGTGAAGATAGGCGACCATTTGGAAGGTTATTTGGGCGACCGCAAACTGCTGGACTTCCACGTCCGCTAACATGAATGGTTATCCGGCTCAACAGGTTTAATTATAATAGTATGATGAGACATATCGTATCAATTATTGTTTTTTGCTTCGTTTATATAGCATCCCTTTGGGCGGATGAAAGCCGTTATGCGTCACAATCTCTACTTTCATCGGGAAGATGGGTGAAGATAAAGGTCGAAAAGTCAGGTGTCTACCGGCTTACCGCAGCAGACTTGAAGAAAATGGGGTTCACAGATCTCTCCAAAGTTTCCATTCATGGTTATGGAGGCTGGATATTGGACGAGAACTTTTCTAAAGCGGGCTATTTGGATGATGTCCCGTCTGTTCCCGTGTGGACAAATGGCAATGCGCTCTTCTTTTATGCGAAGGGACCTGTCAAATGGGAATATGATTCCCGGAACGACTCTTTTGTCCACACGAACAATCCTTACTCAGTGGCAGGATATTATTTCGTGACTGATGCCACTGATACCAATTCCATAAAGGAGTTGCCTTCAGTGGAAGGTGCTGTCCGGCAAATCAACACATTCGACGACTATCAGCTTTGGGAAAAAGACGAGGTCTCTGTAAATGAATCCGGGCGGGAGCTGTTCGGGGAGTCTTTTATTTCTACCACAACAAGGAACTTCTCCTTCACTGTTCCCAACATCACTTCGGATGATGCCAAGGTGTCTTTGCGCTTCATCTCCAAAGCCATACAAGGGAGTACATTTGTCACCCTTTCCACAAACGACAGCACCCTCATCAAATTGGCTATTCCTGCAAACGGGGTAAATGACACTTACACGAAAGCGGTTGCCGTTTTCCGTATGCAAGAGTGGATTGGCAAGAAAAGCGAAAAGACTACTTTCACTGTCAACTACGGGAGAATGGGTGACCAAAATGTCTATTTGGATTATATCCGGTTCCAAATGCGCCGTTCCTTGCAGATGACAGGCAACCAAATGGCATTCAGAAGCACAGATGCGATTAACAATGTTTCGCGGTTTCAATTAAGCGGGTCTTCGGCTGCTACAGTCGTATGGGATATCACTGATGCGCAGAATCCTTTATGGATAGACGGGAATCTGAAGGATTCCAATTTCTCTTTCTCCATCTCAGCCTCGGACAAAATCCGTGAGTTCATCGCTTTTGACAAAGATAAACTGACCGACTCACCGACTATCGTAGGCGAAATCAATCCCCAAGACTTGCACGGATTGGGACAATATAATATGGTTATCATTGCTCCGGAATTACTCACATCCGAAGCGGAGCGGTTAGCGGAAGCGCATCACAAACACGAAGGGCTGAACACAATTGTGGTCAATCCGGAAGCCATTTATAACGAGTTCTCCAGCGGGACTCCGGATGCAACTGCATATCGGCGTTTCCTTAAAATGCTTTATGACAGAAGCTCGGAAGAGATGCCTTTGAAATATTTACTGCTGTTCGGGGACGGATCGTTCGATAACCGGGGATTGACACGCGAATGGAGCATGAACAAAAGTTTGCAGAAAAATATGCTGCTCACTTATCAATCAGCAAACTCCGTGGACATTGATTCTTATACAACAGATGATTATTTCGGGTTCTTGGAAGATGGGAGCGGTGCTTTGCTCAACACTTCAAAAATGAGTATTGGCATCGGGCGTTTCCCGGTGCGGACAACTGCCGAGGCTTCGGCAGCGGTTTCCAAAGTGATTGAATATATGGAGAATTCACTTTTAGGCTGCTGGAAAAACAATGTGACATTTGTTGCCGATGACGGAGGAAATGCGGACGAGGACAAGCTAATCCACATGAGGCAAGCTGACCAAATAGCGGAAATCATCAACAGCCAGCATCCAGAATTCAAGGTAAACAAACTTTATATGGATGCTTTCATGAAAGACCGAACCGGAGGAAACGCATCTTATCCTGATGTCCGCAATGCTTTGCAAAAGCAACTGAAGAACGGATTGATGGTGGTGAATTATACGGGGCACGGCAACACGACCTCATGGGCAGATGAAGCCGTATTGACGCAATCGGATATACAACAAGCTACTTATCCTTATCTTCCTTTATGGATAACTGCCACATGTGACTTCTCAAGGTTCGACGCTTTGGCGACATCCGCTGGAGAATCGGCTTTCTTGAATGCTAAAAGTGGAAGCATCGCCCTTTTCTCCACGACTCGTGCCGTTTATCCTGAGCAAAACGTGTTAATCAACCGAGCCATCATCAACAATCTCTTCACCAAAGACAAGGAGGGACATTATCTGACTTTGGGAGAAGTGATGAAAGCGTCCAAAGCCTCTTTGGGATACAACAAGAATAAACTTAATTTCATCTTGATTGGAGACCCGGCTTTGCGGTTGAATTTCCCGGATTATAAAGTCGTGGTGACAGAAATAAACGGCGAGCCGATCAATGGACTCCTTCCTCCTACGCTTAAAGCATTGGAGAAAGTGACAATCAAAGGGGAAGTTCATTCCCCGAATGGAGAGAAAGATGCGACCTTCAACGGCTTGTTGAATGCCACTATCCTGGACAGCCGACAAACAATAACGACATTAGACAACTTCAACACCGGGAAGAAGTTCCAATATACTGATTATCCGAATACTTTATATGTCGGGAAAGACTCCGTCCGCCAAGGGGAATTCAGTATCACCTTTACTGTCCCTAAAGATATTTCTTACTCCAATGATTATGGCAAGATGAACTTCTATGCTGTCAACGAGAAAGACACGGCTGAAGCCCAAGGTTCGTTCTTGAACTTCAAGGTGGGCGGAACGTCCGAACAGGGCGATGAAGACAACGAAGGACCGGAGATTCGCTATTTATATCTGAATGACACCACCTTCACCGACGGAGGGAAGGTCAATGCGACTCCGCTCTTGGTGGTTTCCCTTTGGGATAAGAGCGGCATCAACATGACTGGCAGCAGTATCGGCCATGATATCATGTTGACGATAGACAACCAGACAAGCAAGAGTTACAACCTCAACGAATATTACCTAAGGTGACTGGGACTGACGGTTCCGGAATGATTATCTTTTCCATTCCCGAATTGGCAGCCGGCAAACACACTGCCGAATTCAAAGTGTGGGACGTGTTGAACAATTCGACGACTCATACTTTCACTTTTGAGGTTGTGGCAAACATGAAGCCAGAATTAATCAAGCTTTATGCTGCTCCGACTCCAGCCAAGAATTTTGTCACATTCTATATGTTCCATAATCTGCCCGGATCGGAGTTGGATGTCAAATTGGAAGTATTCGATATGACGGGAAGATTGCGATGGAGCCACGAAGAGCGAGGTTCTTCCGATGCCTTCAAAGCTTATGAGTTACAATGGAATTTATTTGGCAACGGGAATGCCCGGTTAAAACCGGGAGTCTATATTTATAGAGCCTCTTTGCGTTATGGCAACTCCAAGAGCGTGACCGAGGCGAAGAAAATGATAATCCTGGCACAATAAATAGAGGAAAAGTCTGTTATAATAAAGAAATTCGTTTGTAAAAAGAAACTTAGTAAATGAAGATGATAAGATTTTGCAGTTTGAAGCTTCTCGCACTGTCAATAGTATTATGGATGACTTCTGCCACGATGCGGGCTGACGATAAAAACATAAAAAAAAGAATTCGCACCCATCAACACGGCAGTTCCTTCTTTGTCCATTGCTCCTGACGCACGCGGAGGCGCAATGGGTGACAACGGTGTGTCCACTCTTCCGGATGCTAATTCCCAATATTGGAATCCTGCCAAGTATGCATTCAGCACCAGCAGTGCAGGAGTTTCCCTCTCCTACACGCCTTGGCTGCGCAAATTGGTCAATGACGTGGCGTTGGTCAACCTTTCTGGCTTCTATAAAATTGGTTCGGATGACCGACAAGCGATAGCGGCTTCCTTGCGTTACTTCACTTTCGGTGAAATCAACGATTATGACTCCAACAGCGGAGCTTTGCTGACAACCATCAACCCGTATGAAATGGCTTTTGATGTCAGTTATAGCCGCAAATTGTCAGAATCTTACTCCATGGCAGTTGGCTTGCGATACATCCGATCAGACCAAGGTGCAGATGCCGATGCAGAAATGGTCCCGGCAAATGCCTTTGCTGCCGACGTGGCCGGCTATTTGGAAAAGTATGTCATGTTAGGCAATGCGGAAGCCTTGTGGAGCTTTGGTTTCAACATTTCCAACATCGGAACGAAAGTCTCTTATGACGGAGGTGCGACAAACCAGTTTTTGCCGACCAAGTTGTCCATCGGAACAGGCTTGCTTTATCCGATAGATGATTATAACCAGATAGGTGCTTATGTCGATTTTAGCAAATATCTTGTGCCAAGCGAACCGCAACTGAATGGTTCGACTGCTGAGGACAATGAAGATTTCCAAAAACGCAAAGAGGAATATAATTCCATGTCTCCTATCACCGGCATCTTCAAATCCTTTGGCGATTCTCCATTGGGATTCAAAGGAGAGATGAAGGAAATCATGGCATCCATCGGTATTGAATATAGCTATAACCAGCAGTTCTTCGTCCGCGGTGGTTATTATTACGAAAGCAAAGATTTGGGCAACCGCCAGTATTTCTCTGCCGGAGCAGGTTTCCGCATGAGCGTGTTCCAATTAGACGCAGCCTATTTGCTCAGTACTGTTCCAAGTAATCCATTGGACCAGACTTTGCGTTTTTCATTGACTTTCGACATGGACGGATTAAAGAACCTATTCAAGTAAGCAAATGATGAAGATTCGTGTAGGATTCGGATATGATGTCCATAAATTAGTGCCAGGAAGAGAACTTTGGTTAGGTGGAATCAAGATTGACCACACAGAAGGCTTGTTAGGCCACAGCGATGCGGATGTCTTGATTCATGCGATATGCGATGCGCTGTTGGGGGCAGCCAATATGCGTGACATTGGTTATCATTTCCCCGATACCGCCAATGAGTATGAGAATATAGACAGCAAAATCCTTCTGAAAAAGACAATAGCTCTTTTGCGGGAATCGGGTTATGAACTGGGCAATATTGATGCGACTGTGGCAGCCGAGCGTCCTAAACTCAATCCGCATATTCCAAAGATGAAGCAGGTTTTGGCATCTGTTTTGGAAACGGAAGAAGATAATGTGTCCATCAAAGCCACAACGACAGAGAAGTTGGGATTCACTGGGCGGCAAGAAGGAATGGCAGCTTATGCGACAGTCTTAATCTCAAAAATCAGCGGCGGCCTTTAAAGAAGCGGCGCATCTTCTCGGCACACTCCGCCTCCATTACGCCTTTCTTCACAACGGTTTTCGGATGAAAAGCAGCCGGAGCGAATCGACTATAACCCCGTTTCTCGTCCGATGCGCCATAAACAACGGTTGACAACTGCGACCAGCCGATTGCTCCCGCACACATGATGCAAGGTTCCACCGTCACATAAAGTGTACAGTTCTTCAAATATTTAGCTCCTAACAGATTGGTCGCTGCCGTGATTGCCAACATCTCCGCATGGGCAGTCACATCATTCAGCTTTTCCGTCTCATTATGCGTGCGGGCAATGATTCTCCCGTCACACACGATAACGGCTCCGACAGGCACTTCTCCCTCTTCGGCAGCCAAGTCAGCTTCCTGCAAAGCCTGCTTCATAAAGTAATTGTCGTCATAGGGTGTTATCATCGCCTCATCTCATTTTCGTTAAACAATGTAGGATAATCCTCTTCCAAAGTACGGATAATATGAACCAAGATGGTTTCTCTATACCACCTTGACTTATTGGCTATCTTGTATTTAGCCAAATACCTCTGCACCGTTTTATACTCATCATCATTCAGCATGAAAGTAACTTTATGAACCCGAGGATGGTTCGGTTGTGCTGTTGAATATTTCTTGCTCCGCTGTTTCATAATGCAAAAGTAATTGACATTCTCCAATTATAAAGAAATATAACCGTATATTTGTAGTCAAATAGGCAAACAACGATATGGCTCAACAAAATCAGACGGGGAAAGAGGGTGAAATGGCTGCCCGGAATTATTTGCAGAAAAAGGGATATTTAATCTTGCATGCAAATTGGCATTTCCACCATTACGAATTAGACATCGTTGCCCAGCATGGCCAAGAGTTGGTGGTTGTAGAAGTCAAGACCCGCTCGGCAATGCCCCTGCTTGAACCGGAAGATGCTGTTGACGAGAAGAAGATTAAAAGGACAGTTGCGGCGGCAGATGCTTATATCCCCTACTTCAATTGTGATTTGCCTGTGCGCTTCGATGTGATCACCTTATTGAAAGATTCATCCGGCTATCACATCCAGGACCATATCGAGGATGCTTTTTATCCGCCTTGCCTTTAAACATGACGACTTATGGACATTGAAGAATTACGTGATTACTGCCTTTCCTTGAAGAACTCGACAGAATGCTTCCCTTTTGACGAAGTATCTTTAGTGTTCAAAGTAGAAGGTAAAATGTTCGGGTTAATGCCTTTGGACAGCGACGACCCGCATATCTCGGTAAAATGTTCTACTCAATTTGTCGATGAGCTGAGAGATCATTTCAATGCAGTAGAACCTGCTTTCCATTTCAATAAGAAATATTGGAACTCCATCTTCTTGAATCGTGACATGAAAGATGAAGATATCCGTAAATGGGTAAAGCATTCCTATCTTGAAGTGATAGCCAAACTTCCGAAACGAATAAGAGATAATTATGACACAGGAGAATAATAAAGATATGCCCCGCTTGATAAGGCTTAGAGAAGTCAATTCCACCAATGCTTATATCCAATCCCTCAACAGGGATGAACGGTTGCCGGAAGGCAGTGTCGTGTGGGCGGATTTCCAAACTGCGGGAAGAGGACAAATCGGGAATGTGTGGGAATCTGAAAATGGGAAGAATCTGACATTCAGTATCGTATTCTATCCCTCCTTCCTCTTGGCTAAGCACCAGTTCCTGATTTCCCAAATAGCGTCACTCAGCGTAAAAGAGACATTGGATGAATTCATAAGCGGCATTACAGTGAAATGGCCGAATGATGTTTATTGGAATGACAAGAAAATATGCGGCATGCTGATCGAGAACGACCTTGCCGGACAATATATCTATTCATCCGTGATAGGAATAGGCATCAACATCAACCAAGCAGTTTTCCGGGGCGATGCTCCAAACCCGGTCTCGCTGTATCAAATATTGGGGAGAGAAGTGGATATTGAGGATTTCATGCACCGCTTCCTCGGGCATATTTATGACAACTATTTGACACTGATGAAGGGAGATCCGGACGGCACACTTGTCAAGAAATATTTGGATTCATTGTATCGGAAAGAGGGCTTTTTCCTTTATGTAGACAAAAATGGGCAGTTCGAAGCTGAATTTGCCGGGATTGAGCCGACAGGTCATTTGCTGCTGCGTTTAAAAGACCAGACAGTGCGGAGATATGAATTCAAGGAGGTAAAATTTATCACTTCCGTCCAATAAAACCAAACAAAAGAACCGTCTAAAAAAACATACCGTTGTTTTAAAAAAAACATTGGACGTTTTTGAAAAAACATTGGACGTTTTCAAAAATTCCTCGTGATGTTTTTGAAAAAACAACGGTATGTTTTTTGGAATAATTCAGTCTTGTGATATTTTGCTGATTATCAATCCTTTTTAAGAATCTTAATAGGCACGTTTCCTATTTGCGCAGCCAGTTCGGAAAAGGAACTTTGGAAAGAACCATATATCTTATTCGTCTTGGACAAAGCAAACATATCTATGATTCCGCCCTTAATTCCTGCGATAGAATTTCGATCCGCCTCATCCTTTGCAGTCAACACCCGGTTGCCATATCGGGAAAGCATCTCCTTTTTTACTATTTCCGAATCCGTGGCAAGAAAAATAGAAACATTCGGATTAGCCTCTATTTCACGGTCGATAGCAGCAATAAACAATTCCGTTGGACTTTGCTGGATGGAAGCGGCATTGTCAGTCCTCCGGACATGAATGCCGATGGAATAATCGGAGAAGGATTGAGAATAAGAAGTAATCTTCTCTTGGATATCCTGCCGGGGCACGAACAGTTTGCGCAACAAAGCGTAATCATACTTTTGGAAAGCAGTATAAGAAGCCAAATAAACTTCCCCTTTCTTTGCCCATGCTTCAAAATCGAAATGTTGTTTGCACAAAGGAGTTATCTGTTTTTCATAAAGGGAATCGTCAAAAAGGATTCGTTGGAAGAAGCGGGGAACAAAGAAGTTTTTCTTCCGTGGGCGGTCAAATACCCAATAATCATAAAATGTCGCCTCACGAATTGCCATCTCTTTCCACTGAATTGGTTGGAATAACGCATTGAACGGAGCATTCAATGCCCAGTCTTTAAACCACACAACAGACACTCCTATCCCAACTTTCCGGGCAAGAGTGCAAGCAGAAGCCACAGCCCTCATGCGATTAGCCAAACCACCAACCGGCACAAAAAACAATTTGTTCATATAAGTGAATTATATCTTTGTGGCAAAGATAGCACAAATTTCTTTTAGATTGCTGATGGGAAAGTCTTAGGTTTTATGTAAGTTTGCAGTGAATAAACAATCCTTTGATTTATGCAAGCAATCATTTTAGCAGCCGGCATGGGAAAACGTTTAGGCGAATTGACAAAAGACAATACAAAATGTATGGTCAAAGTAAACGGTGTCTGTTTGATTGATCGACTGCTGAGCCAATTGTCGGAATTGGGACTTAAACGAATTATATTGGTTATCGGATATAAAGGTGAGAAGTTGCGCGAACACGTTGGAGACCAATACAACTCCACTCCTATCGAGTATATATATAACCCTGTGTATGATAAGACAAACAATATCTATTCTCTCTATTTAGCAAAAGAAGAGTTGCAAAAAGAGGATACTTTGCTTATCGAATCGGACTTAATCTTCGAAGATTCCTTGTTCCACAAGATTATCGACAACCCTTATCCCAACTTGGCTTTGATAGCGAAATACGAGCCTTGGATGGATGGGACGATGGTGTGCATGAACGAGGAGAACGACATTGTGGACTTCATCAACAAGAAAGCTTTCAAATATAGCGATGTCAACAGTTATTATAAGACCGTAAACATCTATAAGTTCAGCAAAGGATTCCTCTGCTCCCATTATGTCCCGTTCTTGGAAGCTTATAGCAAGGCTTTGGGGAACAACGAATACTATGAGCAGGTGCTCCGAGTCATCACGCTGTTGGAGGAATGCGAACTGAAGGGTTTGCCTTTGGAAGGGGAAAGATGGTATGAAATAGATGATGTCCAAGACTTGGATATTGCCGAAACTATCTTTGCGGAAGGAGAACAGAAGTTAGGCTTATATCATAAGCGGTTTGGAGGCTATTGGAGATTTCCCAAGCTGATAGATTTCTGTTATTTGGTAAATCCTTACTTCCCGCCCCAAAGGATGAAAGACGAATTGAAGTCCAACTTCGATGTCTTATTGACCGAATACCCATCCGGGATGCACGTCAACACGCTTATCATGGCGAAGAACTTTGGATTGAAGCAGGACTATGTGGTCGTTGGGAATGGAGCCGCAGAACTGATAAAAGCCATGATGGAAGAATCTGTGGGTAAAATCGGTATTATTTATCCCACGTTTGAAGAATATCCCAATCGTTATCCTTTGACGATTGTTCCTTATATTCCACAAAATGCGGACTTCCACTATTCCGCAAAGGATTTAATGGATTTTTACCAGAAGAATCCGGTGAACAGCTTGTTGCTTATTAATCCGGACAATCCATCTGGAAACTTTATCCCTTTCCTAGAATTAATCCAATTGATCGAATGGACAGCAAAGCAAGGGATTCAGTTCATAGTGGACGAATCATTTATTGACTTCTCGACGGAAGGAGATTGCAACAGCTTATTGAGAAATGACTTGTTGGAAAAATATCCTCATTTGGTTGTCGTGAAAAGCATTTCCAAATCGTATGGTGTTCCCGGTCTGCGTTTAGGATTAGTCGCCTCTTCCGACAAAGAGCGCATCCAACATTTGCGGAAATCTGTCAGCATCTGGAACATCAATTCCTTTGCCGAGTTTTATATGCAAATATATAGCAAATATGATGCAGATTATAAACAAGCGTGCGAACGATTCCGGGAAGAGCGTGATTTATTCTATGCAGAATTGCAATCGGTCGATTATCTGCGCGTCATCCCTTCGCAAGCGAACTATTTCTTATGTGAAGTCACTTCCCGCTTCACATCCAAAGAGCTTTCCACGCTTCTGTTAGAGCGGTACAACTTGCTTATTAAGGATTGTGGAAGCAAATCAGCATTCAAAGGGGGAAATTATATCCGTTTAGCGGTAAGGGATAGAGAAGACAATCATTATTTAGTAACCAAATTAAAAGAAATAATTAGTTAATATGAATATCTGTATATGCGGAGGCGGTTCATTAGGACACGTTATTGCTGGAAAAATAGCCAGTTATGGAGAGCATGTTTCCATATTGACACGTCGTCCCGAACAATGGCGCAAAAGCTTGATTATTGACGACTGCAAAGGAGAGTCAATAAGCGGAAAGATACAAAATATATCCGACAATCCTTCTGACATCATTCCTTTAGCAGATATTGTATTGCTATGCCTTCCGGGGTTCGCCATGGAATCAGAACTACAATTGATTCAGCCATATCTAAAAAGCGATTGTTATGTGGGAAGCGTTGTTTGTTGCACTGGCTTTTTCTTTATAGCATATAAAATATTGAGAAAAGGCACGCCTCTTTTTGGTTTCCAAAGAGCACCTTATATTGCAAGAGTAAAAGAATATGGGAAAAGCGCCCATCTTTTGGGATATAAAAAGAACTTCAGATTGCGACTGTCCATATTTCCGCACCTGCATCATTACAAACCTATCTCCAAAAAGTATTGGACACTCCTGTTCGTTTGTTAAACCACTTTTTGGAAGCAAGCTTAACTAATAGCAATCCTTTGTTGCATCCAGCTCGCTTATATGGACTATTCCATTTATGGAAAGAGGGAGAATCATTTTCTGTCCCTCCTACTTTTTATAAAAACCTGGGACAATAAAAGTTCTCAATTATTGATAGACTGCGATAAAGAGTTTCATGATATTCTATCCGCTTTACCAGTAAAAATAGCCCAAATTCCAACTATTTTGGATTATTATGATAGTTATGATGCCGAATCTCTGACACAAAAGATTCGCTCAATAGAAGCGTTCAAAGGTATTTTAGCCCCAATGCAAAAGATTGATTCGGGTTATATACCTGATTTCAGTAGTCGCTATTTCCAAGAAGATATTCCTTTTGGATTGTTGATTATCAAGTCTATTGCAGAAATATTGAAAGTAAATACGCCTTATATCGACAAAGTGTTGAATTGGGCACAATCTATGATTGGCAAGCATTATCTCATTGATGGTCATTTGTCTGGTTCGGATTTGATAGGAACAGGACATGTGTCTGCTGAATTGTTTTTCCAACTTATAAAAGACAACTAAACAATGATAGAAAAAAGCTTAAAGTCTGAATTACGCAAACGTTTCAACCCTGACGGTTCCATCCTTCGCCGCCAACAAATGCGGATGCTGGAATTGTTGGGGGCAGTTGACAAGGTATGCAAAAAGCATAATATACCATATTGGTTGAGTTCCGGGACACTAATCGGAGCAGCCAGACATCAGGGCTTTATTCCTTGGGACGACGATTTGGACATTGAGATGCTTCGTGAAGATTATTTGCGCCTTCTCAAAGTTTTGCCTCAAGAACTGCCTGATAACTTTGTACTGCAAACCCATGAAACAGATCATAACTATATCTTTATCTATGGGAAACTAAGAGACAAGGATTCCTATTTGGATGAAGTAAATTATTATGACAGGAATTGGAAGTACAAAGGCATCTATATTGATATATTCCCTTTAGAAAAGAATCCTTATCCTTTGGCTTGGATTGCAGGACACTTACAAGGACAAATCTATAACCAGCTAAACAACAAGAAGCTGGACGAAGAAACAATATCCAAACGTGTCCAATGGATTTACAAATGGAATGAGAAACTAAACTTCCCCGTCTTACGCTTTATTGCAAAGCTGATACCGGGGAAAGCTTTGAGGCATTCGTTTGGGACAGCCTATTTCAAGCCTCGTTATCTCGATGACATCTTCCCTTTGACAGAAATGGAGTTTGAAGGGAAAATGTTTCCTGTGCCCCACAACACGGATGCGCATTTGAGGAAGATATATGGGGATTATATGCAATTACCGGATTTAAGCCAAATCCATCCCCATTATGCAAAGTTGGAATTTTATAAATAATACTTAATACTGCCTATGAATCCCGCATTAGTTGATGTTGCCGTATTGATTCTATTTTTCAATCGTCCTGAACCATTGTCTAAGGTATTTGAACAGGTGAGAAAAGCTCGCCCGTCCAAACTGTTTCTATATCAAGATGGACCCAGAAATGAGAAAGACCTTAAAGGGATACAAGCCTGCAGGACAATTGTCGAACAAATAGATTGGGAATGTGAAGTACACCGTTTGTATCAAGAAAAGAACTTCGGTTGTGATCCTTCCAATTTCATGTCACATAAATGGGCTTTTTCCATAGTGGACAAATGTATCGTATTCGAAGATGACAGCATTCCTTCCGTATCATTTTTCCAGTTTTGCAAAGAGCTTTTGGACCGATACGAAAACGACAACCGCATTGCGATGATTGCCGGATTCAATCCAGAGGAAATCACACCAGATATTTCGTCTGATTACTTCTTTACAACCAACTTCTCCATTTGGGGCTGGGCAAGTTGGAAGCGTGTCATTGACCAATGGGATGAACATTACACATTCTTGGAAGACAAAGAGAATATGAGGTTATTGAAAAACGTCATCAAGGAAAGGAAATTCCGTAACGACTTCGTCTATATGTGCCAACGGCATAAAGAGCATCATAAAGCCTATTACGAAACAATATTCCATGCTTCCATATTATTCAATAACGGGTTATGTATCGTTCCTACTAAGAACATGATAAACAATTTAGGAGCGATAGAAAATTCCACCCATTTCGCCGGATCCATAAAAACGATGCCGAAAGGCTACCGGCGCATCTTTACCATGGGAAGATATGACGTATCATTCCCATTGAAGCATCCTCGCTATGTCATCGAGAATGTTGCATACAAAAAGGCTGTCTATCGGATTATGGCGTGGGGGCATCCTTGGGTCAAAGTATTCCGATCTTTTGAGGAGCTTATCTTAAATACAAGATACGGGAATTTCTCCATTATCAAAGATGCGCTCCGCAAAAGAATCAACAAATGGCTGAAGAGAGACCTGCACTTATAATAAAGCAAATCACTTCCCAAACAGCTTTCCTGTAAAAGGCAGGCGTGGGAATAGTTTGCGGAAACGAACCATGTAAGTTGTAATGTTTCCTCCGGCAATGACAAAAGTCACGGCTGCTATAATCATCACCAATCCGGACATTTCCCGCACGGAAAGTGTTTCTCCGAACACTCCTACTCCAACGATTACAGCCGTAACAGGTTCTAAAGCTCCCAAAATAGCAGTCGGTGTTGAGCCTATATATTGGACAGCACTTGTTGTGCACAAGAAAGAAATGGCTGTAGGGAAGAGAGCCAGTCCCAATATGTTTGCCCATAAATACCAATGATCCGGACAAGTCAGCGCCCTGCCGAAATCAAGGCGCACTAAATAGAAGAAGAAACCAAAGAGAAGCACGTAAAAAGTCACCTTCAGTGTCGCCATGTTCTGCAATGACTTAAATTGGTTGACTCCGATAATATACAAAGCATAAGTCAATGCTGAAGCTAATGCCAAGACTGTTCCTAACAAGCTAAGCGATTCCCCTTCGGTGTTTTGGTAAAGCATGCCTATCCCTGCTAATGCCAATAGCATGGAGAGAGTCGTCACTAAATTTAGCTTCTCCTTGAAGAAGAGAATCATAATCAAAGCGACTATTATAGGATAGACAAACAAAAGGGTCGAAGCAATGCCGACACTCATGTAATTATATGAGGAGAACAGAGTCAATGATGAAATAGCTATCACCATTCCCATAAAGAACAAAACACCGGCTTCTTGCTTCTTTATCTTGAAATTTCGTCCTCGCGCAATAATCATTACCGCCAATATGGGAATGGCTAATGAATAGCGATAAAATAAAACCTCATCGGGAGTCATGCCTGATTGATACAATGGTAACGCAAACAAAGGGTTCATTCCGTACGAAGCAGACGCAATCACCCCTAACAAATATCCTTTCGCTTTATCGTTCATTTCTTATTTCCTGTTTATTCTATAATATATGGATTACATCCAAAAAAATCCGGGTTGTATTTTCCAAAACATCTGCATGCAAAGGAAAATACAATCCGACCTTTTTTGAATTAACCCGTAACTTGTTTTAATTTAATAATGGGAAAAATCCCCTCCCTTTAAAGCTTATTATTCTGTATAATAAATGCGTTTGACACGCGGAGAAACAGAAGTCAACACTTCATACGGAATTGTCTTCAACTTGTCTGACAATTCTGAAACTGGAAGCTCTTCCCCAAACACAATTACGGAGTCTCCTTCATGCGCATCCACCTCCGTCACATCCACCATACAAGCATCCATACAGATATTACCAATTATCGGGCAACGTTTGCCCCGTATAACCACTTCTCCATGTCCGTTACTGAAATGGCGATCCAAACCATCTGCGTATCCGATTGGTATAATAGCTATTTTGGAATCCCTTTCCACATAACTCTTGCGGCTGTAACCAATAGAGTCTCCTGCCGGGACATTTTGAATCTGCAATATTGTTGTCTTCAACTTGCTGATAGTTTGCAACCCAGCTAATCCGGAAGCACTGATGCCATACAATCCTATTCCCAGACGGACCATATCCATCTGGTATTCGGCAAAACGCTCAATACCTGCCGTGTTCAGAATATGTTTAATCACCTTATGTCCCAGACCGCTTTCCAATTCAGCTGCCGCCTGTTGGAATTTATTCAGCTGTTCGTGGGTAAAGTCGTCAAAGACAAAAGAATCGCTTCCCGCCAAATGAGAGAATATAGAACGAGCCTTCACTCCGCTTTGTCCCTTTAACCGCATACATAACTCTTTTACTTCTGAAGGTTGGAAGCCTAAACGGTGCATTCCCGTATCAATCTTGATGTGGACAGGATAACCAATTATACCACGACGTTCTGTTTCATGGACAAGAGCATCCAATAATCTGAAGCTATATACTTCAGGCTCCAAATTGTATTCAAACAGCGTATTGAAAGAACTGAACTCTGGATTCATGACAATGATAGGAGTCGTGATTCCCTCTTTCCTTAGCGCAGCTCCTTCATCAGCGACAGCAACTGCCAAATAATCACAATGGTGTTCCTGCAATGTCTTTGCCAACTCGAAAGAGCCACTGCCATAACCGAAGGCTTTCACCATACAAACCATTTTGGTTTCCGGTTTCAATTTCGATCGGTAGAAGTTGAAGTTATGAACTATGGCTGAAAGATTGACTTCCAAAATCGTTTCATGCACTTTCTTCTCCAACAATTCCGAAATCTGCTCAAAATGGAAATGCCGCGAACCTTTCAACAGGATTAACTCATCCCGGAACCGATGGATAGAAGAAGAATGGATGAATTCATCAGTAGTCAGATAAAACTCCTTTTCAATACTTTCTCCAAAAACAGATTGAAACTCTTTCAAGTCCTTACCAATACCTATCAGTTTATTGATTCTTTTCCTAACAACCAAATCCGCCACCTTTTTGTAAAGCGACTTGGGCAATGTGCCAGTTTGCAAAATATCGGAAAGAATCAAAGTAGATTTCAAATTCTTCCCCACCTTGCGGCTCTGTTGGAAATCCAAAGCAATGTCCAATGAGTTGATGTCTGAATTGTAAGTGTCGTTTATCAGCAAACAGCCGTTTATTCCTTCTTTTACATCCAAACGCATCTCGACAGGCTCCAAACGGGCAAACTTTTCCACCTCCTTTGCACTGGTCGGCTTCAAGTAAAGCATGACAGCCAAACACTGAATAACATTCTCTATGGAAGCGTCATCCGTGAATGGAATGGTATAAGTCTGGTCCAAACCGAGCAATGTACAATGTATCACAGTCTCATTCTCCCGTTTTTCTACCGATTCAATATAAAGCGGAGCGTCCGTGTCTGTCCGGCTCCATGCAATCGCCTTATGTGAAAGGCAAGCAGTTTCTATGGCATTAGACAGGAATGCATTATCTCCATCATAGATAATAGCTTCGCAGTCCGTAAACAACGTCAGCTTCTCCTGGCATTTTTGGTTCATAGAAAGGAAATTCTCCTGATGCGCCTCGCCAATAGAAGTCAGCACGCCAATAGTCGGAGCAATAATAGGCTGCAAATACTCCATTTCGTCCGGCTGGGAAATACCCGCTTCAAAAATCCCCAACGTATTGTTTTCGTTCATTTCCCAAACAGAAAGGGGAACTCCGATTTGCGAATTGTAACTACGTGGAGAACGGACGATATTAAACTCATTATGAAGTAGCTGATACAAAAACTCCTTCACAACAGTCTTTCCATTACTTCCGGTGATACCTATGACCGGAATTTGGAAACGTTTACGATGGAATATCACCAACTTCTGCAAAGCTCGCAACACATCCTTGACCAATAAGAAATTGGCATCTTGCATCTGCTCATACTCCGGAAGCATCTTGCAGACGACAAAGTTTCGGACACGGGACTTGTACAAATCCGCAACATACTTATGCCCATCGTTTGTCATGGTCGTCAGTGCAAAAAAGAGGCTTGGTTCCGGAAAAGAGATCCGCCTGCTATCTGTCAATAATATGCTAATCGTACATTCATGCAATTTACTCGTTTTTGCTCCGATAATCCGGGCAACGTCTGATATTGCGTACTCCATTTTCTTACTTTAATTTAGAATTAAGATATTCTTTTTCCTTTGAGAAGTCAAAGTACGGAAATTTATCGTTAAGTCGCTCTATCTTTAACAAAGTTTGAATTATAAACTGCCGATAAGCCGCACTTTGGGGATTAAATGGGCGATGTTCCACCGCTTTTTGTATCTCTTTACAGCTTTTCATGATTTCCATGCTTTGCGGGGCAACCTTATTCTCAAGGAACTTCTCCCAAATATAAGAGACAGCCGTGCTCGATGGATGAATCATATCTTCTGCATAAAAACGGTAATCCCGCAGTTCGTCCATCATGATTTCGTAAGCCGGGAAATAATCACATTGCAAAGCCGGGAAATATTCACAAAGGGCATCAATAGCCAATAAAAGTACCGCTTTGCTCAACTGGTTGCCATGCGCTCCATCTTTCCAATGACGAATAGGACTTACAGTAAACAGCACACGAATACCTGGATGATTCCGGTAAATACGTTCCAATAAATCCTTCCAAACATTCACAATCTGTTCGGGAGTCAACCGCTCTCGAATGAATTCGCTTTCCGGTAATTTATGACAGTTCGCCACGACCTTTCCTGTCTTACGCAACCGATAAACCCAAGCTGTTCCAAAAGTCACTAACAAGCAGCTGCATTGCGAGAAGAAACGGGCGGAGCTTGACAAACGGGTGTTCATCAAATCTAGTGTCTCTTCAACCGAAGAGGCAGAGAAACGACTGTGATGTTGAAAACTGTGGAACTGTCCTCCGGATTGAAACAAATCATCAGCTGTAAACTCAACAGGAGAGATTAATCGCTCTATGGAAGAAGCAATAGAAAGAGGATTGTATAGAGTCCCGAATGGATTGATATCTATCTTAAACTTATACTGCTCCAATCGATTTCCCATATTCTCCACAAAGCATGAGCCCAACAACATAATGCTATCAGAATAAGAAATCCGGAACGTAACCTTTGGATATGATACAGGTGTATAAAAGTCCATAAATATGAGATTAATATCCAAAGATACATTTTTCCAAGTAAAATCGATTGATGAAATGAAAAAAAGAGAAAAGAAAAGCAACAACTTAGGCGAAATATTCCTATTTTTGTCAGAAATTAAGGTTTGGTATATGAAGATGATGCATATTATATGGCTTTTGATAGCTCTGTGGATTCCCTCAGTCGCAGCAACTGCTGCTACCGAGAAGCGTCCTGCATCGATTACCTTCCAATCCGAACCAGACTCGGTAAATATTACTGCTTATGACAGCTGTATACACATCCAAAATGCCCCTTCCGGGAGCACTCTTGAAGTTTACAGCGTAGTCGGAATAAAAGTAAAAGAAATCAAATTAAAAGAGCGGGACGGAAAGTACCCAGTCAATATCCCAAGAGGCTATTACATTGCCCGCATAGGAGAAACAGTTCGTAAAATTGTTATCCGATGATTTTTTCTGAATAGAGATGGAATATACAACATATACTTTGCCGAACGGATTACGAATGATCCATATGCCGGCACAATCGCCTGTTGCTTATTGCGGATATGCTGTAAACGCAGGTGCGCGCGACGAAGAACCCCAAGAGCATGGATTAGCCCATTTTGTAGAGCACATGATTTTCAAGGGGACAGAACATCACAAAGCTAATTATATACTGAACCGGATAGAGAGTGTTGGCGGAGAATTGAATGCTTACACCACGAAAGAGGAAACATTTGTCTATTCCATTTTCATGAAAGAACATTTCCTTCGGGCTTTCGACCTACTGACCGATTTGGTATTTTACTCTTCTTTCCCTGAAATTGAGATTGAGAAAGAGAAAGATGTAATCTTAGATGAAATCAGTTCGTATGAAGATTCTCCCTCCGAACTTATCTTTGACGATTTTGAGAACTTGTTATATAAAGAACATGCGTTAGGACATAACATTTTGGGAGAAGAGGAGACATTAGAAAGGTTCTCCACCACGACTGGAAAATCATTCATGAACCGCTATTATACTCCTGGCAACATGGTGTTTTTCTCCATGGGAGACATTCCTTTCAATAAGATTGTCAAGTGGGCAGAGAGTCTTTTTCTACACTTCCGGCTCATTCATCTCCCCAAAAGAGGAAAGTCCCTACTCTTTCTTCCGCTTCGTCTTTGACAATGTCCAAAGAGACGCACCAAGCGCATGTGATGATTGGAAGCCATGCCTTCAGCATGTTTGATGAAAAGCGCATTCCCATGTTTTTGCTGAATAATATCATAGGTGGACCAGGAATGAACAACCGCCTTAACGTTTCACTTCGTGAGCATAACGGTTTGGTCTATTCTGTCGAATCCAACATCACCTCTTATACTGACACCGGACTCTTCAGCATCTATTTCGGGACAGACCCCAAAAACAAAGAGAAAGCCATCCGGTTAGTCCATCGGGAGATTGAGAAGTTGCATGAAACCAAATTAACGGAAAAGCAATTGACTGCGGCAAAGAAGCAAGCCCTTGGACAATTAGGCGTTTCGATTGACAACCGCGAAGGGTTGTTCTTAAACATGGGGAAAAAGCTTCTTGCATTACAACTTTTTCGCTTCCATGGAAGAGGTGTTCAACCAAATAAAACGACATCACGGCGGAAGGGATTTTAGATATCGCCCAAACCGTCTTGGCTCCAGACAAATTATTCATGCTTTCATACGATTAGTGCAGAAATATCCCTACCTTTGCGAGGAAGTTAAAACTTAACTATGAAAGGTCATGGAATATATTTTGCACTACATTTGGAAATATCGCCTCTATTCCGCAATAGATTTGAGGACGACAGAAAATGAGAAGATTGAGATAATAGATACTGGAATAGAAAACAAAGACAGTGGACCGGACTTCTTCAATGCCAAAGTCATTATAGAGGGCACGTTGTGGGCAGGAAGTGTGGAAATACACGAGAAAGCTTCTGATTGGATTCGTCATGGACACGTTACAGATCCGCTGTATGACAATGTCATTTTGCATATAGTGGAAGAAGACGACAAAGTCATTTATCGCAGCAACCAGACACGCATTCCCCAACTTATCCTTCCTATTCCGGAAAAAGTCCTTGACAATATCGACTGGCTATTAAACAATGAATCCCCTTTGGCTTGCCGGGAAAGGCTTCCCGCTATTGATGCCATTTACAAATCCCAATGGATCGATGCGCTGCTTTGCGAACGTTTATTGAGGAAAACTGAAGATATTTTGAACTGGTTAGAGCAATATGAAAAGGACTGGGAACAGGTTTTTTATATTCTGCTATGCCGCAATTTCGGTTTTGGAATCAACAATGACGCTTTCGAAAGATTAGCACGTAGCTTGCCACTGAAATACATCCAAAAACAAAGGGGAAGTGCGTCCCAGATAGAAGCCATGTTTTTAGGACAAGCGGGATTATTGGATGATGCGTACCAAAAGCAACACCATTATTACCACCTCCTCCAACAAGAATACCTATTCCTTAAGCACAAGTACAAACTTCAACCACTTCAACCGCATATCTTCAAAAAGCTCAGGTTGCGTCCCAATGCCACACCACACATTAAATTGGTGGAATTGGCAGCAATATGGATTAAGAATGACACTTTGTTTTCCCGTATCTTAGAAGCACACACGATACGTGAAATAAAAGACTATTTCCGGGTCTCTCCTTCCATCTTTTGGGAAACGCATTATCAATTCAACAAGGAGTCGCGCTCGAATAAAAAGCAATTAGGCGAGAATTCATTAAACATTCTACTCATCAACACTGTCGCCCCTCTTTTGTTTGCTTACGGGAAAGTCCATCATCTTCCGGAATATCAAGAAAGGGCATTGAAACTACTTGAACGCATTCCGCCCGAGCAAAACCATATCATCACAACGTTCCAGCAAACAGGCATTGAAGTGAAAAATGCCGGGGACACGCAAGCTTTGATTCAATTAAAGCGTGAATATTGTGAAAAGAAGAGGTGCCTTTATTGCCGTTTTGGGTTCCAATTGCTCAAACAATCATAATTTTCCGTACTTTTGCGAAATAATAGAAGATAATTTATGAATAAGAATAGAGATAGGATACGTCAATGTTTTTCTGTATTATTTGTTTGCGCATTCGCCATGTTAGCTTATGCGTGTGCCAACATCGCTTCTCCCAATGGAGGACCGTATGATGAACAACCGCCTAAATTCATAAGCAGTACTCCTGTCCCTAATGCTATTAATTACAAAGGGAAGAAAGTCCAGATTCTTTTTGATGAGCTAATCCAAATAGATAATCCATCGGAAAATGTCATTATCACTCCACCCCAACGCCAACTGCCCATTATCAAATCTGTCGGGAAAAAGATAGAGGTCGAGTTGTTGGATACATTGAAAGAGAATGTCACTTACACTATCGACTTCACCAATTCCATTGCCGACAACAATGAAAAGAACGTGTTGGAAAACTATACGTTTGCTTTTTCTACTGGAGAAGTGATTGACTCAATGGAAGTGTCCGGCTATTTGTTGAATGCGGAGAACTTAGAACCGATGCCGAACATTTCAATCGGACTCCATAGCAATTTAGCAGATTCCGCTTTCCGGAAAATAGCTTTTGACAGGACTTCAAAGACAAATGACAAAGGACATTTCACAGTCCGCAACATCAAACCGGGAACTTACCGGATTTATGCCTTGAACGACGTGAACCGTGATTATAAATTCGACCAGCCGGGAGAAGATATCGCATTCTTGGATTCTCTCGTGATCCCTTCTTGCATGCCGGATGTCCGCCAAGATACCATTTGGAAAGATTCATTGACTATTGATACAATCAAGAGAGTCGATTTTACACATTTCTATCCAGATGACATCGTCTTACGTCTGTTCAAAGAGAAGTTTGAAAAGCAATATATGACACGACCGGAACGCTTGGAAAGATACAGTTTCATCTTGCACTTCAACGCTCCGGTTGACACTGTCCCTGTCCCAACTCCTCTCAATTTCACTCCAGAAACAGCGGATTGGTTCTTGCCACAATTAAGTTATGACAAAAAGAATATCACGTTTTGGATTAAAGACTCTTTAATCTATAAACAAGATACGCTACGGATGGAAATAACTTATCCGAAAAGCGACAGCCTCAACCTGCTGCAACCTCAAACAGACACCATCCAAACCATATTAAGACGGAAGCCTAAAGAGAAGAAGAAAAAGAAGGAAGAGGAGGAAATCGTATTTCTAAGTATGGATATTGCCGCCTCTGGCGAAAAGAACTTATATGACACCATCATTGTCTCTTTCAAAGAGCCTGTAATGGATTTGAAAAAGGAAGCTTTCAAGCTGGAGCAAGTGGTTGATTCATCAGCCCATTTGGTTGACTTTAGGTTCTTCCAAGATTCGTTGGATGTATTGAAACATTATATTCTCCGTAAATGGAAGTATGGAGAATCATACCAATTATCTGTGGATTCTGCTGCCATAACCAGCATTTACGGGCATTGGAACAACGGCTTCGATAGTAAATTCTCTATCAAGAATGAAGACAGTTACGGACATTTGTACATCAATATCATTGGATTGGACACCATTCCCGCTTTTGTAGAACTTTTGGATTCTAAGGATGCCGTAGTGCGAAAAGCCAATGTGAAAAATGAAGGCGCTTTATTCATGGATTTAAAACCAGACAAATATTATGCCCGCATCATCCTTGACAGAAATGGCAATAGTAAATGGGACACTGGTAATTATGAAGAGAAAAGACAACCTGAAGAAGTATATTATTGCCCTAAAGTTTATTCTGTCATGCAAAACTTCCAGGTTGAAGAGACTTGGAACATATTAGGAACTCCATTGACTAAACAAAAGCCAATGGACATTACTAAGAATAAACCTAAAGAGCAAACAAAGAAAAAACGGAATTATCGTGAAGAAGGACGTGCGAATAAATCATCATCGACCAATGTCGGCTTGGGCGGTTTCTCTTTATAGGAAAGTTGTAATCTTCTTAGGGTTGTGCGTGGTTTCTGTAGAAATCATAGCACAGGCATTGCCCATGGAAAGATTTCATTCCGATGAAGAGCTTAACATGAAGCTCTATTTCAAGTGGGGAGTAATTATGGCTAAGGCGGGAGACACAAAGATTTCCATAACAGAAAGCCAATATGAAGGAAAACCTGCTTGGCGGTATAATCTGTTGTTCAAGACTCTCGGCATGTTTGAAAAGGTATATTCCATGAGAGATACGATGAATTCATACTTTTCCAAAGACAACGGACTGCTGTTGTTTGGGAATAAACACGCCAATGAAAAGGATTATTACTTAATTGATGAATGGCGTTTTTCTTATCTGAACGAGAAAACGTCTGTCCTTTCCAAACGCTATACACCGACAAGGGTTAAGATAGACACAACGTTAGTTGCGGATGGAAAGACATACGATATGCTTTCAGCCACATTATTGCTCCGTTCTTTGGATTGGAACGATTTGAAAATGGAAGAAGCGGTTCCTTTCTGCATTGCTATCGGGCGAGATTTGGTCAACGCTGCTTTCCGATACACGGGACAAGAGATTATTGAGCGGGGCAATATCAAATACCGGACAAGGCACTTTTATATTGACGTGTTCGATGATGCTTTTACCCAAAGCCGTGCGGCAGGAGAAGCATGGATTGGGGATGATTCGAATCATGTCCCTATCAAAATCCGAGCTAAACTGAAAATCGGGGCTGCAGAAGTATTCTTTGAATCAGCGAAAAACCTAAAATATCCTTTTACTTGCGGCATTCCTTTCCGATGATTCAACCCCGGTTTTGAACCTCTGATTCTGCTTCAAAAACATACCGTTTTTTGACGGGTCGTTACATTCTGCAATCGCCTGATTAACAATAGTTTCTCACATAACGGATATTTTGTTGTCCAATGTGATAAAGTAAAATAAAAGGCGGCGTGTCAAATGGTAGTTATGACACGCCGTCTTATTTTATTATTTGAAATTCCTGTAATTCCTTAGCAGGAATCTATTCGTTCATCTTATTTCAATAATGAACATGGGCACAAGTGGTCTTTTTTCGATATCTTTGAAATAACGATAAGTGCCGACTTTCAACTCTTCGCAAGCAGCTTCATCACAAACGATGATTCCTTTCGGATGCAATTGCAATGCAGTAATTGTCCACATTTGGTTTACAGAACCTTCAACAGCTTGCTGCAACGCGCGTGCTTTGTTGTGTCCGTTCACCATAATCAACACCTCTTTAGCGTCCAATACTGTGCCAACACCTACTGTTACTGCTGTCTTAGGAACTTTGTTCACATCATTCTCGAAGAAACGAGAATTGGCAATAATCGTATCTGTTGTCAATGATTTCATACGAGTACGGGAAGCCAATGAAGAACCCGGTTCGTTAAATGCGACATGACCATCAGGACCAATGCCGCCCAAGAACAAATCAACGCCACCAACAGCTTTCATTTTAGCTTCGTAAGCTGCACATTCAGCCTCGATATCTTCAGCATTACCGTTCAAGATATTTACATTTTCCGGCTTAATGTCGATATGGTTAAAGAAATTGTTCCACATGAATGAATGATAGCTTTCCGGATGTTCTTTAGGCAAACCAACATATTCGTCCATATTGAAAGTGATAACGTTCTGGAAAGAAATAACACCTTGCTTATTCAATTCAATCAAATTCTTGTACATTCCTAATGGAGAGGAACCTGTTGGCAAACCCAAAACAAACGGTTTCTCTGAAGTTGGATTAGCTGCTTTAATCTTTGCAGCAACATAATTAGCAGCCCATTTAGACAACTGCTCGTAATTCGGTTCAATAATTAATCTCATAATTGTATGTCTTATTAAGAATTATATTTTACTTTTCTGCGAGTTTTTCCGCCATTGATTTTCCTAATTCCCAGCAAGCTTCGTATTTGTCAGCCTTCAGTCCTTGCTTCAACTCTACCGGATTGCCCACAACAGTCCACTGCATCTTTTCTCCAAAAGCAGCCAACCGTTTCACGGCAGCTCCAGCCCAAGAGAAAGATCCGAAGTAAGCAAAAAGACGATTCTTCAACTCTCTCACTTCTATTTTCTGTAACAAAGAATCGATTTCCGGATAAAGCTGGTTGCAATAGGTTGGAGAACCAACGATGACAGCTTTGTATTTGAACAAATCCCGTAATATATAAGAAGCATCACTCTTGCTGACATTATGCATGATGATGTTTTTCACTCCGTTTTCCGACAAAGAAGAAGCAATCGTTTCAGCCATCTGTTCAGTATTTCCGTACATGCTTCCATAAACTATTACTACTCCATCTTCTCCTTCATAGCGGCTCATTTTATCATAAATGCCCACTACTTCTTGGATGTGTTTTGTCCAAACCGGACCGTGAGTAGAACAAATAGTATGAATGTCCAAGCCTGATAATTTTTGCAAAGCCTTTTGTACTGGATTCCCATATTTCCCAACAATGTTGGAATAATACCGCTTCATTTCATCCCAAAAATGATCAAGATTCAAATCAGTATCCAATACGCCGCCATCCAATGTGCCATAAGTACCAAACGCATCAGCAGAGAATAAAATCTTGTCCGTTTCGTCATAAGTCACCATTACTTCAGGCCAATGAACCATCGGAGCTAAATGGAAATGAAGTTTATGGCGTCCTATTTCCATAACATCACCCTCTTTTACCTCAACCAAACCCGTCTTAATGCCAAAATAACCGTCCAACATATCGAACGTCCGTTTGTTGCCTATGATTTGCACCTGTGGATAGAACTGACGGAGCAGACGAATGCTTCCTGCATGGTCGGGCTCCATGTGGTCAACAACCAGATAATCCAAAGGACGGTCTTGCAATTTATCCTGTATCTTCCTTAAGAAAACATCAGAATAACACACATCTACTGTATCTACAAGCACAGTCTTCTCGTCTACAATCAAATAAGAATTGTAGGAAACGCCATAAGGTAATGGCCACATATTTTCGAACAAAACTTTTTGCCGGTCATTAACTCCAACATAAAAGACATCGTCGGCTATTGCTTTTAACTTATACATATACTATTTGTGTTTTACGGTTTTACTACTTTTATAGAGCGCCATACGAAATAACATCCCGCCAAGACAAACGGAATGCTCAACAGCTGTCCCATATTAAGAAACATATCTGCTTCAAACTTCTCTTGGTCGTTTTTCAAGAACTCAATGAAAAATCGTGAAGCAAATATACATATCATAAAGATTCCAAAAATGAAACCTTCCTTTTCCCATGCATGCTTTTTAAAAATAAAGCCACAAGCAAAGGAAAAACGTCAGCAAATAACAAGCCGCTTCATACAGTTGCGTAGGATGGCACGGGGCAGAAAATATTGGCTCCGCACCGGCTTTCCAAGCATGGAGATTCGTTATGAACCTAAAACCCCATGGTAAATCTGTCGGATGACCATATATTTCATGATTCATCAAGTTTCCCAAACGAATCATAGCCGCAACCAAGCCGGTCGGAACAACGAGCTTGTCAAAAGCCCATAACATACTGCGATGGCTGACCTTTTTAGAATAGAAATAAATAGCAACGATTATACCCAATGTACCGCCATGGCTGGCAAGTCCGCCTTCCCATATTTTGAGAATCTCAACAGGATGAGACAAATAATAGTCCGGGGCATAAAAGAGGCAATGCCCTAAACGTGCACCAAATACCGTACCCAGCATGGTATAAACCAGTAATGAATCTATCCATTCAGGATTTAATTTCTCCTGCTTCCACATCTTTTGGACAATCAAATATCCAATCCAAAAGCCGACAGCAAAAGCCAATCCATACCATCTTACTTCCCGGGATCCGATAGTAAAGATAGCTGGGTCAGCAGTCCATGTGATAATATCTACCATATCTTTTATACTAATCTTCTAATCAACGCTTCGCGTTCGCCATAAAGCAAATCAATGACAGGCAGCTCAATCATTGTATATGCTCCCGGCTTTTGTTTCAAACTGGCACGGGCTACAGAAACTAATATTTGAGCTGTCAAAGCTGGATTGTTGATTTTCATATCAAATTCCACCAGCTGGTTCTGAGTCTTTCCGGAAACTCCTTTGCGGACAAGGTTCACGCCATGTCCCATATCTTTCAACGCATCAACAGATTCAACCTGTATGACATGCGTCTCATCGTGAGCAAAATAATCATCCGTCTTGATAGCAGCAGCCACTTGCTTAAAGTCATATCCGTCTTCCACTTCAATATAAACCATCCGGCGGTGAACTCCTGTTCCCAATGGAATGGTCATACTCAAAGCAGCCTTCACTCCTTCAATTGCTTTGACGGCAACTGTATGTCCCATACTCATGCCCGGGGACCAAAGTTGGTGTAAGTGATTCCTTTGGGAAGCATTGCTTCCAATAGTGCACGGACCACAGAATCCGAACCCGGATCCCAACCTGCAGAAATAACAGATACAGCGTTATGGGCTTTTGCCGTTTCATCCAATGATTTGCGCAAATCCGCAATCTGTCCGTGGATATCAAAACTATCGACGGTGTTGATGCCTAATGCCAACACCTCTTTAGCAAACTGTTCGACTTTTCGCGTAGGTGTTGCCAAGATTGCGACATCTACATTTTCCAACTTTGTGATATGATCCACGACTGGGAATTGGCTTAATTCTGAGGGAACATTGGAAGGGTCACGGCGAACAACTCCTGCGATTTCAAAATCCGGAGCTACTTCCAATGCTTCCAATACATATTTCCCGATATTGCCATAACCAATGATGGCTGCTCTTATTTTCTTCATACTTCTTATTATATTTGTTTATCAATCTTTGCGCACAAGAGCAAACACCATTGTGCACAAAGATAGTAATCTTTTAAGGGTTATAAAAACATATCAAGACTTGCTTATTTCACCAATTTCAATTCTTGGATCAATCTCGGGCATTTACCCCATTTGTCTATCATGAACAAGACATATCGGATATCCACTCCGATGCAACGTTGCAATTCCGGTTCGAAAGCGATATCACCACTCATGGCTTCCCAGTTTCCATCAAAAGCCAATCCGATCAACCTTGCATTCTTATCGAAAATCGGACTTCCGGAATTACCGCCCGTGATATCATTGTTTGTCAAGAAACAAAGTTGCAAATCCCCTTTCTTATTGGCATATTGACCAAAATCACGGCTGCGGACAAGATCCAATATTTCCGGTTGTACCCAGAACTCATCACTTGTAGGATCTTGTTTCTCCAAGATTCCTTTATCCGTAGAATAATAATCATACCAAGCTGCATCGTAAGGACGATAACCTCCTATGGAACCATAGCTGGCGCGCATCGTGAAGTTCGCATCAGAATAAAACGTCTTTTCCGGATGCATTTCCATCAATCCAGCTAAATAGAGGCGTTCACCTTTTGCAATCTTCTCTGAAGCATCGCTCATCATCTGTCTCAAATTAATCAAAGAGACGAAAGAAGAAAGGCTTAATTCAAATGCCGGGTCTTTCTTCAAATGCTCGTTCTTCTTTGGGTCAGAAAGCAACTTGACAATGTTGTCATAGTTCAGCAACTGCGTTTTCTTGAACAAGTCAGCTGCATATTTCTGATAGTCTCCTTTATATTTCTTATCTATCTTCACAAAAGCGTCCGGAAGATATTGGGCAGGAATACGCTCCTTCGCCATTTTCATCATGGCAGCCAAAACTTCTTGATCCAAAGATGGTTCGTAATCCTTAAAGAAGGATTGGATATTATCCTCAAGGAAGATGCGGCGTTCTTCGTCTGTTGAGCCTTTCACATCAAAGCTGTTTACACGGCGAGCCAAAGATACGATTTCTGTTCCGCGCTCCAATGTCTCAACCAAATAGGTCAATGCACGGGTATATTCATTGGCTGTCGTATAACCTTCTTCCAACAGCTGCAAAACGTTACCATATTTTTGTTTTCGTTCAGCCGACTGAGCCACCCAATCAGCAAACTCTTTTTGTTGAGCCTCTTTACGGGCAATTACATCCAATTTGGCCAAACCCTTGTTCATACCGATGGAGTTTTTCCAGTAGTTGGAGCTGCCTGCATACTTAGAAGCATATTTGATACGAACGGCATCGCTTGCCAACATCGCCTTCTTCCAAATTTCCTGTTTCACGCCTCTCACTTCGATACGTGGGATATTGGAATCTTCAATACGTTGCTTAACGCCCCAAGAGCAAAGATAACGGCTTGTACTTCCAGGGAAACCGACTGTCATTGCATAGTCCTTTTCCTCATAACCTTGCAAAGAAACCTCCGCTACATATTTAGGAGAATAAGGTTTATTGTCACTGCTATAGGAAGCAGGTTCATTGTTGGCATTGGCGTACACACGGAATACAGAAAAGTCTCCTGTATGGCGCGGCCACATCCAGTTATCCGTATCACCTCCGAATTTACCTACTGAGCTTGGCGGAGTAAAGACTAAACGGACATCACGGTAAACATTATAAACCACCAAATAATACTTATTGTTGGAATAGAATGGAATAACCTGGGCACGTTTGAATTCATTTCTACCAATTGAATCACACAACACTTGACCGACTGAATCCGCAGCCATCAACCGTTTGTATTCATCACCAATAGGAGCAATCACACGATTGATACGATCTGTCACATCAATTGTTTCCTTCAAGTACTGGACGGAAAGTCCCGGGACAGGCAATTCCTCCTCTTTCTTCTGAGAGACAAATCCGTCTTTCAAGTAGTCATGTTCAACACTACTCAATTGCTGTATGGAGCTATATCCGCAATGGTGATTCGTAAAAATCAAACCTTCTTGAGATACTGTAATTCCTGTGCATCCTCCGCCAAATATAACAACGGCGTTTGCCACACAAGGGTCAGTCTCACTATACAACTGTTCATAAGTAGGGATAAAACCCAATTCTTTCATCCGAGCAAGATTCTGCTTGTTCAGCTCTTTCAGCACCCACATACCTTCATCAGCGTACACTTGACCTAAAGCTGCAAACAGAAGCAATATACCCCAAATCTGCTTTTTACAATTCATCTTTCTATATTATTATCGGTTAATAATTTTGCAACTGTCCAGTATTTATTTCTTTATCATTATACCTTGCTTGGCAAAGATACAATAAATTAATATATTACGATTATGATTCATGCCGCTTGTGAAAAAATCGTCCGACATAAGGGAGTTCCGACAAGGGCAAGTCTTTTTTTATAATAAATGTAAGGAAGAGAAGCAATATCGCTGTCCTATATGCCAAACGTAATAATTCGGAATCAATGGGCACATACATTCCTGCAATGTAGCAGACTGCAGCCAAACTGAAATATGTCCCTGCCGATTTCAAATCATATTGAATGGGATACTTCTTCTGGCCTATGAAATAGGACAAAAGCATAATCAGCAAATTACAGGAGAACGAAGCCCAAGCACACGCCATGTATCCATAATGCGGAGCGAACAAAACGATAATCAATACGGTCGCCGCACAACCAATCAGGGAAAAATAGGCTCCCCATTGTGTCTGGTCTATCAATTTATACCAAAATGAGAGATTGAAATAGATACCAAAAAAGAACTCTCCCATCATCACTATCGGCACAACCTGAAGACCATCATAGTAGCGGCTGCCAACAAAATACTTAATTATGTCTATGTAGAACATAACTCCCAAAAAGATCAACAGGGAGAAAATGATAAAGTATTTCATGGCTTCCGCATAGGCTTTTGTGTTTCCCTCGTTCTTGTTCTTGGCAAAGATGAACGGTTCATACGCATAGCGAAAAGCCTGGATAAACATAACCATTACCACGGCGACTTTAAAGCATGCGCCATATATTCCTAACTGCCGGTAAGCCTCTGCTTTATCATCAAAAAGCAAAGGGAAAAGTATCTTGTCAGCGGTTTGATTGAATATTCCCGCAATTCCCAATATCAAAATGGGGAATGAATAACGAAGCATCTGCTTCAAAAGAGTGAAATCCGGTCGTGCCGCAAGTCCGGGTTTTATAGTTGGCAAAAGGCAAACCAAAGTCACTCCGGTGGTTATGACATTCGCGACAAACACATAGCCTACGCCATAATCAGGGCGGAAAAACCAATCGACGCTTGCAGGACAATGGCTGTATAACCAAGGACATAGCAGTAAGAAGAATACATTCAAGAAGATGTTCAAGAAGATACTCAGCAACTTGATTCCGGCAAAACGGTAAGCCTGCCCTGCATATCTCAAATAGGCAAACGGGATACAGCAAAAAGCATCAACCGCCGTTATCACAAGCATCATTCCTAAAAATTCAAGAGGAGCCGTATAACTTATCAAACCTGCAATAGGTCGTAACAACAACAATGAAAACAGAATAAAACCAACGGCTAATGCCCCAATCCATGCAAGCGTTGTCACATAAATCCGCATCGGCTCCTTCTCTTCTTTCTTATTGACAAACCGGAAAAAACCAGTCTCCATGCCGCAAGTAAGCAATACCAAAAGCAAGGCAACCCATCCATATAAATTCGTCACAATTCCAAAATCGCCGGTATTCGTGAACACACGCGTGTATATTGGCACCAGCATCCAATTCAAAAAACGGCCAATGATACTGCTCATCCCATATACCGCAGTCTCTTTCGCCAGCCGCTTCATTCCACTTGCCATATCTCTTTGCTTTTAGAATAACTCTCTTTGGACTACATCTGTAGATGTATATCCCAAATGCGAATAAGCCAGCTCTGTCACTTCTCGTCCGCGAGGAGTTCTTTTTAAAAATCCCTCTTTTATCAAAAACGGTTCATATACTTCTTCCAGCGTTCCCGGATCTTCACCTAATGCAGTCGCAATCGTTGTCAATCCGACAGGACCGCCTTTAAATTTGGTAATAATCGTAGTCAATAGTTTATTATCAATCTGATCCAATCCATACCGGTCAATATTCAAAGCCTCCAAAGCATAACATGCTATGGCTTTGTCTATCGCCCCGCTGCCTTTTACTTGTGCAAAATCACGGACACGACGGAGCAACGCATTGGCAATACGAGGTGTCCCTCGACTTCTGGAGGCAATCTCTTTCGCAGCGTTCAACTCACATTTGATTTGCAGGATGTCCGCACTACGCAATACGATAGTCGTCAAAGTTTGGACATCATAATATTCCAAATGGAGATTGATACCGAAACGGGCACGCAACGGACTTGTCAACAAGCCACTGCGGGTGGTCGCTCCTACCAAAGTAAACGGAGCCAAATCTATCTGGATGGAACGGGCGCTTGGTCCCTTATCAATCATGATATCGATACGATAATCCTCCATGGCAGAATACAAATATTCTTCCACCACCGGGCTGAGCCGATGTATTTCATCAATAAAAAGGACATCGTTCTTCTCCAACGAAGTCAACACTCCGGCTAAATCCCCCGGCTTATCTAATACTGGGCCGGAAGTGACTTTAAAGCCAACGCCCAGTTCATTTGCGATGATATTTGACAAAGTAGTCTTGCCCAATCCTGGAGGACCATGAAGAAGCACATGGTCCAATGCTTCTTTTCTCATCCGGGCTGCCATGACAAATACTTTCAAGTTTTCCACGACCTTGGCTTGGCCGCTGAAATCATGAAAAGAAAGTGGGCGGAGTGCATTTTCATATTCGCACTCACTCTCCGGCATCCGTGCATCTCTTATATCAAAATCTTCTTCCATATCTTCTCTATTGAACGACAAAGATAACAAATACTCCCCATTATTAGAACTTTTATTCGGCACTAAACTAAATTTCCTCTGAGCAAAATAAAAAGGATACGACCTTTTTCCAAAAAGCATACTACCTTTTCTTGGAAAGCATACTACCTTTTGGAAAAGAGGTCGGCTTCTCTGATAATTGAGCTGTTATTAAAACGCCGTTCTAATACTGTTAAAACACCATTTAAACGCTGTTTTAACAGCACGAAAATCCATACCGTTGTTTTCAAAAAAACGTCCGAAGAATTTTTGAAAACGTCCAATGTTTTTTCAAAAACGTCCAATGTTTTTTTGAAAACAACGGTATGTTTTTTTAGAACTAATATGCCATTTATAAATAGGTGGAATATAACTAATTACAACAATTGCTATATTTGATTTTGGTATGTTCTCGTCAAATAAGTCTTTGTTCAAGATAAATCCAATTTCAGTTCACAAACATACTTGTCCCCTTGCTGTTCATGTATCAAAGAATAATGTTCCGGATAAAGCAATTCCAATCGCCGCTCTAAATTTTGGATGCCAATTCCTGAACCACTTTTATCCTGTGTGGCATCTTTTGGGAAATAGCTATTCACTATGCGACAACAAAGCAGCCCGCCTTCTTGCCGTATGCTGATACGGATAAAGGAAGGACGGTTATTGCTGATGCCATGTTTGAACGCATTTTCAATCGGAGAGATAAACAGCAACGGGGCGATTTGTATACCCTGATTTACATTTATTTCCATATCAGTCGTCACGTTTTCCGGCAAACGAATACGCATTAGTTCCACATAATTACGAATAAAGTCCAAGTCCTTCTCCAAAGGAACCAGCTCTTGGCTGCTGTCATATAATACATAACGCAAAAGGCGGCTCAAATCATGCACGGCTCCTTGTGCACGCTCCGGGCTAAAAGCTATGAGGCAATAAATGTTGTTGAGCGTATTAAACAGGAAATGGGGATTCAACTGGTTCTTCAAATTCTTCAATTCTGCTTCCGTACGCTTCTGCTCCACCTCCCTCCGTATGGATTCCATTTCAAACCAACTGTTGGTCATACGGATGGCGACACTCAAGGCAGCGACCAACAAGTAGAGCATCGCATTCCTACTGAAGAAGCCTATGATTTCCCTCAAACAAGGAGTTCTGTGCGGACGAGCATGCAAAGGAGCTTCAGGAGGTAAAATCCTCATCAAAAAATGGATTGCAACCATCGTAAAGATAATTAGCACGACATTTGACAAAAAGAAATGGATCGTGCGTTTCTTGAACAGGGTTTGTGGCACCAATAAGAAGTAATTGACATAAAACACAAACATGAAAGAGAGGGGAACCAACACAAAACGCATATAACTTTGTATCGTTACCGATTCCGATTCACGCCCCGTAAAAAAGAATGGAATCCCAAAAACAATGCACCAGGAGACGATATGGATAATCGTATCCATACCTTTATATGAAAGAATTCCGCCCAAAGGACGTTTAGAAGCAGCTTCCATCAGCATCTGTTTTTGCGATTCCATTAACATAGCAAATATATAGATTTATTCGTTTACATACAAATCCAAGGCAAGAAGCCCGTGACGGATTTATTCATAGCGGATGGCTTCTATCGGATCCAACAAAGCCGCTTTCTTTGCCGGATACCAACCAAAGAAAATACCGGTAGCCGTACAAACGATGAAAGAAAGCAACACACTCCAAGGCTGGATATATATTGGGAAATGCGCCACGATATTAACCAACAAGGAGGAACCAACTCCCAAAAAGACACCAATCAAACCGCCCGTGACACTAATCAGCACAGATTCTATCAAGAATTGAGCCAATATATCAATACCTTTCGCACCTATACTCATACGAAGACCAATCTCTCTCGTTCGTTCGGTTACTGACACATACATTATATTCATAATACCAATACCTCCAACAACGAGGGAAATACCGGCAACCGCAGCTAAAAGGACAGTCATCATATCCGTAGTGCTTGTCAGCATCGAGCTAAGCTCCTGCTGGCTACGAATGGTAAAATCATCATCATCAGTATCCTTCAGCTTATGGTTCCGCCGTAATATTTCCGTAATCTCGTCGATGGCTTGTTCGGTATATTCCTCTTTCAAAGCAGAGCAAGTTATTCCCTGCAAATGGGTAATCGCCAAAATCTTCTTTTGGATGGTCGTATAAGGAGCCAATATCAAATCATCTTGGTCCATACCCATGCTATTATATCCCTTGCTTTCCAATACGCCCACAATACGGAACGGAAGTTTCTGGAAACGTATAATCTTTCCAATAGGATTCTCCCCATTCGGGAACAGGTTATCGACAACGGTTTTACCAACAAGACACACTTTGGCAGCCGTATTGATATCTTGTTCAGTAAACATCTCCCCGTCTTGCACTTTATAGCGGCGGATTTCCATATAACCCGGAGAAATCCCGTAGACAGATGTAGGCGTGTTGTTCGCACCATAAATAGCCTGTCCACTGCTATTCACCGAAGGGGAAACAGCCGAAACATAACGAGTCTCATTAACAATGTCTTCATAATCCTTCAACTTCAACGTCTCCATGTTGTCCGCACTTTGACGTACTCCGCCCCGCATATCACCACCCGGCTGGATCATAATCATATTCGAACCCATTTCGCTGATTTCAGCTTGTATGCTCTTCTTTGACCCTTGACCAATAGCCAACATGGTAATAACAGACGCAACACCAATAATGATACCGAGCATCGTCAAAAAGCCACGCAGTTTGTTGTTGGCCAACGCCCGGACTGCAATCTTGAACAAATTCGCTAAATTCATATATCTCTTTCAATAGTCATCATTAACCGGCAACTTCGCCAAAGCTTCAGCCGCACTTAATACATTCTCATTCTTTACATCCGAGACAATACGCCCATCTTTCAGCATGATGTTCCGGCTGCAATACTGGGCAATTTCCGGATTGTGCGTCAAAATATGATAGTACGTCCCTCCTCATGAAGTTTCTGGAACAACACAAGAATCTCAAAGCTGGTACGTGTATCCAAGTTTCCCGTAGCCTCATCCGCCAATATTACGGCAGGGTCGTTGACCAAGGCGCGGGCAATCGCCACACGCTGCATCTGACCTCCGGACATTTGGTTGCTCTTATGGTTCAATCGTTCACCCAATCCCACTGCCATCAACGCCTTGACTGCTTTCTCCTTACGCTGGGAAGCCGTATAAGAAGGATTATACATCAACGGCAATTCAACGTTTTCCACCGCTGTTGTCTTAGGCAGCAGATTATAATTCTGGAAAACAAAGCCAATCTTTCTGTTGCGAAGTGTAGCCCTAGCGCCTTTTCCCATCGTACGAACAGAGACACCATCCAAATAATATTCCCCAGAGGTCGGCGTATCTAAACAACCCAACGTATTCAACAATGTACTTTTTCCGGAACCGGACGCTCCCATGATGGTTACAAATTCACCTTCATAAATCGTAAAACTAACGCCTCGGAGCGCATGGACTACTTCATCGCCTACAATAAAGTTCCGCTTGATGTTTTCCAGTTTTATAATCTCTTTCATGACTCTTATTTCTTAGCTTTCTTCTGGCTTCCCGGAGGACCTGGCATAAACGGGCTACGTTCTTGCTGGGCTTGTCCTGAAGCAACAGAAGCGGCAGCGGCCAAATCAACCGCAACGTCTTCACCTTCACTAAGGCCGCTGACTACTTCTGTAACATTGTTATTACTTGAACCTACAGTAACACTCTTCGGTTCCAACCGATTGTTCACTTTAACCCAAACTATCTTTTTGCCTTCAGGGGCATTAACGGTTGCATTATCCACCTCGATTCCTAACGGCATTAGCATCTCCGGATCCGCAATGAAACGCAAAGCTTTGTTCGGTACAACCAAAACATCATTTCTCTCCATTGTGTAAATGGTTATGTTTGCTGTTAAACGCGGCTTCAACTTCAAATCCGGATTATCAGCAGAGATGACAACTTCGTACGTAACAACGGTAGAAGTAGACGAAGTCGTGGAGGAACTTTCACTGCTATCACCTAAACGGATTTGCTTTACTTGTCCTTCAAACACATCGTTCGGATAAGCATCTACTGTAAATGTAACACGCTGTCCTTCCAAGACACTTCCTATGTCAGCCTCATCAACATCCGCAATAATCTGCATCTTGGTTAAATCGGCAGCGATGGTAAACAGTGTCGGAGTCTCAAATCCAGCAGCCACTGTCTGCCCCTCTTCCACAGCACGATTAATAATGACCCCGTTGATAGGACTTGTAATCGTTGCGTATTCAAGGTTACGACGCACTTTGACCATTGAAGCTTGGCTCTGTTCATAATTAGCTTTTGCCTGTTCGTATGTGTAAGTAGCCGTCTCGTAATCGGTATCACTAATCAGCTTCTTCTCATACAAAACTTTATTCCTCGCATAATTCTTCTGCTGGTATTCATACTCGGACTTGCTTTTATTCAACTGTGCCGTGGCGGATTGTAACTCGGCGTGGAGTGTTACCGTATCCATTTTGGCAATAAGTTGTCCTGCCGTCACCACATCATTATAGTCCGCATACAGCTTCGACACAATACCAGAAACCTGAGTACCGACATCCACTTCAGTTACCGGTTCGACAGTTCCGGTTGCCGTCACCACATTACTGATGGAACTCCTACTGACCTTTTCGGTTTCCAGTTTCATGCCTCCTCCGGCTTTCTTTCCGGAAAAGAGGAACATGCCTCCGGCAATGACCACAATTCCGGCTAAACAGAAAAATGATACTTTCTTTTTCATATCTATATTTATTCGATTTTTAGTTGATTATAATAAGAATGGCTATTTAAAAATTCCCCGCGACTCACGTCGCAGGAAATTAAAAAAAAGAGAGTGGAGTGAATCTGCCTGTCATTAAATAAGTAGATCGACAGGCTTCTTCTGATAAATGTTCAAAAGTTGTATACTCATGATAGCCATATATTTCGATTGAAGAACCTCTTGTTGAGCACTCAACAAGTTATTTTTTTCCGTCAACATCTCTAACGTATTCTTCATCCCTAAGAAAAATTGTTCTTCTGTCAACTTGAAACTTTGCTGGACGTAAGACAATCGCTCCTTTGCCGATAGGTATTGGCTTTGGGCAGATGTTGCATCTAAATAAATACCCTCTACTGTTTTCAACAGCTCCTTCTGAGAATTAATCAGCTCAAGTTGGCTTGTCGTAATGGCTAACTTTGCCTTGTTATAGGCAGTTTTGTTTTCTCGGTTGGTAAAGATAGGTATTTTTATTGTAATGCCGAAACTTTCATTAAAATTATTCCAAATTTTATTCCCAAAGCTATAGTTTGTGCCTGAAAGGTGGCCTGTTCCGACTCCAGCATTCATAGAGATAGTCGGCCAATAGCTTGCTTTTGCCTTTTGTTTTTCCAATTCAGCATTTTCTAACGACAATTCACTACTTTTAATCTGCGGCATGACTGCCAAAGATGTTGTATAGATAACCTGTTTATCTGGCAACGGAGCAAGCACCCAAGTCTCTTCAATATCCGAAAGGGAAAGCTCTATATCTTGCGTGATATCCAACTCCAACAATTGCTTCAACTGCAATTTATAGTTGTCCAAGCTGGTTTGTGCCACAACCAACTGATGCTTATCCGTACTGTATTGGCTTTCCAATTGGGAGAAGTCCACCAACGAAATGGAACCTGCCTTATAGAGTTCTTCGGCTCTATCCCGCTGCGCTTTGGATGTTTCAACTGTATTTTCATTTATACGAACAGACTCCATAGCATATAACACCTGCATATAAGTCTGCACAATGGCAATCTGGATATCATCTGCGCCCTGCTCGGTTGAAAGTTTATCCATTTCATTTTGTAATTTTTGCTGCTTGATTGCTTTGTTTCGCTGACCTCCATCAAAAACAGTCCAGTTGGCATTGATTGAATAGTTCCCACTATAACTATTGTTCTTATCCACATCAGAAGAAGGATAATTGACATATCCTTGTGTCACCGATGCCGACAAAGAGGGGAACAATTGCGCTTTGGCTCTTTCTGTATCTTCCAAACCAGAAAGTTCATTGACGCGGCTCTTCTTCAGCTGGATATTATTTTCAATCGCATAATCCAAGCAAGAACGAAGTGTCCACTTCTGCGACTCCTCCTGAGCTTTCAAGGCTACGGTAAAAGTGCATACTGCAATTAATAATGTCAATAGAATTGTCCGTCTCATATTACTTTTCCTTTTTACGAAAGCAAAAGTAATATGGGGAAAATCGTGCCACAACTATTATAGAAATATACCCGAAATCTATCGACCAAATCCCCTATTTTATCGAAGTTCGGACCCTGAATTTAGCGCACTACTACGCATTTGCTGAATTTATATGAAGGCGCACAAACGAAATCTGCCCGTCTGACAGCAAAATCAAAGCTGTCAGACGGGCAGACATTTCCTGTTATTATAATAAACTATTATTTCAATCTGTTCTCAATATCGCCAACCAAGCTGCTTGCGCCAATACGGAATGAATCTTTATTTAACCATTCATTGCCTAGTACTTCCTTGACGATTGTATAATATTTCACGGCATCTTCAGCTGTGCGGATTCCTCCTGAAACTTTCAAACCGACCTTGCGACCTGTCAAGTCATAATATTGCTTGATGACTTTTGCCATTGTATATGCTGCTTCTGGAGTTGCGCCAGGATAACCTTTCCCAGTAGATGTCTTGATAAAATCAGCATTAGAATAAAGAGCCAAGATAGCAGCCTTACGAACATTCTCCATTGTTTCCAAAGCCCCGGTTTCAAGTATGACTTTCAACTTAGCTTCACGGCAGCTGTCTTTTATTTCCTGCAACTCATCACACAAATCTTCATAATTCTCTTCCATAAAGCAACCCAAGTTTATCACGACATCAATCTCATCCGCTCCTTCCATGACACACATCGCTGTTTCTGCCACCTTAATCTCTGTAAAGGTCTGGGAAGCTGGGAAGCCTCCGCTCACTGCAGCAATATTAACATTCTGTGCAGTCAATGCTTGTTTAACGGTTCCCACAAAATATGGATACACGCAAATGGCAGCAACATTAGGCACATCCGGACGAGTCCCTTCAAAATCGTTTACACCGTCCGTCATCTTCCAAATGCTTTCCTTTGTATCCAAGCTGGTCAGGGATGTCAAATCAATCACTCCATGAAGAGTCTTCAACACATCCGGTGTGAAATTCCCTGAAGCATGTTTCTCTAAAACCGCTTGAACTTGGGCAGCTACCTCTTCATTTGTGCCAGCAGGTTCAAACTTGCCAAATGCTTCGTGATATTTATCCCCTTTTACTTTTGAAAATTCTTCTGCTCGGGCATCCCATCCTTCTTGCTTGCTAAACTGTTGTTCCATTCTTTATAATTTTTGATTGTTTATATGTCGTTCTTTATCTCTTTTGGTCTTTTTCTCTATGTTCTTTCGAAAAGCGTCTGTCAAATCGATTCCTGTTTGATTGGCCAAACAAATCAAGACCCACAAAACATCAGCCATTTCATCTCCCAAATCCTTATGTTTGTCACTCTCCTTGAAGGACTGTTCTCCATAAGTACGAGCAATCAAGCGGGCAACCTCTCCCACTTCTTCTGTCAAAATGGCCATATTCGTCAACTCATTGAAATAGCGGACGCCATACGTCTTAATCAATGGTCAACCAAATGCTGTGCCTCTTTCAACGTTATCTCTTCCATGCTTTCATTCTTTATTTTGTGTATCGATAAGAATAGTTACAGGACCGTCATTCAACAAATCCACTTTCATGTCTGCCCCGAAACTTCCCGTCTGTACCTCTTTGCCCAACTGCAAACTCATCTCTTTGCAGAATGTTTCGTACATCGGTATGGCAAAATCGGGTTTGGATGCTTTAATAAGAAGGTCTATTCCCTTCTTTGTCGAAGCGTGCAAGGTAAATTGGCTTACTACCAATATATCCCCGTTGCTATCCAACACAGATTTATTCATTACTCCATTCTCATCATCAAAGATTCTCAGGTTGCAAATCTTCTTACATAACCAATCTATGTCCTCATGCGTGTCGCGGTCTTCTATTCCAACCAGGACAAGCATTCCATTTCCTATCTTTGATTTCAATGCCCCGTCAATTGTGACGGAAGCATGCTGTACTCTTTGTATTACTGTTCTCATATCTATTCTTTACGTGTCTCCTTATTTAATCCATCCATTAAAGCCACCGCCTTTTTCTCTCCTATAAGAGAAAACAACTCTTCGGCAGAAGCCTCCCGGATACGTTTAACGCTTTTAAAATGTTTCAACAATAAAGTCTTTGTTTTCTCTCCTATTCCTTTGATGTCATCCAAAGCGGAATGATTCTGCCCCTTGCTCCTTTTGTCGCGATGGAAGGAAATTGCAAAACGATGCACCTCATCTTGCATCCGTGTCAAGAGATGGAACAAAGGTGAATCCATCTTCATTCCTATTACTTCTGGCGGGAAACCGAATAACAATTCAGCAGTGCGATGCCTGTCATCTTTAGCCAAGCCAGCAATCGGGATATGCAAATGCAGTTCATTCTCGACAACAGAACGGACAGCCTCCATTTGCCCTTTTCCTCCATCCGTAATGATTAGGTTAGGCAATGAAGACTTTTCGTCTATCATACGCGTATATCTTCGCCGAACCACTTCCCGCATAGAAGCATAATCATCCGGGCCTTCGACCGTTTTGATATTGTATTTTCGATAATCAGCCTTAGAGGGCTTTCCCATTTTAAAGACGACACAAGCTGCGACCGGATCCGAACCTTGAATATTGGAATTATCGAAACACTCGATTTGAGCCGGCAATTCCTCCAAATGTAAGTACGTTTGGATTTCTTTCAGCAATTTGACATTACGTTGTTCCGGATTCAGCTTTTCCGACTGTTTCAATTTGTCCAGTTTGTATTGCCTTCCATTCATTTCCGACAATTCAAGCAATTTCTTTTTATCTCCTCTCTGAGGCACCGTAAACTGGACACCTTCCAATTCAATATCCAAAGTAAAAGGAACAATGATTTCTTTCGCTGTACTATCAAAACGTTTCCTCATCTCAACAATTCCCAGACTCAACAACTCCTCTTTGCTTTCATCCAACTTTTTCTTGTATTCGAAAGTGTATGCTTGTACCACTGCCCCATTTCCAATATGAAGGTAGTTGATATAAACAGACGGTTCGTTTTCGGTAATGGAAAAGACATCTATGTTATGAAGCATCGGAGTTACAACAATCGATTTGGAGCGGTAATTCTCGATTGCTTCGTATTTTTCCTTCACCTTTTGCGCCTCCTCAAATTTAAGTTCTGCGGACAATTGCATCATCTGTTCATACAGATGTTTGCTGACCTGTGATATGTTTCCACGGAGGATTTCTTTTATTTCTGCAACGTTCCGCATATACTCCTCCAACGATTGCAATCCCTCGCAAGGTCCTTTACAACGTTTGATGTGATACTCCAAACAAACGCTGTATTTTCCATCACGGATATTCTCCGGTGTAAGCGGGTATTTGCAAGTCCGCAAAGGATAAAGTTCTTTCACCAATTGGAGCATCACCTTTGCTGTATAAACAGAAGGATAAGGTCCATAATAGCGAGACCCATCACGAATTATATTCCGTGTTTGATAAATCCTCGGGAAATACTCGTTTTTGACCACAATAGACGGATAAGTTTTATCGTCTTTTAGCAGCACATTATAACGAGGATGGTATTGCTTTATCAGACTATTTTCCAAAAGCAACGCATCCTGTTCCGTGTCCACAACAAAGTATTTGATGTCACGAATCTGTTTGACGAGGACTCGAGTCTTATTGCTGTCCTGCTGTTTATTGAAGTAAGAAGAAACCCGTCGTTTCAAGTTCTTCGCCTTCCCGACATAGATAATCGCACCCTTCTCATCGAAATATTCGTAGCACCCCGGTTTCTCCGGCATGACCGCCAATATCGTCTTTATATATTCAAGGATTTCCTCATTCATGACCAACTTTATCTTCAATAAACCATATAGTTACAAGTATCACTTAAAGTAATGTTTCACGTGAAACATTGCCTGTTTACCGTCCCGACATTACCAACAAGATATTTATATCACTGGGGGAAATACCCGGAATACGGCTTGCCTGAGCAATCGTTTCGGGGTCTATGCGCACAAGTTTCTGACGAGCTTCCGTCGAAAGGGAAAGAATGGAAGAATAATCAAACTTTCCCTTAATGCGGATATTCTCAAGCCTGCTAATCTTGTCCGCTATCAGCTGCTCTCGTTTGATATAGCCATTATACTTAATCAATATTTCCGCAGCTTCTAGAATCTCCGAACGGCGGGAAGAAGGAATCTTATCCAACTCAGCTTTCAAGGCAGGAACCAATTCCGAAAGGTTATCCAAACCCAACTGCGGGCGCAATACCAAATCATACAACTTGCATCCGTGTGCCAATTCTGTTGTCCCCAATCGAACTAAATCCGGATTGATGTATTGGGGTTTGATAGAATAATTCTCGCAGAAAGATATAATCTGATCACGATAGTTTCGTTTATCGTCTAACAACTCTTTACGATAAGCAGTAGCTAATCCTAATTGATAAGATTTCTCCGTCAAGCGCATATCTGCATCGTCCTGACGAAGCAAGATTCGATACTCCGCACGCGAAGTAAACATGCGATAAGGCTCGTCCACACCTTTCGTTACCAAATCATCTATGAGCACACCAATATAAGCCTCATCTCGTCCCAAAACAAAAGGTTCGCCTCCAAAACAATTGATATGAGCATTGATGCCGGCTATCAAACCTTGCCCTCCTGCCTCTTCATATCCGGTCGTGCCATTAATCTGTCCGGCAAAAAAAAGATTCTTAATCTTCTTCGTTTCCAAATTATGGTTCAACTGGGTTGGATCAAAGAAATCATATTCGATAGCGTAACCCGGACGATATATTTGAACATCTCGAAAAGCAGGGATTGCTTGCAAAGCTCGCAGCTGGATATCCAACGGCAGCGAAGAAGAGAAACCATTTAAATAGTATTCGTTAGTATTTTCTCCTTCTGGTTCGAAGAACAGCTGATGCTGTGTCTTATCTGCGAATGTTACTATTTTAGTTTCGATACTCGGACAATAACGAGGACCAATGCTTTGGATTTGTCCATTATACAATGGTGAATCGGGCAATCCTTCCCTTAAAATATCATGACATTGCTCATTAGTGAAGCATGTCCAACAGCTAAGCTGTCTGAGTTGTCTTTGGACATTATCCAAATAAGAGAAGCGATGGAAATCATTTTCACCCGGCTGTTCCACCATCTCATCAAAATGTACGCTTCGTGCATCAATACGGACAGGCGTTCCTGTCTTCATTCGTGCAGATTGAATGCCAAATGAGACCAACTGTTCTGTCAATCCCGTTGCCGCAGGTTCGGAGATTCGTCCACCACGTATTTGTGTCCGGCCGATGTGCATCAAACCATTCAAGAACGTCCCGTTCGTCAAGACAACAGAATGAGCACGGAACTCGACATTCATCCCTGTTCGCACTCCACACACTGCCCCGTTTTCAACTATAAGTTCATGCACCATATCTTGCCACATCCATAAGTTATCCGTGTTTTCCAAGATACCTCTCCAACATTGGATAAACTGTGAACGGTCGCTTTGCGCACGAGGGCTCCACATGGCAGAGGCCTTTGCTTCGGTTCAACATCCTAAACTGAATGGCTGTACGATCTGTAACAATTCCCATTTGTCCTCCTAAAGCATCAATTTCCCGGACGATTTGTCCTTTTGCTATGCCGCCGACTGCAGGATTGCAACTCATCTGAGCCACTTTGTTCATGTCCATAGTAATAAGAAGTGTCCGGGAACCTAAATTCGCAGCGGCTGCTGCAGCTTCACATCCAGCATGTCCGGCTCCTACTACAATCACATCGTAATCGAATCTCATTTTTATAACATCATTTATTTCAGCAGACAAAGATAGTTAGAAAAGAGATAGAATTGGAAGATAAAACGAGAATAATCGGAACAAGACGATGGCTTTTCAAAGGAGAAACAATTGATAAGGAAAGAAGAGGAATAAGTCAGCATAAAAATAAAAAACATTGCGAGGGTTTATATTTTCCCTCGTAATGTTTTTCCCCAATATAATGAATTCTGTTTTCGTCACTCTTTTATTACTAAAAAGCAACTCGCATAACCTATTGCCTGCAATCTATATCATTTTATGTTTTCATACATTCCCGGTTCCAATGGGAAAGTCGAAAATGCAGCAATGGACTTAGTTGATTTACGGGTGCAATAATCGAATTCGGTAGAATGTGTTCCGTCATACGATTTCCAAACCAATTTTAATTTAACGGTCTTTCCTTTTGTATCAGGCAACTTATCCAATTTGAAAGCGACCAAACCATTAAGGCGTTTACCCTTCAAATCGCCAAACGCATTATGGCGGAATTCTACTTCGTATGGGTTTTCTGGATTTTGATGGGTTAACAAGTTGACGTGATGCTTTGTTCCGTTACCACTGAAATTTGTACGGAAAAGTAATGTCAAATAACCGTCTTCGGCAATTGACACCCAATCTTTAACGATATCGACTGGATCTGTTCCATAAACGGAATTATTGGAAACGCCTAAGTCCGGAGCAGTAGCTTTTGTCAAAATACTATCCAACCAAAATACGTCCACCGCTTTTGTATAGCCTTTGGATGGTTCATTTAACTCCACCACTCTTCCCAATGCACGCACCTCTTTATTCCCAAATGGGGATTTTTTCATATTAGAAGGATAAAGGGTCGTACTGTCATCCAACTGCATATAAAAGGAGTTTTCACCAACAGGTTTAACAGTCACCAATACATTAGGCGGCTCGACTGGGTCAATAACCAAGTTGCCATCATTGTCATCTACATCCAAACAAGACTGCAGAGAGAACAAAGAAGCAGACAAAATCACACACACTCTCCAAAAATTGAACATTTTTCTCATATAAACAATATGTTATTATTAATACTCTATTTTATTAGAGTAAGAAAATGAGGAAAATGCTGCATGGAAATTTGTTAAATTCCTTTACACTCTTCGGGAAGAATGGAAAGTGCCTTGTTTTCGTTTGCCTCCATGATTTCTCTTTCTCCCGGACCTTTGTCATTAATGCCACAAAGATGCAAGATTCCATGAATAATGGTGCGATGCAGCTCTTCGTTATACGGAGTGTGGAAAGTATCAGAATTTGTTTTCACTGTATCCAAACTAATGAACAAGTCTCCGGATATTTTATTGCCTTCAGTATAATCAAAGGTAATGATATCTGTATAATAATCGTGTTGGAGATACTGTCGGTTTACTTAGGATTTTCTCATCGGAACAGAAGATATAACTGATGTCACCCGTTTTTTTTGCCGTATGTCTTCGTCACTTCCCTCACCCAACTACTTACTGCCTCTTGGTTGATTGCTGGAAGTTCAACTTCTTCAGAATAAAATGATATTGCCATAATACTTGTTTTTATCGAATGCAAAGTTACGAAAGTTAGCAGATATATTTACCTTTGTAGAAAATAGAAAAAACAATAATCATGAGAAGGAATGTAATATTAAGTTTGCTTTGCCTGTTTTTAACCCTTTCAACTTGGGCATCGGATTACCAATATAAAAGGAACATTCATTACCGCCCTACTCCAACAGGGCAAACTTACACTGACTCGATGTGTGTATTGGACATTGCTTATCCCAAAGATGCTTCCAATGCTCCTGTAGTGATTTGGTTCCATGGAGGCGGCTTAACTGTAGGACACCGAGAATTACCAATTGAATTGCTAAAGGAGGGTTTGGTCGTCTTGGGTGTTGAATACCGATTATCACCCAAAGCGACAACAGAAGAGATGCTGATGATGCTGCCGCAGCTGTGGCTTGGGCTTTCGACAACGTGGAAAAGTTTGGAGGTAGCAACAAGAAGATTTATCTGTCGGGACATTCTGCAGGTGGATACTTGATTGACATGGTCGGATTGGACAAAAGTTTATTGGCGAAATATGGTAAAGATGCAGACATGATAGCCGGACTCATTCCTTTCAGCGGGCAAGTCATTACTCATTTTGAGACACGCCGTCAAATGGGGCTTCAACCTTTGCAACCAACGATTGATAAAACAGCTCCGCTTTTCCATGTGAGAAAAGATTGCGCCCCGATTCTAATCATATCGGGAGACAGGGAGAAAGAATTGTATGGACGTTATGAAGAGGCTGCCTATTTTTATCGTCTCTTTAAGCTTGTCGGACATCCGGACGCAACTCTTTACGAATTGGATGGATATGACCACGGCAACATGCCGATTGCCTCCTATCCTCTTTTACACCAATTTATCAAGGAGCACGAAAAAGTGAAGAAGTAATTTGTCCTGTTTAACCTCCATTTTGGGCATTTTTCCCGGACAGTTATCAGAACAGATTTGGAAAAGAGCCAAAATCGGAGGTTAAAAATGGGGATTTATGCATATATCTGTTTATTTATCAAATATTTAAGACGCATAACAGCACCATGATTAAATATAATGCCTAAGAAGTTAAAAAATATAAACGTCATCGTTTGGCATAATGATAAGCACGCATGGCATTTAAAACAGCCAAAACTGTCACTCCGACATCTGCAAAGACAGCCATCCATAAAGTTGCCCAACCCAAAGAGGCAAGCGACAACACCAATAATTTGACAGCGATTGCAAAGAATACATTTTCTTTAGCAATCCGGATTGTCCGCCGGGACAAACATATCGCCAAAGCAATCTTAGAAGGTTTATCGTCCATCAATACAACGTCCGCAGCTTCAATAGCTGCATCTGAACCTAATCCGCCCATCGCAATTCCAACATCTGCACGAGCCAAGACAGGCGCATCATTAATGCCATCACCAACAAATGCCAAAGAAAGCTGACAGGGTTTCTCCTTCATCAATTTCTCAACAATAGCGACTTTATCAGCAGGAAGGAGTTCCGCATGGCATTCGTCCAAACACAAGCTGTTGGCGACACTCTCTCCTACCTCTTTCTTATCGCCTGTCAGCATAACCATTTTTTTCACTTTCAGTTTCCTTAAACTGTTAACCGCTTCAGAAGCGTCTTTCTTGATTTGGTCAGAAATCACAATATGACCGATATAGCAACCATCCACCGCCACATGAATCGTTGAACCGATTTTATGACACGGATGCCATTTAGCTCCAATCGCATCCATCATTCGAGAATTACCTACACAAACTTCTTTGCCATTGACTTTCGCCTTTACTCCTTGCCCGGCTATTTCTACTATGTCTTCCACAGAACAACCATCCGCTTCATTGGGGAAAGCATCACGCAAAGAAATTGCAATGGGATGAGTGGATAGACGTTCAACGTGGGCGGCAAGATGCAACAGCTGAGTCTTGGAAATGTGCTCGGGATGAACTGCTGTGACTTCAAACTCTCCTTTCGTCAGCGTTCCCGTCTTATCAAAGACAACTATTCCTGTCCTTGACAAAGTATCCATATAACGTGCTCCTTTTATCAGAACTCCATTCTTGGAAGCTCCACCAATTCCTCCGAAAAAGGTCAAAGGAATGGACAAGACCAAAGCACAAGGGCATGAAACAATCAAAAAAGTCAAAGCCCGATTCAACCATTGCGGGAAAGAAGAGAGATAATCATCGGCAAAGAAAGGAGGCAGAAATGCTAAAAACAGAGCAGCAAATACAACTACTGGCGTATACACACGGGCGAATTTTGCAATGAATGTTTCGCTTTTCGATTTCTTGGCACCCGCATTTTCTACCATGTCTATGATTTTGGAGACAGTTGATTCGCCATACTTTTTCTTTACTCTGACAGTCAATGCACCGTTTATATTTATACATCCGGAGTAAACCTCATCACCGGGAAAGACTTCTCGAGGCAAACATTCTCCAGTTAATGCCAATGTATTCAAACTGGAATTCCCTTCAGTTATATATCCATCCAAAGGAATCTTTTCTCCAGGCTGCACCACAATAGATTCACCGACATCCACGCTATCCGGAGAGACTTGTGCTATTTTCCCTTCTCGTATCACATTTGCCACATCCGGACGAATCTCCATCAAATGAGAAATAGACTCACGGCTTCTTCCTTCGGCATATTCCTCAAACAGCTCTCCAACTTGGAAGAAGAGCATGACAAATACAGCCTCGGGAAATTCCGTTTCTGCTCCTGGGAAAAAGCCGATGCCCAAAGCTCCCAAAGTGGCAATACACATCAGAAAATCTTCATTAAAGAGTTTCCCCTTAAAAAGATTTTCCAACGCCTCTCCTATCACATCATAACCAATCAACAAATACGGGACAAGATAAAGGAATAGCAATTGCCCAACACTGCACGACTGCGTATGCTCAATCGTCATGGCGACCAACAAAAGTATAGCAGCCGCCACAATCCTCACCAATTTATTGTTTTTCATACATATATATATTATAGTCATTCCTCCTCGCAAAGGAATAACTGTGTATTTGCAATCTTATGCCAAATGGTTTGATACATTATTATATATAAACCACTCTACAACGCCAGCTATTTTCTAACAATCCTTATTTCCGTCCGAAGTCTGCCGGAATTTCTCCCCAAGATGAAGTTTCCCATTTATATATCGGAATGGAATAGTTATTCTCTTCGAGCCATTTCTCCGCACGTGCAATCAATTCAAATATCGGCTCATTCTCCGGTACTCGTTCCAACAAAGTCTTGCACTTCTTCTTCTTCACCCAAGCAATCGCATTACGGCTGTCGGAATAGATAGGCATGTTCACACCTTTTTGCTTCAGCAATGCTAGTCCATGCACCAAAGCCAAGAATTCCCCGATATTATTGGTACCTTTCTTCATCGGACCCACCCGGAATATCTCCTCTCCGGTCGCTGTATAAACTCCTCTATATTCCATATCTCCCGGATTGCCGCTACAAGCAGCATCGACTGCCAAACTTTCATTGATAGGCTTCAGCGGAATAGTCTCGGAGGGCGAACTCATCATCTTTTCAAATGTATCTTTATTGGAAGGGCGGCGTTTGATGTATTCAGAATAATCCTTTCCGAACGCCTCATTTGCCTCCTCTATCGTTTCAAAGGATTTATATTTAGCATCATGGAAAGAATCGACCTGCTTTTTGCAATCCGCCCAATTATCATAGACTCCCGGAGTAACGCCTTGCCACACTACATAATATTTTTTCTGCTTTACCATTTGCAATCTGTTCCAATATAAAGATTAGGGATTACATTGTTCATACATAAATCCAGAATCCATCAAATTAAAATTGAATATTTTGGAAGCAAAGATAAGGATTATTTCATTTTTAATTACTTTTGCATAAATCCAAATAGACGATAAATGAAACGTATTTTTCTAATGGGATATATGGGAGCAGGAAAAACGACTTTGGGGAAGACTCTCTCCAAATCACTAAACCTCTCCTTTATCGATCTCGATTATTATATAGAAAGACGATATCATAAGGAGATAAGACAACTTTTCGCAGAAAAGGGAGAAGATGGATTCCGGGATATCGAACGCAGGATGTTACATGAAGTGGCGGAGTTCGAAGATGTATTGATATCCACAGGAGGCGGCACGCCTTGTTTCTTCGACAATATGCAGTTCATGAACCAAGCTGGAGTAAGCGTTTATCTGAAAGTATCGGTCGATGAACTGGCAAAGCGGTTGGAACTATGCAAACAGACTCGTCCGGTATTGAAGAATCGATCAGGAGAGGAACTGAAGGCTTTTATCTCCGAAAGCTTAAAGACAAGGCTTCCTTTCTATGAGCAAGCCCAAATCATATTTGATGCGGAAAAGATGGATACTGAAGATGACGTCTATACGATTAGCAAACAATTAGAATCTTTATTGTAAAAACAAACAGCGATATGGAAAACACCTCTGAACACTCCTCGTCCCAATTCCAAGGCATTCCACAGGAACTGCTTTGCCAAATCGGGAAAGCGTCTTCTCGCATTACCATTGGTATTCCCAAAGAGCGTCTTGCAGGAGAAAGACGAGTTGCCTTGACCCCAGAAGCAGTGGAAATATTAACCGGCTACGGGCATCGCATCATTGTAGAGAGCGGAGCCGGATTAGGAATCAACTATTCCGACAACCACTATTCTGAAGCAGGAGCTGAAATCACAGATTCGCCCGCAATCGTTTTCCAATCGGATATGATTATCAAAATCCTCCCTCCTCTTCCGGAAGAGGTTAACTTGATACGCCCACGTATCACGGTCTGCTCTTTTTGTTTCCCAGCAGTTGCTGCGTCCGGATGCGTTCCGTTTAATGATAGCCAAAAGGATTACTGCCATCGATTACCGTTACTTGCTCGACGAGCAGTTGAATTATGCTCCAATCATGGGTGCTTTGGCGGAAATAGAAGGTTACGCCGCCATCAATATCGCTTCGGATTTACTTAGCAACACACATGGAGGCAAAGGCATATTATTAGGCGGAGTAGCTGGAATTTCCCCTACGGAAATCGTCATTGTCGGAGCAGGAAACGCCGGAACAACGGCAGCAAAAGCAGCCATGGCGATGGGAGCTTCCATCAAAATCTTCGACAATAACATTTGCCGACTGCATAAGATACAACAGTCGTTGGGCTTTCATGCGTTCACATCGAACTTCCACCCGAACGTTTTGCGAAACGCTTTCCAAAGTGCGGATGTAGTTATCGGAGCATTGCCCACCGACAATCCAGAACATCGGTACATCATTGCGGAAGAACTGGTGAGCACGATGAAAAAAGGAGCTTTGATTATCGACCTTCGCATCAATCAGGGCGGGTGCTTTGAGACCACATGCGGATGGAACAAAAGCACTCCGGAGATCTTTGAGCAATATGGAGTATTGCATTACTGCAAACCATTTATCAGCAACACGGTCGCTCGCACAACCTCCATGGCGTTCAGCAATCTCTTCATTCCCATACTGACAGCCATCGGAGATTTAGGCGGAGTACAAAATTATATCAAGTCAGACGCAGGATTTAAAAATGGCATCTATCTCTTCCAGGGAAGAGCCGTTAAAGATTCGATTTCCGCATCATACGGAATCCGTTCCAATAATATCGACATATATTTAGCCGCATTTTAGAAACAGAATAAAACTTTCTATTTTTATTCATTATAATAAATAGGAAATTTCAAACTTTATTCTTTCCTTTGCAGTGTTATTTAGTAATTTGATTAGCGGTAACGTAAAATTAAATATCATGACAGAACAAACAAAAGTTACGACATTAGATCAGGTAGTCATCCGTTTCTCTGGAGACTCAGGAGATGGAATGCAGCTAACCGGAACTATTTTCTCGAATCTGTCCGCTATTTTCGGAAATGAGATTTCAACATTCCCCGATTATCCGGCAGAAGTTAGAGCACCTCAAGGCACACTTAGCGGTGTTTCTGGATTCCAAGTTCATTTGGGATCTAAAACAATCCTAACACCGGGCGACAAAGCCGATGTATTGGTTGCCATGAACCCGGCTGCTCTTAAAGTTAATGTAAAGAACTTAAAGCCTAATGCAATCGTTTTGATCGACACAGACTCTTTCACGAAAAACGATTTGGAAAAAGCACTGTACACTACAGACGACCCATTCCAGAATTAGGTTTGACTCAGGTTCAAGTTGTGGCTGCTCCTATATCCAGCATGGTAAAAGAGGGCTTGACTGAATTTGGTTTGGATAACAAATCCGCCCTTCGTTGCAAAAACATGTTCGCTTTAGGATTGGTTTGCTGGTTGTTCGAACGTCCTTTGGAAGAAGCAATGCACATGTTGCAGAACAAGTTCGCCAAGAAACCGGCTATCGCACAAGCTAACATCAAGGCGTTGACAGACGGATATAACTATGGTCACAATATCCACGCTTCTGTTTCTACTTACCGTATCGAAAGCAAGAAAGCAGAACCGGGTACATATATGGATGTAAATGGAAATAAGGCAACTTCTTACGGTTTGATCGCTGCTGCTGAAAAAGCAGGTTTGCGGTTGTTCTTAGGTAGTTATCCTATCACTCCGGCTACAGATATTCTTCACGAATTATCAAAACGCAAAGACTTAGGTGTCATCACTGTTCAAGCAGAAGATGAAATCGCAGGCGTATGTACAGCTATCGGAGCAAGCTTCTCTGGCTGTTTGGCTGCTACTTCTACTTCTGGTCCTGGTTTGGCTTTGAAGAGCGAAGCCATCGGTTTGGCTGTAATAGCTGAAGTTCCATTGGTTGTAATAGACGTACAGCGTGGTGGTCCTTCTACTGGTATGCCGACTAAATCAGAACAAACTGACTTGATGCAAGCATTATATGGACGTAACGGAGAATGTCCTGCTGTTGTATTGGCTGCTTGTACTCCTGCAGACTGCTTCGATGCTGCATTCTGGGCAGGTAAATTGGCTGTTGAACACATGACTCCGGTTATTTTGTTGACAGATGCATTTATCGCTAACGGTTCTACTGCATGGCGTTTGCCTGAATTGGACAAATATCCAGAAATCAAACCGAATTATGTTTCTAATTATAAGGGTGAAGCTCCTTGGAAGCCTTACCGCAGAGATCACGAAACAATGGTTCGTTACTGGGCAATCCCTTTAAGACAGAAGGATTCATGCACCGTTTAGGTGGTTTGGAGAAAGACTATGAAACAAGTGCTATCTCTACGGATCCTGTTAACCACCAGCGCATGGTTCGCGCACGTCAAGCTAAGATTGACAAGATTGCAGACTTTATCCCTGAATTGAATGTTATCGGAGACCAAGATGCAGACTTGTTGATTGTTGGTTGGGGTGGAACATACGGACACTTGTATGAAACCATGGAAATCATGCGTTCACAAGGAAAGAAAGTTGCATTGGCACACTTCAAATATATCAATCCGCTGCCAAAGAATACAGCAGAAGTATTGAAACGCTTCAAGAAAGTGGTGGTAGCAGAGCAGAACAATGGTCAGTTTGCTAACTACTTGAGAAGTAAAATCAGTGACTTTAATCCATTCAAGTTTGACCGAATTAAAGGACAGCCTTTCATCGTAGGTCGTCTGGTTGAAGAATTTACTAAAATATTGGAGGCATAAGAGATGGCAACAGAAGAATTAAAATATCAACCGAAAGATTATAAGAGCGATCAGTATGTACGTTGGTGTCCGGGTTGTGGTGACCACGCCGTATTGAATTGTTTGCATAAAGCAATGGCAGAAGTAGGTGTCGCTCCACATAACATGGCCGTTATCTCAGGTATCGGCTGTTCTTCACGTCTGCCTTATTACATGAACACTTATGGTTTCCATACCATTCACGGTCGTGGTGCAGCTATCGCTACAGGTGTTAAGACAGCACGTCCTGATTTGAGTGTTTGGTTGGTGACAGGTGACGGTGACTGTTTGGCAATTGGTGGTAACCACTTCATCCATGCCGTACGCCGTAACATCGACTTGAACATTGTCCTGTTCAACAACAAGATTTATGGTTTGACAAAGGGACAATATTCCCCGACATCTGACCGTGGTTTCGTATCCAAGAGTTCTCCTTACGGAACAGTTGAAGATCCGTTCATCCCTGCAGAATTGGCTTTGGGTGCTCGCGGTAATTTCTTCGCTCGTACAATCGACGTGGATTTGAAGAATACAACTGAAATCTTGGCTGCTTCTGCACGCCACAAAGGTGCTTCTGTAACTGAAGTATTGGTAAACTGTATGATCTTCAACAACGGTATCCACAAGAAGATTGTTGACAAAGAATTCCGTGCAGACCGCACTATCCTTTTGCGCCATGGCGAAAAGATGATTTACGGTGCTAACAATGATAAAGGTATTGTATTGGACGGCTTGAAACTGAAGTCTGTGACTATCGGTCAGGATGGCTACACAATGGATGATGTATTGGTTCACGATGCTCACTGCAAAGACAACACATTGCACATGATGTTGGCTATGATGGGTGGTGATATGCCGGTTGCATTAGGTATTATCCGTGATGTTGAAGCTCCTACTTACGATGAATCTGTTCACGCACAGTTGAAAGAAGTTCAGGAAAAGATGCCTTGCCGCACTTTGGATCAGTTCTTGCGCAGCTGTGAAACTTGGGAAATCAAATAGATAGACTCCTAAAAACAAACGAAAGGGCTGCGTCAAAAAGAACGTTTTGATGCAGCCTTTTTAGTGTAAAAAATAGGATAAAATCCGCTGAAAAAAGATACCGTTGTTTTGAAAAAAACATCACGAGGAATTTTTGAAAAGGGGCTGTGTCAAAATAACCATTTTGATGCAGCCCCTTTAAGGTGTGTCAGAATTAATAAAATGCAAGGCTCTGAGGATGAGACCGACAGGAGTTTACTGGTGTAAATGACTGAGGTCGAATTCCGAAAGTAACGCAGCAGTTTGCAATTATGACACACCGCCTTTTTTTAAAAACAACGGTATGTTTAACCCAAATCGGTCATTAGAAAATTTCGCTTTCTTTTTGACTTAAAAAACAGGCTGAAAACAATGTGTTGCATTAGCATACAGATGCTATAATGATGACTATAAGTTGCTATTCGCTTTCTTTTTGCACGAAAAAAATCTCTAATGACCGATTTGGGTTTAAAATTGCCTTCATCTGAAAAATGCAAATCGCTAAGAATGAGACAGATATGAGTTTGCTCATGTGAATGACCAAGCTCGGATTCTAAAAAGCCACACTGCCGTTTGCAATTATGACAAAACTTCCTTTTTTTGATTTCATCTCGGTTACAATCCCTATCATGCTGTGTGGCGCATCACTTTCCTCTTGAAACACGAATGAAATAATTTATTCAATGATTCGTCAAACTTATGCATTAATGCTGCAACACGGTGGCGGTAATTTTGCCTTCGATTAAAGGACATAAAATAATAATATGAAAGGATTTTTACTACTACTGGCTGCTTTTATGGTAAACGTTTATGTACATGGCGCAGCTATTCGTGGAACGGTTGTTGATAAGAATACACAAGAACCATTGATTGGAGCAGCTATTCAAGTGAATGGCACGACGACAGGAACCGTTACCGACTTGGACGGATATTTTGAATTAGCAGGTTTGCGTAATGGCACTTACCAATTAACCGTATCTTATATCTCCTACATTACGCAAACACTGAATGTTTCAGTGGAGAGCATAGCAGATATTCGCATTGAAATGCTTTCTGACGACCAACAGCTCAACGAAGTCGTTGTTGTAGCTGATGCCAAAAAGAATACAGAAACCGCATTATTGTCCCAGCAACGGAAAGGATTGGTCGTACAAACGGGCGTTTCCGCTCAACAAATCACAAGGACACAAGACAAGGACGCATCGGAAGTTATCCGCCGTGTACCAGGTGTCAGCATTATAGATGGCAAGTTCGTGATGGTTCGAGGATTGTCACAACGTTATAATAATGTATGGATAAACAATAGCGCAGTACCCAGCAGCGAAGCAGATGCACGTGCATTTTCTTTCGATATCATCCCATCTTCCCAGTTGGACAATATCGTAGTAGTCAAAAGTGCTTCTCCTGAATATCCGGCAGATTTCACAGGTGGCTTTATCTTGGTTAATACAAAAGATGTGCCGAACCGTAACACTTTTGGAATATCGGTAGGAGGTAATGTGAATGACCGGACACATTTCCGTGATTTCTTGTACAATAAGAGTAGTGCAACGGATTTCTTAGGATTTGATAATGGGTTGCGTAGTTTGGATCACGGAATATTTACCCAGTTGAAATCGGATAACAACCAGACAAACAATTATAGTTTGTTGGGCAATGGATTCAACAACGATTGGAATATTCGCACGCACACGCCTTTGGCAGATTTAAACTTGAGTATGAATTATAGTCATCGATGGGTCAATGACTCAGGAAGCACTTGGGCAATGTTGGGAGTGTTGAATTATAGCAATACTTATCGTACATACAAGAATATGGAGAACAACCTCTTTGGAAGTTATGACACGACAAATGACAGGTCGAATTATTTGCATCGCTATACAGATGACCAATATAATCACAATGTCAGTTTGGGCGCAATGTGGAATGTCACGTATGTTACGGCAAATGGTAACAGCCGCTATGAATTGAAGAACATCTTTAACCAACTTGGGAAAGACCGATTGACCAACCGATTGGGATACAATGCGCAGAGCGAGTATGAATCACAGGCAGAATATTATTATCAGAGCCGGAGCACATACAATGGCCAGCTTACGGGCAAACATTCGATTGGCGATGCGGATAAGTTGGATTGGAGTGCCGGATATTCATACGCCAATCGTAACATGCCGGATAGAAGAAGATTCACACAAGTCATGGATGAATCGATCAAGCAGTTTGTAATTGAGAACATCAATGATGTAAACCGTGAATTTTCCCGCTTGGATGAACACATTCTTTCTGCGAACTTGAATTATCAGCATACTTTCAATCTCGGTGAGTTTAACCCATTGTTAAAAGCCGGTACTTATACAGAATACCGGACTCGTAAATATAACACCCGTTATTTCTTGTACACATGGAATACAGGAAGTTTACCTTCTTCTTATGCCGTCTTGGATATTCCAACACAATTGATGCAAGACAGTAATTATGGTGCGGATAAACTCTCTTTATTGGAGAAGGTGGATTATACGAACAATTATGAAGGCGACAATTTGTTGAACGCAGGTTATGTTGCTTTCAATCTTCCTTTTGGCAATTTAAATGTATATGCTGGAGTACGTTTTGAGCATGACCGCATGAAATTGGTTAGCAATACACGGCAATATGAGGAGAGCCACCACAATCTATATTACACATACAATGATTTCTTCCCATCATTGAACAGTACATACAAACTAAACGAGAAAAACCAGCTTCGCCTTTCGTATGGACGAACTGTAAATCGCCCTGAGTTCCGAGAAGTATCCACTTCCGTCTTTTACGACTTTGATTTGGCAAGCAATGTGGAAGGCAATGCCACTTTGAAGCCCGCTTATGTCGATAATTTCGACCTTTCGTATGAGTTGTTCCCGGCAGAAGGAGAGTTGTTGAATGTCTCTTTGTTTTACAAACGATTCAACGACCCGATTGAATGGGTTTATACATTGAACGGAGGAACAGATTATACTTACTCTAATGTAAATGCAGAGAGTGCTGACAATTATGGAATAGAAATCGATGTTCGTAAGAACTTGGACTTTATAGGCTTGAAGAACTTCAGTTGGAGTTTTAACGGTTCATTGATAAAGAGCCGAGTGCATTTTGATGATAATTCCCGTCAAAAGAACAGACCGATGCAGGGTCAATCTCCCTACTTGATAAATACGGGAATCTTTTACCAGAACAATGGTTGGAGTGCGGCTTTGCTCTACAATCGTATTGGTAAACGCATCATCGGTGTAGGACGAAGCATGGGAACTGGGGAGAATATTGTAAATGTTCCGGATTCTTATGAAATGCCTCGCAACACGATTGACCTCAGTTTCTCTAAATCGTTGTGGGAACATGTCGAAGTAAAAGTAGGCATACGTGATTTGTTGGGCGAAAATATCAAGTACCAACAATATCAAGAGACAAACCATGGCGATGTAATACAGGTAAACCGGCAGTATCGACCGGGAAGGAATTTCTTGGCAAACATCAGCTATAAATTTTAATAGAATAATCAATAATCACTTTTAAAATAAGAATGATATGAAAAAGAAAACAATTTTGGTTTCTGCTCTCTCTCTTTTCATGATGGTGGGCATTGTTTCTTGTGGAGATGACAATGAGGTAATTCCAAATCCGAATCCTGGTACTGAAACGAATTACGTAAAGGGAACAGACACGGATGGAAAGACAACATATAACAAACTGCTCTTTGATGAAAATGGCAATCCCGATGAAAAAGGTATTGTTATCGGAAATGGAGAAAAGGAGATGGTGTTCAAAGGAAAAGAAACACTGGCAAAAGGAACTTACCTGTTGAAAGGTTGGATTTATGTAGCGGACGGATCCGAACTGACCATCGAGGCTGGCACTATTATCAAAGGTGACAAAGAAACACAGGCTTGCTTGATTGTTGAACCGGGTGGCAAACTGATAGCGAAAGGGGCAAAAGAGGCTCCTATTGTATTCACTTCAGAACAGCCGAAAGGACAACGTAAACCGGGTGACTGGGGAGGATTAATCCTTTGCGGAAATGCGAAGAACAATCAAGGCGTCCAACAAATTGAAGGCGGTCCGCGTACTAAACATGGTGGCGATAACGACGCAGACAATTCAGGTATTTTGAGTTATGTACGTGTGGAATTTGCAGGTTATCCATTCCAAAAGGATAAAGAAATCAATGGTATTACATTTGGTTCAGTGGGTAATGGCACTCAAGTAGACCATTTGCAGGTATCATTTTCCAACGATGATTCTTATGAATGGTTTGGTGGTTGTGTAAATGCCAAGTATTTGGTTGCATACAGCGGATGGGATGATGATTTTGATACAGATAATGGCTTCTCTGGAAATGTCCAATATGGATTGGTTGTCCGTTATCCTCGTTTGGCTGATACTTCCCAGTCTAATGGCTTTGAATCCGACAACTGTGCCGATGGTGCGGAAGTTTCCCCTTTCACGACTGCTACATTCAGCAACATTACATTTATCGGTCCAAAAGCTTATGATGGATTCTTAAACACGAACGATTATATCAATGGTGGGGAGTATTATCCAAACAACGGCTCTTCTTTGGGTAAATTCCAAGCAGCCATGCAAATACGCCGTTCCAGCCATTTGGCTTGTTTCAACTCTATTGCCGTCGGTTATCCTATCGGATTGATTGTTGATGGAGAAAAAGGTAATACAGTCCAGTTTGCCAAAGATGGAAACCTGAAACTCCAAAACATTATTTTTGCGGGAATGGATGCCGTAGGAACAGACAAAAACAAACAATATGAAGATCTTCCTTATGAAGATGGGAAAGAATATTCATTCTCACACGAATACTTTATCAACCAACCGGGAAATCTTGTATTTGACAATTGCAGTGATTTGTTGTTGAAAGATGCACGAAATGTCGGAGCCGGCTATTTGCCTCAATCTGGCAGTCCTGTCTTGAATGCTGCTGCATGGAATGATGCCGCTTTAAGCTCCTTTGAAAAGGTGGACTATGTTGGAGCTTTCGATTCAGACGACCAATGGTTGGAAGGATGGACTAATTTTGATCCGAACCATACAGATTATTGATTTGTCATAAAGAACCTTAGAGGTTTATGCTTGGGGCTGTGTCAAGATGTTTTGATGCAGCCCCTTTCAGTAGTATAATAAAGCAGTGTTGGGTAGCATTATTCATGCTAAATGGGATTAATCCACAAGATTGAACATAAAAAGGCTGATGGTCGTCTGTTTGTATGGCGGAACTATTAGCCTTTATTCTTTTTGTCCAAGAGAAAAGCAAGGAAGTAATTTTTATATAAAGAAATATTTCTTTAATCATTTGTTTGAATTATATAATTACCCTACCTTTGCAACATATGATTTGATGATTTATAAACACAATTAAATAACTTAAATTATTATCTTATGTGGTTACTTAATTCTTCTATTGGAAGAAAACTGATAATGAGTATATCAGGTCTCTTCCTTATTCTGTTTTTACTGTTCCACTTGTGTATGAACGTGGCAGCAGTGTTCTCAGGCGAAGCGTATAACATGATTTGCGGCTTCCTTGGGGCTAACTGGTATGCTTTGTTGGGTACATTGGTTTTGGCAGCAGGTGTAGTAGTTCACTTTGCGTATGCTATCATGTTGACATTGCAGAATCGCAAAGCGCGTGGTAATGATCGTTATGCTTTGAACGCTCGTCCGAAAGGCGTTGAATGGGCATCTCAAAACATGTTCGTTTTGGGTATAATCGTTATCTTGGGCTTGATTTTGCACTTCACCCAATTCTGGTACAACATGATGTTTGCTGAATTGGCTGGTTTTGAAGGTCAGTTCGGTCCCTACCGATGGTGCAGCATTTATCACATTCTTCTTCCAGGCAATATTGTTAACACAGTGTTGTATTTGGTATGGTTTGCTGCTTTGTGGTTCCACTTGACTCACGGCTTCTGGTCAGCTATCCAGACTTTGGGTTGGAGTAATAATTTGTGGATGAGCCGTTGGGAATGCACTTCTAAGTGGGTTGCTACTATCATCTGCGGTGCTTTCGCTATCATTACTATTATTTTCTATTTGAACGGAGCCGGAGCTTCTTGCTGTGCTGCTTAATTCCGATAGATAGGTGTAAAAAAGACATTTGAAAACAAATCATTATGGCTGAAATTAATTCAAAAATCCCTCAAGGCCCATTGGCTGAGAAGTGGAAAAATTATAAAGATCACCAGAAATTGGTGAACCCTGCAAACAAGCGTCGTTTGGATATCATCGTGGTAGGTACTGGTTTGGCCGGTGCTTCTGCTGCAGCTTCTTTGGCAGAAATGGGATTCAATGTGTTGAACTTCTGTATCCAAGACTCTCCTCGTCGTGCCCACTCTATCGCAGCGCAAGGCGGTATCAATGCTGCTAAGAACTATCAGAATGATGGCGACTCTGTTTATCGTTTGTTCTATGATACAATCAAGGGTGGTGACTACCGTGCTCGTGAAGCTAACGTTTATCGTTTGGCTGAAGTTTCCAATAGCATTATCGACCAGTGCGTAGCTCAAGGTGTTCCTTTCGCTCGTGAATATGGTGGATTGTTGGATAACCGTTCATTCGGTGGTGCTCAGGTATCCCGTACATTCTATGCCCGCGGCCAGACCGGACAGCAGTTGCTTTTGGGTGCTTATTCAGCATTGAGCCGTCAAGTTGGTATTGGTAAAGTGAAATTGTATACTCGTCACGAAATGTTGGACGTTGTTTTGGTTGACGGTCGTGCTCGTGGTATCATCACTCGTAACTTGATTACTGGTAAGATTGAAAGATTTGCTGCTCACGCAGTAGTTGTTGCAACAGGTGGTTATGTAAATACATTCTTCTTGTCAACAAACGCAATGGCTTCTAACGGTTCCGCTGCTTGGCAGTGCTACAAGAAAGGTGCTTATTTTGCTAACCCTTGTATGGTTCAGATTCACCCGACTTGTATTCCTGTGAAAGGTGACTTCCAGTCTAAGTTGACATTGATGTCAGAGTCTTTGCGTAACGATGGTCGTATCTGGGTTCCTAAGAAATTGGAAGACGCTAAGGCATTGCAGGCAGGTACAAAGAAAGGTAAAGATATTCCTGAAGCAGACCGTGACTATTATTTGGAACGCCGTTATCCGGCATTCGGCAACTTGGTTCCTCGTGACGTTGCCTCTCGTGCGGCAAAAGAACGTTGCGACGCTGGTTTTGGTGTGAACAACACTGGTTTGGCTGTATTCTTGGATTTCTCTGACGCTATCAACCGTTTGGGTAAAGAAGTGGTTAAACAGAAATATGGTAACTTGTTCGACATGTACGAAGAAATTACCAATGACAATCCATACGAAACTCCGATGATGATTTATCCGGCATTGCACTACTCAATGGGTGGTCTTTGGGTTGACTATGAATTGATGACTTCTGTTCCGGGTCTGTTCGCTATCGGTGAAGCAAACTTCTCAGACCACGGTGCTAACCGTTTGGGTGCTTCTGCTTTGATGCAAGGTTTGGCAGACGGCTACTTCGTATTGCCATACACGATCCAGAACTACTTGTCTGACCAGATTCAGGTTCCGCGCTTCAGCACAGACCTTCCTGAATTTGCAGCTGCAGAGAAAGCTATCCAAGAACGCATCAACAAGTTGATGAGCATCAAGGGTAAAGAAACGGTTGATACTATCCACCGTAAGTTGGGTCACATCATGTGGGAACATATCGGTATGGCTCGTGATGCTAAGGGCTTACAAGAAGCTATCGCTCAGCTGAAAGAGTTGAAGAAAGAATTTCTGGAGCAATGTATTCATCCCTGGTGAAGCAGTTGATCAGAACGTAGAATTGGAAAAAGCTTTGCGTTTGGCAGACTTTATCGAAATCGGTGCGTTGATGGCTCACGATGCGTTGGATCGTGCAGAATCTTGTGGTGGTCACTTCCGTTCTGAACATCAGACAGAGGAAGGCGAAGCTCTCCGTCATGACGATAAGTTCATGTATGTATCTTGCTGGGAATATAAGGGTGAGGACAAGGATCCTGTAATGTTGAAGGAACCGTTGAATTATGAATTTGTCGTTCCTCAGACACGTAACTACAAGAAGTAATCAACTACAAAAATTAGAATCAAATGGATAAAGATATAAATGTAACACTAAAGATTTGGCGTCAGAAAGGTCCGAAAGAAAAGGGACATTTCGAGACTTATCCAATGAATAACATCAACCAGAGTGTATCTTTCCTGGAGATGTTGGATATTTTGAACGAGCGCTTGGTGAACGAAGGCAAAGAGCCAGTCGTGTTTGACCATGACTGCCGTGAAGGTATCTGCGGCATGTGCTCTTTGTATGTAAATGGTCATCCTCATGGACCAGCTACTGGAGCAACTACTTGCCAGTTGTATATGCGTCGTTTCCACGATGGCGAAACAATCACAATCGAACCGTGGCGTTCTGCAGGCTTCCCTGTAATCCGCGACTTGATGGTGGACCGTACTGCTTATGACAAGATTATGCAGGCTGGTGGTTTCGTATCTGTAAACACAGGTGGCGTTCCTGATGCTAATGCAATTGCTATTCCGAAGGAAAATGCTGACTTGGCAATGGATGCTGCTTCTTGCATCGGTTGTGGTGCTTGTGCTGCTGCTTGTAAGAATGGTTCAGCTATGTTGTTCGTTTCAGCTAAAGTCAGCCAGTTGGCCCTGTTGCCACAAGGTCGTGTTGAAGCTGCTCGTCGTGCAAAAGCGATGGTCGCTAAGATGGACGAACTTGGTTTTGGTAACTGTACCAACACTCGTGCTTGCGAAATGGAATGTCCGAAGAACGTTTCTGTTAGCAACATCGCTCGCTTGAACCGCGAGTTCTTGAAAGCTAAATTGCAAGACTAATCACATAAGTTTATTATAATAAGAGGGGCTGTGTCAAGATGGATGTTTTGATGCAGCTCCTTTAATATTATCAAAATAAAACCTGCAGGAATTTATCCGACAGCAATAGCACGCAAAATATGTTGATGGCAAGAACTCAGGATTTTTTGCTGATTTCATAACAACAAATTAATCCTTTCACATTAACAATACTTCGGTAAGTTTTCATCTAAACTTTTCCAACAAGTGATTACGAGCTTTTTTCAAAAAGCATACTACCTTTTCCCAAAAAGCATACTACCTTTTTGAAAAGAGGTCGGATTGTGATATTTGAGCTGTTATTAAATCAGCGTTAAAACAGTGTCTATGGTTCGCTTAAAATCAGCCAATCTTAACATGTAGACAGTAGCAAGCGATACATTAAAGTGAAGTGAAAATTCATCTTCCTGAAGTCTGTTTACTGACAATTGGTAATTCCGGCATATTGATTGCCATCTTTAAAGCAAAATTCCAGTTGGCATCTGGTTCTTTTGGGACACCAGTAATTATATATTCTGACACTTTTGTGTTCCGAAAGGAAACAAAAAAAATCCCGACTCCATTTGGAATCAGGATTTTCTGTGGTGCCACCAGGAATCGAACCGGGGACACAAGGATTTTCAGTCCTTTGCTCTTTCCGCTTCAAAAACCTTGACCTGCGGTCAAAGTTTCCGAAGCAACCAACTGAGCTATAACACCTTATACAGTTGATTCCTTTTCCTCTTTATCATTCAGAATATTCTGGTTTTAAGCTGGTTTAAGTATTGGTTTAAACAGATGTTAGATTAATACTATTGTTAATTATCTCATTTTCAATTTCATTATACACAAGATCACCCAAGTAAGCAAGAATACTCTTTGCTCGCTTGGGTGATCTTCTTTATATCCTTGCTACTGGAAGGGGGCTTTAAATAAGAAAAAGGCTATTCCCTTTGCAATTTTTAATTCAGAGCTTTAATTTTGTCTTTATGATTACTCCATATATTTGCACTCTTATAAACCTCTATACTTTCAGAAGGAACATATATATCGTTAATTCCATGTGGAAAAATCTCTTTAGACAGAGTTGGAGGTGTCTTTGTACCGATTTTAAGTGTTGGCAGACTAACCCAAGAGCCATAATTATTCATCCCATAGAATGTAGAATTTATAGATTGGAGATTTTCACAATAGCTCAAGTCTATCGTTTCAATCATTGCTCCTTGTAAAGTTCCCATTTCAAATGCTCCATCTGCAATCGTCGTTAATTTTGATCCTTCTTCAAAAGATATAACTTTGATATAAGCAGAAGAAAAAGCGTACCAACCTATTTCCGTTACTTCGGATGGTATTTCTATTGTTGCAAAATGAGTTCCTCTAAATGCTGTTTTGCCAATAGATGACAAAGATGAATTTTCCTCAAATAAAATTTCTGTTATATAAGAGCCATTGAATGCGCTTTCTCCTATTGCTGTTACAGATTTTGGAATAGTAATACTCCCCCTCAATCCGCTTGTTTCCTTAAATGCCTCTTTCTGTATTTCTGTTACACTTGCAGGAATGATTACATGTCCAAGATTTTTACAACCACTAAAAGCACTTTCATTTATAGACGTTAATCCTGTGAAGTATTGTAATTCATTAAACATTATAATATTCTCATTTCCGGAAAAATAATTATTTAAAGACGTGACTTTAGCAGCTTCTTCGTAAGAAAGCTGCCCGTCTTTGTTTTCATCCCAGTGCAATAGGCAAATACTTTTGACCGCAGGATCATCAAATTGGATAAAATCAGAATCCAATCTTCCAGTTTTGGATATTGTAATAACAGTTCCGTCTGTCAATGTAAAATAGACATTATTTTGATCTTGCGTCACATTTGTAAATATAGAATCACCACCTTTTCCATCTTCACCTTTAGCTTTGCCAAGCTTTTCCCAGTTAGTTCCTTTATCGTATGACACATACCAATAATCATCTTCAATCTTTAGTTGTGGCGTTATTCCATCTGTTCCATTTGATCCTTGTGCTTGAACCTTTTGACCATGAACCATGATGTAATCACCGTCCAAAGTCCAATAATAATTTCCATCTTCGTCTTTCTTTATACTAATAGAAGGTGTATTCCCTGTATTTCCAGAACTTTCAACGTCTTTTCCATTATAAATGATGATTGGCTCATTGATCGCAAATGAAATTGTATAACCGATAATTTTACCGTCTTTCTCAACAGGAGAAACATTTGTGATATAATCATTATTCTGCAAAGTAGTAACAATCGTCTGTAAAGAACTCAAATTAGTATTTATCTGATTACACAATATTTTTAATGATTCAAACGCCTCCCATGATGGTATTTTGATTTCAGTACCGTTCGTTAATGTAAAGATCACATAATCGCTATTTGTCGTATAGTCTATGTTAGAGAACATGGAATCACTTTCACCTTCGCTTACAGCCTTGCCCACTTTTGTCCATGTTTTTCCATTGTCGTATGATACGAACCAAAAATCATCCTCTATTTTTAATTGTGGGGTTACACCGTTTTTCCCGTTTGAACCATTTGACCCATTAACACCGTCTTTTCCATCCTCACCGTCTTTTCCGTCTGTTCCATCTTTGCCATCGCTTCCGTTCTTACCGTCTTCTCCTTGGGTCTTGATCTTATTTCCGTCATCATCCGTCAACCATTCTCCGTTAATTGTCCAATAATAAGTTCCATCTGTATCTTTTTTTACTCCAATTATCGGTGTTGTAGGACTTCCATTTCCAGAACCAGAACCGTTTGTTCCATTATAAATCGTAATGGATTCACTCTTTTTAAAAGCAATCGTGTAACCAATCGTAATATCCCCTTTTATAACGGGTGTTACCGAAGTAATGTAATCATGATCCTGACATACATTCACGATAGCCTGAATAGCTAAGATATTCGTGTTCATCTGTTTGCAACTCTCTTCCAAATTTAGGATACGTGTTTCAAGAGAATTAACCGTATTCCAAATATCATCATCATTGTATTTACAGGATGATAATGTCAACATCATAAATAAAACGGCAAGAAGTAGAAAATCTTTCTTCATTGTTTTTTGAAATTATATTTCCTGTTCCCCTACGGAAAGTGAAATAATAAAAAAGGTGTGGGAACACTATTTACTTTATCCTATTATCAGGTTCTCGCATACCTATTCTGTGGATAAAGCAACAGCAACCCACACCAATAGGTATATAAACCATCCTCACAGATAGTTGTACATATCAATGATGCGGGTGCTATTGCTATCACCTTCACAGAATATTCAAATTTGCGAGATTTGATAATAGAAGATAATATCAATAACACCTTTCGTTAAATATGTCCTTCCACAGAGGTTCAACGCCATGAATGTGTAGAATTGCTACAAAGGTACGAAAAGTGTTTATACATCAACCAAGTAAGAGAATGAAAAATCTTTACTTATCCTTGAATTTTTCTCTTATCCAGAAAAAGAGAAATAAACAGCCATAAAACAAAAGAAAAAGTGCTGCTATGATAGGATATGAATCAGGATTCCCAATCAAACAAAAAAGAACCACCAAGAAAGCCAACCACTTCATAATATCCTCCCTTCATCCAAATAAGAGTAATATCCGCTATCTGTCACTATTATATGATCCAACAACTGAATATCAAATAGTTTTGCTGCCTTTTTCACCCTGTCCGTTAATAAATCGTCTTGATTGCTTGGTTGTTTATTCCCTGATGGGTGATTATGGCTAAGGATCATTGCAGAGGCGTTTCCCAATATCGCAGCCTGCATAATGATTCGTATATCGGCAGATGTTGAATCCAATCTACCTTCTGATATATGTACAATCCCCAATACCCTTTTAGCGTTGTTTAACAGGATCAGTTTCATATACTCCCTGTATTGGATTGTTTCAGAATCATATATATGATTCATTAATAAGGAATAAGCACTGTTGGAATCCTTGATAACAGCCCTTTCCGAACTCTTTACTTTCGTGTTGTACGTCAATTTAACGTCACATACCTTATACATTCCTTCCATACGTTTATAAATTAATTGATTATGAATTACGGATTTGCAAGAATGAAAGGAATACCATCAAGTAAAAGATACAACCCATATTTTCAATGTCAGACAGTAGATTCAATCAGCTAAATATATTCTATTCTGGATTGAATGGTAATGTACCCGTCTGAACATGAAATCGTAATCGGCTGATCCTGTAGGCTTTTGCGTAGGATATTCCTTTTTCTTCTCCTTACCGGATGGGGGCATAAAAGGTAGTGGACTTATGAACGCATAGGATATACTTCTTGCTTGGTTAGGCTTACTCTTTGACGTTACCCAAGTAAGAGGAATAATCTATATATAATAATGTATAGAGGGGAAAAGTCTATGGATAGATCACGCTATCCGTTTACTCCGAATATCTCAATTTCGGCTTATTGGCTTTTTACTTTTTTCAGTTCCTATTTATCTGTAACTTCGTATGTTCTTCCAAGTTAAAGAGATTCTCCATGTTTCCAGATAATCCAATATTCATTCCAAAGAAACTCATTATGCAAGAATATAGACCATTTGACAGAATCGAAGTTTACAGGGAAATTGTGGAAACCATCAAAAAAAGACACATTTTGCCAACAGAGACTTATATATCTGTTCCCGTTGTTAAAAATCGGATCAGGAAAAAGAAGAAAAGTTCCTAACCTATTTTGCATTGATAATTAAGTATTTTAAGACGGATGTTTCCAGAAATGGGAATGTCCGTTTTCTATTTGGTAGATACAAAAAACACTTCCAGTCTGTAATAGCAGGAAGTGTGAAAATCAGTTTTTAGAGCTGTCTAAAGTTTGTATTTTCAATATGAGTACCTTTTTTGAACAGGGTCTATAAAACCATTATCTTAGAAAAAAAGTACTATCATTTATATCAATGGTTCAACTAACAATAACGCTTTGCTATTTCCCTTCTTGCACTCCCTCACACTGAAAAACTCTTTTATGAATTGTCCTGTTATCGTTTTCTGGGGTCTGACACCAACCAGTTCATAAATTCGGGTCAATTCCGTTTTTATATATTTCAGCGTATATTTCTGTCCCTCCTTGAATGAGTTCTTTATCAACTGGATAAATTCCGTGCCTTCTGTCTTTTCCCTGTATTGCTTCAAAACCATAGCCTCTTTGATTCGTTTTACGGAATAATCCAGCGATTCGATCATCTCCTTTCCAATCTCTTCGTATGCTCCATAAATAAATGGATCAGCCTTTCTCAAATCATTTTTATATTCCCGAATCATTTCTGTTTCATCATCACCTTTCAACAATTCCAACTGACGGACAATCTCTTTGCGCTTTTCTTTGAGTGAGACTGATTTATTCTCTCTTCTCAAACGTTCATAGTCTCCAAGTGGAAAAGGGGAATGTACATGGAACACATCAAAAAGTTTGTTGTCTTGGTAACACTTGAACACTCCAAACCTGTTATTGAAACAGGACTTTAACAGGGCTTCATCTTTATAATTGTCTATCGCAAAGTAATTTTTCTCCCTTCCTTGTCCAGCATTTTATTGTAGGGGACTATTTCCAATGCAGCTCTGAATGAATCTCTCGCACCTTCCGTTGCGGCGCAATCATATAATGTTTTCAATTTTTTGTAGACATCCTCGCAACCTGCTATATATCCGTCTATCTCTTCCATTGTGCGAACCGGGAAATTTGTGTTCGTATTAAAAATATGACAGACCTGTTCAATCCCGTTACGAAATCTCCCTATTGCCTGTATAGCGTCTGTGTTAGGGTCGATCATCGAATATTCAGAGAAATAAACCTCGGTTATCATAATGACTGTAGGTTTTATCTCCAATTCAATGTCCAACGCATTATAAAAACGACTGGTAAAGAAATTGTATTTCTTCATTCTGGATTCGCTCCATTGTTCGAATGCGTGTTTAAAATGATTGTTCCTCAATTTCTCCACACTCTTCTTTGCGCAAAAAATACAGTGGATTCATTTTCAATATCCAGTTGCTTGATAAATGAATAAATCATATCTGTTGAATTGATAAAGAAACATATTGTCGTGTCCAATTTGCCAAGTTCCCTTTTTAACTGCTCCAATACATTATTAGTATGGATCAGCTTGATCGGGAGTTTATACTCAAAGGTCGGTTCTATCTTTATGGTCTGGAAATTTTGGCTTTCAAAGCGGGGATCACTGAATAAAATAGGGGTTGCTGAGACCAAAGCCTTTTCATTGAACAGAAAGAAATCATCGAACGGAAGTATTATATCCGATCTATAATCCACGTCTTTAACGATCTTATGGCATTCGTCGAACAAAAGAAAGCATGTACCATATACATCCATGTCCATTAACTCAAAAGCGTCTTTTACTTTTGCGAAACTTTCGGGAGTGGTAAGTATCTTTATTCTCTTATTTGTGGAAGCCTCCAGATATTTGACAAGATCATCCGTATAAATGCCTTCATAAACGCCAAACAGGTTATCTCCTCTATGTTTGGGGTCATTGCATTTGCCAACAATAACAGGAACATTCGGTTCGATAATGATGGAATTACGGTCTGCTTTTAATTCTCCGTAAGTGGCTCCCAGACCTGTAAGTGTCTTATATAAGATGGTATTGGCTGGAATCATTGGAAGTACCTCTGTCAGATATTGGATTTTGCCACTCTTGTCTTTACCTATTTGGATTGTTTGAGTTTTCATCATTGTTTCTTTTTTAATGGTTTGTAAATAAGAGAGGAAGCAAAAACACTTCCCTCATTGTTTTTCTTTTATCAGATCAATTCTTTTTCAGTCAGGTACTCCATCAAATCATCCGTTCTTTTCAATCGAAATATGATCTTCCCTTTTTTGTAAGAGGCATAAGCGGTTATATAGCCATTTGTTTCACGGAACATCGGTACAAATTGAAGGATTTTCCCACTTTCTATAAGTTGTTTGAAAATTGACATCTGTAAATCATTATCTTCTCCATCTTTGTAGGCTTCCACCTTTTCGGGTTCTGTTCCAAAGTCTTCCGTTTTTTCCTCTTTCAAATATCCCATCAGCCAAGTAAGTTCTTTTTGATTCAAGATCAGTTTGAAACCTGCCGTGCTTTTGGATTCCAACCAAGCATAAGGAAAATTGTCTTTGCCCGTCTTGAATTGGATGTTCATGTTCTCGAACTTTCTCATAATCAATTTGGCTGCACTGTGTGCACCATTGTTATCATACGCTTTTACTGTCTGGTTCTCGAAGTTGATGTTTAAAGTCTGCATTTTGTTTTATTTTTTAATCGTTCCCTCTTTTCTGTTCTGGATTTCAGGCTTTCAATCTTAGAGATGTGCACCTCTCTTTGTCGATTGCGCTGCAAAAGTATAGCGGTAAGGGAACGTATATAGGATAAGTTTTGGCGGTGCGATTTGTATCCTTTATTTTAATATCCAGCCAGCATGTATTTCCAATTCATATTTATGGGACATATTCATGGATAAGCCTTTGAAGTCTTTCATCAGTTTGTTGTAATAGCCTAAGTCCAAGTAGTTTTCTGGATTATCCGCGAATTTGCATACATAGAGGGAACATAGGATCAACTCCTTTTCTTTATTTGAGATAGTGGCTTTTCCCCTTCTTTTAATATTAGAGATTCCTTCTATTTGCAAGAATTGGGTTAATTGACGTGCAAAGAAATAGCTGATCTTTCGTCTGGAATCCGCTTTCTCTGCTGCTGATAATGGTCTGAGTTCACTGTTGAACCGTTGCTTTTGGCGGTTACTCATCTTCTCTTCTTGTAAACGGATAGCCAAAAAGTCAAGGATCAGTTTATCAGATATAGTATAAGTCTTTTTATTGGTGGTTTTAAATGTCAGTGATTCAATACGGGGATTCTGCTCTAAGAAAGCACAAAATTCATTGTAGGTTTCTTGGTGTGTCTTTTGTGGTACAAGTAGATTCTTGCAAGCGTCCATAGTATAGTCATACAGGTACAGGATCAGTCCCCAGAATGATTCCTTGTCCAGATTCAATTCTGTTAGAAGTTCCTGTAAACGCTCGTGCTTATCATAGTCTGATCTATTGAAAGGGATTGATTTTAAAATATCCTCATACCAATGGGAGAATCCAACGGGATACCAAGTATTCATTAAATACGTCTTGCCATCTTCGTCTGTTTCTAAGATAGCTTGATATGAACCAAAGTATTTCAGCACATACGTTAATAGCGGGTTGTCTATATCCAATATCATTTCCTTTTACTTGTTTGATGTGGCAAAATTAAGATAAAAAGAATCCCGTCTCTATTTCTGGAAACAGGATTCTTTGGTTTAGAGTAGGTTTTTCATTGCGTCTTCCATCTGGTCATTACCGAAGCTGTCCAGATAGATTTGTGTTACTCTCTCTGAACTGTGCCCTAAAGCCTCACAGATTAAAGAGGTATTCACGCCTGATCTCTTTAATGATGTGGCAAAACTATGTCTTGCGACGTATGTTGTCAAGTCGATAGGCAAGTTTAATTCTTTGCCAATGGTTTTCAAACGGTCATTCACTTTAGAGATCACCTTATGAATCCTGTTTCTTTGCTGTTGTTCCGTTTTATGGAATGTGGAAAGGATAGGGAATAGATAAGGATTATCTGGATCAGCATATTTATGGATCAGTTCGATCGCTTTTGGCTGCAATGGTAGCTTTATCAGCTTACTTGTTTTACGTCTGGAATAGATCAAACGGTTGTCAATGATATTATCTTTCGTAAGGTATGCCATATCCACGAAGTTAATGCCACCCATGAAGTAAGAAAAAGTAAACAGGTCAATAGGCAGTCTCGTAAACGGATTACTTGACTTGTAAGAAAGAACCTTGTTTATGTCCTCTTTGGTGATAGCTCTTTTGGCTGTCTCTTCATGCAGCTTGGACACTTTATACTTTTTGAAAGGATAATATTCAGCTTTGACAATGTTTTCTTCAATAGCTAGATTGTAGATCGCTCTCAACGTCCTGAAACGAATACCGATTGTGTTCTCTTTGATATTGTTTGAGCGTAGCCACGTTTCGTATTTCCGTAGCCAAGCCGTATCAATATCTGGAAAATAGATATTCAGATGTTTGTTGAACTTGATAAGCGAGTTATACACCTGTTTGATAGAAAGCATATATCCAGTACGTTTCTCTGCTGAAAGCCTCTCCATATAGTCTAAAAAGACATCGCCAACGGTTTTCAGTTTTACGGGGTTGTTTACTTTTTCCGCTAAAGTGGTTGCTGTAAACTCCCTTTCCATAGCCTTTAATTCCAGAATTTTATCTGTATAGGCTTTCGTTTTCTCTGTAATCACCTTTTCGATATACTCTTTGTTGGGACATTTGGAAGTAGGTTTATTGGCTTTGAAGTCCCAATACTTAGGATCAAGCGAGATTCCAATGCTTTCATACTTCATCTTTCTGTCTTTGCAGATTCTAATCATCAAAGGCGATTCGTTGTTTTTCAATACTTTAGATTTGTAACATACGACATTGATAGTTGTACTCATGGTTTAAACGCTGGTTTAAACATCGGTTTAAACAAACCACGAAAAACACAGAAAATAATGGGATTTGAAGGGAAAAACCACCGAAAAGACACAAAAAAAGCAGTCACTTTTGATTGTAACTGCTTGATTTTCAGTGGTGCCACCAGGAATCGAACCGGGGACACAAGGATTTTCAGTCCTTTGCTCTACCAACTGAGCTATGGCACCATTTTGCAATGGGTTTGTATCGTTGTTTCTCGATTACGGGTGCAAATGTAGAGTTTTTTTATTTACCAGCCAAATGTTTGGACAATTATTTTTCAAATTATTTTATCCATTTTCTGTTAATAGCTGATTTTCAGCAAATCGTTCTTCATGTTTATCTGCACTCACGTTAATGTCTGATAGCCTCAATAGACACGTTGATATCTTAAAGCCATAAGCACAACGAAGTTTTATTTTATAAACTCCAAATCATCTTAACAATATAGACCTCCCACATGAATACTTTTCGCTATTATTCCCCACCAAAGTATTGGAGTTTTCTTGCGTCTTATTTCTGATCTGTGGAATAATGCTTAGATAAACTGTTTACCGTTCTTATAGGAACTATTATTAATGCGGCAAACGGACGGTTTTAGGTTTATCTTTTTGCTGTAGTTGAGATTGTCAATAAGAACAATAGAAAAAAATATTTGGGATATTTCATAAAAATGAATACATTTGCAAATTGATAAAATAGAATTTGTATTCAACAATGAAGGTACACAAAGAAGGAACAGGCTTGCTACTATCTTTATTTACAATATTTTTTGTTGTGAATTTAGTCATATATCATACCGTGGGGAAGGGTGGAATTTTCTATGGCGTAGCATTCATTACTTCCATATTCTTCCTGTTGGTACTTAATTTCTTTCGTAGTCCGGCGCGTTGCTTCCCTTATGATTCTGAAGGGTTAGTTATTGCCCCTGCGGATGGGACAATTGTAGCTATAGAAGAGGTGGAAGAGAATGAGATATTGCATCGTCCATGCATGCAAATATCCATATTCATGTCGGTATTCAATGTCCATGCCAATTGGTTTCCCGTGAATGGAACCATCAAATATGTCTCTCATCAAAATGGTAGATTCATGGCTGCCTACTTGCCAAAGAGCAGTACGGAAAACGAACGTTCCGCTGTTGTCATCACGACCCGCAACGGTGTGGATGTCTTGGCAAGACAGATTGCCGGAGCGGTTGCAAGGCGTATTGTCACATATGCCAAACCGGGCGATAAATGCCATGTGGATGACCAGATGGGATTCATAAAGTTCGGATCGCGAGTGGACGTCTATTTGCCTGTCGGGACAGAAGTTTTGGTGAATATGGACCAAAAAGTAACTGGAAACCAGACCCCCATTGCCCGTTTATAATAAATATATAAGGATGAGCATTACAAAATATATACCCAATACAATAACCTGCTTCAACCTCGCTTCGGGTTGTTTCGCTACTATTATGGCACTCCAAGGAGATTTGAAGGCTGCCATTATATGGATAATTATAGCGGCGATATTTGATTTTTCTGATGGTTTGGCAGCCCGGTTGTTGAAAGCCTACTCTCCGTTGGGAAAAGAGCTGGACTCCTTGTCGGACATTGTGAGCTTTGGTGTCGCTCCGGGAATGTCTTTATATGTATTGCTTGCGACAGCTGTAGGTTCATTAGAAATAAGCGGCATCAGCTGGCTTCCTTATTTAGCCTTTGTCATTCCGGTCTTTTCCGGTTTACGTTTGGCAAAATTCAATGTTGACGAACGTCAGTCCACCTCATTCATAGGAATGCCGGTTCCTGCTCATGCTCTTTTGTGGGGTTCGTTGTCCTATGTCTTACAACCATTCATAACGAACCATGCGCTTTATATATTGATAGCATGCCTTATCGCTTCTATGGCGACCTCCTATTTGTTAGTTTCCGAGGTTCCGATGTTCTCCATGAAAGTCAAATCGTTGAAGTGGAAAGGGAACGAATTACGTTATATATTGATTGTTTGCGGTCTCCTTTTCTTACTTTTATTTGGATTTTTGGGAATAGCTGGCACCATGTTACTTTACATCATCTTATCTCTATTTAACAAACAGCATTAAAACTAATCAGGATGCATATTTGTTTATTTAGGGAAAGAACAAACAACGTATCATATCATTATGTTTAAATTCATTGCATTTATCTTTTTAATATTCCTGTTTTTATTGACTTTGATGGGATTTACAATTGTTCGTTCCATCAAACAATTTTTCTTTGGTGGGAATAACAACAAGCAAAGCCATCGGCAGCAACAACGCCGCACGTCGCCTCGTTCCGATAGCAATCGAAGCCAGTCCTCTTTCTATGCTGATGAAGAAGATTCCATTCATCCCAACGACCGTCCTCGCCGCAAAGTGTATGGAAAAGACGAAGGCGAATATGTCGATTACGAGGAGGTAAAGTAAAATACAAAGAGATAAATTATTTTTTTATTTGATTGATGGATTATTATTCGTTACTTTGCCCGCAAATTTGCTAACAATATAACGATAATATGAAAACAAAGAAATTCTTATTACAAGAGAAAGATATTCCGACAGCTTGGTATAACATTGTTGCGGATATGAAAAACAAACCTCTGCCTTTGTTGAATCCGAAGACCAAACAGCCAATCAAGGCAGAAGATCTTTATCCCCTCTTTTCCAAAGCAGTTTCCGACCAAGAATTGAATACGACAGACGCTTGGATTGAAATCCCAGAAGAAGTACGTGATTTGTATAAAGTATGGCGCCCGACTCCACTGGTTCGTGCATACGGTTTGGAGAAAGCATTGGATACACCTGCCCATATCTATTTTAAGAACGAAAGCGTCAGCCCGATTGGTTCACATAAATTAAACTCAGCCATTGCACAAGCATATTATTGCAAAAAGGAGGGAGTAACCAATATTACGACTGAAACAGGGGCGGGACAATGGGGTGCCGCTTTGTCCTATGCTGCTAAGGCATTCGGCTTGGAATTGGCTGTTTATATGGTAAAAGTAAGCTATCACCAGAAGCCTTATCGCCGTTCCATCATGCAGACATTTGGAGCACAGGTAATCGCCTCTCCAAGTATGAGTACAAAAGCTGGAAGGAAAATCATTACAGACCATCCTAATTACCAAGGAAGTTTAGGTACAGCCATCTCAGAAGCTGTAGAATTGGCTATGAGTACGCCAAACTGCCGTTACACATTAGGAAGCGTATTGAACCATGTCATGCTTCACCAGACAGTCATCGGTCTGGAAGCCGAGAAACAGATGGAAATGGCAGGAGAATACCCGGATGTTGTCATCGGATGCTTCGGAGGAGGTTCCAACTTCTCAGGAATTACATTCCCTTTCTTGCGTCATAAATTGATAGAAGGAAAAGATATTCGTATCGTTGCAGCAGAGCCTGCATCTTGTCCGAAATTGACTCGCGGTGAATTCCAATATGACTTTGGAGATGAAGCAGGATATACTCCTTTGATTCCAATGTTCACTTTAGGACATAACTTCTCTCCAGCCAATATCCATGCCGGTGGTTTGCGTTATCATGGTGCTGGTTCCATCGTCAGCCAATTGAGAAAGGATGGAATGATGGATGCTGTGGATATTCCACAATTGGAAACTTTCAAAGCGGCGACTTTGTTTGCACAAACAGAAGGTATCATCCCTGCACCAGAATCATCCCACGCAATTGCTACGGCTATCCGTGAAGCAGAACAAGCAAAAGCAGAGGGCAAATCACGTACAATCTTGTTCAATCTCTCTGGCCACGGCTTGATTGATATGGCAGCATACGACCTTTACATCGGTGGTGACATGCAGAACTACGAAGTGACAGATGAAGATGTCAAGAGAAACCTAAGCGAATTGGAGCAAATAATCAAATAATCATAAGAGATTTAATCCATAGAAAGGCGGTGTGTCAAAAGGTTGTTGGCAAACCGCCTTTATATAATATACGATTCGTCTTTCAGCAAATAAAGGATAAAAAGTGTGTAGAAAAAGCCAACGTTTGCCTAAAATAGGCATCTGCAAATACCTCTCTTTGAACGATACTAAGATGTTCAAGAGCTTACACATCGTTAGTCAATAATCCATTCTCAAACAAGTATAGCTTTCTTTTTCGTCGTATCTCTTTTCGCTTTGCCGAAAAACCAAAGATTCTATGCCACCTTTCATTTGTTTGTTGTATCTTTGTCGTGAACAAACAGATGAAGATATGGAACATCCATTACAAATTTACAACACACTTACCAGAAAGAAAGAGCAATTTGTACCGCTACACGAACCTTTTGTGGGTATGTATGTATGCGGACCGACAGTATATGGAGATGCGCATTTAGGACATGCACGTCCAGCCATCACTTTTGATATTTTATTCCGTTACCTGAAACATTTGGGTTACAAAGTTCGTTATGTGCGTAATATAACAGATGTCGGACATTTGGAACACGATGCCGATGACGGAGAAGACAAGATTGCTAAAAAAGCAAGATTGGAACAATTGGAACCGATGGAAGTGGTTCAATACTACACCATCCGTTACCATCATGCGATGGAAGCATTGAATGTTTTGCCTCCAAGCATCGAACCGCATGCTTCCGGACACATTATCGAACAGATTGAATTGGTGAAGAGAATCTTAGACAATGGCTATGCCTACGAAAGCCAAGGTTCTGTTTATTTTGATGTGGAGAAATATAACAAAAACCATCATTATGGTGTCCTCTCCGGCAGGAACATTGATGATATGCTGAATACTACCCGTGCACTTGACGGTCAGGATGAGAAACGCAATCCGATTGACTTTGCCTTGTGGAAATGTGCTCAGCCGGAACATATCATGCGTTGGCCTTCTCCTTGGAGCAATGGTTTCCCTGGATGGCATTGCGAATGTACAGCAATGGGTAAAAAGTATTTAGGAGAGAGGTTCGATATTCATGGAGGTGGAATGGACTTGATATTCCCGCACCATGAATGTGAAATAGCACAGGCTGTGGCTTCTGAAGGTCATGAAATGGTGCATTATTGGATGCATAACAACATGATTACCATCAATGGACAAAAGATGGGCAAATCGTTGGGTAATTTCATTACTTTAGATCAATTCTTTACTGGTTCCCATGAGAAATTGGAGCAGCCGTATTCTGCCATGACAATCCGTTTTTTTATTTTGCAAGCGCATTATCGCAGCACAGTCGACTTTAGCAACGAAGCTTTGCAGGCCGCAGAGAAAGGAATGGCGAGATTGTTGGACGCTTATGCAAGTTTGCAGAAGCTGAAACCAGCCACAACATCTACCATTGAGGTGAAAGATATACGGAAAAAGTGCTACGAGGCGATGAATGACGACTTGAATACCCCAATTGTTATCTCCCATCTCTTCGATGCTGCTAGAATTGTTAATTTGGTGAAGGATGGAAAGGAAACACTAAACGAATCCGATTTGAAAGAGCTTCAGGAGGTATTTCATTTGTTTGCCTTCGACCTTTTGGGAATTAAAGACGAGGTGCGCAGCGGCGATGTAAACAATGGTTTGGAAGCATTCAGCAAAGCAATGGATTTGCTCCTCAGCATCCGCCAACAAGCCAAAGCCAATAAAGACTGGGCCACTTCAGACAAGATTCGCAACGAATTGACAGCAATGGGCTTTGTTATCAAAGACACGAAGGACGGGGCTGAATGGAAGTTAGATAAATAAGAATAGGAAACAAAACTTTACGGTAGTGTCATCATTGCAAATTGCAAATTGCAATCTTGTATTTTGCTAATTCTGACACCCTTAATAGGGCTGTATCAAAACAACCATTTTGACACAGCCCTTTTTATAAACTCTATGACAATCGAAAAGTTTTTAGAAGGAGATAGATTTGCCTTGTTGGCAGGTGTGGAACTTTTGGAAGTGAGAGGCGGGTATGCAAAAGCTCGCATGGAAATCAAACCGCAACACCTGAATGGAGGTGGAGTCTGCCAAGGTGGAGCCATCTTCACCTTGGCGGATTTGGCTTTTGCTGCTGCTACGAACAGCCATGCCCAACTGACACTTTCCATTACCTCTTCCATCAATTTCTTTAAGGCGGAAAGCCGCGGATATTTATATGCCGAAGCAAAAGAGACCATGAACCACAAACGCTTGTCCAATTGCGAGGTCATAATTACCAATGAAAAAGGAGAAACGGTTGCAACGTTCAATGGGACAGGCTATCGCAAAAATGTGCAATTGCCATTTCCGCCCTTGGAAGATTGATTAACTTAACGACTTAATAAATCCTTTACGACCTTCGGATAGAACTCATATTCTAAGGCGTGCACCTTTGTAGCGACGGATTCCGCATCATCTTCCGGTACTATAGGACATTTTGCTTGGAAAATAATTGTGCCTTCATCGTAGTGCTCGTCAATATAATGAATCGTGATGCCGGATTCTTTTTCTTTGGCAGCAATAACGGCTTCGTGTACATGCATTCCATACATGCCTTTCCCACCGAATTTAGGCAGCAAGGCAGGATGGATGTTGACGATTTTATTAGGGAAAGCCTCTAACAAGGGATCTGATATTTTATTCATAAAACCAGCCAATACGATAAAATCGATGTTGTTTTCCTTAAGCACCTTGACGATATCATCCCCATTTCTGAAACATTCATTGGAGAATGTCATCGTGGGAATACCAAAAGCCGTCATCCTTTGGTGGACTCCGGCAGTAGCGTGATTGGATAAAACTAAAGAGATGCGCACAGTGTCGTCATGCGCAAAAAAACGGGCGAAATTTTCGGCATTTGTGCCTGATCCCGAAGCAAAAATAGCAATATTTTTCATACTTTAACTAATTTGGTGCACAAGATAAGAATTTATGTGCACATATACGCATTTTTTATGATTGAAATTTATGTCGTTACACAAAAATTCGTTTCTTTGCAGCAAAATTAAAAAGTAAAATTGTAATTATTAATCTAAAATTGAAAGTTATGTCTGAAATTGCTGAAAAAAAGTAAAGAATATCATCGTTGATAAACTGAGTGTAGAAGAATCTGAAGTTACAAACGAAGCAAGCTTTACTAATGATTTAGGTGCAGACTCACTTGATACAGTAGAATTGATTATGGAATTTGAAAAAGAATTCGGTATTCAAATTCCTGATGACCAAGCTGAAAAGATTACTACTGTAGGTGACGCTATCGCTTATATCGAAGCTAACACAAACAAGTAATCAAATCCTTTAATAAAAGGTATGGAATTAAAACGAGTAGTAGTAACAGGTCTTGGTGCTATTTCTCCGTTGGGAAATACCCTTCCCGAAACTTGGGAGGGGCTTCTGAATGGGAAAAGTGGAGCAGGACCTATTACTCATTTTGATGCAAGTAAATTTAAGACACAGTTTGCGTGTGAAGTGAAGGGATTTGATTCTCTTCAATATTTGGATCGCAAAGAAGCTCGCAAATGTGATCGATATAGTTTGTTGGCTATTGGTGCAGCGAAACAGGCAGTAGACGATGCAGCTATGGACTTGGAGAAGGAAGATAAGAACCGTATTGGTGTTATCTTCGCTGCTGGAATTGGTGGTATCCAGACATTTGAAGACGAAGTGATGGGTTACGCTAAAACGAAGGACACAATTGGTCCTAAGTTCAACCCGTTCTTCATCCCTAAAATGATTGCAGATATCGCAGCCGGCCATATCTCCATGATTTATGGTTTCCGTGGTCCTAACTTCGCTACGGTTTCAGCTTGCGCTTCTTCTACCAATGCCATTGCAGACGCATTCAATTATATCCGCTTAGGTAAAGCGAATGCAATAATTACAGGCGGTGCAGAAGCCGCTATTGCAGCAGCAGGTGTAGGAGGCTTCAACTCCATGAATGCCTTGTCAACTCGTAATGATTCACCGGAAACAGCTTCTCGTCCGTTTAGTGCAAGTCGTGATGGATTTGTAATGGGTGAGGGTGCTGCTTGTCTGGTTCTTGAAGAGTTGGAACATGCGTTGGCACGTGGTGCTAAGATTTATGCAGAAGTAGCAGGTACAGGTCTTTCCGCTGATGCTTATCATTTGACAGCTACTCATCCAGAAGGATTAGGTGCCAAGTTGGTAATGACAAATGCGTTGGAAGATGCTGAGATGAAACCGGAAGATATTGATTATATCAATGTTCATGGTACATCTACACCAGTAGGTGACTTGTCTGAAGTGAAAGCAATTAAAGAAGTATTTGGCGAACATGCCTACAAATTGAACATCAGTTCAACTAAGTCCATGACAGGACATTTGTTAGGTGCTGCCGGAGCTTTGGAAGCTATTATTAGTGTAATGTCCGTTAAGGAAGATATCGTCCCTCCGACTATCAATCATACAGAAGGTGATAATGATCCAGAAATAGACTACAACATGAACTTTACTTTCAATAAAGCTCAGAAACGCACTGTCAATGCTGCTTTATCTAACACATTCGGTTTTGGAGGACATAATGCAAGTCTAATTGTCAAAAAGTTTGTAGAATAAAGTGTTTTCAAAACTATACAAGAAGATAAGGCTCCTTATGCATAGAGGTAAGGAGCCTTATTTGTCTATATACAGGATTACTGGTTTCTATCCGGATAATATACAGTATTACCAAGAGGCGTTTCTTCATCGTTCATCGTCTATCGAGTCTCAAGATGGCGGATTGATTAATAACGAACGTTTGGAGTTCTTAGGAGATGCTATATTAAGTGGGATAGTGGCAGATATATTATATAGACATTTTGAACATGGAGGCGAGGGCTTACTTACCAATACACGTTCTAAAATTGTATCTCGCGAATCCATGAATGAGATTGCCAAGAATCTCAATTTGCAAAAGATGTTGCATTACTCTATTCATTATTCAATTTTGGAAGGACATAATTCCAATATCCTTGGCAATGCTTTGGAAGCCTTGATTGGTGCGATTTATTTAGATAAGGGTTTTGATTATTGCTATAGGTTTATCGACCAGGTGATGATTAAAAATATAGATTTGGACTCTCTTTTGAATAAGGAAGTGAATTTCAAATCTCATCTTATTGAATGGGGACAAAAGCATCGCATTCCAGTCCGGTTTGAAGTTATTGAGACTTTTGCCGATGAACAGGGAAGCCCAATGTTTCAATCGGCTGTTTTCTTGTCCGAAACTGAAGAGCAAATTGGTGTTGGAGTTGGATATTCAAAGAAAGAATCGCAACAAGATGCAGCTCGAATGGCCATCAAGAAGATTCGAACCGATCGTTTGTTTAAGGAGCATATTCGGGAAATCAAACAGAAGCGGAAACAGCCCGAAGAGGAACCTGTTGTAGCAGATAATCCTGTTCCGGTTGAGCCGCCCACAGAAACTGCTCCAATTGTAGAGGAAAACGAATCGGTGGAAGTAATATCGGAAATTGTAGAGGAGACAACCGAAATAAAGGAAGAGAAGTAAACAGTTTATTTCCTTACGTACAATATAAAGGGGCTGTGTCAAAACGATTGTTTTGATGCAGCCCCTTTAAGGTGTATCAGAACTCGTAAAATGTTAAGCACTGTAGTCGTGTTGCGAAAGCAACGCAGCTGTTTGCAATTATGCCACACTGCTTTTGTCTTTTAACGAGAGTCTGACGCTGTCGTACGAACCCTGATTATTTCCTGTCCATCACACGCCATACGTAGGCAATGTAGGCGAAAACAAACGGAACAAGCAACGATACATAGAACATTGTGCGGAGCGTGAACTCGCTACTGCAACTATTGGAAATGGTCAACGAGCACTGCAAGTCTGCATTGGACGGATAATAGGCTGTATTGCCTAATCCTGCCACTAGAAGCAACGACAACACAACGAGAATCACACCAATTCCAGCAGGCCATATTCCTTTGATGTAGGTTGCACTAATGATAGTGCGAATTACTCCGTAGAGCAACAGAACAACTCCGATTACAGTCAGTAAAGCAAGCGGCCACATGTTCAGGTAATTGTGCAGATATTTCATCGGTTCCATGAACACAACGCCTGTTTCCGGGTTAACGGCATAACCTTCCTTAAGCAATGTGCGCACAAAGAATGCGAGGAAAAACACGAGGAATGGCACTGTGCTGCCTATAAGTCTCACTGAACCACGTGAACGTATATCCTCATCGTCTACATTATTCATGATATACAAGATACCAAGCATACGTGCAAGGAACATCACTGCAAGCCCTAAAGCAAGATTCCAAAGATCAAGCAAGGCATCAAGTCCTGCCGAGGCATTCGCCCAACGGCTGATGACAGGAGCGCCAATGTCTGTCAGCGATGCTTTCTCTACAATAAAGTTAGAGCCGTCGAAGAATGTGGCAACTGCACCACCTAAGAGCAGCGGGCCAACGATTCCGTTGAGGATAAGGAAACAGCGGTAAGTACGTGTCCCGAGCAAGTTTCCTTTCCGGTGCTGGAATTCATAGCTTACGGCTTGCAATACAAACGAGAAGAGTATAATCATCCAAAGCCAATAGGCTCCGCCGAAACTTGTACTGTAGAACAATGGGAACGAGGCGAAGAAGGCTCCGCCGAAAGTGACAAGTGTGGTGAATGTTATCTCCCACTTGCGACCGGTTGATTCTATCACTTTGCGCTGCCCCTCTTCTGTCTTGCCTAAACTGTAGACAAGAGAGTTGGCTCCTTGGACGAAAAGCAAAAACACGAGTAACGCTCCAAGCAGCGACACGATAAACCACCAGTATTGTTGAAGAAATGAATATGTCATAGCAGTGTTATGTGTTAAATGTTAAATGACTAATGTTTAATTCTCGGACTCTGATTCAAATGGCGACTTGTAGCCTTTTATCACACGGCACATTATTCTAATCTCGGCAATGAGCAGAACGGTGAATAGCACAAGGAAAATGAAGAATGTCAATGCTACGCTGCCTGAACGGAGGTCGGACACGGCAGCAACTGTCGGCAACATGTCCTGAATTGCCCACGGCTGGCGGCCAAGCTCAGCAACAATCCATCCTGCTTCGCTGGCAATGTAGGTAAGCGGAAGCATAAGAATAGCTGCCATCCACAACCAACGGCTCCGAACAGTGATGTCCTGTCGCCATGCCACATGCCCGATGACGAGGAAGAAGAGCAGCAGCAATGTCCCGATACCCACCATGATGCGGAAGGCGTAGAAGTTGATAGGAATGAAAGGAACAAGTTCGTCACGGTCTTTTATGTAGCCATATCCGAAATAAGGCATATCCTCTTTCAATTGCTTTGTAAGTTCAGGCAAACGGCTGTCATTGGCGTCAGCTGCCTTGATCTTACGGTATTCAGCAAGGGCAGCAATGGCATTGCGTCCACGTTCCATTTTCTCCTCGGCAGAAAGTTCGCGTTTGCCGTCCGGACGAGTGTATCCATTTAGAATATCATTGATGCCAGGCACATAACCGTTCATCGAGTGGGTGGCAAGTAATGATAGTCCATTAGGAATAGCAATGCGCAACGGTGCTTCTCCACCTTTGGCATAATCGGGCTGTGAAAATGGATTGATGGCAGCAATCACCGTAAGACCTTCGCCTTCTCCGCCATCGTAAAGGGCTTCCATTGCAGCAAGTTTCATAGGTTGCACTTCGGCAACTTTGACCGCAGAAGAGTCGCCTGTAGCCATTGCTATCACAGATGCGACGATGCCAACTATGCTTGCAATCTTTATGCTCTGTCGTGCGAGAAGTTTCTCCCTGCCTTTCAACAGATACCAGCAACTTACTGCGCATACGAACACTGCACCAACAATCCATGATGAAGTAACAGTGTGGAAGAACTTGTCAACAGCCATTGGTGACAAGGCTACATCGGCAAAGCTTGTCATCTCATTGCGCACGGTGTCTGGATTGAACTCGCAGCCTACCGGATATTGCATCCATGAATTGGCAACGAGAATCCACCATGCTGATATGGTAGCACCAATTCCGGTGAGCCAGGTCGAGGCAAGATGGAATCCTTTGGATACTTTCTCCCAACCAAAGAACATAACGGCAACAAATGTACTTTCCATGAAAAAGGCCACAATGCCCTCAACAGCAAGTGGGGCACCAAATATGTCGCCTACAAACCAAGAGTAGTTACTCCAGTTGGTACCGAATTCAAACTCCAGGATAATACCCGTAGCCACACCCATGGCAAAGTTCACGCCAAACAGACGCTGCCAAAATTGGGATGCTTCACGCCAAAACGGTTTTCCTGTTCGATAGTAGATTGTTTCAATAATGCCCATGATTACAGCCAATCCCAATGTGAGCGGCACGAACAGCCAATGATATATGGCTGTAAGCGCAAATTGGGCGCGTGACCAATCAATGAGCGTCGGGTCAATTGTCAAAAGTGGATTCATAAGTTTTTGTTTAAATATTAAATGGTTTGACTTTATTGTTTCTGTCTCTTATATGAATAGAATCTGCTATTTACCGTCTAATCAGCTCTCCAGCCACATACGACGCTTTGTCTCCGCCTTTCGCTTTTTTGCCAAGCACATCGGGGAAAAAGAAAATTTTTAAGATAGCAAATATCACGATAAGCTTGATAATAATTATAGTCCACAGCGTCCGTCCAATGGTCATATTGCGGAAACCTTCTCGATAAAAAAGATAAACATTATAAATTATGTTTCTGTCAGGCATAGTAAATAGCGTTATTATTTAAACTTTTAATAAACTCTCTTAGAAGCACAATCGCAAATTAAACAAATATTCCAATACGTTGTTGCTATTTTATGAATTTTTTTATTAAAAATTTATCGAAGAACCGATTTGGAAGATTGGGCATCAACTTATTGTTATTCGCTTTAATTAGTATTACAATTATAGAAAAAACTTTTTATTATAATGATGAAAAGAAAGCCATCAGTTCCAATATAAAATATCGTGGCTGTCGTATTTGACGATATTCAGGTAATTGTTCATCCAATTAATTTCAACCACAGCTTACGACCTCTTTCCAAAAAGCATACTACCTTTTCTTGAAAAGCATACTACCTTTTTGAAAAGAGGTCATACTTGCGTTGATCAGTAATGGGATTTTACTCTGTATTTTTCACGAAGATAGTTTCTCCCTTGTCAAGTATGTTTTTGATTTCCTTGCCGCCGCTTTGTATCTTGCAAAAGCTTATATCCTCGCCTTGTACATCCATTATCTTCAACTTGCCTACTTGAATCTTAGCTTCTTTCCCTGCAATCGTTTTTACAGTGTAGGCAGTTAGATGAAGTCCTTTGTATGCGCCTAAATTAGTTCCGAGGTCGATATACACCTCTTTTTGCTTGTCTTTGCTTTGTCGGGCACTTTCCAATATTGTGCCATAGATTGGATACTTGCGATTACAATATCCTCCTACGTAAGCTGACAACTTGCGCAAAGTAGAGGTAATCGCACTTTCCTCTGTTTCTATCCATGCAACATCTACGTCGGAAATCTTAAACATCGGACTGGCGATCACTTCCTCGGTTTGTGAATCTTTGAATTGCAGGGTAATTCCCACCATGGCTTTATAGTATGTGTTAACACCATTCTTGGTAGTAGTTATTGATTCCGTTTTAGTCGTGGTGGAAATGTTATTTATTGTTGCATCCACATAATAGTCAAAAGTGGCATTCGTTTGTTCACCAATATTCCCCATGTCGGTAGCGATTGTGCGAAAGCCGGAAGTCAATCCTCTCACAATAGCTGCCCTAACAGCATCCTTGTATTGTGGTTGTTGTGTAGTATTCTGCCCAGTAATCAAGACGTTCGCAATAGAGCCTAATGCGCTTCCAACCGTTTCCTTTCCCTCTTTCGGAGTATAGGTGAAGTTGCGCACGCCTAATGCGATGATACGATTGCGGTCTCCAGCCCAAGATACTCCGATTGATAGAAGAAGGACTAATGTGATGATGCTGCTTCTCATGTATTATTGCTTTAGATATTCGATGGTGAAATAACTATCTTGCGCATTCTTTTTCTTATCTAAAACATAAGAATAATAAGTATTAGAACTCTCTTTTTTGATATATTCTTCTACTTTGTCTTTTCCTACAGATAAATATGAATTAGTACTACCAGATGTAGCAGAATCAACAGTCTTTTTGTTTTGATCAAAGATAGCGACTGTGATTAATAGCGAATGACTACTAAATTGATAAGACTTCTTCTCTAATTCCACATTTGCTTTTAACGTACGTTTGATGGAAATCAATCCTTTGGCAGGCAAACTACTAAAATTGATTTGTTTTTTCCATTTTGTAGCAGTGATAGCTTCTGTCTTAGTCGCTCCATTCTCATCTGTGTACTCCGCAATCATGTCGCATATAGACAGTTCATCCTCCGTTGCTGCATACAAAAAAACAATAGCCCCTGTTGTTGGAACTTTAGTTTCCTCTACAGGGATATTTTTGTCATCATCATCACTGCTGCAACTGACTAAACCGGCAAATAACATAACTATCAAACCGAGCATCGAGGCTCTAAAAGTCATTTTCTTGTAATTCATAATTTGGAATTTTAAACGTTAATATTTAATGTATGTGTCTGCAAGAATAAATAACGCCAAATAAACAAGCAAGCGATTGTTTCGTTTAACAAACATAAGATAGATTTACTGAATTACTCAGAATACACTCTTTCGCTTTTTCAGCTGCCATTCCCGATTATTAATTTTCCTCCCAAATCTTCATAATCTTACCCAGATATTACCAAAAAAGAAGTAAAGCATCCTTAATTTTAGATATAAGTTGTACTTTTGATAATCATAACAACATAGTATAATGAAAAGGCATTTGCATAGAAAAATGAGAATATGGTTATGTTCGCTTGTTTGCGGATTGTGGGCGATGCCTTTGCTCGCCAACCGGTCAGCCTTGCCCGATAGCCTGATAACAGAAGATAAAGTGTACGAGTTTACTTTTTCGGACACACCTTTGGCTGAACGCATCATGATGGAACTACGGAAGAAGGGAAAGCAAGCTACTCATGAACTCGATATAACGGAAGGTGACTTGTATTATAACACCGGCCGCTTCATCATAGCTGCCAGCTTCTATAAAAACGCCCTTGCTGCAAAGGCGGTGAAGCGAGATGAGCAGATGACAATGAAGCTGCTTCATCGTTTGATTTCATGCTATGATGGCTTATATGATGAAAAGCGAAAAGCAGAGACGGTAAAGCTCTTAATGCAAAATGCCCAAGAAGCTGGAGACAGTGGTATGGAGTCGATTGCCCTATTTTATTTAGGCAAAAGCCTTCATGAACAAGGCACGAAAGAACGTGGTTATGTCTATATGCTGCAAGCCACAGAGATGATGGAGAAATCGCATTACGACAGGAAATATGACAATTTGCGTGCAAACTGCAACGATTTACTTATCTGCTACGAGCGTGATAAAAGATACGGGGAAGCCCTTCAAGTACTTGATAAACTTGAGAAATACTTGTATGCCAAAACTCCAGGCGAGGCTGAAATGGAAGGACTCTATGAGCAAGAAAAATGCAAATGGCTTGCCCATCGTGCTGTCGTATGTTCCAAATTAGGGCAAGAAAAAGAAGCGAATGAGGCATATTCTGAATTTCAGAAGATGGGGCGTATCAATCGCCGGTACGCCTACTTGGTTGTGCCTTATCTCTTTGGCTTGCATCGTTATGATGAAATCGTGGATATGTGCAAGCAACGTGAAACAGAGATGATGCATAAGAAAGATACTATCAACCTCTACATGTCTTCCACCTTAAAATTCTACGGCATGGCATATCAGGGATTGGAACAATATGACAAGGCGGCAAGCTATTTTGAGCGACTAAGCGTATTGCGGGACAGCCTGCGTGTAAGGGAGTTGCGCAGTTCCTCACAAGAGTTGTCCATCATCTACGATGTCAAAGACAAGGAGGCTCAAATCACTCACCAACGTTGGGGGCTTGTGATAGCCATCTGCATCTTGATTGCTTTGGCTATCATTGGTTGCGTGCTGGGATATAACAACCGCATCATCAGAAAGAAGAACATTTCTTTGGTTGCCAACGTGAAAGAGGCAATGAGATATAAGGAAGAGCTTGAGAAGTTAAACCGTAGTACTCTGTCCGAAAATATTGCATGGAATGACGATGAGGATCCAGACCTACTGCTGTTCGAGCAAATCAGAGTAAAAATCATTGATCAGAAATTCTTCCTCGACAACACTTTCTCCCGCAAGGCGCTCATGGACGAATTCAATATTCCTGCTAACAAGTTCGCCGGCTTGTTCCGTCAGTTCACAGGTAAAAGTTTCAGCGAATATATCAACGATTTGCGCATCGAATATGTAGCGGAACTTTTGCTTTCGGGTAAATACGCCAGTGTAGAAGAACTATTGAAAGAATGCACTTTCATCTCCTCCACCTCACTGTACCGTCTCTTTACAAAGAAATACGGCATGACTCCACAAAAATTCTTGCGGAATGCACGGTTATGTTAAGCAGAAGAAAAAAGTAAGTAAAACAACGGTTGCTGTTTTTTATAGAAAAATTACCATATGTGAATTAATACGACGTCAAACTAATATATAAATGAAAGATAAAGTCATAACTTTGCATCAAAAGTATTATTAGATGATGAAAAAGATATTTGTTTTGTTTGATTTTTTGCTGTGGGTATCGTGTGTGGCTGTAGGTATACAACTAAGTTCATGCACTTCGAGCAGTCCATCTACTTATTATATCGACCCAGTAAATGGAAATGATGCCAACTCTGGACGTTCAGTCGAGGAGGCTTGGCAGAGTTTAGAAAAAGTAAAGAACCTCTCTTTGACTCCTGGCGAACAATTGTTGCTGAAGCGTGGAGCGACTTTTAATGGAGAACTTGAAGTCTGTGGGAAAGGAACAGCGACTGAGCCAGTTGTTATTGCTTCTTATGGAGATGAAAAACTGTCGAAGCCGTGCATTGTGGGAAATGACACTTCGCTTTATGCTGCCCGCATCTTCAATTCGGAATACCTTATCATGCGGGATCTTGAAATCGTAAACACGGGGAAACAGCCTCTGCCTAAACGAACGGGATTGAAGATTGAATGTAAGGATTACGGGATTGCGCACAATATCCGCATCGACGGTTTGACCATTCGTGACGTCAACGGGTCATACGTCAAGCAATTGGGAGGAGGAAGCGGAATTTACATTGTCAATGAAGGAGAACTGGTGAAGTCTTGCTTCGACAGCCTTGTCATCGAGAATTGCCATATCTTGCGATGTGCACGTAATGCCATGATTTGGAGCGGTTATCACGACCGCCGGAATTGGTATCCAAGTAAACATACTGTGGTACGTGGCAACCTTATTGAAGAAGTTCCCGGTGATGGCATTGTGCCCATTGGTTGTGACAGCACGCTTATCGAATATAACGTTATGCGTAATTGCCCGGATGTATTACCCATGACGGAAGCTGCTGCTGGATTTTGGCCTTGGAGCTGTGATAATACGACAATCCAGTTTAATCATGTCAGCGGACACAAGGCTCCTTGGGATGCGCAAGCTTACGATTGCGATTACAATTGCCGGAACACGGTTATCCAATACAATTACAGCCATGACAACTACGGCGGTTTAGCGTTGGTGTGCGATTCGGGCAACGAACGAACCTACAGTTTGGGCAACCAGCGCAGTTCTGTACGGTACAATATCAGCATCGGAGATGGAATTCGTCCCAAACTTACACGCCAAGGTATGTTTTCGCCAAGCATTCATATTGCAGGCCGGGTAGAAGATACACGAATTGAACGCAACATCATTCATGCCAATGCCAAACCGGGTAAGGATATTGACCGGAGCATGATTGTGTCCGACAATTGGGATGGTTATGCCGCCCGCACTACTTTTAGTCAGAATATCTTCTATGCAGCCGAGCCTTCCCACTTTGATTTGACCCAGTCCACAGACAATGTATTTGAAGGAAACTGGTATTTGGGCACATATACTTCATTGCCAAATGATCCAGCACGGAAAACAGTTTGCCAATTGTATGAAGAGCAAATACTTTCTGCAGGCAAAGATGGATACAAAGGCTTGGAGAATCTGATGAAGCAGCACACAGTCTGCGGGATTGACTTCCTGTTCGTAGACAAGGAAAGCATCGAAAACTTCTTCAACCTTCTTCTGCAATAGTCACGAAACTAAGTATCTTTATTAAAACAGCGTTAAAACAGTGTTTAAACACTGTTTTAACGCTGTTTTAATTATATGTTTGTAGGCTGATGGGATGAATAATCCGTTTCTTATTGCGGGAATGAAAGATTAAGTTATACCTTTGTGCCAAATGAGTTCTAATAAGATGAAAAAGATATTTGTTTTGTTTGCCTTGTCGCTGATGCTGTTTCAGCAAGGCATGGCGCAAGTGCGCCAGACAATCGCTGTGTTGGGTGACTCCTATTCCACTTATGAAGGTTTTATTCCCGAAGACAATGCGATATGGTATTATAATCCTGCCCACACCGACCAAACGGATGTAACGAGCGTAGAGCAGACTTGGTGGTGGCAAGTGGTAAAAGAGGGAGGATATAAGTTAGGCATGATTAATGCTTATTCAGGTTCGACCATTTGCAATACGGGATACAGGGACGAAGATTTCACCGACCGTTCATTTGTCACCCGAGCCAACAATCTTGGCAATCCCGATATCATCCTTATTTGTGGGGCAACCAACGATTCTTGGGCAGGCGTGAAAATGGGAGAATACCAGTATGAAGGGTGGAAACGCGCCGACCTTTACTGTTTTCGTCCAGCCATGGCGAAGATGCTTAGCGACATTCGTCAACATTATCCAAATGTGGATGTCTACTTCATTCTTAATTCCGAATTAAAAGAGGTGGTAAACCAGTCGGTAGATGAGGTGTGTCGTCATTACAATGTGCCGGTAATCAAATTAAAAGACATCGACAAGAAGAGCGGACATCCGTCTGTAAAGGGAATGAAGAGCTTTGCAGAGCAGGTGTTGAAGGTGTTGCAAAACAAGTAATGTTGAATGTGTACAACCTCTTGGAAATCTCCATATAAACAGGAGGGATTGAAAACTTGTTCAAAACTTTAGAAGGTAAAAAGGATTCGGTTTGCCGCTGAATCCTTACCTTTGCATCCAATTTCTGAGAATAAAAATTTCCAAACCAAATAGCTATGAAAAAAGCACTTCTTTTTTTGGCAGCTTTGTCTGTATCTGTTGCTTTTGCTTCAGACAATTTGAGAGTTCCCAATATCAAATCCCTCTCAATGGGAGGAAGTGGGGTGGTTTTGGATGCCTTATCCAATCCGTCCATGATGGAGTGGGCTAAAGACCGCTCCGTAGGAATTGAATATTTTAACCGTTATGGATTAAAAAGAGTTGGGCACGGTTCAAGGATATTTCCTTTTCCCGAATCCCTATCTCTCGGCAGGAATGCATCTTTCATCATTCGGATATGAACAATACAGGATGGTGATGGGGAGATGTCTGCTCTCTAAACGCCTGAATAAATGGTGGAGTTTGGGCATAGCATTCCAATATGCTGGTTTGCAATCGGAACTATATGAAGAGTCTCCCGCCCGTATTTCAGTAGACATGGGAGTTGTTTATAAACCGTTTGAAAACCTGTTGATGGCTCTTTCTGTAAAAGATTTGCCGTCTTTCCGGTTGTCGGCTAAAGATGTTGATATCAATGAGTTCAAATCTTACAGAGTGGAAGTAGGTTTTAACTGGCAAGTTATGAACGACCTATGGATAACTTCATTTGGTGCGGTCGATAATCAACATGATGTCATGGCTGGAGCGGGCATGGAATACAAAGCATATTCCTGTTTTACATTTCGGGCGGGAGTACAAACGTTGCCTCTTCTTCCTACTTTGGGTGTTGGCTTCTGTTGCTATGGTTTCCAATTGGATATTGCAGCGATTTGGCATCCCGAATTAGGGATTAACTCAGGTGTTGGATTGTCTTATGCTTTTTAAACCACATGCCTTATGAGAAAGTTAATAATATGGTTGATAACATGGTTGATATTAAGTTATCATGCTTATAGCCAACAGATAATAGCTGTTGATAAATGGAAAGAATATGTCGATAATTTAGCCGATGATGCCATGGGCAGTGAGAAGTTGGAAACGCTTTATACGGAATTGTCCTATTTGTCGGAGCATCCGTTTGATTTGAATAGAGTGACTGAAGAACAACTGAGCCGGCTTCCTTTCCTGAGCGATAAACAGGTGGAACAGATTCTCCGTTACCGGAAAAGAGTCCGTTCGTTCGTCTCCGTTTATGAACTGAAAGCGATATATGGAATGGATTATGCTACGGTCGAATTACTTTATCCATTTGTTTATATCGGGGAAAAACCTGTTGATAAACGTAAATTATCGGTTAAGAATATGTTGAAATATGGGAACAATGAATTGATTCTTAGGTATGACAACTGTTTTCAACAGAAAAGCGGATATCAATCTTATCCCGACTCGGTTTTGCAGAAATATCCAAACCGTAAATATTTAGGCGAACCTTTTTATAGCTCCTTGCGATATAGTTACCGTTTCGACGAGCGGTTGATGTGGGGATTTGTCGCCGAGAAAGATGCAGGTGAACCATTTTGGACAGACCAGCACAAAGGTTTTGATTATTACTCTTTCCATTTCCTATTGAAAAGTCATAAGGCGATAAAAACATTGGCATTGGGCGATTACAAACTCTCCTTCGGGCAAGGATTGGTGTTGAGCCATGACTTTTCTCCCAGTCGTGCTGCCATGGTTACGCAAGCCGAGCGACGAACTTCTGGTATCAGGCGGCATTATTCCACCAACGAACAAGATTTTTTCCGAGGTGCAGCTGCTACTTTATCACTCAACAAGTCGTGTGAATGGACGCTTTTTTATTCTGGAAGGAAATGCGATGCGGCGGTAGTGAATGATACTTTCCCGTCTTTGAAAACAGATGGTTTGCATCGCTTGGAACGGGATTGGAAAAAGCGGAAGAAACTGGACATACATACGTTTGGAGGGCATCTTCGTTGGATAAAACCCCGCTTCCAAGTAGGAATTACTGCGGTTAATTACTATTTTGGCGGAGCAACCTTTTACCCTCAAGAATTGCCTTATAACCGCTTTGCATTTAGGGGAAAGAACAATTTCAACATAGGTGTTGATTACCTGTTGAAAAGTCGGATGATAAAGATATACGGCGAGACTGCCGTTTCTGCGAATGGAGCTATTGCCACAATGAATGCGCTTCGGCTGGCTCCTGCCTCCTATTTCTCTTTGCTTTTGCTTCACCGTTATTATGACAAACGTTACCAATCGCTTTATGGCAATGCTTTTGGGCAAAATAGCACCGTGCAAAATGAACAAGGATATTATTGTGGTTTGCAATGGCAGCCTTTTGCCCACTGGAAATTATCCGCCTATGCCGATTTCTTCCGATTCCCATGGCTGAAATACCAAGCTGTGAGTTTGCAGACCGGCAAAGAGTATATGGTACAGGCGGATTATATGTCGGGACGAAGATTCTCCTCCTATTTGAGATACAAAGAGAAAAGGAGAAATGAGGATGACGTGCAGCGCCGTTTGAGATGGCAAGCCATTTACGGATGGGATGACAGATGGTATTTGCGGACTTCCATGGACGGGACGCACCTTACTGCCCGGAAGAAAAAGGAATGGGGCTATATGTTAGCGCAAAGCATCGGTTGGAAACCTCGTCAGCTCCCGCTCCGAATGGATTTATATGCCGCATGGTTTTCAACCGATAGCTATTCCGTCCGCATCAGTTCCTATGAAAAGAACCTTTTGTACGCCTTTTATATGCCCTCATTATACGGCAAAGGCGTCCGTTTGGTTGCAACGGCAAACTGGGATATCTGCCGGTTGGTGAAACTTTCTGCCAAATTGGGGCACACTACCTACACGGATAGGAGAATTATCGGTAGCGGGACGGAACAGATACAAGGTAAACATAAAACAGATTTATCTTTGCTTTTTCGATTTAAATTCTGAACCGAATCATTATCTTTGTGAGAAGAAAAGTAACGTTAGACAAAAGAAATTATGAGTACGATTCTTTTTGATAAGATCATTTATGGGCCTATTCATAGTAGAAGATTAGGCGTTTCATTAGGCGTGAATCTTTTCCCGGCAGACGGGAAGTTGTGTACGTTCAATTGCATTTATTGCGAATGCGGATTCAACGAAGACCACCGGACACACACCGCTTTGCCCAAAAGGGAAGAGGTGAAGGAGCAATTGATTTTGAAGCTCGATGCGATGCGTGCGGAAGGCTTGGTTCCGGATGTGATTACTTTTGCAGGAAATGGCGAACCGACGTTGCATCCCGAATTTGCCGGAATTATCGATGACACCATAGCTATCCGTAACCAACATTGTCCTTCTGCAAAGATTGCAGTCCTCTCCAATTCGACCATGCTCGACAGGGAGTCTGTTTTTCAAGCCTTATGCAAGGTGGAGGATAATATCATGAAGTTGGATTCTGTTTTAGACAGCCGTATTCATCAAGTGGACAATCCGAACAAACCTGGCTTTTGTTTCGATGCTTTGTTGAAGAACCTTTGCCGTTTCGAGGGCAATCTGATCATCCAAACCATGTTTTTGAGAGGCGAACGGGACGGAGTGAAGGTAGACAATACAACCGAAGAAGAGATAGAAGGATGGATAGCAGCATTGAAACAAATCAAACCGCGGCAGGTGATGATTTATACTATTGACAGGGAAACCCCTCTTAAATCGCTTTATAAGGTTTCTAAAACCGATTTGGATGCCATTGCAGAGCGGGCAAGAAACGAAGGTTTTGATGTGACGGTTTCCTATTAAACAGGAATAATAGCCAGTACTTCCGTGAAAATATTGGAGAGTGCTGACCATTGATTTTCAGACAGGCTGGTTGTTTTTGATATACGAAATAGCACATCTTTTCGTTATTGATAGAGAAAGATGGAAGTTTAATGCTAAAGAATAATAGAGGCGATGAAGAAAGATAAGGTACTTTGGGCAGATGATGAAATAGATTTGTTGAAACCTCATATTTTGTTTCTGAAGGAAAAAGGATATGAAGTGGTTCCGGTAATCAGCGGGCAAGATGCCATCGACTGTTGCCGGGAAGATGTCTTTGACATTATCTTTTTGGATGAGAATATGCCGGGATTGACAGGTCTGGAAACCTTGGCGCAGATTAAAGAAATTGCGCCTAACGTGCCGGTTGTCATGGTGACGAAGAGCGAAGAGGAGAGCATCATGAACCAAGCCATTGGCAACAAGATTGCCGACTACTTGATTAAACCGGTCAATCCGAACCAGCTTTTGTTGTCAATCAAGAAGAATGTGCATAAGAATGTCATCATTTCCGAGACAACGACCCAGGGTTATCAACAGGAGTTTGGAAGAATTGGCATGCAAATCAATGATTCCTTGACAACGCAGGACTGGAAAGAGGTTTATAAGAAGTTGGTCTATTGGGAATTGGAATTGGAAAGCAGCCAGACGCAGATGATGGACATGCTGTTGATGCAGAAGGAAGAGGCGAACTTGGCATTTGGCAAGTTTATCAAGAAGAATTACGAGGACTGGATCAATCATCCTGAACATCGTCCTTTGATGAGCCCTGATTTATTCAAAAAGCGCGTGTTCCCTCTCTTGGATGAAGGGGAGAAAATCTTTTTCATCCTGATTGATAATTTCCGAATGGATCAATGGAGGGTGGTTAAAGACCTGCTGTCGGAATTTTATACTTTCGATGAAGATATGTATTACAGCATATTGCCGACAGCGACCCAATATGCCCGCAATTCGATATTCTCCGGATTGATGCCTTTGCAAATAGAAAAGTTATTTCCGGATTTATGGGTGGACGAAGAGAGCGAAGAGGGCAAAAACCTGAACGAAGCTCCGCTTATCCAAACACAAATCGACCGTTTCCGCAAGAAATATTCATTCTCTTACAACAAGGTGCACGATTCCCTATACGGCGAGAAGCTTTTAGGAATGATTCCGTCGCTATTGAAGAACCAATTGAACGTTATCATCCTGAACTTCGTGGATATGTTGTCACATGCCAGGACGGAAAGCAAGATGATTCGTGAATTGGCGCAGAGCGAAGCGGCTTACCGCAGCTTGACTCGTTCGTGGTTCCGCCATTCTACGACATTGGAATTGTTCAGGCGGATAGCTAAAACAGGCTATAAAGTAATCGTGACGACCGATCATGGGACAATCCGTGTGGATACTCCTGTAAAAGTGATTGGAGATAAGAACACCAATACCAACTTGCGTTACAAATTGGGGAAGAATTTAAGTTATAACCCGAAAGAGGTGTTTGAAATACGTGAACCAGAAAGTCGGGCTTCCATCGCCCAACCTGAGCAGCAAATATATATTTGCTTTAGGGCAGAACTTCTTTGCTTATCCCAATAATTACAATTATTATGTCTCATATTACAAAAATACTTTCCAGCATGGTGGCATTTCCATGGAAGAGATGATTATTCCATTCATCACTTTGATGCCGAAGAAATAATAAGGTCTCTATTGGATAGACTATGTTCTTCTTTCTAAATATTAGACGCTATTGTTACTGTTGATAAATAGTTTTTGTTACTTTTGCAAAGCGTTGAAAGAAATATGATAGACAGAAGAAAAATAGAAGAGCCTGTGGCTGCTGAATTTGCCCGCTTTAACGAGGAGTTTGAATCCTCTTTGAGAAGCGAGACGAAGAGATTACAGGCTGCCATTGAGCAGATTTTGAGGTCAACGGGCAAACATGTGCGTCCGTTGTTAGTGTTGTTGTCGGCTAAAACTTGTGGGAGTGTAACAGATTGCACCATCAATTCCGCTGTTTTTTTGGAGTTGTTGCATACGGCTACGCTGATTCATGACGATGTAGTCGATGAAACACGTGAACGGCGTGGCGTTCCTTCCTTGAATGCTATTTTCGACAATCGTGTGGCTGTGTTGACTGGCGACTATATTCTTTCAACGGCATTGATTCGTTCCATTCAAACAGGCGACTTGCGTATCATTGGCATCATTTCCAATCTCGGACGAGACCTTTCCGAAGGTGAAATCAAACAGATGGAAACGGCGGATGAGAGCATCTTGGATGAATCTTGCTATTTGCAAGTCATTTATAAGAAAACAGCCACTTTGTTGTCGGCTTGCACGGCGATAGGAGCCATTTCAGCAGGAGCGGATAAGCAAGCTATCGAGGCGATGAAAAAATTCGGCGAAAACATCGGCTACGCTTTCCAGATTCGAGACGACATATTTGATTATTATAAGGAATCGAACATCGGTAAACCGACAGGAAACGATATCCGAGAGGGAAAAGTGACTTTGCCGTTGCTTTATGCCCTGAAACAAGAAAGCGCAAAGGCAGGGACGATGCTGGAAATCGTTCTGACAAAAGACTTCACTGATGAACATATCGACCAATTAATCCTGTTCGCCAAAGAACAGGGCGGCATTGAATACGCCAAGAAGCGAATGACGGATTTCAGAAATGAAGCAGTCCGTGCGTTGGATATCTTCCCCGATTCTCCTTCCCGCAGAGCTTTGATTGATTTGGCAGATTATATCATCTTGCGTGACAAATAAGAGCTCCAAAATAAAATAAAGGAGGAGACGTGCAGAATCGCAAATGGCAGTGCACTTTCGGATTTAGACTTTGCCCATTTATTCGAACAAACTCATATATGTCTCATTCTTAGCGATTTGTATTTTGCCAATGAAGGCTATTCTAAACATACCGTTGTTTTGAAAAAAACGTCCAATGTTTTTTCAAAAACATTGGACGTTTTCAAAAATTCCTCGTGATGTTTTTTTCAAAACAACGGTATCTTTTTTCAGCGGATTTTATCCTATTTTTTACACTAAAAAAGACTGCATCAAAACTTTCTTTTTGACGCAGCCCTTTCGTTATTATTTTGCGGAAAAACAGGGATTCGAACCCTGGAACAGTTACCCGTTCACCGCATTTCGAGTGCGGCCCGATCGACCACTCCGGCATTTTTCCTTATCTCGTCACAAAGATAATGGAAAAATCGGTTAGGTTGTTCTCTGTTTTTCGTTTTTATTTTGGCTCAGACAAATGCTTGTGCATTGCAGCGGCGGCTCGTCTGCCATCTCCCATTGCCAATATCACAGTCGCTCCTCCTCGTACGATATCGCCACCAGCAAAAATCATCGGAATAGAAGACTCCATTTCTTCATTAACTACAATGGTTCCTTTGCGTCCCAACTCCAAACCAGGAATTGAATGAGGAACGATTGGGTTAGGTGACACACCCACGCTCACGATTGCCAAATCTATATCCAATGTTTCTGTTGCACCAGGTATGGCAACCGGACTTCGACGGCCGGAAGCATCGGGTTCGCCTAATTCCATCTTCTGTAATACGACTTGTTTTACCCTTCCTAATTCATCCGGAATGTATTCAATCGGATTATGCAACGTCAGAAATTCCACGCCCTCTTCCTTCGCATGTTTCACCTCTTCCACACGGGCAGGCATCTCCTCTTCGGAACGACGGTAGATAATCATGGCTTTCTCCGCACCTAATCGTTTAGCCGTGCGCACAGAATCCATAGCAGTATTTCCTCCGCCAATGACAGCGACCCGTTTACCGAATGCAACTGGCGTATCAGATTCCGGATTAGCTGCATCCATCAAATTGACACGCGTCAGGTATTCATTGGAAGACATGATATTGATACTGTTCTCTCCTGGAATATTCATGAAGTTAGGCAAACCGGCACCAGAACCGACAAATATTCCCTTGAATCCGTCTGCTTTCAAATCCTCAACACTGATAGTTTTGCCAACAATACAATCTTTCACGAATGTAACACCCATCTTGGACAGGTTGTCAATTTCTACATCTACAATCTTATTAGGCAAACGAAACTCAGGAATACCATATTTTAATACACCGCCCACTTCATGCAGGGCTTCGAATACAGTAACATCATATCCAAATTTTGCCATATCTCCGGCAAAAGAGAGACCAGCTGGACCCGAACCGATAACAGCAACCTTAATACCATTCTTCTTTTCAATTACCGGAACACTAATATGTCCACTTTCCCGTTCAAAATCGGCAGCAAAACGTTCCAAATGTCCGATAGCTACAGACTCATGATTCATTTTCAAATGAATACATTTGGATTCACATTGTTTCTCCTGAGGACAAACACGACCACAGACAGCAGGCAATGCACTTGTCTCTTTCAAAACTCGAGCCGCTTCAAGGAATTCGCCTCGTTCGATGTTCTTGATAAAAGAAGGAATGTCTATTCCAACAGGGCAACCTTTCATACAAGAAGGGTCGGCACAATCCAAACATCTTTTGGCTTCTGTCTGTGCCTGTTCCAATGTCAAACCTTGGTTTACCTCTTCTAATCGGGTATGTGAACGGTATTCCGGATCCAATTCTGCCATCTTTACACGAGGAATAGCGGTACGTTCTTTGGGTTTCATTGCTTTACGCAATTCTTCTCTCCAAGTAGCATTTCTTCCTTCAGATGTAACAACCGGATGTTGTTCCGGTTCTCCTAACTTCTGCATTTCCTGACGTTCAATCTCCTTGAAAGCACCCATGCGTTTCAACATTTCATCAAAATCGACTTGATGTCCATCGAACTCTGGTCCATCCACGCAGACAAATTTGGTTTTCCCTCCTACTGAAATACGGCAGGCGCCACACATTCCTGTCCCATCGACCATGATTGTATTTAAAGAGACTTCTGTCGGAATATCATATTTCTTTGTAAGCAAACAAACAAACTTCATCATAATGGCAGGACCGATAGCAAAGCATTTGTCTACCTTTTCTCGTTTAATGACAGTTTCAACGCCTTCTGTCACTAAACCTTTCCGGCCATAAGAGCCATCGTCGGTCATGATTATTACCTCATCAGAGCTCGCACGCATCTCCTTTTCCAAGATTATTAAATCCTTGGAACGACCAGCCAAAACAGTAACAACTCGGTTGCCGGCTGCTTTCAACGCCTGGACAATTGGCAACATCGGAGCAACACCCACTCCTCCACCGGCACAAACAACTGTTCCAAAGTTCTCGATATGTGTAGCTTGTCCCAATGGACCAACAATATCGGTCACCTCATCGCCCGGCTCCAATTGGCACAATTTCGTAGAAGAGAGCCCTACTTCCTGAACTACCAACGTAATAGTTCCTTTTTTAGGATCCGCTTCGGCTATCGTTAAAGGCATCCGTTCTCCTTTTTCACCTACACGGACAATAACGAAATGTCCGGCTCTACGAGAGCGGGCAATCAATGGTGCTTCTATGACCATTTTTACTACCTTTTCCGAAAAATGCTCCTTGCTTACTACTTTATTCATATAAACGCTATTAATTATGTATTTAGGTATTAGGAATTATTATTCAAACAAGCCCTCATCACGAACCAGCATCAAAATAGCTGCATGCGGAACAATCAAATATTTTTCATCATTAAAGCTAATTTCATAGGCTGCATTTTGCAAATAAACAGCCAAGTCTCCTTCTTGAGCTTGCAGAGGTAAGTAGCGAACCTCTTCTTCTTTTGACTCCCACACTTCGCGCTCTTCGTTTTGAGCAGGTAAAGGATAACCGGGGCCAACCTTAATTACATATCCGGATTGGATTTTATCTTTGTCTTGGACGGAAGGAGGCAGATATAAACCCGACTTGGTTTGACTTTGTGGATTCTTGGGCTTGATAAGAATCTTGTCTCCCACCATCAGGAATTTTTTGATGTCTTTATGTTCTAATGCTAATTGCATGATTAATCTCCTTATTGTTTTTTTTCGAAGCAAAACTATAAAAGATTTATATTATATACAAATCAAGAGCAGAAAAATGAAACCAAAAACGGGACACTAAAATCAACTAAGATTCCATGCAGGATTGAGACGAATACCAAATCGTTTCCGCTGTATTTGGTAATAATCGGAAGCGTCGTATCCATCGTCGTCGCTCCTCCTGCACAAATGGGGGCTAATCTTCCGAAATACTTTCTGAAAAGAGGTGCTCCCAACAGTGCGTATATCTCCCGTAATATATTAGCAATCAAAGCTATCGTTCCTAACTCAGAAGCAGCTTGCATTCCGATAGTCGGTTCTTTCAATTGCGTTATCAAAATAGATGATAATGAATAATAGGCAAATCCACTTCCGACAGCCATAGTTTCCATCAAGCTCCAACGGCTAATGAAAATACTGATAATGGCGGAAAACAGAAGTGTTCCGCTAATCGTTGCCAATGGAACCAATAGCAACTGAGGACGGATGCTATGCAATATCTCTTTCAGCTTTTTATCGCTGCCAATGCTGATGCCCACTTGGAACATGAGCAGATATAACACATACATGGACAAATCGGGATTTGAAATGCTGTCAGGAAGAAAGCCCAACCATCCTAATAAACATCCGGTGAAGAAAAACAGGACGACAATCAAACTACCTTTCATTCTTTTCCTCCTTTCTCTTTAAAGAAATAGCGGTAAACAATCCACGCCATACTGATACTTCCCAACGTAGAAGCCGCAGATATCAAGATTGCTTGTACTCCCAATGTACCGAAATTGTTAATAATCTCAGGGTTTCCTCCGACAGAGATTCCTAATAAGAACAATAACAAATAGATAGTATATTGAATCGGTTGTCCTATATGTTGAAGAAGGCTCACTTTGCGGAACAAATAGCCGACTCCAATTCCCAAAAACATGATACTTATTACAATAAACATAATTTACCGTTTTAATTTGAAAGCAAATATACGAAAAGAACCAATGAATTTCTGTAAATTTGCAACAATAATAAAACTAAATCAAAATTATCACTCAGTGAAGAAACAATCTTACTTCTTTTCGGCAGTTGCTCTTTCCGGCTTTTTATCAATCGTAGGATGCCAGCAACAAGCCGATTCTTCGTTGCCCATGATTGATGCGACACAATATGTTGACCCATTCATAGGCACAGGCTTTCACGGCCATACTTTCCCAGGACCGACTCGTCCTCATGCGCTTGTACAATTAGGTCCGGATACACATTTAATTGGTTGGGATGCCAGTAGCGGATATCACTACGACGACCGCTCAATCTATGGATTCAGTCACACCCACCTCTCCGGCACAGGAATCGGTGATTTAGGTGATATTTCCCTCCTTCCGTATTGTGGGGAAGACTCCATCAAGCCGGTAGCAACATTCAATAAAGAGACGGAGAAAGCCACTCCCGGTTATTACTCTGTACATTTGGACAACTTCAACGTTGATGTCCAACTGACTTCTACCGAACACGTGGGATTACATAAATATACTTTTGGCAATCCGAAAGAACGCCGGGTCATGCTCGACTTAGGGCATATCCTTCAGCCGAATTGGGGACATAAACTAACTGGCAATGAATATGTAATGGTAAACGACTCAACCGTTGAAGGAACGTTTAAGACTCAAGGATGGGCACATTTCCACTCTATATCTTACCGGATTACATTCTCCGAACCGATGGAGATGGTTTACCAATATATTGATGGGAAACTACGTTCCGACTCTCTTTTCCTTAAATTGGTGTCCGACAAAGATGTCAAATTCCATTACAAGTTCAAGGAATCGGAACAGCCTCTAATGGTAAAAGTTGCCCTTTCTCCCGTCAATCCCGAAGGAGCAGAAAAGAACATGGATTCGGAAGTGCCGAACTGGGACTTTGACAAAGTATGCCTTGACTCTAAAGAGATATGGAATAAAGAGTTGAATAGGATTCAAATCAAGACAGACGACCCTAAAGTCCGCACTATATTCTATACGGCATTATATCATTCCATGATTGCACCGTTTGCCTATCAAGATGTTGACGGGAAATATATAGGAATGGATAAGAAAGTCCATACGGCTTCCTCTGGTTATACCAATTATACTGTGTTCTCTTTATGGGATACGTTCCGTGCATTACATCCTTTAATGACCATCATTCATCCCGATTTGGCACAGAAAATGGGAGAATCCCTGATTCAAGGATATTTGGAAGGAACTATCCTGCCCAAATGGCCATTGGCTTCCAACTATACAGGATGTATGGTGGGTTATCCGGCTGTTGCTGTATTGGCAGATTTAGTTGCAAAGGATTTGAACAAAGGTGACATGAACTTATGGGCAGAAGCTGGTGCCCGTTCTTCTGTTTACAGAGAGGACTTGGCAGAGAAGTTTAAAGGAACACGCGAATTGGATCTGATTACCCGTCACATTTATTATAAAGATAAATATGGATTTATACCAGCCGATTCTATCCCGGAATCTGTTTCTTGGGGATTGGAAATGGCATATTACGATTGGTGTATTGCCCAGTTGGCAGCAAAGGCAGGCAATGATTCATTGGCACAAGCCTACACGGAAAAAGCAGGCTATTACAAACGTTACTTGGATCCAGAAACAAAAATGATGCGTCCAATCATGGCGGATGGATCATTCCGCACTCCTTTTAATCCACGCTATTCTTCACACATGAGAAGTGATTACACTGAAGGAAATGCTTTCCAATGGAGTTTCTTCGCCCCGCACGATATGGATAATTTCATAACCGAAATTGGAGGAAAGAAGGAGTTAGAGACTCGCTTGGACACATTGTTTACAACATCATCTCAGATAGACGGTGCTGAAGCTTCTGGCGATATCACAGGATTAATTGGACAATATGCCCACGGAAACGAACCGAGCCACCACATGGCTTATCTCTACAACTGACCGATTCTCCATGGAAAGGACAAGAACAATTAGACTTCATCCTACACAATTTCTATACGGAACAGCCGGATGGAATCATTGGGAATGAAGATTGCGGACAGATGTCTGCTTGGTACGTGATGAGCGCACTTGGTTTCTATCAAGTATGCCCAGGAATTCCACTCTATACAATAGGAAGACCCATTGTAGACGAAGCAAGCATTCCTGTAAAGGCGGTATCTTCCGCATCATTACTAAGAACAATGCTCCTGAGAATAAGTATGTCAAAAGTGTAATGCTAAACGGAAAGAAATTAAACTCCCTTTTCTTCTCCCATAAAGACTTAGTGGAAGGTGGCGTAATGGAAATAGAAATGAGTGCCACTCACGAATAACTTAGAATTTATTTATGGCTGCATCAAAACAATTGTCTTGATGCAGCCTCTTAAGATTTGCTATACAATCCATGCAACATCAAACCAAATACAGCAGTTCTAATACTTGATTTTAAAGTTCAGACCCAATTTATATTGGGTTGTTATCTGTTTTCCCCATTTATTCCGTCTGGTCGTCCGGCAAGTAAAATTCAAAGTCCGAATTATGGTCACAGACCAAAGTGCCATCCTTAAACGTTAAAGGAGCTACTTGAATGGAAGAACGACGGAGTTCATAAGGAACCACACCGTTCACATCCATAGGCGTTTCATTATGATTGCGTCTTCCTGGATGCGTAAAGTAAAAAACATAAGCTCGGTTGCGTATCACTACCACATCGGCATGCGCCCCGTTTGGCGAATCATCAGGCCGATTGCTGGCTTCACCTAAAATAATTCCCTGTTTCTCCCACACGTTCAAATCCTTTGAGCGATAAACACGCAATCCTTTCCATTCGTCTGTCAACATCCAGAAATAGCCACGGAAACGGAATACACATGGAGCTTCATGCCCCTCACCGTCTATAACCACTTTAGAAGCAGACCAATCCTTTAAATTCTTGCTATCTGCCATCAAAGTATGAGATCCTGCTTCTTCATCCTTATACCAAATGCGCCATAAACCATTCGGCAATTGATAAACATCCGCATCTATAACACTATTGGAAGAGAGCTTCAATCGTCCCTCATGTTTCCAATCCCATAAATTCTTACTAACATAATGTTCGATGTGTTTATCACCACCCCAATGGTTCCTCACTCCTCTGATATAAGATACAAACATATGATATTCACCATCACGGAGAACAACCTCTGGTGCCCAAAACGTATTATGTCCCGGTTCAAAATCCAAATCCAAAGTTCCCCGATATACCCATGTTTGTCCGTGGTCGGTGGTTTCTGCCACACCGATACGCGTCCCATAACAATAAGCGACATCTGCCGCATTTACGTTAGCTCGGCGCTGGGTATAAAACATCCACCACGATTTTTTATCTTGGTTCCATATCACGACCGGATCTGCTGCACCATCTGTCACCGGGTCACGATACAAAGGAGCTGGTGCATTATGTAAAACTTGCCCACATATCGGCAATACATTTCCCCCAAAGAAAAGAAGAAAACTTATAACTATACGATATATATATTTCATCATCATTTATCTGTTTCAAAATTACCAACTTGAATACCTTGATTCGCCCATTTATCCAACCATTGGTTTAAAGATTGACGGAAACGTATATAATCCCTGTTATCCTTCTGTGTCCAATCAACCTCGGCATACGCTGCGATACGTGGATAAACCCTCTTGTTCATACTTTCAACCGTTGGTATAAATTCGCCCCACATTTGGCATCCTGTTCCTAAAACATGGGCACTCTCTTCTTGAGTCAAGCTTTCCAATAAAGGTTCAAATTCATAAGCTTTTGTCAAAGGAATTGTCTCGTAATCATAATCCAAATAGGTATAAATATGATAAGAATTGACAATATCATATCCTTTTGCAACCGTTTGACGAATCAAAGTCGTATCACCTTTCCAGAAATGGACGACAGTTCCATTTGCCAACTGTTCCGTTCCATTTGTCTCGTCTTCCGGCTGGTATTCATGTAATTTAGCTCCTGTAATCTCATTCCACCCCATCATTCTCC